>CDZY01015152.1_pt1 | contig 453185 bp, 368 predicted proteins | sample 557671 | NCBI WGS metagenome assembly CDZY01 (sample SAMEA3182091, study PRJEB8094) | gut metagenome | biome: human; feature: gut; material: Stool; isolation source: human stools | place: Canada | collected 2013-03-11
ATCATATCCCTTGTACTTTTGAGGGTCATTAGAATACCCTTTTTGGTTAGGCTGTTGAATAAGACTACCTTCACGGCTAAAAATGGTTTACGCATACATTAGGGTTAGCACTGACAAACAAACAGTCGAGAACCAAAGGTTCGAAGTCCAGAAATTTGCAACGGAAAAAGGACTTGTAATAGATAAATGGGTGTCCGAGAAGGTTTCCGGTACCAAAATTGCTAACGATAGGAAATTAGGTCCGCTTCTCAAGAGGATGAAGAAAGGCGACACTCTAATCATAACAGAAATCAGCCGATTAGGAAGAAACCTAATGGGTATTATGTCAATGCTTCACCTCTGTATGATTAAGGAGACTTGCGTTCTTACTGTCAAGGAGCGTTACGAATTAGGTAATAACATCAACAGTAAGGTATTGGCATTCGCTTTCGGGTTATCCGCTGAGATTGAACGTGACCTTATCAGTCAGCGAACCAAGGAGGCCCTTGCTTACAGAAAAGCTGCAGGAATACGACTTGGTCGGAAAAAGGGGGATAAAAACACGCATTACAAGCTGACTGGTAAGGAAAAACTCATTCAAACTATGCTCGAATACGGTTATTCAAAGGCAGCCATATGTCGTAAGCTTAAATGTAACCCTAAAACATTGGATGACCATTTGCGGAGAATGCATGTCCTACATAAAAATTAAGTCATACATTACTTTTGCCACTGTTCTATTAATTCATAGTTATGGCAAAAGCAGAAATCTTATTCAAGGTCATCCGCAAATGGGAAGGCGGATGGAGTGACCACAAAAATGACAAAGGTGGCAAAACCAATATGGGGATAACCTTGTCTACGTGGAAATCATGTGGTTATGACAAGGATGGTGACGGAGACATTGATGCGGATGATTTACGCATGATTACTCCGGATGACGTTTTTCATGTTTTCAAGAAGTATTATTGGGACCGTTACCAAGCGGACTTCATACACAACCAGTCCATTGCGAATATCTGTGTGGATTGGGTGTGGGCCTCCGGACGTCCCGGTATCACAAGGGTACAACAACTACTGCAAATCAATGTAGACGGCATCGTAGGGTCTCAGACGGTTGCAAGTATCAATCTGGCCAACCAACGGCAGCTGTTCGAAGCTATCAAGACAGACAGAATCCGGTTTATTGAAGAAATCTGTAAAAGGAACCCGTCGCAGCTTGTATTCCGGAAAGGATGGCTGAACCGGATCAATGATTTCAAGTTCTCTGTCCGCTGAATTCTTGTCCTTTTTTCCACTCTTTTCAGCCTTTAGTTTTGTGTCCGGAACTAAAGGCTTTTTTATGGCAATAACTGAAGAAAAGAGTTTAATGACCTCCGAGAAATTCAATCGAGGAGTTGAGAACTGGACGTGGAAAGTCAAGAATACCTCCGTAAATATTCTACAACAGACACACGCAACCGGAAGATTGCGTAGGGAACTGCAATCCCGTTGGCTGAAAGACCGTGAAGGTGGACCGGCTTATGTCGGTCTGGGTTTCCGCTTTGCCCGGTATGGTGCGTACCGGGAATATGGCGCCGGGCGTGGATATATCGTCAAGAACGGAATTATAATGAAGGGACATTCGGCATGGAGCGATAAGAAGAAACGTCAGGAACTGCGTTCTTTACGTGTTTCTGAATATCGCATCCGGCGCATGCGTACCGTTGATGAACACTATGCCGTTATCCGGCGAAGTCCCCTACCCTGGTTAGACCCTCCCATTGTGGATAACATCGAATCACTGGCTGATTTATCCGGAGAGTATTACGGTGACCAGGCACTCAAGAATGTGCTTCAGAAGTTTGATAAAATAACAATCGAAAAACGTTATGGCAAAAAGTGACAAGACAGTCAAAAGAGGTGTCTACTTGTACATTGATGGCAAGGAAATTAAGAATGACATCAATTCCATTGATTTGGAGATGAAACGCCTACAGCGTGACATTAAGGAAATGACACGCGGCTCTGAGGAATACAACCGCACCATGGCGAAGATACAGCATCTTCAGGGGATTTTAAAACAGCATCGCCAGGAGATAAAAGGCATCACCACCGAAACCAAGAAAGCGACTGTCAGTATTGGCAGTATGGTGGACTGGTTCAACCGTTTCGGTGGAGTTATCTTGTCCGTAATAGGTTTCCTTACCGGTTTTACCCTTGCCTTGCGCGCCATCAGAGACGAACGCAACAAGTTAGAGGAGTCCCAGGCCGGGCTGAAAGCCTTGACCGGACTTGATGATGACAGCATTGCCTGGTTGACCGGGCAGGCCAAGACGCTTTCCACCACCATGACCAAAGAGGGCTTGCGTGTCCGCCAGTCGGCAGCCGAAATCCTGGATGCGTTCATGCTGGTCGGTTCGGCCAAGCCGGAACTGCTTGGAGACAAGGAGGCGCTCAAGGCTGTTACGGAGGAAGCCATGCGGTTGCAGGCGGCAGCCAAAGACATCACCCTGAACGAAGCGGTTGATTCACTTACTTTATCACTCAACCAATATGGGGCAGCGGCAGACCAGGCTGGACGGTTTACCAATGTATTGGCTGCCGGCTCCCAGGCAGGTTCCGCCAATATCGCAAGCCAGGCAAAGGCTATCCGGAATGCAGGTACCGCAGCGGCTTCGGCCAATGTTCCCATTGAACAGACGGTCGCATTGATTGAAACGCTTGCCTATCGGGGTATAAAGGATGAAGTGGCCGGAACGGGATTGAAAAAATTCTTTCTGGTTCTTCAGACCGGAGCGGACGAAACCAACCCCAAAATCGTCGGGTTGGATAAGGCACTGGAGAATCTGAAGAACAAGAATATGGACGCAGGCGCCATCAAAAAAATGTTCGGGGAGGAAGGCTACAATACCGCATCCGTAATCCTTCAGAACACGGAGATGGTGAAAGACTTCACCGCTGCCGTCACCGGTACCAATGTGGCGTATGAGCAGGCGGCCATAAACAGTGATACTGCACAGGCCAAACTGGAGCAGGCACGTAATAAGATGAAGCTGGCAGCCATTGACCTTGGCGAGAAGTTGAATCCGGCTCTGACGGTGAGTACGAATATGCTGACCAATGTGCTCAAGTATTTGCCGGGATTGATTGACTGGTGCAAAAAATGGGGTGGTACTGTATTGTGGCTTAGTACGATATTGCTTGTATATGCTACCCGGCTGAAGATAATTACAGCATGGTATTCTATTTGGAATTCACTTACCAAAATTGCGACAGTTCTCAATTTGGCTTATGCCGCATCAATGAATACATTGTCTGGTTATACAGTGACATCATTTGGAAACTTGCGTAAATTATCAATGCTCATGCAAGGACATTCTGTTTTACTTAAATCACTACGTACCGCCACTTATTTATATGCCGCTGCCGTGCAGGTTTTACACGGGCGCGTTGATTTGGCTGCCAAATCGCTGAAAGCAGCTTGGACTATTATGTCCAGCAATCCGATTGGCTTACTGGTTACATTAGTTCTTGCAGCAGCTACCGCATCCTACAAACTGACACAACGCACCAAAGCTTATTACGACCTAAATAAAGTCAATGAGAAAATTACAGAAAAATCAAATGATGAATATGCGCGTCAATCATCACTGATTGAACAGTTGACCACCAAAATACACAATAATAATCTTTCCAATTTTGAACGTAAAAAGGCAATTGTACAATTGCAGGCTATTATTCCGGATTATAATGCAGAGATTGATAAAGAGGGCAAAATCATCAATGAAAACACAGAGGCACTTGACCGATATAATGCCGTATTAGCAACCAATATCGAATTAAAAGAGGTTACCGACGAACTGGATAAGCACCGGATCAACCTGATGCGCCTTCAAAAATCCCCGGCATTGAGTGACAATTCACCGATGGGGTCGATGGCTCGCGAGGATGTTCGCAACAAGATTTCCCAAGAAGAAGAGATTGTTGAATCTTTAACTGCACGTTATAAGAAACTGGTACAAGAAAAATGGAAAGCATTGAATCCGAACACTCCTAAAAACAATCCCACCGGAGGCAATGGCGGTGGAAAATGTCCGATATGTGGAAACAAACCTTGTACCTGCGATAAAAACAACACTTCCAAAGACAAGTTCGCCCAAGCAGAAGCCGACTACTACCGACGTATCGCTGACATCAAACGGAAGTACCTCGCTGACGATAAGATGACCCAGGAAGAATACAACAAGCAGATGCGGGATGCAGAAATACAACTGCTCAACGACAAATTGAAGGTCAAGGGGCTTGAGCCTTCAGAGATTCAACGTATCAATGACCAAATACTTGATGCGGAAATAAAGGCGCGTGATGAATTGCGCAGGCTTGATGAACAGTCTGCCAAGGATGAAGAGAAACGCCGTAAGGAGCAGGCAGAAGAGACGTTTTCCCGTTTGGACAAAGAGTACCAAATGCAGGTGGAAGCTGCCGCCATGTATCATTATAAAAACAGGACTTCCGAGGAGGAGTATTTCAATGAGCTGCGCAGACTGCAAGATGTATATTACCATAAGGTTCTCAATGACGCGGCAATCAGTGAGGAGAAGAAAAACCAGGTACGTGAACAGATGCGTAAACGTAATCTGAAGGATGCCCAAAAAGATGCTGAAGAAGAAAAACGGATTGAACGTGAGAAGTTTGACATACTGTTTGACCTGGCGAAAGGCTTCGGAGAGACCATGGCGCAATTCTTCACGGACTCCGAGGTGTCTCTCAAGGACTTCCTGAAGAATATTCTTACTATGTCGCTTGATGCGTTGGAACGTATGATGATTATGGCCGTTACCGAACGCACCATCAAGAATATAGGTTCACTCGGCTTCGTAGGTGTAGCTAAAGCTGCCGGAGAGATTGCTCTGATAACTGCCGCATTCGAGACAGCCAAAGGGCTTATCTCCAATTTCTACACCGGCGGCTTTACTCCGTCCGGTGACTGGAATCAGCCGCAAGGTATTGTACATTCCAATGAATTTGTCGCCAACCGTTTTGCTGTGGCCAATCCGAATCTGCGACCGATATTCGACGCCATTGACGTGGCACAGCGTAGCGGTAATGTCGGTAATCTGACAGCTGAAGACATAGCGGCTGTAGCAGGTTCCGGAAAGAGTACACGTACCGTACCAGCCAAAGCACCTGCTGCCAGCGCCACAACGACGACCAATGACCCAGCTATGGTGGCGATGCTGATAGAATGTACCCGCGTATTGCGGAAGCTTAAAAACAGGCTGGATGATCCGCTGGTGGCGGAAACTTATGTTACCGGCAAACGGGGTATCAACCAGGCTCAGAAAGAGTATCAGAAGTTGAACAACAATAAATCACGCAACAAGCAATGACAGAATTATACATTGACGGGCAATTGGCCGCCCTTCCTGAAGGGTTCAACATTACGTTCACCTCCGAGAATCCGTATTTCACCCGCAGTTCCAATTACTCCTTGGACATAGAACTCCCCATGCCTGCCAATCATGCCATATTCAAGCACGTGAACAGACTGGATGTGACGAAAAAAAAGACTATCCTTCCGGCCACACTCATCGTTGACGCCAGATGCCTGCTTTACGGCAGTGCGGTTTTACTCTCAGTAGAAGATGCACTGGTTAAGGTACAGCTCGTATCGGGTAATGCGGAATTTAATCTGCTGACGAATGATGATCTGTATATTGACGAACTTGATTTAGGTACAATCAGTTGGCCGAACAACAATCAGAACCGTTTCCAGCCACCTGCCAATATGGTGAACTACTACGGTTCGGTGGACGACATTGAAGCTGTATGGTTGCCGGTGTTCTATCAGGAAGCCAAATGGGAGAATCTTCAGAACGATGCAATCTATGAGTTCGGCACGAACAATTTTACCCTTTGCCCCTATTATGGCCGTCGATGTGTACAGCCATACCTTTTGACAGTCATCAAGAGAATAGTGGGGCATTTTGGCTATACGTTCGATACCTCCTTCTTTGATAACAATTTCTTGCGGAACGTTTATGTATGCAGCGCGGTAAGCAGCAACCGGGTGGCCGCTGCATTGCCGCACTGGACTGTTTCCGAATTCTTTGATGAACTGGAGAAATTCCTTTGTGCGGTTACAGTGGTCAACGAACGCACCAAAGTGGTGAGTCTCGTAGGGCTTAACGATTATTTTACAGAATCCGGAAAGGAGATAATTCCTGCATCCTCCCTGCTACGGGAGTTCACTGTGGATATTGAAGATGAAAAGAATGAGAAAGACTTGAGCACTGGCAATGTGGGCTACAATCTGCCTTCCCATACGGATGACGGCTATCTGCGAATTGAAAGGGACATCATAGAAGCTGCATACAAACAAGAATATGATTCTTACGATGCAATGCTGGCCGCATACAACGGAATGGGTGACAGTGACAAGAAAAGTACAATCTTTATTGTTGGTAAACGGTATTATATCAACTACAATGAAAATGATAAGAATACGCTGCGTGAAGTCAATTTGTATGCGGATTTAATCCGTGACCCGGAATCGTCCGATGTAGAGACCTCACTCGGAATCGTCCCGGCTAAAATTATTCAGTTCAATGTCGGCGTGTATGGCTCTGTAGCTGATTACGATTTGTCCCGTCCGTACACCTCCATGGTATTGAACATACCCGCGGTGGGCTACCAGGCTACTGTTGCCAAGCAGGAGCGCTTCAATGTCCAGGAGGCCATAAACGGTGACGTGGAGCTGAAGGAGAAGCAGGAAAAAAACGGGCACATGGAAGTGGCTGTCAATACCGGTAAGTTCAACCGGCAGAACGTAACTTACAGCGGTCAGACACATGCCTATGATTATGCCTATCCTTTTACGGACTACCAGCAGAAGACCGGAGCACAGCTCACGGACTTCCTTCCGTATTCCCTAAGCTTGAACGATGTTTGTCCGGACAGTGTCGGACATCGGTTGTCGACACTCAGTCTGTTTCACTCCAATATCCCTTACACAATCCAGTTCCAAGCCAATAAGCTGCCAGATGTGAATAAGGTGTTTCTTATAGGCAACAAGCAGTATTTGTGCGAGAAGATTGAGACGGAAATAGATGTTGATGGATTAAGCAAGGTACTGAAGGGAACTTTTTACCGGATAGAGTAATAATGTTAAAAAGACATCTGCCTCTCAAAAATAACTCCTTTTTCCCTTGCGCAATTACCAAAAGGTTATTACATTTGCAGTGTCATTAAGAATCGCGATCTTTTTATGACTGAAGAAGAAGAGCTAAAGGCTCGGATTGAAGCTGCGAAAAAAGACCTCAGCTTCTTTTCCCTCTATTGGGATGACATTCAGAATACTGATTGGATTTCCGATGAGGAGCTTGAGGAAGGCATCAATGATTGTCTCGATGACTTGAATGATGCACAAGACAAGCTGAATGAAAACGGTAGCCCTCCTTGAGGGGGCTACTTTTTCTCTAACATATAATTTTTAGGCTTATGGACGTACAGAAAGAATTGGGAAAATGGAAGTCGGAATATGTAAAATGCAATACTCCGGAGGAATTGGCCGACCATAAGAAACGTTTCAGGGCTTTTCTGCAGACGCTTTCACCGGAAGATAAAAAAGCGTTTGCGCAGGCGTTCCAAGATGGTGCCAGGCAATCAATCAATGAAGCCCAAGCCATTGTGAAAACAGTAGAAATCAGGCAGACCTTAGAAAAAGTATTGCCTTTCGCTTCTATGTCGTATATTGCCCAGCACTATTTTGGCAGAACACGCCAATGGCTATATCAACGGATTAACGGAAGTGCGGTAAACGGCAAACCAGCCAACTTCACCGCTGATGAACTGAATACTCTATCTTTAGCTCTATCCGAGCTTGGCGACATAATGAAAGATACTTCTCGGTCTATCGCGAGGCCGTAAGGTTTTTAATGACAGAGGGGCTTCCACGGGTTGGAAGCCTTTTTTATTTTCCATTTTTGGATATGTAAAATAGAATTAACACCTTTGCAGTGCCCTATACAACATAGCTATACATTTATTCCTTTTCGGTTGTTATTTTAGTGATGCCCCTAAAGTATAACAAATGTATGAAACAGCGGCTACAAACATCAAGCCTGCTATCCCAAAAAGTGTACGGAGTATTTTGTAATATGAAGTGTTCATAGCGAATTGTTTTAAGCAAAAATTCTATAAATAATTGAATATGAAACGAGTTTTATTTTTAATCTGTGTTCTGTCCTTAGTGGCAAACACTGTTTTAGCACAAGAACGTCCGGAAATGAGACGTGAAAATCGTAGAAACACAGAAACAACCGAGAGGCAAATGCCTCCAGGACATCGAGAGAGAATCAACGGACAGAATCCAAATGCCGAAAAACAGCCAATGACTTTTATGCAGTCGTTAAAATTGAGAACAGATGTGGGGAATCCACAATTTGAAGCTGGGCACATGATGCTTAAATCTTCCCGATTCAAAACAGCGTCCTTAGCATGTGCGGCCGTCAGTGGAGGAATCTGGTTCTTTAATAACAGCGAAGACTATGAAGTGGCTGTTGCTGGAACCAGTGTCATTTTTGGAGCGGCTGCTGTCATTCTGTATGCTTCGAGTTTGCGTTATGAATGGTTGGCAGGTAAATACCTGAAAATGTCAGCATCACCAGGTGGGTTGTCTGCCAGTATAACTTTTTAATGTGACATTAAAAGCGGAGAAACAAAAAATCTCCGCTTTTCTTTTGCCATTCCAAAATAAACCCGCATATTTGCAATGCGAAACATCCATGGAATGTTGTCCATGCCGTAGAGCGCGGTTAATGCTCATAAGTTAATGGGCTTTTTTTATGCCCACACTGAAGATATGTAGAAGTTTGCTTATCAACAAGCTTATACGGCTGTCTTTCCCACATTATTTCAATGCTCCGGCATGGATACTAATGGATGTTTCGCGACACGGGAAATGGCAGCCGTTTTTCTGCCTATTAGCGAAACATCCATTAGTATGAGAAAATCAAATCAAAGCGCCCACGGACGCTACGTATCCGCAGAGAAGGTTCAAGAACTGTTTGCCCAGTTGGGTATTGAACTGTGCGCCGGACGTAAACGTATCCGTGCAGCACGTAGCGACAAATCCATTTCCATCTATGTCAATGGTGGGACAGTAAACATCACCTTTAATGAGAAAGGAGGTAAAGCATGATGTTCTTTATTTACCATCTGCAGACCTATTCCCCCAAGAACCGGGCATGGAAAAAGGTGATTGACTATGTAGAGCAGTATAAGGACATTCTTATCAAGGATGAACTTTCCCTGGATGCATTCAAGCATGAAATAGGCGATGTGGTCAACCGCATTAATGCCGAACATCCGAATCTGAAGCGCATGAAATGTACTGCTACCCCTTTGGGACGTGATTGTACCATACGTATCGAGGCCCATGTCATAAGTGGCGGATGCCCGGACACGGTATTCTTTCTCGATATTTGCAAGGTACGTTCCGTTTATCAGTTCAGTGAGAAGGCAAATATGCTGGAACAGAAAGGAGGCAAAGAATGAATACCGAAATCAATAACATCGTATTGACCTCCTCCATCAGCGAAACCATCTCGATTTTACAAAATGGCGTTGCCGGTGCTTGTTGCAATACCATAGATAGAGCTACTGGATTAATCTTAGACTTGAAAGTCAACAATGAAGTTAGTGCTGATGACATTATATCCGTAATAAGTGATTTACGCATAGTGTCATCCATGATAAGAAGCTTGACTCCGGAAGAAGAGAAAGGAGGCGCACAATGAGCAAGAAGATAGGATTCCGTTCTTATCAAAACGACGAAGAACCGGACAAACGAGACGAATTGGAGAAGCAACAAGCCGAGCGGCAGAAAGCCATAGCAAACTTCATCGGCCAGAACTATTCACCCATCGGCACCACTTCACAGAAATGTTACAAGACCACCGCTGAACTGGTATATGAGCTGTCGAACATTGTCGATGTCGCTCCGATGGCGCTGGCCAAACAACTGTCTGATGCCGGGTACCATGTAGAATATTTGGCAGGACAACCCTACTGGGTGATGTACGAGAGAGCATAAATTCGTGCGGCTGCACCTCATTTTGTACGAACTTGTACAAATCGGTGCAGCCGCATTTATTTGATAAATAAAATGTTATGAATTATCCGCACGATTGTATGGCTTTTACCCCTATATTATAGAGTGAAGCTATTGAAACATTGCATACCTTCCCTCTTACTCTCATCCATGACGTGCGCATAGACCAGCGTTTCCTTCATGTCCGAATGTCCCAGAAGCTCCTTCAGCGCCGCAAGGTCTTTGGTGTGCCTCAAATAAATGGTCGCAAAAGTATGCCTCCCTACTTTATGAGTGATCGGTTTATCAATCCCTGCAATGGCGGCAATATCCTTCAGATTACGATTCATCGTTTGATCGGCCTGAATCACCTCAAACAAAGGACCTTTCTTCCTGGTACCTACAATCCGGAACAGCAAGTTTCGGAGCGGTTCAGAAATCGGTATCTGAATCGGTTCCGGCTTACTGTTGCGGAGCTTCATCCTGAAGTAAGTGAAATGATCTTCGGTAAATTGCTCAAGCTGGAGCTTTTTCGCATCTCCTACATGCAGGCTGCTGAAGCACAGAAACAGAAAAAACTCCAATGTCTTATGTAGTTTGTAATCCAACTCACCTGAATTGTATAACGACACAAGTCTGCCCAACTCGTCCTCATTCAAGTAAACGCAAGTGGCGGATATTCTTTTGATAGACCAGTCCTCAAATGGATTCTCAGTCATGTATCCGGCTTTATACGCGGCCAATACATATTTCTTTAATACCCCCATATTCTTATAAGCCGTATTGGCATTGTTCTCTAACCCCTTCCGCAGATGGGCGAAATAAACATCCAACCATTCATGTGTGATGTCATCAAAGGTCAGATTCGCATTAAAGTCCTTTATCTTCCGCATGACGCTCATGTGGGTCTGAAGGGTGGTCAACTCCGTACGGTGCGAAATCTTTTTCATGTGCTCCCGGACGAAATCAAAGAATGTAGGATAATCACTCGGACGGTTGTATTCTCTTAAAAAGAGATCACGCGACAGTTTCTTATCCCGAAGCCGATATTTTACAAACACATTATTAATCCGTGCCAGGATGGTTTCAATAATCAGATTCTTGTCTGCAGCTTGCTTGTCACCGGAAGTCACTATACCTTTTTTATCGTTCCAGTTCTTCAAGGACACAGCTACTTTGGTAGAGAAATTCACCTTTTGTCTCTGTACGTAAAATGAAATCCATACGATACCGGCCGTATCGTTTTTATATTGACGAAGGTATGTTTTTATGTTTATCATGTGCTACAATCGTATTGTTTTAACATTGCGGGATACACATCGGGCTACACTGCACGATTTTTTAGGGGATTGGCAAGGTAGTTAATGTATTGAAAGCCAATAAACGACAAAAGCTCCGGCCATTTCTGGTCGAAGCTTTTCTCACTACTGGAGGTACCTGGCAGATTCGAACTGCCGTACACGGTTTTGCAGACCGCTGACTAAGCCACTCATCCAAGGTACCGGTTCTTACAAGAACTCTTTATTTCTTGTTTGCGGATGCAAAGGTAGCACTTTTTTTGAAACTACCAACTATCCGCAACAACTTTTCTTCTTTTTTTTCGTCACTCCACTACACTCTGCACGCTTCTTATCATACAAATTCTTTAGTTCACAGCCACTTGCACAACTATCACACGGATTACCATTTTCTTTGACCCGATGAAAAAAAGAATAAATACTCATGCCAATCCGCACAGCGCAGAGCAACAACAATAAGGCTACTACCCACTCCTGCCAACTATTCATCATAAAAACAGACCTCCTATCTGATAAATTGCGAAAGACATCAGCCAGGCCAGCGCAGTAGTATAAAGCCCCGCAAACACGGCCCACTTCCAACTGCCCGACTCCCCTTTAATGGCTGCCAACGTGGCGATGCACGGAAAATAAATCAGCACAAACACCATGTAACCGAAAGCCACCAGGGGCGTTATCGGAATGCGTTCACCCAAGCTTGCGGCATCTGCCTCAGCATCGTCGGCATAAAGCACTCCGAGCGTGCTTACCACCAGCTCCTTGGCGCCCACGCCGGAAAGGATGCCGATGCCCAGCTTCCAGTCGAATCCCAACGGTTCGATGACCGGTTCCATGGCTTTACCAATCCGGCCGATGTAGGAATTCTCCTGCTGTTCCGTCACACTTTCATATTCATCGTGGTTGGGATAATATCCCAATGCCCAGATAACGATGGATGCCACCATAATGATGCCTCCCATCTTGCGGAGATACTGCGCCCCCTTCTCCCACGTATGGCGGAAGATGGCCTTGGACGTCGGCATACGATAAGGCGGCAGCTCCATGACAAACGGCGTATCGTCTCCTTTCACCAGAAAGCGGCAGAAAAGACGTGCCATGACCACTGCCAACAGAATGCCGATGGCATAGATTACTAACAGCACAAAGCTCGCATTGTTCGGAAAGAAGGCGCCTACCAGCAATAAATAGATGGGTAGACGGGCGCTGCACGACATCAGCGGATTGATGAGCATCGTCACCAGACGGCTCTTGCGGTTCTCAATGGTACGCGAAGCCATAATGGCGGGCACATTACACCCAAAGCCCATAATCAGCGGAATGAAAGACTTTCCATGCAGCCCCATTTTATGCATAATCTTATCCATAATGAAAGCGGCACGTGCCATATAGCCCGAGTCTTCCATCAAGGAAATAAAGAAATAGAGCAACAGAATATTCGGCAGGAAAACAATGACACCGCCCACACCTCCGATAATACCATCCACCAGAAGGTCCTTCAGCGGTCCTTCGGACATGTTGTTGCATATCAGGTCGCCCAATTCGCCTACCAGCCATTCAATCCCCTGCATAGGATAGTCGCCCAGCACAAAGGTGCCTTCGAACATCAGATAAAGGAAAAGGAAGAAAATGGGATAACCCCATACACGGTGAGTAACGATTGAGTCTATGATTTGAGTAGTGCGCGACGTATCCTGATGATTGTCCACATAGGTCTCGCGCAGGGCACCGGCTATAAAACCATACTTGGCATCGGTGATGGCCTGCTCGCTCTCCTCGTTCACCACCTCGGCAATCCGTGCCTCTTCCCGGTCGCGGACGGCAAGAATCTCCTTTCCATTGGGCAACTCTTCCACAATCTTTTTCAAGTCTTCGTCGTTCTCCAGCAACTTGATGGCAAGGAAACGCGTGGAATATTTGTGGCGGATGTTCTCATTGACGCTGATGACGCGCTTCACCTCCTCAATGCTACGTTCCAGCTCGGGACCGTGATTGATATGGATATGACGGTAGAAGCCACGCGGCTGTTCTATCTCTTCTTTATGGCTGCCGAAGTCATGGTCGGGAACATACTCCTGATGCCAGCTGCGAAGGTCACTCAATATCTCGCTGCGCATCCTGCCCTTATGGTCGAGGAAGTCGCCGCCTTCGTAAATATTGATAATCACATGGAACAGCTGTTCAATGCCTTTTCCGCTACGGCTGACCGTAGGCAACATCGGAACTCCGAACAACTGGCTGAGCTTTACATAGTCCAGCGTGTTTCCACTGGCTTCCAGCTCATCGTACATGTTCAGTGCAATCACCATGCGCACGTTCATGTCAATCAGCTGGGTGGTGAGATAGAGATTGCGTTCCAGGTTGGAAGAGTCCACAACATTGATAATGATATCCGGCGTTTCATTGATAATGTGCCGGCGGACATAGATTTCTTCAGGGGAGTAGGCCGAGAGGGAATAGGTTCCGGGAAGGTCGACAATACGGAAGTGGTAACCTTGGAAATCAAAATACCCCTCCTTGGCATCTACCGTAACGCCACTGTAATTGCCCACATGCTCGTGCGAACCGGAAGCGATGTTGAAAAGAGAAGTTTTACCACAGTTGGGATTTCCCACCAAAGCCACATTTATGGTGCGGCGTTTGCCGAGGGCCAGTTGCTTCAGCTCATCTTCGCCCAGATGCATGTTTTCGCCCAACCCCTCGTGGTAATCGGGCTGCACAGCCTGCTCCTTAGCTTCCTGCTCACTGATAATCTCTATCATCTCAGCCTCCTGCCGACGAAGAGAAATCTCATATCCCATTACTTTGTATTTGATAGGGTCGCGTAGTGGGGCATTCAGCAAGACCTCCACTGTTTTACCTTTAATAAATCCCATTTCCACAATCCGTTTGCGGAAACCACCGTGTCCCAGCACTTTTACGATTACACCTTTTTCACCGGTATTCAATTCGGACAAACGCATAGTCTTTCTGCCTTTCTTTTCTATTTTGGGGGCAAAGATAATACTTATGTCCGCAAGGCACAAATAATTTAGAATGTTTTTAAATAAGAGACACTAAACAATAATGCCCAGAAGGCAAAACACTACTTCCAGAGATACTAAATCGTAACTTCACCACACCTTTGTTCTTTTCTTACCACAGCTGTGGTAAGAAAAGAACAAAGGTGTGGTATGCATAAAACACAGCTGTGGTAAGATTAGCTTTTAGCAAATACGACCTTAGCCGATAGAGATTCTGAAAATAGATACTTGCAGATATGGCAATAAAAATCGTTTGCACTATCTTTGCACCACTCTATAGTTGAATATGCAGAAGGTAGTACAATACATCGAGCGCCACAAGCTCTTCTCGCTGGACGACAAGATACTTGTGGCACTGAGCGGCGGGGCGGACTCCGTGGCGTTGCTGCGCCTGCTCCTCAGCCTGGGATACACATGCGAAGCCGCCCATTGCAACTTCCATCTGCGCGGAGCGGAATCCGACCGCGACGAGCACTTTGTACGCCAACTCTGCCTGGAGCACCGGGTGACGCTGCACACCGTCCACTTCAACACGGAGCAGGAAGCAAAGGAACGGCATATCTCCATCGAAATGGCTGCAAGGGAATTGCGCTACGCGTGGTTCGAAAAAACAAGGGAAGCATGCAGTGCAGCTGTCATTGCCGTCGCCCACCATCAAGATGACAGTGTAGAGACATTGCTGCTCAATCTGATTCGCGGTACCGGCATCAACGGATTGCGGGGTATACGCCCCCGAAACGGACATATAGTCCGCCCCTTGCTCTGCCTGGACAGAAAGGAAATCACCGGTTATCTGGAAAGTATCGGGCAATCCTACGTGACGGACAGCACCAATCTGCAGGACGAATATACCCGCAACAAAATACGCTTGAACCTGCTTCCCATGATGCAGGAGATAAACCCCTCCGTCAAGGAAAGCATCCTCAAAACGGCAGAGCATCTGGACGATGCCGCCTCTATATATAATATAGGTATAGAAGAAGCCAAACTGCGAGTCAAGACACCGGAAGGCATAAGTATCGGCGCCCTGAGGCAAGAAGCGGCACCGGAAACGGTCTTATTTGAAATTCTGCATCCGCTCGGGTTCAACGCCGCACAAGTAAGGGACATCTGCCGGACATTGGACGGACAGCCCGGCAAAGTCTTTGCCACCCCCGGCTGGCGTGTCATCAAAGACCGCGGCTCGTTGTTGATAGAACCCGTACAGGAAGCCGTAAAGCCGTTATTGGAAATGAAAGAGCATCCCTATGCACCGGATTTCATGATTCCACGCGACAAAGCTACCGCCTGCTTTGATGCCGACAAACTCCAGCATCCCCTATCACTGCGCCTTTGCAGGCAGGGAGACAGCTTCGTGCCCTTCGGCATGAAAGGCCGGAAGAAGGTAAGCGACTACCTGACCGACCGCAAGTTCTCCCTTCTGCGCAAAGAACGGCAATGGGTGCTTTGCTGCGGAGATGACATCATCTGGCTGGTGGGAGAACGGGTGGACAACCGTTTCAGAATAGACGAAAAAACCCGGAAAGTGTTGGTCGTATCAACCATCGACCAGTAGCCATCACAGAATGATTCTGTCCTCCTTCTGTTTCTTGAAGCAATCGGAAAGCAATACGGCAAACGGCGTGTCATACGTGCGCGCCTTCTGCGGACAGCCTTTCACACAAGCACAACATTTGATGCATTTCTCTGCAACCGTATTGCACTCGTCTCCTTTTATAATGGCTCCTGCAGGACAATGCTTCACGCAATATCCGCAATGCGTACAACGTTCCGCATCTACTTGCGGAGTGCGGGGCATAGGCACCCCACTCTTACGCAACTTGACGACTCTGCGCAAAAAGCGGAGCAACGGGAAGAAAGGCTGGCGCGGACGCTGGATACGGGTCACATCCACCCCATACAGTTTCTCCATATCTTCGGCCGCTGCTATTTTAGCACGTATCTTTTCACCAAAAAGCTTTGCATACTCCAAGTCATCCGCATCCGGACGTCCGGCCGCCACCGGATATTTCTCACTGCTATAAGAATGCTCGCCTACAAACGTGGCGCCTGCAATTACCTTGAAGCCCAACTTCGTGACAAAAGCATCCAATTCCACCAAAGCCTTCTCATAGGCCCGGTTGCCGTAAACCACCACAACCACGGCAGGTGCACCGTCAGCATGAAGCTTCTTCATTCTCTCCAATGCCAAAGGAGCCACATGACCGCCATATACGGGCACCGTGATGACCGCCAAAGCATGAGAAGGCACCTCCCTTTTACCCGCCGCCTCCAAGGTGAGGTCCACTTTGGAGACAGACGAAATTCCCGTTCCGTGAACAATTGCCTCTCCCACTTGTTTAGAGGTACAAGTAGGTGAAAAAGTTATCAACTGTACTTCATCTATATTCATAAACCAATCCTTCATGTTGTTGTTAATACAGCAAAGATAAAGTTTTAAATTTAAAAAAAAGATGATTTGTTTATGAAACCAAAAATATTTATTACCTTTGCACCGTTGAAACATTCTGCGACTTCTTGCTGTGGCGAGAATTGTTTATCAGATTTCCGGTTCAATAATAAATATCCCATATAAATCATATATCACAAGGTAAACTTGCCCAAGTTGCTTCCTACAACAACTGCAACTGTGCACTTATGCCTTTCAATAAAAGTAAATTTTAAACCATTCACATATATACTGTATGTATAACATCATTCAACTGAACGACAAAAATTTGTCGGAACTACAAACTATTGCCCAAGAACTGGGTATAAAAAAAACAGACTCACTCAAAAAAGAAGAACTTGTTTACAAGATACTTGACGAACAAGCTATCGCAGGCGCTACCAAGAAAGTTGCCGCCGACAAGCTGAAGGAAGAGCGTAAAGGGGAAAAGCAAAAACGCTCGCGCGTCACTGTCAAGACCGTAAAAAAGGAAGGTGCCGACAAAGTGTTCTCAGCCAATAAAAACGGAGACCTCACCAAAGCCAAAACAGAGGAAGCACCGGCTGCGAAAGAACAACCCAAAACTGTGGAAGCACCCCAAGAACCGACCATAGAAGCTGCAACGCCGGCGCCAGCCAAAGAAGCCGCCGCACCCAAACGCAAACCGGGACGCCCCCGCAAGGTAAAGGAAGAGACTGCCGCACCCCAAGCAACGGAAACCCCGAAGGTTGCCGAACCGGAATTGAACTTCGAGGCTAAAGCTCCGAAAACAGAACCTCAGGCAGAAGCCAAAGCAGAAAAGAATATCGTACCGGACGAAAGCCCTATCCTGGCCGAAGCGGCAGATGACTTCATCCCCATTGAAGACCTCCCTACGGAAAAAATAGAATTGCCATCCGAACTTATCGGCAAATTCGAAGCGACCAAAGCGGAAACTCCCGCCACTCCCACTCCTGCCGCTGCCCCAGCCGAACCGCAACAGCCACAACGCCCGCGCCTCCGCGCCCGCGACAACAACAACCCATACAATAACAACAACAATAACAACCGCAACGGTGGCTATAACCAACAGCGCCCCGTGCAGCAGCGCCCTGCACAACCGTATAACAACGGAGAGAACTATCCCGCCGCTCCGGAACGCAAACCCGTAATAGAACGCGAGAAGACGTACGAATTCGATGACATCCTCACCGGAACCGGTGTACTGGAAATCATGCAGGATGGCTACGGCTTCCTCCGTTCCTCCGATTACAACTATTTGTCCTCACCGGACGATATTTACGTATCACAATCACAAATCAAATTGTTCGGCCTAAAAACCGGTGATGTGGTAGAAGGCGTAATCCGTCCCCCGAAAGAAGGCGAAAAGTACTTCCCGCTGGTAAAAGTATCCAAAATAAACGGACGTGACCCGGCTTTCGTACGCGACCGCGTACCGTTCGAGCACCTCACCCCCCTCTTCCCGGACGAGAAGTTCAAGCTTTGCAAAGGTGGATACTCCGACTCTATGTCGGCCCGTGTCGTAGACTTGTTTGCCCCCATCGGTAAGGGCCAGCGTGCCTTGATTGTGGCACAGCCCAAAACCGGTAAGACCATCTTGATGAAAGACATTGCCAACGCCATTGCCGCCAATCATCCGGAAGTCTACATGATTATGCTGCTCATCGACGAACGCCCGGAGGAAGTTACCGACATGGCGCGTACCGTCAATGCGGAAGTAATCGCCTCTACCTTCGACGAACCGGCAGAACGCCACGTGAAGATTGCCGGCATCGTCCTTGAAAAAGCAAAACGCATGGTGGAATGCGGACACGATGTTGTCATCTTCCTCGACTCCATCACCCGTCTGGCACGTGCCTACAACACCGTATCCCCGGCTTCCGGCAAAGTGCTTTCCGGTGGTGTGGATGCCAACGCATTGCATAAGCCCAAACGCTTCTTCGGTGCAGCACGTAACATCGAGGGCGGCGGTTCACTGACCATCCTTGCCACTGCCTTGATTGACACCGGCTCGAAGATGGACGAGGTTATCTTCGAAGAATTCAAGGGTACGGGTAATATGGAGTTGCAGCTCGACCGCAACTTGTCCAACAAGCGTATCTTCCCGGCTGTCAACATCGTTGCCTCCAGCACCCGCCGCGACGACCTGCTGCAAGACAAGCAGACACTGGACCGCATGTGGATTCTCCGCAAGTACCTTGCCGACATGAATCCGATAGAAGCCATGGACTTCGTAAAAGACCGTCTGGAGAAGACCAAAGACAACGACGAATTCCTGATGAGCATGAACAGTTAACAGCAACTGCATACAGATATTGTACAAAAGCTTCCATTTACGTTCATAAACGTAGGTGGAAGCTTTTTTTATATCCGTTTTTTCATACATTTGCCACCATACAATAACCTTGAACAAATAAAATCCAAATCTGATGAAAACGATTCACTCTTTTATGGGAATGGCATTGTGCAGCTTTCCGGTAATGGCACAGCAATCGCCCAATTTTCTTATTATCCAATGCGACCATCTGACCCAGCGGGTAGTAGGCGCATACGGTGCCGACCCCAGCTGCACTCCACCTATAGACCGAATTGCCTCCCAAGGTGTAACATTTGCCAACGCATACGTGGGATGCCCCCTCAGCCAACCGTCACGCGCTGCCTTATGGAGCGGACTGATGCCGCATCAAACCAATGTACGTTCCAACTCGGCCGAACACATCAATCCTCCGCTACCCGACAGCATTCCGACCCTGGGAAGCCTCTTCACCGCCAACGGTTATGAGGCCGTCCACTTTGGCAAAACCCATGACATGGGTTCTCTAAGGGGATTCCGCCACAAGGAACCGGTTGCCAAGCCCTTCACCGACCCCGAATTTCCCGTCAACAATGACAGCTTTCTGGATGTAGGAACCTGCGAGGATGCCGTGGCCTATCTCAGCAATCCGCCGCAAGAACCTTTCATCTGCATAGCCGATTTCCAAAACCCGCACAATATCTGCGGATATGTAGGCGAAAATAAAGGGGAGCACATAGATAGCCCCATCAGTACCCCACTCCCGCTACTACCCGAAAACTTTGAAGTGGAAGACTGGGAAAAACTTCCGTTGCCCATTCAGTACATCTGCTGCAGCCACCGGAGGATGATGCAAGCCGCCCACTGGAACGAGGACAATTACCGGCACTACGTCGCCGCCTTCCAGCATTACACGCGGATAGTGGCCAGACAGATAGAGAGTGTACTAGAAGCCCTCTACTCCACTCCCGCCGGCAAAAATACAATTGTCATTGTACTGGCAGACCACGGAGACGGAATGGGGTCACACCGCATGGTAACCAAGCAGGTCAGCTTTTACGAAGAAATGACAAATGTGCCCTTCATCATAGCCGGTCCCGGCATTCATCCCCGTCAAAAACCAGTGGAAGATTTACTGACCCAACCCACTATCGACCTGCTGCCCACTCTCTGTGAACTGGCAGGCATTCCGGTGCCTTCCTCCAAGCCCGGCATCAGCCTTGCCCCTTTTCTGAAAGGCGAGAAGCAAAAGAGACAGCACCCCTATGCAGCCTCCGAATGGCACAGTGAATACGAAGTGACCGTCAGCCCGGGACGGATGATACGCAGTCCCAGATACAAATACACACACTATCTGGAAGGCAACGGGGAAGAACTGTATGATATGCTGAAGGATAAAGGAGAAAGACGAAACCTTGCCCATGACCCCAAATACTCAAAGATTCTGGCCGAGCACCGGGCACTGCTGGACGACTACATCCGCCGCACACAGGACGACTACCGAAGCCTGAAAGTTGAAGCCGACAAGAGATGGCGCAGCCACGCACCGGGATATCCCAACCACGAAGGACCCTGCGCCAGAGACATTATCAATAGAAAGTAAGCAAAAAGAACTAAAAAAAACAGAATAATATAGATGATTATCAGTGCCTTGACCGGCACTTCCATTCTTTTCGCCCATCCCGCTGCAAGTCTTCAATAATATTCTGCTTCAAAAGAAGGCAGTTAAAGGGATTTTTTGTACTTTTGCGCCTCAATAAGAGTAATTTGTAATTTAGTAATTGTAATTAGATACTATGTTCGATAATTTAAGCGAGAGACTTGAAAGGTCGTTTAAAATTTTGAAAGGTGAGGGCAAAATCACCGAAATCAATGTTGCGGAAACCCTGAAAGACGTACGTAAGGCACTTTTGGATGCCGACGTGAACTATAAGGTAGCCAAAAACTTCACCGATACCGTTAAGGAAAAAGCCTTGGGACAAAACGTGCTGACAGCCGTTAAGCCCAGCCAGCTGATGGTAAAAATCGTACACGATGAACTGACCCAGCTCATGGGCGGCGAGACTTCTGAAATAAACCTCGACTCCAAGCCTGCCATTATCCTAATGTCCGGTTTGCAAGGCTCCGGTAAAACAACTTTCTCCGGAAAGCTGGCCCGCATGCTGAAGAGCAAGAAGAACAAAAAGCCGTTATTGGTGGCTTGTGACGTGTACCGTCCTGCCGCTATCGAGCAGTTGCGTGTACTGGCTGAACAGATTGACGTACCGATGTACTCGGAACCGGACAGCAAAAATCCGGTAGCCATTGCCCAAAATGCCATCCAAGAAGCCAAAGCCAAAGGTTACGACCTTGTAATTGTCGATACAGCCGGTCGTCTGGCAGTGGATGAGGAGATGATGAACGAGATTGCCGCCATCAAGAAGGCCATCAATCCGGACGAGATTCTGTTCGTAGTGGATTCAATGACCGGTCAGGATGCAGTGAATACCGCTAAGGAATTCAACGAACGGCTCGACTTCAATGGTGTAGTATTGACCAAACTGGATGGTGATACCCGCGGTGGTGCCGCCCTTTCTATCCGTTCGGTGGTAAACAAGCCCATCAAGTTTGTAGGTACCGGTGAAAAGCTGGATGCCATCGACCAGTTCCATCCCTCACGTATGGCCGACCGTATTCTCGGTATGGGTGACATCGTATCTTTGGTGGAACGTGCGCAGGAACAATATGACGAGGAAGAAGCCAAACGCCTGCAAAAGAAGATTGCCAAGAACCAGTTCGACTTCAACGACTTCCTGAGCCAGATTGCACAAATCAAGAAAATGGGTAACTTGAAGGAACTTGCCTCCATGATACCGGGCGTAGGCAAAGCCATCAAGGATATAGACATTGACGACAATGCCTTCAAGAGCATTGAAGCCATCATCTACTCCATGACTCCGGAAGAACGCAGCAATCCGGCCATTCTGAACGGTTCACGCCGCCAGCGCATTGCCAAAGGTAGCGGTACGAATATTCAGGAAGTAAACCGCCTGCTGAAACAGTTTGACCAGACCCGCAAGATGATGAAGATGGTCACTGGCAGCAAGATGGGTAAGATGATGCCGAAACTTAAAAGATAAGATAACAGCCTATGACACTGATTGATGGAAAAGCAATTTCAGAGCAAGTAAAGCAAGAGATTGCAGCAGAAGTAGCCGAGATAGTGGCTCGTGGGGGTAAACGCCCGCATCTGGCCGCTATTCTTGTAGGACACGATGGAGGTAGCGAAACCTACGTTGCCGCCAAAGTAAAGGCATGCGAAGTTTGCGGATTCAAGTCCTCACTTATCCGCTACGAGGCAGACGTTACCGAAGAGGAGCTGCTTGCCAAGGTACGCGAATTGAACGAGGATGCGGATGTGGACGGTTTCATCGTACAGCTTCCCTTGCCCAAGCATATCTCCGAGCAGAAAGTGATTGAAACCATCGACTACCGCAAGGATGTGGACGGCTTTCATCCCATCAATGTGGGACGGATGTCCATTGGCCTTCCCTGCTATGTATCCGCTACTCCCAACGGTATCCTCGAACTGCTGAAGCGCTATCAGATAGAGACTTCAGGCAAGAAGTGCGTGGTGTTGGGACGCAGCAACATTGTAGGCAAGCCCATGGCTGCCCTGATGATGCAGAAGGCTTATCCCGGCGATGCCACAGTGACCGTATGCCACAGCCGCAGCAAAGACCTGGTAAAGGAATGCCAGGAAGCGGACATCATCATTGCTGCGTTGGGACAACCGAACTTTGTTAAGGCGGAAATGGTCAAGGAAGGTGCTGTCGTTATTGATGTAGGTACTACCCGTGTGCCCGATGCCTCCAAGAAATCCGGGTTCAAGTTGACCGGTGATGTGAAATTCGACGAAGTAGCTCCCAAATGTTCATTCATTACCCCCGTACCGGGAGGCGTAGGTCCCATGACCATCGTTTCCCTTATGAAGAATACATTGCTCGCCGGCAAGAAAGCAATCTACCAATAACAAGGCGATGAAAACGCTCGCCGTCTTCATTGTTGTCCTACTGTATAGCGTAACCCTTTCCTCGCAGGAAAGGATTACGCTATTATTTGTCGGCGACCTGATGCAGCACCAGGCACAAATAGACGCTGCACATGTATCTGAAGGAAAATATGACTACTCCTCCTGCTTCTCCCTCATAAAAGAGCAAATATCCCAGGCAGACCTCGCCATAGGAAATCTGGAAGTCACATTGGGGGGCAGGCCCTATCGGGGCTATCCTATGTTCAGCGCCCCCGATGAATATCTTCAGGCCATAAAGGACGCCGGATTCGATATTTTACTGACAGCCAACAACCACTGTCTGGACCGTGGAAAAAAGGGAATGGAGCGTACCATACAATTGCTTGACTCCTCCGGTATTCGTTACGCAGGCACCTACAAGAATCTGTCGGAGCGCAGGCAACGCTATCCCCTGTTCATCAACAGAAACGGCTTTCGCATTGCCCTACTCAACTATACTTACGGCACCAATGGTATCAAGGCTACCTCTCCCAATATCGTAAACTATATTGATAAGAATACCATCCTGCAAGATATCCAAAGTGCCAAGGCACGCCAACCGGATGCCATTATTGCCTGCATGCATTGGGGAGAGGAATATCAGTCCCTTCCCAACCGTGAGCAACGCGAACTGGCCAACTGGTTGCTCCAACAAGGCGTAACACATATTATCGGTTCACACCCTCACGTCATTCAACCGATGGAACTACGTACCAACGGTACCGAACAGCACATCATAGTCTACTCCTTGGGAAACTTCATTTCCAATATGAGCAAGGCCAACACTGACGGTGGCCTCATCTTCACTTTGCAGTTGGAGAAACATCCTCTCCCCCAACCCATCCGTCCCTCTTACACCGGTCAGAGTCAGACGCCCCTGCCAGACTCCAATCCTCTGCCTTTTCCATACTGTCGTGTTTCCTATTGTGGATATAATCTGGTCTGGACCGGCCGGCCGGGACTTACTAAAGAAAAAAATTACATTCTTTATCCTGCCAGTTTTCCTACAGAACATTTAACTCCGGAAGCTCGTAAACACCTGGAAATCTTCGTCAAAAGCTCTCGAAAGCTGCTCCAGCAGCACAATATAGATATCTACGAGAAGAAAAAATAATGCAGAAATCTCAAAAAATTTCGTCTCATTCTTTGCAATATTAAAGATTATCCCTATCTTTGCACCGCATTTAAGAAATGCACTAACATGGTGGCTGTAGTTCAGTTGGTTAGAGCGTCAGATTGTGGTTCTGAATGTCGTGGGTTCGAGTCCCATCTGCCACCCGCAAAGAAGAGGAAATTCGAAAGAATATTCCTCTTTTTTTGTTATTGTCCAAACAATCCCCCAAAGGGAGGCAACGTGGAATCAATGTAAAAAATTGTAGGGATACTCCTCACAGAGTATCCCTACATCATAGGAAGGAATCAATTACCTAAACCAGTCCTTGTACAAAAGAGTTTACTTTCTCAAAATGTTCAAAATAGCTGGAAACTTATTCCGATATTTTGCATTCTGTATCAATCACACTTAATAGTACTTCCTTCCTTACTTTATCAAGCCAGTGATAAGACAACCCGTTATCACCTTATAGAAATAAGAATACAAAAAGAATATTTCATCTTTCAAAAAACATTCTATACCAATAACTCTACTATTTTCGATTTCCGACATGCAAATATAACCCTTTTTGTTTATACGAAAAGCAAAATCAGTTATCTTTGCAAAGATGAAATTCAATCAAATATGAAAATTCTCTGGATAGACCTCAATAGCTCGTATGCACACTCTTCGTTGGCACTCCCTGCACTGCACGCACAAATAGCAAAGAACAATTCCGTAAAATGGGAAATCGTATCTGCCACCATCAATGAAAACGTAGGAATGATTGTCGACGAAATATACCGGCACCAACCCGACATCATTGCCGCAACGACATGGTTGTTCAACCACGAACAACTGTTGCACATCACAGCGAGATTAAAAGCATTGCTTCCCAATAGCTGCTTCATCTTGGGTGGACCTGAATTCTTAGGAAACAATGAAGACTTTCTGCATAAAAACCCTTTCATCGACTGTGTATTCAGGGGAGAGGGAGAAGAAGCATTCCCCCAATGGCTGTCTTGCTGGAACCAGCCGGAAAAATGGAACAGTATTCCGGGACTCTGCTATATGAATCCTCAAAAGCAATATATAGACAACGGCATAGCCCGTGTACTTAACTTTTCACGGCTCGTACCACCGGAAAACAGCTGTTTTTTCAACTGGAGCAAACCATTCGTACAACTGGAGACTACCCGAGGCTGTTTCAACACATGCGCATTCTGCGTCAGCGGTGAAGAAAAACCGGTGCGCACACTGTCCATTGAAAGTATCCGTGAACGCCTTCAAATTATCCACAGTCATGGAATAAAAAACGTACGCGTCCTCGACCGGACCTTTAATTATAATCCGCGCCGTGCTAAAGAATTACTGCAACTTTTCCTGGAATTCAACCCGGACATATGCTTTCACTTAGAAATACACCCTGCACTATTATCCGAAGAGCTGAAAAATGAATTGAAAAAGCTACCTAAAGGATTGCTCCATCTCGAGGCCGGTATTCAAAGCCTGCGCGAACCGGTCCTCCAGAAAAGCCGTCGGATGGGAAGCCTGGAGGACTCACTGCAAGGTCTTCGTTTCCTATGTTCCCTACCCAATATGGAAACACACGCCGACCTCATTGCCGGCTTGCCTCTATACCGCCTATCCGAAATATTTGAAGATGTGCGTACACTTGCCGGATACAATGCCGGCGAGATACAGCTTGAATCCCTGAAGTTACTTCCCGGCACAGAAATGAGAAGAAGAGCGGAAGAACTAGGCATCCGATATTCTCCTCTCCCCCCTTATGAAGTGCTTCAAACAAATGAAATCAGTGTCAACGAGCTTCAAACAGCCCGGCAACTGTCACGTCTTCTGGATGGATTCTATAACACAACTGCTTGGCAAGCCATCACCCGCAAGCTGATTCTGGATGACAACGACTTCCTACGTCGCTTTCTGGAATTTTTAATCGATAAAAATCTTATAGACCAGCCCATGAGCCTGGAAAAGCGAGGCCTCGTACTCTATGAATTCTGCAGTATGCATTATCCGGCCTATAAAATCATGGTCACCATTGCCTGGATAGAGGCAGGCATGTCATTAAAGAAAAAACCAGCAGAGAAAGTCAAGACCAAGCGCCAGATGCCACCGGAATATTGGGAAGTCATCTATGGAAACTACAAAGAAAGCCTCCGCTTATGTTTTCTACCCATTGACGACAATACCCAAAATGGTTATTGGTTCGGCTTCGAATCGGAAATACAAAAAGCAGAACCAGTATTCAAAGCCAAAGGAATAATGGAGAGGTATCAAAATACACAATCACCGCAGATTAACACAGATAAAAGTTCTTGATTATCAGAAATTCTATAGCAATCTGTGTAACCTGCGGCGAGTTATGCCCTCATTTCTTCTCCTATCCGCAGTGGAAATACTTCTCGACCAGTTTCAGCATCTCCTCCGGACTGTCTTGTATCTCTGCACGCAAGGTTCTATCCTCGTAAGAACGCAGTTTGGAAATAACCCCATCAACCATTGCAAGACTGAACACATGATATTGCTCAAAGACAGCACGCTGTCTTTCCAAACAATCGGCAGAAGCGGCACAACTGTCAGGAAGCTGTTCCAGTTGTTTCAACTTATCTTCATTTTCTTTCTTGTGGATATTTACATTGACATATGTTTTTTCTGCAATTCCTAAAGCATCGTCTATCTCAAATCCATAACGGCAAGCTACAGCAAGTCCGGCAATCAATTGATACAAATCGGCCGAACCGTCAGGCGAACGCATTTCCACCGTCTGTTTCTGTGTAGTATCATAATGACTTGGGGTCTCCAACGGATTTGCCAACATGCACATATCCGTTTTTGCCGACCAGCCCAACGGAACGCGTACCAATACCGAACGGTTGCGGTCGCCCCAGCAAATGTTGGTCGGTGCTTCCTGATGAGGAACCAGACGAAAATAGGAAGTAGGATTTGTATTACCGAAAGCCGTAATGGAAGAAGCCAGCTTCATCATGCCCGCAATGGCCTTACGGGCTGTTTCAGAGAGTGCCCCATCTTTCAGCATCTGGTTCTGCCCGTCCTTCATGATACGCATATGTATATGCAATCCGGAACCGGCTTTTCCTGCCGTGATTTTCGGTGCAAAAGTAATGTTATATCCATACTGGCTAGCCAGATTACGAATAACCCATTTTGCTATCACCAGTTGGTCAGCAGCCTCCTCGGCACGCACCGGCAGGAACTCTATTTCATTCTGCTCATAAATCTTATCGTCCAGCGTAAAATTACCGACTTCAGAATGCCCATACTTTATCTGTCCGCCTGCCTGCGCAATATATGACATACATTCCGTACGGAAATCATTGAACTTGGCATAAGGGGCCGATTCGTGATAACCACGCTGATCGGTAGCCGGGAACAATCCGTCATTTTCAGAAATTACATAATATTCCAATTCTCCCATAGCCTGAAATTCCATCCCCGTAACCGTAGTGAATGCCTGACATGCCTTACGCAGGGTATATTCCGGAGAACTTTCCAGCGGTTCACCATCCTTATTGAAATAAGAACAGAGCATTGACAGTGTGGGCAATTCAGAAAAAGGGTCTATAAAAGCGGTCCGGAAACGCGGCACTACATACAAATCACTGCTACCGGCCTCTATAAACGGAAACAAGCTGGAACCGTCTACGCGTTCACCACATGTAAGTATGGCATCAAGGTATGCCTCATTATTGATGACAAAGTTCAGTGTCTTCAGTCTCCCGTCTGCCGCAGGATACATGAAGTTCACCATACGAATGTCGTTCTCCTTTATATAGGAAACAATGTCTGCTTTCGTAAATTCGGAAGCCGGTTTTTGAAGGGCAGCCACCAATAGATTGGGGCTCATGGATAATTCCTGGTTCATAATACGCTGGTTGTTTTTAGTTTTCTATATGGTTAACAAAACACATGCAATTTTCTGTCACAATAAAAAACTGCTGTTTCGCAAAGATACTAAAAGTTGTATCAGAAAAGAAACAAACAACCTAAATCTTATCAGTGAGCCTCAACCTTTTCCGTCGTATCCCCACTTCACGTAAATAGCTCCCCAGGCAAATCCTGCTCCGAATGCTGTAAAAATCAGTTTATCCCCCTTTTTCAGCTTATCCTCGAAATCCCATACACACAATGGAAGCGTGCCGGCACTTGTATTTCCATACCGTTCTATATTGACCATTACCTTTTCGGGAGATACTCCCAAGCGTTGCGAAACAGCAGTAATTATACGCATGTTTGCCTGATGGGGAATCACCCAGTCAATGTCCTCCTTCGTCAAGTGATTCCTCTCCATGACTGCCTCACAAACATCCGCCATATTGGCCACAGCATATTTAAAGACTGTACGTCCTTCCTGATAAATATAATGCATCCGATTGTCCAGTGTATAGTAAGATGGAGCACATACGGAGCCTCCCGCTTTGATATGTAAAAAAGGCAGACCTTTCCCGTCTGTTCTCAATACGGCATCCATTACTCCCATACCTTCCCGGGTGGGTTCCAGCATGAAAGCGGCAGCACCGTCACCAAAAATCGGACAAGTGGCACGATCGGTATAATCAATCACCGACGACATTTTATCAGCCCCTACTACAATGACCTTCTTGTATTTTCCCGAACGGATAAAATTGGCTCCAGTTTCCAATGCATACAAAAAGCCACTACAAACAGCCTGCATATCAAAAGCAAAAGCATTCTTAAGCTTTACTCTCTCACATAATATGGATGCTGTTGAAGGAAAATGATAATCGGCCGTTGTAGTGGCCACAATCACCAAATCAATATCATCAGGATTAGATTTTGTACGTTGCATTAATTGTTTTACAGCTTTACGGGCCATAAACGAAGTCCCCAATCCTTCTTCGTGCAAGATACGTCTTTCCTTTATACCGATACGCCCCATTATCCACTCATCTGTCGTATCTACCATTTTGGATATTTCTTCATTGGTCAGAATATAGTCAGGAACATACCCTCCCACTCCCGTAATTACTGCATTTATTTTCTCCATTAATTCTATCTAGTTTAGTATTGGAATCGGCTCAAAGATAATATTCTTAAAACGCCGAGCGCAAATATACTGAAAAGAGGGTAAAATCCAATAAAGGAAGAACAAAAAGACACTCCCGACAAACTATCACATGGATATACAAAAAAAATCAACTGTCCTTTTTCTATCATTCTTTTGTCAATTTTGTATCAATGAGTTTGAGCAATACAGACTAAATTTGCATAATAAAATGTATCGGGTATTTAAAGAGCAAGTAACTAATCAAAAATACATACAAATAAAATTAACATAACATTTTTATATCTTATGAAACAAAACCGCTTAATTAGTATTGGGACTTTCATTTTAGTGCTTGCACTTTCAGGCCTTATGACAGGTTGTATGGAGAAAGACGTATACGACCCGAATCGTGAAAAAGAACCTCTTCCTGACCCGGATAAATATTTCGGCTTTGAGATGCGCAGTGATGTCCGGCTTTCTGTCAACTATGACATTTACGGGTTTACTCCTTTGATAGAAATTTACGGTGAAAATCCGATGGAAACAGTGGAAGGTACGCCGATAAAGAAAGAGGGTATAGAAGCCTTGTTCAAAACCTATACCGACAACAGCGGTAAGTATGAGGGAAAAATGCAGCTTCCTACCTATCTTAATAAAGTTTATTTATATACTGCGACATGGGGATTGCCGGGATGCATAGAACTTGAAATTAAAGACAATGCTGTCATTTTTGACATGTCGGCAAAATCAAATCCTAAAACAAAGTCTGTCACTCGCGCTTCGTCTGATGTACCTTATTTAGTAAACAAATCCCAAAATCTATACTCACTGTGCTATTGGGGAGAAGGAGGTCAGCTGGACAGCCAATATATGACAAAGGAAAAAAATATTGGAAATGAAAGTATTTTGGATTTGACAGACCGGATGAAAACATTCTTCAATAAAGGAGGACAAGACAATTCAAAATTACTTGGTAATGGAAAAACTATCAATATTTCGATAAAGGAGGACAACACCGCATTGAATCTCATTTTTCTCAATCGAAGTGCAAGTTATAACAATACTTTCGGATATTATTTTTATAAAACCGGAACGTCCGTCGATGTAGACCAAGTGAGGAAATACATTATATTCCCCAATGTGTCTTTTGACTGGTATGGCGGCCAAATATTGATTTTAGAATCCGGGAATAAAGTTCGTCTGCTTTACTTCGATGAAGACGGCCAAGCCCATGATACATTCCCAGCAGGATATACAGTAGGCTGGTTTCTTTATGCCGACGGTTTTAAGAACGGTTATGGAAATAATTTAGAAGATTATCTTAAATTGCCTGATTTATATAATCCATACAATTCAAATCTTCGCACTTCCAATCCCCAAAACAACATGTCGGCCTTTGTCTCTGTTAAAGACCAAAAAAGCGGCAAGACGATTCTTGGAGCAGAAGATGGTGTAAATCAAAGCTACTGTGACCTTTTATTTTATGTAGATGCTACTCCGGGAAGTTCTATTGACGATCCTGAAAGGCCGTCTATTCCCGATGAAGGTGATAAAGAAGAACCCAAACCCGATGAAGATGAAAATGTTACCGGCACACTGGCATTCGAAGATATTTGGCCTTCCGGTGGCGATTATGACATGAATGACGTAATTGTAGAATACGAACGCAAAGTCTATTTCGACAAAAAGAATATAGTAACGAAGATCGTTGACGAATTCACTCCGGTACATGATGGCGCTACATATGTTAACGCATTTGCCTATCAGATAGATGCAGCACAAATTGGCGATAAAATCACTTTGCCGGAAGGTGCAATATTGGAAAAAGAGACTTCGTCCATTATCGTAATGTCCAATGCCAAACAGAATATAGGCAATAAATATGTAGTCACCAGAGAATTCAACGGTTCTTTCCTAAAGAATCAGCTATTGTCCTATAATCCATACATCATCGTAAAATATTCACAAGGAGAACAGAATCGCACAGAGGTTCATCTGCCCAAACACAAAGCTACAGCTTATGCCAATCAGTCATTGATTGGCAGCAATGATGATGCTTACTATATCGACCGTAAAGGAGCATATCCATTTGCTATCGATATACCGATGCTAGGGTTTACCCCGGTAACAGAAAGGAACAGAATTGACAGCCAATATCCCGGTTTTGCTACATGGGCAAAATCAATGGGAAATGACTGTAAGGATTGGTATAAAAAATAACAGAACAAAAGACAATGAATCATGTGTGGAGTGCCCCCTTATTCGGACGCTCCACCTGTTTTTTTTTGAATTATTGCATATTGACTTGGAGAAATATTATATTCTGCCATGAAACACCTGGAAAAATAAGAAGGATTGGAATAGCCTACCATATACATTACTTCCGATACAGTGAATCTGCCTTGTAATAAAAGTGTAGCGGCTCTTATCATCCTAACACGCCGAATAAGGCTTACTGGAGTAACCCCCGTCAACTGTTTAATCTTTCGATACAACAGTTTTCGATTCATTCCCAACAGTTGACAGAGCATAGCAACATTAAACTCTGTATTTTCCATATGCTCTTCCAACACTGAAACAAGCTTGTTAAGCCAAATTCGTTTCAATTCCAGTTGTCTGTTTTCCAATGGTTTGCATGAATCCATTTTCTCCAATTTTAATATTCCTTCTAAGATCTGTTTGGCTTGTAGTGAGTCCATACCAACTTGATTTTGCAAAGCCTGCAGTTCATTTTTATCTGGTAAAGACACAATAATATTAATTAAGACTCCAGTATCATTTTCCTCACATCTTATGTCAACCTGGCCTTGATATAGATTAACAAATTTGGGAATTAAATGTAACCCCACAAGAGCGATTATTTCATCTATTATTTTAAGATATTCTTTCATATCTTTCTTGCCTTTTGGTATAAGTACAAATTATCCAAATATCAGACAAACATTCTCTCACGGTATTCTGACGGAGTAGTGCCTGTATGCTTACGAAAAAAACGTGTCATCGTAGAATTCGATTGAAAATTAGTTCGTGAAACCACTTCCTTTATTTCAAGATTGGAGTCTTTCAATAAGACTTTTATCTCAAGTATGGTATATTCCACAATCCACTCTTTAGCCGAACGACCAGTATTATCTGTTATTAACATTGTCAGATATTTAGGTGAGATACACATCTTATCTGCATAAAATGCCACATCACGACTTATAGTATGATACTCTATAACCAAATAAAAGAATTCAAAAACCTGCTTCTCTTTACGTACAAACTTCACGGAAGCCATAGCCTTGGGGTTACTCTTATAGCCCACATACAAGTCCCAATAATAAACCCTCAATAAATACATCACCGATTCCCTCCTAAGAAAGGCACAAGATAAATCTACACGGCATGACAATATATGACAGAAATGAACAAAGCGCTTATACTCTTCTTCACTGAGCGGAGAGCTATAATATTTCCTCATATAGAAAAAATAGTCAAGTGTAAGCCTACCCAGCCCATTAATGGTATCCATAAACAATTTCTTTGGTACTTTAAAGAAAATAACGGCAAAGTCTGTACTGATTTCGGTTATACTTGCCAACTGATAAGGAAAAATAGTTATCAAATCATTCTTCACAACCCTGCGTTTATTAGAAAACACATTAAAAAGAGCAGAGCCTCCGGTACAAACTCCATTTATCCCTTCTTCTAGATATGTCGGAATCCCGTCAAGAGGCAAATCAATTACCTTTGTATAAATATTGAACTCCTCTAAATCAAACACACCACTTGAAAAAGGCCTATTATCTTTTGTAGCTTTTACCATATTTGTTTTAAATATTATGCTAAGTTACAAAAAAAAATCATTTTTAGATTATTTGTTCTAAAATTGCACATATATACTGAAGTTCAGTCAAAACTAAAGTATAAATTCTTATTCTATAAAGGGCTAAATAATATCCGATAGGGCAGAGATAATGGAATAAAAAAAGTCCCACAAATCGTTGAATTTATGAGACTTACCTATTCATTATCCAGTTAGTTCAGCGGAGAGAGAGGCTCTAAGAGGTTTATTTTAAGACATAGGCAGACGTACCCAATAAGTATATAACTGCTTATGTCTTATTGTTTTAGTTGATACCATTTGAAACTGCCATAATCAAACATTAAATCAGTATTTGGGCGTATTTTTGGGCGTGTGCATTTTACCCATTATTATCAGTTTTCCCGAAGTTGTCAAACCGTGCCATATTTTCGGCTTTTGCCGCATCTACTATTTTAATATAAGGCTTCATAGCTTTATAGTCGCTGTGTCCCGTCCATTCCATTATAACCGAAGCAGGAATACCAAGGCGAAGCGCATTAACTATAAAAGTTCGCCTTCCGCAATGTGTGGTAAGAACCGCATATTTAGGTACTACAACCTCTTTGCGTTCACTACCACTATACGACACGACACTAACAAGCTCATCCAACCCGGCGATTTCGGCAGCTTCATGTAGATGCTCATTCATTTTTACGTTGCTTAATACGGGCAAAGCCTTATTTCCGGGCAAGTGTATTCCCTTGTATTTATCAAGTATTGCAAGAGCATAGCTATTTAGCTCAATATGTAGCCTATCGGTTGTTTTCTTTGTAACAATAGAGATATAAGGAGGAACAGCATCGCGTTTTACGTCAGAAGATTTAAGCCGCGCTACGTCAGAATAACGCAACCCGGTAAAACAACAGAAACAAAACACATCGCGAACAGGAGGTAACGACGGTTTATTAGGGGGAAACTTAAAGTTCATAAAGTGCTGCAATTCGTCCCACGTCAAAAATATGACTTCTTTACAGTCCAATCCCTTGAAGCGTGGGCGATATTGCAAATGAGCAGCACCGGAGTAATAACCGTTAGCGGAAGCCCAACGCAAAAACCAACGAACAAAACCTACGTTTTTGGCGACCGTAGTATTAAGTTGCCCTTCTTCTTTTTGCAGATATGATACAAAGGCGGCAAAGTCAGACTTTGAAAAATCATCTAAGGAAAGTTCCGGGCGAAAGTTCATTAAGTGATGTTTGATACTTGCGAATTTGGTATAGGTTGCTTTCGTCCAATTATTCGTAACACCCATTTCAGAAGTAAACCTATCAAAGACCTCGAAGAAGCCCGGCGATTGTTGCTGGGCTTCTTCTTTTTCATCGGTAACGTGCCGACCGATTGAAGCATAGAAAAGCGGCTTAAATTCTTTTGGCGTTGGCGTTCGGTGGTGTTCAAGTTCAAAACGCGTTAAGACTTCTTCGACCTTAGAAACCATATTAGAAAGACCCCTATTTATTTCGCCCGAAGTTTGCTTATAGCAATTCTTAGAACCGAGCGTTACCCGTTGGCTTTCCTTATCCCATTTGTTAGCCTCAATTACATACCCGGAATGAATATCTATACGATACCCGGAATAACATACGCGCAAACGGATAGGAACGCTTTTTGCGTTCATCCCTTCACGGGTTGATAGTTGAAACTTAACGCTATACTTCATTTCTTATCGGTCATCATTTCGCCGCGCCCGGTAAGCAACCAATGCGCAGATATAGGATAATTAGCCACCATAATATATAAGGCTTCTACTTCCAAGTTCTTATATCTCGGCTGATAGCCCGGCTTAGGGGTTATTCCATAGCCTAACCGCATTTCCCTATAACGCGGTGCGCTAAGGTTGTGCAGTTCGCAGAAGTGGCTCAAAGAATCTATTTTGCCAAGATTGACAAGCATATCAATAGCCACGAAGAACCGGCGGTTTATAGCTTCGCTAATTGGCGAAGTCTTTACTATTGTCCGGGGCATAGCGAAGCGTTTATATTAAACATCATTACATTGTATTCATCTTCCGGCACTAACGCCGTTTCTTTTCCAGCCAAATAAGCATCTTCCAAGGCTTGAAAGACAGAACCGGGGATAAACGGGTAGTAAGCCCGGTTGCTATAAAACATATCTACATTTATTTCTACCATAGGACAGTTATTTTTCTCGAATTTTTGATTTAAGCGCATTTCTTGTTGAAATGGCAGTGTTACCCACCCAAACAAAAAGAAGCGAAATTAGGGGCGTTTCTGTGCGTTTGAGGGTATCACTATAATACATATTATTTTCCCCGATTTCATAGCCTAACACTCTCTATAATAATGTATAACGACTACCACAAAGAAACCTTTTTGCCGAAAGCTACACGGCAGCGGCACATCCGGCATTGCTTTCCGGTTGGGCAGCGGCTTTTTTGTTCTGTTCGGCGAGCATTTCAATGGTACGCTGTTGGCTTTCTATAATAGAGAGCAAACGCGCCTTTTCTTCTTTGGCATCTTCAAGAAGTTTATACAGCATTTCAGAAGGCGTTATTTCGGTGCTTTTTGCTTCCGTGTCCGCTTCCGGGCGTACAGAAAGAAGCATTTCGCCCTCCCCACGCATTAGCCAAACGGGGTTAAGTTGTGGGTATTGTTCGGTTATTGCTTCCAATTTGTCTGCCTTTATAGACCTTTTAATGCTTGCAATATACGCAGAACCTACGCCGATTGTGCGGCAAAATTCCCTTTCGCTTATATTTAGATAAGCTATGAATTTCTTAATTCGCTCTTTTACACCACTTTCATTTTGCATATTGTATCCTAATGTATCTAAACGTTAAAAATCAAGCGCACGGCGAAAATTGTATGCTTTTTATTTGCTTATTGTATGCTTTTACATTACATTTGCACCGTGTTAGTTATTCATTCGCAAAGATAAGCAAAAAATTAGCGGACAGCAATAGCGTAAACACGCTAAATTACAGAAAAATAAAAGCTATATGGTACACTCAAGTAAAACAATTAACCGCAATTTCTTGATAAAAGCAAGCGGTATAGACGGAAAAGGAAAGCGCATAAACAAATTAGTAGGCGTTACCGGACTTCTTGAATTGGTTGGCGAAGTCTTAGCAGACAAATTTGTAACAAGGGCGTTCAACACGATGAACGGCGACAGTTGCCGCTGTTGCTTACGTCGTGGGTTAAGAATTACATTTTATTTCAAATAATCACGACTATGGTTGTTAATTTCAAAAAGCTAAAAACACAGATAAAGCCTTTCAAGCCGGAAGAAGGCTTCAATGGGCGCAAAGGTTATATGTTCATAGCTACAAAAGAGCAGAAAAATAGGGGCGTTTGTAGCGTGAAAAGACCGGGAAGCAAACGCGGACTTATAGCCGCTTTGGTGGAGTTCATACAATATGATGCGGATTTCAAACGAGAATTTACACTATAATAAAGGAGGTATTATGGCAATGAACGATAACAACGGGTGCAGCATTTGCGCCGCAGGAAGTGAGAACTACGAAACATTCAGTACCCGGATAGGAAGGAAAAGGGTTAAACGTGTGCAATACGATTACAGGCATACAGACGGCGAACTGTTCAGCTGCATCGGTGGGACATTGGAAGAGTGCAGGGAACGCCGGGACAAATGGCTCAACGCTAAAAAGGCTTGACGGGTAAGGGCGTATTTTCTGATATGGCGTATCAATATAATACGATTAACAGGATAACACTATATAAGCCAACGGAAAGAGAACCCCTCTTGTAAAGGCTATAAACCGGACGGCGGAAACAGCACCGCAGCGCGGACGCTTCGGGCGTAGGTGGGGCAAACCCACCGCCGCGCACGAAATAGTAACTATAAAACAAAAACATTATGGTATTGACAGAAACGAATAGAAAGGTAGGACGGCTCGGTTTCCTTAGCGGACTGAACCAAGTGAAGATGGGCGTTTACAAAGAGGTGGTAGCCGAATTGTACAAGGCTTTGGGAATAAACAACCGTAACAGCTTCTACGCATACAGGGACGGAAAGATAGAACCCAAGGTTACGCAAGCCGAAGCGGTGGAAAGCGTGTTTAACCGGTACGGAATTACTGAAAACATTTGGGGAGCATGAAACTACACGCGCTATTGAGCAAACGGGAAACGCAGGTAGCCGAATTGCTTGCATGGGGCGCGAGCAAAAAGGAAGTGGCAAGCAAGTTATTTGTTTCCACGCGAACCGTAGAGAATACTGCACGGAACATATACGCAAAATTGGGAATACAGAAGGCTACGGAATTGTGCGTATGGTGGTTTTGCACAAAGTGCGGAGTACCCGTAAGTCTTGACCCGTTGAAACGGGCATTTACGGCTGTCCTGCTTCTTTTGGTATTGCTTCCAAGAGAACTGACAGGAAACGGCGATTTGTTCAGAATAGGCAGGGACAGACGGATAGCACGGGTAACAAGGACTTTCCGGCGATACGGAGAGGATGAAGGAACAGAAGATTTTTTCAGAACATATTAAACGGTTGGATCATGAAGAAGGAAATAGCATTGTTAGCGGCTATAATCGTATTAGGCTCGATTTGGATAAGCCACTTAAAGGCACAAATAGACTACGCCGACACAGAATGCCCGGTTTGCGGAAGTTGCGAAGTTTTAGACTTCGGGGAAAGCGAGCATGGGGAAAGGTGTTACTGCTACGATTGCGAAACGGAATTTTACATAACACCAATTACAGACTATGAGCAAGAACAGTATTAACACAAGGGTAATAGACCTCACGCTCGGCGAACTTTTGGACGCAATAGACGCGAGAATTAGGGAAACCCGGAAAGAAGACGCGCAAGGCGAAGACAGCAATATGCCTAAGCCGAAACGGTTTGTTTACGGGTTGAAGGGATTGCAAAAACTTTTTGGGTGCAGCAAAACAACCGCTTCACGCATTAAGGCATCCGGCAAGATTGACAAGGCAATAACGCAGGTTGGGGCATTGATAATAATCGACGCTGATATGGCTTTGGAACTTGCCGGGAAAGATAAAGGGAAACAATAACTTTTTAATAATTCAGCTATATGAATAAACAAGTAATCATTAAGCGTTTGACGCTTGTAAACTTCAAGGGTTTGCGGAATGTCGCAATAGATTTTAGCGACAATGTTACAACGATTAGCGGACGTAACGGTACAGGTAAAACGACTATCAAAGACGCTTTTAGTTGGCTTCTTTGGGGTAAGAACAGCGAAGGCGACACCGATAGCAAGTTTGGCATCAAGACCAACGACGCAGACGGCAATTTTATTCCCAACCTCGAACACGGCGTTACGGGTGTGTTTGAAATCATAGACAAGGAAACGGGAGCGGTTGAAACCGTAGAACTTCGCCGCGTACTTGTAGAGGAATGGAAAGTACCCAACGGGGAAACAAAACGTGTGCTGAAAGGACACCACACCGACTTTTTCTATAACGGTGTGCCATTGAAGACGAAAGCGGAATACGAAGCGCGGATTAACGCCATCATTCCCGAAGCAGTCTTTAAGATTATTACAGACCCCTACTATTTCCTTACGCTTCATTGGAAGGCACAGCGTGAAATGCTTTTGCAGATAGCAGGGAACGTAAGCGAAGAAGAAGTAGCGAGAGGTAGCGAACGTTTTGCCCTATTGCTTGCGCAGCTTACCGGAAAATCATTGGAAGACTATAAGCGAGAGGTAGCCGCAAAGAAAGCCAAGGTAAACGAACAACTCGAAAAGATACCGACAGCCATAAACGCAATTACACAGGTTACGCCGGAAGCACCGGATTACGAAGCGTTGGAGAAAGAAAAGGCAGCTTTGGAAGTGGAGCTTACACAAATAGACGAATCGGTAGCATCGGAAGCGGAAGCCAACCGGATAGCCTACGAGAAAGCATCGAAGACGCAAGCGGAGATTAACGCGAAACGGACACAGCAACAGAAACTGTTATTTGAAGCCAAAGACAAGGCGAGAAGCGAAGCGTATAAGAAAAACGAAGCCTACAACAAGGCAGAACGTGAACTGCGCCAAGTGGAATCAGACCAAACGAACGAAGAACGGCGGTACAACGCGGAGCGTTCCCGGCTTCAAGGTGACATCAGACGCACGGAAGAAAACAAAAGCAGATACAAGGCGCAACAGGACGAACTGCGCGAAAAGTGGTATTCGGTAAGTGCGGAAGAATTTACAGACACTTCCAACCTTGTATGTCCGTTGTTCAAACACGTATGCGCAGACCGGGAAGCATTAGAAAAATACGAAGCAGACCGGGAAGCAGCTCGAAACAAGTTCTACGAAGACAAACAGGCGCGGCTCGACAACATAAACAAGACCGGAACGCAGCTTACCCAAACGATAGAGGAACAAGACGCGGAAATAGCACGGCTTCAAGGATTGTTAGCCGAAACGGAAGAAAAGCACAAAACCGAAGTTTCCGACTTCGCGGAAAAGCGCGAACAGTTGAAAAAGACGATGGACGCTAACCCACGTGTAAGCACAGAACCGAATATCAAAGGGGAAGACATACCCGAATGGGTTACGCTTCAAAGCGAGATAGAAACGCTTTCCGCCGGGCTTCCGAAACAGGATAGCACAACAGCGACCAATACCTCCGTACTTCGCAAGCGTAAGGCAGAAATAACCGCACGGCTTGACGAAGTAAAACAGAAATTGAACATTCGCGCAACCATTGAAACCAACGAAAAGCGGATTAAGGAGCTTAAAGCGGAAGCGGAAACGCTGGCGCAGGAAAAAGCCAACTTGCAGACCGAAGAAACCACAATAGACGATTTTGTTACGGCGCAGATGAACGAAGTAGAACGGCGCGTAAACGCATTGTTTAGCCGGGTACAGTTCAAGATGTACCGGACGCAGATAGAAGACGCGAAGCAAGTACCGGACTGCATTTGCTACATAGACGGCGTGAAGTATTCAGACAAGAACGCCGCCGGGAAAGTAAACGCCGGGCTTGACGTGATTAACACGCTTTGCGCGTTCCACGGGGTAAGCGCACCTATTTTCGTGGATAACGCAGAAAGCATCAACGAATTTATACCGGTAAACAGCCAACTCGTAAAGTTGGTGGTAACTACCGAAGACTTCAAGGTAAACAATTTCTAACCAATAAAAGAATAGCAATATGAATTACAAAGAAATCAAGTCCTACGAGGACGCTTGTAAGGTTTTGGGCGTTCAGCCCATCAGTGAAAACGCGGTAGCAGCTTTCCCGGCAGAAGACCGAAAAAGTATGTTAGCTTACCATAAGCTGACAATAATAGCACGAGCCATTAACGGAGGGTGGAAGCCGGATTGGAACAACAGAAGCCAATACAAGTATTACCCAGTATTCTACTACGAAAATGCCGGGCTCTCGTTTGCGCATACGGGTAATACGGCTTCGTATGCGGCTGCGTACCTCGGCTCTCGGCTTTGCTTTCAAACGGAAGCGATGAGCGACTACGCCGCCGCCACGTTCGCCGACCTATACACGGACTTCTATTACCTTCTGGCTTCGGTGGAGAAAGAAGAAAGCCAACAGAGTAACAAGCAGCCCGGCGACTTCTTGAAAATGGCAACTGATATTATAGAAACACAGTTGCAGCCGTTGGCGCAGGAAAAGAAAACGCGCGGTGTTGTGCTGATTGCTTGCGACACGGACACGACGGACGAAAAAGGAGAAAGCGCAACCGGGGCAATTATTGGAATTGTCGGAAACGGAAAAGCGTTGGCACACGGAGTAGCCGAACTTATGACGCGGAAAGAATCCGCACCGCTTGTAAAACAGGCTACGGAACTTATAGCGATGCAAAGACTACAAGAGCGGATTAAGCAAGAGGGCGCGAAGTTCCTCGCGGAATTATTCACACAACAAGAAAAATAGAAATGACCATGTGCAATATAAAAGAGTTACCAAGTGCAGCCATAGAAGAAGCCAAAGGCAAGTTTGAAATGGCTTGCAAAGAAGCTATGACGTTGGAAATAGTGGGAAACGTTGCGGCAGCGTTCAACGCGGTAGGAGTTGTAACGCTACTTCGCGAAGCATTGACAAACGACATAATGGACGCAGTTTTTATGCCGCTTATGAACACTAAAATAGGCTTTATGACCGACCACACGGGAAAGCCAAACAGCAAGGGACAGACTTTGCCGCTTTATTCGCGCGACGTTGTACGAGATTGCATTATAGACGCGGTTATTATTGGCTTGCTTCCAACAGGAAACCAATTTAACATATTGGCGGAAAGGATGTACCCAACGAAGGAAGGATATACCGCGCTTCTTAAAAAATTGGGCGTTAGGTATATTATTGAGATTGGGCAAGACAAGAGCCAAAGCCCACAATACGCGGAACTTGCCTGTAAGATTAGCTACGAGTACAACGGGGAAAAGAACAGTTTTACCGTGAACACAACCGTAGCAAAGAACGCTTACAGCAGCAACGACCAGATACGGGGGAAAGCGGAACGCAAGGCGAAGAAAGCGTTATACGAATACATTACCGGCTCGGACTTCGGGGACGGGGACGAATCAAGTACGGTAGTGGTGGATGCTGTTGCAGTTGAAATTAGGGATGAAGCGAACAAGGGCGAAGCTATCGGGATAGACCAAGCGACGGAGGAAAAAAACGTTATTGCAGAGGATAAACCGCAGCCACAACCACAGCCACAGCCACAGCCGCGACCACAACCGCAGAAGGCAACCGAAAGAAGCAACAACGCTAAACCGGCTTTCTGATTATGGAACTTACCGTTATAGGTTCAAGCAGTGAAGGCAACTCCTACGTTTTACAAAACGCAGGGGAAGCCTTGCTGCTTGAAGCAGGTAAGCCGTTCAAGCACACATTAGCGGCATTGGGCGGCAATTTGCGCAAGGTGGTAGGATGTCTTATAACGCACGAACACGGCGACCATGCCGGACGCATTAGCGAGGTACTTAATTACGCTGTTCCGGTATTCGCTTCGCAAGGAACGATAGAAGGAGCGGAAAAGTACATAAGGAGCAATTACCAACCCAACGCGATAAGAGCTGGTGCCGGAGGTTACGAACGTTTGAATTTGGGCGGCTTCACGGTTATACCGTTCCCGGCGAAGCACGATGCGGCAGAACCGCTCGGCTTCTACATTTGGCACGAAGAAACAGGCGGTATCTTGTTCGCTACCGACACCTACTATCTGCCTTGTACGTTCAAGGGGTTAAGCAACATTCTTATAGAGTGCAACTATGACCCGGACATATTGGCGCGTAGGGTTGCGGACGGAGATATACCGGAAGTTCTGCAAGAACGGGTAAGACGCAGCCACCTCAGTTATTACACTTGTTTAGACGCATTGAGGGCGAACGACCTAACGGCGGTAAACAACATTGTGTTAATCCATATCAGCGACGGAAACGGCGACGGTGTGGCATTTCGGGAAGGCATAGCGAAAGCAACCGGTAAAACGGTGCATATAGCGAAGCCCGGATTAAAAATCAAATTCAACAAAACACCATTTTAGCCATGCTCAAAGGATTTGATAAGGAAACGCAACCGCTTACCGAGTACGAAGAAAAGGAACTTTTGCCCGTCATATTAGCCGGGTTGAAGACGAAAACCGGTAAGGACAACGCGGTAACAAACCGGACGATTGTAATGCGGCTTACCATAGCCGGGTACAAGATAGACGAAGCCCGATGCAGGAAGATAATAAACCACATAAGGACTACCGACGCTTTGCCCGGATTGATAGCCACCTCCGGCGGCTACTTTTTGGCAACGACCGAAAATGAACTGATGGACTACGAAGAAAGCCTTTTAGGACGCGAAAACGCAATAAAGGAAGTGCGTTTAGCCATAGCAAGGCAACGTAGGATATTGTACGGCGACGCACAGAAGCCGAAAGAAGGAACATTGTTTTAATTCATAGTATGAACAAATTTAAGTAAGAAGATATGAAACAGCCCGAAAAGATACAGACACGCAAGGACGAAGTACGGTTTAAGACTTCGGACATACGCCGGATTATAGGAAAGTATTTGGCGGCAAACGTATTGAAAACGTGGAAAGAAGATTTTTCAGACAAAAGCACAGGCGAAGTAATTACGATTGAGCGCAATGAGATTTTGTTTGAACGTGGAAAGTATATAGATAACGATTTGGCTACTCGGATAAATTTCAGCATCCAAGCAGAAGACATCAAGGAAGTAGAGGTAAGCAACCAACGCCGATTAGCCACGCAGAACAAACGGACGGGACTTTACCCGTTTAAAGTAAGCGCGTCTATTGGAATGAAGCGGCATAACTTCATTTTACAGGCGCAGAACGCAACAAAGGCAATAGAAGTAGCAACCGACTTTATAGAATTGAACTTTTCCCAGTCTTTCGACATAACAGGCGTTAAGCTGATGGACGACGTTGTTATCCTTAACGACAGGTTGAGAAAGTATGTAGAAGCACAGGAAGGAGCGAACGAAGAAGGGGAAGAAGAAGACAACGCGGAGGAACAGCGCGGCGATGTCAAGTATTACAAGGTTGAAGCGGAAGTAACGATCAAGACGGAAGACGAAGAAGAACCGAATAAGACCTGCTACGACTTCATTGTACGCACGAAAGACGTAGATACGGCTAAGGTGGTAATAACGGCGTGGATTGATGCCAAGGTTAAAGAACGGACAGAAAAGGACGGGGACGAACGTAAGATAGTGGATATTTCCATACTTTCAGCCGCTCCGTTTGCTTGTAACGCTATTGTTGAAAAGGCTTTTTGCATGGCATACAAAGACGAAGAAGTAAAGTAATTAACCGGGGGCGCGTCTTCCGGCGTGCCCCATAAACAACAGCAAGCGATGAGCCAAGACAGTATAGTTATATTCCGAAACATCATACAGGCGTTGGACGTGTTACCGCCGGAATTGTATAAGGAAGTTTCCCGGTTGGTTTACGCATACGCTTTTGACGGCATCATGCCGCCGGAAAGCACAGAACCGACTACGCTTGCTTTGTTCCTTTCTTTCAAGCCGCAAATAGACTTCAACGTTAAGCGGTATGAGAGTTACCGGGAAAGAGGTAAGAAAGGCGGCGCACCGAAAGGGAACAACAACGCAAGGAAGATGCCAAAGGAAGAAGAAAGCGAGGAAACGAAACAACTTGAAACAAGCAAAAACAACCTAAAACAAGCTGAAACAAGTTGCGAAGAAGTGAAACAAGCTAACGAAGATATAGAACAAGGTAAAACAACTAAAAACGACCTTATATCTATATCAGTATCTGAATCTATAAATAATAATTCTGTTGATGTTGTTGATGATAACGCGCACACGCGAGAAAGAGAAAACAACCGAAAGTTTTTGGATGAGTTCTTCAAAGAAACGAACCGGGCGCAAATTGAGGTGATTTGTATGCAGCTTCACACAAACCCGGAAACTTTGCGGAGCGAAGCCGAAGAAGTCATAGCGGAATGGGAACTAACGGAAGCCACGCACAGCGATTACACCGAACAGGCGCGGCACTTGATAAACCAACTACGGATAAAATACCGTTCAAAAGCGAATAACGATGGAACAGCAAGAGCAAGAAAAGCAGCAGCCGAAACAACCCCAACGGGTAAACTTGGAACTGTTTGCGAAAGCAATAAGGCAAAGAAGAAACTGCGAAGCACGATTTAGAATCGACCGTTACACGCAGGACGTACCGGCGATGTTGCGCGAGTGCTACCGCTACGAAGTGGAACGAAGGGGGCATGTTTTCAACGAAGACGAAGCCACAAAAGACCACATAATACGCGCGGCAAAGTGGTTGCTCGGAGTGAGTACGAAGCCGGGGTTATTCCTATACGGCGAGCCGGGAAACGGGAAAACGACCTTAGCCCGTTCGATTGTGCAGCTTATAGGGACGATATATTATAGCAGCCTTTCCACGGAGCGGAAAGAGGTAACAACCATTCCGGCATCAGCACTTACAGAAGCGGCACGGGGCGAAAAGCAGGATTTGTTAAACCGCTTGAAGGCAACCGAACTTCTTTACATAGACGATGTAGGAACAGAACCTGCGAGCGTGAAGGTTTGGGGTAACGAGGTTAGCCCGCTGGTTGATTTGCTATACCACCGTTACGACCGCCAACTGTTTACGGTCATTACTTCAAATTTGATTGGCGACGAAGATATAGCGCAACGGTACGGCATACGCGTAGCCGACAGGTTTGTAGAAATGTTCGACCTTATAGGTTTTGAGAACCCAAGTTACAGACCAAGACTAACGGCGTTAAACAAGCCGTAGGCGCACAGAAACACCCCGATTTTCGATTAAAATGGCGATTGCAGTAAAGTGGACGTGCGAAGTGGGAAAACGCGCCAAATAGAAGGGAAAAGGCTAATTAGGAAACTTCAAAAAAACGAGGAATGAAAATATACATAAGCGGACAGATAACCGGGCTTCCGGTTGAGGAATACACGGAAAGGTTTAACAAGGCGGAAGCATACCTTACCGGGAAAGGCTACGAAGTAGTAAACCCACTTCGCAACGGCGTACCTTCCGGCGCACGTTGGCAGGAACAAATGAAAGCGGACATTAGGCTGTTACTTGATTGCGGCGCGATTTACTTGCTTGCAAATTGGGAGAAAAGCATCGGGGCAACGTTGGAACGCGAGATAGCAAAGGGGTTGGGTTTGATTATTGAGTATGAGAAAACGCCGAAGCACCGCGATATAAAAGCGGCGATACTAACAGTAATGGGCGTTGATTTCAAATCAATAGCGGAAGACAGCCGTAACCGCTGGCACGTTTACGCCCGGATGATTTACGCGCACCATTGCAAGAAGCGCGGGGAACATACACAAGGGATAGCGGAAGAAACGAGCCACGACCAAAGTACGATTTGCTACTATTTGCGCAACTACGATACGGAATACCGGTTTAACCGAGAGTTCAGAGCCGCAGCCGAAAAGGTTGCGACCCTTCTAAGTGAAAAGTTAAGTAACCCAACGGACGTATTAAAGTAATTCGATATGGAAAAGATAGGACAAAAACGTAGGGAGTGCAAACAACAGTCATTGCAACAGCTGATATCGTCACTAAAACCGTGCAAGGTATTCGATGAAGAAGAATATCAGATACTATTCACACGAAGAAAGGACAATAAAGAACCGGACAGATGGAGCGCAGGTTATTACAATTTCGATAATTGCTGTTGGCTTTTGGTTGGCTACGGAAAGACTTTGAGAAGCGCAATTTTACACCTTAAAAAGCAATTAAGATTGAGATAATGGATATAGAAACGTTACAAAAGCGTCAGAGGTGGACGTTAGAACAAAAGATAGACCATGCAGTAGCAACCGTAGAAAGCTATATAGCAAGAACCGGGAAAACGCCTTACGTCAGCTTTTCCGGTGGTAAAGATAGTACGGTTTTACTTGATTTGGTACGCCGATTTGTCAGCAAAGATATTAAGGGCGTTTTCTGTAACACAGGCAATGAGTTTCCCGAAATAGTGCGCTTTGCGCGTTCAACGCCAAACGTTACAGTTATACACCCCAAACAAACCGTTAAAGCTGTTTTGGCAACATACGGTTTTCCTTTGATAAGCAAAGAGCAGGCTCACGGGATAAGGCAAGCGAGAACAACCAAAAGCGACAAGCTGCGTAAGATACGCCTTTACGGGACGGACAGGAACAAAGGGTATATTTCCGGAAAAATATCCGATAAGTGGCAGTTTCTTATAAACGCGCCGTTCATGGTTTCAGAGCAATGCTGCGAGTGCTTAAAGAAAAGACCGTTTAAGCAATATCAGAAGGAAACGGGCGAAGTTCCGATTATTGGGACGCTGGCAACGGAAAGCGAAGCAAGAAAGCAGCAATACGTTAGGCGTGGTGGGTGTAATTCTTTCCGTGAAGGTCATTTAGGGAGTTACCCGTTAAGTATTTGGACGGACGCGGATATATGGGCATACCTACGGAAATTCAACGTACCATATTGCGAATTATACAACAAAGGAGCAGTTAGAACCGGATGTATGTTTTGCGGATTTGGCGCACATTTGGAAAAGCCGACTTCTTCACGGTTTGCCATGCTTTACGACTTACACCCGAAAGCCTACGAAGTATTCATGAGATATGAGAATAACGGGATTACTTACCGCGAAGCATTACGCGCCGTCGGTGTGGTTTTACCCGACGAATATAGACAACTAAATTTATTTCAAGATTATGAGTGAATATAAGACGATACCCGGATTTTCAAGATACCGGATAAATACAGAAACAAAAGAAGTCCAAAGTAACGCATACCAACATTCGCAACAAAGGCTCGTTTGTTTGTAACGTGAGCGCGTATATACGGAAAGTTATTAGAACGCTTTACGCCCAAAAGTTGAGGGTAAACAAGCTATTACGTTCATACGACGACAATCAAACAAGACTTTCACGGATGATATAAGACTATGGAACAACTAACTTTTGACTTCATAGACGAAATAGTACCCATTCCCGAATGTTCCGGGCTGATGGCTATGAGCGGATATAAAACACCCCAAGCGTTAGCCGACGAAATGGTACGGGAAGCAAGGATTTGGCAGAAGCGGAATCCGGGTAAAGACGTGATGGAGGTAATAACGCCGGATTGGAAAGAATATATTAACCATAAAATTAAAGAATTATGTTAGCGATTGAATTTTGCGGCTACGTGGGTAACGATGCCGAGATTAAGGAGTTTAACGGACAAAAGTTTATTTCGTTCAACGTAGCGACTTCCGAGCGTTACAAGGACGCACAGGGGAACACGGTAAGCCGTACAACGTGGGTAAGCTGCTTAAAGCCCGGAGAAAGCGCGGTAGTGCAATACTTGAAGAAAGGTACGCAGGTATTTGTTAGGGGCGACTTTTCCGCAAAGACCTTTACGGGCGCGAACGGCATACAGGTTGGAGTAAACTGCCGGGTAAGGGAACTTCAACTATTGGGTACGAAGCAGGACGCTGGACAACAAGCCACGACGCAAGCCGGGCAACCGGTGGCACCAGCATCGGCGCAACCACAAGCACCGGCATACGGTAGTAATAACCCGTTCGGAGAAACAAACGATAAAGATGATTTGCCATTTTAAGGAGTGAGTATGAAAACAGTAGTTTTGCTTAGTAAAGTATTCTTTGAGGGGCATCCGAAGGCAGGACAACCGACCAATTTTGCCAAGAGTGTAAAAGACGGTTGCAAACGCCACACGGTAAGAAGCAATTATGCGTATTGGGAAAAGAAGATAGCCGCGTTAAAAAAGCAAGGCGGGACGCTTTGCATACGCCAATGGAGCGGAAAGCCATATAGAAGCCAACAGGAAACAGTTTTAGAAGTACCTGCTTCGGTTGTTGGTATTCAGAAAGTAGAAATAGCGCAGACGGGCGTAAACCGGCTATCGGCACAGGTTGATGGGTACGAAGTCCCGATTTCAGAGATAGCGAAAAACGATGGATTAAACAGCGTGGAGTTTGCCGAGTTCTTACGACCTATTTTGAAGACATCAGAAGGAAACGAAACAACGTTTGCCGTCATTCATTTTACGGATTTCAGATATTAAGAGCCATGAAGGAAAGGATAATATGCTGCTTCTACATTCTTTTTGCGAAGCAATACGCCGTATTTACGGCAGACAAGGATAAAGCCGGGAAATATACCTCTTGCTACATAAAGGGAGATAAGATATTTCTTGCAGCAGTTGCAAACTACTTGAAAAAAGTAGCAAAGGAGCTTCACGCAAGGGCGGAAGCGATAGAAAACGAATTGAAGGAGGGCAAAGACGATGGTAATAAAACGGTAGGATTATGACGCGCGAAGAAAAGATAGCCCGGCTAATTCGGGCAGGTTACAAAGTGGAACGATTAGGGCGGAACATAAAAGCCACGAACAAGAAAGGCTCTTTTCGCGGCTCGGTACATTCCGTACACCTACAAATTTTCGGTTATTGATATGGGGCATAAAGAATTTTTCGACAAGGTGGTAGCCATGCGCAAGGCGCAAAAGGAATACTTCAAGACGCGATTACCTTCCGCGCTACAAAGTTCTAAGCAGTTGGAAGCCGAGATAGACGCGGAAATAAAGCGCGTGGAAAACATATTGGCAGAAAGGGAGAAAGCCCGGCAAACTTCTTTGTTTGGGGTATTTGACCGGGATTTGATAAACAGAGTAGATAACTATTAAAAGTAAGACGATGGAAGATAACAGTTTAAGAATAGAGGTACAGAAACCGGTAGCATATTTGCACCACGAAGCTACAAAATCGGTTATTCCGGTTTTCAAGCCTATAAATTGGCTTCAAAGAAAGTTTATTAAGTGGTTGCTCGGTTTGGAATATAAGAAAGTTTGAGTATGGCGAAGATGACCTTTGAAGAATTGTTGGCAAAAGCCAACGCGGAAACAACGAGGGCAAAGCCACGCCATGAGGAAAGCCAGTTGCAGCGCATTTGCGTAAAGTGGTTTAGGCTTCAATACCCGGAATTGGCTATACTCCTTTTCGCCGTACCGAACGGAGGGGCAAGAAACAAGCGAGAAGCCGGGATAATGAAAGCGGAAGGAGTAACCGCCGGAGTTGCGGATATAATACTACTGATACCTTCCGGCGGCTACGCTTCACTTTGTATGGAGTTCAAGACCGAAAAGGGACGGCAGCAGGAAACGCAAAAACTATGGCAACAGGCAGCGGAACGAGCCGGGAACAAATACGCCATAATACGCAGCTTTGACGATTTCAGAACCGAGGTAAAGAACTACTTACCTCCACCTTATAAGCGCAATACGTGAAGTGTTGGCGAAGTGTTTTAGGGTTTACCGTATCATAATAATACGATAAGCCCTTTAATTTTGCGGAAAAAGAAATACGGATATGAACATAAAACAGATTAAAGAAAAGGTTTGGGGCTTCATTAAGAACATCCCGGCAGACAAAAAGAAGCACCTTATAGCCGGATTTATTGTTTGCGCCATTGTAAGCATGTTCTTTGGCTACATTATTGGCTTTATTTTAGCGTTGGTAGCCGCTGCTGGTAAAGAAGCCTACGACTACTTTACGAAGAAAGGAACGCCGGAGCTTGCCGATTTCATTTACTCGGCGGTAGGCGCGGTTTGTTTCCTTATTGTGTCGGCATTGATTACATTGCTTTTTTACGCTTTTGTCATGCGTTTTATTTAGGCTTTTCAAGAAGCATCATATAGCTGAGAGCAACGGCGACAGCCGAAGCGGAAGGGCGCGGCGACCAAACCACGCCCTTTTTTAATAAACCGATAGCGTAAGATAAACATGAGGAAGAAGAAACGAGAAAGCGAAAAAGACAGCGACCTGCGTATAAGCGGCGTTGATTTCGGAAACATAGAACTGCCCGATTTGGATTTGTCGTTATTCGATGTGCTTAACGACGAATATAACGAGGAAACGCGCTACATAAAGCCGAAGGTTTACGAAGTGAAGCCGGAATATGTCTTATACGACAACGCGGTAAAGTTGGCTAAGGACTTGCGGCTGGACTTTGGCGCACGTTACGACGTGTTTGTTAGTGGCAGCTTCATTTTTGGCGACTTCTTAGAAGCGTTCATCATAGGGAATAACGCCAAGTGCAAGAAAATGACGGTAAGCACACTTTCGTTAAACCAAAACAACGTAGATAGCCTGTATAACCTTCTTGCAGGGAACTACATAGACGAATTGAACCTAATAGTAAGCGTTTACTTTTGGGGAAACGAAATAAGAAGCCTTATCCCCTACATGTACCGTAAACTTGACTTCGGCAACAAATTCCAATTATCGGTAGCGTCGATACATACCAAGACCGCACAGTTTGAAACGTTGGGAGGGCGCAAAGTAGTAATACACGGAAGCGCGAACCTAAGAAGCAGCGGCAATATAGAGCAATTCACGATAGAGGAAAATCCCGAATTATACGACTTCTACGATGACCATTTAAGCCGGATCGTCGAGAAGTACGCAACCATAAGGAAACCGGTACGCGGCAATGACTTATGGGCAGAGTTAATTAAAAAGAAGTTCAACGATTAAAAAAGGAGGTTTTATGCCGAGTGGTAGCGAAAGCAGAAGCGGCGGTAGCCGGATAAGAAGAAGCACCGCAGCGAGCCAAAGGGGTTACGTTCCGTGGAATCCTTCAATGGACACCCCGTTTTAGCAGTGAGTAACAACAGAGCCGCACCGACCAACTACAAGCGCGGCGCGGCTCTTAATTCTATTTCAGATGGAGAAGAAGAAAGAAGAAACGACGGAAAAGCAAAGCAGGAAAGCGAACGTAGCCGACATGGTGCAAAGCCAAGTTTTGCCGTTGGCAGACATAACCCCGAATAAGGGGCAAATTCCCGGCGTTCCTAAGAACCCAAGACTTATCCACGATGATAAGTTTAAGCTATTGAAGCGCAGTATAGAGGAAGACCCGGAAATGTTGGGGCTTCGGGAAATACTACTTTACTCCTACAAAGGAAAGTACATTATCGTAGGCGGAAATATGCGCTACCGGGCATTGAAGGAATTGGGATATACGGAAGCAATAGTAAAGATATTGCCGCAAACATTCACGGCGGAAAAGCTACGCGCCATTGTCATAAAGGATAATAGCGGCTTTGGGGAATGGGATTGGGACGAATTAAGCAACGTTTGGGACGCTACCGACCTTGCTAATTGGGGCGTAGATGTGCCGGAATTGGATAAGGTAGAAGTAGAGGAAGAAGCCGAAGAAGATGACTTCAACGTAGAGGAACACCTGCCAAAGAAAGCAAAGGCGAAGTTTGGCGACATATACGCTTTGGGCAAACACCGTCTTATCTGCGGCGACAGCACGGACGGGGAAACGGTTAGCCTATTGGTTGGAGACAGCAAAGTAGATTTGCTCCTTACCGACCCTCCTTATAACGTGGACTATTCAAGCAAGAACGAAGCGTTAAACGCCGCAGACAAAGGCAACCGCATACAGAAGGACATCGCCAACGACAAAATGGAAGATACGCAGTTTCAAGAGTTCCTAACGGCGGCTTTTACAAACGCGAACCACCACCTTAAACAAGGCGGCGCGTTCTACATTTGGCATGCAGGAACGGAAGGGCTTAACTTCAAAATAGCGGTAAAGCGCGTAGGTTGGGACTTAAAGCAGATACTTATTTGGAACAAAAACAACATGGTTTTAGGAAGGCAGGATTACCAATGGAAGCACGAACCATGTTTGTACGGTTGGAAACCCGGTGCAGGGCATTATTTCATAGCCCGGCGCGATTTGCTTACGGTGTACGAAGAAAAAGACATCGATATAGACGCGCTTACGAAAGCGGAAATGAAAGACTTACTTAAAAAGTTCCTTCAAGGCTCAATCCCTACGACCGTAATAGACGAAGACAAACCGCTAAGAAGCGAAGACCACCCAACAATGAAGCCGTTAAAACTTATGGGGCGTTTGATACGGAACAGCACACGACCGGGCGAAGTAGTGTTAGACCTTTTCGGCGGAAGCGGTAGCACGTTGATGGCAGCGGAACAGTTGGGGCGCGTTTGCTATATGGTTGAGTTAGACCCGTGTTATATAGACGTTATTATCAAACGTTGGGAAGAATACACGGGAGAGAAAGCAAAGTATTTGGGGAATTGCGCCAAAGAAGGGAACACCGAACAAAAAGAATAAAAACACCGAGAAATGGCAAATGAACAGAATTTACGCGAGCCGTGGAAACCCGGACAAAGCGGAAACCCGAAAGGGCGACCGAAAAACCGAGTTCCCGAACAACTTGTAACGATATTCGGGAGCAAGGCTAAGGCTAAGAAGTTCTATTGCCTTAGCGCGACCGAAATAAACGAATGGGAAGCCGCCATACTTACTCTATCAGCCGAAGACTTGAAGGTATTGGCGAAGTGGAGCGGCGCACCTTCATACCCGAAAGGGCTGGCGATAGCAGTATTAAGCGACATGAAGAACGGAAAGACTACGACGCTTGACAAGCTACGGGAACGCCAATACGGAAAGCCTACGCAGCGGATGGAGGTAACAGGCAAAGATGGCGCGGAACTTATACCGGCGCGGACGCTTACCAAAGAGGAAGCGCAGCAACTTTTTAAGGACTTGCAAGAAAACTACTAAGGAATGGAGATAAGGGACATAGACGTAATAAAGACGTGGACGCTGCAAAGTACGCTAAACTTTACGCGCTACTTCTTCAAAGAGAGGTACAAACGTAAGTTTGTCGTAGGCAAGCACCACGTTAAAATCGCGGAAGCCTTAGACCGGGTATTTCGCGGCGAATCTACGCGCCTTATCATAAACATAGCACCACGATACGGAAAGACGGAATTAGCGGTTAAGAACTTCATAGCTATGGGGCTTGCCATAAACCCAAAGGCGAAGTTTATACATTTGTCATATTCCGATGATTTGGCGCGGGACAATTCGCGCGGTGTGCAGGAGATTATACGGGATAGCAGCTACCGGCGTTTGTTTCCCGGAACGATGCCTACAAGCGTGAACACGCGCAAATGGTTTACGACGGAAGGCGGCGCACTTTACGCCGTGAGTTCAGCCGGACAGGTAACAGGCTTCGGCGCGGGTTTGGTTGATAAGGAAGACGAAGAAGAATTAGCCGCAGAAGTTGAGGAATTAAGCAGCGTAGATAACGGGGACTTTGGCGGCGCGATAGTCATCGACGACCCGATTAAGCCGGATGACGCAAGAAGCGCGTTAGTACGCGATAAGGTAAACCAAAAGTTTGAAACCACTATACGAAACCGCGTAAACAGCCGGAAGACCCCGATTATAATCATCATGCAGCGTTTGGACGAAGATGACCTTTGCGGCTATTTGCAACGCTTAGAGCCGGACGAATGGGAGGTTTTAAGCCTTCCGGTTATAGAAATGGACGAAGCCGGGAAAGAAGTACCGCTTTGGGAGTTCAAACACACCTTAGAGGAACTGCACGACCTTAAAGAAAAAAATTCGTGGGTATTTGAAACGCAGTACATGCAGAACCCGAAGCCGCTTACAGGTTTGATGTACGAACGCAGTTTTAAGACCTACGAAACGATACCTGTAACCCGGAAACATACGGTTAAAGCCTATATAGATACGGCGGACACGGGCGCGGACTTCCTTTGTTGCATCATCTACATAGAAACGGAAATAGGTAACTTCATTCTTGACGTGTACTATACGCAAGACCCGATGGAAACGACAGAGCCGGAAACGGCGCGGCGGCTTTCCAAGTACGAAGTAGAACGGGCTATCATAGAGAGCAACAACGGCGGGCGCGGATTTGCCCGGAACGTGGAAGCACAATGCCGTTTGTTGGGCAACCGCAAGACTTCGATAACGTGGTTTCATCAGTCGGAAAACAAGGACGTGCGCATCTTCAATCATTCGGCAGAAGTGCAGAACCTAACCTATTTCCCGAAAGGCTGGGAACACTTGTACCCGAAATTCTACAAAGACATAACCCAATATATGAAAGTCGGCAAAAACGCCCACGATGATGCACCGGACGCACTTACGGGAACGGTGGAGAAACGGAGCGGACAGCCGCAAAAGTTGGCAAACATTTTTAGATAACTAAATACTTACAATTATGACAATAGAAGAACTTTTGGCAAAGAGCGAGAACGAACTGACAAGCGTAATTAACGAGTTGAGGAACGGACGGAACACGCCCGAACCGGACTCCATTAACTATGCCATGCAGTATGACCCGAAGACGCACAACATTAATGACCAGTCTAAGCGACCGGACAAACTTGTAGTGATTGACAAGGATAGCGACGAATACGGCGAAGTCAAAAACATAAACCCGAACGTAGAGCTTACCACCGAACAGGGTTTTAGGATTGAACGGGTAGCCCGTATAGCGTTGGCAATTCAAAAGCTGATAGTAAAACGCGCTGTAGCCTTTACGTTCGGAAACCCGGTTACATATAACGCCAACCCGGACGGAGAAGAAGAAAAGGCACTTTTGCAGGCATTAAACCGGGTATTTTACGATGTGAAGGAAAAGACCCTAAACCGCCGTGTAGCCCGTAGTTTGTTCAGTACAACGGAAGTAGCCGAACTTTGGTATCCGGTAGAAACAGAACCGCACGAACTTTACGGCTTCAAGAAAGACATCAAGTTCAAAGTAGCCATATTCAGCCCGATGTTTGGCGATAGGCTTTACCCGTACTTTGACGAATCGCGCGACCTTGTAGCATTTTCGCGTGAGTTCACACGCAAAGACCGCGACCTAATTACGCGAACCTACTTTGAGACATACACAAAGGATAAGCACTATTTATGGAGTTGCGAGGGTTTGGAAACGGCAACGAGCGGCACAAATTGGCAGTTGGTAGAGGGCTATCCGAAAGACATAACAATAGGGAAAATTCCCGTCATATACGCAAGCCAGCCGCAAGTAGAATGGGAAGATGTTCAAAGCCTTATAGACAGGTTGGAAAAGCTGCTTTCCAATTTCGCGGACACCAACGACTACCACGCAAGCCCGAAAATCTTTGTACGTGGAACAATAAAAGGATTTTGCCGGAAGGGGGAAGCTGGCGGCATCATTGAGGGCGAAGACGGAGCGGAAGCGCAATACCTATCATGGGCAAACGCGCCCGAAAGCGTGAAGTTAGAAATAGACACGCTTCTAAGAATGATTTACACGATTACGCAAACGCCCGATATTTCTTTTGATACCGTGAAAGGATTAGGAGCGATAAGCGGCGTAGCGTTGCAGCTTCTTTTTATGGACGCTCATTTGAAGGTGCAGGATAAAAACGAGATTTTCTCCGAATACTTGCAACGGCGTATTAACGTGCTTAAAGCGTATATGGCGGAAGCTAACATAAAATGGAAGGCGGCAGCAAGCAGCCTTATAGTAGAGCCGGAAATAACGCCCTACATAATTGAGGACGTACTAAACAAGATAAACATCCTGCAAGCGGCGAACGGACAGAAGCAGATAGCAAGCCGGAAAGCAACTATACAGCGGTTAGGCTGGGCAGACAACGCGGACGAAGAAGAAGCTGCCATCGAAGCGGAAGAAACCCGCGAGCGGTCATTATACCAAGGCGAACCGACATTTTAGCCGCGAACGTATCAATATAATACAAATCGGGCGTTTGGGGCGCGTTTTAACTGCCGCTGTGAGTAAACATACTACTACGGAATAAGACGCGCCTAAACGCCAAATCTTAGAAAAATAACTATGCCCGACAAAGAAAACAATATAATAGCGCAGCTTAGAGGATTTGACGCGGAACACTACGCGGCAACGGAACGTTACGCCCGGCAGATTGAGCGGCTATACAATACCGCTTGCGATGAGTTTGCGCGTATTGCTGCCGGAATGGAAGAAACGGAAACGGTGTTTTCATTCGACAAACTACCGAAAACGAGGAAACAGGCGCAAGGGATATTAACCCGGCTTGTAGGCAAAATGGAAGCCGTCATTACGACCGGGACAAAAGCCGAATGGTTGGCGGCTTGCAAAAAGAACGACGCTTTTATAGCCACAATACTGCGCACAGCCAAACTGACCAAAGAAGAAGTAGAGCAATACCAAAGCCGAAACCTCGAAGCACTTCGCACGTTCCAACGCCGTAAGGTTGAAGGATTGGGATTAAGCGAGAGGGTATGGAGGTATGCCGGGGAATTGAAAGACGCTATGGAATTGGGCATAGACGTAGCGTTAGGCGAAGGAAAGAGCGCACAGGAATTAAGCCGGGATTTACGCGGCTACCTCAAAGAACCGCATAGGCTTTATAGACGTGTACGCGACAAAGGCGGAAACTTGCGTTTGAGCAAGGCGGCTAAGTTATACCATCCCGGACAAGGCGTTTATCGTTCTTCGGCTAAGAACGCGCAAAGGTTGGCACGAACGGAGGTAAACATGGCATACCGGGAAAGCGAGTTTTTAAGGTGGAAGAAGTTGGACTTTGTTGTAGGCTTCCGCGTCATGTTGAGCAACAACCATACTACAACGAACAGCAAAGGGGAAAAAATTCCGCTTGTAGATATTTGCGACGAACTATGGGGCGATTACCCTAAGACGTTCAAGTTTACAGGTTGGCATCCGCAATGCCGTTGTTTTGTTGTGCCTATTTTGTCGGACTATGACGAATATAACCAAGACAGGGCGAACAGGCTTAAAGCGATTGTTAGGAAAGCGAAATACGAAAGCCTTCCCTCTCGTCGTACCATCACGGACGTACCGGCTAAGTTTCGGGAATACATAGACAGTATTAAGGAACGCGCTAAGGGCTGGAAGTCTATGCCCTACTACATTCGGGATAATTTCAAAGGTGGTAAGATAGAAGGCGGATTAAACGCAAACATACCGACAAAGACGATGAACAGCGTAAAGCCGTGTACGGAATTTGACAAGGAAATAAATTACCTCAAACGTTGGGCGTACGCTTTGGGCGGCGATATGTCAAACATTGACGCGCTTAGAACCGCAGGAAACCGGGAAGCATTGGAAGCAGAGATAGAAAAGGTTAGAGATGTAATGGACGGCAATTTAGACAAATGGCACGACGCACAGAACGAACTAAGCCGGATTATTACGGTATGCCTAAAAGGGTATTCGGATATACAAAGCGAGTTCACGAAGATTTTGCAGGATAACACATCTTCTACGAATAGGTACTATGGCGATTGTATTTCCCGATTGAAACAGGCGGTAAAAGACGCTTTGGCTAAGTTGGCAAAGGCTAAGAAAGAAGAAGCCAAGAACGGAGACAAGCCGCATAAGGCACTACTTAAAGCCTACACTACCGAAGCACAGGTAGATAAGACTTTCAAGGAGATAAACGACGGGCTTACCGAAAAATGGTTTGAGAACGGCGACCTTAAATTAGGAGTAGAAACGCATAGGGGTAATAACGGCTCTACGTGGATGGACGGCAGAACCTACCTAACAACGGATAGGCTTGCACGGGTAAAATCGGCATTAGGCAAAATAGGGCAAGGAAAATCGGCAGAGATTACCGAGCTTGAAGCCGATGCGATGGCTACATTTTGGCACGAGATTACGCACAACAGGAACAAGCGAGGGAACATGTATTTAACAGATACGCAAAGGGCTTTCATGGAATTAGCCAACGAGTTTGTAGCGCGAAAGTCTTTACCGGAGTTCTACCGGGTATTGGGGTGCAAAGAAACGCCGCAACCGCAATTCATAAGCAACCGCAATTCCACAGGATATAATAATATGGTTAATAATTACGATTTTGTGATTAAGCGTTTGGGGCTTGACTTTGATAAAGTGTTAGAATCAGTACGACGCAACTTGTTTAACGAAGTATATAGCGACCAAAAAACAGGATTAAAGAATGGTCTAATTAACGGAGGTATAAAACGCTTAGACGGAAAGAAAATCAAGGAAACGGAACTAAATAAGTTGCTTTCGGTTATACGTGGAAATAGTCAGACTACCGTAGAAAATTGGCTAAGAATAAACGGATATATCAAATAAAAGGGGCTACTAAAAAGCCCCTTAATCTATGATATAACCCTTTTTATTTGCTTCATCGCAATCCTTGTTCCATTCTGTCCAAAGTTCCTTTTCTAATTCCTCAGCCGCTTTACCAAGTTCTTTGTTATTGATTTCTTCGGCTAATTTGGAAAGTAATTGAGCTTGACAAAGTGGAGTAAAGCCATTTACATATTCCTTGCTTTCCAACGAATCGGAAAACCCGGTTACTTTCGCAAGGATTTCGGCATCGTTGCAGAAGTCAAAAACGGTTTTGCCTATCAAGTTTTTATAGTTCATAGTTCCTCCCTTTTGTATAACGGACATTGGAATAATTGTTTTCCCGTTCAAGTTCAGCCGACGGAAGCGGCGCACCTTTGACTGGCGGATAGGTATCGGTTACATACTTATCAAGCATTGCCAACGCTTCACGCCGTTTCTTTCCCTTTGAGCGTTCGGCACGAGAAAGAAGAATGCCTATAATTTCAACAGGCGAAGGTTTGGCAAACATATCTTTTACGGCTTCTTTTAGAGCCAAACGAGCGGCGAGAGTATAAGCTGAGTTATACGCCCTATTGCCTTTCCTTAATGCTTCGGTTACGTTATCCATTATTGCGCTATTTTGGTTTCCACTTCCACACGGGAAATGCGGGTTTCGACAAGCTGCCCGGTATTGGTGAAAATAGATTGAACTTCTACGTTACACTTAAAGACAACCGATGTTGAAAACATTCCGGCAAATTCTTTCAGTTGGGCAACTAACTTTTGTTCTAATTCGGATTTCGTCTTAAAAAAGGCTTCTTCCGGCGTGATTTTATTTTCTTCTTCCATACGCTTTAATCTGTTGTTCAGCAACAAAAGTACGGATTACTACGGACAAAACAAAACCACGATTTTAAGCCAAAGCAAAAACATAGGGAATAGCATAGGCAAACGTAAACAAACAGTAACAGCGCAAGAGGTACGGGAATAACTAAATAGCCCCATTAGACACCAAAGGGAAATAGCAATAGCAAAAACTACTCAACGTATTAAGATGATACTTTGCTTTCTGATTTGTGCTTTTCCTCCTGTTCATTGAGCCACTTTGTTTGCCGTTCAAGACCGGATAGCTTCAATTTATGTACAACAAGACGCGCCCGGATAATACCGGCATTGTTTACGGCTTCTTTATTACCCGATTGTTTTATTTTGCGTTGGCGATATGGTTTTGTTAGGAATGCGACCACAAGAGAAATAAAGAAAACGCCAAAGCACGCACCGGCGAAATAAAACAAATAGGCTTCCATTATTCCGGGTTTATTACTTCTACGATACTTTCAACTTCGACCCATTGGTTATGGTCATTAGGGGATATAGTAAAAGTAGTGCTTAGTTTGCATTGACCGGGCTTTTGCGGCGTGTATTGGATTGTAAAAGGTTGCGTAGTGGAAACGCCTATACATTCATTGCCGACATAAGGAGTATCAAGGAAATAGGCTACTTCTTCGACAGAACCGTTTATCAGTTTCAGCGTTTCCGTATCAGCGTTACAGAATGGCGAGAAGTTCACGGAATAAGTACGACCCACATAAATAGTATTCAGTTGCTCCGTACTGCCAACTTCGCTAAAATAGGCGGAAGCCCTTACGGTTGTGCTAACGTAATTTTGTTCTTCCGGCTCGTTTGTTTCAGAGGAACACCCGGACAACATTACCACCGACGCAGAAAGTAGCAAGAAATAAATTAGCTTCTTCATCGATTTTTGATACCTTTGTACCCACCGCCCGAAGTAAGTGTTATTTTAACCGCATAGAAAAAGCGCGGACTATATAGGTTTAAGTATTTGAGGCATCGCCAAACGCCTAACGAAAATAAACCGTATAGCCGCGCTTTGCCTGTATATCGGATAAGGATATACGACATCAGCGCGTAGTAGGTTCTCTTTTCGTTATTTGTTAATTTGGCGATTTTCAAATACAAAAGACCTAACGCTTTCCCTTCATTGCCGGATTTCTCCCCAGCAACGGCACAAAGATATGAATTTATTAGCATAACGCAAACGAAAAGCGTACAAATAGCCAATACAACAAGCAAATACAAGCAGAAACAACCTAAAACTATTTGGAAGTTTTGGCGAAGTGTTTAAGCATCCCACCTATATAAGTATTACTTTAATACGACTATTTTTGCAGAAAGTTAAAGCAAGAATAGTTTATGAACGAATTACAGGAAAGAATTTTAGCACTACTTGTAGCAAAGTTCCAAGGCGTGCGCAAAGACGGGTTACAACATTTGGCAGCCGCTATCGGCTTACAAGTAACGACCGAAGAAGAAGCTAATCAAGTCGTAGATAAACTTACCGCCGACAAGGTTAGCGCATTTGTAACGGAGTGGCGGCGTACCGCCGACGCGGAGATTAGCAAGGCTAACCAAACCTACGAAAACAGCCTTAAAGAAAAGTATGATTTCGTGGAGAAAGGAAAGCAGACACCTCCGACCGGACAGCCGACACCACCCGAAGGAGCAGGCGGAGCGGTGACGCTTGAAGCGATTAGCAAACTTATCGAAGACAAGTTAAAGGGCGTACAAGACAGTATTACCACACTTAACGCCGATAAGGTGGCAGACTCGCGACGTAAACTATTTGTAGCCAAGTTGGACGAAGCCAAGGTAGAGGGAAGACAACGGGAAATGATGTTGCGCAACTTCGACCGTATCAACACCTTTGCCAACGACGAAGATTTCAACAGCTACCTAACCGAAGCGCAAGGCGACATCGCAGCTTTGCAGCAGGAACGCGCAGACCAAGGACTGCAAGGACACGAAAAACCCATATTTGGAGCCGTGAACAAAGAAGGGATTAGTAGCGGAGTTGCAGAGTTCATCAAGGAGCGCACAGAGAGCAAAACCCTAACGGGTAAAGAAGTCTAACTTAAAATTGCATCAAAATGGGTTTGAGAATTGACCGCAAGAAAGATGAGCGTGTAGTACACGCTTGTACGCATAATTTGGCGGACATTCCGAACGGTGTAACCGTTTGTTCCGCAGACCTTATCCCCGGTGGGATATTGAGGGAAGGCACAGCCATCGGAAAGGGCGAAGCCGGGCTTTACCACGTCATTAAGACGGCGAAAGTTACGGAAGCTGCCAATAATTCCGCTACCGCCTATAAGGTAGAGAAAGGGCATCACTTCAAAAAGGGCGATTTCGTGATGCTGAAAGTTGGCGCGAAGGCTTACGCTATTACCGCCATTGACACATCCGAAGCGACCTACGACACCATTACCGTAGGAACTACGCTCGGCGAAGCCGTGAACGTTGGCGACGCACTTGTACAGGCATCAGCGCAAAGCGCAAGCACGACAAGCGCGTTTAAGTATGCCCCGAAAGCCTTAGTAGGCGACAGCTACGAAGTGAAAGCACTTGATAACCACCTCGTAGTAGCGGTTACTATTGGGCAGTTCAAAGAGAGTGTTATCCCGGCACAGAGCGGCGACATTAAAGCCGCGCTTCCCGGAATTGTTTTAATTTAATTCGCAGTAGGTTATGATAGGAACTTTAATGCGCGGGCTTGTAGAGAAAGACATGCAAGCCGTCGTAAATTCTTACGACTTGAAGCCCTACTACTACCCTACGCTTTTCCCGTTGAAAGAAACCTATACTTTGACGTGGAAGGCATTGGAAACGCAGGTAGGGTTAAAGATAGCCGCCGATTTGGTAGCGCGTGGCGCAAGCGTTGATAAAAAGACGCGCGAAGCTATTGCCCGTATTCAAGGAGATATCCCCAAGATTGCGGTAAAGCGCACCAAGAACGACGAAGAACTGAACGAGTACGACATCATGGTAGCCATGACTTCACAGAACCCGGATTTACGCCGGTTGGTTGAAGCGTGGGCAGAAGATACCGACTTTTGCTGGACAGCCGTAGCCGCACGTTTGGAATGGATGGCGTTGCAGTCTATCTCTTTGGGAAAGATTACGCTTACCAACACCAACAACGTATCGGCTATCAGTGAATACGACGTAGATTACCAATTACCGGCAGACCAAAAGGTAGGCTTCCAAACAGGCTCGGCAAATTGGGCTACTTCGGCTTCGGCTAAGCCTATTACCAAAGACTTCAAGGCAGTAGTAAGAGCCGCCAAGAAGAAAGGGCATAACTTGAAGTTTGCCTTTATGTCGCTTGACACTTTCGCGACCTTCACAGAGTGCGAAGAAGTGCAGAAGATTTGCGCATCGTTCGCGGCTAACGCTTTGGGTATTCAGCAAACACCGAGCGTTGAGCAAGTAAATACCGCTTTGCGTGGTTTGTCTTACTTGCGCGGCTTGCAGGTGGTAGTTATTGACCAAGATATTACTATCGAACTTGAAGACGGTAGCCGACCGTTCAGCGGCAACCCGTTTACCGAGAACGTAGTAATGTTCAGCGAAAGCAAGGTTTTGGGCAATACCTATTGGAAGAAACCGGCAGACATGAACGTACAAGGCTCGGTAGCTATAAAGGCTTTGAACGGGCATACGCTTATCAAGAAGTTTGCGAACGAAGAACCGTTGGAGGAAGTAACAATGGGTATTGCTAACGCTTTCCCGGCGTGGCTTACTTCTTCGCGCTCGTGGTTGATGAGTACCGATAATTCAAGTTGGAATCACTAACTAAAAGCCGGGAGGTAGCAAAAGCCGCCTTCCGGCATAATCCGTTTAGCTTATGACATACAAAGAATGGTTTACCCGTACCGTTTCACGCTTTGGCGTTGAGGGCGGAGATATAGAACTGATATTAGCCAACCAACAGGGGTTAATCCCGGACGCAGAAGCGGAAGTAGATATTACGACCGCCAAACGTGCGCTTTGTGCTGAGTTCGGCTCTATTATTCCGCTTGCCAACGTGAGCGAAGGCGGTTATTCGCTTTCGTGGAATTGGGAAGCCATCAAGTTTTGGTATAATCAGACTTGCGGCGAATTGGGCATTACGCCGGTTAATACGCCGAAAGTCAGAAACAGAAGTAACAGATGGTAACAAGCGTAGTAAACAACCAATACCCACACTATCTCTACAAGCGGACTACCGGCGGCGAAGCCGTGCAGAACGCTAACGGGAGTTGGGAAACGACCGAAAGCGCATGGGCTTTTCATAGCAAATGCAGGGAGGAAACCAACGGGAAGGGTACGCAGATAAATACTGCAAGCGGAAAGTTTGTTACGTTTTCTTCGCTTGTTCAAATTCCGGTAGGAGTTGAGCGCATACCCGAAGGGGTGGAAATAGCGGTAACGGAAGAACCGTTAGAGCCGTCGGCGTTGCTTGACCAAACGGTTATGGAAGAAGCTAAGATTTCGGGATTAGTTAGGGTTTCCGGCGAATGCTTGAAATTCGATAAGGGGCGGTTACATTGTAGGCTATGGGTGTAAAGGCTAAATTCAAAGGCAGTATAGACAACGTTCTAAAAGCGTTCCTTAACGAAGTGGAAAGGCAGATAATCGAAAGCCTTTGCCGCGTCGGAGAGGAAGCCGTATCGCTTGCACGAAGACCCCACGCCAAAGACTGGCAAGACCAAACGGGCAACTTGCGTTCTTCCGTTGGCTACGTGGTATTCAAAGACGGTGTGCAAATACGACAAAGCGCATTTGAGACCGTACCACCGAAAGTAAACCGGGAAGGAACGAAGTTTTCCGGAGCAAAAGAAGGTTTGAGGTTGGCGCAGGAAGTAGGAAGCAGCCACAAAGAAGGCTATACGCTTGTAGTGGTAGCAGGTATGAACTACGCCGTACACGTTGAAAGCAAAGGGCGTGATGTCCTTACATCAGCCGAGAAGCAAGCCGAAAAACTAATAGCAAGAGAGTTAGCAGACTTGATTACAAACATTAAAAACGCGTTCAAGTAATGAAGAAGTGCAGCAGCATAGACACCGACGATATTCTGTATAAGATTATTGCGGAAGGCGTTAAAGCCGGGAAAATAAAGGTTTCCGGCATTGTATGCCCCCAAGACGAACGCCCGGACAACAGCGAAACCGAAGATATTGTAATTAACACTATCACGGTAACGCATGACAAGCCGCAAAGCGGAACTTCTAACGTGAACATTTACGTTTCAGACAAGAAAGTAAAGATACGCGGACGGGAGCAACGCAAGGCTGACCGGGAACGACTACGGGAGATTGGCGATGCGGTTGTAGCTTATTTGGAAGCGCAGAACATAGCCGACCTCGAATTTTGGATAGAGAGCGACACAGTAGTTAAAGAACAACAGGTTTACCAGCACTACCGTAACTTGCGTATAGGCTGGAACATTCATTAAAAATTAAACGATATGGCAACATTAGTTACATTGGGACTTTCCAAGATATTGGGCAAGCAAGGCGAACCCACTAAGTTGGACTTCGTAGAAACGGACTACAAGGTTTTCGGCTTGACTTACGAAGATACCTGCAAAATGTCGCAGGAAGACCCGGAAACAACCGAGTTCTACGCCGAAGAAGAAGACGACCCGGTAGAAACGATAGAGAAGCAAGGTAAGATTACCTTCACTTTTTCCATCATGAACCCGGATTTAGACACGCTTAAACGCTTGTTTGGCGGTGAGGTGGCATCCGATGTTTGGAGTTACCCGGACGTTGTAAATTCGGTGGAGGAATCCGTTATTATTATTCCGCGTAAAGGGTTGAAATTCCAAGTTCCGCGTATGAAGCTGACTTCCAAAATTAACGGAGAGTTCAGCAAGAAAGGGCTGCTTCTTATTGAAGTAACCGGTACGGTAATGAAACCGGCTACTACCGGATTAAAGAAAATGGCAGTAGGAAAAGTAGCTACTACGCACTAACAAACAGGGTCTTAAACCTATTTGTCCGTTTGAATTAAACGAGTTCTAACCGGAAAGACCCGCTACTTTGTTCCGGGTCTTTCTTCATTTAACAGAGTATGGACGAAAAAGAGAAATTAGATAACCTTACACGCGAACAGAACGAGTTAAGGCAGATGATCAACAGTGGCGTAACGTTCGATGTGGATATAACCTACAAAAAACGCAAGCCGGGATTATTGGGCTTTATTCGCAAGCGCGAAAAGGTAACGGAAAAGAAAGTTTTCCGGGTTGCAGAACCTACGCTATCAACGCTTGACAGGCTTAGCGCGTTATGGCTTGAAATGACCATAGACGAAACGAAGCTAAAAGACGCTGATTATTTGTGCGCGGCTAAGAAGTTGGCGGCAAAGGAAGCGAAAAAGCTCGCCAAGGTGGTAGCGGTTGCAGTATTGGGCGAAGAATACTACGACGTGACAGAAAGCGGCGGTTACTTTACGCGAAAGCCGAACGAACAGCGTTTGAACCGGCTCGCTTCTTTGTTTGAGCATACCGTAACGCCTTCACAGCTTCTTACGCTTGCCATTCTGATAACCAACGTAAGCAACTTAGGGGATTTTATAAACTCTATAAGATTGATGAGCGCAACACGCACAAGCGACCCGATGACAAGTCTTATAGAGCAACAGGGTTAAAAAGTCCACACGGACGGCGTGGATCGGTGTGTGCGCACTTCGGCTGGACGTTGGACTACCTTCTACACGGTATTCCGTGGGGAACGGTACAGAGGATGTTAATAGACGCGCCCGGCGTTGAGGACGAAGACACTACAAAGAGCGATACTGAAATAGTGCTTACGGACGATAACGCGGACGAAGTAATGAAACTAATAAACAACTTGAATAGATGAACATACAAGGCGGCGGTTTGTCTTTTGACATTTCGGGAACAAACAGGGAACTGCTCCGGGTGCTTGAAGAAAGCAAAAGGGCTATACAGCAGTTCAGCACGTCGGCGGTGCAGAACGGCAAAGGGATAGATAAAGCATTTGAAGCTACCGCAGCCGTGATAAATTCGGGGTTTGCCACGATAGACCGTATTTTTGAGGAAAACAAAGCGGCTTTGAAAGACCTGCAAGCACAATACGAGGAATTGGGGCAGAAAGCCGGTAAAGCGTTTACGGAAGGACGCGATGAAGAATATAGGGCAATGGCGGCACAGCAAGCCACGTTAAAAAGCGAGATAAACCTGCGTCAGCAAGTAATCAGCGAAGCGGAAAAGCAAGCCGACGCGCTGATGAAAGAGGAACAGGAATTGAACAAACAACGTGAAGCAGCCGAAAGGAGCGCGAGGGCGCAACAGTCCTTAGAAGTTCAGCTACGCCGATGCCGGGAAGCATTGGTAGCGATGGAAGCGGAAGGCAAACGAGGTACGGCGGAGTTCCGGGAAATGCAGGAAGAAGCCGCGCGTTTGGCTAAGGCGTGGAAAGACGCTACCGACCAATCCAACATTTTAGCGCACGACCAAAGAGGAATGCAGGGACTTATTAGCGGTCTTTCCGGTTTGTCCGGTGGGTTTGCAGCGGCACAAGGCGCGGCAAGCCTGTTTATAGGTGAAAACGAAAACTTACAGAAAGTAATGCTTAAAGTGCAGAGCCTTATGAGCATTACAATAGGTTTACAGCAGGTGGAACAAATGCTGAACAAGGATAGCGCGTTTAGGCTTGTAACAGTAGCCAAGGCAAAAGACTTGCTAACAGCGGCCAACGTTCGGCTTGCGGCGGCTTTGCACATATCCAACACAGCGGCGGCAGCATTGATGGCTACGCTTACTTTGGGGCTTTCCGTGGCAATTACCGCCCTAATCGTGGCTCTTACCCGGATGCAGAGCAAACAAGCGGAAGCCAAAAAACAGGCGGAAGAATTTAATAACAAGGTTTCGGAAGCAGCAGCAGAACCCGTAACGGCTTACCGGATGTTGCAGGCGGAATGGTTAAGCCTTACCGGGGCTTTGAAAGAGCGCGAAAAGTGGGTACAGGATAACGCTGACAAATTCGAGGATTTAGGCTACTCCGTGCGCAACGCGAAGGAAGCGGAAGAATTGTTAGTTACCAACAGCGCGAAGTTTGTAGAAGCAATGATGTTGCGAGCAAAGGCGACAGCGACAAGCGAATTAGCCGTAGAGAAATACAAAAAAGTCATTGAAGCGCAGAACAAGTTAGACACCACGCCAAAGGCTTATGTATCAAAGAAAGGCACTTATACGGACGGCTACGGAGTTAAACGCGAAGGCGTTGTTTTGGAGAAAAGCAGTAATTGGAAAGAAGCGGAAGAAGAATTGCAAAAAGCCGAAGAAGCATACGACCGGCTTGTAAACCAACAAATCAAATTCACGCAACAGGAAAAAGAGATATTAGCATCCATCGGCAACCAAACGGGGAAGGTGGTAGCCGGGAGCGTGGAAGCTGCAAAAAAGGAACTTTCGCGTTTGCAGGAACTATATGAGAAAGCGGCTACCGACACAGAACGCGCGGACATTGCCAAACAAATAGCCGAACAACAAAAGGAGTTGAACCGTATCAGCTATAACAGCGGAGGGAACAAAAGCGGAGGTAAAGAAGATACTGACCCGTTCGCAGAACAACTGAACGAGCGAAAGGCACTTTATTCCAAGTACCTAAAATGGGTAACAAGTTCCGACGAAACGGTACGCAAGGCGGCTAATACGGAGTTTGCCGCGTTACTTCAAGAAGGGACAAGCTACCTCGACTATTTGGAGAACATACGCGATGAGATTTCAAGCAAGACGAACAAAACGGCTACCGACTTGAAGAACATAGCCACATTAAACAACGAAATAGCAAACGCAACGAAGGAAGCCGTTATTTCGGATTTTGACGCGCAGCTACAAAGGGAACTTTCTATGTGCCAAACCGTAAGCGAACAATTAGCATTGATAGAACGCCGGAGGGAAGAACTGAGCGGCGACAATTCGGACGTAGATAACGCGAAGGCGGATATTTTGGACGTTGCGGAAGAAGACACAAAGGCAAAGGCTAAGCAGGAAACGCGCGAATTGTTACAGGAATACGCAAGCTATGTACAGGAAAAATTAGAGTTTGAAGAAAGCTACGCCCGGAAGCGTGAACTTCTAAGCAAGTCTGCGGCGGAAGCAAGCAACGAACAGGAGAGAAAAGCCGCAGAAGCAGCGTTAGCCGCATTGGAAAAGCAACGGAAGGAATACGAAAGCCGGAGCGGAAGCGAACAATACGACCAGCTTTTAACCGAATACCAAAGTTACCAAGAGAAACAAACGGCGATTTTGCAGAAATATGCCGAGCAACGCGCAGAAGCGGAAAAGCAGGGCAATTTATCCATGATTACGCAGATAAACGCCAAGGAGCAGGAAGAATTAAGCAAACTTGCAGCTTCACGGCTTATGGCTACGGAAAGTTGGAATCAGTTGTTTAGCGACCTTTCCCGGCTAAGCACAAGCACGATAAACAAACTTCTTGAAGACATCAACAACAAGAAGATAACATTTTCCACGCAGTTTAACCCGGCAGACCTAAAAGCCATAAACGACCAATTAGAGAAAGCCCGTAACGAGTTGGAAAACCGTAATCCGTTTTTGGCGTTAAAAAACAGCCTTTCGGAACTTCGGGCAGCTATGAACGCCGAAAAGCTATTAGACAGCGATGACCCGTTTGTAAAGTCATTGCAGGATAAGAAGCAGCAGTACGAGCAATATGCAGAAGCGATAAGCAGCACTGACGAAATTTTAGCCGGTGCAGCAAAAACGGCATACGCCGACCTTCTTAAAGAAGGCTCATCGTACATTGATATGTTGCGCCGGAAAATTGCGGAACTTGAAAACGTAAAACTTACCGTAGGGCTTGAAGTTGAGGGAGAAGAACAATTAGCCGTATTGAAAGCCGCACTCAACAAGGAAACAGGAGAAACAAAGAGTGTAGGCGAAGCGTTCAAAAGCACGTTTAGCGATATTGGAAGTAGCGTAAACTTTGTTTCCGGTGCATTTGACAGCGTGGTAAGCGGAATAAAGAATATGGGTATTTCCATGAGCGAGGAAACACAAGCGATATTGGGCGACATTGGCGGCATTATGCAAGGAGCTGGGCAGTTAGCCACAGGAATAGCAACCGGCAACCCGTTGGGGATTATTCAAGGCTCTATCGGCTTGCTTTCTTCTGCTTTCGATTTGTTCAACTTCCGAGACAGGAAAGCGGAAAAATCCATAAAGCGGCATCAAGAAGCAGTTACAAAGTTGGGGTACGCCTACAACGCATTGGAACACGCCGTAGATAACGCTTTGGGCGAAACGGTCTATCAGAACCAAACGGCTATGATTGAGAACCTACGCCAACAGCAGAATGAAATAAACGGCATGATAAGGGACGAAGAAAGCAAAAAGGACACCGATTGGGGCAGGATTGATGAATGGAAAGAGCAATACGCCGAAATAGGGCGGCAGATTGAAGATATAATAGCCGAGATTACGCAGAGCATTACACAGACTTCCGCGCCGGAACTTGCCGACCAATTAGCGGACGCGCTTGTAGAAGCGTTCGAGAATGGGGAAAGCGCGGCGGAATCTTTCGGAGAAGTAGCCAATGACGTAATTAAGAATGCCGTAAAAAACGCATTGGCTTTGCAGTTTTTGGAAGAACCGTTACAAAGGGCTATTAAGCAGCTTCAAAAAGATATGGGCTTTGACGAAGAAGGGAACGGTACGTTTGACGGCTTGACAGAAGCAGAGCAAGCAAGGTTTAAGGCAGCAATACAAGCCGCCGGGCGAAACTTTGAGCAAGCTATGAACATGTACAAAGACCTTTTCGAGCAAATAGAAGACGAAGGCGACCCGACAACCCTAAGCGGTGCTTACGCTACGGCGAGCCAAGAAAGCATAGACCTGTTAGCAGGACAGACAAACGCGGTAAGGCAGAACCAAGTAACGAGCATTGCACTCATACGCGAACAACTTACATACCTTGCGAGCATGGACAGGGGTATAAGCGTGATAGCGGAAAGGTTGCTGCGGATTATAAACAGGCTTTCAACGCCTACCGATGATGGATTACGCTCACAGGGCATAACGGACTACTAAAAGGATAAGTTATGGAATTTCAACAGCTAAAAAAAAGGCTTGCGGAAGAAGCCAAGGCGAACGGGATTTGCGAAGAATGGTACAATCACATTCTAAACGCGCCTTCAAAAGAACGGCTTTTGACGCTCTTTGTGAAGGGGTTGGACTTTTGCCTAAAAAACGAATTTACGGATGATTTATGGGCAGAATTTCAAGGAATGCGCCAGCACTACGGCGTATTCAAGAACGAACCTATCGAAGTAAAAGACTTGCGTAACGTTGTTGCTTTCGGGACTTCGGAAGGCACAGCAGAATTTACGGGTTTTCACGTAGCGCAGATATGGGCACGTGATAACGTAAAAATCAGCATTAAGGCAAGCGGTTACGCTTATATCACGGTTGATATAGCAGACCGGGCAGAAGTAGAGATAACAGCAAGCGACGCGGCGCGTGTAAGTGTATTCCTTCACGGCGGAAACTACACGGGAAGCACGACCGACAACGCACGGATTAAAGTAATCGATAAACGTAACTAATTATGGCATTAGAACAAAATTTGATATTGAACATACCGTTTGACGAAGCCAACGGCTCGCAAACAGCCTACGACTTCGCACAGAACCGCCATGACGCAACGGTAATAGAAAGCAGTTTTGTAACCGGGAAGCAAGGTAATTGCATCCATTTCGACGGCAAAGGACGCGCCGAAATAGATAGTAATATAGTAACGCTTTCGGGAAACTTCACTATCCTCGCATGGCTAAAAAGCATCCTTTTTGAAGACGGCTTTACAGGAACGCGGATAGGTTTGTTTTGCAACACAGACCAAACCGAAAACGGCTACCGGGAAGCATGGATAGACATAGAGCCGGGAAGTTGGGGCTACTTTGTCATACGGAAAGCAGGAAACCAAGTTAGGCTGTACTTAGATACGCAGCTTATAGAAACGGTGGTACTTCCTTCCACGCTAACGGGAATTGCGTTGGTGCAAGACGTTTATAGTACAGGCTACGGCTTCGGGGATTTGGACGAACTGAAAATATACAATGTTGCGTTAAGTGAAGCCGAAATAGCGGAAGAACTAAACAGCATTTCGCAGCTTGAATACTTTTTGAACGGTGTAAACTTCAAAGAGTTTGACATGCATGTAGAAAGTTCTACCGGAGTGCTTGACCTTCCGAAGTTAAAAACGCCTGCTTCCGTGGATTGGGCAGACTATCACGGCAAGGTTATAGACTTGACAGCAAAGCGATACCAAGAAAGGGAAATAACGTTGAACTGTTGGCTAAGGGCAACCGGAAAGATGGACTTCACGGAGCGCGTAAACAGACTGTACGAGCATTTCAGACAAGACGGAACGCAACGGCTTATGATTTCAATACACCCGACCAAGCCGTTAGTTTTTGAGGTATATTGCGAAGACGGGGTAGCACCCTCGAAGCGTTGGCACGATGATAAGATGATAGGAACTTTCGCTTTGAAGTTGAAAGAACCCGACCCGGTTAAACGGGTGGTAAGGCATCAGCGGCTGAACGCTTCAAACGCGGAACTTACGATAGAGTTCAAAAGCGACAAGATGGTTAATGTCTATTGGGGGGACGGCACGATAAGCGAAGATGTTTACGGGGATTGTACCGGGAAAAACGCTTTGAAGCATACCTACGCAGAAAACGGAATATATTACGCCATTGTAGGCGGAGTAATTGAGGAAATAACAGACTTCGACACGAACGGCATTATAGTATGGAACAAATTGTAATTATAAAGGCAGACGGGACAAAAATACCGTTATTCAGCCGGAAGAATGCAAGCTGTGTAAGCAAGGCGGCGCAAAAAACCGCCTTGCTTTCGGAAGATATTGTAAGCATTTCCCTAACTTCCGCTGTCCCTTTGAATTTTGGTATAGGCGACCACATACTACTATACGGGAAACCATACAAGTTGAATCAACTGCCCGAACCGACAAAAGAAGGGGAACGCCGTTACACCTACGATTTGAAGTTAGAAGGATTGCAGTACGATTTAATCGATGCACACTACCATTTGCCCGAAGATGCATACGGGGAAACCTATTATTCAGACCTTGCAGGGCATTTGCAGGTTTTGATGTGGAACATAAACCGCATCTTTCCGGGTAAGTGGGTTTTGGGAGAATACCCGGAAAACACGGAATACAAGAACATTACCAATTCCGGGAAAAACTGCCTTCAAGTCGTACAGGAACTTTGCAGCAATTACGGGGTAGAGTTTGAGATAACTACCGATGGAAAGAAATACACGCTCAATTTCAAAGCGAAAGTAGGAATAACACACACTTTTACTTTGAAGTATGGGCGCGGATTAGGTCTATACAAGCTGCAACGAAAGAACGTAAACAATTCCGGGATAGTAACACGGCTTTTTGTTTACGGAGGTACGGAAAATTTAAGGAGCAACTATGGACATACCCGGCTGTGCCTTCCGGGAACTACGCGCCTTACTTCATATATTGACGATGAAAACGCCATCGCGTTATACGGTGTCAAAGAGGGAGAAAAGGTTTACGACATAAAGCCGCAGCGCGTGGGTACGGTTACAGCTTTGGGCGCAGATGTTATCACATTCGCGGACAACACGATGTTTGATTTGAACGCGAAAGAACCGGACGGGAAAACTACGAAATACCTCATAGGCGACACAAGCGCGAAGATAAAGTTTGAAAGCGGTGGACTTGCAGGTTACGAGTTTGACATGCATAGTTACGACCACGCTACAAAGACTTTCGTTATAAACAAGTTCCAAGACGAAAACGGTACGGTATTCCCGTCGGAAACTTCGGCTGCTTTTCAAATAGCAGTAGGCGACAAATACAGCATTTCGGACATACGGCTACCGGATGAATACATAGAAAAAGCCGAAGAAGATTTGGAAGAAGAAGGGAGCAAATACCTCCCGACCGTCAGCCAGCCGCAAGTAAGCTACAAACTTGAACTTACCGAAGGCTTCTTTATCAAGATGTGGGGCAAAGATATTGAAACGGAAGTGTTGCACGTTGGGGACTTTATAAAGGTTGAGGATGAGCAAATAGGCGTGAACAAAGCCGTAAGGATTACGCAGATTGAGCGCGACCTGTTGAAGCCGCACAGCTACGACATCACGCTGAGCGACACAGTAACCAAAACTACGACAGTGCGCGTTTGGAACGAGTTGCAGGAGATAGACGAAATAATTAGAATAAACAATCTTGCAGACCCGGCAAAAGCGCGGCGTAGGTGGAAAGCTACGCAGGAACTTCTAAATATGGTTTTCGACCCGGAAGGCGATTATTACAGCGAGAAGATAAAACCGCTTTCCATTGAAACGCAGATGTTGAGCGTAGGGGCGAAAAGTACGCAGTTCACGCTGCAAAACATCATATTCCAACCCAACTACGGAGGGGACGCGAATACACTATACGTTTCAAACGGTACGCTCGTGCATTACGCGATAGACCCGGACGGCTTGAAGTATTGGGCTTTGGAAGGGGCTACTTTTTCCGGGCTAACACCGGCAGCGGCATTTTACATTTACGCAAGATGTCCGATAAACGGAGATACAGGAAACATTATACTTGTAGAAGGAGCAAGAACGGTAGATGGAGAAGCCGGGTATTACAATTTCCTTGTAGGTGTGCTTAATTCGGTGGTAACGGACGCAGGAGGGAAGAATCCGGGGCGGCTTGTAAGCCTTACTTACGGAAGCAGTACCGTAAACGGGCGTTTCATCCGCACAGGGCGCATCGAAAGCAGCGGCGGCGGAAAGTGCTACTTCGATTTGGATAATGACGAAATAGGCGGCGTTATAAAATTCGTAAAGAACGACGGCACGATAGTAAACGTTACGGACGTTGATGACAAAGCCAATGAGGTAAAGGACTATATAAACAATACCTTGCCCGGCATATTGAACGAAATGCAATCGCAGTTAGACGGGCAGATAGAGCAATTTTTTGAAGAATACGACCCGACCACAAGCAACGCACCGGCGAAAAATTGGAATACCACGCAGCTGAAAGATGAGCATTTAGGCGACCTGTTCTATAATACGAAAACGGGTAAGGTCTTCCGTTGGGTAAAAAACGGGAATACTTACAGTTGGCAGGAATTACAGGACAGCGAAGTAGCGCAAGCGTTGGCACTTGCTAACGATGCTTTGAAACTTGCAGGAACAAAACGGCGCATATTCGTATCAACGCCTACAACACCCTACGACGTTGGCGACTTATGGGTACAAGGAAGTACAGGCGACATTATGCGTTGCAGAACCGCGCGAGCTTCCGGCAGCTACAATGCATCAGATTGGGTAAAGGCTTGCAAGTACACGGACGATAGCGGACTGACTAACTTTATAAACAACAATTTTAACCCGAAAGTCAATGACTTGACGAACCAAATAGACGGGAAAATAGAAAGTTGGTTTCAGACTTCCGACCCGGCAAGCGCATGGACTACTACGGCTTTGAAGAAAAAGCACGTAGGCGATATGTGGTATAGTTCAACGACCAAGCTATTAAAGCGGTATAGTTCATCTTACGCATGGACTACGATAGAAGACCAAAAAGCCATAGATGCATACGAAGCAGCGAGCAAAGCACAGGACACGGCGGACGGGAAACGACGCGTTTTTGTTTCCACGCCGCGACCTCCTTACGATATTGGCGACCTTTGGCTGACAGGCGGAAAGGCAGACGGGATTTTGAAACGTTGCATAAGGGCAAGAACTTCGGGTAGCTATATAGCCAACGACTGGGTAGAAGCCGTTTATTACGACAACACACAAACCGTAATAGACGGTGGAATAGTAACCGCCGGAACGGTGCAGCTTGCAGGAAACGACCAAAGTATAAAGGCAGGCATTACGGGAAATGGAACGGCGGAATCAAGCGTTAGGTTTTGGGCTGGTGCCAGCTACGGAAACCGGAATACCGCACCCTACCGGGTATTGCAGGACGGAAGTTTTGTAGCCACCAAAGGAACGATAACCGGAACGATTTATGCCAACGCCGGAACGATAGGCGGTTTTGCGATTGCAAGCGGAAGAATCGGCGTAGCTTCGTCTTCGGGGGCAACAACCGGAAGCGGATTTTCTTTGTATAGCAGCTTTATAAAGTTTTCCGACTCTTACCGTTGGGCTTCCATAGGTACAAACGTGCTTCCATCTTCAACGGGAATTGTTGGAGTTGGACGATTTACAAACAATACGCCTAATTCTTTCGGGACTAACTACGGAATACTTATCAACGTTTCCGGCGCAAACACTAATATAGGAATAGTAAGCAACGGCGCAATAGTGAGTAACAGTTACATCGTAGATTACGGGATAGCCAAACTAACGCCGTCATCAAATAATTGCCTTGTACCGGGCGATGCCACAAAGCCTACTTTGTTCAAGTTGATGCCGAGGTTTATTTACAGCAATTCGGGTATAGGATTGCCAAGACGTGACTCCATTTGTACCGTATTGGGCATAAGCAATTCTACGGCGTTTGCGGTGCGTATAGTCATCATTTGCGACCGGACAAGTACGCAAACCGGTTACGTTTGTGGTAGAAATACTTTCGTAAAGAACAGTTCGGGAGGTAACGCAATGAACAGTAACTATTACCCGTATATGATGGATAATAACGGCAACAACAACACCAATAAATGGAATATGGCTAAGGGAGATATACGCGAGTTCCTTTTAGTTTGGGACGGTAGCAGCAGTTATTATGCGTACTGCCTTAGCATGAGGGAATAACATAGAAATCACGGCGAAATAAGCGGTAAGAGTGATTTGTACGCCGATTTTCACGGCTTCGGGGTACAAACACTTCGCCAACACTTAGCGGACGTATCAACTTAATACCGCTTATTGATATTTTTGTAGGACATTAAAAAGAAAAAGTTATGCAAAACAGAAACGGCGACTTAGTAAGCGCACAAATTTCGGTAGCCGGAACGGTGGACTTTTCCGGCGGAAACTTCCGAATGGACACGCCTTTTTGCTTGAAGAACGATGGCGAAACGGCGGTAGTGCTTGAAGTGAACCTTTGGGGAATGCCCGAAGGGGAATTTATAAGCACACGGTTTGAAACGGGTTGGAATCCCGAAATCATACGAGAGATTAAAAAGACAAGTTCAGCAACCGCCCTCGTTTGGGGCTATTAAAACATTTGGATATGGGTATATTTATAGGTATTGGCAACACGAAGCCAGCATTTCCCTACGATTATTACTACGGGGTGCAAATCAACGTGAATGTAGCAGACACGGCACTAACGAGAGTTGGGCGACCGGAATTGCACGTAACGCTGCCGGTGCAGTCATTGATGCGCCGTTGCTTGATTAACGACAGCGGAGAAGTAGTAACATACTTGCACCCGACAGACAGCACAAAGACAGATACAGGCGCAACGGCAGACCTTACGGGAACTACCGGGCAAGTCATGGTAGAGATACCGAAGCACTACCGCAAATTCGAGTTTGACGGGACAATCATAACCGCGCTTATTTCCTTGTACAACCTTCCGGGCTTCCACGAAGTACCGAAAATGTACATCAGCGCATACGAAGCGACCATAGACCGCACAACAAGCTCAACGCCGAAACTTGCAAGTGTGGTAAACAAAACCGCCAACTTCCGGGGAGGTAACAACAATTCGGCATGGGACGGCACTTATAGAAGCCTGTTAGGACTTCCGGCAACACAAACGAGCCTTACCAACTTCCGCAAGTACGCGCGGAACAGGGGCGAAGCCGGGCTTAACGGTTGCGGTTGGAATTGCAACCTGTACGCCGCGCAAGTGGCTATGTATTGGCTTTACGTCATTGAGTACGCAAACCGCAACTGCCAAGCCGCATACAACGCAGAACCTACAAGCGAGGGTTACAAGCAAGGCGGATTGGGCGACGGCGTTACCACGTTGAACGGCGCGAAATGGAACACTTACAACAGCTATTATCCGTTTGTGCCTTGCGGATTTACAAACAGTTTGGGAAACCGCAGCGGCGTAGTAGAGTTCACGATGCCTGACGAATACGACACGGGGGTAGTAACCAAAGTAAAAGTACCTTCATATAGAGGTGTGGAAAATCCGTTTGGGCATTTGTGGAAGTGGACGGACGGCTGCAAGTGCGAGATACAGAGCGACACGGACGGAGCTTTATCGAAGTTCTACGTTTGCTTAGACCCTTCCAAGTTCCAAGACAGCAGTTATAACGACTACGACATGCGCGGAGAATTGCCGCGAAAAGAGGGGTACGTTAAGCGCATGATGATAGGCGAACACGGCGACATCATGCCGATGGAGGTAGGCGCAAGTTCTACGACCCACTTTGCGGACTACTTCTATACCAATATACCGGCTTCCGGCGCGGCTATGAGGGGTGTCTTGTTCGGTGGTCACGCGATTAACGGCGCGAATGCCGGGCTCTCGTGTGCGAATACGAATAATACGGCTTCGCATACGAATGCGTACATCGGCTCTCGGCTTTGCTTTATCCCGGCGTAGCATTACGTCACGAAACGGAAACACGCCCCAACCGCCGCGCCATTATTGGCGGTTGGGGTATAACAGAACTAAAAACAAATTCAGTCATGAACGAAAATAACAATACCCGGAAGGAACAGCAGGAAGATGACGGCAGTTTGTCGTTTTTGGCAATTCCGCAAGACGAAGGAAACAAGCATTTCAACTGCAGGGAAACGACCCAGCAGAAATTAATCAACCTTACGTTTTGGGTTTGCGACTTCATAGAAGGAGTTAAAACGAAATTCGGCGCGGAACGCTTCTTAGTGAAGATAAAGAAGAACCGGGATGACAAAGACAGCGAAGCCGAAAAGTTCTTTACCAATTCAAGCGAAATAAAGTACGTTTTGAAGGAGATAAAGAAACGGAACGCTTTCCCTCGCCGGGTTACGATGAGAGCAAGCGGAACACGCTATTACTTTGAGTAAAAATATGACGGTTGTTTGTTCTTCGGGTGTCTTGTTCGGTGGTAACGCGAATAACAGCGCGAATGCCGGGCTCTCGTATGCGAATACGAATAATACGGCTTCGAATACGAATGCGAACATCGGCTCTCAGCTATACTGATACTTTTTGTAAAGCAATATAAGGACAAAGACCGCGCCGACAAAAAGGCGGAAAACAGTAAACATTAACGGGATTTGGTAGGGAAACCGAAGAACCCCATTTAATCAGCAAAGCAAGTTATGAAAAGGTTGGGCAACCTATACGATAAAATTATAAGTTTGGAAAACTTACGGCTCGCAGACAAGCGGGCTCGTAAGGGCAAACTTAACACCTACGGCGTTAAGGTACATGACCGCCACGCCGAAGCCGACCTTTTGGCTTTGCACGAAGCATTGAAGGCAGGAACTTACAAGACTTCGGAATATAGCACCTTCTTTATTTACGAACCAAAAGAACGTGAGATTTTCAGACTACCGTACTTTCCCGACCGCATTGTACACCACGCAGTAATGAACGTGTTAGAATCTGTATGGGTGTCCATATTCACGGCGGACACATACAGTTGCATCAAAGGGCGAGGAATACAAGCGGCAGCGGACAAGTTACGGCACGTGATAGACCGGGACAAACCCGGTTGCGCCTATTGTCTGAAAATTGACATACGGAAGTTTTACCCTTCCATTGACCACGCTATATTAAAACGGATTGTTCGCCGGAAGATTAAGGACACACGGCTACTTAGACTTCTTGACGAAATAATAGATAGCGCGGACGGACTGCCCATCGGCAACTACCTAAGCCAATTCTTAGCAAACCTCATGCTTGCGTACTTTGACCATTGGGTTAAGGAAACCAAGCGCGTAAGGTATTATTTCAGATACGCCGACGATATTGTAGTATTGCACAGCGACAAAAGGGTATTACGTGCCTTGCTTGCCGACTTTGAACGGTATTTGAACACGGAACTAAATCTGTTTGTCAAAGACAACAAACAGATTTTCCCGGTAGCGAAAGACCACAAAGACCGGCACGGGCGCGGCATTGACTTTTTGGGTTATGTGTTTTACCACAACGAAACACGGCTAAGAAAGCGTATCAAACAGAACTTTTGCCGGAAGGTAGCCAAGTTGAGGAAACGTAAGAAGCCGATAGGCGAAGCGCAGTTTATGCAAGCCGTTGCCGCGTGGTGGGGCTGGGCGAAACATAGCGATAGCGAGTATTTTATTAACAAGTTAAATAAAATTTCACCTTATGAAATCAAATTCAAACGTTAGACCGGCTATTATTCAAGATTTGGGTAACGGCTCGTTCCATTACAACTACAACGTAACGGAAAGAAAGATAGAAGACGAAAAAGTAGGCGAAAAGACCGTTTACGACTACGATACTGTGCAGGTGTGGGAAAAGCCGACTTACGAGAACTTGACACGCGCCATCATACGCAGCGAGATAGACGAAACCGAAGAATTTTCTTTGATTAACGACTACTACGCCGCACAGTTGGGAATAGAAACGGACGAAGACCGCAAGAAAAAAGCCGTAAACGACTACAAGACCTACCTCGCGCACGTTGCGGAGATAAAGCAGATGGTAAGGGATGACCTTGCTACGGTAGGATTGGACGAAAGCGCATAAGCCTATGGGGACATTAACAGAAACGGTAAACGTGATTGTCGGCATAGTCGCATCACTTGGCGGCATAAGTCTGATTAAGTTCCTTTTCTTCATGCGTCCGGAAAGGCGCAAGGCACAGGCGGAAGCCGGGCTTAAAGAAGTTGAGAAAGAAGAACGTGAGTTGGGCGTAATGAAAAAACTTGTAGAAAGTTTGCAGCAGCGGATAGAACAGCAAGACCAAAAGATTAAGGAGCTTAACGGGCGCATGGATAAGCTGTATGTTCAGTTGCACGAACAGGAGCGAGAGAATAACGCCCTAATTCGCGAAAACAACGAATTGCGGCTCGCGTTGAAGGAAGCGGAACACAATGTTTGTGTACGACCCGATGATGAATGTTTCAAAGGGCGTTTGCCCAAGCGGACTTATTGCCGGTTAAAAAAACTTGCGAACGGCGATTACGATGCTTTCTATAAAGAAGGCGACACGGAAGAAGCAACAGACAGCCAAAGGGAAAGGAACAATGAGGATAACGGAATACTTGAAAAGCCTAATAAGGGCTAACAGCTATGACAGTAGCAAGAGTTTCGCCCTCGTGCTTTCCGTATTGGTTGGCGCATTGATAGGGCTTTGCGTTTGCTTTTGCCTCGTGTGGGATGTGTGCAGTAACGGGCATTTGGAAACCGACCTCGAAGGGTTGGGTATATTCCTTCTTTGCGTTGGCGCATACATGGCAGGAGGTGGAGTAAACAAAGCCCTTTCAGAGCGGAAGCGTAGTATTAACAAAGAGCATATTAACGAAAAAGTAAACAGCAATGGCAAAGATTGAAATTTTAGCACCCTTCATTTTAAGTTGGGAAGGCGGATTTTCAAACCATCCAAACGACAAAGGAGGAGCAACGAACAAAGGAGTAACCATTGCCACATGGAAGCAAGTAGGCTACGATAAGGACGGCGACGGGGATATAGACGTAAGCGACTTGCGTTTGATTACAGAGGAAGACGCGGTTAGCCGTGTCATGAAGCCGCACTATTGGGACAGGTGGAAAGCCGACCGGATAGAAAGCCAATCAGTCGCAAACATTGTGGTAGATTGGGTATGGGGAAGCGGCAAGCACGGAATTACGAACGTGCAGAAATTGTTAGGCGTAGCCGTTGATGGAATTGTAGGGGAAAAGACCTTAGCCGCCATCAACGCACAAGAACCGCGCCAGCTTTTCGACCTGATCAAGCGGAAACGGGAAGAGTTTATAGAAAATCTGGTAAGGCGCAACCCGTCACAGAAAGTTTTCCGCGCCGGTTGGTTGCGAAGACTATCGTACATCAATTACGGAAGTCTGACGTACAACGCCGTACCGCTACAAAAACATTCATTCACGGACATATAATAATAGGTATGAAATGGATTACCCGTATTACATTATTGATTTGTCTAACATTGCCGACTTTGTTATCCGGGTGCAGTACGACACGGAAGACCGCAAAAGGCACGGAACAGACAAACGTAACCGCCATACAGGAAACAGACCGGACAGAAGAAGAAAAGCGTTTGGCGGAAGTCATAACCAATACAGAAACAAACGACCGTACAAACGTGGTTATCGAGTTCACGAAGACGGAGTATGCCGACGGGAGTACGGAAACGAAGACAGAACCGCCCGAACAACATCCCGGCGAAAAAGTGAAACCGAAACCGGGAACGGAAAGCAAAGGCGGCATAAAGTCAGTTACCACCGGAAAAATAACCATCAACGGCGACCGGAAGGAAACGACAGCGACAACAGCGACGGAAACAGGCGAAAAGAAAGCCGAAACACAGACAACCACCGGAGTAAGCGCGGACAAGACCGCGACCGTAGAAACGGAACAGGAAAAGAAGCCTAAAAGGGGCTTGCTTGATTGGATTTTCTTAGCCGGGATAGTGGCAGCTTGCGCCGCCGGAATTACTTACGCCGTCAGACGCTTTAAGATTAAGGCTGGGAAGTAAAAACGCCCACAAAAAGCCAAAAATGGGCGTTTTTATGGGCGTTTAATTCTTAACTTGCTGACATTCAGCGTTAGAAGCGGAGAGACAGGGATTCGAACCCCGGGTGCCTCGCAGCACAACGGTTTTCAAGACCGCCGCAATCGACCACTCTGCCACCTCTCCAAAACTTCTTTTTCAGAAGTGCTTTTCTTTTAAAGCGGTGCAAAGATACAAATCATTTTTTATTCTACAAACTTTTCTGCACAAAAACAGAGCAATTATACCAAAATTCTTGTTTATACCCACTACGGAACGAACATAACGGCATTTAGGCTATTTGTTGAAATTTATCAAGGGCAAGACAGAGTTTTATAACTTACTGGCTATCAGTATATTTACAAAGAGCCACATTCAGTATACGATTGAACCCTATTCAGTATACGACTGAATGGCATTCACTATACGACTGAATTAGGTTCAGAATACGACTGTTCCTTAAACCTACATCATTTGTAAATAATGCAGATTATTATTCGGTTCTTGTTTCAATTCATAAACCACATATAAAGAAAGTATTAACATCTCTACTCCCCCGGACATTCACTACCTAATAATAGTTATTTTATGCTGTTCAACATAAAAAGAGAAGTATCTCTTATAAAATTACGGAATTTATTCAGTATTTTTGCGCGCTCTAAAGGATAACATTATCTAACCTACTAACAAAAACAAATTTTATGGAATTGAACAAAACCTTTACCAATGGGCTTTGGAATAAAGAAATCAATGTCAGTGATTTCGTCAGTAAAAACATCGCACCCTATACCGGGGATGCATCTTTCTTGCAGGGACCTACCGAACGTACCAAACGTATCTGGGACATCTGTCTGAAGGCTCTCGAAGAAGAAAGGAACAACAATGGCGTCCGTTCACTGGACAATACCACCGTATCTACCATCACTTCTCATAAAGCCGGGTATATTGATAAGGACAATGAACTTATTGTCGGTTTGCAGACTGATGAACTGTTGAAACGATCCATCAAACCTTTCGGAGGCATCAACGTGGTAGCAAAAGCATGCCGTGAAAACGGAGTGGAAGTGGACGATAAAGTAAAAGACATCTTCACCCATTACCGCAAAACACATAACGACGGCGTATTCGATGTATATACCGAAGAAATCCGTTCCTTCCGCTCACTGGGATTCCTTACCGGATTGCCCGACAACTATGCCCGCGGACGTATCATCGGCGACTACCGCCGATTGGCTCTCTACGGCATCGACCGTCTGATTGAAGCCAAGCAGGAGGACTTGCGCAACCTCACCGGCCCGATGACCGAAGCACGCATCCGTCTACGCGAAGAAGTGGCAGAACAAATCAAAGCTTTGAAGGACATCAAGGTTATGGGCGAATATTACGGACTCGACCTCAGCCATCCGGCTACATCAGCTCAAGAGGCCGTGCAATGGGTATACATGGCATATCTTGCTGCCATCAAAGAGCAGGACGGAGCAGCCATGTCACTGGGTAACGTATCTTCGTTCCTCGACATTTTCATCGAATACGATTTGGCTCACGGCAAGATTGACGAGACGTTTGCACAGGAACTGATAGACCAGTTCGTCATCAAACTACGTATGGTACGCCATCTGCGCATGCAGTCGTACAATGATATCTTTGCCGGCGACCCGACTTGGGTGACCGAAGCCATCGGCGGACGCTTCAACGACGGACGCGTGAAGGTCACCAAGACTTCTTTCCGCTTTTTGCAGACGCTATACAACCTCGGTCCTTCTCCGGAACCGAACTTGACCGTATTGTGGAGTCCCGAACTGCCGGAAGGCTTCAAGGATTTCTGCGCCAAAGTTTCTGTAGATACCAGCTCCATCCAGTACGAAAACGACAACCTGATGCGCGAAGTGCGCAACTGCGACGATTACGGCATTGCCTGCTGTGTATCCTACCAAGCCATCGGCAAGCAAATCCAGTTCTTCGGCGCACGTGCCAACCTTGCCAAGGCCCTGCTGCTTGCCATCAACGGTGGCCGTTGCGAAAACACCGGAACTGTCATGGTGAAAGGTATTCCCGTATTGACCGGCGAGACACTGAAGTTTGAGGAAGTTATGGCCAACTACAAGAAGGTACTGACTGAAATAGCCCGTGTCTACAACGAGGCCATGAATATCATCCACTACATGCATGATAAGTATTATTATGAGAAAGCCCAGATGGCATTCATCGATACCGACCCACGCATCAATCTGGCATACGGTGTTGCCGGCCTTTCCATCGCCATAGACTCACTGTCCGCCATCAAATATGCCAAAGTCACTGCACGCCGCAACGAAATCGGCCTGACCGAAGGTTTCGACACCGAAGGCTCATTCCCCTGCTTCGGCAATAATGACGACCGTGTGGACCACCTGGGAGTAGACCTCGTTTACTATTTCAGCGAAGAACTGAAAAAGCTGCCTGTCTACAAGAATGCCCGTCCCACCCTTTCCTTGCTGACTATCACCTCCAACGTGATGTACGGCAAGAAGACCGGTGCCACTCCGGACGGACGCGCCAAAGGTGTTGCCTTTGCTCCGGGTGCCAACCCAATGCACGGACGTGACAAGAACGGTGCCATCGCTTCCTTGAGCTCCGTAGCCAAATTGCGCTACCGCGACTCGCAGGACGGCATCAGCAATACGTTCTCCATTGTTCCCAAATCACTGGGCCCGACACCGGAAGAACGTGTAGAGAACCTGGTAACCATGATGGACGGCTACTTCACCAAAGGTGCCCACCATTTGAACGTAAACGTACTGAACCGCGAAATGCTGGAAGATGCCATGGAACATCCTGAAAAGTATCCGCAACTCACCATCCGCGTTTCCGGCTATGCCGTGAACTTCGTGAAGTTGAGCCGCGAGCATCAGTTGGAAGTCATCAGCCGTTCATTCCACGAAAGTATGTAATATGATAAATGTACACTCCTACGAAAGTATGGGAACATTCGACGGGCCGGGTCTCCGGCTCGTCGTTTTCCTGCAAGGATGTCCGTTCCGTTGTCTGTATTGTGCCAATCCGGATACGATTGATGTAAAAGGAGGCACTCCCACCACTCCGGAAGAGATTCTGCAAATGGCTATCAGCCAAAAGGCATTCTTCGGGAAGAAAGGAGGTATTACTTTCTCCGGCGGTGAGCCTACCCTGCAAGCAGAAGCGCTGATTCCTCTTTTCAAGGAGCTGAAGGCGAACGGCATCCATATCTGTCTGGACAGTAACGGAGGCATCTGGAATGAAAAGGTGGAAGAGCTCTTTAGCCTGACTGACCTCGTGCTGCTGGACATCAAGCAATTCAATCCCGAACGCCACCGTACGCTGACGGGACGAAGCAACGAACAGACACTCCGCACCGCTGCCTGGCTCGAAGAACATGAACACCCCTTCTGGCTGCGCTATGTACTGGTCCCCGGTTACAGCGATTCGGAAGAAGACACCCGCCTGCTGGGTGAAAGTCTTGGCAAATACCAGCAGATACAACGGGTGGAAATACTTCCTTATCACCGTCTGGGTGTTCACAAATACGAAGCCATGGGATGGGATTACAAATTGAAAGAAGTGAAGGAAAATACTCCGGAACAACTGGAACGGGCAGAAAAACTGTTCAAAGAGTATTTCACGAATGTGATAACCAACTAAAACAGAAAAGCAAGGCTGTCCGGATATGATTCCAGACAGCCTTGCTTTTCATTTATAGGGTAAGAATCCTATTCTTTCAAGTTATAGGTAATCTGCTGTACATCATCACTACTGCCACCCACCATAAAGACGAAATCACCAGGTTCTACCATATAATTCATCTCATTGTCATAGAATCCCAGTGCATCGTCAGTTATCTGAAAAGCTACAGTTTTGCTTTCACCCACATTCAGATGAATTTTCCTGAAGCCCTTCAATTCCTTTATCGGACGCGTAACAGAGGCTACCTTATCCTGCACATACAATTGAACTACTTCCTCTCCTGTACACTTACCGGTATTAGTCACTTTTACCGACACCTCCGTATGGACGCCTGCAGCCTTGCCCGGCAGCAGTTTCAAATCAGAATATCCAAAATCCGTGTACGAAAGCCCATATCCGAAAGGATAGGCAGGCTCAGTGGAAGCATCGATATAAGATGCCTTATAGGTCTGTTTCAATGCGGTAGGGCGGCCGGTGCTCTTATTCTGATAATAAATGGGAATCTGTCCTACGTGTGCAGGAAATGTCATGGGCAATTTAGCCGAAGGATTATACTCTCCCCACAACACATTGCATATGGCATTGCCGGCCTCACTTCCCAGCCACCAAGTACACAGTACCGCATCAGCATGTTCCCTTATCTCATTGAAGATTACCGGACGCCCACACATGACAAGAGCAATGACAGGTTTTCCAGTCTTTGCCAGTTCCGACACCAGTTTCTGCTGCCCCTCGGGTATGGCTATATTCACTTTGGAAGCCTTCTCGCCACTCTGACCGAATCTCTCGCCTACCGCCACAACAATGACATCCGAAGCCTCAGCAGCCTGTAATGCTTCCTGCAATCCGGTCAACTGATTGCTCTTCATATCATAGCCTTCAGCATAGCTCACCTCCAGTCCTTTCCGGACCAATGCATCATATAAGGTCACCACTTTGTTCCGGTCCGTAGTGGCAGCCCAAGCACCTGCCATATCGTACTGGGATTTTGAGAGTCCTCCTATCAAGGCTATCTTCCTCGTCTGTGCCGTCAACGGAAGCACAGATTCCCTATTCTCCAGCAATACAACGGAACGCTCGGCCATACGGAGCGAAGCATTACGGACTTCGGGCGCATTGAGTATTCTGGCCGCTCTTTCCGGATTACAGTAGCGAAAAGGGTCCTCAAACAATCCCAACTCATATTTCTTCTCCAATATACGCCGTACTGCATCATCAAGCACACTCTCCTTTACTTTCCCTTCTTGAACAAGCTCCTTCAGATAAGTCTAGTAGCAGGTACTTACCATCTCCATGTCCAGACCAGCATTCAGCGCTTTGGCTGCGGCATCTTTCTTGTCAACAGCATAACGGTGGTTCACTAATTCCTCTACCGAATTATAATCGGACACAACAAATCCCTTAAATCCCCACTGCTCTCTCAATAGCCGGTTGAGCAAGAAATCATTGGCAGTACAAGGAATATTATTAAAATCATTGAAAGCACTCATCACGGTAGCTGCTCCTGCCTTTATGGCCGCCTTATAGGGAGGCATATAAAAATTGGCAAAGTGGCCCATTGACATATCCACACTATTATACTCCTTTCCTGCTATCGGTGCACCATATCCGGCAAAATGTTTCATACATGCCATGACAGTCGTCGTGTCTGCCAAATCGTCTCCTTGCAAGCCTCTGACACGCGCCTCCGCTACCCGAGAACCATAATAAGGGTCCTCACCGGCCCCTTCCATGACGCGTCCCCAACGTGCGTCCCACGAAATATCCACCATCGGGGCAAAAACCCAGTTCAAACCATCGGCGGCACTTTCCAAAGCATTGTAGCGTGCAGCTTCCTCAATCATGGCCAAATCGAAACTTGCAGCCTCGGCAAGCGGAAGCGGAAATCCGGTACGATAGCCGTGGATAACATCCAGTCCGAAAATTAAAGGAATGCGCAAACGCGATTGCAAAGCAAGCTCTTGATAACGGCGTATATCCTTTACTCCTATCACATTCAGCATAGAGCCTATTCTGCCTTGCCGGACATACTCTTCTTTAGGAATATTTCCACCGTCGGGTCCGGTAAAATTCCCTCGGTAGGTGCATTGTGCAAGCTGGCCTATCTTTTCATCCAGCGTCATCTGCTTCATCAAGCTTGAGATGAATTTCTCCTTCTCCGTAGTTTGTGCCGAGGTAAAGGTGTTACCAAGTCCCCACAGACAAACCATCAGTATTATTATCTTTTTCATACTGCCATTCTTGTTTTGATATTTATTTTATCATAAAACAACAGTTGCCTTCAATGGTAAATCAGCTGAAGAAGGACCTGCCAGAATCTCAAAAGTCCCCTTTTCCACTACAAACCGATGTGATTCCACATCATAGTAGGCAAAGGCTTCCTCATCCAGCAATATCCGAACGCGCTTGGTTTCACCCTTCTTCAAGTAAACCTTATCGTAGCCTTTCAACTCCTTCAATGGACGCGGAACAGAACATTCCACATCCCGCACATATACCTGAGCCGCTTCCGCAGCATCCATCTTTCCGGTATTCTTGATGTCAAAGCTTACCGTAACCCGGCTTCCCCCCGTCTTCTCAACACTCAGATTACTATATTCAAAACTACTGTATGACAGTCCATACCCGAAAGGATAGAGCGGCTGCTTTCCGTTCCGGTCATATCCCCTATAACCTACGAAAACACCTTCGGCATACTGCACCCGTTTATGAGGTACATTGCGATTGTCATAATAATTACCATATACCGGATTATCTTCCCATTTTTCCTCGATGCTGACTGGTAGTTTGCCACTTGGCGAAAGCTTGCCCGTAATGATTTCGGCAAGGGCCTTTCCACCCTCCTGCCCCGGATACCATGCCATCAAAATAGCTTGTACACTCTGCCCCCAATTGCGGAAATCTATTCCACCTCCGGCATTCACCACCACAGCCACATTATCATGAAGTGAAGCCACTTTATTAATGAGATATTCCTGCCCGTATGACAATGCAAACGGACGGTCGAACCCTTCACCTTCTGTACTGCTGTTGAACCCGGCACATACAATAACATTCCTGGCATGCTTCAGTGAAGAGGCCAAACGCTCCTCATCCATCATTCCTGCCTGGAAACTGACAGTCGCCTCACCCACATTATCAAAATATTCAATACGCAACCGGTATATCTCCCCTGCACTGACCTGCATAAATGCACTGCGGGTACTGAATGAATGGTTCCCCCAATCTCCGGTAATCAGCTTATCGTTTACAAACAGACGGTATCCGTCATCGCCAGCCAGCTGGAACTTGACAGTTCCATCCTTGTCAGCCTTGTAAACTCCCGTCCAACGGGCAGAAAACTGATCTACCGGCATGCCGTCGAACGGTGCACCGTATTTCCAGGCATGGTCTATGGCAGGCTCTATGGCAGCTTGAAAGAGTTCTCCGGTAAGATTACGAGTATTATAATATTCGCCCTTAAAACCGTTTTGCGTAAAACTGCCATCCGTATAAATCTGTTGGGACATATCCTTATAAAGAATGCTGTCAGACAGCAGCTCTATCTGTCTGCCGCCCTTCAACTGAACCATACCGTCATAGAGTGACACTACCGAATAAGGGGTGACAAATCCGCTTCCTCCTCCTGTGGGAATAATATCGGCATTAGGCCCGATTACCAATGTTCTACCGTTCCGGTAAGGCAACGTACCGTTATCATTTTTCAATAAGACTACTCCTTCTCTCGCCAAGTCAAGTGCAATTTCCTTAGACTGTGCATTGTCTTTATCGATAGATTTATCTTCTCTCGGAGTATCAAGTGCTCCAAAAGCAATCAATGTCTGGAGTATATGCCGGACTTTGGCGTCAATGGTCTCTTCCTTCACGATACCATTCTCTATTGCCGGAATAAGAATTTCCCTGGTCATGAATTTACCGACGGGCATTTCCAAATCCAACCCTCCATTAGCGGCTCCCACACCGGAATATACAGATGTCCAGTCAGACATCAGGATACCTTTAAATCCCCACTGTTTGCGCAGTACATCAATGTTCAGCCAGCTGTTTTCGGTGGCATGTACCCCGTTCAGCGGATTATAGCTATCCATAACCGCCCCTACTCCTGCTTCCTGCACAGCTTTTCGGAACGCGGGAAAATAAATTTCCTGCAGCGTGCGTTCATCCACATCTGAGCTGGCATGATGTCTGCTCCACTCCTGGTTATTGGCCGCAAAATGCTTCACCGTAGCCATAACTCCCTCTTCCTGCACTCCCAAGATATATTCTTTAGCAGTTTCGCCCGTCAAATAAGGGTCTTCACCAAAATACTCATAGTTTCGCCCGCATAGAGGAGAGCGGTAGATATTGACTCCAGGCCCCAACAGAATACTTACCCCACGGGCCTTTGCATCCCGGGCCAAACCATGTCCCAGCTCTCTAGCCAACTTACGGTTCCATGTCGAAGCCGACAAGATGCCACAAGGATACAAGGTACTTTGAGTATTGTTACGTATGCCTTGCGGACCATCGGCCATCCTGATTTCGGGTATGCCAAGCCGGGGTACAGCCCGGATATAAAAAGATTTGGGACCGGAAATGTAATCGATTTTTTCTTCCAGCGTCATTTGAGAAACCAACTCCCTGGCACGCTGCTCCACCTGGGGAGTAATACACACTTGTGCTTTTGCCGTGATTGCACAACAAAGCAATAGCCCGCTTAAGGCTACTTTCTTTTTAATCTTCATTTTGTCTATTTTACTACGTGTTTGTTATATTGCCGGGCATGTCCCGACCTACTTTCTTTCTTCTCAATCAATAAAAAACCGTGTCCCTTCATCCACCAACGAAGAAACACGGCCGAAAGTTATTAAGAAAATTCTGAATCTACAAGAAAGTGGACAAAAACATGTCTGTCCTGCTATCAATAAGTAAGACGTATACCGGCCTGCAACGTAAAGTTACACGGGTTCTCCTTGCGTATAGTCTGTATCGACGAACCGTCATCAAAGAAATAAGATACTCCCGGTTCCACATACAGGCCCACCCTATTGCTTATGTTATACTGGGCACCGACAGCACCCATGACAGAAAGCTGTACCGGTTTCACAGTCTCACTCTCAGTACCAATCTTGCCATACACACATTTTTCAATGGCACCCCCCGCCGAAACGTACATCGTAAAGTTCTTTGCATCCACAAAGTTCCAGTTGGCCCGTACCGGAATGCCAATATAATGCAGCTTCTGGCTTATCTTTTCCGAGCTGCCCTCATACCTTACGTCAGAAGCAAGATAGGTATACGTCAGCCCGCTTTCCACAGAGAAACCCTTCGCCAAGTTTTTCCGCACCGAAACACCGAAACTGAGCGGTTGTTTATGGTCTATATCCGCAATTTTCTTTTCGCGTCTTTGCAGATAGGGCATACCATCCTTAAAAACCAGTTCCTGCCCGTCGGGAATAGTAACAATGCCATTGGCCGTAGAGGATAAATCTACGTTACCGCCATAAATAGGACTTCCAGGCATGTAGTCCGACATCACATTCGCTTCCCCTTCATTCGCCAATGAAAAACCTCCCGTATTTCCTACGGACAAGCCAACCGCCCATCCTTTAGTATCCCTACCAGAACTGTTTCTTTCCGGAAGATGCAGTTTGTCCCGGCCTGACGGACGATAGCGGTCTTTCCTTGTTCTCTCCGGTTCCTCTGCCTGCATTGCGGTCGCATGGTCCGTATCTTCCATTACCGGCTCTTCCGCCTGCTGCCCAATACCGACAGCCTCACCTGCAGTTTCAACCGGCAACATTTCCTCCTGCCGCTCATCGTCAACCGATATTCTGATATGTTGTGCAACCAAAGGGCGACTTGCCTCCCTATTGGGTGCCGATGCATTTCCATGTGCCCGATAGGCAGGCTCTATGGGATTAGTCCGTACAGCAGGTACCGTCTGTTCCGGCAAGACATCCGGAGCCACAGCCAAAGCAGGCACTGACGTATGCCGCATTTCATTCCCTACCGGACTCTGCAACAGCCACAGACTGACGGACGATACTGCCACCAGCAGCACAGCTGCCGCAGCCACCGCCCAGCGACGGAAAGGCATCATCCTATGCGATCCGGTTATCGGAGTTCCGGAAAGGGACAATTCCTTTTCCAACCGCTCCCATCCGGCAACCGGCAACGGTTCGGAATAGTCTTCCAGCTTGTCCTTTATCTTTTTCAACCACAATTCATCTTCCATACGTTCCTTCATTTAATCATTTCTTTTCATCCACTCACGTACTTTTGCCGCTAAAGTCGCTTTAGCACGCGTCAACTGCGAGGCAGAGGATTTTTCATTAATTCCCAATAGTCGAGCAATCTCCTTATGGGATTTCTCTTCAAAAATATATAAGTTGAATACGGTACGATAGCCGGCAGGCAGTTCACTGATAAACTGCATCAGCACCTTTTGAGGAATGACATCTATCGACGAACCTTCCGGTTCCTCATAAGCTTCGGGTGCATTCTCCAAAGCCGATGACTGATTCATCACATCATTTTTCCGCAAATACTGCAATACCGTATTCACCATTACGCGTTCCATCCATGCCCGCAGAGAGCCCTCTCCCCGCCAAGTAAACTTATCGAAAGAATCAAAAAGTTTCAGAAAACCGTCATGCATCAGGTCTTGGGCAGTCTCCCGGTCACCTGCATAACGGAGGCATACGCTGAGCATGCGTCCCGCATAGCGCTCATACAGTTCTTTGCGGGCAAGGTTGTCTCCTTGCCTACAGCGTTCTGCCAATTCCTGTTCTTCCATTCTCTCTTTTAACACGTGTTTACCTTATAAATGCAATCGGCGCAAAAATACTGCATCAGGCAGAGAAGAAAATCATACTTTCATTTCTTTAACAGTATACTACGCAGTATTTAGCTTTTCACCGCATTTTCTGAATACAAAAATAAGTTTTAAACAGAAAAGAGCTAAAACCTACCACTTATGAAGAAACTGAGAATGACATTGGCAGCATCCATGCTTTTATTCCTGACTGCCATTGTATTGCAATCATGCCTGGACGATTGGGATGACAAATATGACACTTTGTTCGCCGTAGGTACGGTAAAGGTCATCGAAGGAAAAGACTACTATTTCTCACTGGACGAAGGCAGTAAACTATATCCCAGTGACACAACCTATGTTCACGACTATGCCGTAATAGACGGCCAGAGAGCTTTCATCTACTTCCGCGAACTGGAAGAGAAACTTCCAGGCTACGAATACAATGCCCAAATAAAGCACATCGAAAATATTCTGACCAAAGACATCTACTCCATGCCTGCCGAAAAGGCGGACAGTATCGGAGACGACAACATCAACGCCACGGATTTATGGATTACGGGCGAGTATCTGAACATCAAATATCAATTCTACCACAGTAACAACGAAGATAAGAAGCACATGCTGAACCTGGTCATCAATGAAGCATCCACCGGCGAAAACGACAAACCGGATTACGTCAATCTCGAATTCCGCCACAATGCCTACAATGACAGTCAGCTCACACTGGGCACCGGACTGGCCTCCTTCAAGCTGGACAATATAGCGGAACAGCTGAAAGAGAAAAAAGGACTGAACATCCGCGTCAAAAGTCTATATGACGGTGAACGGTTCATGACCATAGACATTAAAAAAGAAAACAACTAAATCTCCTGAAAACACATCTTTCAACATCTCAATGAGAAGCGGAGTGACATTGCAATATGTTGCTCCGCTTTATTTTTCCATATCCCGCTTAAATTCATCTTTTTCTTTGTCTATCCACCGGGAAACCCCTACATTTGTAAGAATTTTCACAATAGCAAACATTAAAAACGGTCCAAAGGATATGAAATACATACTGGGAGCAGTAATTGCAATACTCTGCTCGTTCACCTGCACAGACACCCTATATGGAAAATCTCTCGCAACAGACGTCGACGATATTCTGATAATCAACACTTATACAGAAGCCAATCCCTGGAGTAATGATTTCATCACCTCCATTGTGAACATGGCATCACAGAACAGCCACATCGGAGTATACACCGCACACATGAAAATGCTGACACTTGACGAGGAAAATAAACTGGAGACATTCAAAGAGAGCTTGTTCAAGAGTTACAAGAACCCTAAACTTATCGTGCTTATCGGATGCGGAAGTTTCATCATGTGCGATGAACTGAACCGGCAGTGGCCCGATATCCCCATGATATTATGTGGTGAGAGGGATTATACCGGTCCTAAGGAAACAATGATACGCGAGCACGCCCTGCCCCGCACAGAGCGTATTCCCATCAGTGACCTACAGAAGAAGTACAATCTGACCTTAATGCAATCCAGTGTATACCTGAACGAGAACCTGCAACTCATGAAGCAACTCATCCCCAAAATGGATAAGGTCATGTATATAGGGGATGAAACATACATCTGCCAGCAGAACGACTATGACTTGTCCGAGATTATCCGTGAAAAGTACCCGGAGTTGGATTACCAGTTCTTGAGTGCGAAGGACATCCGGACGGACAGCCTTTTCAATATACTGAACCACGTGAGTCCCCATACTACCGGAGTCATCTTTTCATCCTGGCTGTACAAGAGCTCTCCCCATGACAATATCATGAGGAGTAACTCCCACCGGGTCATCTCTACCGCCCCCATCCCTTTGTTTTCGCTAAGGGCCATCGGTATTGAAGAAGAAGGGGGGATTGTAGGCGGATACATTTACAACAAAGAGAATTATAATGCCCGGCTACTGGAAACCATCCACAAGATATTGAACGGTACCCCGGCACGCAACATCCCGTTATACTATCCCGACGACGGAGCCCCCGTATTCAACTATAAATCCCTTCTGCAGCGTGACCTGAATCCGAAGCTATGCCCCAAGGGTACCATATTCTACAACATGCCTCCCACCTTCTGGGAGAAGTACGAATATGTCATTATCAGTATCACTGCCGCAATCATAACTCTGCTGTTCTTTTTCCAATATCTCCGCCTACAGTCACTGAGTAGAATCAAAAGATTACAACAGCAACAACTGGACAGCAATCTCAAATACCGAAATCTGATAAACAACATGCCCATCCTATACATGTATGAGAAACTTATAAAAGATGAAAAAGGGCGCATTACTGACACCTTATATATAGATGTCAACAATTTCTTCGAAGACAGATTTATCATGCGCAAAGAGGCTGTCGGCAAGCGGGGAAGCGAATTATTTCCCGAATCCATGAACGAGTTCCTCCATTTCATGAATATTGCATTGAAGGAGAAACGTTCCGTAACTTTCCCCTATTATTACAAGAAGATAGACACTTTCTACGACATTGTAGTCAAGGCAAGCGACAATGGCGAATACATGCACGTCTTCTGCGTTGACAGCACCGAGTTGCACCACACCCAAATACAGTTGAGGTCGACAAACCGGAAACTTTCCATGGCACTCGACGTTGCCAACATCGTACCATGGAAATGGAACCTCCGGACACACACCATACTCTGCGATGTCAACAAGCCGATAGAGCTCAGCAATAATGCCGGTATCATGGACGATGAACAGCTGTCCGTACCCGACAGCCAGTATTTCTCCAAAATACACAAGGAAGACCTGGAAAAAGTGAAACAAGCCTATACAGACCTGATTGAGGGACGTATCCAGAAAGTCAAGGAGGAATACCGCGTCATCAATCATGCCGACGGACACAAACACTTCGACTGGGTGGAGGCCCAGGCCGCCGTAGAAACCTACGACGAGAACAATAAGCCGCTGACCCTGGTGGGCTCTTCGCTGGTTATCACCGAACGGAAAAAGATGGAGACGGAACTGGTTTCCGCCAAGAACCGTGCGGAAGAGTCGAATAAACTGAAATCCGCATTCCTCGCCAACATGAGCCATGAAATCCGTACGCCGCTCAATGCCATTGTGGGATTCTCCGGAATATTGGCTTCCACCGAAGAGGAGGAAGAAAAACAAGAATACGTCAGCATCATTGAGAACAACAATACTTTGCTGCTGCAACTCATCAGTGACATTCTGGACTTGTCAAAGATAGAAGCAGGCACAATGGAATTCATTGATACGGATTTTGAATTGAACAAAGTGATGAGAGAGCTGGAAAGTTCGCTCTGCCTGAAGCTATCGCCCGAAAAGAATGTCACCCTCTCCTTTGAGCCCGGACTGCCCGAATGCCACATTCATTCCGAGCGTAACCGCTTGTCTCAACTCGTCATCAATCTGGTGACCAATGCCATCAAGTTTACCCAAGAAGGCAGTATCCGTTTTGGCTACAAGCTGCAAGACGACAAGATGCTTTATTTCTACGTATCCGATACGGGATGCGGTATCCCCGAAGGCAAACAAGAGAGCATATTCGGCCGCTTTGTCAAGCTCAACAATTTTGCCCAAGGCACCGGACTGGGATTATCCATCTGCCAGATGTTGGTACAGCACATGGGAGGCAATATCGGACTGACTTCCAAGCCCGGCGAAGGCTCTACCTTCTGGTTCACCCTCCCCTATGTGCCGGCAAGCCGCATCCGGCAGGCAGAAAGCAAGACCGAACCTATAAAAGTAAAAAAGCAGAAAATCACCGTCTTGGTTGCCGAAGACCATGACAGCAACTTCCGGTTGATTGAGTCCATCCTACGAAAAGACTACAATCTGATACATGCGTGGAATGGTCAGGAAGCCGTGAATATGTTCAGGGAATACGACCCGCAGCTTATTTTGATGGACATCAACATGCCGGTGATGAATGGTTACGAAGCGACCAGGGAAATACGCAAATACTCTACACAAGTCCCCATCATAGCCGTCACCGCCTTTGCCTATGCTTCTGATGAACAGCAGGTCATGGAAAACGGCTTCGACGCATATATGGCTAAACCTATCAATGCCAATCAGCTGAGGACACAAATATCAGCTATACTGAAGCAGCATATTATCTTTATGTAAAAAACATCCGGACGGAAGAAGCATGCCAACGTCCAGATGGCGAGTATCAGAATTCATTGTTCAGGCAAGTCAGCCTCAACGAACCGTTGAACGCTTCGGCAGACAATCGCGTCCTGACCTGCACCTGCACGCTGCTCTTCGGCTGGACATCAAAATAATTGTCGCTATACACACTTTCATTGTCGGCAACGGACAAGCATACGGCACGGGCAAACTTGTCTGACGAAACCATCACTTCATATCCACCTTCAATGGAATGGACTTCAGTCTGCAAATCCACCTTCGGATAATCCATATCCTTCTGCTTGCCCAGACAGTAGTTGTTATGGTACACCCTGCCCGATTTGTCCGTATAGTCTACGCGGACATATACCGTTCCTCTATCTGCCCCCTCCAGCAGCTTGGCAAACGGTGCGGAAAAACAGACACGGCTGTCATTACCGGAAATGCCGACAGACTTGTCCCAGTGATAAACCACGGTTCCGTCGAACCGGCAGACCTGGAGCTGCAGCCGGCCGGAAGTATTCTCCAAGCGGTCGGACACTGCATATACTTTCAAATCACCCCCCTCCACTACCGGAGAAATCAGGATGTCATCATAGGCCTTGCGAGTATAATAGTGCTGCGCCTTCCAGCGTCCGTAATAGTCACGGCTCGCCCAGGAAGCTACGGGCCAACAGTCGTTGTGCTGCCAGAAAAGCGTCCCCATATTATACGGCATCTGGCGGCGGTGCGACTCGATGGCCGTCTTGATGGCATCTCCCTGCAGCACATGGTTTATATAAAGGAATGCCCGGAAATCACGCGGTTTTTTATATTCATTCAACAGGTAAGTCTCAATCAGCCCGTTGGCATGGTCGCCACCACGCTGATGGGACATCATCACCTCGGAACGTATATCCCAGTCTTCGGGGTAAGGAGCATAGCGCTTGACGGAGTCGAACTCTGGAAAAGACTGAAAGCCGTACTCGCTGAAAAAGCGGGATTTCTCGCTGTCATAATCAGAAATGGGTGCTTTACCATGCCAGACACTCCAATAGTGACGGTCCCCGTCAGTAGTACCGGACATCTCTCCCTCGAATGCGAACGGAGAAGAAGGCCAATAGAAGGTTCCGGGTGCATACTCCCTGACCACCCCGGGTAAGGTGACATGATACTGCTGCCGGTACTGTGCCCAAATCTTGTCGGCATATTCCTTGTTCTGCCGTTCTATCTCACGCTTCCAGCCCCAGCCCAGCCAGGCATCCTGGCATTCATTATTTCCACACCACAAAGCAATGCAAGCATGATTGCGCAAACGTTTCACATTGTCCACCGCCTCCTGATGGATATTATCGAGCAGGGCGCCTTCTGCTGGATACATGCTGCAGGCAAACATAAAGTCCTGCCAAATCATAATTCCATGCTCATCACACAAATCATAGAAGACATCGTTCTCATAGATACCTCCACCCCAGACGCGCAACATATTCATGTTTACACCGGCGGCATCGAGAATCGTCCTTTTATAATTCTCGGGAGTGACGCGCGGCAGGAAGTTATCCGAAGGGATGTAATTGGCTCCTTTGGCAAAAACCGGATGCCCGTTCAGCTCTATATAGAAAGTATGCCCGTCCTTATCCGGCTGATGCACCACCTTCAAAGAGCGTATGCCCACCCTTTCGGTTTTAGAGTCCAACAATTCCCCACCTGCAATGATATCCGTACGGAAACGATAAAGAAAAGGCTCCCCCAGTCCATTACTCCACCACAGCTTCGGCTTGTGAAGGACAAAATCAACGGTCACCCGATTGGTGCCTCGCTTCAAATCCGCTTGCCACTCGCCAAGCACTCTTCCAGTAACCTCATCCGTTATCGTGACCAACACTCCATTCATATCCTTATCGGCATCCAGCTCCACATGTCCGGCAATCACGGCCCTGCCTGCACCGACTTCCTTCTGCTCGATAAACACATCGTTGATTCTCAAATCGCTCCAAGCCCTGATATACACCGGACGCCAGATGCCGGAGGTAACCAGACGTGGGCCCCAATCCCAGCCATAATGATAACCCGCCTTACGGGCAAAAATGCTTATCTTCTTGTTGAACAAGCCCCCGTTTTCAGACTGGTCATTGGATGCCGGATACTGGTAGGGAAGTGCATCCCATTTGGGGACGTCTATCTTTACCGGCGAATGGAAGTACACCTTCAGTATATTATTCTCCTCCCTGATGTACTGCCTAACGGGGATAGACCAGCAGCGAAACATATTGTCCGCTTTCAGTATACATTCATCATTCAAATAAACGTCAGCGTAAGTATCCAGCCCCTCGAACACAAGCTCCATATTCTCTTTCCGCATCATGTCGGCAGCAAGAGTAAAGCAAGTTTCATAAACCCAGTCTTCCTTGTCAATCCATTGTAATCCCCGTTCGTTCAACCGGAAAAACGGGTCTTCAATAATCTTGTTCTGCAGTAAGTCCGTGTGGACTACTCCCGGAACTGTAGCCGGATACCAATTGGTCAGTCTCGCCTGCCGGAATTTCCAGCCTTCATGAAGGTTCTTTACCACTGTTTTTAGTTTCATACGAGTGTGTTTCATAGCTTTCTTTGACTACTCTAAATTACGGATAGACAAAAATACGACATTCAAAGGATACTTTATAATATCTTCTTAACGAAACATGATACAATCCCGTACACACCTACCGGGTCAGCGTCGCTGCACATCTGCTGCAGTGTGACTGCAAACGTGTTGCAGCGCTACTGCATATATGCTGCAGTGACACTGCATATGTGTTGCAGCGCCACTGCAAAGCTGAATGCAGTAGCACTGCAAAAAGCATGCACTTGCTTTGCAGTGGCAATGCATTATCCCATCGCCTTATTCGGGCTTTCGATAATCCTCGCTTCTTCGCTGTGCCCATCAGTAGGCAGCCTCAGCAACGGGAGATTGATGACACAAATTATACTTCACTGGGCGGAACACCAAACTGCCGCTTGAAGCTGCGCGAGAAGTTGGCCAGCGAAGAAGCTCCCACCTTGTAACACACTTCGCTCACAGTGTATTTGCCCGTCTGCAGCAGTTGCATAGCCGTGTTCATGCGATAAGTGATAAGAAAGTTCTGCGGTGTTTGTCCCGTCAACGACTTGACTCGGGCATACAAGCTGCTGTAGCTCATCAGCATTTCCTTTGCCAGCGAGGTAATGCCGAATGCCTCGTCATCCAAGTGCTTGTCCAGCAACGTGTGCAAATTCTCCAAAAACTGACGGTCTTGTTCATTAAGTATCGCTTCTCGCGCCTCTCCCCTCGGTAGGCTTTCCGAGGTGAGGTTTTGCACAATCCATTGCATCCGTTTACGGTTTTCCAACAGATTGTTTATGACGGCTTTCAGATAGAAGGGGTCGAAGGGCTTGCCCACGTAGGCATCAGCACCACAATCCAGTCCTTTGATACTGCTGTCCATATCGTTCTTTGCCGTTAGCAGAATAACGGGAATACGCCCCCAATCGGCACTTGTCTTGATAGTCTTGCACAACTCGTAGCCGTCTTTCCGAGGCATGACCACATCACTCACAATCAGTTCAGGCAACTCCATCTCTAATCTGTCTATGGCTTCCTCTCCATTTTCCACGACAACGATATTGTAATCTGGCGACAACAGCACTCGCAGGTATTCGCGCACCTCCTGATCGTCTTCTACAATGAACAGCGTGTTCTCCTTAGAGACTACTTTTTCTACGGCATTCGTCTCGACTGCCGGTATGGGTATCTTGTACTCATTGTCTTGTGCCCGTTCCTCGGGACTATATGCTGTCAGCGATTGTGGGATACTAAGAGTGAAGCAAGCCCCCTGAGGGTGCTTGGAAGTGTAGTCTATGTTTCCCTTATGCAGGTGTGCCAAATATTGCGCATAATTCAGACCGATGCCCTTACCATTCACATTGGGGTATTTCTTATCAGCTCCCAACCGTTCAAAGCGATCAAACAGTTGTTTCTGTTTTTCGGGCAAAATACCTTGTCCCGTATCGGCCACGCATATTTGTACGTTTTTCCCGTCGCTTTCCACAGTAATGTCGATACTCCCCCCTTCAGGTGTGTACTTAATGGCGTTACTGAGCAAGTTATAAAATATCTTTTCCACCTTCTCCGTATCAAAACAAGCCACCGTATCCTGCTTCTGTTCAGCGTGCATGTTTATCGTCAGCCCTTTTTCGTGGGCAATAAACCGGAAGTTCGCTATCTGTGCCTGAACGAAAGCTACCGGGTCTACCACGGCAACCCGGAGTTGCTTCTCGTCCTTCTCACCTTCCTTGGGGTCAAGCAACTGCTTCACAAGCCGCAACAAGCGGTCGGCATTGCGCAACATGATATCCACCAAGCCACGCTCATGTTCATTCAGATTGTTTTCTTTCGCCAGTTCTTTCAACGGGGCATATACCATGGCTAGCGGTGTACGTACTTCGTGCGAAATGTTGGTCACAAAGTCTATGTGTGCCTGATTTATCTCCCTTTGGTACTTGACCAATGCCAGTCTCTCCTCTTGTGTCCGCCAACGTATAATTAGCCGGATGACCAGTAGCACCAGCCCGATACCGACCAGCCAGTATAACACAATAACCAAGGGCGTAGCCCATGGTGCAGGGTGAACAACCACCTCCTTGGTCAGTTCGTTCTTGCACCACTCTCCGCTCAGTATGCGAGCTTTCACCTTGAACGTATATTTTCCGGTAGGCAGGTTGGAATAGGCCACCCGCTTGTTGGAACCAGCGTCAATCCAGTTCTTGTCGAAGCCCTCTAGCATATAGGCATAGTTCAGCAGAGAACCCGCCTCTAACTTTAATGCCGAATAGTAGAACGTAACTGTATTCTCCCGATAAGACAACGATAGTTTTTCCTCGCTCTTATTATGTATTCCCCCGTTCACCAATATCATGTCCAGATTCAGCGGGATATCTGGTTCTTTCTCGATGGGTACATCCGGATAAATGACTGTAATGCCACCCGAGCCTCCGAAAAACAAGGTACCGTCTGGTGCCACTGCCGCACAATTCAGCGCATACAGCTTCCCCTTGCAGAAGTAGTTATCATATAAATAAGAAAATGTTTTTTCCTGCACATCATACTTTCCTATATGCGTAGACGAACTAAACCAGATGTTCCCTTCCTTGTCTTCGATTACTGCCTTCAAGCTGTTGTCTATCAGTCCCGACGATAAATCAAACCGCTCCAGCCATTGTGTGCGTGGGTCGTAATGCACCAGCCCGGTATTGTAAGTCCCTATCCAGTACGTATTGTTCCTATCGATAATAAGTGAATTCGGGTTGGGCAAATAAAGAGAATCCAACGGGATGAACTGTTGGTCTTCACCAAATTTATAGATACCGTTGGCCACCGTATAGAGAATCATTGTACCCGATGGGCGCAATGTCTGCAACTGCGAAAACGAAATGCTGCCCGGTGCATACCGGTAAGTGAACTTCCCGTCGGCCGCCAGCGTGGCAAATCTATCAGCCAGCGTAACCCAAATACGTCCTTCCTTGTCTTCACTGATGGAAAACACATTGGCCGGGAAGGTATAATGGTTCTCTTCCCGTACGATTTTCCCCTCCCGGATAGCATACTGCCGCACCTCCGAACGGTTCCGGATGACCCACAACCTATTCTTCGAGTCAATAAAAATATGCCCGTAAAGGCCACCATCTGCCAAGTGGAAAGCTATCTTATCACCACCTATATCATAACTGGCAATATCGTGCGAGGAGCGCATCCACAAATAGCCCTCATAGTCGAACAAAAGATTTTTCACGAAGGGGTCTTCCAAGCGTTCGAAGATGGACGACAAATTGTTAAAGGCTGCCTTTTCGGGATAATAGTGAAAGTCGTTCTCTTGATCAGACAGCCATATTCCGTTGTTTGTATCGATGAAACAGACATATCTATCCCCCTTCAACTGTTGCTGCACATGGATACGTGTCAACACCCGTCGAGCCACATCGTAACGGTACATTCCCTCACCCGAAATACCTATCAGCAGGAAGTTTTGCCAATAAGGAAGCACGAAGTGTATTTTTTTGTTCTGTGTAGCCTCCATAAAGTCAGTAGGTAAAAGCAGTTCTTCCCACGTCTTTGCGTCATAACACAATAATCCTTTACTTGTAGTCACCCACATGTGGTGGCTGGCGTCTTCCACAATACTTTCTATATAGGTATCCTTAGAGCCATTCAGCGTCCGCAACAAGTTCAAGTCTCTGTCCAATATATAAATATCTGTGGCATGGTGCCTAGCGTTGGCCGTCCACACTTGCTTTTGACTGGAAATGGTAATAGCACCGACTATGCTCATGCCTGGTTGTAGATAATATTTTTCCTCTTTCAGCGTCTGCTTGTTCACCTTGGCCACCCCCTTACGATCAGTAATAATGAGCCACTCGTTATCCAGATCCAGCACACGCCCTATGGGATTGAAGCCTACCTGTTGCGGATGTCTGAATATACCATCCTCCCACACGCACAATCCGCATTCATTTGACATCCACAAACGGTTATTGGCATCAAACATTAAATTATCCACATAGTCGCTATTGAGCGCTGTGGACTCTTCTTGCGCATAATATACAGTATAATTCGAACCGCTGAAACGGTTCAACCCGTGATTGGTCCCTATCCAGATGTAGCCTTTGGGATCTTCGGCAAACGAAGTAATGAAGTTACTTGATATCTGTTCTACCAGCGGAAACTGGGCTGGCAGGGGTACAGACCACAACATCAGTAATAAGGCATAAATACCTTTCCATTGCAGTTTGAGTTTTTTCATACAAGTAGTATGTCATTTAAGGTTCACGTGAAACATCAGTATTCTTTTTCTCTGTACAAAATTATATAAAACGAGCGATAATCAAAATATATCCTTGCTTTTGTCAAAAAGTACATGAGCAATAAATGGGGTTCCAACTTAGAGATTAGCGGTTAGTGATGGGTGGATACAAGTAAGAAAGGCTTATTAGGAATATATAGGCAAAGACTTGTCTCAATGTTGAAATCATACGCTTTAAACAACATTAAGTAGATTTTGATAAATCAATTAAAGATTTTGATAACATTATACAAACGATTTTCACCACATTTGGGGCGATAAAAGACCAAATGTTATGCGAATAAGTAAATCTGGTATTATGAAGTTGAAGACGGTTTCCTTACTATGTGTAGGAAGCGTTTTGCTGTGCGGCATTTTAGCTTGCTCCAACCAGGCCAAGCAGAGCACAGAGGAAAACAATGATGAACAACAATTGTTCATTGGTGATAACATTGCCGTAGCTCAGACCCAATACGGCAAAGTGAAGGGCTTTATATTAAAGGGTATCTACAATTTCCGTGGAGTGCCTTACGGGGCAAGCACGGCGGGTGAGAACCGCTTCATGCCTCCTCGAGAACCCGAACCGTGGGAAGGCATTCGACCTGCTGTATTCTGGGGTGACACAGCCCCACAAAAGACCAAGGGGAAGTATCGCAACAGTTACAGCACGCTTGTAGACCATTGGAACTATTATGATGTAAGCGAAGACTGCCTTATGTTAAATATTTGGACGCCCGGACTGACGGATAACAAGAAGCGTCCCGTGCTGGTGTGGCTACATGGAGGCGGCTTTACCAACGGTAATGGTATTGAACAAGATGGTTATAATGGCGAAAATATCAGCCGTTATGGTGACATCGTGTTCGTATCCATCAATCATCGTTTGGGGCCTATCGGGTTTTCCGATCTTTCGGTGGCCGGTAAGGGATTCGAAGCATCGGGCAATGTGGGCATTCTCGACCTGGTCGCCGGCTTGAAATGGGTACACAACAATATCGGGCAATTTGGCGGAGACCCCGACAATGTCACTATCATTGGCCAATCGGGCGGTGGTTCCAAAGTGTGTACTCTGGTGGCCATGCCCGAAACGCAAGGGCTTATCCACAAGGCCATAGCTTTGAGCGGAAACTCTGCTGATGCCATTGACAAGAATTACAGTGCAGCCGTAGGCAAAGTAATCTTGCAGGAAGCCGGCTTGAAGCCTTCCGAAGCAAATAAATTACAGCAGATGCCGTGGCTCGACTATATTGAGTTAGCAAACCGTGCTATGGCCAAGTATAACGAACAAGCTGGTATTACCGGTCGCCGCAGCAACTTCGGTCCTATCGCCGACGGTACACATATTCCTATGGGCGGATTTTTTACCAATCCCTCAGCCCCCTCGGCCAACATCCCAATGATTTTCTGCACTACCAATTGCGAATTTTCCCTGAGTCGTGACAACTCCACTTTGGAGCAGATAGACAAGAAACAATTAGTTGAAATGATAAACCAGATGAAAGGTGGGAACGGTGACAAGATAGTCGACGCTTATGCCAAAGCCTTCCCAGACAAAAAGCCTATCGAGTTGCTTGGTTTAATATTGAGTTCACGTGAAAATGTCATTGCTACAGCCAACCAGAAGCTGACACAAAAGGCCCCGGTCTATTTGGCATGGTTCGGTTGGAATCCTCCCTTGTTCGACGGCCGCATGCGCGCCTTCCATTGTCTGGACATCTGCTTCTGGCTGAAGAACACCGACTTAATGATTACCCATACAGGCGGTGGTAAGCGTCCGCGCGACCTTTCTATGAAAATGACCGATGCTTTGTTGAACTTCATGCGCATCGGCAATCCCAATTGTGCAGGCCTGCCCGAATGGCCACAGTACACAGCTGAGAAGGGTGCCACGATGATGCTCAACGATGTCTGTGAGGTGGTTTACGATCCCGATAGGGAAGCACGTGAATCCTTAAAATAAAGCTCTTCATTTTTTCTCTAAAGATTGTTGCACTATACAACGTGAGAGATATGTTGAAAAGTAGTTTTGTGTGAACCCTAAAACACGAAAGAGAATGTATTATCCTTAATATTAACCTTATAATTAAAATGTGAGAAATGCATATGAAAAAAAGTGTAATTTTATGTTTTTGCAACGTAGTTTTGTCACTCGTACTAACACTTGCTTGTATACAAGCAGTTCCGGTACAAGCATCTCCTCTGCAGTCAAAGACGATTACGGGAGTAATAACATCGGGTACGGACGGTTTTCCCTTGATTGGAGTAAGTGTCCAAGTACAAGAAAATTCTACCGGTAGTATCACTGACCTTGATGGTCGATACTCAGTGCAAGCCAGCGAAGGGCAGACCTTGGTCTTCTCTTACATTGGCTTTAAGTCGCAAACCATCAAGATAGGCACATCTTCTATCATTAATGTGGTACTGATAGAAGACAATGAAATGTTGGACGAAGTCGTGGTTGTGGGCTATGGTGTCCAAAAGAAAAAGTTAGTGACAGGTGCCACCGTCCAGGTAAAAGGCGACAAAATCGCCGAGCTGAACACCACCAATCCTTTGCAGGCCATGCAGGGACAGACACCTGGTGTAAACATCACTTCTATTTCCGGCCAACCGGGTGAAAGCCTCAAGGTTAGCATCCGTGGTTTGGGTACCATAGGTAATGCTGAACCATTGTATCTGATTGATGGCGTTCGCGGTGACATCTCCAACCTGAACCCTGCCGACATCGAAAGTATCGACATCTTGAAGGATGCCGCTTCCGCTGCCATCTACGGTGCGCAGGCAGCCAACGGTGTAGTGTTGGTGACGACCAAGAACGGTAAGGAAGGTAAGGCTGTAGTGTCATTCGACGGTTACTTCGGTGTACAGAACGTGGCAAAAGAAGTGAACTTATTGAATACCGAACAGTACATGATGATTATGGACGAGTCGCACCGCAACTCTACCGGTTCTGGATATAATTGGAGCGGCTATAAGTCTATTTATGATGCAAACGGTAATCTCTATGATGTAGATTGGCTGGACAAAATGTTTGAAGACAATGCTCAAATGCAGAGTTATACCCTTGGTATTACGGGTGGTTCAACGGTTTCCCAATATGCCATTTCGTTGGGTTACATGTCACAGGAAGGTATTGTTGGCGGTAAGGACGTGTCTAACTTCTCCCGTTACAACTTCCGCATCAACTCTGAGCACAAGTTATTCAAAAATCTACTGAAGGTGGGAGAACAAGTTAGCTTCGTTTACCGTGATAAGACTGGTGTCGGCGTAGGCGGCCAATACGATAACTCGTTGCGTGGCGCTTACGAAATTGCTCCATTTGTTCCCATTTACAGCGATAACAACATTTACGACATGCCCTACAATGATACCTCCAATTCCGATTGGAATCAGGAAAGCGGTAACCCTTATGGTTTAATGATGATGCGCCATAATCAAAACAAAAACGTCTTCTTCTCCGGCAACGCTTATGCCGAATTGCAGCCCATCAAGAACCTGAAAATTCGTACTGTATTCGGTGCTAACTACAGTACCAATGAATACCGCAACTTCAACCCGATATACCAATTCGGTTCTACAAGCCGTAATACTAATACCAGTGTTACCCAAAATATGCAGCATGTATTGGAACTTACATGGACCAATACGGCTACTTATGACTGGAAAGTTAATGACCATGCCTTCAATGCCTTGATCGGTATGGAGTCCTACCAATACAATGGCACTTACTTAAGTGGTAGCAATTCTTCCTTGAAAGAAGGATTCGACGATTGGGAACATGCTTACATCAGCAATGGTACAGCTTCTTCTACTGCCAGTGGTTTAGGTGTCAGCGGTTATCCATTGGATGAAAACCGTACGGTCTCTTACTTCGTCCGCTTTGGTTGGAACTGGAAAGAGACCTACATGCTGAACGCTACGGTACGTGCCGACGGTTCTTCCAAGTTTGCCCGTGGCCATCGTTACGGTTATTTCCCATCCATCTCCGCAGGCTGGATCATGACCAACGAGAAATTCATGGAAAGTACCCGTAGCTGGCTCGACTACTTTAAGCTACGTGTCAGCTGGGGACAAGTAGGTAACCAAAACATTGATAACTACCAATACTTAGCACCTATCACGTCGCAATATATATATTACTATTTCGGTAACTCGCATCAAAATTCGTCTACCGAAGCTGCGGCATTAGGTAACAACTGGGGCGCTTATCCCAGCCGTTTGGCCAATGAAAAGTTGACATGGGAAACTTCTGAACAGACCAATATCGGCTTCGACGCTCGCTTCTTCGACAGCCGTTTTGGTGTGAACTTTGATTTCTATATGAAGACAACAAAGGATTGGTTACTCACAGCTCCTATTCTGAATACGGCTGGTACAGGCGCACCTTACATCAATGGTGGCGATGTAAAGAACACCGGTGTGGAACTGGCTTTGACTTGGGATGACACGTTAGGTAAGGACTTTAAATATAACATCTCACTGAACGGTTCCTACAACAAGAATGAGGTAGGTAACATTCCTACCAGCGATGGTATCATCCATGGTGCAGGCGATGAGTTGTACAACAATGCCAGCGAATTCTACCGTGCAGAAAATGGCCAACCTATCGGTTATTTCTGGGGCTATAAAACTGCCGGTATCTTTCAAAATACACAGGAAATAGATGAATGGCGTGCCGCAGGCAACGGTATCCTGCAGTCTAATGTACAGCCGGGCGATGTGCGCTTTGTGGACCGAAACCATGACGGTCAAATCAACGACAAAGATAAGGTGAACTTAGGCAACGGTACTCCTGATTTCACGTTGGGTTTGAACTTGGGCTTCGTTTACAAAGGCTTCGATTTCTCCATCGTGGCAAACGGCGCCTTTGGCCAGCAGATTGTGCAGTCTTACCGTAACCACACCCGTCCTACACCAAACTACACCACAGCTATCCTTGACCGGTGGCACGGTGAAGGCACCAGTAACCGGATTCCGCGCGTTACAGATAGCAACATCAACTATCAGTTCTCTGACCTATTTATACAAAATGGTGACTACCTGCGCCTAAGTACCCTTACGTTGGGTTATGATTTCGCCAAATTATTCAAGGGCAAAGCAGTCAGCCAAGCTCGCCTATACTTTCAGGTACAAAACCTATTCATCATTACCGGGTACGACGGTATGGATCCAGAAATCGGTTTCGGTTCTTCCAACAATTCTTGGGTATCGGGCCTAGATTATGGTTATTATCCGCGCCCCCGTACTGTTCTTGTAGGTGTAAATCTTAAATTCTAATTTATAAAAATACGTATGAATATGAAAAATATTAGGTCTAACATAATTGCAGCAGGCATTTTATGCCTGAGTTTGGGAATGACTTCTTGCACTAAGGGCTTCTTGGATGTGGAATCAAAGACCGAATCTACGACAGGAAATTTTTATAAAACAGAGCAAGATGCCTATCGTGCCTTGTTGGGCTGCTACGATGGTTATAGACGTGCAACATGTGGTAGCGCTGTCAATTTCTTGGTTAGCGCCGAAGTAATGGGGTATGAATGTTTCGGCGGTTCCGGTGCTTCCGATGGTAACGGTATGCGTGTGACCGATCGCTTTGACCTCTCAGAAATGCCTTCTTCTACAGGTTCCAGTTGGTCTGGTTATTATGCAGGCATTTATCGTTGCAACGAATTAATCACACGCGAAAATAGCATTCAATGGAACGAAACGGGTAGCATGCATACTCAGTATATGGCCGAGTGCCATGCCATCCGTGCCTTCTTATATTTCGATGTGGTACGTCAGTTTGGTAACATTCCTTTGCTTACCAAACCTACTGATGAAAATATACCGCAGGCAGATCCCGCTGACGTGTATAAGCTGATTTTCGATGACCTGAAGTTTGCCATCGAAAATATTCCGGCAAACGCTTATCCCAAAGCTGAATCGGAAACAAACGATGGCAAGATTACCAAATATGCTTGCGAGGCCATCTTGGCACGTGCTTATTTGTACTACACCGGTTATTATGGTCAAGAGCCTGAAGGCGTGACCAAGGCTGATGCGTTAGCCGCTGTGGAAGACATTATTTCTTCAGGTCAATACGCTTTGATACCCGAATACCGGCGTTTGTGGCCTGCCGCTTGTGCCCAAAAAGCAGAAGTAGGTGATATGACTACCCTATATGGCGATTATGCCGGTGATGGTAATAACGAGACAGTATTAACCGTAAAATGTACAGCCAGTGTTAACTGGTCTGGTTTGGACGGTAACCGTTGGCAAGTAAACATTGCTTTGCGTACCTCAACAGGTGTGGCTCCTTATGCACAAGGTTGGGGATATGCTACAGTAAATCCTAAATTCGTTGAGGAATATGAGGATGGCGATACTCGGCGTACAGCTTCTGTGATTGATATAAAAGGCGAGGGATTGGAAGACAATCAGTTGGTTCAAACTTGTATTGTCCAATCGCAGGAATACACCGGTTACTATATCAAGAAGTATGCTCCATTGGCCTTTGCCGATGGTACACATGCTGGTATGGAAAACGGTACGGGTAACTTGATGATTTCAAACCACCAAGATTATGTTCAAGTTCGCTATGCCGACGTGTTACTAATGGCAGCTGAGTTGGGTAGCCCTAATGCGCAACAGTATTTCAACATGGTTCGCGAACGTGCCTTTAAGGATAAAGATGGCAACACCTCTCCGTTATACACCGAAAAACAAGCTACGAAAGAAAACATAATGCGCGAACGTCAGTTTGAATTTGCTTTCGAAGGCATTAACTATTACGACTTGCTACGCCAAGGCATAGACTATGCGGCTGCCCAATTAGCCAAACAAAACGGCGTTGAAGTGATGACAGCGGGTGCTCCTGCTACCATCTCGTTCAATCCTCAGAACTTTATAAACAAGGCAGGTTTGATGATGGTCAACACGAACCAGATTCTATTATCTGACGGTGTTTTGAAACAAAATCCTGGTTGGTGATAAGAGCCATATGCTTATAATATGAAATTTAATGAGAGTGTAAAAAAACAGGAATGCCGTTTGCGACTGGTTGTCATTTTGACACCTTCATCAAGACTATCCGTTTCTGTACATTTTTAAAGTGAGAAAACAAAATTTGCTACATATTAAGGTTTACAAACTCAATTTATGTAATCATGAAAATGAAATCTTTATTTGTTGTGTTGTGCCTCACGATGGCTTATCTATCGGTCGGAGCGCAGAAAATTTACAAATTTCAGAACACGAAACTATCGGACGAAAAGCGTATTGACGCCTTGCTGGAAGAACTTATGCTGGAGGAAAAAATTGCTTTACTCGGCAGCGACCTAGCGGTGCCCCGTTTGGGCATACTTTCTTGCCGCCACCACGAGGGCCTACATGGATTGGCCTTGGGTGGTCCTGCTGCTTGGGGAGGACGTAAGAAAGGTGAAGATGGAAAAATAATTCCTACTGATAGACCTACGACTATTTTCCCACAATCATATGGACTGGGCGCTACGTGGGATGTGGACTTAGTGAAAAAAGTAGGTGAGCAGGCTTCCCTTGAAGCGCGCTACTACATGCAACGTCCTGAAGACAAGCGTACAGCCTTGGTAATGCGTGCTCCGAATGCCGACTTGGCACGCGATCCGCGCTGGGGACGCACGGAAGAAAGCTACGGAGAGGATGCCTTCCTTACTGCCAGACTGACAGTAGCCAATATCAAAGGCTTGCAAGGTGATAACCCACGCTATTGGCGTACTGCCGCCCTGATGAAACATTTCCTGGCCAACAGTAACGAAGATCGCAGAGACAGCACATCAAGCAACTTCGATATGCGCCTATTCTACGAATATTATGCTTATCCCTTCTACAAAGGCATTACCGAAGGCGAAAGCCATGCTTTTATGGCTGCCTATAACGGATGGAACGGCCCGGCCATGTGCGTACATCCTTGCTTGAAAGAAATTACTCGCGACAAATGGGGCAACAACGGCATTATCTGCACGGATGGCGGAGCACTGAAGCTGCTAGTCAATGCCCACCATGCCTATCCCACTATGGCCGAAGGAGCGGCTGCGGTGGTAAAGGCTACTACAGGACAATTCTTGGATGTTTATAAGCCCTATATTGAGGAAGCTTTAGAAAAGGGTTTACTGACTGAGAAAGACATTGACAAAGCTATTCGTGGCAACCTATACGTAGCCTTAAGGCTAGGATTGCTGGACGGAAAAGATTCTGCAGACCCTTATAAGAACATCGGTACCATCCCCAACGAAGTGCCTCCTTATGAACGTGAGGAAGCCAAACAATTAGCACGCGAGGTGACGGCCAAGTCGGTGGTGCTGCTGAAGAACAGTAAGAATCTTCTGCCCCTCAATGCCTCCAAGCTGAAGAAGATAGCCGTAATAGGCCCTTATGCCGATAAGATTGTGCAAGACTGGTATAGCGGCACACCGGCATATGAGATTACTATCTTAGAGGGCATTCGCAACGCCATGAAAGATGGACAAACAGAAGTGATTTATGCTACCAACAATGCAATAGATGAAGCCGTAAATGCGGCCCGGGAGGCTGATGTAGCTGTGGTATGCGTAGGAAACCATCCGTATGGCACACGTCCTGACTGGTTCTTCTGCCCCGTGCCGAGCGACGGACGAGAAGCTGTGGATAGAAAGTCGCTGATGCTGCCCGATGAAGACTTGCTGAAGCAGGTGTACAAGGCCAATCCCAACACTATCTTGGTACTAGTTAGCAGCTTCCCATACACCATCAACTGGAGTCAAGAAAATCTGCCAGCCATTTTGCACATTACGCATTGCAGTCAAGAACAAGGCAACGGTTTGGCCGATGTCTTGTTTGGTAAGGTCAACCCCTCTGGACATACCACTCAAACATGGGTGAAGGACATTACCGACCTACCCGACATGATGGATTATGACATTCGTAACGGACGTACCTACATGTACTACAAGGATGATGTGCTTTATCCCTTCGGCTATGGCTTGAGTTATACTACATTCGACTACCAGCAAATCAAGTCTGTCAAGCAGGACAAGGATAAGGTTACCGTAACCGTGTTGGTAAAGAATTCGGGTAGCCGCGACGGTGAGGAAGTGGTGCAGCTGTATGCCAGCTATCCGGAATCAAAGGTAGAACGCCCGATGAAGCAACTGAGGGCATTCAGTAAGGTGCCTATCGCAGCCGGTGATACAAAGGAAGTGGTGCTTGATATTCCCAAGGAGGATTTCGCTTATTGGGATGAAATTCAAGATAAGTTCGTTGTGGAGCCCGGTAAGGTAAAACTACTTATCGGTGCCTCTTCAGCAGATATCCGTCTGGAAGGTGAAGTTACTTTATAGAACAGTTATTAGAGTTGAGTAAAAAGATTGTGATAGACAATGCAGAATCCGCACGCAGTCTGTCCTTTGCATAACTGTGTGTGGATTCTTTTCTATGCCTGCCTTTGAATATACAGACAACCTGAATGAAGAAACAGACAAGTATCAAGTGAACCATTGACAAAAACAACGAAGCTGGTGAAAAGCAGCTTTGCCGACAAATGTTCATCTTTGTAATAAAAAAATTCATTGCGTATGAAAACAGTTAAGTTGAAAATCAGGAAAGGCATCTCCCTGCTTTACGCGGGTATTTTCGTGTATACCTTTTCCGCTTGCTCTGCCGGAAGGACGGAGCAACAACCGAATAGTGTTTCGCAAGACGAACAACAGTTATATATAGGAGATTCCATTGCCGTAGCACAGACTCAGTATGGCAAAGTGCGCGGCTATCTATTAAGAGATATATACACCTTCTGTGGCATACCGTATGGGGCAAGCACGGCGGGCGAAAACCGTTTCATGCCTCCCCGCGAACCCGAGCCTTGGGAGGGCATCCGTCCAGCGGTCTTTTGGGGCGATACGGCTCCGCAGATTACGACAGGCAAGTACCGCAACACATACACTACATTTACCGACCATTGGAATTACTATGGCGTCAGCGAGGACTGTCTGATGCTAAACATTTGGACGCCCGCCTTGGCCGACACGAAGAAACGCCCTGTGCTGGTATGGATTCATGGAGGCGGTTTTACAAATGGCAATAGCATTGAGCAAGACAGCTATCGGGGCGAGAATCTTAGCCGCTACGGAGACATTGTATTTGTTTCATTAAACCATCGACTGGGCCCTATCGGCTTCAGTGACTTTTCAGAGGTGGATGAGAAGAAGTTTGCCGAGTCGGGCAATGTTGGTATCCTCGATTTGGTGGCCGGCCTGAAGTGGGTACACAACAACATCGCACAATTCGGAGGTGATCCGAGCAACGTCACCATCATGGGCCAGTCGGGCGGCGGAGCTAAAGTGTGCACGCTGGTAGCCATGGCCGAGACAAAGGGGTTGTTGCACAAGGCCGTAGCCTTGAGTGGAAACATCACGGGGGCAATAGATAACAATTACAGTACCGAACTGGGTAAATACATCCTAAAAGAGGCAGGTTTACCACCTTCGCAAATAAACAAATTGCAAGAAATACCTTGGCTCGACTACATCGTCCTGGCCAACCGAGCAGCCGCTAAGTATGACAAGCAACTAGGCGGCAATGGCATGATGCGTGGTTCTTTTGGGCCTGTGGGTGATGGCTTCCACATCCCGATGGATACATTTTATACCGATCCGGAAGCTCCCTCGGCCCATGTCCCCATGCTATTCAGCACCACTACATGCGAGTTCTCCATAAGCCGCGACAATGCTACCCTCGAAAAAATGAATAGAACGCAACTGGTGGAAATGGTGGACAAAATGAAAGGTAAAAACGGTGAGAATATTGTATTGGCTTATGAAAAAGCATTTCCCGACAAGAAACCTATTGAATTGCTCGGCTTGATAATGAGCTCCCGTGAGAAAGTGATTGAAGCCATCAATGCCAAGGCACAACAAAGCGCACCGGTCTATTTAGCATGGTTCGGCTGGGAGCCACCCTTATTCGACGGGCGCATGCGTTCCTTCCATTGTCTGGACATCAGTTTCTGGCTGAAGAATACCGACGTTATGCTTACCCATACGGGGGGAGGCAAGCGTCCGCGCGACCTCTCCACGAAGATGACCGACGCTTTACTGAGCTTCATGCGTACGGGTAGCCCCAATTGCACAAGCCTGCCTGAATGGCCGCAATATACACCGGACAAGGGAGCCACGATGATGTTGAACGACCAGTGCGAAGTAGTCTACGACCCTGACCGCGAAGCACGCAAAGTGTTAACAGAGTAAACCAAGCATTTTTCCTATTGTCCTATTAGAGTAGGACAATAGGAAAGGCAATACATATCGGCTACCATCCGGTTGCTTCCGTACCATGAGATAGCTGTCTTATTTATAATCTTAAAATTAATTCCAATGAAGAGTAAATTCATTTTAACAGCATTTTTTTGTGTTTGCGGCATAATGCCTATGGCAGCACAATGGCAACGTACGCCTACCCCTAACGACACGCTCCAATCAGTCAAAGTGCTGAGTGACGGCAGGATAGCATTGAATATCTACGCACCCCAAGCCAAGAAAGTAGACATCGAGGGTGACATTATTCCTTGGGGAAAGAAGCCAGATGTGATGAAATCGGTCTCTGGTGTATGGACGGTGACCGTACCTCCAGTAAAAGCTGGAGCCTACCGCTACCACTTTATAGTAGATGGTGTGAAAGTGTTCGATCCCAAGTCTCCCGAGGCACATGAAATCTCAGCCGTACTGAAAGTGGAGGCAAAAGATGGCGATTTTTTCTCCATGAAGGAAGATGTTGCCCATGGTGCAATAGCTCAACGTTATTATCACTCAAAGACTCTGAAGACTACCCGTCGCCTGCACGTATGGACGCCAGCGGGTTATGAGAAAAGTGTGGAAAAATTGCCGGTGCTCTACCTGATACATGGCGGAGGTGATACTGACCTTGCTTGGCCTACGGTAGGCTGCGCAGGCAACATACTCGACAATTTACTAGCCGAGAACAAAATGCAACCCATGATTGTGGTGATGCCCAACGGCTCCATTGCCACAGAAAACCTAATGGACGAAGTACCTCTATTTGCCAAAGACCTGATGAATGACATCATCCCTTACATCGAAGCCAACTACCGTGTACTGACCGACAAAGACCATCGTGCCTTAGCAGGCCTCTCCATGGGCGGCATGGAAACTTTGGAAGCAGGCTTGAATCACTACAAAGAATTCGGCTACTTATGGGTATTGAGCTCTGGATGGTTTGAGACGAACAAGAAAATGTACGCCGAACGCAGCACCTACCTCAAGACCATCGCTCAAGACTTCAACCACACAGTGCACGCCTTGCATTTCACGCAAGGTGGTCCAGAGGACATCGCTTACAACAATTGTAAAGCCATGCTGAAACTGTTTGACGCAGCAGGTATCAACTACAAGTACAGCGAAGCCCCCGGTGGACACACGTGGTACACGTGGCGCAATGACTTGTACAACTTGGCACAACAGTTATTTAAGTATTAAACATGACAATTATCATTGCAAAATACCGAATTACATCCTATTATTAACTTTAATCCCTCCCAGCAGTTCTCCATCCCAAGCTATAAAATTAAGTTTGGAAAATTATATCGTATATATACACATCACGTCACTTACTTACGCAACTACGCACTCCATTCAGATACATTATTAATAAATGAGAAAATAATTTCTAACATAAGTAACTTGAAACACTAATTCTTTCTTCTTTTTACAGAACTCCTAAAGTCTTCTGCTATGAGGTATCCTAAAAAAGAGGGAGTAACAGAAAAAAGAAAGTCCCTGAACCATTAAAATTCAGAGACTTACGATTTTAATTTTTCTATTTTAGCGGAGAGAGGGGGATTCGAACCCCCGATACCCTTTAGGGGTATACACGCTTTCCAGGCGTGCCTCTTCAACCACTCGAGCACCTCTCCTTGTTCGGGGCGCAAAAGTAAGGGAAGTTTTTGGAATTACCAAATGTTCGGGCAAATAATATTAAAAGTCCGTTCAAGCAACCAATGCCGGAACGGACTTTCAACACTCAATAAAACATACTTATCATTACCGTGATCTGACTTCCCGTCTCATAAATATGACATACGAAAGAGCAAAACAGATGACAGTAGCTGCAATCAGTCCGGTGAGCTGCGGCCACACCACCAAAAGACTCTGTCCCAATGGCAGCGGACTGGGAATGGCCCCCTGAACCTGCTCCATAGTAAGCGGCCCCAAACTTCTGACGGAAGGCATCAGCAGCGTTGTGGTCGCCTCATTGAACAGTTCGCTAGGTGCCAGACGCATCAGACCGAGAATAAATTTCTGGTAACTGACTATCTGATAAGGAGATGCCAGCTGCGAAGGGCTCAATGCCTTGGCAACCAGATTGACAATCATCGTATAGAACACGCTGAAAAACAACCATACCGCCACCGAAGCCAATGCCGAGGTGGCCGCCTGACGGAAGCAAAGCGAAAACAGAATGGCCAGATTCAGCCAGAATGCCACATAGAACACACTGATTATGAGAAAGAATACAATCCTCCAAAATTCTTCTGCTGTGGGAGGAATGCCTATCGCTATCAACCCGCAGCCCATTACGAGGAATCCCAGTACAAACAGCATGATACCTATCACAATCAATGCAGCCACGAACTTGGCATTGATAATGCAATCACGATGAACAGGCTGTGACAGCATACGGCTCAACGTCCCCTTGTTCTGTTCCGAATTTATAGCATCGAATCCCAGCGCAATCCCCAACAACGGCCCCAGAAAGTTGATAAACTGCACAAAAGAAGGCAATGTGCCATCCGAGGCTGTGAACAACTTCAAGAAAAGGAACGAACCGTCCGGGTCATTGGGCTTGATGGCGGCACCTATGTTGGTAAGCGAGGTATAGAGTGAGCCCATGCACGTAAGCAAAATGATTCCCATCAAGATAATGAACCGCCAACTTTTCACATGGTCGGATATTTCCTTGTTGACGACTACCCGAAAAGGATAATTGACTTTATTCATGCCTTTCTCCTCCTTCCTCCATATAATGGTTATAAATATCAGATAATTCCTGATGCTTGTCCTTCAAATCAGACATATCAATCAAGGTGACCAGCTTCCCACTGTTGAACAGTCCCACGCGGTCGCAAACTTTCTGCACCTGGTCCAGGTGGTGGGAAGAGAACAAGACGGTCAGTCCCTCCTTCCGGCTCAACTGCCTAATGAGCTCGATGAACTCCTGAACACCGGCAGGGTCTATTCCCGAAGTAGGTTCATCCAGGATTATAATTTCCGGATTTTTGATAAGCACGTCTGCCAGCCCCAATCGCTGGCGCATACCGCGCGAATATTTCCCGGTCTTCTTTTTCATCTGTCCGGCAAGCCCCACATGCTCCATCAGCTCCAGCGCCTTGACTTTCGCTTCGGCATCCGAAATGCCATTGAGACGCGCAGTATATATAAGGTTTTCCGGACCGGTCATGTCATCATAAAACCCCACATCTTCGGGCAGATAGCCTATTTTCCGCTTTACCTCGATAGGATGCCTGGTAGAGTCGATACCGCAAATCTCCACAGAGCCGGAAGTGGGTTCCGTCAGTCCCAGCATCATCAGGATGGTAGTTGACTTGCCGGCGCCGTTTGGCCCCAATAATCCGAAAATCTCCCCTTTACGGATAGTCAGGCAAATGCGGTCTACGGCAGTGAAGCGCCCATACTGCTTGGTCAAGTCTGTCAATGCAATCACTCGCTCGTCCATGCTCACCTCCTTCCATATTTACGGAACAGATAGCATACGGCACCTATGGCAACGATTATTATCAAAACGCCCACCCATCCCCATATCATCGGGGTTTTCACGGCAATGCGGAATTGGGCGTCTGTATTCACTTCAGGAGTTTTGGCCGTCATGGTAGCCACATAATCTCCGGGCAATGCCTTTTTGGATGCTTTCATGATAGCTACGACATTGGCCGTTTCCCCCGCCTTCAGCATATCAATCTTCGAAGGCTCAAAAGACACTTCCCAGTCCACGGGCTTATTGGCAGAAAGCTGGATATCTTTCAACAATGAAGAACCGGTATTCCGGACCACCAACTCGATACGCTTCACATCTCCTGCTGTGATTTCGGTACTCAACAATCCTCTGGGCGTGGACAATTCCATCTCGTAGGAACCCGTGACAACAACTTCCAGCTCCAAGTCGGCAGAAGTCGTACCAGTAGCCGCACGTACCGGAATCTTGTAATTGCCGGCTTCCACATTGGCGGGAGGGACAATCTCTATACTCACATTCTGGCTGCTGTTCGCTTCCACCTGGGCAGAAGTGGCCTGCTTATAGTTAGGCTTGAACACGACACTCCAGCCTCTGGGGGCATTGGCCATCAGCGCATACAGCTGCTGGTCGGCCGTCTGGTTTTTCAAAGTGGCATTGAAGGTAAAGGTGGACTTGGAATTGCCCTGCATATTGGGCTGGTCGGTAGTGAACTCGGTCTGGTAAGTTCCTTTCTGGGCCACGATCACCTCCAGCGGCAGTTTGGTTTCTCCGGCAAATACTGTGAAATGATAACTTCCTTTATTTACTTTTAGAGGAACTTCCACTTTCAAATTGAACGTTTTCTTTTCCTTGGACAGTACAGAAAGCTGGCTGAGGGTCCAGCCGCCTGACTTGATTTCATGCTTCCAACTGCCCGGCAATCCGCTGACCGAGAGATTTGCATTTGTAACCCCGTCCGTGTTGTTAATCAAATCAATGCTGTAATCAATGGACGCTCCGGGCGTCACGGAAATTTTTGTGTAAGGAGTGTACAGAATTATGCTTCCAGATTCATCGGCATGTACACGATTTAAGGGAAAGGCTCCCAACAAAATAACTAACAATAAAATACAATTTGTTCTCATAGTCATAAAAAAGTTCTTATGGTTGTTTAATTATGAATATTTTCCAAATTTGTGTGTTGCAAAAATAAAAGATAGCTATATTAGTAGCTGTTAAAAGAAACAAAAGAATATAATTGCGGACACGATATACCCTGCGATGACCTGCTTTTCTTATCTTTGCGATTCCTATTGATACAAACGAATACCATACCGACATGAGAATCCCTGAAATACGCTTACAGAACCAGCAACTGTCCACTCCACTCTTCGGCCACCCGAAAGAACTGGTCTCCTGGATGGGCGCCATGCAGGCACAAGACTATACAATGGTGAAATGGGCCGTAGGTATGCGGCTGAAGTCACCGGGAATTCAAGCCGTGGAAAAAGCCCTGCATCAAGGGGAAATACTGAGAACCCACGTAATGCGTCCCACATGGCACCTGGTAGCAGCAGAAGACATTCGTTGGATGCTGAAACTCTCTGCACAACGCATCAAATCTGCCAATGATTCTTATGCAAAAGGACATGGTCTGGAAATCACGGAACAGCAATATGACAGAAGCTACACCATACTTGGGAATATCCTCAGCGGGAAGCGAAGCCTGACGAAACAAGAGATTGCGGAACATTTTGAACGTTCGGGACTGCTTGCAGACAACTACCACATGACCCGCTTTATGTCGCGTGCCGAAGTCGAAGGAATTGTGTGCAGCGGAGAATGCCATGGACGGCAACACACCTATGCCCTTCTGGACGAAAGAGTTCCACCTACCCCCGAACTGACGAAAGAAGAAGCGCTGGCCCGCCTGGCTACAGCCTATTTCCGCAGCCATGCCCCTGCTACCCTGCAAGACTTCTCCTGGTGGTCTGGTTTGCCTTTAACGGAAGCAAGGCAAGCCATTTCTCTGATAGAACCGGAACTGATGTCCGAACAATGGAACAGCCAGACATGGTACATCCATGACTCCTGCCGGACATCTGGAAAGGCGACCGGTAACCTGCACCTTCTTCCCTCCTACGATGAATACCTGATAGGATACAAGGACCGGACGGACGTCCTACCCAAAGAGGACTATTCCAAAGCTTTCACCAACAACGGATTGTTCTTTCCGGTACTTCTCTATAAGGGGCATGTAGTAGGAAATTGGAACAAGGCGTCCAAGAAAAAAGAAATCTTCCCGGAGCATTCGCTTTTCCGGAAAGACATCTGCCTGAAAGAGGAGTTGCTGAACCAGGCTAAAGAAAAGTACGTCCGGTTCCTAACACATTAAAGGCGGTCATCGAAGATTTTCATTGAAGAATCTCTCTATTTTGCCGAATGGAATTACCTCTATATTGTCATACAAGTCTACATGGTTTGCACCGGGAATAATCAGCAGTTCCTTATTATCACCCTGCAACTTTTTAAAAGCATCTTCACTGAAATAACGTGAATGGGCCTTCTCACCGTGCAGCATCAACACTGCACTACGGATTTCATCACTATATGAAAGGATAGGCATATTGATGAACGAAAGCGGTGAAGTCTTGTTCCATCCGTGGTTAGAGTTGAGTGACCGCTTATGATAGCCGCGCGGTGTTTTATAATAGGCATGGTAGTCCTTCACAAATTGTGGAGCATCGGCAGGCAACGGGTCTACTACACCTCCTCCAAGAGCAAATGTACCGTTTCTATAATCCTCCGTACGCTGAGCATTAAGCTGGCGCCGCAATTCATGCCGTGCATCGGCATTCATAGAATCGAAATAACCGTTAGCATTGACCCGGCTCATGTCGTACATGGTTGCCGTAACTGTAGCCTTGATGCGAGTATCGATAGCCGCTGCATTAAGCGCCATGCCTCCCCATCCACAAATACCGAGAATGCCGATGCGCTCTGCATCTACATCGTCACGGGTGGAAAGATAATCGACCGCTGCACTGAAATCTTCCGTATTGATGTCCGGCGAAGCCACATAACGGGGCTGGCCGCTACTTTCTCCCGTATAGGATGGATCGAAAACAATCGTCAGGAATCCACGTTCTGCCAATGTCTGCGCATACAAGCCCGAAGCTTGTTCCTTCACGGCACCAAATGGGCCACTGATGGCAATGGCAGGCAATTTACCCGTCACATTCTTGGGTACATACAAATCGGCGGCAAGTGTAATGCCGTAACGGTTGTGGAAAGTTATCTTTTTATGGTCTACTTTATCACTCTGTGGGAATGTCTTGTCCCACTCTTGAATCAGATTCAAATTCTCTTCCATAAATTTATTATCATTATTAGGATTATTTTCTGTTGCAGACAAATGTCCTGCAGCACAAAGGCTAATAACCATCGCCGCACATATGTTTTTTACCATGTTCTTCATCTCTACTTCTTTAAGTTTCGGTTGGAAATTCATTTCTTAATCCATTGCTTGACAGTTTCCCGGCTCGCTCCATTCAGCAGCCTGCCTTTTCCCCAGTTTATGCCGGGGTAATTCGTCTGCAATTCCTTTTCTGCATTAGAAATACTGCTGCTTCCCGAAGTGGCGAATGGAATAACCGTTTTACCTGCAAAATCACCGCTTTCTATAAATGTATTGACGATTCTTGGAGCCAAATTCCACCAAATAGGAAAACCGATATAAATGGTATCATACTCCGCGAGACTCCCCAATTTAGAATACAATGCAGGACGCGATTTGGAATCCGACATCTCCACACTGCTGCGCGAAGCTTTGTCGTGCCAGTCCAAATCAGCAGCCGTGTACTTTTTCGCAGGCTGTATTTCGTAGAGAGTCCCATCGACAGTTTCTTCCACCAACTTGGCAGCCCTTGCCGTTGTTCCCGTTGCCGAGAAATAAGCTACCAGTGTCTTACCACCTTTTTTCTGTGCGTTAACAATAATAGACAACAGCATAACCGCCATCATAAACAATACCAATCTTTTCATACGATATATTATTTAGTTGAAACATATAAATCCAATTGTTATAGCGATACAAAAGTAGCGGGTATTATTATTACATAGGTATCCAGATTACTGATTATATAACCCAAATTACTGATAGATGTCCGAGAAGAGAAATAAAAAATCCCGTAAAACCTTGATTTTACGGGATTTGTCATACTTTGAGTCCTTTTTGTCTTTGGAGTTCTGCGGAGAGACAGGGATTCGAACCCCGGGTGCCTCGCAGCACAACGGTTTTCAAGACCGCCGCAATCGACCACTCTGCCACCTCTCCTAAAACTTCCTTTTCGGGAAGTGCTTTCCTCTTTAAAGCGGTGCAAAGGTACAAATCATTTTTAATTCTGCAAACTTCCTTTCTCTTTTTTCATGAATTAATAGTACTTTTGCACCATGATATATCCGCAGAACTTTGAACAGAAAATAGGTTTCGACCAAATACGCCAATTGCTGAAAGAAAAATGCCTCAGTACACTTGGCGAAGAACGGGTGATGGACATGGCATTCTCCGACCACTTTGGAGAGGTGGAGGAGCGTTTGGACCAAGTCACTGAATTTGTACGCATACTCCAAGAAGAAGACAACTTCCCGGCACAATACTTTTTTGATGTACGTCCGTCACTGAAACGCATACGCGTGGAAGGCATGTATCTAGATGAACAAGAGCTCTTTGACCTGCGCCGTTCACTAGAAACCATACGTGATATTGTACGCTTCCTACAGAAAAGCGACGATGATGAGGAAGAGGGCACTTCCCCCTACCCTTGTATGAAAAGACTGGCAGGAGACATCACCGTTTTCCCACAGCTCATAGCAAAAATAAACGGCATCCTCTCTCCTTACGGAAAAATCAAGGACAATGCCTCTACAGAGTTGGCACGCATCCGCCGGGAACTGGCAAGTACTATGGGAAGCATCTCCCGCTCACTGAACAGTATTCTACGAAATGCCCAGTCCGAGGGCGTTGTGGACAAAGACGTAACACCCACCATGCGTGACGGCCGTCTGGTCATTCCCGTTGCACCGGCACTGAAACGGAAAATACGCGGTATTGTACACGACGAGTCGGCCAGTGGTAAAACCGTATTCATCGAGCCTGCCGAAGTAGTGGAAGCCAACAATCGCATACGAGAACTTGAAGGTGACGAACGCAGAGAAATTATCCGCATCCTGACGGGCTTCTCCAACCAGTTGCGTCCCTCCATCCCCGACGTACTGCTATCATACGAGTTCCTTGCCGAAATAGACTTCATACGTGCCAAAGCATTGTTTGCCGAGCAAATATCCGGACTGAAACCGGCTCTCGAAAACAAGCAACTGCTGGACTGGACAATGGCGGTACACCCACTCTTGCAACTTTCTCTCGCCAAACATGGCAAAAAAGTCGTACCGCTTGACATCGAACTGAATGAGAAGCAACGTATCCTCATCATCTCCGGTCCGAACGCAGGCGGCAAGTCCGTCTGCTTAAAGACAGTAGGCTTATTACAATACATGCTGCAATCCGGACTACTCATCCCGATGCACGAACGCAGTCATGCCGGAATATTCAGCAGTATATTCATCGACATCGGTGACGAGCAGTCCATTGAAGATGATTTGAGCACCTACTCCTCCCACCTTACGAACATGAAAATCATGATGAAAAGCTGCAACGAACGGAGCCTCATCCTGATTGATGAATTCGGGGGCGGAACAGACCCCCAGATAGGAGGTGCCATTGCCGAAGCCGTATTGAAGCGTTTCAACCAGAAACAGACGTTCGGTGTCATCACCACACACTACCAGAACCTGAAGCATTTTGCCGAAGACCACGAAGGTGTAGTGAATGGCGCCATGCTCTACGACCGCCATCTGATGCAGGCACTGTTCCAACTACAGATAGGCAATCCGGGCAGTTCGTTCGCTGTGGAGATTGCCCGCAAGATAGGTCTGCCGGAAGATGTCATCGCCGATGCCTCGGAAATTGTGGGCAGCGAATACATCAACGCCGATAAGTACCTGCAGGACATTGTGCGCGACAAACGCTATTGGGAAGGCAAACGCCAGACAATACGCCAGCGTGAAAAGCACATGGAAGAGACCATCGAGCGTTATCAGACCGAAATCGAAGATTTGCAGAAATCCCGGAAGGATATTCTGCGCAAAGCGAAAGAAGAGGTGGAGCAACTGATGCAGGAAGCCAATGCACGCATCGAGAACACCATACGCTCCATCAAAGAAGCCCAGGCAGAAAAAGAAAAGACACGCCAGGCCCGCCAGGAGTTGACGGACTTCCGCGAATCAATGGAAGCGCTTGCCAACAAGGAACTGGAAGAAAAAATTGCCCGCAAGATGGAAAAGCTGAAAGAAAAGCAGAACCGGAAAAAGGAAAAGAAAGCAGGCAATGGAAAAGAGAACGGACCGTCTGCCCAGGCTTTGGCAGAACAGCAGGCGCGGAAAGAAGCGGAACGCCTCGCGGCAATCGTCCCCGGCTGCAACGTCAGAATAAAGGGACAGACCTCTGTGGGCGAGGTAATGGAAGTGAACGGCAAGAATGCGATTATCGCGTTCGGCAGCATCAAGACTACCGTCAAGCTGGACAGGCTGGAACGCACCAACGCGCAGCCCAAACAAGCTGACGTGTCCGCCAAAAGCACTTTCATCAGCGTCCAGACCCAAGACAGCATGTATGAGAAGAAACTACATTTCAAGCAAGACATTGATGTCCGTGGCATGCGTGGCGACGAAGCGCTGCAAGCCGTCACCTATTTCATTGATGATGCTATCCTCGTCGGCATGTCGCGTGTGCGTATCCTTCACGGAACAGGAACGGGTATCCTGCGCACGCTTATCCGCCAATATCTGGAAACTGTCCCCGGAGTGCGCCACTTTGCCGACGAACATATACAGTTCGGCGGAGCAGGCATCACCGTTGTGGACTTGAGTTAATGGATAATTGACAGTTGATAATTGATAGTTAAAGCTAAATCATAAATCTGAAATATATGAAATCAATCAAAGAACTCTACCGTATCGGTACCGGTCCATCCAGCAGCCACACCATGGGACCGCGCAAGGCAGCTCAGATATTCCTGGAAAGGCATCCCGAAGCAGCCGCATTCCAAGTAACCCTATACGGAAGCCTCGCCGCTACCGGCAAGGGACACATGACCAATGTTGCCATCACCGAGACACTGCAACCCGCAGCACCGGTAGAAATAATCTGGGAACCCAAAATATTCCTGCCCTTCCATCCCAACGGCATGAAATTCGTTTCTTTGGACAGCGAAGGCAAGGAGACCGACCAATGGACTGTATTCAGTGTCGGCGGCGGTGCCCTGGCAGAAGAGAATGACGGAGCATCATCCGTAAACACCCCGGATGTATACGAAATGAACAGTATGACCGAAATACTGCAATGGTGTGAACGTACCGGAAAAAGTTACTGGGAGTACGTCAAGGAATGCGAGGAAAGCGACATTTGGGATTACCTGCAGGAGGTATGGAAAACCATGCAGGCTGCCGTAAAACGGGGATTGGATAGTGAAGGAGTCTTGCCCGGCCCTCTGAATCTGCGCCGAAAGGCTTCTACCTATTATATACGTGCCAGTGGCTACAAGGCTTCCCTCCAGTCGCGCGGACTGGTATTTGCCTATGCCTTGGCAGTAAGTGAAGAAAATGCGTCAGGTGGGGTCATTGTCACTGCACCTACCTGCGGTTCGTGTGGCATTGTACCGGCAGTGCTCTATCATCTGCAAAAAAGCCGGGAGTTCAGCGACACACGCATACTTCGTGCCCTTGCCACAGCTGGACTGATAGGAAACATCGTGAAGACCAACGCTTCCATTTCGGGAGCGGAAGCCGGATGCCAGGCAGAGGTAGGCGTAGCATGTTCCATGGCATCAGCCGCAGCCAACCAATTGTTTGGAGGCAGTCCGGCACAAATAGAATATGCCGCCGAAATGGGATTGGAGCATCATTTGGGTATGACCTGCGACCCAGTTTGCGGACTGGTACAAATCCCGTGCATCGAACGTAATGCCTACGCCGCCGCACGCGCCTTGGATGCCAACCTTTACTCCTCCTTCACCGACGGCATGCACCGCGTGTCATTCGACAAAGTGGTGGAAGTCATGAAAGAAACCGGAAACGACCTGCCCTCCCTCTACAAAGAAACCAGCGAAGGAGGACTGGCGAAGGATTATAAGCCGATGTAGTTAAGGATAAGGGATTAAGGATTAAGGGATTAAGTTTTCAATATGATTGCACAACACTAATGTCCTTAATCCCTTATCCTTAACTCTTCTCTAATCAAGTTTTACCGGCCAATGCGTATCATCCCTATTACCGCTCACATCTTTTGTCTGTAGCAAGCCGCCTTCTTCCGAATAGAACAATTGATACTCTGCATTTCCCTTTTCAACTTCAATGACAAACTGCATAGGCACTACCGGATACTCCAAAAGAACAATCTCCTCTATCTTCCAACCGGCATACTCACTGGCGCTGAAAGAGGTCTGTACTGTTCCCGGAAGATTATTCCAAAGCAATTCGGTTTCCGTCAGTTGCCATTCCGCCTGATTATTGAACCATACATCCTTTTCCTGCCCATCCACTTTACAATCTGCAACGAAATAGCCCCCTTTCTGTTCCCATTCCACATGGATTGCGGAAGGGTATTTGGACTTCAATGCTTGTGACATTGCTTCGGGCACTTTGACATCATCCTTGTCGTCATCATCACTGCATGCACCAAGTGCCAAGGCGGCGATGAACATCATCGCCAACATTTGAATCTTTATTCTCATCATTTCTCTATAAAGTTTAGGTTAATAGTTACTGGAGAATCAATCGTCCATGCTGACGAACTTTCCCTTTTTGTTGAACTTCAAAGAGTAGTCATTACCCAATTCAATTTCCACACCGGTACGTCCGCGTTCGATTTTAGTAATAATCTCTCTCGGGAAGTTAGCCTTCACATACTCCTTTACCGGAACCGGAATCAATGCTTCGGGAACAGCGGACTTCTTGCAATCCACTTCCAACCAATTTCCTTTCTTGTCGAAGTCTATTTCCGTACGGTCTGTCAACAGCACTTCATATTTTTTAGTCTGCAATATTTCACTTTCAATCTTGATGTGTGAAATGTGCGGTTTCGAGAAATACTGGTTGATAAAATTGCGTGCCGTCAGCGGAAGCTGCTTGGTATCCTGAGTGATGACATCACCGGCAAAGGCAAACTGAACAGCTACAAGAGCCAACACAAGAATAGACAATACTTTCTTCATAATCGTTATTTTTTAATGTTACTAATAAATTTCATATTATTCACACTGCAAATAACGGTAGAGAATTAGGAAAGATTTGGGAACAATCGCAGTTAACGGTAAATTTCACTTTCTTTAACCAGACGGAAGGTATGCATACCGTCTTGCCATTCATACGTGAGCTTCAATGAAGACGACAACGCAATGGAACGCGCTATGGCAAGCCCCAGTCCGGTGGAGTCCTTCTTGCCATCCATGCCATGATAGAAACGCCGGAACAACTTCTCTCCATCCAAAGGAACATCACCCGTATTCTTTATGACCAGCGAAGTTGGAGTGGTAAGTACCTGCAACTCTCCCCCTTCCCTATTGTGCAGCAACGAATTCTTCACCAGATTGGAAACCAGTATTTGCGCCAGCGAATGGTTGCAACGGATAATAAAAGGCTGCTCCTCCCGTTTTCGTATCAGTCTCACCTGCTTATGTTCATAGATATCCATCAGGTCGGGCAAGAGTTCATCCAATATCTCATCCACCGAGACATCCTCCATCTCGGTATACTGCCCGTTCTCTATACGGGAAAGCAACAGCAGGGACTTGTTCAGTTTTACGGCACGCCCCAGCGTGGCATATATCTCGTCCAGCTGCTCCATTTGCTGTTCCGTCATCCCTTCACTCTCAGCCAGCAGTTCCACTTTTCCCCTCACGATGGCAAGCGGTGTCTGCAACTCATGCGAGGCATTCTCGATGAACTGCTTCTGCTCCTCGTATGCCTTGTAGCTGCGGTTGCCCATATCCAATGCAGCATCGCTCAGCTGGCGGAACTCCCGTATCTTCGTCGGGTTGTCCAATGGAGGCACCTCCTTGCCCGGCTGAATGCAGTGCAGCCAGTCAAGCAACCTATGTAACGGACGGAACACTCCCTTCAGCACCAACTGGATGCCGATGGAAGTACAGATGAGAAACAACAGGAACAGCGCTCCCAGATACCAAAGCATAGCCTCCACCATGTCATCCCGCTCCAAAATGGAAATCATCAGTTTCAACTCATAATATTGCCCGTCGGGCATACGGAAAGCGGTACACATGACACGTACCGGTTCGTCTTCATCCTCCAGTTCGATATAAACCGTAGCATCATAGAACACTTGTCTGTAATGCCGCCCTTCCTCTTCGGATATAGGAGTGAACTTATAGAAAGACATCAACGAGCCTTCCGTTTCGAGTATCGAGGGGTCGTGAAGCGCACTCTCCATCAATATCTCACCGTAATTCTCCAACGTATCGTCCGTCTCATCCACCACCTCGTCAATGATTGCGTAATAGAACAGCACACCCCACACTGCCATCAACAGAAACAGCAGCAATGCAAGTTTGCGGTAGGTGTAGCTCAGCAGCTTCATCGTTCGGAGAGTTTGTAGCCGAATCCATAGACAGCCTTTAATTCTATGGTAGCCTCAGCTTGTTTCAATTTCTTACGCAGATTCTTCACTTGCGAGTAGATAAAATCCAACGAATCCGCCTGGTCTATATTGTCTCCCCACACCGACTCGGCAAGGCTCATTTTATTGATGACCCGGCCGGGGTTGACTACAAAATAATAGAGCAGGTCGAACTCCTTGCGGTTCAGCTGCAAGGGTTTTCCGTTTATCTCTACCTGCCGTTTGTCGGGGTAGAGCAAAAGATTTCCAAGGGTGACGGTCACATCTCCCTTCGCCTGCCGCCGACGTATCAATGACTTGACACGTGCATTGAGTTCTGCCAGATGGAAAGGCTTTGTAAGGTAATCGTCGGCTCCCAGTTCCAGCCCGTCCACCTTGTCGTCCAGCGAGTCTTTGGCCGAGATAATAAGCACACTGTCACTGCGGTGCAGCCGTTTCAGCTCACGCAGCAAGTCCAGACCGCTCCCGCCAGGCAACATGATATCCAGCAAAATGCAGTCGTAATCGTAGTCATTGATTTTATCCAATGCCGAAAAATAGTCGGCAGCGGTCTCTACAACAAACTTTTCTTTCAAGAGCGAAGTGCGGATGGTTTCCCGCAAATCTTGCTCATCTTCTACAATCAGGATTTTCATACCGGCAAAGATGGTCTATAAAACTGGAAACAATCTGGAAAACTATCCACTAATCAATGCTGTCTGTCTGATAGTCCTCCATCAGTTCTTCTTTTGCCATGGAGATTTTCCCGTCAGCCGTAATGGTCAGTCTGATGGGAACATAAAGGTCGGATTGCGGATAGCAGACGCTCGCCGCGTATATGATTCCTTGCGGAGTGGTCTTGTCATAGACCAGCCCCTCAAGAATGGAGTACTTCATGAACTTGGCATCCACCAACGAAGCAAAATTATCTTTGGTGAACACTTTATCCACCACCTGCTTCCCGCCGCACGTGATGCGCAAGGTGATACGGTTATCCACAAATTTCTCCCCCTGCTCGTTTTTCACTATCGGCAGAGATTCATCCGGCCGGCGCACTACAGAAGACTGATACTCTTTTCCCTTATACGTAAAGGATGTTTTTACATCAGACACCTGCATGCGCTGTGGGCCGGCAATTTCTGTACTATCCTGCATCAATACCTGCGTACCGTCTTTCTTATTCTTGTCTTGCGACGAACAAGCAGTGAAGAAGATGACCGATGCACACACTAAAATATAGACTATATTCTTCATCGTTCTGTTTTTTAGTAGTTGACCGGACAAAAATAGTACAAATTGAATGCAATAGAAAATTTATTTTCTTTTAGATTCCATTTTTGCTTTTCTATCCTGCACTTTCTTGCTGTATGCAGCATATTGTTCTTCCGTCATAATCTTCTGGAGTTGTGAATCATAAGCAATACGGGCAGTCTTCATCTCTTCACGCTTCTTTTCCATCTCCGCTTTTTTCTGCGCGCGTTGCTCATCCGTCAATTGATGGCGCTTGCCATCTCTCTTATGATGCTTGTGTGCTTTGGCACGATGCATCGGCATATCTCCCATTTTCTCAACCAATGCCAGATTTGCCTCCAGCAGTTGTTGTTTCTGCGTATCGTTCAAGGAGTACTCTTTCACCATCCGTTCCGTCATGCGCTCGGCACGGACTTTCGGTTCGGGCATTTTATCACTGTGGCGGGCATGTTGTGCCATTGCCATGCCACCCATCAGGAAGGCGGCCATCCATATCAGAACTATTCTTTTCATCATTTTTCTCTTTTTTTAATTAATACCTTATGTTAGTTATACCTATTGTGTTGCAACGTATCTATGACAAAAACAAAAGCGGGAAGTTTAACCGCAACTTCCCGCTTTAACATAATAAATGAGGTTGAAAAGAATATTAAGGTTCGTCCAGATACTGTACGATAAGACTCACCTGCTTCGGCATGAATGTCCGTGTCCTTACATTGTACCCGGTATGCGCCAAGGCTTCATACAGTTCATGATTCCGTTTTATCCACCGCGTCAGGGTGCGGATGGCGCAACGTGCAGTAGCATTGGGGCAATAGAGGCATGCCAAATCTTTCTTTTTATAAGTCGTGATACGAAAGCCATTTTCTGTTTCCATAGCAGTTTGTCTGATTTTTAAATGATTGATGTAAAGATACGATATTCAAAAGGCGAAGTCAAGTATTTCAAGGAGAATATGAACCTTTTTCTGAGAAAGTTCATATTCTCCTTATTTACAGAATGTTTATCCTAACGGATTTTCTCCCTGGTCGCCATCGGAACCGCCGCCATCCGGATTTGGTTTGGAGCTACCCCCGCCAGAAACGGTGCCGTTGCCCGACCAATCCATCTTCTCTACGCTGGCGCGGGTCAGCATGTCCCTAAAGTAGAAGCCCGGGGTGAAGATAATCTTGCGGCGATAAATCGTGCTTGCCGTCACGTCTTCCAGTTTGTCCTGGCTCTTGGCATTGATACCGGGACGGAAACAGCCGAACTCACCCAGCTGTACCGAAAATCCCTTGTTGATATCCATATTCAAGGTGTCGATCAATCCGTCCAGCACCAACTTCACCACACCGCGAGGCGCCATGCCTATCTTGGAAACCTCGTCGCATAAATCCTTAAAACCTACCACACCCAAAGTTTTCATCTGCGCCACGTACTTTTCCGTTTTTGTCTCGTCAAAACCGAATACTCTCTTTTTTACTTCATAATTCAAAGCCATAGTTTTTTAATTTTAAATTGATTAATAAAAGTCGGTCTTGTTCGCTCGTCAGTCTGCAAAACCAGTTTCTTTGTGACCACGATGCAAAGATACAACGGGCAGAAAACGGGGTGGTGCTTTAACGGAGGTTTAAGGAGGTTTTCGTAGGATAAAAAAGGATATTGGAGAAAAAGAAAGGAACTGATAGACAATGACTAAGAAATTTTATTCCTTAATCATACATTGTTTTTATCCTTTACGGCATCTTTAATTGACAGCGTAAAAAAGTTCAAGTTCTTTTCTCTCTGAATTTGCGCTTGCAAACTCCAAACTCTTTTTTCCCAAAAATGGATAGTGGTAGTTTCGTGAGCCGACAGGACATAGGGCAATGCACCTTCCACATGAAATACATTGACCTTCATCTGTCTTTATGGGGTTCTCCGACGCAATGGCACGTGTCGGGCACTCTTCCTGAATAGGACGGCACGCCTACGACCAACAATTCATCGCGTCCCAATCTCAAACCGGGGGATTAAAACATTACTCGTAATGTCATGTTGGATATTATCGGCGTGCAGCTGCTTGACGATACCCTGCACGATGGCTTTGGTAGTAAATGTAGCACTGAAAAAAAACAGAATGGACTTTATGTATCTCCATAAATCTTAATTTATCCGATTAAATTTCTAATAACCGTAAATTTATTGGTATCCGTTCAAGGTCAGGCAGAAGAAGTCACTGTCATCATACGGATAATCGTATTCGATGGGGAGTTCTTCTTTCTCTATTTTCTTGAATCCGGCTTTCTCATAAAACAGATGTGCTCTGTCCGTATTCTTGGGGGTGTCGAGAATGATTTACCTCCAGCTTTTTCAATATGCGGGATAACAGCCCTTTATCCATATTGAGCTCACGGGATATGTCCTTTGCATTTCGATTCGGATGCAAATACACATCTTGAATTTTACCTCTTTCTGGCATACACCACACTCGGCCCCATCCCATGCCTCATCAGCATCCCCTCTTCTATAAACCTGTTCAAATCGACAACAGCCTGCTTATAACTACGTCCTGCCAGCCGTGCATACTGGGAGCGATTGATGCAGGGATACTGCTGCAAATACTCATCCAGCAACTGCCAGCGCTGCTCCACGCCCAACGCCTCATCGGCAGACGAAGCAGGCGCCGATGTCGATTGCGGACAACGCTCCAACTGCATCTTACCTTTCAAATCCTTATAGAACTCCCTGCCCAGACGGAAATTCAACCCGCGCAAAGCGATGGAGGCAGCACGAAGCTCTTTCTTGTCCGTCGCCTGGCGGGTACAACTCAAAGAGGGGGTGAAGTAACCCAGTTCGCCCAGCTCCACCGTCCAGCCATTGGCAAGGCAGTCGCGCAACTCATCCATAAAGCCTGCCATCGCTCCTTCCAGCAGGCTGCGGCTGAGACCGGTGAAAAGATGTACACGCTCGATAAATTCCTTGCGGTCGATGGTGCCCTTGGGGACAAAGCGGGCATAAAGGGATTGTTGCTCGCCGGTCTGGCGGACGTCGGGTTTCTCGAAAAGGTCGTAATACGCACTCATATATATTCTGTTTTTAAATGGTCCTGCAATTCCGTCATTTCTTCTTCCACGGCATTAAGGAGAAGAAATGCTATTCTTTAATCATTCCACCATGGAGAAAATATCATTCCACCACGGAAGAAAAATCGTTCCACCATGGTAGAACGATTTTTTCCACACGATGGAACGATTTAATAGTAGCATACAAATATACTAATCGAAAGGAGGAAAAACAAGAAAATTCCCATAAAAAACATATCTTTACGCTGGAAATGAAACATATAAAAAATACACACCAAACTCACTTTAGAGTCATGAAGAAAATATATCCCAAAAAATGGTTGGAACTGCATCCGTACAAGCAGACAAACAGCGTTGACCAGTACTACGTCGGCATTGCAAACGAAATCCACAAAAGACTTTACTCTTCAACGATAGCCGACGCCTTCGAAGAAGAGGAAAACATACGCTATACAAGCCTCTGCCTCGCCGCATGGTTTGAGGACGTCATCTCCCAGACCGGAATCTGGCAGGCATTCACTGCCGAGTGCCGGAAGCGATACGGAGCCTATCTGCCCTTCTACCCCATCAAAGGCGATTATTTTCCGGATGAAATCAATCTGGAGGACATACGCTTTCTGCTTTGGCACCATATACAATATCTGTGCCGGGGAATAAGCGCCATCAACCCCGAGAATCCCGGAATAGAGCAGACTGCACAAGAGATATACGGACTGCTTGCAGAGGAATACGAAACCGCTCCCGAAAATGAAAGGATGCAGGAATTTCTATACCACTCTGCCATGGGAGAAGAAGACTTCTTCCGCTACCGGGAGATACTGGATTGGTTTCACTACCAATGCTACTTCAACATCGAAAATGTCGCCCAATGCCGGGACGAAGCTGAACGGTTGCTGGATGATGAAAAGATTACTCCCGAAATGGCAGAGACCCTCATATATGCCACACGCACCTCACTGACGTTCAAAGGGCGCCGCAACCTGCTGTCGCTGACCTCACCGGAATGGCTGGCTCTCATCGGCAATGCCCATCCCGAACATCAGCTTTGGGGCAAGGTGAAGGTACGGGAAAACAGTTGTTATCTGCTGGAGAAAGAAGATGACAGGTATCTGTACGTCAAAGATTTGTGCAGTGAGGACGAAGGCGAATTCAAGATAACCAAGAAGTCCTTGAACCTTTCGGCCATCCGTAGCCGAGAGGTAGGGAAAAGCACCCTTATCTGCGAACTGATTTATTTTGGCAACGCATGGTGGCAGTGCGGCATGCTTCTCGAGAACAAGTACAACCAGAAAATGGCGGAATATGTGGACGACTTGACGAAACAGAAAGAAAAGACGAATGAAAAGGCTGCATTCCATGATTTCATAAAAGCATCCGGCGGGAAATCTTTTGTATTCTGCCAATCGCAAGAGGAGATTTCTGATTTTCTGCTGAACAAGATGGACTACAATTTGAAAGAAGGCCTGGACATACCACGCATAAATACGGAAAACGGAGCCATGCTGATGGCCAACCCGCACACCGGCCTACATATCCAATTCAAGCTGTGCGAATGCATCAAATCTCCGGACAACCCTAATTATAATAAGGAGGAAGCAGAGAAAAACGCCATTATGTTCATCGTCAACCCAGACATTATCCCCTACCAATTGAGTTGCATCCTGCAAGACGAAGGCATGCTTCCGGATGCTTATCTGAACAGTTTGCAAAGAAAAGAATACGGGCAAGAGTTCATACGCAAGAATGCACACTTCCTGACTGATTATTTCCATTATCGGTGTCGGGAGAAAGACTTTGATTAGTTGAAAATGGGGGGTGAATACCACTTTTGACACATTTCCAACTACCAATTATCATAGTGCTTTCCAGAACTTCTGGAAATCCTTATACCGTCCGTAGCACACTAACTGGTCGCCGGCTTGTATCTGGTCATTTTCCGGCAGTTCGTTCAGTACATTGTGTTGCACATACGAGACGCCCAGGCAATTCTTCAAAGTCTCGGCACGTTTCAAGGCGAGCATCTTCAGGCCAAACTCCTTATCGAGATTCAATTCATTGGCATAATAGCCAATGAACTTGTCCGGAACGGTGAACTTGACTACATAATAATCCGGTGCCACGCGGAAGGTCTCCATATCGGCACCGAATTCCAGCAACTGTACCAGTCCGCGTGCGGCATCCTCCTCGGGAGTAAGAATGCGTTCCAGCTCAAAAGCCTCGAGTACGGAACGGTGGACAGCGTCAATGGCGCGGGCATAGATATGCTGCACCTTCTTCTGCTTCAGCAAAGCCACTACACGGATGGATGCACCGAAATTCTCGCCGATGGCAACAATCACCACGTCCACACTGTTCAGCGGCAACACGGACAAGGCCTGCTCGTCCGTAGCGTCGATGACAAAGGCTGTGGCAATCTTTTCCTTCAGACTATCCACCCGGCCGACGCTCACGTCCGCACCTATCACTTCGTGCCCCAGTGCAGAAAGCTCTTCTGCCAGCACGTGACCATAATTCCCTAAACCGATAATAATATACTTCATCTTATTTAATTGATTATAATCTGACCACTCGGATACTGATACTTCGTATGCTTCTTCTGCTTGATGATGCCAAGCATCAGCGTAATCAGTCCCACACGCCCCACAAACATCAGCAGTGCCACCAGCAGCTTGCTGTCGTCTCCCAACCGCGGGGTAAGGTTCAAACTGGACCCCACCGTGCTCAATGCCGACACACACTCGAAGGTAATGGCCAAAAGCGACGTACCCGGCTCCAGAATGCTGATGATGAAAATAAACAGCAACAAGACGCCGAACGACATCACCACCGTGGCATTGGAACGACGGATAGAATCGTGTGACAGCTCACGGCCAAACACCTCTACCCGTTCCGTGCCGCGCAACACAGCCACCAGATTCAGCACCACTACCGCAAAGGCATTTACCTTGATACCGCCTGCCGTAGACTGTGAACCGCCTCCCACCCACATCAGAAACAGATATATAAGCAATGTCTGTACCCCCAAGCCTGCCAAGTCCACACTGGTAAAGCCTGCCGTACGGGGACACGTGGCATTGAAAAACGCCTGCGTCCACTTGTCTGCCACCGACATGCCGGCGAAGGAGGCATTCCACTCAAAGACAGCAATGCCCACCGTGCCCAGTACCAGCAGCAGGAAGGTGACTATCAGTACAATCTTTGTATTCAGGTTGTACAGATGGTAAAAACGCTTGCCGTCCCAATGCCACGTACGCAGAAAGTGCCACAGACGACGCAGATGGTAAAGAATAATATCCTTGAAATTCACCAGTATGGGGAAACCGATACCCCCCAGAATAATCAGCAGAGATATATAGATGAAGAACGGGTTGTGCCCCGTCATCACCAACGGATTACCCAGATTTCCGGGCAACGTGGAGAATCCCGCATTGCAGAAAGCGGAAATGGCATGAAAAGCGGAAAAGGCCAGCTCTTCCTGAAGGTCCATCCCCATCGTCCCGTGGATGTCTCCCCAGATAGCAAGCATCCCTATTCCTTCAATCACCAGCGTAAAGGCCAGAATATAGACCAGGGTGGAGAGCAAGGAATTCAAGGAATTGGAACTCACCATGTCGCGCACCACCAACTGATTGTACAACGAGGTATTACCCATGAAGAACATGGCAAAGAAGCTCGTCAGTGTCATCACTCCCAGACCGCCTATCTGAATCAGCAGAATGATTACCACAAAACCGGTCGGGGTAAAAGTGGACGCCACATCGACAGACGTCAGCCCCGTGACGCACACCGCACTGGTGGATATGAACAGCGAGTCGACCCACGATATGCCGTTCATCGTGCAGCGCGGCAACATCAACAGCCCCGTGCCTATCATTATGATTATCAGGAAACTTGCAGCCAGAATAAGCGAAGGGTTCGTACGCCGCCCCAACAACCGTACCAGCCCGTTGGAAAGGCTGAAAAAGGAAAACACCAGCAGCAGGACAAGATGATAGGCCTTGCCATGCAGAAATTCCCAGAACTGCAAGATGGCGCCCTCCTCCTCCGGACGATGGAAAATGACCGGGATAAGGGTCAGATAGAGCAGAATGGTCAGTATCCAGGTGAGCTTACTGAAGGTGCGCCGGGTATCCTTGTATTCCAGCAAAATGCGAAGGGTGACATCTACCAGAAAAACAATCCACACCCCATGGTACAAGCGTTGGAGCTGATGCGCCTCGACCTCTGAAATCGTAAAGCCATGCTCATAGACCACGCCGACAATCAGTAGGATGGAGGCCAAATAAGTGATGGAAGTCATTACTCCCACTGTCATCCGTACGTAAGGGTGAATCCATTTATTTTGATACAAAAGGAATTTATGATAAATCTTCATAAATGCATCGATTAATGAAACGCGGCAAACTTAGACAAATATACCTTGATATACAAAAAACAAAAGGAAAAAGAAATTGGTTCAAAAATAATAGCTACATTTGGGCATTGAATTATTAATAATTTTAACCACTATGAGCAACAAAAAGAAAAGATTCATTCTCCCGGAAGAGGAAATCCCACAGTACTGGTATAACATACAAGCCGATATGGTGAACAAGCCCATGCCACCGCTTCACCCCGGCACCAAGCAACCGCTGAAAGCAGAAGACTTGTATCCTATCTTTGCCGAGGAACTCTGCCGCCAGGAACTGAATCAGACCGACACGTGGATTGAAATCCCCGAAGAGGTCCGCGAAATGTACAAATACTACCGCAGCACTCCGCTGGTGCGCGCTTATGGATTGGAGAAAGCGCTCGGCACACCGGCACATATCTACTTCAAGAACGAGAGCGTCAGCCCGATGGGCTCGCACAAGCTGAACTCCGCCATCCCGCAGGCATACTATTGCAAGCAGGAGGGAGTGACTAACGTGACCACCGAAACCGGTGCCGGACAATGGGGAGCTTCCCTGGCATATGCCGCCCGCCTCTTCGGACTGGAAGCCGCTGTCTATCAGGTAAAAATCAGTTACGAGCAAAAGCCCTACCGCCGCAGCATCATGCAGACATTCGGTGCGCAGGTTACCCCGTCTCCCTCCATGTCTACCCGCGCCGGAAAAGATATACTGACCGCCCATCCCAACTATCAGGGCTCGCTGGGAACAGCCATTTCCGAAGCCATAGAGCTGGCACAGACCACTCCCAACTGCAAATATACCCTCGGCTCCGTATTGAGCCACGTGGCCCTGCACCAGACCGTCATCGGACTGGAAGCCGAAAAGCAGATGGAAATGGCGGGGGAATATCCCGACACCGTCATCGCCTGCTTCGGAGGAGGTTCCAACTTTGGCGGTATCGCCTTCCCCTTCATGCGCCACAACATCCTCGAAGGAAAGAAAACACGCTTTGTCGCCGCCGAACCTGCTTCATGTCCGAAGCTGACACGCGGCAAATTCCAATACGACTTCGGAGACGAGGCCGGATACACTCCGTTGCTGCCCATGTTTACACTGGGACACAACTTTGCCCCTGCCAATATCCATGCCGGCGGCCTACGCTATCACGGTGCAGGTGTCATCGTATCACAACTGCTGAAAGACGGTTATATGGAAGCGGTGGACATCAAGCAGCTCGAATCATTCGACGCCGGTTGTCTGTTTGCGCAAGCAGAGGGCATCATCCCCGCCCCCGAGTCCTGCCATGCCATTGCCGCCACCATCCGCGAAGCAAACAAATGCAAGGAAACGGGTGAAGAGAAGGTGATTCTGTTCAACCTTTCCGGTCACGGACTTATCGACATGGCATCCTACGACAAGTATTTGTCCGGCGATTTAGTGAATTACGAGCTGACGGATACCGACATCCAGAAGAATCTGGACGAGATAGGCAATCTGGCTTAATAGATATTCGCCATACTGACAAGCGGTTCATAGAGTTTCTCTATGTCCTGCGAGTCCATCTCAATCTGTACCTGGTCCCCCGGAATCAAACGAGTTCCTGCGGGGACCAAGTTTTTTCCATCCCGATGCACATTGATAATGACGCAACGCTCCGGCAGGGAAAGTTCGTCCACCAGTTTCCCATCCAGATAAGAGTCCGTCATAATCTCCACCGAAAGCGTATAGCGCTTCTCCTCCTTAAAATAAGGAGCATGAATCATATCTTCATAGAGGGAGACATTGGAAGGCTTCATTTGCAGCAGTTCCGTAAAATAGTAAGTCAGCCCGCCTACCACCACCGAAGGGTAAAAGACCTCAAAATGCCCCGTAATCTCCGTAATCAGCACAATGGCCGTGAGCGGTGTACGGACCACGGCTACCAAAAATGCCGACATGGAAATAAGCATGACATAACTGACATTCTCTTGCCCGATAATGCCATACCTCACTCCTACCAGACCGACAATCTGCCCCAACAACCCTCCCGTAACCAGCGTCGGAATGAAACTGCCGCCCGGCAATCCGGAAGAGACAGAGAAAACTGAAAAGACAAAATGCAACAACATGACGGCCGTCACCCACATAATCTGCGTACTGCCGTTCTGTGCCTGGGCCAGCAGAAACTGCTCCCCGCCTCCGGTCAGATTGACCTGCATCAGCGAAATGATGTAGGCCACCAGCACCAGATAGAACATCTTGACATACGCCGGAGAATTGACTTTGGCATACACATGCCTGAAAGCATTCATGGTGGAGGAGTAGAACTTCCCGCATACGGAGACAATCACCGCCAATATCAAGAAATACTTCATCTGGACAAAGAAGGCGAAAACCGGTTCCGTTACTTCTATCAGATGGTAAGGATTCACGGGAAAGACCATGCTTGCCACGGCTCCTGCCACAACACCCGCCAGCAAGGTAGTGATGGCCGTCTTAGGGGCATCGAAGCGTTCAATGGATTCTATTACAATGAGCGAGGAAGCCAGTGGCGCTGCAAAAGCCGCAGCGAGCCCCGCTCCCGCCCCGGCTGCCAGCAACTGTTTCTGTTCGCCTTTCAGGATATGGGTCCAGCGAGATACCAGGCTACCCACATAAGAGCCTATCTGCACGGAAGGCCCTTCGCGCCCCAAAGACAACCCCGCCGAGAAGGACAGAATGCCCCCTACAAACTTGGATACCATCTCGATGAAAGGATGCCGGTAAGTGATGCGCCCGTTAATCACGCCGCGTGTCTGCGGAATACCTCCCCCACCGATAAGCGGCATTTTCCCCACGAGCCACATGACGAAGACGAGAATGCCCCAAGAAAACAGAAAGAGTGGAATGTGCCAGTACCAGGCCGGATGCGAAGCGAAGAAACCACTGCGGAGGTGGAACAGATAATAGAGAAGATAGTGATAGGGTACAGCGACCAGTCCCGTCAGCAAACCGACGAACATGCTGACGAAATACAGCCGGGCATCCACCAGCTTCAACTTCCAGATGTGCCAGCCGCGTACTGTTTTCCAGTTCTTGACCCTCGTCCAAAGACGTTCTGCCTTATCCCATAGTTCCATAACAAAACAACTCCCGTTAACTTGCGCTTTACAACAACAAGCAACGGGAGTTGTTTTATACAGAAACATTATTTACCAAAATCTGTTCTTTGCAGGATTATACTCAAATCCCACGAGCTTCAATTTTCGTACAATGTCCTCTTTCTCTACGTTCATATCCTCGCAGAGCGCGTCCAGCGAAGGATAGAAATCACGCAGTTTCATGTTGATGAAGCTGTACAGCATCACCGGGTCCTCAGGTAATCTCATAGTTACAATCTTTAAATTTAAACTAATACCGGGGACAAAATTACAATAAAAAAACAAAATAGAGATAATTTTAGTGTGGAATATACAACCTACCCACCGCAAACGATTGAGGGCCATGTTTACGGAGCTTCCGTCTGCTCTATCTTCAGGGAGACCTTCTCGATAATCTTGCCAAGCTCCTCTTCCAGCGGAATCACATTAAAGTCGCCCCAGAAATCGGCATCATACTTGAAGTCGGTTTCAGAGAAGACGGTATGCACCGGCAGCCGTTCCGCACGCGGGAAGCGCGTCACGTTCTCCCCGTCAATCCGGCAGGTCACCATCTCGAACCAGGTATACAGAGTGGGATTACTGAAGAGCATGCGTTTTCTCTTCATCTTGAAGTAAAGGTCGCCACGGATGTGGTGGACATAATAGGTACCGTTCCAGGGTTTGTATGAGACGGTATAGACAAGTTTCTCCGTTGTCAGCCTGATTTTCGGAGCCTGGCGTATCACGAAAAGCCGTGTGGCGGCCTTCACATACCGGGGATGAATCTCGAAGCGGGCACGCAGCAAGGCGCTGTTCTCCGAGTCTATATAGAGTTCTCCGCAGAACAAAGGCTCCTTTACCCCACGTTTCTGCTCAAAATAGACGACGTTGGCAGTACGGTCGTCCACCGATACGATGTCGCCCGAAGTATAGGTATAAAGTTCCTCGCCGGATTCCAGCAAGAGGAAGTCTGGAAGATTCTTCATGATGTCCAACTGCAGACATGCTTCCACCCCGGAGCTGATTTTGGCAAGCACACTGTCCGTCTGCTCCCGGTTATCTATCTTGCTCATCTTGAGCAGTTTCACCTGGTCTTTCTGTCCGGGTTCCATCGTCGGTGATTTGTAGACCTTGAAAACGGCCTCCGTCAGGCTCTGGAACTTATTCTTCAATTGTACGCCTTCCCGGTAGAAGGTGGTCAGATAGACCGGAGAAGTGGAGCAGTTCCTATCCCGGTGCTCTATCATCTCGCGAAGCAGCTTTTTAGGCTCCACCAAGCGGATAAGCACTTCTTGCAAGGAAATGACTTTCGGCTCAAGGCTCAGGACATTGCTGCGTCCTTCCAAAGCAGAGGCTTCCACCGTTTGCCCCACATAACCCAGATGGGAGAAGGAGAGCATGCAGCGCCTCAACGAGTCGGGCAGGTTGAGCCGGAATTCACCGTTCTGGTTGGTAATGTTACCCAGTGAGGTTCCTTGTGCGATGACCGACGCACTGACGACGGGCTCTCCCGTCTCCTTGTCCAGCAGGATTCCGGCAATGGTGGAATATGCCGGTCGGGGCGGCAGGGGTACCGTTTCTTCCATACTCTTCCTTTCTGCCGCCCGTGTTATCAATATATGGTTGCCTAATACCTTCAATTCGAGGTTCCGGCTGCCGGTTATCCTATGAATGGCCTGCCTCACGGAACACTCCTGCTTCCTGACCCTCACCACTGAGTCGTTATGGATGACCTTACTATCATAGATAAACAGATAGCCGGACTGCTCCGAGACTTTCCCCAACAGCGCATAAACCGTTCCCTTCATTCCAGGCAGCCGGACGATGCGGTCCAGCACATCGCCTCCGTCCGCTCTTGCACTGCCTGCCAGGAAGAAAATGAAGAGTGGCAAATGGAGAATGAAGCATTTCATTGAATTCATTGTTCCGACAATATCAGTCTATTGCCCTGACGTGTACACTTCAAGTCGAACGTCCAGCATATCAGCTCGGCCACAGACTCCGGGGAGTTATTCGAAAATTCGACCGTCAGCCGCCGTTTGCCCAGGGTTGGCGACGCGGCTTCTATCTGCCAGCCGGCAGACTCCTTATTGATGGCACGCAGCACATCCTCCAGGCACTCGTCCTTGAAACGGATGTTGCTGGTGTAGCGGTCAAAGAGCTCCGGATTCTCCGTCTCGCTGACGAGCAGACTGCCCCCCTGCAAGATAACCGTTTCTCCCGCCTCTACAAAGACCGTCTGTTCCTCTTGTTTCAGCAGCACCTTCACCTTCCCGCGCTTCACGGACAAGCTGAAGGGGACCCCTTCATTGCTCCTGACATTGAAAGCCGTGCCCAGTACCTCCACACGCACTCTCGCCGTCTCAATCGTAAAAGCCTGCTCGGGTTTCTTTGCCACATCAAAGAAGGCTTCGCCCTGCAGGTTCACTTCCCGCTTGTCTTCCGCAAAATGTTCAGGATACTTCAGCGTGCTTTCCTGCGCCAGATATACCACCGAACCGTCTTCAAGGGTCTTGACCAGTGTGGGCTTCTCCCGGTTCTCCTCCGTCAGCAAGCTACGACTGTCCCCACCTTGTTCCGGTACGGCCCACCATGCGGCAAAACATACGATTCCGGCAATCACGGCTGCCGAAACGCTCCCCCACTTGAGGTAAAGCCTGCGGTGCGTTGCCGAAGCGTGTTCCGCATCTGCCGGCAGCAGGCAGTCCGTTTCGAAGCGGGCATAAAGCCGTACCCATGCCTCGTCGGTCCTTGTCTTCTTTTTATCTACTTCCATCATTGTGTCCGGATATAATTATCAATTTCATTTCGTAAGGTTCGGAGTACCTTGGTCATTTCCGCTTCCACCGTCTTGACGGACAACGAAAGCGACAAGGCAATCTCTGCATATTTCTTCCCCTCCATGCGGTGCATCCTGAAAATCTGCTGCCGGCGCCGGGGCTGCTTGTCGAGCGTATGCCGGATGAGAGTCCGTAGTTCCTCGTACTCCAAATGCGCGTGGGGGTCGGACGAATAGCCCGGCCCGGACTCCGTACGGACAGATGCCCGATAGCGCTCCTTGACCTCCTGATGCTCACAAAACTGCACGGCTTCATTTCTCACAGAACGGTAGAGATAGCTTTTCACGGACTGGAATACTTGTAACCGCTCCCGGTTCTTCCACAGCACGTAGAACAGCTCCTCCACAATTTCCTCGGCAGACGCCGTATCACCCGTGATGCCCGCAGCATACCAGCAAAGAGGGGAATAATACCGGCGGAAGATTCCTTCGAACGCCTTTATATCGCCCTCCTTTATTCTGGCCAGTATCATCAGTTCGTCCAGCATACACGGTGTTTTTTCTCGGTTGCTCCAAATATAAGGAAAACTATCAGATAATCAATTGGATTGTTTCCGCAATTTATTGACTGCATTCTCCAGGGATTCCGTAGGTTCTATGATATTGTAGTTCCTCCAGAAGTCTTCGTTCCAATACTCATCCACCAGGTCGTAGAATACCTGCTTCCGTTTGAAGGTGTTCTTGTTGGAGATGCCGGAGAGAGGGCTTTCCGTCCTGTCGGTCACCACCATTTCGGAGAAAGCGGTGTAGCTGGAGGAGAACAGTCTTTTTTTCCAGTCGCATTTAAAGCGGATGACATTCCGTATATAGTTCAGGTAAGTCTTGGTCCCCTGCTGCTTGTAGGTCACCAGATAGGCGACTTCCTGCGGGCGGAACCGCAAGCCGACGGGCTTCTTATGCAGAATGGCCTCCACTGCCTTCACCCGGTTTGCCATGTCCAGGCCAAACTCGGCACGTGTAAAGGAGAGCCGTTCGTAGTCTATATACAGTTTCCCGATGAACAAGGCATACATCAGGCTGACCCGCGGACGGAAGCTGACTACATACTGCATGCGGTTATCCAGATTGACGGGGTCCTCCATACGGAATTCATAATAGTCCAGATTGTCCGTGCTCAACAGCGCATCGCCATTCTTCACAATGTCCAGATAAAGGGACAAATTGGGGCCTCCCACCACTTTCACAGCCAGCGTGTCACTCTGCTTTTGGCTCAGCAGGCGGCGGCCTTTCAGCAGCTGCACCTTGTCGCGGTCCACATCGCGGGAGTTATAATCCGTCTTATAGACATCCATCACTGCCTCGGACACGCTGATATAGCGGCGGCGCTTCTGCACGGTTTCCCGATAGAAGGCGGTCAGCATGTTGTCATTGCCAGAATAGTTTACTGGAATTTTCTTGATGGCCTCTTCCACTATGACGCGGGGATTATTGCCATAGACCACAATCTCGCTCAAAAGATTGGGAGCCGGTATCATCCAGATGGTCAGCCCGCCCGTTTTTTCAAGTTCTTCCAGAGAGAGGTGTGTAGTGAGATAGCCGATATGGGAGACTTCCAGTCCACGGAAAGCTTCCGCTTCCGCTACTTTCAAGGAGAATGTGCCGTCGGCATTGGTCACCGTTCCGATATTGTTGCCGACAACAGAGACGTTCACGTTTTCGAGTTTCTTCCTGCTGTCCTTATTCTTGACCGTACCGGTGATGACGAGCTCGTTCACTGCCGCGTCCTGCGCCATCAACGGGGTGATACCCGAAGATAAGAATGCAAACAAACACCCAAGTGTAAATCCTACAAAGTTTTTCATAAGGCATGTTTTTAAGGGGTTTCTATTAATAAGAGCGGTGAGAAAGATAAAACCCTATGGAATGGAGAGAAAAACACCAAAAAAGTAGTACGTTGATAATCAGAGAGAAATTTTGCCAAGACATTGCCATAGGTTTGGCAAAACTTTGCCATGCCTATGGCAAAAGTTTGCCAACGCGGTGGCAAAGTCTTGCCAATAGTAAGGCAAAACCTTGTCAAACTGTTGGCAATAGCTTAGTTGAATTGTTGGGGCTTCCGCTGGCTCAGAATAACGTAGATGATGACCGGCGCACCGATAATGGGCGTGACGGCATTCAAGGGGATAATACCCGCTTCGCCGGGCAAGACGCAAATCAAGTTGCAAAGCAGTGCCACTGCACCGCCACTCAGGATGGTGACCGGCAATAGGGAATTGTGATTGGCTGTCCCCAATATCATGCGGGCCACATGCGGCACGGCCAGGCCGATAAAGGCGACCGGACCACAGAAGGCGGTGGTGACAGCCGTCAAGAGCCCGGTGATAATCAAAAGCCAGTTGCGCACACGGCGGATATTTACACCTAGATTTTCGGCATAGCGCTCTCCCAGCAACAAGGCGTTCAGGGGCTTTATCAACAATAATGAGCCGAACAGTCCCACAATGGTGACCAGCGCAAAGGCCGGCATCTGCTGTAGGGAAACTCCACCGAAGTTGCCCAGCCCCCATATCATATAGGACTGCACCCCCTCTGCCGTAGCAAAGAAGTTCAGCAGGGCAATGGCCGAAGAAGCGATGTAGCCTATCATGATACCCGTTATCAGCAGCATGACATTGCTCTTTATCAGCGTGGAAAAGAAAAGGATAAGTGCCATAATCAGCATGGCTCCGATAAATGCGCCAAGCAGTACGGAGAAGAAGCCGGACAGACTGAACACCCCTGCCGTGATGCTGCCGCCAAACAGCAGCATGACGAAGGCCACTCCCAGACTTGCCCCGGCGTTGATGCCCAGAATGGATGGTCCTGCCAGCGGATTCTTGAAAGCCGTCTGCAACATCAGTCCGCAGACAGCCAATGCGCCACCGCAAAGCAGCGCCGTCAGCGCTTGGGGCAAACGGGATTCCCAAAGGATGAAGCTCCAGCTTGCCTTCTCCCCCTCTCCACCGAGCAGGATACGGAAAACATCGGCAGGCGGAATCGAAACCGACCCCACCAGCAGATTGCCCGCAAAAAGCAATAAGATTACTACTCCCAGCCCGATACCATATTTCCAGCCTTTACTCATAGTTACATTATTTAGCACACAGAGACACGGAGGCACAGAGTTTTCTATTACTTTCACAAAAGTTCCGTATCTCTGTGTTCATCACTCCTTCAGTCTGCAAAAATAGCGCAAGCCTCCCAAATCTCCTATTTCGGGATGCAGAATCTGTATTAGGTCGGATAACAAATAATCGGGACGGAACGGAGTCTCCTCGTAGAAAGGAACTTTCGCCGTATTACAACCATAGACATTCCGGGTCTTGAAAGCCTTAAAACCGGTGTAGCCGATATAATCCGCCTCCAAATCAGCGTAGGTCATATCGCGGTCACGGTTGTACTTCACCAACCAGACGTCGGCATCGCCCGCCTTGTCGAAAACGGTCTCGAAAGCCAGAGGAACAGAGCCGCTGTGGGTATCGTCGGCAAAGGCGTAACGCCCGCAAGCATCCTGAAAAAGCCTTCCTATGGTGCTACGCCCTCCCGGTACGTACCATGCCGAGCCACTTTTCAACTCACTGACAACGGAGAACGAGGTGGATGAAAGTTGCGCACGCATCTTGAGGCGTTGGTAACAACTGTCCACTTCAGCAAAAAGGCTGTCGGCTTGTGGCGCAACCCCGAAGAGCAGTCCGTAGAAACGCATCCACTCGGCACGTCCCAAAGCGGAGGTTTCCATGTAGTCGGCACATTCGATGATGGGAATATCCAGTTTCTCGATACGGCCATAACCGCCACTGTTCTCGAACGGAGACAGAAGGATGGCATCGGGATGCAGGTCGATGATGCGCTCCATATCGGGATTCATACCGTCGCCACAATCGGCGATGGCACCCCGGCGGCAGGCTTCGTGCACGGCGGGTAGTTTGATGTACTTCAAGTCACAGACACCGCCGATGCTACCAAACACACCCAGATTATCCATCAGTCCGCAGTGGACGGAAGAGTAGATGACTGATTTGGAGAGTGGGGTACGTACCACAGTACCTGCCGGAAGATGTGCCGGGAGTTCGCGGTCTTTCGGGACCAGTATATAGGTATGTAGCGTGTGCAACGTATCCCAAGGATTGCGCAAGGTGGCAAGGGTATAGCCGGGATAGGACATTAAGGTAAGATTCTCTGCATAACGTAAGGGAATGGTGTCACCGTTGGCCAAAGCAGAGGCAGTCTTGCTCCTTCCCCCACAGGAGGAAAGAAACAAGACTGCGAACAGACAGATAAGTAAACTATTTCTTTTCATTGATATTAATTGAAGAAGATAGCAGAATTAGGATTCATACCTCCTGCATCGAACTGCTCTATAAAGGTACCGTCTTTCTTGAAACGATAAATGGTGCCGTTCGTGGTATATTCAGAAGTACCAATATAGAAATCACCGTTATTATCATTTACTTCCAACATATAAATCGTAGAAGTTTTCAACTTTTCCGGTATATCCTTCAAGAAAGAAGCTTCATCCATCTTTCCAGTCTTTATATTATAAGTAAAAAAAGAAGCGGTAGGATTGGTGTAATTTGAATAAGTCAAATAGAGAATATCATCAGTAGCACACATACGGGTGGCACTGCCTAATTCCGTCACCTTATTGTTGGCAGCAGGGTCTATCATCTGTAATGAATAGCCAATATCAACATAATTACCCCATGAAATCAAAAAAACCTTATCATCCTCTTCAACCAAAGCATTGGGGTTCAAACCTACCGTCAACGTCTCTTTCAACTTGAAAGTACGCAAATCTATCACCTTTACGTCATTGTGATAAGTGCTCCAATCAGCAGTACAGCTATTCGCCACATAAAGCATATCCTCGCAGATTGCCACACCTTCCAGATTGTCGCCAAGTCCGGTCAATTTATCCACTACCTCCAACGTTTTCGCATTGATTTTAGCTACAGCTCCTCCGTAGAAGGAAGCATAGATATATCCATCTTCAGCATCGATATAACGAATGCCTGCACTGAGGTCGTTGTCGTCTACAAACGAAACACGTTTCAACTCCACACCCGCAGCATTCAGCTTAGTCAGATAATTGGAACCACTTACAGCTATATATATTTCATCTTCATACTCAATCATACTCTGACCAAGGTCACCCAACTTGGCGTTGTTTTGAGTCTGGTAAATATCACTGATGAAATCCGCATCCTTATTGGGTGCATAAAAGGCAAGTCTTGCGTTATTAGCTCCCCAACCACCCTCGTTCAGAATATAGACACGCGCCTGCGGCAGTGTCACCTTCGACCCGCCGTCATCCAGAGAATCGTCATCGTCGTCACTACAAGATGCCAAAGAGGCACCCAAAGCAAGCATGCAGAGCATACCGAATAATAAACTTCTTACTTTCATAATTACAGTTGTTATTGTTTATAATTAGTTTTTGTTGTTCATAAATAGATTATTCAAAACTTGAAAGTACCCGTCAACCGCCACGAACGGCCCGGCATAGGATAATATTTTATCACGTCATACTGTTCATCGGTCAGATTTATAATCTCGGCCTGCAACAGAAGCCGGCAACCGCCCAAAGCAAACTCATGAGAGAGGCTCATCGTATGCTCCAGATAGCCCTCAATCTCATTCTCCGGAATGTTCTGCGACAAATAGTAACGCTTTCCCACTCCTACCGCCGAGTAGCCCACATTCACCCACGGCGTTTCTACAATGGCGGACGCGTTTCCGCTATGAAGAGGAGTATAAGGCAATTGGTCCTTATAGTTCTTCGCGTCGGAATCGGTCAGGTCAATGGCCTTTTGCCATGTATATCCGCCCGACATAATCAGTCTTATTTTCTCCGTCAATGGAACGGTTGCCGCCAAAATGGCATCCACACCTGCGGCATGCACCTTGCCGTAGTTCGCCATCTTCCACGCATAGGTGGTGGGAAAAGCCACAATCTTATCCGTCACATCATTATAGTAACCGTCGAGCGTAACGGAGATATAGTCGAACACAGACAATCCGGATTTGCTCCATGTGATACCGACATTATATTCGTCTGCCTTCTCGGGTCGCAGATTACGGTTGCCCAGCCGGTAGTAATAGAGGTCGTTGAAAGTGGGCAGACGGAACGTACTCTTATACATCAACCGGAAATACAGCGACTCGTCCTGCCAAGGCTGCATACTGACTGATAAAGAGGGGGCAAAGCGATGGAAGTCATCGGGGACCGTACCTTTCTCGGCATGCTCCGAAGTGGCAGTATGCACCAGCGAAGCCGTGGCCGTGAGCCATCCTTGCCGGTAGCGTGCATTGAAGGCACTGATGGAAGTATATCTTGTAGGGAAAGGACATTCCGGCAAACTGTTGCGCAACTTGTTTATCACCCCATCCTGCGCCAACGAAAGGGTCAAAGCTTCCAAAGGACGGTAGAGAACGGTCACGGAAATATAATATTCGTCTTGCCGGTGATTTTCCCGATAATATCCGTCGGCATATTCCTTGCCCTCATCCTTATATTGGTTCCAGCCATGATTATACTTTGCCTGTGCCTGCAAACTCCACCGGGGCGAAAAATGCTTCCTATAACGTGCCTGCACAAAAGTATTCTCATCCCAAAGCGTTTCATCGGAAAGGGGATTATAGAGCGTAACCGCCCCTGGAAGTCCCCGGCGGGAATAGAAGTAGTAACCCTTCACATCCAGTTCGCTGTCATCCTTGAAAGTATGATAAAAGGTAGCTTCGCCCTGCCAGGAATAGATGCCGGAGTTGTTACGTTTCTCTTCCGTCACGTATTTCCCATTGACCAGCGTGAAAGGGTAATTACCGTCCGCCCTCATATAACCGGCATCTACCGCCACGCGTGTACGGCAGCCCAGTTTCTGCCACCAGCGCAGCGAGGGGCTGACCATGCCGAACGACCCTCCGCGCACCCGTGCCTGAAAAGCGGCATTGCGCCCGTCATCAAAATGAGGTTTTTCCGTCTCTATGCCCAGCACACCGGCCGACGCATACAAGCGGGCGGACTGTAACAAGTCCTCCGACTGCCCGATGGCGAGCGAAAGCATGGAAACATTGTCCAGCGAAAAACGCCCGATATCTATCTGCCCTGCCTGACAATTGCTCACCGCCACCCCGTCATAACTGACAGCTGTATGGGCTGCTCCCATATTGCGTATGGAAACCGTTTTCAGTCCTCCAATGCCTCCATAGTCCTTTACATTGGCTCCGGCAAAACGACGTACAGCATCTGCCATATTCTGTATTCCCAGCTGGCTGATATCCTGCCGTGACATTGTCTGTATGGGTACGGCAGAAGTCACTTTATTGGGCGACCTGCGTGCTGTCACTGTCACTTTCTCTATCTGATGCACTTTCCCCGTAATCGTATCTCCCCCCACCTCCTGGGCAGAGAGCCGGAGTATACTTGCACCCAATGAAACAGCACAGACCAGTAATACCTTAGTCCTTCCTGACATAGAATAAATGAAGATTATCTTAAACCATTTGCGCACTGCCCACTTTCCTCGAATGGACAATTTTTCGACTTTGTTTTGCAGGTCTTCTGACTCGTTCCCGGTACATCGCCTTCCCGTTCTTTCCGAAGAACAGTGGCACAAGTATGATACACCGAGCATGGAACTCACAGCAGCGGGACTGTTCGGGACTTTCACCCGATTCCCTTTTCATCCGCTTCTCCGGATAGAGAACGCGGAACAAAACGTGGGCAAAGATAGGATAAATAAAAGAAGTTTCAGTAAACAATAAAACGAATATTACCGTTTTAACAGTCATTTTTTTAACTTTGTAACATAATAACCCCAAAATCGAGTTGCCATGAAATATAAGTTATTGGTTCTTGATGTAGATGGAACGCTACTCAATGATGAAAGAGAAATTAGTAAAAGGACATTAGCTGCTCTGCTAAAGGTCCAGCAAATGGGAGTGCGCATAGTTTTGGCATCCGGTAGGCCGACTTATGGACTGATGCCACTGGCCAAAACCCTCGAACTCGGCAATTATGGAGGGTTTGTTCTCTCCTATAATGGTTGCCAGATAATAAAAGCACAGAACGGAGAAATATTGTTTGAACGACGCATCAATCCGGAAATGCTGCCTTATCTGGAAAAGAAAGCCCGCAAGAACGGCTTTGCCATCTTCACCTACCACGATGATACCCTCATTACGGATAGTCCGGACAATGAATATATAAAGAATGAAGCCCTGCTAAACAATTTGAAGATAATCAGGGAAGATGAATTCTCTACTGCCATAGACTTCGCGCCTTGCAAGTGCATGCTGGTGAGTGATAAGGAAAAAGCTCTGATAGGGCTGGAACAACATTGGGAAAAACGCCTGGCAGGTACTCTGGATGCTTTCCGTTCCGAGCCTTACTTTTTAGAGGTGGTGCCCTGCGGAGTCAATAAAGCGAATACGTTAGGCGCCCTATTAGAGCATTTGGGAGTAACACGGGAAGAAGTCATTGCCGTTGGAGATGGCGTATGCGATGTGACCATGCTCCAATTGGCCGGCATGGGGGTAGCTATGGGACATTCACAAGATTCTGTAAAGGTCTGTGCAGACTATGTGACTGCATCGAATGAAGAAGATGGAGTGGCCCTGGCCGTAGAAAAACTAATATTGGCAGAAGTGCGTGCAGCAGAGGTGCCTCTTGATTTACTGAACGAACGGGCACGACACGCATTGATGGGAAACTTGGGCATTCAATACACATACGCTTCGGATGAGCGCGTAGAAGCAACCATGCCGGTCGACTACCGTACCCGCCAACCCTTCGGCATTCTGCATGGCGGTGCCACCCTTGCCTTGGCAGAAACCGTTGCCGGGCTCGGCTCCATGATTATCTGCGAACCTGATGAGATTGTCGTGGGAATGCAAGTCAGCGGAAATCATATTTCTTCTGCACACGAAGGAGATACCGTAAGGGCAGTGGCAACCATCGTTCATAAAGGGCGTTCATCCCATGTGTGGAATGTGGACGTATTTACTTCCACCAATAAACTGGTTTCCTCTATACGGGTAGTGAATAGTGTTATAAAGAAAAGATAAAATAACTGTTATAAACTACGTAATGTAAATGCATGAAAATCAAAAGGGAACGAGGGGGTTAACCAATTCCTCGGTTTTATCCTTACTTTTGTAAACTATATTAGAGAGTTATCCCGAACAACAAAAAGAAAACGATGCAGATACGCAACAATACATTGATAACGGAATGTTCAGCTTATGATTTCAAGGAAATGTTGGAACGTAAGAAAGTGAAGTCATGGCTTAAATCCGTGTCGGCTTTTGCCAATACGGAAGCATCTTCTTTCTTCACTACATTCTATAATCTGAATTGGGGAAAGAACGAAAGAATACCCGTAGAAGAAGTGGCCGAAAGGGTAAACAGTCCCCTCAAAAAGTATCCTGCAAACGAAGAAAGTTCGGTCGAAAAGTTCGGTGTAAATGCGAAAATGTTCGGTGTAAACGACAAAAGTTCGGAGACAAGGTTCGGAGAGAGCACAGATGCCCCTAAAAACATAGGAAAGACAGCACAGAAGATTATCGATTTCGTCATTTCCGATCCTCCTATGTCAGCCGAAACTATGGCTTACAAGATTGGTATAAGTTCTCGTGCCGTAGAAAAACAAATTGCAAAATTGCGGTCTATGGGTATCTTATCTCGTGAAGGTGCGGACTTTGGTGGCTATTGGCGCATTGTCATTAATCCTCAAACTGAAAAATAAGTATATAAGATTGACTTGAAATTCAAAAACACAAGAGGCGTGCAACTTAATGGATTACACGCCTCTTTTTTCTATAAAATCACCTATTGCAACTTACTTCACTTCCTCAAAGATAATTACTGCTGTATACCAGTGTATTATATATAACTTGGTACAAATATGATTACTTTACTTCGTTTACTCTATATTTCAGCCTTAGCGAGAATAGAAAAGCTACCGCAAAAAACTTTAACTTAGTTTAACCATACTATTTTTGACGATTTCTATTTTCTCTTGTTTTCAGATAGTCTTCGATATTTTCTCTTATTATGCTTTTCTTTTCATAAGCTATTGATTTGCAAAACGGTATCTATTTTTTTCTTTCGTTTTTTATGAAAAAGTGTTATACCTTTGCATTGAGAAATAAAAAACAATAGGCATGAAGCAAAAACAATATATACTCCATTCTTTGACAATAGAGGTCATTGCGGTGTTGCTGGCTTCAATGATTGCATTTCAAATATGCAATATGCTTAGCATACGAATGAGTTTGCTTCCGTTCGTTATGGCTGTCGGATATGTGATACTGAAACTTCTATATCATCTTTGCATCTCTATAGCAAGATACATTATAGAAACTCCTTTGTCACATTTGGCATTAGCCGATGAAGTGACAGATAAAAAGACTTCGGCTGTTGCATCCTTACATACCCAAGATTGTGTAGAAGTACAAAAAAGGCGTATGGAATTATTCCATTATGAATACCAGCATGAGCAACAACAATACAAGCAACAAAAAGAAAGAGAAGAAGACGAGAAATTAAATGCTATCCTGAAATATACACGAGACACATTCAAGCGTTTTGATTTGGACGAAACAGAGATTTTCCAAATTTGCGAATCTGTCCGCTATTTTGTGACTAATCGTCAAGTGCTTTCCATGACCGAGATTCATATTAAGAAACATAGTTCGCTCACACAAATCTCTTTAAAGAACTTTGCTTGGAACATCGCTTTCCAATATAATATAGGTGGAGATGTAACTACATCATTTGTGATGGCGACATTTGCCGAATGGTTCACTAACTCCACGTTTGACACCGTAAGAAAGAATCTGCGAACTACAACAGGTCGGCATAAAATTGAAATTGACGAAAATATCCTGTCGAAATACGGTATCTAAGCCATTTTTTCGCTTCCAAATAATAATTATTATCGGAAGTTGCTTATGTTATCAGAGTATTTATATAAATTTGCTCTTGAATTAAAACGTTTTACCTCATGGCTAATTTGAACAGACTAAAAGTCGTACTTGCAGAACAACAAAAAACAGGAAAATGGCTTGCAGAACAGATTGGTAAATCCAATTGCACTGTGAGTAAATGGTGTAGTAATTCTGTTCAACCAGACCTCAAAACCCTTAATGATATAGCTAATGTTCTTGATATTGATGTGAAAGATTTGATTGTTAGCAGTAATAAATCTTAAAACAATTTATTATCATGGAAGTAAACAAGAAAGAACTCAAAGAACAAGAGATACGCACCTTGTTCATTACCCCTGCACTCCAACAAAAGGGCTGGGCTGTAAGCGTAAATATGCGTGAAGAGTATTATTTCACTGATGGTCGAGTACTTGTTGTTGGCAACCAACATTCAGTAGCAGAGGGCAAAAAGGCTGATTATCTATTATACCATAATGGTAAGCCCATTGCAGTGGTAGAAGCTAAAGATAACAAACATGCCGTTGGGGGTGGTATTCAACAAGCTATGGATTATGCCCAAATCCTTGACTTGAAATTTGCGTACTCCAGTAATGGTGATGCTTTCTTGGAACATGACTTTATCACAGGGAAAGAAACCGAAATCAAATTAGAGAATTTCCCGACAGAAGAGGAATTATACAATCGTTATCTTGCATCCAAGAACTATACATCGGATGAACTTAACATAATAGAAACACCGTTTTATTATGATGCCCATAGCCATGAGCCAAGATATTACCAACGTATAGCGGTTGACCGTACAGTGGAAGCCATTGCAAGAGGACAACAGCGTGTACTTGTCGTAATGGCTACCGGTACTGGTAAGACTTTCACTGCTTTCCAGATTATCCATCGTCTCCATAAAAGCGGAGCAAAGAAAAAGATTCTTTATCTTGCAGACCGAAATATCCTCATTGACCAAACAATGGTGCAAGACTTCAAACCTTTCAAGAAGTTTATGACTAAGATAACTTCTGTTGGGGAAGGCGAAGAGAAAATTGACTCCTCATACGAGGTATATATGGCGTTATACCACCAACTGGTTGGAAAAGAGGGCAAGCCAGATCCGTTTTTGGAGGTGCAGCCAAACTTCTTTGATTTGATTATCGTTGACGAGTGCCATCGTGGTAGCGCAAAGGACGATTCTGCATGGCGCAAAGTATTGGAGTATTTCAGCTCGGCTACCCAAATCGGTATGACTGCTACCCCGAAAGCTGATGAAGGAGCAAACAACTTGGATTATTTCGGAGAGCCGGTATATACCTATTCCCTTCTTCAAGGAATCCAAGATGGTTTCTTGGCTCCATATCGGGTTACTGCCGACTTCATCAACGTTGATTTGCAGGGCTGGACTCCCGATGAAGGTGAAATAGATTTGTTAGGAAAGGAGATTGAACAGAAATTATATCAAAGACAGAATATAGGTCGTGACCTTGCCATTAAGTTAAGGCGTAAAGTAGTAGCACACAGGATTACCCAAATGTTATACGACATCGGTCGTATGACAAAGACAATCGTGTTCTGTTCAGATATTGAGGAAGCCGCCGAAATGCGAACACTGCTTATCAACATAAATAGCGATTTATGTAAAAAATCTCCTTACTACGTAACACGCATTGTCGGAGAGGACAAAGAGGGGAAGAAGCAGTTAGACAACTTTATCAGTGTTGACGAACCTTATCCGGTAATTGTTACTACCTCCGAACTTCTATCTACAGGAGTGGACTGCAAAACTTGTGGCTTAATCGTCATTGATAAAGAAATTGGCTCTATGACGGAATTTAAGCAAATCATCGGGCGTGGTACACGACTTAGAAAAGACAAAGGCAAGTGGCATCTGGAAATCCTCGACTTCCGCAATGCTACCGCAAAATTCAAAGACCCGTCATTTGACGGCGACCCTGAACCACCCAAAGGCGGTGAAAAAAAGCCGAAGCCATATCCGCCTGTTCCCTCAAATCCTCCAACAGCTCACGAACCTCGTGAAAAGTATCTTATCAATGGAAAGGATATTCGTATTGCACATGAGATAGTATCTGTTTTGGGAGAGGATGGCAAAACCATGAGAACGGAAAGCGTTCAGTCCTTTGCGAGAAAGCAACTGTTGCGACACTATCAAAGTTTGGATGATTTCGTACAAACGTGGACTGAAGCAGAACGCAAACAGGCGGTTATGGATGAGTTAAAGGAATATGCCATCTTGATAGACGCAGTACGTGAAGCAAATCCGGCATTGAAAGATGCCGATATCTTCGATGTGATATGTCACGTTGCATTTGACCAACCACCATTGACGAGGAAAGAAAGGGCTAACAATATAAAGAAACGTAACTACTTCGGAAAGTACGAAGGCAAGGCTCGTGAAGTATTGGAGGCTCTTCTTGACAAATATGCGGAGAATGGTATTCTTGACTTTGAAAAGGCAAATATTTTGGAGATTCCTCCATTCAACAGCATAGGGAAACCAACTAAAATCATAAAACTATTTGGTGGCAAAGTCGCTTTTGAACAAGCCATCAAAGAATTGGAATATCAAATATATAAATCAGCTTAAAAATGGCAGTAAATAATATCATAAAGCGAATCCAGAATATCATGCGTCAAGACGCGGGTATCAATGGTGACGCACAAAGAATTGAACAGATGACTTGGATGTTCTTCTTGAAAGTCTATGACACACAAGAAGAAACATGGGAATGGAAAGATGAGAAATACAAGTCCATTATCCCCGAGGATTTGCGTTGGCGTAACTGGGCAATAGATAAAAAAGACGGTGAAGCATTGACTGGAGAAGCCCTACTCTCTTTCGTCAATGAGAAACTGTTTCCTACCTTGAAGAATCTCCCGATAGATGCCAATACCCCAAGAGCTAAAAGCATTGTTCAAGAAACATTTGCAGACTTGAACCAGTATATGAAGAATGGAACGCTTCTGCGCCAAGTGGTCAACATTGTAAACGAAATCGAATTTGACGATGCTGACGACCGTCACACATTCGGAGATATTTATGAGGGAATTTTGAAAGATCTGCAATCGGCAGGAAATGCCGGAGAGTTCTACACACCACGTGCATTGACTGATTTTATTGTGATGATGCTCGACCCGAAATTGGGCGAAACCTTTGGCGACTTCACCAGTGGAACGGGAGGCTTCCTCACCTCGGCACTTAAATATATGGGCAGGAATATTGGCTCTGCGGCAGATGGAGAAAAACTGCAAAATGCCGTTGTAGGTCAGGAATGGAAACCGTTGCCCTACCTTTTGAGCATCACAAACCTGCTGCTCCATGATATTGAAGCTCCCAACATAACCAACTGTGATTCGCTTGGAACGAATGTTACTGATTTCAAGGAAAGCGACAAGGTTGATGTTATCGGCATGAATCCTCCGTATGGTGGTAGCACGGAAGACAGCGTAAAAAGCAACTTCCCAGTACAGTACCGTTCAAGTGAAACTGCGGATTTGTTTATCGCCCTTATCATGTATCGCCTCAAAGCTGGTGGACGGTGCGGTGTGATTATCCCTGATGGTTTCTTATTTGGTACGGATGGAGCAAAACTTGCACTTAAAGAAAATCTCCTTCGCAAGTTCAATCTACATACAATCATCCGTTTGCCGGGTTCTATATTCTCTCCATACACATCTATTGCAACCAACATCCTTTTCTTTAATAATGAAGAAGCCGAAGGTTACGAAGAAGGATTCAAGACCAAAGAAACATGGTTCTATCGTCTTGATATGCCGGAAGGGTACAAACACTTCTCAAAGACCAAACCAATGAAGGTGGAGCATACCCTACCTATTCAGGAATGGTGGAAAGACAGGAAAGAAATTATCAGTGACGAAGTGGGTGAAAAGAGCCGTGTGTTCACTGCCCAACAATTGATAGACTTGGATTGCAATTTTGATCAATGTAAGTTCCCGAAAGAGGAAGAAGAAATACTCCCTCCAGCAGAACTGCTCAAACAGTATTTTGAAAAACGTGCTGCGCTCGACCATGAAATAGACAAAACGCTTTCCGAAATTCAAAAGATTCTCGGCATTGACATAAAATCGTGTAACTGATAATTGTGAAGTGATATGAAAGATTTGACCATCTCAAACATAGAAAGACAAAATGTACTTAACAACCGTTTTGCGGTCAGCAAAGTACAGGAGCATCTTGACATTGAAGGAATGCTCTTTGAGGGAGAGTATCGCTTTACAAAAAAAATGGTTGCCGATTTCTACGAAGTAGAAGAACGAACCATAGAACGCTATTTGGAAAAACATTCAGATGAATTAGCAGCTAACGGTTATGTTTTATGTAAAGGTAAACATCTGAAAGAGTTAAAGTTACAATTTGCTCCCGTCATAAATGTCGGGAGCAAAACGACCCAACTTGGATTGTTTAATTTCCGCTCATTCTTGGATATGGGTATGTTGCTTACAGAGAGTGAGAAAGCAAAAAAAGTACGTAGCCTTATCTTGGATTTCGTGATTACCACCATCAATGAAAAGACGGGTGGCGGAACAAAATACATAAACCGCAGGGATGTACATTATCTTCCTGCTGCAATCACAGAAGAAAACTATCGCAAGAATCTCACTTCTGCCATCAATCAATATGTGGACGGACATCCCACATACAAATATCCTCAAATTACAGACTTTATATATAAGGCTGTATTCAAGGAGAATGCTAAGGAGTATCGGGAAGTATTGAAGTTGGATTCCAAAGACAATGTTCGACACACGCTGTATTCAGAGGTTTTATTGGTTATTTCTTCTTTTGAAAACGGTGTGGGGGCAGCTCTCAGTGAACGGTTTAAAGAAAATGGTGGCAGGTTACTTACCATTGACGAGGTAGAGCGCATTGTGAATGAACTTGCCGAACATCCGATGCAGAAACCTTATTTAAATGATGCCAGAACCAAAATGGCTTCAAGGGATTTCAGTTTCCGGGATGCGTATCATGGTAATATAGCAGATTATCTGCAAGCTGTTACTCCTGAAGAGTTTGAACGATTCATCGGTGACCAGTCTATTGATTTTGACCGTATCTTAGCTGATAACAAAGATGTGCTTAAACGCTTAAAGCAGGCAGAAGATGAGTAAGGAAATTATTTACATAGATTACGATGAAGCCTTAAACATCTATGGCAAAATGATTGATGCCAGCGATGGTGGTTTTGAAGGAGTGCGTGATGAAGGTGGTATTCGTGCAACATTGGATTTTGTGCAAAATGATTTATACTATCCAACCTTTGCAGACAAACTAACCTATCTGATGTATAGATTCTGTTCCGGGCATTTCTTCAATGATGGGAATAAGCGTATTGCATTGACTTTAGGCGCATACTTCTTACACAAGAACAACTACTACTGGCACGCCTGCATCTGTATGCGTACATTGGAATCTATCATTTACCATGTGGCAGCATCGAATATCGACCAAGATTTGTTGCTGCGTATCGTCAATAGCTTTTTGACAAGTAAAGACTATGACGAGGAACTGAAAATAGATATTGCCAATGCCATGAGTAAGGGCGAATTAGGAATACAAGGCGAAGATTACGAACAAGATTAAATATGAAAACTATAAAAATTATATTATTACTGTTTTGTATTATTTTAGGACTCAACGCTAAAGCACAAACAGTAGGTTATACTTATAAAGCACTTGCAGCCGAAGGTTGCAATATGAAGTACAGTGTAGCTAAGCAAGACACCATTTATTCGATAGTAGCAACAGTGCGTTCAGACAGAATGAATTTTCTCGCTGAACCAACTATGAAAATTCGGACATTCACAGGTAAATATCTTGAATTAAGAGGAACTGTGATTGGGAATGGAAGTCAATCTGCTGGTGTTATAAGTGGAAATATTGTAATCCCCGTTACAGAAATAAGTTCTACTGCTCAATTCAGAATTACTCCACAGCAGTTTGAAATCTTGAATGAAGGTGTGGCAAAAATTCGGTTGTCTATGACACCTATGAATCATGAACGTACCTTCAAAAAAGACAAGATAGGAAAAAAGTTATATCAGTTCTATCTGAAGGAAAAACAAAAAGACGAAAACTTCTAAGTCAATTAGAATAAAATGAACGGTAAGCAATTAAAAAACAGCATACTCCAGTGGGCGATACAGGGGAAACTTGTACCGCAAGATCCTAATGACGAACCAGCATCTGTGCTTCTTGAACGCATCAGGGTAGAAAAAGCTAAGTTTGTCAAGGAAAAGAAAATCAAGAAAGACAAAAACGAATCAATCATTTACCGTGGTGACGACAATTCCTATTATGAGAAGTTTCTCGCCACCGGGGAGGTAAAGTGCATTGATGACGAGATTCCGTTTGAGATTCCGCAGGGGTGGGAATGGTGCAGATTGAAGCATATGTGTTCTATGCAGGCTGGGAAAAATATATCAGCTTCAGAAATTTATGATGAAAAGTCAGTTCTTCACCCATATAGATGTGTCGGTGGAAATGGACTACGAGGGTTTACAAACACATTCAATGCAGAAGGACATTTTGCTATTATTGGCAGACAAGGAGCATTATGTGGATGCCTTAATATGGAAAGTGGGAAATTCTATGCCACAGAACACGCTGTAGTTGTGAATGGCTTTGGTATAATTCCATCGTTGTTCATCTATTACTTTTTTACAGCATTGAACTTAAATCAATATGCAACCGCAACAGCTCAACCCGGTTTGGCAGTATCCAATATAGTTGAAGTATTTATACCTTTACCTCCGCTTCCTGAGCAACTACGCATAGTCTCAAAAATAGAAAAACTACTTCCGTTAGTCAAAACTTATGAACAAGCACAGAATGGACTTAACGAACTTAATGCCTCACTTAACGAGCAATTACGTAAATCGATCCTGCAAGAAGCAATACAAGGCAAGTTAGTTCCTCAAATTGCAGAGGAAGGAACAGCCGAAAAGTTGCTTACCGAGATTAGCGAAGAGAAAGAACGCCTCATAAAAGAAGGTAAGCTAAAGAAGTCTGCTTTGACCGATTCCATTATCTTCAAAGGTGACGATAACAAGTATTGGGAGAAGAATGGTAAAAACGAAAAAGATATTACTGACGAGATACCATTTGAAATACCTGATTCTTGGGCATGGGTAAGATTAAGTAGTATCTCTGATATAACAGGAGGTTATGCTTTTCAAAGCAGCTCATTAAAAGAAGAATTAGGTAAACGTGTGATACGCATTTCTGACATCAGTGAACAAGGTTTTGTTAATACGAAGATTGTTAGATACAATGGAACTCCAATATCAGATATATATAGAATCCAAAAATTTGATATTATTATGGCTATGACTGGAGGCACTGTTGGCAAAAGTTTGTTTGTTAGAGAATTACCAGAAGATGAGCTTTTGTTGAATCAACGTGTTGCCAGAATACGAAATTTATGGATTAGTGTTGATTATCTTAATTTTGTTATAATAGCTCCACATATCAAAGAGTTTATTAGCAAACAAAAAAACTCAACTAATGATAATATTTCAATGGCAGATATTAGTAACTTTTTAATCCCTCTGCCTTCGATTAAAGAGCAATTACGAATTGTTGAAAAGTTATATAACTTAGCAAGTATTATGAGCAGGTAAACAAAAAATGCTTGGATATAACAGAACAGATACCTTTTGAAATTCCTGAGAATTGGGTTTGGGTAAGGATGGGGCAAATTGGAAATTGGGGTGCTGGCTCAACTCCCCAACGAGGTGATGCGAATTATTATAATGGCAAAATTCTATGGCTTAAAACTGGAGAACTGAATAATGGGATAGTGTATGATACTGAGGAAAAAGTTACGCAGAAGGCTTTTCAGGATTGCTCTTTACGTATGAATAAAATTGGGGATGTCCTTATTGCAATGTATGGTGCTACTATTGGAAAATTAGCAATCGTAGGTAAGGAACTCACTACAAATCAAGCCTGTTGTGGTTGTACTCCTTATTTGATTTATAATTGGTATCTATTTTATTTCCTTATGGCAAGCCGAGATTCTTTCATAAAGAAAGGAGAAGGTGGTGCCCAACCTAATATTTCTCGTGTGAAACTGGTTGAGCACTTAATACCTTTGCCTCCACTAAAAGAGCAATATCGCATTGTTACCCAAATAGAAAAACTATTTGAGCAACTGCGATAATTCATTTACCCGTTCTGTTATACGTTGCTGTTCTGCTAATGGTGGAATGCCAATAGGCAAATTATAAAATAACTCTTTATTGAGGTGCGGAATTGCCGCACCTCTTTTTGAATTTCTCAACTCCTCTTTGTAGAATAGGATGAAAGCCAATACATAAGGCTTCCACATGACTGAAGAAAGCCATAGTTGTTTGAACGTACTCCCCATATATCCATCCTGTGGAACCAAGAAAACTTCACCGGAATTTTCACCATCTACAAGAATGATGTTATCCCCAGCATAGACAAATTTTCCTTTCTCTACGATGGCTGATGATGATTTTCCACGTAAGTATTTTGCATCCAAACAAACGCCCTTTCCGTTTCTCTTTTCACCGTCTATTAGTTGGCATATATCTTTCAAACGTAATACAGTCCAGCTATTGGGATATTCAAAAGAAAGCTCAATTTCAATGATTTGCCCGTTTATCCTCTCATAATACTTGTTATCGTCACCTTTGAATATAATAGAATCGGTTAAGGCAGACTTCTTTAGTTTACCGTCTTTGACAAGTTGCAATTTCTCTTGCCGTATTTGTTCGAGTAATTCTTGTGCTGTACCTTCGTCTGCAATCTGTGGAACAAGTTTTCCCTGTATTGCCTCTTGGAGAATAGACTTCTTTAGCTTATCATTGATTGAAATATTCAACTCTTCCAAGCAGTCCTGTACTTCGCTATATTTTTTTATAAGTGGCAAGAGTTCTTCTAATTTGGCAACAATTCTCTTTTGTTCGGGAAGAGGGGGAAACGGTAATAATAATCCTTTTAAACGATTCGCTGAAAGTCCAGGCATTGCAGTTCCTACTGAAGCTAAGTTATTGCTTTCTTTTAATAGGTAGATAAAGTGATATACATATTCGCAAATGCCATTTACACATGGGCGTAATCTATGGACATGATTTTGAAGACAAATATCATAATCATAGTTCCAAATTGCAGAACGACCGTAACCTGCACCACCTTCACAAACAAGCAAATCGCCTTTTGTAGCAGAACATGTTTTTATTTCTTCCTCTGTAAAATTCATAACTTTTACATTATCAAGGATGAAATATCCCCAATATAGATTGGATGTTGTAATAAATTTCTGTGGTGTTCCGCCATTCTTATTACTACCACTTTGCTGCTTTCCACTTGTATGATTGAAGATGTTGCCAATGCGTGTCCATTCCCACCCCTGCGGTATCTCAAACGGAATCTCCTCGTCAATGCATTTCACCTCTCCAGTAGCGAGAAACTTCTCATAATAGGAACTCAATGAATTTGTGGATGCTATACATTATTAATGATAGCGAATTGTTTAACTAATAATGTATCAGACATGAGCATTGAAAATTTTGAAACGTATCTTCGTCAAGGGAATATGGCGGAGAATACGGTCGCGGCTTACCTCTATGCCGTAAGAGAATACTATTCCCAACACAAGGAACTGAACAAGCGCAATCTGCTTGTTTATAAAACTTATCTCATTGAGAAGTTCAAGCCTAAAACTGTAAATCTTCGTATTCAGGCAATGAACAAGTATCTTGATTGCATGGGGAAATCTCGTCTGAGACTTAAATCCGTCAAGGTACAACAGCGTAGCTACTTGGAAAATGTAATCAGCAATGCCGACTATGTTTTCCTAAAGAACAAACTTAAGAAAGAGGAAAATCAAGAATGGTATTTCGTGGTTCGTTTCCTTGCTGCCACCGGAGCAAGAGTCAGCGAACTAATACAAATGAAGGTGGAGCATGTGCAGATAGGCTATTTCGACATCTACACCAAAGGTGGAAAGATACGCCGTATCTACATTCCGAAAGCTTTACGCAAGGAGGCAACAGAATGGTTAAACAAGGCAAATCGTACCACGGGCTATCTTTTCCTCAATCGCTTCGGTGAACGTATCACTACCAGAGGTATTGCTCAACAGTTGAAAAACTATGCTTCAAAATACGGTTTGAATGAAAAAGTAGTTTACCCTCACTCGTTCCGTCATCGCTTTGCCAAGAATTTCTTGGAGAAGTTCAACGATATTTCTTTGCTTGCCGATCTGATGGGGCATGAAAGCATAGAAACCACTCGCATTTATTTGAGACGCAGTAGTGCCGAACAACAAGAGATTGTTGATAAGATCATAACTTGGTGAGACATTAGGAAGGGTGGTTCGTCCATCCTTCCTAATTCCGCTAAACACACATCGAATATATTATCCATCCTCCCAATGTCAAACAGAAATATGCATATAATATCCAAAATCCAATAACGGAGATTTTTGCTATCCAGCCATTAAGAGAAAACGAAGTATAAGATTTCGCAAATCTATTAACTTCTTTCCAATGTTTTTCATGAGTAGCTTTCAACTCAGCCATTTGTTTTTCAAATAGGCATTTTTCTTCCTCAATCAATTTGTGGCGATATTCAGCGAGGATGGATTTATCCGTTTCGCTAAGTTTTACAGTTATAACAGTATTCTCTACTTGAATAAAAGTGCGACAAATAGCATTGGCTATATTATCGGACTTTTTTATAGCTGCATTGAGAGTTTGTGTTGATTTTTCAAGGGCTTCCATTGAAGAATCTACACAGGCTTTTATCTGTTCCAATTCTTGAATAGCGGCTTTGATGTCCTCTATCTGATTTGTAAGATTGACAAATTCGGTGTCAAATTCTACACGATTTTCTATTTCACTAATATTGTCATCCTGATTCATGTACTTACTATCCTGCACAGGCAAAGGAGATTGGTCAAATTTACTTTTACGCATAGTGTTGTATGGTTATAAATGAAATGCTATCTGCTTCTGTTACGCTTAATGGGCTTACAGAGCCATTTTGCCATTTTTGCACAACGGATTGCCCAGTTATGTTCATCCTCGTCTTTGTCTTTACCCCATCCACTACCGGGACTGCCACCACCTCCGCACGAAGATGACATAGAAGTGGCTGCATCCAAATATCCGGCAAATAGTAAGGCGGCAACTTTGAATAAATTGGTCTGTTTGACTTCTTCATCAAGGCTTCCAAACTCTTCGTCAAAGACAGACTTAACCATATCTGGTATATCAACCTCGAGTTGTTCTCCATCCACTGTTATGGAATAGTGGTAAATAGAAGGCTTTGATTGTGGCATCACCTCTTTATTATTATGCGCCATCGTTTGAGTACATACTTCCTTTGACTGAATTGCAGTTTGTTTATCAGAAGCATGTAATCCCACCCAAGTCGCTTCAATTTTTGATGGCATCAATTTTCGACTTTTACCCAATATCGAGGATTTATAAATAGAGTTCCCTTTTCGTATAGCATACCCTTTGACCACTTCCTTATCGTCCTTTATCAACTTAATATCGTACCCCTTAGCGTTTAACATTTGGCTATAAGTTTCCCAATCAAATTCTGGCATAGCTTTCAATATTGCGATGCAGTCTTCACTGATTTGCTGAATATTCTCATCACGACGTTGCACGGATTGCACCCAGCCACGTCTCTCATTGATGATGTTGGCAGCATGAACGGCACGTTCACCAATATAATGCGCATCGTTTGTCTTGCCCATATTGTCTATGCGGTTAGCTACAATATGCAAGTGAGGGATGCCACTTTTGCTGTCGGTGTGTAACGAAACAACATACTGGCTATTTTTGATATTGGTCGGTTTAAGATGACTATCTGGTTTGCCACATCTTCGGTCAATGCCGTCAAGTACTGCAATAAACTCATCCGCCAAATTCTGCCAATCCGTCATTGTCCATCCTGCCGATTCTTCTTTGGCTGGAGATATTTCAAAGCGCAGTGCGTTCAGCTTTATGGGCTTCGGATTATATCTGTCTTTCATACATTGATGCTGGTGTTGCATCATCCGTGACCACATAGCCAAAGGTTCTATATTTTCTGGCAAGTCATGCACCTTAACGAGCTGGGCTTTATCTTTTTCCATAGAATACTCAATGGCTCTTGCTCCATGAGAAATTGCCTTTCCTTGTGCTATCATAATTTCAAATTTGATTTATACTGTCTCGTATTTGTCCCCATCGGACAATAAGCCTATTTACTGCCTCTATCCAAGCACGCATATAATTCTCATCTCGGAAATATCGTTTTTTAATCTCATCAGGTTTACCTTTGAGTACATTCTGAATGCGGATAAGGTCGGCTCGTGCATCCGATAAAGAGTTCAATCCTTGTACTTCCTCGTCTGAAAGTCGTTTGTTTGGATGGTGATTTTGCAATAATTTTCGTCCGTAGTTACTAAGTGTCAGTCCACATTCGGCAGCTTTTTCTACTATCATTTCATACTCATTTTCAGTCAGACGAATGTCTATATGACGAGTACGAACACCCTGTTTTCCATTGTTTTGTTGTATATCCATAAGCGTTTATAACTGGAATTTATTAATAAAATGTTCTATCCATTGCGAGCCTGCGAGTAATGCAAGAAGCCTCCAAGACGACAAATGAGTGAAAACATTTTGTCGGACGGTGGTACTTCTTGCATAGAATACCCATTAAAAATGGGGCATTACATACCTTAATGCAAGCATTGTCTTTGTCCGAACTATGCCATTTGTCTGTCAACTTTAAGAGTGGCTATTGTCACCTATATCCATTTGGATAATCAATAGTTTTACTTTCCCCTTAGTTTGGCTTCTCCAAAAACACATCACTAACCGGAATCCACCAGTTCCAAATGCAAGCAGTCAATCAAAGTTTGTAGGTTTGGATTTCGCTTTATCATCTTTTGAAGTATCATCGCAGGTGTTTCTGTCATCAATAAGAAACCCGCAATATCAAGTCCGTTCTTGCGCTGTTCGTCTGTGGCGCATTGTTCCAAACTATCACTCAATACAACTTTAGAACATACGGAAGTGAGTAAAGCCATCTTGGTTTGCCAAACCTCTCTTGCACCCAAATCCGGGCATAGCATAACCGACCGACCTTTCAATACACTTACCACGTCAGACTTGAAGCATCCATGCATTCCACCTGTTGCCAACCATATAAATTCCGGCATATAATGGGTAGCTATCAAAGCGGATTTTTCGCTTTCCACAATAGCAACAGGTTTGGTCGGATTCTCAGATAACAGATGTTCGCCAAACAAACATTGCTTCAAATTGTAGTTTGGGAGATTCAGTTCTGTATGTACCCAACTAACATAACTTCTTGGCTCTTTTGTCCGATGTCCTGTTTCTGCATCATACAACATTATCTTCCCTGTTCGTACATTACCTTGCCAATCAATTTGCCAATAGACAGTAGAACCGCCCCACTTCTTTGATGTGCCAACATGATATAGTTGGAATATCCGAGAAGTCTCATCTTTACCCAACATCCCAGACAGGTAGATGTACAATGGATTCATACCATAGTTAGTAAGAGTACGTTTCATTAGTTCATTGTCAACAAAAGAGGTTGGAGGCAGTAAATTGGGCTTAGGCTTATCGGCTTCAATGAAGTTATCCTTGTTGTAATCCACTACCATTGGGTTATCATGAAAATAATCCGATGGAGTGTAATGGTATTGGCAAGATTGCTCATGGTCACATCTGCCTACATAATCAGGAAAAGTTATTTCTCCTTGGCTATCTATGTACTTGACAAAACATTGTTTCTTTCCACACTTCGGGCATGAAAGTTTTGACCCACGCTTATATTTTTGAAGAGAAAATCTATATTCAGCCATACTTCTTCATTTTGTTATTGCAGTCCGTGCAGTTTGCACTTATTGCAGTTTTGCAGAAATCCTATGTCAGTGCAAAGTGCAAACTGCAACAACTGCAAACTGCAAAAGGTGTCGTTTATTGCAGCTTCTCATATTCACCTCGCTTTACTTTCTTGATAACCTTATTCGTAGCAAGGCTAACCAAAGAATACATTACCGACCTTTCCGACAACCCTACTTCTTTTCCGGCTTGAATGGCATCGGCAGTAGTGAAAGTTGCGGAAAGGCAATCAAGCAATTCTCTTTTTTGCGGTTCAACGCTCTCTCGCAACATATATTTCTGAATGTTGGTATAACAGTTCTCAAAGTATTCACTCAATGCAATAGCAGATTTGGTTGAGTCAATATCCACAAAATCCTTGTGTTCTTCACCGCAAGCCCAACGAAGGATTTGCAAGACTAAAGCTAAACGAGCCGTAATCATGGGAGCTTTAATCACTCTGCTATCCACCAATCCATCATCTTGGATTTGATTAACAGCCCGAACTGCATTATTGCGCCAGTTTGTAAAATAGGCTTTGGCTTCCGAAGAAAATTCCAATACATTATGTATGGCTCTGTCATCTTCATTCTCTATAAATGGCAAACTAATTACCTTATTTATAATAGAATCCCACATTGATGAGTATTTACCAAAAGTTGATACGGAAGATTCTTCATCCAGCCCCCAATCTGAAATTTCCTGAGACGATGGATAAACAAAAATTATTCTGTCTATCAGCCCATTGTCTTTATATCCTTTCTCTATCAGTTCGTGCATACGTGTCGTTTGCATCGTGCCGACAATATTTATAAAAGGATGCTCTATATGAATAGGTACAGGGATGCTACATCTTGAAATATCCAATGGTTTTCCGCTAAAGGCTGTCAATAGCTGCTCTATGAGTTGTCCTTTGCTATATTGATTCACGGCATTAAACATTCCCATAATTTCATCCACATATACCACGACACCTCGCTGATTGTCATCCAACGCACGCATTAAAGCTTCCGGTGTAAAATCGGATATGATGGTTCTTCGTAAAATTGGTTTGTCCGGCAATGAAGAGGACTTGTCTTTTTTAGCCTTATTGTTTTCAACCAAGCTATTATAATGCTCCATATCCAATTTAAATTGTTTGATGATTTTGGCATCATGCTTTCGGATAGGACGGAATGCAAAATCCAAAGGTGGGGTTTTGCCCATTCCGGGACGACCTACCAATATCATATAAAGGGCAGGATTACTAATCCATCCACCACGAATACGAATATTGACAGCGTTGCCGATAGCGGTTGACACTGCCACCAAAAGAGAAGCCATCATATATTCTATGGAATAATTCTCTTGTCGGGATAGAGCCAATATCATATCTTGAATTTTGGCAGGAAAAGCATCCAAAGGAATCTTGTTTTCAAAGATCCCTTCAAATTCCATTCTGAGCGCATTGCATAAATTGGTTGAATCCATTAGAATTTGGTATTTCTTTTTGACTTTATGAATTGGGCGGCTTCATCTTCCAAGTTTTTATCAGATTTGATTTTGCCGGCATGGAGCCATTCGTCAATTTCCGATTTTAGAAACATGATACGCTTCCCTCTTTTGTGGAATGGGATTAGATGACAACTCGTCCAGCCATATACAGTTTGCTCTGCCGGGTGACTGGGAATATAATCACACAATTCCTTAAGGTTCATCCATTGTTCGGTTGGAACGCTTTGATTCTGATTGTTTAATCCATCTATTTTAGAATCCAGCTCATTCAATTTATCCATCAACCACGACATTGCTTTGGGTAAATCTTCAAATGTAATGTTCTTCTCACTCATATTGCTACTTGTTTTTTGATTTTTCGGCAAAATAACAGCGATTACGCATACTGATTTCATAGTGTAATACATCACATAAATAAGCAGTAACGAAACATAATCATCATAAGGATTACCCATTGATTATCAATATGAATAGTGGAGAATATCAGTAGTAGATTTTTATGATAATGTCTTCAATCATAAAGGGATCATAAGATGGTCAGAAGAAAAGACCATAGATAAAAACAAAAAGCCACCCACGCAGATTTTACGCAGATGGCTATACTTACAAAGTATAATAATGGTTATTTTGTTTGAGATAAATCCAATTTAATGGTTTCTGTAGCTTTCTCTTTCTTTTCATCAACAACCTTTGCATACACCTGTGTTGTTCGCACATTTGTATGTCCCAACATTTTGCTGACCGTATAAATATCAGTTCCTCCAGCCAGTTGCAGGGTTGCGTAGCTGTGCCTAAAACAATGGAAGGTAATGTGTTTGGTGATTCCGGCAGCTTCAACCCACTTTTTGACAGGACGGTTTATCCAAGAAGGGTCAGGAAGTCCGGCAAAAACCAAAAGTTCACCCTCTTTTTGCTCTCCACAGAGATTATATGCTTGCTCTGATATAGGCATATATTCAACTCCTTTTGTCTTTTGCTGAGTAAAATTCAACCGATAGCCTCCATTGAACATTTCCACTTCCGACCACTTCAACTTCTGAATGTCGCAATGACGGATTCCTGTTAAAGCAGAGAACAAGGCAGCACGTTTCAGTAATGGGTCACAAGGTGTTTGAGCCAGTCGGTTTAATTCCTCTACCGTGAGATATTCTCTCCGGCTTTCCCTTTCTTGAATGCCTTTGACTTTTGCAGAAATATCAATAGTCAGATATCCGTCTATAAAAGCCTGTTTCAATCCGGCTTTGAAGATAGAGAAATAGGTTGCTGCTGTATTTTGAGAAATCGTACCTCGTTTAGTGCCTCCTTGTGGGGCATTCATTATGAATTGCCGGAACGATTCAACCATCTTTAAGTCTATTTGCGAAAAGAGAATGGTGTCACCTTTTGCGAAAATCTTCAATAATTCATGCACTCTCCTCCAGTTGACAATGATAGAATCAGAGCTATGGGCATGCCTTGTTCGCTGCACATGGTCGAAGTACTCAATGAAATTACTTCGGGAGCGTTCCAACTGCTCCGCCTGTTCTGCATCGGTATCGGCATATAAAGCTGCATTGTCGTACTCCTTTTGTCGTAGGCTTCTGACCTTGTCGGCATAGATACATGATTCCTGGTCTAATTGCGACTTACATTGAATGACACCGTTCAAATCTCGCTTCGGCTTATAAGTGGTTTTGCCTTCGGCATTAGTCCTTGCATTGCGTGACTTATCCCAAATAGGTGTTGTAATGGTACGATTGAGATATTCACGCACTCTTTGTGGCGTATCTTTTCCGGATTGAAATACAGGATAAGATTCCACATAAAGATACCATTCATCACGATATTCAGATTTGCGGAGCTTTACCGACACTCGTGTATTGACTAATGCTTTCTTCATCGCTTCACACCTTTATATAAGTTATCAATTTCTTTCTTGGGTACATACACAAAGTTCCCAATCTGCCGGGTAGGGATAGAGTATTTGCGTATATGGAGATAAACTGTACTTTCATTCACAAGAAACTTCTCTGTGATTTCTCCAATGGTATAACAATCTTTCGGCTCCAGACTATATAGTTTGGCAACAGGTTTCGGCTTTGTGAGAGCTTTCTTGCGTGGAGGATAGAGTTTCATCAGTTCTGCTTTTGATAGTAATGTCTGTCTTTCTCCTGCATTTACACTGGGGATTGTACCCTTACGAATCAAACGATAAAGAGTTTCCTTGCTTATGCCAAACAATGCGTATGCTTCAGGAACCGTGATGTACTCTTTGGACTTGGGTATCTTCTTAACCACTTCGTCCAACCTTTGCAATCTTTGTTCTTCATCCTTGCGTCGCTTCCATGCAATTTTGGAACATTTGGGAGAGCAATACCAAGATTCTATTGTTTTGGCTAAAAACTCTTCTCCACAAATCTGGCACTTCCGTTTTATTTCAAATTTTGCTGCTGGCATAATCTACTTTTTACTTATATTCCTCATTCTCAATACCGGCATTCTTGTAAGTGTCATATTATCTACTTTTAAGTGTCGGTACAATTATGATACAAATATACGATAAAAATCCGAGAAATAAGCAAAGCCAAAGAAAATTCTACAAAAAGATATAGGGCGTAACTTGTTGAGTTACACCCTATATTCCTATTTATTGTTATCGTTATTTATCGATACTTACTTCACTTCCTCAAAATCAGCATCCTGCACATTATCGCCATGCTTTGTATTATCCTGAGCACCGCCTTGTTGACCTGCATTCATATCAGGACCAGCCTGTGCACCACCCTGAGCACCGCTCTGGGCATACATTTCAGCACTTGCAGCCTGGAATGCCGTATTCAGTTCGGCCATGGCAGAATCTACGGTAGCCAGGTCTTGAGCCTTATGGGCATCTTTCAGCTTCTGCAAAGCAGCTTCAATCGGAGCCTTCTTGTCGGCAGGGAGCTTGTCGCCGAGTTCCTTCAACTGATTTTCGGTTTGGAAAATCATAGAGTCGGCCTGGTTCAACTTGTCTACTTTCTCACGCTCTTTCTTATCTGCTTCGGCATTGGCTTCGGCTTCGGCTTTCATCTTTTCGATTTCTTCCTTGCTCAAACCGCTGGAAGCTTCGATACGGATAGCCTGTTCCTTACCGGTAGCCTTATCTTTGGCAGACACCTTCAAGATACCGTTGGCGTCGATATCGAATGTCACCTCAATCTGAGGAATACCGCGACGTGCCGGAGCAATACCTGTCAGGTTGAACTGGCCGATTGACTTGTTCTGTGCAGCCATCGGACGCTCACCCTGCAATACATGGATGGTAACCTCCGTCTGGTTGTCGGCAGCAGTAGAGAATGTCTCGCTCTTCTTGCAGGGGATGGTAGTGTTGGCATCAATCAGCTTCGTCATCACACCACCCATAGTCTCGATACCCATAGACAGCGGAGTAACATCCAGCAACACAACGCCCTTAATTTCGTCCGTCAAAACGGCACCCTGCACGGCAGCACCTACGGCTACTACCTCATCCGGATTCACACCCTTGGAAGGAACTTTACCGAAGAAGTCTTCTACCAACTTCTGTACAGCCGGGATACGTGAAGAACCACCTACAAGGATTACTTCATCGATGTCCGCATTGTTCAGACCAGCATCGCTCATAGCCTTCTTACAAGGTTCCAAACAAGCTTGAATCAAGTTGTGAGCCAGAGCCTCGAACTTGGCACGGGTCAACGTCTTCACCAAGTGCTTGGGCACACCGCCTACCGGCATGATGTACGGCAAGTTGATTTCAGTGCTTGTAGAAGAGGACAGTTCAATCTTAGCCTTTTCAGCAGCTTCCTTCAGACGTTGCATAGCCATCGGGTCTTGAGTCAGGTCGGCACCTTCGTCGTTCTTGAACTCCTGAACCAGCCAGTCGATAATTACCTGGTCGAAATCATCACCACCCAGGTGAGTGTCACCGTTGGTTGACAATACTTCGAACACACCGCCACCGAATTCGAGGATAGAGATATCGAATGTACCACCACCAAGGTCGAATACGGCAACCTTCATGTCCTTGTGAGACTTGTCAATACCGTAAGCAAGAGCTGCGGCAGTCGGCTCGTTCACAATACGCTTCACTTCAAGACCTGCAATCTGACCGGCTTCCTTCGTAGCCTGGCGTTGGGAGTCTGAGAAGTATGCGGGGACGGTAATTACAGCTTCTGTCACTTCTTGTCCCAGATAATCCTCGGCAGTCTTTTTCATTTTCTGCAGAATCATTGCAGAGATTTCCTGCGGGGTATAGAGACGTCCGTCGATGTCTACACGCGGAGTATTGTTGTCACCCTTTACTACTTTATAAGGCATACGGCCGATTTCTTTCTGTACCTGGTCCCAGTTTTCGCCCATGAAACGTTTGATGGAGAAAACCGTACGGGTGGGGTTCGTGATAGCCTGACGCTTGGCAGGATCACCGATTTTACGTTCGCCACCATCAACAAATGCTACTACTGAAGGAGTGGTGCGCTTGCCTTCACTGTTTGCAATTACTACAGGTTCGTTACCTTCGAATACTGCAACGCAAGAGTTTGTTGTTCCTAAGTCAATACCAATAATTTTTCCCATGATCGTTATTTTTTTATTTGTTATTATTCTGTTTCGACGTCCGCCTCAGTGGCAGACGCCAATAAAAAGACAAACGTTGTGCCAAATTGTTCAGAGCAGCCGCAGATTTATACTTGTGGCAGTTTGTCTGTCAGTTTGGCAGAATTAAAATCATTTTTTCTGTCGGAAATTACCATTTGTTAATTTCCATTCCATTCAAAAGCTCTACTTTTGTCGCCCGAATCAGAGATGATAAAACATGAACAACATTAATCATTTCCCTTGCATACCTTTAACCGTTCCTCCATGGAGAAAATATTGTTCCACCGTGGAGAAAATATCATTCCACCACGAGGGAAATATCGTTCCACCATGGTGGAACGATTAAGGATTAGTTAACATTGGGCTTAATCGTAGCAACGGAAATGATTGGTTTTCACATATTAAAGAAATAAATAAGATGAGTATGGAAAAAATGAGAGACAGTATCGACTTCAAGAACACGGACATCAAGACATTGTTCCGCAAACTATTGCTCCCTACTGTACTGGGGATGATTTTCTCCGCACTATTCGTTATCACCGACGGCATCTTTGTCGGAAAAGGAATCGGCAGTGATGCTTTGGCGGCGGTCAACATTGTGGCACCGCTATGGTTGTTTTCTACGGGTGTGGGACTTATGTTCGGCGTCGGCGCCTCTGTGGTAGCCTCCATTCATCTGTCACACGGAAAGGTCAAGGTGGCACGCATCAATATCACGCAGTCGGTAGTCATATCTTCCTTGTTGCTGATGTGCACCTCCACCCTATTCTGTTCATTTGCCCCGCAGGTGGTAAAGCTGCTCGGAGGGTCCGAACGGCTCACGCCATTGGCTGTGGAATACATGCTTTGGTTTGTGCCTTTCTCTCTGTTCACGGCATTGCTCAATTCGGGTATGTTTTTTCTGAGGCTGGACGGTTCGCCCAACTTCGCCATGATGTGCAATGTGGTGGCTGCCGTTCTGAACATCCTATTGGATTATCTGTTCATCTTCCCCTTTGGCTGGGGAATGTTCGGTGCCGCACTGGCAAGTGCCATAGGTACCACGGTAGGTGCATTGATGATAGTATTCTATCTGATGCGCCGCCGGTGCGCACTGCGCTTTCACCCCATTAAGATGAGCCGGAAAAGCATGCAACTGATGCGCCGCAACATTGGCTATATGTGCCGATTGGGTTCCTCCGCCTTCTTGTGCGAGGTGGCGATTGCCTGCATGATGTTTGTCGGCAACCAGGTGTTCATCCATTATTTGAAGGAAGACGGAGTGGCGGCATTCAGCATTGCCTGCTATTTCTTTCCTATTATATTTATGGTATATAATGCCATTGCGCAGTCGGCGCAGCCGATTATCAGTTATAACTACGGCCTGAACGAGAGCCAACGTGTCCGCCGCACCTACTTGCTGGCACTGAAAACGGCCATAGGCTGCGGGGTATGTTTTGCCCTGGCCACAATATTCTGCAGCCCTGAAATTGTCGGCATGTTCATAGACCGCAGTTATCCGGCTTATGACATAGCGGTAAAAGGGTTGCCTTTGTATGCCACCGGCTTCGTGTTCTTTGCCGTCAACATCGTATCCATCGGCTATTTCCAGAGTGTGGAGCGTGCCAAGTATGCCACAGTTATCACCCTGCTGCGTGGTTTTATCCTGCTGACAGCCTGCTTTTTCGGACTGCCCCTGCTATTGGGAGACCGGGGAATCTGGCTTGCCACTCCTCTTGCAGAAATGCTGACAACCCTATTTATCCTCGTGATTTACATATCCGGGAAAAAGGAACATAAAGAAAAATCCGTATCTTTAGACAAGATGGGCTGCACCCCAACATAACTTTTTCATGCAAGCATAAAAGTCCTGTCTTCGGTTTACACTATCTTTGCAGCATGGAAACTATGATAAAGAAATTCTGCAAGAAGTATAAACTACCGGAAAACACTTTGCACGAACTTCTGTCACACATGGCAGAAGTTCGTTTCAGCAAGGGAGAACTCATTATCAGCGAAGGGGAAAGGAACAGCAACTTCTATCTTTTGAAGAAAGGCATCTGGCGCGCCTACTACCTGACAGACGGCACGGAAAACTCCCTTTGGTTCGCCGCACCGGGCGACACAGCTTTCTCATCGTGGGGATATGTGGACAGCGAGGTTTCCCTCATCAACATCGAATCAGTGAATGAAAGCATCGCCTATTGTATCAGTAAGCCTGAGCTGGAAGCCCTTTTTTCGCATTCCATAGACATGGCCAACTTCGGCAGAAGAATCTTTGAACGGGAAATTCTGTCGGTAGACAGTTCCACAGTAGCCTACGGCACCCCTCCCACTGCCAAAGAAAGGTACATGACACTGATGGAAGAGAATCCGGAACTGCTGCAGGATGTACCGCTCAAGTATCTGGCTTCTTATCTCTACATCACTCCGCAATCCCTGAGCCGGATACGCGCAGGATTAAAGAAAAAGTAAAAGACCTTTTTATGTCAAGATGCAAAAAAGGCTCTTAGCAGATTATTTCTGTAAGAGCCTTTATTATTTCAACCTATCTTGTCAGTTCTTCACCAACACCATCACCAGGTTATTGTCAGCATCGTACAGCCCGATGCCTCCGCCTGCCAGCTTGCCAAAAGACTGAACGGAATTCAAGGCTTTCAGCACACGGCTTTCCACCTCCATATCAGGGCATGCCATCATGGTACTGATAACTTGCGGGAAAGAGATTGCCGACGGATTTTCATCATCAACCTGGAAAGCGCCGTTAATCAGATTGCAACCCGCATTGCCGTGCAAGCGCTTTTCTGCAATATTAAATTCAATGAACGGCTGCTTCTCCATTCCGTCGGGAATAGCCTCGCCCGCAGCCTCACTAATTATCCACCTTCCTTCCAAATCAGACAACTTGGAAACGGACTCTTTCTTCTGCAACACGACTATGGGACGATTGGAAGCACCGCATAAAGCTATATTTTCCTTTCCCAGCTTCTTATACTTTTTCACTTTGTTCAAAGCCGACAACACATTATTTTCTACAGTCATATCCGGACAAGCCATACGGGTACTTGCCAAAGCGCCAAGGTCAATCGTGCCGGGTTTGGCATTCACGTCAAACGAACCCATCATACGGTTGCAACCACTGTTGCCAAATACTTTTCCAGTCTTTGTGTCAAAACCGATATAGGGAAATTCCTGACCCGGAGCAGGGACTACGGCAGTACCATTCACTTCAATAATATTCCACTCACCGCTGATGGAAGAAAGAGTTGCGGCATTTTTGGTTGATGCACAAGAAGACAAGCCCATCAACACGCTTGCCATGCATAGGGAAACAAATACTTTTTTCATTGTTATTCGTTGTTTAAGTTAATTTATTCAAGGGGCAAATATATAGAAAATAACCCAAATGCAAGTAATTTGTTTAATATTTGAAGCATTTACCTCAAAGTATTTAGCAGGATTTTAATGTTTATCTAAGAATTAACCCTTATATTTGCTCTCCGTATTTTTTATAAACCTAATATAATAATATAGTACAAAGAAATGGGTAAAGTTCTTATTATCGGTGCAGGCGGTGTAGGTACCGTTGTTGCGCACAAAGTGGCTCAAAATCCTGATGTGTTTACAGAAATCATGATAGCCAGCCGCACCAAGTCCAAATGTGACGCTGTTGTCAAGGCAATCGGTAACCCGAACATCAAAACCGCCCAGGTAGATGCCGACAGCGTGGACGAACTGGTAGCACTCTTCAATAGTTTCAAACCCGAAATCGTCATCAACGTAGCCCTCCCCTACCAAGACCTCACCATCATGGAGGCTTGTCTGCAAAGTGGAGTCAACTATCTGGATACCGCCAATTATGAGCCGAAAGATGTTGCCCACTTTGAATACAGTTGGCAATGGGCCTATAAGAAACGCTTCGAAGATGCCGGACTGACCGCCATCCTCGGTTGCGGTTTCGACCCGGGAGTGAGCGGCATCTATACTGCATACGCCGCCAAACATCATTTTGACGAAATACAATATCTGGACATCGTAGACTGCAATGCCGGAAATCATCATAAAGCATTCGCCACCAACTTCAATCCGGAAATCAATATCCGTGAGATTACACAGAACGGCCGCTATTATGAAAACGGAGAATGGGTGACAACCAAGCCGCTGGAAATCCACAAAGACCTGACTTATCCGAACATCGGTCCGCGCGACTCCTACCTGCTTTATCACGAAGAACTGGAGTCTCTGGTGAAGAATTTCCCCACCATCAAGCGTGCACGCTTCTGGATGACGTTTGGACAAGAGTATCTAACCCACCTGCGCGTTATCCAGAACATCGGCATGGCACGCATAGACGAAGTGGAATATAACGGCATGAAGATTGTTCCGCTGCAATTCCTGAAAGCCGTCCTCCCCAACCCGCAAGACCTGGGCGAAAACTACGAAGGCGAAACATCCATCGGTTGCCGCATCCGCGGACTAAAGGATGGCAAAGAGCGTACCTACTATGTATATAACAACTGTAGCCACCAGGAGGCCTACAAGGAAACCGGTATGCAGGGCGTAAGCTATACCACCGGTGTGCCCGCCATGATTGGTGCCATGATGTTCCTCAAGGGATTGTGGAAAAAACCGGGTGTATGGAATGTTGAAGAATTCAATCCGGACCCGTTCATGGAACAGCTCAACAAACAAGGCCTGCCTTGGCATGAGATTATCGACGGAGACTTGGAAGTTTGAAATTAATGATTAAACATTAATCATTATCCACTAATCATTAAACATTAATAAAGTGAATATAGGAGATAAAGCACCCGAAGTATTGGGTATCAACGAAAAAGGTGAAGAAATCCGCTTGAGCGACTATAAGGGAAAGAAGATTGTACTTTACTTCTACCCCAAAGACATGACATCCGGCTGCACGGCACAAGCCTGCAACCTGCGGGATAATTATGCCGACCTGCGCAAAGCCGGTTATGAAGTCATCGGCGTCAGTGTGGACAGCGAAAAGTCACACCAGAAATTTATTGAGAAAAACAATCTGCCTTTTACCCTGATTGCAGACACCGACAAGAAGCTGGTAGAACAATTCGGAGTATGGGGCGAAAAAAGCATGTATGGCCGCAAATATATGGGAACGTTCCGCACAACTTTCATCATTAATGAAGAAGGTATTGTAGAGCGCATCATCACTCCGAAAGAAGTGAAGACCAAAGACCATGCGGCACAAATTTTATAATCATTAAACATTAACAACGTGGCAAAAAAAGACGAACTGAATTTTGAAAATGGCAGCAATCTGGCATCGGGCGAAAAACTGAAAGCCTTGCAGGCTGCCATGGACAAGATAGAAAAGAGCTTTGGTAAAGGCTCTATCATGAAAATGGGCGACGAAAGCGTCGAACAAGTAGAAGTTATTCCCACAGGTTCCATCGGCCTCAATGTGGCTCTTGGCGTGGGAGGATATCCCCGCGGACGTATCATCGAAATTTACGGCCCGGAATCTTCCGGTAAGACAACCCTTGCCATTCATGCCATCGCTGAAGCGCAAAAGGCAGGAGGCATTGCCGCATTCATTGATGCAGAACATGCTTTCGACCGCTTCTATGCAGCAAAACTGGGTGTGGATGTGGACAATCTGCTGATATCACAGCCGGACAATGGCGAACAAGCACTGGAAATCGCAGAGCAACTGATCCGTTCCTCCGCTATTGACATCATTGTAGTGGACTCTGTGGCTGCATTGACCCCGAAAGCTGAAATTGAAGGCGATATGGGTGACAACAAAGTAGGTCTGCAAGCCCGGCTCATGTCACAAGCCTTGCGTAAACTGACGGCAGCTGTCAGCAAAACACGCACCACTTGTATCTTCATCAACCAGTTGCGCGAAAAAATCGGTGTCATGTTCGGCAATCCCGAAACAACTACCGGCGGTAATGCACTGAAGTTCTATGCCTCCGTACGTCTTGACATCCGTGGAAGCCAAGCCATCAAGAACGGCGATGAAGTAATCGGCAAGCAGACCAAAGTGAAAGTTGTGAAGAACAAGGTAGCTCCTCCTTTCCGTAGAGCGGAATTCGACATCATGTTCGGTGAAGGCATCTCCCGTGCAGGCGAAATCATTGACTTGGGTGCAGAGCTTGGCATCATCAAGAAAAGCGGCTCATGGTTCAGCTATAACGAGACGAAAATTGCCCAGGGACGCGACGCCGCCAAGCAGGTAATCCTTGACAATCCGGAACTGGCAGAAGAGCTGGAAGGGCTTATCTTTGCAGAATTGAGAAAAGACAAATAACAAAAAAACTTGCCAATAGAAAAACAAAACATTCTATTGGCAAGTTTCCCTAAAAGGTTACCGCTTCCTATTCCATCTTTTCCAAACGTTCTTCCAAAGCCTCCATGCTTTTTTCAAAACGTTTCCATGTATCGGTATCCATTTGTTCTTTCAGATACTTGTTGTCTTTCAGCTTGGCTACATTTTCCAGCCCTTTCAATGCCAGTTCTTGCGAATGCTTCAATTCTCCAAGCCAATCGCGGTTCTTCAACTTCTCTATCTCCGCCCAGTTTATATCCGGAAGCTGTATATTCACATTGTTCCCATTCCAGCTGGTATTCTGATACATCATGATATTCTGTATATCCTTCAAAGTCATATCACCTTCCAGATAAACAAATTTCAGAGTGGCTGCACCATCTACAATCATAATCAGCTCCTTCACCTTTTCCCCTTTACGGCTCATGTAGAATTCAGAACTGGAGACTGTTCCCTTCTGCTTCATCAGCAATTCATATCTGGAAGACTGCACCAAAGAACGAAGATCCTTACGCATTTCTTTCTTTACATTATTATCCATTGTAGAAAGTACCTGCACAGAGTTCAACTGTCCGGACACTTTCCCAATATAAACATCTTTAGTAAACAAGTTGGGATTCGTTTCTATCATTGCCTTGGATATGTAGACGGACGACACGCCTTTCATATCTCCATACTTGTTGAATAGGTTCTTCTGTGCCTGGCAAAGCAAAGGCAACATCAGCAGTACACCTGCCAAAATCATTTTCATTGTTTTCATATCAGATTATTGTTGAATTTCTTTTCTTACTTCCTGGTTCACCTTCGTTACGTCTATCCGCGTTTCCTCTATCTGTTCAATTCCCTTGTTCAGATTCGCAGACACCTCGATTAAAGTGGCCTGCAATGCCTTATAAGCAGCTTCCGGATCAGAGAAAGTGTCCTGAGGTGTAGGAGGACGCATATCCTCTCCCATGTTCGTAATGCCATAACCTACACCTACAAGAACCAGAATGGTGGCAGCAATACCTCCTATCCAGCGCCAATTACGTTTGGCCTTGTTCCGGTGGAAAAAACGTTGTTCCTCTTCAGCCTTTTCATCAATCATCCGGCTCAGTTTATCCTCCAATCCGGCGGGAACATTATCCACCACTTCCCCGGGAAAAAAGCTGAGAAAGAGTTTCTTGTCCTTCTGCAAGTGCTCGGGCACTTCTTCGGTTCTGAAAGCTTCCTTCAACAACTCTTCTTCCTGCTCGTTGGTATTCCCTTCATAAAATTCGGCGAGCAGCCTTTCAATTTCCTCGACTTTCATAGTTACTCCATTTATTAAATTCCTCACGTATCTTTTTTCTTGCCCGGGACAACAGTACACGGACATTGGTAGCATTCAATCCCGTGACCTGCTCTATCTCTTCATAAGAACATCCCTTGACATCACGCAACGTTACTATTTTCTGCTGTTGCACCGGCAGATGGGCAATGATGTGCCTTACCTGCTGCACTTCATCCCTCACTTCAAAGTTATCTGCTTGAGACATATTATGCACTTCGGCCAACTCCACACTCTGTCTGCTCAAAGTATACTTTCCCGAACGAAGCAAATCAAAGCACATATTTTTCACCAGAGTAACGCTGAATGCTTCCGGATTACTGATAATGGCCAGTCCTTCCCGCTTGTCCCACAACTTCAGATAAGCTTCCTGCACCAAATCTTCAGCATCGGCAGCATTCTCCAACAGCCTATAAGCTATGCAGTACAATTTGCGATGATATGGCAGAAACTCTTTTTTAAAACTTTCAGCGTCCATGGGCTATTTATCAATAGTAGATTCCTGTTTATACCCTTCAGACGTAGGGGGAAAGGATTTTGTTACACGACCAGGAAGAAAAAATGGAAAAAAAATGAAAACACCAATAGCACCAGCCCAAGAGTGCGTTTATTTCAAGACATCAGCAATCCGCTTTTTAAGATTCAATTTTGCAATGTCTTCAGGCTTCAGCTCAAGCTCCACCAACACCTTCGCTGTGGAGAGTCTGTATTCCTGCTCTAACGTATCATAATTTATCTGTTCCTTATGAATGGAATACAACAAAGCAAAATCGTAGTTCAAGGCACGTGAGACATTATACAACGTATCCGTATCAACACTTTTTCTCGTAAGCATATAGTCTACACTTTGAGGCTTAACTTTCAGTCTTCGTGCAAGTTCCGCCTTGGTAACCTGCTGTTCAAGCATCACGTTCTTGATTATCTCTCCGATGTATATATTACTTTTTTCCATTTATATGAAGGTACAAATTAATCATTCATATTATAAGGAACACCAATACCAATTTGTCTGTATGTATCGTTCTTTTTATTCATAATTCGTTTGTTTTATCAAATATTTTATGATACTTTTGCAACATATTCATATAAACAAACAAATAATATCTGCTATCATGAATTTACTGACATGTATTCTCATAGCCATCCCTATCGGCATTATTTTTATTATGCTATGGATATACAATGACTACCGGAAATATAAGAAGAAAAATAAGCTGGCTATTTTGCTGTTTCTCCTATTTCCAACCACTTTATCTGCACAATACGTTGATGCGGGATGCCAAGTATCCTTTAAATGGCTGGAGAACCAAAAAGGGAAATTAGAGTATACAAAAGATGGGGTTACTTATAAGTTTATTCCAAACGACTCCCAATGGGAAATTATAATTCGCAACAACTCTTCAGAAGATATCCGAATAAACTGGGAAAATATGCAATTCATTGTGGACGGAAGAACCTCAGAAGTCAAATACCCCATACTGGCAGAAGCGGAAACTCCCTTTGCAATAATAAAAAGCCAGGCAGAAACAAGCCAAAAGATTGGTGTGACAACTTATACGGCAAATAACTCTCAAATATACAACAAGAAAGATATTCGGAAAGGAAGGAATTCCTCCATTACCATTATCCTTCCCATATCTATCGGTAAGCACCCTCAATTCTTCACCTCTTTCGACTTTATCATCAAAAAAGTGAACTAACTATGACTTCTCAAGATATAAAAAAACAGCTGAAAGAACCACATTTCTGGAACATTGTATTAACTGGTCAGCACGCCGAACCGAGGACAAAAGCAATGCTGGAAGCAAAAGGTATCATAACTTGGCTTCCACTTGCTCCGGTCCGGCGTCAATGGGGAAGGATATTAAAAGAAATACACACCCCGGTTATCCCGAGATGTGTATTCGTCTATATATCCAATGAGGAAAGAAATACGTTGCAAAAATCCTACCGACTTCTTCAACCGGAAGTTATACTTCAAGAACTGCCGGACCGATGCAATCAGAACAAGTAGATATATGCCAACGTGCTCACACTAATCACTATCCACAACAAGGTGCCTTGTATCAAGGGCTTGATGCCTACTGCCTTCAGTACATCACGTGACAGAGAGGCACCGATAAAGAACAGAGTGATAGTCAGCGTCTTGCGGGCCAAAGAATTGATTCCCTCCCCAATCATGGCACCCGTTTCGGTAGTCCCCAGCACATAAGTATTGAAAATCATAGCCAGCACAAAGAAGAAGATGAACCAGGGAATACTGATTTTCTGTCCCTTACTCTTAAAGATGAACGAAGTTACCAGAGCCAAAGGAATAATCCATAAGGCACGTGTCAGCTTTATAGTCGTTGCCACCTTCAGGGCCTCCTCGCCATATGCGGCACCTGCCCCCACTACCGAACTCGTATCATGTATGGCAATGGCCGCCCATGTGCCGAACTCATGCTGGCTCATGTTCAAAGCGTGGCCTATCATCGGAAAAACAAACAATGCAATGGCATTCAATATAAAAATGGTGCCCAATGCCACAGACATCTCGCTATCCTTTGCCTTCAACACCGGCCCCACAGCCGCAATGGCACTGCCTCCGCAGATAGCCGTACCGGAGCTGATAAGATAGGAAGTGTCACGGTCCACTTTCAGGAACTTACGTCCTATGAGCCAGCCGATGAGCAATGTCCCCACTACAGAAATAATCGTGAACTCCATTCCTTCCTTGCCCGAAGCCAGAGAAGCCTGCAGATTCATTCCAAATCCTAACCCTACAACAGAGTATTGCAACAGGTACTTTGAAGTCTTCTTATTGAACTTCGGATGTGCCTGCCCACACAGCAACGCAAAGGCCAACCCCAAGAACAACGCCAACGGCGGAGTGACCCATGCCGAATAGGCATGCATACCGGGCACATAATCCAGCAGCAGAAAGAAGGAGAGGACAACCAGAAGAGATACATAAATAAATTTATTATTACTTTGAAGAAAAGGCATATTAATGCTTTTAGCCAAAACTCGATTTGAAGCCATACTGTTTATTTTACTATTATTACTAATGTTTATTCCTTAATTTTCCGGATGCAAAGGTAGTTCTATTTTAGTACACCCGCCAATCGTTTCTACTTATAGACTATAACTTATTGTTATCGGGACATAAACATATAGTTCATAAAGGCTTGTGACAACCCTCCTTCCTGCCCTTGCAACTGGACAAAGCAGAAGTCGCGAAGCATGGGCATATCCTTTATCTCGACCACGCGGAAAGTGCCTGCCGCCAGTTCCTTGCAGATGGAACGGATAGACACGATTCCCATGCAATCGGAGTTTTCAAGAAAGAGCTTGATGCTTTCGGTACTACCCAGATACATCAGTACATGGAGTGAGGAAAGCTTGACGCCGTGCTTCTGGAGTGAGCGTTCTATCACGTCCAGCGTACCCGAACCGCGCTCACGAAGCACTAAAGGAATAGCGGGCAAATCCTGGGGAGTAATCTCTTCGGGCAATTGTAAACGGCTTTTGGAATGGACTACCGCTACCAGTTCATCCTCAAGAAAAGTAGTATACTTCAGATTGGGAAGGCGGAAAACCCCTTCCACCAATCCCAAGTCAATGCGGTGTTCCTGCAAAGCGGCTTCTATTTCCCGGGAATTTCCATTGAGCAAGGACAAGTTGACCTGCGGAAACTTGCCGATAAAACTGCCCAGCAACGGAGGAAGCACATACTGCGCAATGGTAGTGCTGGCTCCCAACTTGAGTTCGCCAATATATTCGTTATGTAACAAGTGCATTTCATATTCCAGCCGTTTATAGTCCTCCAATATCCGTTCGCAATGCTCCAAAAGCAGCCGGCCCGACTCGGTCAAACTGATTTTACTTCCCTGCCGGTCGAAAAGCCTCGTCTGGTAAGTGGCCTCCAGCTCCTGGATATGCTTGGTTATAGCCGGCTGACTTACAAACAACTCTTGCGAAGCCTTTGTAAAACTCAAGTTCTTGGCAACAGACTGAAACACTTTTAAACGGAAATCACTCATATACTTCTTATATCTTATAACTCGTCAGACTTGATGCCGAATGCATGCGCCAAAGAATAAAACACCGGCTCCAGGCGGCAATACACCGGGCTCAGAGGTTCCTCCGTGATGAAGTACACAACTTTGCCCCGTTCTTCTTCACTCTTGTCTTTGAAGAAACCCGCCAGCTTCTCCTCCACTCCATTACCATATACCTGATGGAAAGGCAACAGCATCAAACACTTCACATCCGCAGAATCAAGCGCCAGGTTCATCAGGTCAAGAAACAACTCTTCGGTAGAGACTAAACCGGAAGAGGTGACGGAAGAAAATGCAAATTCGCCCAGCGGCGTACGGCATGCCTGGTGATTCAGTTTATTCACATCGGATGGTTCACAACACTTCAGCACGTCCGCTGCCGGAGTATGCACCAGCAACACTTCCACCTCATTTTCTTGTTCTCTCAAGCCGGCGTCCAATGCCAGATAGCTCAACCATGCCGGCAGGTCAACATCGGGTAGCTTCCGTCCCAACTTACCTTCCAAAAAGTTCTTTGCACCATATACCACTTCATTCAGAAATGCAACATCTATCAATATCACATTTGCCGGAAACTTTATCTTATCCTCCATTATCTTCTATTTTAATACGTGATTATACATAATGCTCCTCTGCAAGCGGAGCTCCAAAAACCTACCACACAGAAAGCACAAAACTTTGAAGCAGTAAAAGTACGACAAATTTATCAATAACTTGTATCATCCCAAACAATTAATCTATATCTCCGAAGCGGAAAGAGAATATCCTTCCTCCGCAACACGGGAACCTTGGAGCTGGAACACGAAGACTTAGCTACTAAAACATATAGGCCCTCACTACATGAGATGTGCATCTCGTACTACATGAGATGTACACCTCGTACTACATGAGATGCACATCTCATGCATGACATCCTTATTTGCCCTTCTCTTTAACCAATAGAGTTTAATACGAAAAGGAACTTTGCTCCAACTTCTTATCTAAAGAAGTAGAAAGAAACAAAACGACTGATTTACAGACAATTTGTCATTTTACATATTTTATATGCAGACAATTTGTCCGAAATGTGCCAATGGCAAATCTTTTGCGCCTTCCCAAGTGTTATGAAACTGATAAAATAGAAAGGAGAACAAAATATGAACTTTAACAACTTTACCATTAAAGCGCAAGAAGCAGTGCAGGAGGCTGTGAACCTGGTACAAAGCCGTGGACAGCAGGCCATCGAGCCCGTGCATGTACTTCAAAGCGTGATGAAAGTAGGTGAAAATGTCACCAACTTCATCTTCCAGAAGCTGGGCATGAACGGTCAGCAGATAGCACTTGTACTGGACAAGCAAATTGATTCTCTGCCCAAGGTATCCGGCGGAGAGCCATACCTGAGCCGTGAAACGAACGAAGTGTTCCAGAAGGCCACCCAATATTCCAAGGAAATGGGTGATGAATTCGTCTCCCTGGAACCGGTACTGCTGGCTTTGCTGAATGTGAAAAGCACTGCATCCACCATTCTGAAAGATGCCGGGATGACGGAACGCGAACTGCGGGAAGCCATCAACGAACTGCGAAAAGGAGAAAAAGTAACTTCACAATCCAGCGAAGACACTTACCAGTCATTGGAAAAGTATGCCATCAATCTGAACGAAGCAGCCCGCAGCGGCAAACTGGATCCCGTCATCGGCCGTGACGAAGAGATACGGCGTGTCCTGCAGATTCTGAGCCGGCGTACCAAGAACAACCCGATTCTTATCGGTGAACCGGGTACCGGTAAAACGGCCATCGTAGAGGGACTTGCCCACCGTATCTTGCGTGGAGACGTCCCCGAGAACTTGAAGAACAAACAAGTCTACTCCCTGGATATGGGTGCACTGGTGGCCGGCGCCAAGTACAAAGGCGAATTTGAAGAACGTCTGAAGGCCGTTATCAACGAAGTTAAGAAGTCCGAAGGAGACATCATCCTCTTCATTGATGAAATCCATACCCTGGTGGGTGCCGGCAAGGGGGAAGGCGCCATGGATGCCGCCAACATCCTGAAACCCGCCCTGGCACGCGGTGAACTGAGGAGCATCGGGGCCACTACCCTCGATGAATATCAGAAGTATTTCGAAAAGGACAAAGCGTTGGAACGCCGCTTCCAGATTGTCATGGTGAACGAACCGGATACACTGAGCACCATTTCCATTCTGCGTGGTCTGAAGGAACGTTATGAGAACCATCACCACGTACGGATTAAAGACGATGCCATCATCGCCGCCGTAGAGTTGAGCAACCGTTACATCACCGACCGTTTCTTGCCGGACAAGGCTATCGACCTGATGGACGAAGCCGCTGCCAAACTGCGTATGGAAGTCGATTCAGTACCGGAAGAACTGGACGAAATCTCGCGCAAGATAAAGCAGCTGGAGATTGAACGCGAAGCCATCAAGCGCGAAAACGACAAGCCCAAACTGGAACAAATCGGCAAAGAACTTGCCGAGCTGAAGGAGCAGGAAAACTCGTACAAGGCGAAATGGCAAAGTGAAAAGACCCTTGTCAACAAAATCCAGCAGAATAAGGTGGAAATAGAGAACCTGAAGTTCGAGGCCGACAAAGCAGAACGGGAAGGCGACTATGGCCGGGTGGCCGAAATCCGTTACGGCAAACTGCAAGCGCTGAACCAGGAGATTGAAGAAACGCAGCAAAAACTGCACGAAATGCAGGGTGACAAGGCCATGATTAAAGAGGAAGTGGACGCTGAAGACATCGCCGACGTAGTATCCCGCTGGACCGGCATACCGGTAAGCAAGATGCTGCAAAGCGAAAAGGACAAACTGTTGCATCTGGAGGCAGAATTACACCAACGGGTTATCGGGCAGGACGAAGCCATCGAAGCCGTATCCGATGCCGTACGCCGTAGCCGTGCCGGACTGCAAGACCCGAAACGTCCTATCGGCTCATTCCTTTTCCTGGGAACCACCGGTGTAGGTAAGACGGAATTGGCAAAGGCGCTGGCGGAGTTCCTCTTTGACGACGAGACGATGATGACCCGTATCGACATGAGCGAGTATCAGGAGAAACACAGCGTTTCCCGTCTGGTAGGAGCGCCTCCGGGATATGTGGGCTACGATGAAGGTGGACAACTGACAGAAGCCGTAAGGCGGAAACCGTATTCTGTCGTCCTATTCGACGAAATCGAGAAAGCGCATCCGGACGTATTCAACATCTTGCTGCAAGTGCTGGATGACGGACGTCTGACGGACAACAAAGGGCGTACGGTCAACTTCAAGAATACGATTATCATCATGACCTCCAACATGGGCAGCGGCTATATCCAAAGCCAGATGGAGAAACTAAACAGTAGCAATAAGGAGCAAATCGTAGAGGAAACCAAGAAGGAAGTGATGAATATGCTGAAAAAGACCATCCGCCCGGAATTCCTGAACCGTATCGACGAGACCATCATGTTCCTGCCACTGACAGAGCCCGAAATCAAGCAAATTGTGGTGCTCCAAATCAAGAGTGTGCAGAAGATGCTTTCCGGTAACGGTGTGGAACTTGTTCTGACAAATGCCGCCATAGACTTCCTTGCCAATGCAGGGTATGACCCTGAATTCGGCGCCCGTCCGGTGAAACGTGCCATCCAGCACTATTTGCTGAACGACTTGTCGAAGAAGCTGCTGGCTCAGGAAGTAGACCGCAGCAAGCCTATTACAGTGGATGCCAATACCACTGACGACGGACTGGTTTTCAGAAATTAAAAGCAATCCGTATCCCCCAATAAAAGAGGCGATTCCCGACTATTGAGAATCGCCTCTTTTATTTTGTATTTCAATCCTTCTCCGATTACTCGGCCTTGCTTTCCTCCTTCGTTTCTGCCGCAGGAGTTTCTTCAAAATCCGTCATACCGCTTGCCACCAGCAAATTATACCAAACAATCAATTTCTTGATGTCGGACGGATATACGCGGTCGCGATCGAAGGTAGGCAATACCTCTGCCAGGTAAGCACGCAAGTCGTCAGCAGTAGCTTTCTTCAAATCCAGCACTACGGCAGCACCATTTTCCTTTTTCTTCATGGAAAGAAACACTTCCTTCAAAGGAACATCTTCCGTATCTGTATACATGGCGATATCGCCCAAAGAAATAATCTTCTCATTACCATAGGCAGGGAAACGCTTCTTGTCTGCAAGCGACTCTACAATCAACATATTTTTTCCCTGAGAAACAAGCTTATACAATCCCGGTTTACCGGAAATGGACAAAATAGTCTTCAACATAATATATTCTGTTTTGATGATTAGTAGTTATTTTTTTCGGGGGGCAAAGATAATGTAAGCCGAAGACAATACAAAATAAGCTTGCTTATTTTTATTGTTAAGGAGATGCCTATTTTTTAAAGATAGTACATTTTTTCAGATAGCGAACCGATTAGTTCTAAAACCTGGGGTATTAATGGAGTTTCGCCATCATTTACAATGACAAAATCTGCATATTTACGCTTTTCTTCGTCATCCATCTGGCTACGGATACGCTTTTCTATCAATTCGCGCGAGGAAGCATCCCGCCGGACGGCACGTGAAATGCGCACCTCTTCGGGCGCATAGACCATAACAATAGCATCCACCTCACCTGCAAACCCCGCTTCGACCAGAATGGCCGATTCTATACCGACAATGGGAAAAGCGGTGCGGCATTGTGTCCACCGCCTGAAATCCTCCTTTACACGAGGATGCACAATACAGTTGATTTCTTTGGCATGCTCCGGACTACCGAAAAGATAAGACGCCAACAAAGGCTTGTTCAGCGTGCCACCGGCATACACTTCCGCACCAAGCAAAGCTGACAATTCCTCGCGGATCAATGAATCGGATGCCATCAGCCTTTTCGTTTCCAAGTCCGAGATATAGACGGGAACACCCAGCACTTCCAACAGCCGGGATACCATACTCTTTCCGCTACCGATACCACCGGTTATACCTATCTTAATCGCCATAATCAGGAGAAACTTGCTCTATCAGAAAATCCACTTGTGCCGGATTGAAGCGTACCTGGCTCACCCCTTTCGGCAGATTCTTAATCTTTACCGTATACTTGTCGGAACCCAGACGGAGCAGTTCCTCATAGGACACGTAAATATGAAAATCATCAGCGTTAATCTGCCTGAAATGACTCAGACCAACCTGAAACGTGACCTGCACCTTGGAAGGGAAAGCGCGCAGCACCTTGTCGGCAGGAAAGTTAACGCCACGCAACGGCACCTCCACTGTCTTTTCCGTATAAATATCCACCGGAAGCATCATCTCAATGGAAGAAGGCACAAACTTCACACCTTTCTGGATACGCAGGGGGACTTGCTGCCTCAAGGTATCCGATATATCTTCCAGCTTCACCGGTTGCGTATAGGCAACAGCAATCGTATCCAGCACGCCTTGCGGCGCATACACCAATACGGAATCGGGACTGAATATCGTATCCGAAAGATAATACTCACGTCCGGCACTCAGCGTGCCGCGCAGCTTCACCGGCACCAGTTTGGAGGCTCCCGTCGAATAGATGTACTCCAATGTATCCGGCTTCATGGAAAGCAGGCGGGTAGAGGCATTCAGCTGGTTCAGCACTTTCTTTTCAAACTGCGAGGGATATATCCTTACTTGATTATCCACGCCCTTATAATCGGCATAATCGAGAATAACGGGATAAAAGCTCTTTCCCAACATATAGTTGAGCAGTACCGTTCCCTTATCCTTTACCTTGATACGGAGTTCTGAAGCAGGTTCAGAGGTAATCACCACATTATTGGGCACTCCCTTCAGCCGCACCGGTATAGAAAAGTCCGCCTCATAGTCGTTGTTCAAGGTCTGCAAGAGCCAGAAGCCACCGGCTACAAAGAAAAAAAACAAAAAAATGAAGAACTCCCTGCTTTTATCGCTAAGCAAAAAGTCCTTCACTTCTCTTGATATCTTCAGATATGTACGTTGTATGTTCCTACGTTCAAACATAGGCTCACATTTCTATTATTTAGATGCCTGACTGCTGTTCGCATCAGCAGCTGCAGCAAAAATAGAATTCTTGTCTATACGAATCTTAACGTTAGAAGCGATTTCAAGCACCACATCATTGTCGTTGATTTCCTTGATAACACCATGGATACCACCAGCTGTGATTACTTTCTGATTCACTTGAAGCGATTTACGGAAGTTTGCTATTTCCTTTTGCTTCTTGTTTTGAGGACGAATCATAAAGAAATACATAATAACGAACATGGCTATCAGCATAATCCACATCATGCTACCACCACCGGCAGGGCCTGCAGCGGGAGCCTGCAGGAAGAATACAGTCATTAAGTTCATAAATACTCAGTTTTGGTTTCTATTATTAAACAAAGGTATTAGTTTTTCGTTAACTTACCTTCTTTTTTTAATTGATTAACTATTCCATCCAATGTACCGTTCACGAAGCTGCCACTTTTGGCCGTGCTGTAAACTTTGGCAATATCGACATATTCGTTCAACGAAACACTCACCGGAATGTTCGGGAAACTTAATATTTCGGCCAAGGCACACTGCATGATAACAACGTCCATAAAGGCTACACGGTCCAAGTCCCAATTACGCGTATTCTCGCTGATGAGGTGACGGTAATAGTCACAGTTCAAGATGGCACGGCGGAACAAACGGCGTGCAAATTCCTGGTCTTCCTCATCCTTGAACTCTGGTAGAAGTTCCTGATTGGCACCATTCTTCTCTTCAAAGCGCTTGATGGTTTTCAGTACGAAAGTATCCACAATCTCCTTGTCGTCATTCCAGTAGAGGCTCTGGTCTTCGAGCACATTGTCCAAGGCTTCGTTGTTGAAGACAAAAGTCTTATACAGCTTTCTCCACAATTCACGGTCGTATTCGTAAGAATTGTCCGAAGAAGCCATATATTCCTTATATATATCTGATTCCACAATTTTCTCATACAATCCCTTGACAAAGTCTTCATCATTGACCCACGTGCGCTTTTGGTTGGCAATGAATTCCGTCAATTGTTTGTTCACTTCCAACTGGGCTATGAACTTGTTTTCCACAAATTTCATGTTGGGATACAGCTCCTCGGCAGTGGGAGCCAGCTTAGCTTTTGCCGCATCAATACGTTTTTGTGCGTAGTTCGTCAAAGCTATCATCAGCATCAGCAGGTAGTTGTAGAGGTCGTATGCCTTTGAAAGGCTAAAGAACAATTCTTTCTCCGCTGAGTCTAAATTTTTACTGCCATTCTGATAATAAGCATATACAATCTGTATAATCTTAAGACGAATAAGAACTCTGTTGATCATAATTCTAAAGTAAATACTAGTGTTTTAACAAGGCGCAAAAGTAGGCATTTTTAATGAGTTTACATAAATAAATCACATTTTTTAATGCAGATATTGATTATCCGGTCTTTTTCTTTTGACAGTTTAAAAAAAATCGTCAATTTTGAGCCCGATAAAGAGCTAAAAGCTACGAGATACAAGTTTTAAGGTGATAATATCAAAATTGAGACCTATTATAATATGGAAGACTTTAAGAAGAAAAACGCAGCGGACATGAACGACAAGGAGATTGTATTCTCCCAATCCATCAAAGCAGGTAAGCGCATCTACTATTTAGACGTCAAGAAAAACAGAAAAGACGAAATGTTTCTCGCCATCACGGAAAGCAAGAAGATTGTGATGGGCGAAGGAGACGACTCGCAGGTAAGTTTCGAAAAGCACAAAATCTTTCTATACAAAGAGGATTTTGAAAAGTTCATGAACGGACTTCAGCAAGCCATCGGCTTCATCCAGGAACAGCAAGGCTGCTATACAAGACATACCACTGACGAAGAGGCTGAAAGTCCCGAAACGGGAAAAGAAGAACTGCCGAAAGAGGAAAAAGCGTCTTCATTGGAAGGAGAAATCAAGATAGACATTGAATTTTAAGTTATAACCTTTTGATAATTCAAAAAGAAGCTGTACTTTTGCACCGCTTTTTTGCAACATCGTGTGGCAAGCCACATCGTGTGATGGTGAATTAAGCAAAAAATTTACTTAATTTAGAGTAACACAAAAATTTTTAAAATGAAATCAATTGAAGTAAAAGGAACTGCAAGAACTATTGCAGAACGTTCTTCGGAACAAGCAAGAGCTTTGAAAGCTATTCGTAAAAACAACGGTGTACCTTGCGTACTTTATGGTGCAGGTGAAAATGTTCACTTCACTGTACCTGCAGAGGGTCTGCGTAACTTGGTTTACACTCCGCACATCTACGTAGTTGACTTGGTGATTGATGGCAAGAAAGTAAACGCTATCATGAAAGATATCCAATTCCACCCCGTAAAGGATACTATCCTGCACGTTGACTTCTATCAAATTGACGAGGCTAAGCCTATCGTTATGGAAGTTCCGGTACAGATGGAAGGTTTGGCAGAAGGTGTTAAGGCCGGTGGTAAGCTGGTACTCCAGATGCGTAAGCTGAAAGTAAGAGCTTTGTATAACGTAATTCCTGAAAGACTGATTATCAACGTTGCCCACTTGGGACTTGGTAAGACTGTTAAAGTTGGCGAATTGCAATACGAAGGATTGGAATTGCTGAATGCCAAAGAAGCTGTTGTATGCGCCGTTAAGCTGACTCGTGCTGCAAGAGGTGCCGCTGCTGCTGCAGGCAACTAATCGATTCTTTCCAAGAAAGACTAAATATTCGGGAACGCGGATTAACGCAGCCAACGCAGATTTCATACTGATTTCCGCGGAAAGTTGCGATAATCCGCGTTCTTTTTACGGCTCACGAGAGTGTATAATTCACCACAGATTAACACAGAATGAATTTAATGTACCGATAATCAAAGATGTCTATCTGTGCAAATCTGTGTAATCTGTGGTGAATACTAGTTTTAACACCCTCATAAACAGGAAGCACAGACTATGAAATATTTAATTGTAGGATTGGGCAATATCGGCCCCGAATATCACGAAACCCGCCATAACATCGGATTCATGGCAGTAGATGCTCTGGCAAAAGCAGCGGGTGCCACTTTTACCGACGGACGTTATGGCTTCACCACAACGCTGTCAGTCAAGGGACGCCAACTGTTACTGCTGAAGCCTTCCACCTTTATGAATCTCAGCGGCAACGCCGTGCGCTACTGGATGCAAAAAGAAAACATTCCATTGGAGAATGTGTTGGTAGTGGTAGATGACCTGGCACTGCCTTTCGGCACACTGCGCCTGAAAGGTAAAGGAAGCGATGCGGGACATAACGGCCTTAAGCATATTGCAGCAACATTGGGCACTCAGAATTATGCACGCCTGCGTTTCGGCATCGGCAATGATTTTCCCCGTGGTGGACAGATTGACTATGTGCTGGGACATTTTACCGATGAAGATTGGAAAACAATGGGCGAGAGATTGGAAACAGCCGGAGAAATCATCAAAAGTTTCTGTCTGGCGGGAATAGATATCACCATGAATCAATATAACAAGAAATGAACGAAGCCAGAATTGACAAATGGATGTGGGCCGTACGCATCTTCAAGACACGTACCATAGCCGCCGAAGCCTGCAAAAAAGGACGCATCAGCATCAATGGCGCACTGGCAAAGGCTGCCCGTACGGTGAAACCGGGAGACGTCATCCAGGTGCGCAAGCCCCCCGTCACCTATTCCTTCAAAGTTCTGCAGCCCATCGAAAAGCGTGTCGGCGCAAAGTTAGTGGCCGAAATGATGGAGAATGTAACGACTCCGGAACAGTATGAACTGCTGGAGATGAGCCGTGTCAGCGGTTTCGTCAACCGTGCCAAAGGTACCGGACGGCCAACGAAAAAAGACCGCCGGAGTCTGGAAGAATTTACAGAACCGGAATTTCTGGATGATTTCGACTTTGAATTCGATTTTGAGGAAGAGTAAAATAAGGGAAAGATTATGAGCGAGAGAATAATTAAATGGGGATTCATCGGTTGCGGAGAAGTGACCAAATACAAAAGCGGACCGGCATTTCAGAAAATAGAGAACTCCGAAGTAGTGGCCGTCATGAGCCGAAATGGCGACAAGGCTAAGACCTACGCCAAGGAAAGAGGGATTCCCAAATGGTACGACGATGCCCAGGAACTGATTGACGACGAAGAGGTGAACGCCGTGTACATTGCCACTCCTCCTTCTTCACATGCTACATACGCCATCATGTCCATGAAGGCAGGCAAACCGGTCTACATAGAGAAGCCGATGGCCGTTACCTACGAAGAGTGCTGCCGCATCAACCGGATTTCCAAGGAAACGGGTGTTCCATGTTTTGTTGCGTACTACCGCCGCTATCTGCCCTACTTCCTGAAGGTAAAGTCACTGGTAGAGGAGGGATATATTGGCAACATCATCAACATTCAAATCCGCTTCGCCCAGCCTCCCCGCGACCTCGACCATAACAAGGAAAACCTGCCGTGGCGCGTGCAGCCGGACATTGCCGGCGGAGGATACTTCTATGACCTTGCGCCCCACCAGATAGACTTGCTGCAGGAAATCTTCGGATGCATCCTCGAAGCCAGCGGCTACAAGAGCAACCGTGGCGGACTATATCCTGCCGAGGACACTCTAAGCGCATGTTTCCAGTTTGACAGCGGACTGGTGGGCAGCGGCTCCTGGTGCTTTGTTGCCCACGAATCCGCCCGCGAAGACCGTATAGAAATCATTGGAGACAAAGGCATGATTTGTTTCTCCGTATTCACCTATGACCCCATTGCGCTGCATACGGAAAGAGGACGTGAAGAAATCATCGTCGAAAACCCCACCTACGTCCAGCAACCGCTTATACAGGCAGTGGTAGACCACCTGCTGGGCAAGTCCGTCTGCAGCTGTGACGGCGAAAGCGCCACTCTCACAAACTGGGTGATGGACAAAATACTGAACAAGCTCTGATTAACGACTATGAAGGTGTGCCTAAAAACTATCAAGAAGTAAGATGCCTTTTGTTTTGTCACACCTCCATGTCGAAACCTTCGCCTTTCTGACTGACTAATTCGTACACATCGGCACTCTCGCCTACAACCCATACCACATCGCCTTCTACAAAAGGTTCATGCGGGTCGGGAGCATGCAGGGTCTCCCCTCCCCGCTCCACACCGGCAATCAGGCAGTGATACTTCTCGCGTATCCCTGCTTCCTTCAGGGTCTTGTTCAGGAAAGGAGACTGCCCGTCCACACAGAACTGGCGTAGAATCATCTCGCTCTTCTCTATCACATCCGTATTCATGGCAGACACCTTATCCATCTCCTTGCCGAAGATGTTCAGTTCCTCGTCCGTGGCAATCACTTGTATCTTGTCCTGTGGAAAAAGGCGGACAGACGCTCCGGGAATATTAATCCGTTTCTTGCCCCGAAGGATGGAGACCACATGGATGCCGTATTTCTTTCCGAAATTCAGCTCCGCCAATGTCCTGCCCACCCATGCCGACTCGCCGGGGATTTCAAAATCCGTCAGGTGCAGGTCGCGCGACAGCAGACGCCCCGCATACTCCGGTTTCTTCTCTCCCATATACTCGGCACGCATGTCGCGGTACCGCAGATTCTGGAAGAATGTCCTCTCTATCATGATGGACTGCTTCTTCAACTGGCGAGAGAGTATCATCAAAGTCACCAGCAGCACCGCCACTCCAAACACCAGACCGACGGACATCTTGAACAAACCGGCTATTACGAACATGACGAACGAAACGCCCAGCAGCAGACGCAGTACAATGGTGGCCACCAACGGTGCCCGGTTTCCACGGTTATCCTTCCATAAAGTCACGAACTCTTCCGAGTGGTTCTTTTTAATCATGATGGCACGCAGGAACGGAGCTATACACAGAATGATGATAAAGGCAGCCAACAGAGAGCCCCATACCCCGGGCAGACTGTCGTGCACGAAAGGCACCAGAAAACGGAACGCCAAAGCTATCACCGCCACGCAAATGATGGAATACACCACCGTAATCCTGACCAGCGCAAATATCAGTTTCTTCCACAGACTCTCGTGGTTCATGGTCTGCGAACCTGAAGCATAGCGGGTCAAGAACTTTCTCCATTTTTCCGGCAAATGCGTATCCACAAGATTGGAAGCCGGTTCTGCCAAACGAATCATATAAGGAGTGAGGAAAGTGGTGATGACAGACACCGCCACCACAATAGGATACAAGAAATGGCTGGTGACATGCAGTGACACGCCCAGCGAAGCTATAATAAAGGCAAACTCACCGATTTGCGTCAGACTGAAACCGCATTGCATAGCCGTCTTCAGCGGTTGCCCTGCCAGCAGCACACCCAGCGTCCCGAAGAGGGATTGCCCGAGGATGACCGCCAGAGTAATCACGACTATGGGTCCCGCATACTCCACAATCATGGCCGGGTCTACCATCATGCCGACCGATACGAAGAAGATAGCGCCGAACAAGTCCTTGACCGGCTTCACCAGGCGCTCTATGCTCTCCGCCTCTACCGTCTCGGCAAGAATGGAGCCCATGATAAATGCACCGAAAGCAGCCGAGAACCCCGTATGTGCAGCCATCACCACCATGCCGAAACAGAGTCCGAGAGAGACTATCAGCAAGGTTTCCTCGCTCATCAGCTTCCGGCACCGCTTCAACAATCCGGGGATGAGGTAAATACCCACCACGAACCAAAGTATCAAGAAGAACAGCAGTTTGGCAATGCTCCCCAGCATCTCCGTACCCTCGAAGTTATGGCTGACTGCCATCGTGGAGAGCATCACCATCAATACGATGGCAAGAATATCCTCCAGAATAAGCACACTGAGTACCAGCCCCGTGAACTGTTTCTTGCGCATCCCCAAATCATCAAACGCCTTATAGATAATAGTGGTGGATGACATGGCAATCATACCGCCCAGAAAGATACAGTCCATCCGTTTCCAGCCGAAACCGGTACCTACCGTCACACCCAACAATATCATACAAAAGATGATGGTACACGCAGCAATAATCGCCGCGCCTCCCACCTTCACAATCTTCTTGAAGCTGAATTCCAATCCCAGTGCAAACAGCAGGAAGATAACGCCTATATCCGCCCAGGTCTGTATATTAGCCGTGTCCATCACCGACGGTGTATAGGCCATGTGAGGGCTGGCAAGGAATCCTGCGACTACATATCCTAACACCAGCGGTTGCTTCAATTTCTTAAAAAGCAGGGTCATAATCCCCGCACAAATCAATATCAGAGCTAAATCAGCTATCAAAGGGGCTAAATGTGACATAACACTACTTATCTATTAATCAGAGATATATAACTGCAAAACTATGCAATACATCTGCAGTGGCTCTGCAAAAGCCTTGCAGCGTCACTGCAACTGCTTTGCAGCAGCACTGCAAAAGGTATGCAGTAACTTTGCAGCAGTTGTCTGCACGATTCTACAACACTCCTTTCGAGCTTGGCAGTTCAAAGTGATAAATATCCCTCTTCACCGCCATCTTCAGCGCACGTGCCAACGCCTTGAAGATGCCCTCTATCTTATGATGTTCGTTCTGTCCTTCGGCTTTTACATTAAGATTCATCCGGGCAGCATCGCTCAAGGACTTGAAGAAATGCAGGAACATTTCCGTCGGCATATCTCCTACCTTCTCGCGCTTGAACTCGGCATCCCATACCAGCCACGGGCGTCCGCCAAAGTCGAGGCACACCTGGCAGAGACAATCGTCCATAGGAAGGGCATAGCCATAGCGTTCAATGCCCCGCTTGCTTCCTAAGGCCTGATAAAGGCAGTCGCCCAGAGCAAGGGCGGTATCTTCGATGGTGTGATGCTCGTCCACTTCAAGGTCACCTTTCACACGGATGGTGAGGTCCATGCCGCCGTGCTTGCCTATCTGTTCCAACATGTGGTCGAAGAAGCCCAGTCCGGTCGCGATGTCACAATGCCCGTCACCATCCAGATTCAAGGATACGTATATATCTGTCTCCTTGGTAGTGCGACGTACTTCCGCCGTACGCTCACCGGCAAAGAGGAATTCGGCAACCTTATCCCAATCCCTGGTGGCGAGGGCGCAGTAATCTTCAAGTCCGTCACAAGCGGCACCGCCACCTTCGGAAACGGGTTTCAATGACGCCGTGTCATCTTGCAGAAGAATGGCGCGGCAGCCCAGATTCTTTGCCAGTTCCACATCCGTAGGCCGGTCGCCAATGACGAAACTGTGGGACAAATCGTAGTCCGGGTTATCGAGGTATTTGGTAAGCATTCCGGTACGCGGCTTGCGAGTCGGTGCATTGTCGTCGGGCATGCTGCGGTCTATGCAGATGTCGTCGAAGGTGATGCCTTCGCCTTCCAATGTCTTCATCATCAGGTTGTGTGCCGGCCAAAAGGTCTCTTCCGGAAAGGAAGTTGTGCCGAGCCCATCCTGATTGGTCACCATTACAAAATCAAAATCCAGCTTGCTGCGGATGAAGCCAAGATTGCGCATCACTTTCGGATAGAACTCCAGCTTCTCCAGGGAGTCCAGCTGATAATCAATGGGCGGCTCAATGACTAAAGTCCCGTCACGGTCTATAAAAAGTAGTTTCTTCATTTTAAAGGATATTTTTTTGAGGGAATAAAGGGAGTTATCGGGAGGTAGAAGGAGGTAGAAGGAGTTAGAGGAGTTAGAGCCGGTAGTTCTGCTTGCATAAGCATTACTTGTATAGAACAGCAGTATCGGCCTTTAACTCCCTTTTAATCCCTTTACCCCCCCCTTTTACTCCCTTTAACTCCTTCTACATATATTCCTTCAGCGCTTCAATCAATTTTTCATTCTCTCCTCTCGTTCCCACCGTCACCCGCAGGCAATTTCCGCAGAGTGACACGGAGTTACGGTTGCGGACAATGATACCCTTGCCTACCAGATAATTGTAAATCTTCACGGCATCCGTCACACGAGCTAGGAAGAAATTGGCATGGGAAGGGAACATCTTCACCGTACATGGCAGTGCGGCGAACTCGGCTTCCAGATTCTCCCGTTCTTCTTTCAGTGTCTTCACCCAACGTTCTATTTCATAATAGCGGTGAAGCATTTCCACTGCCTGCTTCTGTGTCAACTGGTTCACGTTATAGGGATATTTTATCTTACTGAGGATGCCGATAATATCCGGTGAGGCAAATGCCATACCCAGACGGATGGCAGCACATCCCCATGCTTTGGAAAAGGTTTGCAGTACAATGAGATTCGGATATTGATTCAAATTTTCAAGGAAGGAAGGTGCCTCGGAGAAGTCATTGTATGCCTCGTCCAGTATCACTAACCCATCAAACCGGCGAATCAGCGTTTCAATTTCGCTACGGAGCAGGTCATTGCCGGTAGGATTGTTGGGAGAGCAGATAAAAATCAGTTTGGTATGCTCATCCGCAGCAGCCAGAAGCTTGTCGGCAGAGAACTGGAAATCCTCATCGAGCAGCACTTTACGGTACTCCACATCATTAACGTCAGCACAGACTTGATACATGCCGTAGGTAGGGTCGATGGCCACTACATTATCCACACGGGGTTCACAAAAAGCACGGAACACCAAATCGATAGCTTCATCACTGCCATTCCCTAAGAAGATGGAATCGGGACTCACCTTTTTAATTTTAGACAATTCTGTCTTTAACTCCCGCTGCATGGGGTCGGGATAACGGTTGTGCGGCATGTTATAAGGATTCTCGTTTGCATCGAGAAAAACGGATGCCGCAGCACCATTATATTCATCACGTGCTGAAGAATAAGGCTTCAGACGCCAGATATTCGGACGGGTAAGTTCTTGTAATGTTTTCACCATGTTATTTATGATTTGACAATTTACGATTAAAATTACTTTAAGCCATCAGCTCTCAATTTTCAACTTTCAATTTTCATTCTCCAACTGCCCCAGTCTCACACTCACGGCATTCTTATGCGCATCCAGCTGTTCATTGGCAGCCATCAGCTCGATGGCAGGGCCGATGATATTTAATCCTTCCGGCTTTATCTCCTGAAAAGTTATCTTGCGGATAAAGCTGTCAAGGCTGACACCGCTGTATGCTTTGGCATAGCCGTTTGTCGGCAGGGTATGGTTTGTGCCCGAAGCATAATCTCCCGCACTCTCCGGAGTAAGAGAACCCAGGAATACGGAACCGGCATTCACGATACGTTCTGCCACGGAAAGATAATCCTCGGTTTCTATGATAAGATGTTCGGGAGCATACGCGTTGGTCAATTCAATGGCTTCTGTCATGCTGTCCACTACAATCAGTTTGCTATTGGCAAGAGACTTTTCGGCAATCTCTTTACGTGGCAGTAAGGCCAGTTGGCGTTCCACTTCCACCTTTACAGCTTGTTGCAATTCGACAGAGGTCGTAATTAATATAGCCTGACTGTCCACTCCGTGTTCTGCCTGGCTCAACAAGTCGGCGGCGACAAAAATCGGATTAGCTGTTTCGTCAGCCAAAACTTCTACTTCCGAAGGTCCTGCCGGCATATCTATCGCCACATCACGCAAGCTCACAAGCTGTTTGGCAGCCGTGACATACTGATTTCCCGGACCGAATATCTTGTAAACCTTAGGCACACTTTCCGTTCCGTATGCCATAGCGGCAATGGCTTGTATGCCGCCAGCTTTGAAAATCCGGTTGACACCTGCCACTTTTGCGGCAAACAGCACAGCGGGATGTACCTTTCCGTCACGTCCCGGAGGGGTGCAGAGAACAATCTCCTTGCATCCGGCAATCCTGGCGGGAACGGCCAGCATCAGTACCGTAGAAAACAGCGGAGCCGTTCCTCCGGGGATATACAATCCCACCTTTTCTATGGCAACCGCTTTCTGCCAGCAGGTCACCCCCGGCTGAGTCTGCACTTTCTTGCCCTCAAAGCGTTGTGCGGCGTGGAAAGTCTCGATGTTCTGCTTTGCCAGGCGAATAGCTGCTTTCAAGTCTTCACTCACCAGGTTTTCCGCTTCCTGCTGTTCCTCTTCCGACACTGCCAGCGAGGCCAACACCACTTTATCAAATTTTTCTTCATAATCCAGCACAGCACGGTCTCCCTCCTCCTTCACACGGTCAATAACACTCCGCACCGTATCAAACAGATTCTCCGTATTCATCACCGGACGTTTCAGAATCTCTTGCCACTGGGATTTATCGGGATTACTAATCAATATCATAATGACATGTTTTTAAAGATTTATGCATAAACCATGATATTATTGGAGGTGTGTCAAAACTCTCTGAAGACTTTCTATTAGGCGCTGATTACGCGGATTTCACGGATTCATTTTACCGATTCCGCGCTATTTCGCGTAATTCGTACCTAATGTCGTAACATAAAGAAAGCGTTTATATACTTTTGACACATCCTCGAGGCTTTAAATTATCATTTTCTCAATCGGTAGCACCAGAATGCCTTCCGCCCCCAGCGCTTTCAGCTTTCCGATAATCTCCCAGAAACACTTCTCGTCGAGTACGGTATGTACTGAGCACCAGCCTTCTTGTGCCAAAGGCATCACCGTGGGGCTCTTCATGCCCGGAAGTACAGAGACAATCTCATCCAGTTTCTCTTTCGGGGCATTCATCAGCACATACTTCTTATCTTCGGCTGTCTTCACGGCATCCATACGGAACAACAGCTCCCTCAATATCTCTTGCTTTTCCTCGCTCAGGTTCCTGTTACCAATCAGCAGGGCTTCGGACTTCATCACAACCTCCACTTCCTTCAAACGGTTGCTCACCAGCGTAGAACCGGAACTTACAATATCGAAAATGGCATCTGCCAGACCGATGCCCGGCGCCACTTCTACCGACCCCGTAATGACGTGTATCTCCGCATTCACCCCATTCTCTTTCAAAAAGCCGGAAAGGATACCCGGATAAGATGTCGCAATCTTCTTTCCGTGAAACCACTTCACCCCCGGATACTCAATATCCTTCGGCATGGCAAGAGACAGACGGCATTTGCTGAATCCCAGACGCTTGATTATCTCTGCATCCTCATTCTTCTCAACAAATTCATTCTCACCCACAATTCCTATATCAGCCACTCCGGTAGCCACAGACTGCGGAATGTCGTCATCCCTCAGAAACAACACTTCAAGAGGAAAGTTTGACGACTGCACCAACAACGAGCGCTTCATGGCACTCAACTTTATATCCGATTCTCCCAAAAACGACATGGTCTCGTCATACAGACGACCCTTAGCTTGTACTGCAATTCTTAACATAAGGTTATTTACTATTTTACGATTTACGATTTACTATTTACTATTTTGAATGAGATGACAGAAAACAAAACGAGGCTTACCAATATTCGGCAAGCCTCGTCTGTTATGTCATCTGTTGTACATATACACTCATACGCCCACCGAGTTATTCGTTAGGATGATGATGGTGATGATGTGCAACGATATTCTTCATATTTTTTGGATTTTAATGCGACAAAAGTAAACTAAAAGTTTGAAACTCCAAAAGATTTATCACAAAAAGTTTATTTTTTCTTTCAAATTCATCTTAGTTCACCACAAATTACACAGATTTGCACAGATTATTTTTATTCCAATCTATGCAAATCTGTGTAATCTGTGGTGAAACAATTAAATCAACGGCAATATTTCCTCCTGCTCTACTTCGCAGCTATGGAAATGCATTTCCGCTTCCGCCTTCTCCTTCGGAAAGGTAAAGTAGGTGCAAGTGGCTTCTGTGCAAAGTTCGCCCATGCTATTATACAGGCGTGCTTCTATGATAGCAATATTCCGCTTCTGCTCGCGAAGCGAAGCCCGCAGCACCACATGCGTGTCGTTGGTCGATATGGATTTGCGGAAGCGGGTTTCCATTTTCGATGTCACCCCGCCGGTCTGCAGCTTGCGGAACACGACCCAGCCGCAGATTTCATCCAGCAATACGGACTGGATGCCTCCATGCAACGTATTCAGCCACCCTTGATACTCCGGACGCGGCTTCCAGATGCTCACCACCTCGTCACCGTCCTCATAAAACTCCATTCTCACACCGGCTTCATTGTCAGGAGAGCAACCGAAACAGTTGTAGCCCTCCATATCTTTCCACGGATTGATAATCTTCTTCATATCGTATTCTTCTTTATCTGGTTTTGATTCATAAAGTCTCTCAATAAGACGTTCAATATTAGTCATTCCGATTGAGAACTACAAATTATTGATGCCTTTTTCAAAGAAAAATTAGCGGGATACTGTTCAAAAACCGGTTATTTTATTTAGCTTTGTATAAATGAGAGAGAACAACAAGATGCAAAGAGGGGCCTTTTTCTGCTTATGGATATTATTTACATTCTCATTGTTTGCGCAAAACAAGGAGAACGGTTCTGTCGCATGCGACAGCATCGTATATAAAAACACCTTCGGAAAAGCATTGAAGAAATTCCTCAACTTCAGCGACTTCGACACTACCTATATCAGTCCCAACCGATACAATTACGCCCTGATGCTCGACCATTTCACCAATTACGAGTATTACTCCGTGGGCAATGACGACCAGCGGCTCCGTTTCTCGCCCAACCCTCACAACAAGATAGGCGCTTACTTCGGATGGCGTTGGATATTCCTGGGATGGGCTGTCGATACGGACTGGCTCTACGGAAAGAAAAGCAAGAAAAAGCGCGGTACGGAGTTTGATCTCAGTCTTTACAGTTCCAAACTGGGAGTCGACATTTTCTATCGCAGCACCGGAAACGACTATAAGATACACAAGGTATCCGGCTTTTCCGACGAGATTCCCTCCAATTATTCCGAAGATTTCAACGGATTGAAAGTAAAGATGAAGGGATTAAATCTGTATTACATTTTCAACAATCGACGTTTCTCCTATCCAGCCGCCTTCAGCCAGTCCACCAACCAGCGCTGCAATGCAGGTTCTTTCATTGCCGGATTCTCCGTATCCACCCACAATCTGAACTTCGACTATACCAAGCTGCCCGAAATCATTCAGGAAACCATGAACCCGGGTATGAAGGTGAAACATATCAAATACACGAACATCAGCCTCAACGCCGGCTATGCCTACAATTGGGTGTTTGCCCGCAACTGCCTCGCATGCCTGTCGTTCAATCCGGCTGTCGCCTACAAGACATCACGCATAGAGAAGACAGAAGAGCGGGAAGCGGACGACTGGTACAAGAATTTCAATATCGACTTCATTCTGCGTGCAGGTGTGGTATACAACAACAGCAAATACTTCGTGGGTACCTCATTCGTAGGACGGACATACGACTACTACAAAAACAGTTTCTCCCTAAACAACGGGTTCGGTACCCTCCAAATATATGCCGGATTCAACTTTTATCTGAAAAAGGAGTACCGGAAGAACAAAAAGTAAAAAAGGCTTTCAGCCCTCATCTCCCCTCAAAAGCTATAAACACACTCCACCCCTACTATATCCTTCCGCTTATCCTTCTCCCATTGCCTGCAATAGAAGATGTCCACCTCCCAGCGCTCGGACAAGGGCAACGTAATACCCCCACGATAGCGCATCCGCTTTACTCCGAAGTGCTCTGTCTTATTCAAACCATTATACATCTCGGCCGAAGCATACGGTTCCAGCTTGCACTTCGGAATGTCATAGGCAAACTTCGCACGCGAGCGCAAGCGGAACTCATCTCTATGCCCATCGAACGTATACTGAAAGCGCTCACGCAAGGACAGTTTCACCCTTTGCACACGGGCAGACAGAGTGCCTTCCAAACGGTAGCGGTGCCGGAACTTCCAGCCATCTGCCCCCCGATTGCGGTAATGCGTCTCATACCCAGCTCCAAGCTTCAGGAAAGGCAACAGCTTATAGCTTCCCCCCACCTTCAGCCCCCACCGGTCTGTCTTTCCCAAATCATCCTTTGTACGCCACTCCAGCCCACCGGAAACAGTAAATGCCGGCTTCAACTTATATTCGAAACCGGCATTCGCCCAAGTGGCAAAATCCTTCTCCTGCGCCCGCAGGGAAAAAGACGAAACAACCCATAGAACTATCGGCAAAACAAGTACTTTCGTGCATGAAGATATATTACTTACCATACGCTTATTCTGTTAAAGTGTCAAAGGTAAGGATAAATTCTGTAACAATTCTGTAATACTACAAATCTTGTCTGCACATTTCCGATTTTTCAATGATACTTAAAAAACAGAAACCGAGATACAAAAAACAATTCAAAGTTGCCATATATGTATGGCATCATATATATATTTGTAGCATGAAAAAACACCCTTATAAGCGTTTCATAGATTATTTATTTGGGGTGATTCATTTATGTGAAATCTCTTTCAAATACTCCTCCACCTTTCCGAAGAAGGAGGTCAAATGAGAACCGTCGACAAAAGCATGGTTCACATAAATGGAAAGAGGAAATACCAGACGGCCTTCACGAGATACGGCCTTGCCGGCAGTCATCAACGGATAACTGCAACCGTTGCCTGCTTCGGCAAGTGTATAGGTTATCGAGGTGAAATACATTTTGGGAACCGCACTCAGATGGACCACATCGTAATCGCCTTGCTCGGCAAGAATCTTTTCGGCTCCATAAGGGTCACCGTCCTCGGGCATGTTTGTTATCAAGGCGTAGGCTTCGGCATAGAAACGTTCAAAGTCTTCGTAATAGGGAATGCGCACGGTATAGAATGTTTTCCCAGGAACGGCTATCGGAGAAATGATGTCCACCCGGTCGTGAAAAACAACCCGGCCTTCCTTGTCGGTACGGTAACGGAGTTCATCGACTTCATTGGCCGAACGCACCACAGCATACAGATAATAAAGGAAAAAGGAGCGCTTTGCAGCCCGGGCTGCAGCACTGGCTTCCGTGCAGTCAATCTCTGTGGTGACGGAATACCAGGAATTTACAAAATTGCGGAAAAAGCCGTAGTTATCCCGGCGTTCCCAAGTATCAATGTCTATAATGTGTTTCATACAAAAAGGGGATTTAGTGAAAAAAGGATACCTTTTTACAAGCATCCTTTTTCCAATTCTATTTATTTCTCTTTCTTATAATTCTCCAGTCCGGTCTGCAGGAACTCGATATACTTAGGTATATCCTCGTCGTAGGAGTAAGACTTGTTGAGCGGCTTGCCTTCGTTGTCAATCAGCACGTAGAAGGGCTGCGCATTGGCGCCGAACTTGACACGCTGCAGATAGCTCCATTTGTCGCCTACGGTGCGCAGCGTGCGTTCCGTGCCGTTCTCCACAATCTTCACGGGAGAAGGAAGCGGTGTCTTGTTGTCGACGTAAAGCGTGATAAGCACATAGTCGTTGTTGATGATGTCGCTCACCTTCGGGTTGGTCCATACGGCAAGCTCCATCTTACGGCAGTTCACGCAGCCGTAGCCGGTGAAGTCGAGCATCACGGGCTTGCCATGCTGGCGGGCATACTCCATACCGAGGTCGTAATCGTCGAACCTGGCATGCACCTCATTATTGTAAAGGTTGAAATCCTGCGTCTGCATGGGCGGCGCAAAGGCACTGACCGCCTTCAACGGCGCTCCCCACAAACCGGGAACCATATACACCGCAAATGCCAGTGAGGCCAACGCCATAAAGAAACGGGGTACACTAACCTTTGAATCGTCATCATCGTGCGGGAACTTGATTTTGCCCAACAAGTAGAAACCAAGCAGTGCAAAAAGTACAATCCACAAAGCAAGGAACGTTTCACGGTCGAGGATGCGCCAACCGTAAGCTAAATCAGCTACCGAAAGGAACTTCAGGGCAAAAGCCAGCTCCAGGAAGCCAAGCGTCACCTTGATGATATTCATCCATCCGCCGGATTTGGGCATGGACTTCAACCAGGACGGGAACAGGGCAAACAGCGTGAAAGGCAATGCCAAAGCTATGGCAAAGCCCAGCATGCCGATGGCGGGAGCCACCACGCTGCCCGTCGTGGAAACCTGCACCAGCAGGAATCCGATAATGGGTCCCGTGCAGGAGAAAGATACCAGCGACAAGGTAAATGCCATCAGGAAGATGCTGAGCAAACCGCTTGTCGCCTCGGCCTTGCTGTCTACAGCCGTACTCCACTTGGAGGGCAACGTTATCTCGAACGCTCCGAAGAAGGAAGCCGCAAACACCACCAGCATCAGGCAGAAAAGGATATTGAATACTGCATTCGTAGAGAGTGCGTTCAGTGCGCTGGCTCCGAAAACAAGCGTGATTGCCAGTCCGAGCGTCACATAAATCACCACGATGGAAGCGCCATACGTCCACGCATCGCGGATGCCCTTCTTCTTGTCCTTGCTGCGTTTCAGGAAGAAGCTGACCGTCATCGGGATGATGGGCCATACACAGGGGGTGAAGAGCGCCAGCAGTCCACCGGCAAATCCCGTAATGAAAATATAAATCCAGGACATGTCTTCCTGCGAAGTGGTTTCGCCCAAAGAATTCAGTTCACTGATGACCGGCTTCCATAGGTCCACCTTGTCCGCCACCTTGATTTCCGTCGGCCCGTCCGCACCGCCGATGGCAGCCACGGGAGCCGTGCCGGAGACAGTCTCCTGCTTTGCGGGCTGTTCTTCGGCTTTCGTTTCAGCGGCAGCGGCGGCAGCTTCTTTGGCAGCCCCTTCTGCCTTGCCGGAGAACTTGAAAGGAACTTGTGTGGGCGGCAGGCAGTTTTCATCGTTGCAAGCGCCATATTCCAGATAGCCTTCTATCTGATAAGCGCCACCCGTCAACTTCAGCTTCTGCACAAATTGCGCCGTATTCTCAAAATAGCGCACCTTCATTTCGAACAACTTATCGAAAGTAGAGATTTCCTTGCCTACGGGCTTCAGTTTGCCAACCACTTCCGCTCCGAATATTTTCTCCACATTGAAAGTCGCCGAGATAGGCCCTCCATCGCCCAAGTCGGTGGAATAGACATGCCAGCCCTTGTCAATAGCAGCCGTAAAAACGACCTCCGCTTCATCGGCAGCCAAAATCTTCAGTTCGGAATTGAACTTGACGGGGTCTTGTATCTGTGCCTGCACCGCCACAGCGAAGAGCAACAGAACGAAAGGGAACAGTAATTTCTTCATGTTCTCTGATTTAATTTTTAATTTTCAATTATCTCGTAGTCCACGCAGGCACGGCTCTCTTTCACAGCTGCGATAAGCTTGCCGGCAGCTACATGGTCGGGATGGGTAGCATAGTATTTCACGTCATCCAACGTATCGAACTCACTGTAAAGAGCGATGCTCCAAGCCTCGGCAGGATTGATGTTCAATCCGACTTCAATCTTGCGGATAACGGATATTTTAGCCGGAAGCGCTTCGATAGCTGCCTTGAAACTGTTCATCGCAGCCAACTTTTCGTCAGCCGGTGCCTCATCTTTTAACTTAAATAATACAATGTGCTTTACCATAACTTTGCCATTTAAATGATTTATCACTATATTTGTCAGCCTAAGCGGCTGTTTTAACAACTGCAAAAATACTGGTTTTGTTTCAAATATACACTTAAACGGATGTTAATAATAGGAATTGCAGGCGGAACCGGCTCGGGAAAGACCACCGTCGTACGTAAAATTATCGAAAGCCTACCGGCTGGTGAAGTGGTATTGTTGCCACAAGACTCTTACTACAAGGACAGCAGCCATGTGCCCGTGGAAGAACGGCAGAACATCAACTTCGACCACCCCGACGCTTTCGAGTGGAGCCTTCTTTCCAGGCATGTCGCCATGCTGCGCGAAGGAAGAAGCATAGAACAGCCCACCTACTCATACCTGACGTGTACCCGGCAGCCCGAAACCATCCATATCGAGCCCCGGGAAGTCATCATCATTGAAGGCATCCTTGCCTTGTGCGACAAGAAGCTGCGAAGCATGATGGACCTGAAGATATTTGTAGACGCCGACCCCGACGAACGCCTGATTCGTGTAATCCAGCGCGATGTAGTGGAACGCGGACGCACGGCCGAAGCCGTCATGGAACGCTATACACGTATACTGAAACCCATGCACCAGCAATTCATAGAGCCCTGCAAACGATACGCCGACCTCATTGTGCCGGAAGGCGGAAACAACCAGGTGGCCATTGATATATTGACCATGTACATCAAGAAGCACTTGGGGAGTTAATTTGTAATGGAGAATTGATAATGGAGGATTAAGAACGCACTAAACCCTATGAGATATGAACAGCCTGTTTTCTTTCGCCAGACATAAATCATCCATTATCAATTCTCCCGTCCCAATTATCTTGCTGTTGTTGTTGTGCTGCATCGCAGGATGCCGTGGAGGACATCCTGCCGAAAAAGAAGAAGCGGATGACCTGCAACAGATAAAGGACAGCGGAGAACTGGTCGTATTGACACTGTACAGCTCCACTTCCTACTTCATCTACCGTGGCCAGGACATGGGATTCCAGTATGAGCTGAGCGAACAGTTTGCCAAGAGCCTGGGAGTGAAGCTGAGAATAGAGGTAGCCCGGAATGTGCACGAACTCATAGAGAAGTTGCAGGCAGGCAAGGGAGACCTCATTGCCTACAACCTTCCCATCACCAAGGAATGGAAAGACAGCCTGCTTTATTGCGGCGAAGAGGTCATCACGCACCAAGTCATCGTGCAACGTAACGGCGGACGCACCAAACCACTGAAAGACGTAACGGAACTCATCGGGAAAGATGTATATGTGAAGCCCGGAAAATATTATGAACGGCTGGTCAATCTGGACGAAGAGCTCGGAGGAGGTATCCACATCCATAAAGTGACCAACGACAGTATCAGTGCAGAAGACCTCATCACCCAGGTGGCACAAGGGAAAATCCCCTATACCGTAGCAGACAATGACGTGGCACAGCTTAATACGACCTATTACCCCAACCTGAATATCGGACTCTCCATCAGCTTTGACCAGCGTGCATCGTGGGCAGTCCGGAAAGACTGTCCGCAACTGGCAGCCGCCGCCAACAAATGGCACGAGGAGAATATGACTTCACCTGCCTATACGGCAAGTATGAAACGATATTTTGAAATCGGCAAGGCCATTCCCCACTCTCCTATCCTCTCCCTGCGCGAAGGAAAAATTTCCCATTACGATGATTTGTTCAAGAAATATGCTCCCAAGATAGACTGGGACTGGCGCCTGCTGGCGTCTCTGGCATATACTGAGTCCAACTTCGACTCCACCGCCGTATCCTGGGCCGGTGCCAGGGGGCTGATGCAACTGATGCCTGCCACAGCCAGGGCTATGGGGCTACCCGAAGGAAAGGAACAGAACCCTGAAGAGAGTATAAAGGCTGCCGTGAAATACATAGGCGCCACAGCCAAAAGTTTTTCCAAGATACCCCAGGAAGAACGCATCAACTTTGTGCTGGCATCTTATAATTCCGGTATCGGCCATGTGCTGGATGCCATGGCACTGGCCGAAAAATACGGCAAAAACAAATATGTCTGGCGTGATAATGTAGAAAACTTCATTCTGCTAAAAAGCAATGAGGAATACTTCACCGACCCCGTCTGCAAAAACGGCTATTTCCGTGGCATTGAAACTTATAACTTCGTAAGGGATATTACGTCACGCTTCGAGCAATACAAGAAGAAGATAAAAAAATAGGGATTAAGGATTAATCCCTAATCCTTATTTTCCTTCCTATTTAAAACAGATTCAGTTTGTTCTTTCTCGCTTCTTCCAGGGAAACGGTTGTCACTTGTTTCTCCCGGTTCTTTTCGCACAACTGCCGATACTTCTCATGCAGTTCTTCTTCCAGCTCCTCCTTTGTCTTAGGATTCATCAGCTTGGCTGCTACTGTAGCATTCTGTGAAGCGTCCTTCAGATGGATTACGGGAGCATGATAGACCGGAGCAATTTTCAGAGCTGTGTGAAGCGGTGAAGTCGTGGCACCACCTATCAGCAGAGGAACGTCCAGACCTGCCTTTTCCAGCTCAATGGCTACATGCACCATTTCATCCAGCGAAGGGGTTATCAAGCCACTCAATCCTATCATGTCTACCTTTTCCTCTATGGCATGCTGTACAATGGTTTCGGCAGGCACCATGACGCCAAGGTCTATTATTTCGTAGCCGTTGCAGGCCATTACTACCGAGACTATATTTTTGCCAATGTCGTGCACATCACCTTTCACCGTAGCCAGCAGCACCTTCCCGGCAGCAGTCGCACCTTCTTCTTTCTCCGACTCGATTACGGGCTGGAGGATGGCAACCGCCCTCTTCATGGTGCGCGCCGTCTTCACTACTTGCGGCAGGAACATCTTGCCTGCCCCAAACAAGTCGCCGACATGATTCATGCCTGCCATCAACGGACCTTCAATGATGGAAACAGCCTTGGGATACAGCTTCAGCGCTTCGGCAAGGTCTTCTTCCAGATAATCGCCGATACCCTTTGTCAAGGCGTACTTCAACCGCTCTTCCACAGGAGTCCCCTCTCTCCAGGCAAGTTGGGAATGGGCGGCAGCCTGCCGCTCTCCTCCAGAAGTTTTTGCCGCCTCTGCTTCCGCTTTCAAGCGTTCGGCAGTTTCTATCAGGCGCTCGGCAGCATCGGGACGACGGTTCAAGACCACATCCTCTATGCGCTCCAATATATCAGCGGGAATATCGGTGTAAAGAACGGAGGCAGCCGGATTGACGATACCCATATCCATGCCCTCGCGGATGGCATAGTAAAGGAATACGGCATGCATCGCCTCGCGAATGTAATTATTGCCGCGGAAAGAGAAGGAAAGGTTACTCACTCCTCCACTGACATGCGCACCGGGCAGATTCTTGCGTATCCATCCGGTGGCACGGATAAAGTCTACAGCATAATTGTTGTGCTCGTCCATACCGGTTGCCACGGCAAGTACATTCGGGTCGAAAATTATATCATGGGGATTGAAACCTATCTTGTCCACCAAAAGACGGTATGCCCGTTCGCAGACCTCAATCTTACGTTCGTACGTGTCTGCCTGCCCTTTTTCATCAAAAGCCATCACCACGGCTGCCGCACCATATTGCTTGATGGTACGCGCATGCTCCAGGAATTTATCTTCCCCCTCCTTCAAGGAGATGGAGTTGACGATGGACTTGCCTTGCAAGCATTTCAATCCGGCCACAATCACTTCCCACTTAGAGGAGTCTATCATGACGGGGACGCGGGCAATCTCCGGTTCCGAAGCTATCAGATGGAGGAAAGTCGTCATCTCCACTTGAGCATCCAGCAGTCCGTCGTCCATATTTATATCGATGACCTGCGCACCGTCTTCCACCTGCTGGCGGGCAATGCTGAGCGCCTCGTCATATTTCTTTTCATTAATCAGACGCAAGAATTTGCGCGAACCCGCAACATTACAGCGTTCACCCACATTCACGAAGTTATTTTCCGGCTTCACTTCCAGAAGTTCAAGCCCGGAGAGCCAAAGATTTTCCGGTCTGGGAACCGGCTGATGGGGCGTTGCACCGGCAATCAGCGAGGAGTACTCGGCAATGTAGGCATCTGTCGTTCCGCAACAACCACCGATAATATTCACCAATCCCTCATGGATATACTCTTTTACTTCATGTGCCATATCGGCAGGAGTCTGGTCGTATGTGCCCAAACTGTTGGGCAGTCCGGCGTTGGGATAAGCACTGATATAATAAGGTGCACGGGCAGCAAGCTGCTCCAGGAAAGGTTTCAGCTGGCGGGCGCCAAAGGAGCAGTTCAACCCAACTGAAAAAATATCGGCATGTTGCACGGAGGCGAGAAAAGCATCCAAAGTTTGTCCCGACAGAGTACGCCCTCCAATATCAGAAACAGTCACAGAGAGCATCAAGGGTACATGAACTCCTACAGTTTCCATCGCCTGCCCGGCGGCAAAAATAGCAGCCTTGGCATTCAGCGTATCAAAAATGGTTTCTATCAGCAAAGCATCCACACCACCTTCGAGCAATGCTTCCATCTGCTCACGGTAGGCATCGGCCAGTTCATCGTAGCTCAAGGCACGAAAAGCCGGATTGTTCACATCGGGACTCATAGAGCAGGTCTTGTTCGTCGGTCCTACGGAGCCTGCCACAAAACGGGGTTTGTCGGGAGTAAGAGAAGTAAACTCATCTGCCACTTTGCGTGCCAGGCGCACTGCGGCAAGATTCATCTCGCGCACATAGTCCTGCACATGATAATCGGCCATACTGACGCGGGTGGAACTGAATGTATTTGTTTCGATAATATCCGCACCTGCCGCCAGATACTTGCGGTGAATGTCTTGTATCACATCGGGGCGTGTCAGACAAAGCAGGTCATTGTTACCTTTCATCTGTCCGGGAATCTGCGAGAAGCGTTCACCCCGAAAATCTTCCTCTGTCAAGTTGTATTGCTGTATCATGGTGCCCATTGCACCATCCAGAATAAGGATGCGCTCACGCACCAAACTACCAAGTTTACTCATATTATCTTTTAAACATACGCGCCATATCGCGTTTGTCATCTTTTTCCTTCAGTGATTCGCGCTTATCATATTGCTTCTTACCTTTGGCAAGTGCCACCACAAGTTTGGCCAGCCCTTTTTCATTGATAAACAAGCGCACGGGAACAATGGTGAAACCCGGATCTTTCGTGCCGCGCATCAGTTTTTCAAGTTCCTTCTTATTCAACAAAAGCTTGCGCTCCCTGCGTGCATTGTGATTGTTGTACGAACCATAGAAGTATTCGGCCACATGCATGTTCTTCACCCACAATTCGCCGTTGGCAAAGTAACAGAACGTATCGACTAAGCTTGCTTTCCCCAACCGGATGGACTTGATTTCTGTGCCCGTAAGCACAATGCCAGCCGTATAGGTGTCCGTCAGTTCGTAATCGAACGTAGCACGCTTATTCTTTATATTTACAGGAGCTTGTTTCATAACATTTATCAGTTTAGCACTACCGTCAGCTTATTGAATATCCATTCAATGGCCACCGGACAAGCTATTAACAAAATAGAAGAAAGAATGGTGAAACGCAAACGGTCTTTTTCCGCTATCTGCATCACCTTTTTGCTTCCTTCCCACACAACATACACGATATAGAATTGGAGCAACAGAGCCATAATGCCAAAATCAGGCAATATGCCGATAACAATCCTCAGCATGAACACCACTACCAGTGCATAACCTGCAAACTGTTGCGCCAAAGGAATATCACTGTCCTGCATAAACATGCGGACACGCAACCCATTGATGAGATAGGCTGCCAAAAAGTATCCTCCAAACAAGGATACAGCCACCGCACAGCATTGTGTCATGGCATATTGAAAGCTTTGCGGCCCGTCCCATCCCATCTTCATCAAAGAGCCGATGAAAACGGACAACCCGCATAAACCAATCATAGGATAGACAAAAGCAGTAAATACTTTTCGTCTATCCTCTAAACTAATTTCCTCCCAGGCACGAGCCGGAGAGGAAATCAGTAGTATTGCTATATGAAATAAATCTTTGTAATTCAATATCAATTTATTGATTAGTAGACGCAATTTTGTATTCTACAGTATATTCCGTATAGTTTTCCGGTATTTCTGTATTGCTATTATTTCCACTTTCATGCGACTTAATAACTAATTTAGTAGGAAGATTTCCTGCTTTTTCTTTAAACCTTTCTAAAGCATTTTTTATATCATACCCATACCAATTAGAATAATAAACATCTGTCTTATCATCAGCACCCTTATCATGACGCAGATAGAAAACAAGGTCTGTGGCCCCTACTTCAATTTCATCCAGTACACAAGCTAAAGCAAATTTATGCATCTTAAACTTATCGTTGTCATTTTGCAGTCTCCAAGCGATAGGAGTTACAAGTATATCCTTGTTATACAAAAATGGCTGAACTGACCCATTTTCCAATTTCAAAGTTATCACCGGTGCTGTTTCCGGCGCATCAACAACCAAGCTTTCTGCTGTCATTGATACGACAGCGTTTGCAAAAGAAATAGGCTGAAAATTCTTCAAAGTGAAGTTGGTAGTTTTAGATTTTTCATTCGTCTCAGGTTCTATGCTCTTTCCTAAGATGATTCCCATTCGAGAATCTGAAATCTTCAAACTTGAATTTGCCTCAAATTGAGTAACAGAAGCCGGTGTAGGTTGATAAGTGTTACCCGCAGCATCTTCAAAAGAGAGTAATCCCATATAGTTATTCACTAAAACCATGCCATAAATGTCATCATACTCTCCGTCATCTGAATTCAGACACGAAGTAAACGAAATGCCCATCAACAATGTCAAGGCAACCATCAAGAATTTTAATTGTTTCATCTTTCCTATAAATATTAGAGTTTGCAAATTTAGATAAAAGAATTGAGTAATATAGTACTCTCCTCGTTTTTTCATTGTTTTTAAGATTAAATGAAAGATTAATCTAAATACTGCATGTCACAGTGATATTTAACATTTATATCAGTTAATCCACACTACACAATCTTGGCAAACAGCTCCAAATGCTCATCCACATAGCCGGCAACCAAAGCTGTATATTCCTCCTCCTTTTCCAAAAATTCATCTTCCAGTTCATCGAAAGCCTCATATTGCTCGTACATTGCCATAAACTCCTCGTCTGTGCGTTCACGTTCCAAGTCGCCACGATGGCTATCGTATATTTTCTTGGCAGCATAAACCAACTTACTCAAATCGCCCACTCCCCACAAACGCATCACTTTGGCAAACGGATTGTCGAAAATATAACCGCCATAACCATTTTGAATCAGTTGGCAGAAGCCCCCTTCCATCACTTCATCACGGAATATCTGATAGGCCAACAATGAATGCTGTTCACCGGTAAGCAAAGACATCGTCCCGGCAGTCATTTCTCCGCCTATTTCTTTCTTATAAGCACCGGTGAATACGCCGATGAATGCATCCATCCCTTCACCGGCAGCCTGGCGCAATGCCACATCTGTAACTTCTATCATAGTTTGTATTTTATTTAATGTGCCACAAAGGTAAGACTTTGCAGCCATAGTCAAACACGGACTCCCCTTTATTTTCTTCGCCTTGCCAACCAGTTGGCAGGATTTTGCCTTACCATTGGCAAGACTTTGCCACCGCGTTGGCAAAACTTTGCCATAGGCATGGCAAAAGTTTGCCAAGACGCAAGCAAGGGGTTGGCAAAATTACTTCCTGATTAACAAGCACATACCTTATTGATTCACAAACCCTATCAGAGACGAGAAAAAACAGTCAACTGCAAACTCCACTTTACATTCCGCAGAAATTCAGCTTCTTATTACTTCTTTTTTTAAAAAAAGTCAAATTGAACAGTTGGCAGAAACGGGGAAAACAACTAACTTTGCACCCGACTAATAAAAGTGGACTACGTTTTTTTTAATTATATCACTTAAAAAAAGAGCTAATTATGACTTATTCACACGAAGTGGAACACATGTGTGTTGTGAAGAAAGGTCCTAATCACGGACCGGCTCCTATTCCCGAAGAAGGTAAATGGGTAAAAGCTAAAGAAATTGTTGACATCTCTGGTCTGACACACGGTATTGGCTGGTGTGCTCCTCAGCAAGGTGCATGTAAATTAACCCTCAATGTAAAGGAAGGCGTTATCCAGGAAGCTTTGGTTGAGACTATCGGTTGCTCCGGTATGACTCATTCTGCTGCTATGGCATCAGAAATCCTCCCGGGAAAGACTATCCTCGAAGCATTGAATACTGACCTCGTTTGCGATGCTATCAACACAGCTATGCGCGAACTCTTCCTGCAAATCGTTTACGGTCGTACTCAGTCTGCTTTCTCGGAAGGCGGCTTGATTATCGGTGCCGGTCTGGAAGACTTGGGTAAAGGTCTGCGCAGCCAGGTAGGTACACTGTACGGTACTTTGGCTAAAGGTCCCCGTTACCTGGAAATGGCCGAAGGTTACATCAAGAATGTATTCCTGGACAAGGACGACCAAATTTGCGGGTACGAGTTTGTTCACCTGGGCAAGTTCATGGATGAAATCAAGAAGGGAACTGACGCAAACGAAGCTTTGAAGAAAGTTACCGGTACTTACGGACGCGTAACAGCAGAACAAGGAGCAGTTAAACACATTGACCCACGTCACGAATAATATAAGGAGGAAAAGAATATGATTAGAGAAGTGAAATTTGAAAGTCAAGACCGTCGTATCAAGCAGATCATCGCTGCTCTGAACGAAAACGGCATCAAAGACATCGAAGAGGCTAACGCTATCTGCGAAGCTCATGGACTTGATCCTTATATGACGTGTGAAGAAACTCAGCCTATCTGTTTTGAAAATGCAAAGTGGGCCTACGTTGTAGGTTGTGCCATCGCTATCAAGAAGGGCTGCAAGAACGCTGCTGAAGCTGCCGAAGCTATCGGTATCGGCCTGCAGGCATTCTGTATCCCGGGTTCTGTAGCCGACGACCGTAAGGTTGGTATCGGTCATGGTAACCTGGCTGCCATGTTGCTGCGCGAGGAGACTAAGTGCTTCGCTTTCTTGGCAGGTCACGAGTCATTCGCTGCTGCCGAAGGTGCTATCAAAATTGCCGCTAAAGCAGACAAAGTACGTAAAGAACCTCTGCGTTGCATCCTGAACGGTCTCGGCAAGGACGCTGCACAGATTATCTCTCGTATCAACGGCTTTACATACGTTCAGACTCAATTCGATTACTATACAGGTGAACTGAAAGTAGTTCGTGAAATCGCATACAGCGACGGTCCCCGTGCCAAAGTAAAATGCTACGGTGCAGACGATGTTCGCGAAGGTGTGGCTATCATGTGGAAAGAAGGCGTGGATGTATCCATCACTGGTAACTCTACGAATCCGACCCGCTTTCAACACCCGGTTGCAGGTACTTATAAGAAAGAACGCGTATTGGCTGGCAAGCCGTACTTCTCAGTGGCATCCGGTGGTGGTACTGGTCGTACTCTGCACCCGGACAACATGGCTGCCGGACCGGCTTCTTACGGTATGACTGACACAATGGGTCGTATGCACTCAGACGCTCAGTTCGCTGGTTCTTCATCAGTTCCTGCTCACGTGGAAATGATGGGATTCCTCGGCATCGGTAACAACCCGATGGTAGGATGTACAGTGGCTTGTGCGGTTGACGTGGCTCAGGCTTTGAGCAAGTAAGTAGCAAGTAAATAATTACATAGAAAAAGAGGATAGCCTTCATTGGCTATCCTCTTTTTCTATCTACCCACAATCGCCACCTTTATCACCCCCTCCAGCCTATTCTCAAAAATACGGTAGGCTTCGTCAATTTCCTCCAACGAGAAACGATGTGTGATAAGCGGTGTGGTATCTATCTGTCCCGCCGCTATCAGGCGCAGTATCTCGGCACAATCGCACCCATCCACACCACCGGTCTTGAAGACAAGATTCTTGCCATACATCTCCGGCAAGGGCAATAACTGAGGCTGGTCATAAAGCGCCACAATGGTGACAATGGCATTGGGACGGGCACACTCCCATGCCAAGCGGAAAGTATCTTCCGTGCCGGCAACTTCAAGTACGACATCTGCCCCACCATGGTCACTATGCTTCCTCACAAAGTCTTTGCAGTTTTCCGGCCCAATGACCAGCACCTCCGGATAATGCTCGCGGACAAAACGGATTCTTTCGGCCGACTGCTCGCAGACAATAATGCGACGGGGTTTCTTCAGCATGGAACAAAGCAGGGTACAAATACCCGTCGGCCCGGCACCGATGATGAGTACAGTGTCTTCCTCGGTTATTTCGGAGATACGGGCAGCCCAGAAGCCGGTGGCCAACACATCGCCTACCAAGAGCGCCTGCTCGTCGCTTACCGTATCGGGAATACGGTTCAGTCCCTGGTCGGCATAAGGCACACGTACATATTCCGCCTGGCCGCCATCGATACGGCACCCCAAAGCCCAACCGCCATTGGTGTCGGTACAGTTGTTCACATATCCGTGACGACAAAAGAAACATTTACCACAAAAAGTCTCCACATTCACAGTCACACGGTCGCCGGGCTTTACCGACTCAACTTCGGCACCCACCTGCTCTACGATGCCCACCATTTCGTGTCCTACCGTAATTCCGGGTACGGCGCGCGGTACACTTCCATGCTTTATATGCAAGTCACTGGTGCATATGCTACCCAGTGTCACCCGCACAATAGCATCACGTGCATCTTCCAATACCGGTATCGGTTTCTCAAGCAATCCGAACTTTCCGTGTTCAATATAAGTATATGCCAACATAATATATGCTTTTTTGAGTTATCACTTCTAAACGCGAAGTTGCCAGAAAGCAACAGCCGCTGCGGCCGCCACGTTCAGCGAATCTACACCGTGCGCCATGGGGATACGAACCACATAGTCGGCTCCCGCAATCGCTTCGTGCGAAAGACCATCTCCCTCAGTACCCATCACAATAGCCAACCGGGGCTCGGTCTTCAAAACGGGATTGTCTATGGAAATGGAATTGTCCGTAAGCGCCATGGCCGCCGTACGGAAACCCAACTCACCGAGCGTATCCAGAGGACCGTCCATCCACGTCCACGGCACAAGAAAAACCGTTCCCATTGAAACCCGGACCGCACGACGGTTCAGAGGATCGCAGGAATTACGCGTCAACAGCACAGCATCCATGCCAAGAGCTGCCGCCGAACGGAAGATGGCCCCAATATTGGTGGTATCCACCACCCCGTCGATAACCACAATACGCCGGGCTCCCCGGCAGACGTCCTCCATACTCTTCGGAACCGGACGGCGCATGGCACAAAGAACACCACGCGTCAAAACGTAGCCGGTCAGCTCGGCAAGCAATTCCCTACCGCTTGTGTAGACGGGTATATCGCCACAACGCTCAATGATTTCAGCAGCATCCCCATAGATGTGCTTGTGCTCACACAAAAAGGCCAAAGGCTCGTAGCCGGCATCCAGAGCCACCTTGATAACCTTAGGACTCTCAGCTATAAACAGCCCTTTGTCCGGCTCAAGGCGATTGCGTAACTGGGCTTCGGTAAGGGTACTGAATATCTCCACACCGGGATGGGTCAAAGATGATATTTCGATAACAGGCATCGGATGATTTACTATTTGACGATTACTATTTACAATTCATGACAGAAAGCCCTATAACCCCTTTATTGTCTTCATCAGTTGTTCTCCCAGTCCGATGGTATATCCTTGCGATACAAAGACCACCCGATTGAAAGTATCGGCTATGATGAATATCGGCAGGCTCTCTTTGTGCTTCAACTTCATGCTTTCTGCAATCTGCGCAGCGATACCGTCCGTATCTATACCATAAATAATGGTAGAGGGCAAATCGGGGAATGACTCGCGGGCGAACTTGCCGGCTTTGGCCTCATTAGGGAACAGCAACACCATCTTACGCCCCCACTTCTCCAAATCAGCCTTGAATGAAGCGATGTCGCGCAACGCATGATTGGTTGGCTCTTGATTGACACCCAGAATGCCTACGACAAAGTAACCGCGCCCACAAGCCTGCAGCAGACTCTGCCGGGCTGCGGAGCCGGCGTCCGGCAGCGGAGTGAAGAGAGACTCCGAATTAAAGTTCCCGATAACCTGCACCTCATCCTCGCTCTCGCGCATCACCAATTCAATTTCCGTTGTCTTCTCCGGCAGAATATTGAAAAAGGTGGTTTTAGAAAGTACCGCACCGCTGGCAAGGCGTGTACCGGTCACCAAAACATAATCTCCGGCCTCCAGAGCTGTTCCTTCCTTCAGCAGATTGCTCCATGTAGTACCGCCGCCCATATCTGCATCGCCTTCGTCATAGGAAAGCAATTGCAAACTGCCCTGCGGGGTCTGTTTGGAAAGAGTGAAATGAGAATAGTATTTCGGGTTATCCAACGAACGGATAGGCTTATAGGAAGCCACCAACTTTCCCTTCGAAGCAATTCCTTCTGCCATAAAGACCGGCTCTTCCGAATGATGGTTCAAGTCCACATCCATCGCACCATCATCCCCTATCAACTGTACTTTGCCGGTCACTCCGTTGATACGGGCAGGGATTGCCATGCTGCGTGCCATGGAGACGAAGAAAATGTCACGGCTATGGGCATCAGCCACACGGGCCTTCCAGACCCCTTCCGGAGAAATGGGAGCCCCTCCCAAATTACAGTCATTGTCTACCCGGATATTTTGGGCCACCCATGCCACCAGTTTCATCGGTTCTGCCTTGTATGCCTCAGCATCTTCCTTTGAGACGGCTTTCTTGAAAAATCCTTTATAGGGGGTCAGCATCTCGTTGCTTACGCGTGGATTGCGCACATATCTGCGGAAATGGTCGGCATTCTTGCACATACGGGATTGCATGTGGTCCATCAGAACTTCCAGTGTAACGTCGCGGAGGTCTTTTGCCGAAATCCGTTGGAGCAGGTCCAGACCTCCTCTTTTGGACTTTTCAGAGCGCAACCGTGCCATGAAGTCGGCAATGACCCGATGGTTTCCTCTGGAAGCGACCAGTATCCGTGAAACGGCATCTTCGTCGAGCTTGTACCGCCGGGCAAAATAACGCGCCGTCTCATCCGTCATGAACATAGACACATAAGCGTTGCGGATGGAATCTTCATGGACCATGCGGCGGTCATTCGCCGCACGCTGTTCGGGCGTAACCGCCGGCAACTCCGCATTTTCGGGGGGCGGCACAAGTTCAAAATCTACCGCATGGCCGTCGCCGGCAGTCTTATCCATCTTCACAACCAGTTCATGGTCCTTACCGAAAGACAGTTTGGCATAGCCGAATTTTCCGTCTTTGGAAGCCCATACCAGCATGTCACCCTTACCGGCCGTCAAAAAAGCCTTTCCCTCTGCATCGGTCTGCTTCCGGGCTACAGTATAGAACTCCGCATAATTATAGAGCTTGAACTCCACACAAGCATCAGACACCGGATTTCCATGTCCGTCCATGACCGTAACTGTGGCCTTAGCCGTCGGTGCATAGTTACCGATTACATTGATTTCCGTATAAGTAGGAGTGACAGACATCACTTCCTCCGCTCCTTCATAACGTCCGAAGACCTTGGTATGCATCAGCATACCGCGACTGGCCGGAGCATTGAACCAACCAAGGTTGAGTACCGGTTCGGGTTCGCAGGCTCCAAGAAAATACCATTTCCCGTCTGCCCATGCTTCTACCCACGCATGATTGTCGTCGGTATGCGCCCACCGGGGTGTGTAGACCTGACGGGCAGGGATACCCACCGAACGCAAGGCGGCAACCAGCAAGGTAGATTCCTCGCCACAACGCCCGTATGCCGTGCGTACCGTTGCCAAAGGCGAACTGGTACGGGCATCGGAGGGAGTATAGATAGCCTTCTCGTGGCACCAGTGGTTCACCTCCAGAATGGCATCATAGAGGGACAGAGACTTGACACGATTCTTCAGTTCTTCGTAAAACACTATCCGTGCACTGTCCAGATGCTCATTGTTGACCCGCACCGGAAGTACAAAATGACGAAACAAATCCTCAGGAATAACTTTTCCCCAAGGCATCTCATCGGCAGCCTTTTGGGAGGCGCGCACGTTCATCAGATGAAATTCTCCGGAATAATCGGCAATGTCTGCCAAAGGCATATAGGCATAAAGGAACTCCAAAGCTTCGCGTTCGTACGACGTCAAGTCCGTATCGAATATGGCAAACAAATCGCCCTGCGGCAACCTTTCTTTTTTTTGATTGAAGTCTTGCTCCACACGTTGGCGGTAAGAAGTGTCTGTAATGAAAGAACGTTTGCCGCAAGAGGCAAGCAAACATACCAGTCCGAGAAATCCCAGAAGTCGTGCAACTCGTTTCATAACGCAATTATTAAGGTTGAACCACAAAAATAGTGTAAATCGTCCGCAAAAGAAAATTAATTCCCGTTTTACTTACATAATCACTCTACTTCAGATGTATCACCAAAGTCGTGTCTCCGGAAAAAGTGAAGCTGCATTTGTCATAAGACGGCGGACCCATAACGCCTTGAGCATCATTACTGAACCCGTACTTCTCTGTAGGAATGCCGAAAACGGCAGTATCCAGTTTCCCGTTTCCGTTCTCGTCTTGAAACAACGAAATGGCATACGTACCCGTAGGTAACCCCTGGCAAGGAATGGAGAGCGACGTATCTTTCACATCTATCCGGAAGGCGGTCAAGGGTTTCTTCATGAATGTTTCTTCCGAATTGTAGATGGCGACATAGAGATGCCCCTCCACCTTTTCAATGTCACACACTTCAATAGTCAGGTTCTGGGCAAAGAGCAGCTGGGCGGCACTTTGCATTACAAATACTAAAAAAATAATCATTGCTTTCATCTTTGTTCTTTTTTAAAGAGTTATCATTAGAAATTGGATACATCGTAAGCAGCCTTCTTCCCCAAAGTGACGTACACTCCTACATAGAAGAAACGGTCTTTGGAAGCCAGGATAACCTTGTTGTCTACTTTGCCAAACTCATTCTTGCGACCGAGGATATTGCTGGCGGAAGCATGGATAATCACCTTCTTGCTTGCCAGGAAGGTCACACCCAAATCCAGACTGTTATAAGGCTTCACTTCATCGTTCATCAACCCCGGCAGCAATGGATTGTGATAGGGACGCCCCGTGCTGAAACGGTTCGTTAAGCTGATGATGGAGTGAAGACGGGACAAGGAATATTTCACAACCAATGCCGCGTTATGCCGAGTGGCATACTGGGGAATGGTCAGCTCGGAACAACTCTGATATTTACGCTTGGAAATGTTATACGTATAGGACAACTGGTATTCCAGATTCTTTATCGAAATCCGGTCGCGGAAGAACAAGTCTACACCTCTGCTATATCCGTATCCACCGGAAGTCAGAAGTACACTCCCCGTTCCAGCATCTGTTTCTTCCAGAACCAAGCGGCTATAGTCTTTATAATAAAGTTCTGCCTTATAGAAACGTCCTTCATAACCGTATTGCATCCCCAGATTATATTGCATGCACACCTCGGACATTAACTTCCGGTTACGTACCAACCAGTCATTTTCGGGCAATTGCGTGTAGCGGCCCACTATGCCAGAGAGCATCACATCCCCCAAATAGTAATTTACCGCCAGACGCGGAGAAAAATTCATCTTCCGGTTCAGAGAAGTGTACTCCGTACGGAAAGACAATTCTGCCTTCAAGCGCTCCAGCGGATAGTAAGCAGCCGAAAAGAAACCTGTACTGATAGTGGGGGACATTTGGTTGGCATCGTCTATGTCGGAGTACAGATAACAATTCCGATAGTTACGGATATAACTCTCCACCCCCATATCCAGGTGGAATACTGACGAGAAGCGCCTAGACATCTTAGTCTTCAAATGCAACTCCCACTGGCGTTCCAGCCAATTATCTCCCGAAACAGCAGCAGCGTTGACCTCCCGATTATAATAGGAATAAGCAGCCCCTGCAAACCAGTCCCATCCACCTGCCGCATGATAGCGAAAGGTAGCATTGACGTAGATGTTGTCTTCGGCCAGAGCGAACAATCTGCGTTCATCCCCCTCATAGGCAGAAAAGTCTGTCCGGTCGTATTGCGCGTAGATCTTAAAAACCGTCGCATCGCCGGGGGTATGACGGAACTGGGTGGCACCGGAAAACATCCGGTAGGGCCGTTCAAATTCTGTCCGTCCGGAATAAACCTTGTCATATAAGCTCAGATTCTGGTAATTCAGATCGACGGACAAGGAGCCACGGTCCAAAGTCTTGGTACCGCCCCCACCCACACCGACTACGGAAGCATTCACGCCCACCTTATCCACTTTACTATAATCCTTGGTTTCTAAAGGCAGAACAGCCGAAAGCGCCTCTCCGTACTCCTGCGGAGCCCCGCCGGAAGCAAAATTCACCCCACTGAACATGAAGGTGGAATAACGACTACGCGAAGGGGTATTTATTCCATTGGAGGTATAGGGATTCAACACATGGATCCCATCAATGAAGGTCTGTGTCTCATAGCTGCTCCCACCACGTACCAGTAATTCGCCGGTCTCCCCCTGCACCTGCGTACCGGGCAAGGTCTGCAATGCCTTGTACAAATCACCGTTTGCACCGCCCACCGTGACCAGTTCCACCGGATGCATATCGCTCCACCTGCTATTGGCGGCAGGAGTCTTTTTCCCTCTTACCACCACTTCGTCCAGACCTATACTATCGATATTGAATGTCAGACGCACGGTATCCGTTACCGACTTCTGCGCTACGGAAGCTTGTACAAAGAGAAGTCCACCCGTCATTAAAAAGATTATTTTCCACTTCATATCTTCATGTTCGTTATGTTTTCCTGCCACAAACATAAAGGAAGGACACGGGCAAAAAAAATATCCGGGACAGACGACCCGGATATGTGACAGACAACCAACGATTTGTGACGAATGGCGTATCTCTGTGACGAATAGCTACCGCTTTATCTTGTTTTCTATCAGTGCTTTCACCTCCTTGGCATAGGCACGTGAAACAGGAATCTCCTCTCCACCTCCCTCCAGCCTCAACCGGTATCCTTGAGAGTTTCCGTCCACTTTCACCACCTTGCGGGCATTCACCAGAAAGGCTCTATGACACCGGATAATGAAGGGGCAGGCAGCAACCGCCTCCTCTGCCTGCTTCATCGTGGCACGCAACATCTTCCGGGTACTCTCTCCCTTCAGTCGATAATCCACCTTCACATAATTTCCTTCAGCCTCCGCATAAAGAAAATCTACGGCCTTCACTTCCAGCATATCTTTGGTGCCACCGGAAAACACCAACACTTCCTCCGGAGAAAACTCCTTACTTTCCGCCCCAACCTCTTGAGATGCCCTCTTTGAAAGGTGGCAATTTATCTCCATGGCTTCTTGCAGATTACGGGTCAGTTGCAAATTGCGGTTCCACAGCAAGAAAAACACGACTGGAAAAGGTGCCAGTACCATTACCCAAGACAAAGCCAGAAAAAACAACCGCTTGTCCAGCCACATACCCATCAACCATGAATGATAGACCCAAATTCCCACCGCTATCAGTAACAGCATCAGCAACACGTCCAACACGTGTTTACCCAACGTCCAGTTCTGCTCTTTATAATAGGTAGGAAACAATGCCGGAAGCAGGTAAGTGAAGATGCTCGAAGCACCCGCCGCTATAAGTGCCGAACCGGCAACCACCCAAAATACACCTTCCTTTATCCGGGAAACGCCGAAAGGTTGGAGTATATATAGTATCAGAAATATAATGACCGAAGGTATCACCACCGCTTTCCAACGTTGATAAAGCATGGGATAGGGGCTCTGCCAAAGTTCTGTCAGTTTATTCATAAGTATTGCCTCTCTTCTTAACATGGTAGTACATGCAAAGATATGTAATATATTTGTTATATACGGATTGCAAAATACAGAATTTCTAGAGAAAATGAAGAAAGAAATACAAGCTTTTATGTTATAGAACATATTTTTCGCAAACATTTCGTATCTTTGCAGCGTTATAAGATAAAAGAAAGATGTAAAACCCGCTTTCCGAAACGCGGAGAGCACAAAAAGATGAGAATTATGAAAAAGAATGCAAATGAAATTTTTATGTTACAGTACCAAATCAAACGCTATCAAGCAATGGGTAATGGAACAATGTGCCAAACACTGAACGGTAAACTACAAAAACTGCTTGCAAAGCAGCCCCTTGTAACCATGTAAAAAAACACCTTTAAATACAATGAATGAAGGGCGGAGAACTGAAAAGTTCCCCGCCCTTCTTCTTCTCTAGCATATTCCAAACCAGCAGAAAATAACTCAAGCCGCAACAATATCCTTCCCGAAAGGAGTCAATGCCAGCCCTGCCAGCTTAAAGTGTTGGATACCGAAAGGAATGCCTATAATGGTGATGCACAGCAATAACCCAAACCCCAAGTGCGAAAGGCAAATCCAAATGCCGCCCAAGAATATCCAAAGAATATTCATCAGCACATAGAGGCAACCGTTGGAACGTTCCCCGCTACGAACCTCTTTGCCGAAAGGCCACAAGGCAAGGCTTGCCATTTTCAAGGTCTGCATGCCAAAAGGGATGCCAATAATGGTGAACATCATCAATAAACTTGCAATAAGATACTCCACAGCAGTGATGATACCTCCAAACATCAACCACAAAATATTCATAAAACAGCCCATAGCTTTCCTTTTTTTGATACTGAACACAAATATAGCATTATTTATTTGAATGTTCCGTCTCCCAGTCACTAAATTCAAAACTCAGCTGTTCCCAGACTCCTTTCTCCTCCCCCTCTTCACGGGGGTTGGAAACGGAAAGCCCAATCAAACGGATAGGATGATGTTCATAATCCACTTCCTGCAGCAATTGCTTTGCCAAAGGCAGAATCACGTCAAGGGCAACCAGCTCCTTTGTTTGGGTCATACTGCGGGTAATCTGGCTAAAATCATGAAACTTGATTTTCAGCGTCAGCGTATTCCCGCGGAAATTGGCGTGCTCCAGTCGCCCCACCAGCTCCACTGCCGCATGGTACAGCTCTATAATGACGGATGAACGCTTGCTGATGTCCTTCTCCAACGTATGTTCGCAACCCACAGACTTGCGGATGCGGACAGCCTCTACCGGACGGATATCGATGCCACGGGCAAAATCATAATAGACTGTCCCCACTTTGCCAAATTCGCGGGTCAGCATCTCCAAAGACTGCATACGCAGCTGTTCCCCGTTGTGAATCCCCAAAGTGTGCATCTTCTTCGCCGTTACCGGTCCCACTCCCCAGAAACTTTCAATGGGCAGCCGGGCAACAAAGTCCAGTGCCTGGGCAGGATGTATGGTGCAAAGCCCGTCCGGCTTGCGGTAGTCCGAGGCTATCTTGGCAAGAAACTTATTATAGGATATGCCGGCAGAAGCCACCAGATTCAACCTCTCCCGCACCTTCCGCTTTATCTCCTTCGCGATGTCTACAGCCAATGGAATGCCCGGTTTATTCTCCGTCACATCCAGAAAAGCCTCGTCCAGCGAAATGGGCTCGATGACATCCGTATATTCATGAAAGATTTCGTGTATCTGGCGGGAAACGGATTTGTAGACTTCCATCCGTCCCGGGATAAAAATAAGTTGGGGGCACAGCCGCTTTGCCTTCAGTGACGACATGGCAGAACGCACCCCGAAACGCCGTGCCTCGTAACTGGCTGCCGCCACCACTCCCCGTTCCTCCGCATGGCCCACGGCAATGGGCTTGCCCCGCAATGCAGGATTATCACGCTGTTCTACGGAGGCGTAGAATGCGTCCATATCGATGTGTATAATTTTTCGTCCGGTCATTCTTCTTTCAACTCCCCGATACAAAGATACACTAATTTTTCTTCATCCGAAGTATCCGCCGATAGACATATGAAGGCTGGTATTAAAAAGGCATCTGCAAAAATCCATGCAGTAGGGTCACCAAAACACACGGCCAGATAGCCGAAAGCCGGAACAGCCAGCAGGCTGACCAGTATCCGGGCAATCATTTCCGAGACACCGGAAAGCATGGCAAGATTGGTATATCCCACCCCCTGGATAGTGTATCGCAGGATGCAGAGCAGTCCCAAAACCGGAAAAAAGGAAACGGAAATGTGCAGGAACAACTCCGTATTCTTTAAAATCTCCAACTCAGAGGCATCTACAAAGAGCAGGGCAAAAGTCCTGGCACCGAACATCAGTACACAGAAAGTGAACGCCCAATAAACAATCATCATCAGGGCGCTTGCCTTGACTCCCATCCAGATACGTTCCGGCTTGCCCGCACCGTAGTTTTGCCCGCTATAGGTGGCCATTGCCATGCCCAGACTCTCGAAAGGACACATGAAAAACATCTTGATACGCATGGCTGCCGTGAATGCAGCCACACAAGCCGTACCCAAAGCATTATTGGCGCTTTGCAGCATAATGCTGCCAATGGCAGTAATGGAAAATTGCAGTCCCATGGGTACGCCGATGTACATCAGTGTGCGTGCCAAAGCACCGTCGAATTTCCGCTCGGCAGGCGTTGTCTTCAGAATGTCGAAACGACGCATCATATAGATGTAGCACAATATGGCCGAGACGCCTTGTGAAAATACGGTAGCGATGGCAGCTCCTGCCACTCCCCAACCCAGTACCAGAATGTAGAACAAATCGAGCAGGATATTCAATACCGTAGAGAGAAGTAGAAACCAAAACGGCGTCTTGCTGTCACCCAATGCACGGATAATACTGGACAGCAGATTATAGAAGAAAGTAAAGGGAACCCCGATAAACGTGACAAGCAGGTAATAATAGGCTCCCGTGAATATGTTCTCCGGCGTACTCATCATGTGCAGAATATCTGCACAGTAAATGCTGGTAACCACGGCAATGACAACAGACATCACCGCAGCCAGCTGCAGGCTGACAGCCACATAACGGCGCATCGTGACATAATCCCGCGCACCGAACTTTTGCGCCACGGGAATGCCGAAACCTCCGCAACAGCCATTGCAGAATCCCAGAATAAGAAAAACGACCGAAGTGCTTGCCCCGACTGAAGCCAAGGCGTTGATACCCAGAAAGCGCCCCACGATAGCTGCATCTACCAATGAATAGGTCTGTTGCAGCAGATTGCCGAGCAGTAAAGGCAAAGTAAAGTTGAAAATCAACGGAAGAGCCCGTCCTTCCGTCATTTCTCTGGATGTTGCCATAAATCTGATACCTCCGAAATTGGGTGCAAAAATACAAAAAGATAGCGTTTACAGACTTGACGAAGGTCAAATTTAATAGGGAAGCTTAAGAAGAAGGAAGGCGAAGGACAAATCATTCCATCATGGGGAAAATATTATTCCACCACTAGGAAAAAATCGTTCCACCATGGTGGAACGATTTTTCCTCCACGATGGAACGATTAAATCTATGCAGATTCGGAGCTTAGTATTTACACTCGCGAATTATCTCTATCAGCTGCCGGAAATCTTCGGGATGAACATCTCCGATATTGCCGATACGGAAAGTGTCGGCTTGCGAAATCTTTCCCGGATAGATGACAAATCCACGCTCTTTCAGTTGTGTGTAGAAAGCTTTGAAATTGAAATCGGCATAAGGATAGAGGAAAGAAGTAATAACGGGCGATTGAATCTCGTCCGGCAGCAACGTTTGGAAACCGAGGGAACGCATGCCGTCCACCAGCACGCGGTGGTTCTCGCAATATCTGTTGTGACGGGCCTCCACACCGCCCTCCTCTGCCAGTTCGTCCATGGCTTGCTTGAAGGCGCGGACCACGTGTGTAGGAGAAGTAAAACGCCATTTGCCATGTCCTTTCTCCATGGCTTCCCATTGGTCATAAATGTTGAGAGAGAGTGACTTGGAGACGCCCTTGCAGTGCAACAGCTCGGAACGGCGGGCGATGATGAAGCCAAACCCCGGAACGCCCTGGATGCACTTGTTGGCACTGCTGATGAGGAAGTCTATGCCCAGTTCGTGTACATCGAGGGGAACACCGCCGAAGCTGCTCATGGCGTCTACAATCAGTTTCTTGCCGTGCATCTTGACGAGGTGGGCTATCTCCTTGAGGGGATTGAACACGCCGGTAGTGGTTTCGCAATGCACCACGGCAACGTGGGTGATTTCGGCATTGTGCGAAAGATAGTCGTCGACGTAGCTGACGGAGACTTGCTCTGTTTCGTCAAAAGCAAGCATGTCGTACGAGATGCCGTGATACTCGGCGATGTTGCCCATGCGGTCGCCGTAGGCGCCGTTGCTCAGTATGAGAAGTTTGTCGCCAGGCTTGATGACGCTACCGATGACGGCTTCCACACAGTACGTGCCGCTACCTTGCAGGAGGATGGAAGTATAGTCGCCGGTATGCTGGGTGGCGAGGGAGACGAGGGACTTGCGGATTTCTTCCACAATGTGGAGGTTGTAGGCTTCGTCCCAAGTACACCAGTCGGTCAGCATGGCTTCCTTGACGGTTTGTGAGGTGGTAAGGGGGCCGGGGGTAAGGAGAATGTAGGGTTTCATATGCATTGAGTTTTTAAGTTTATACGTTTATAAGGGTTACAGAATCTCAAGTTTACGGTTTATCTCGGCGATGACTGCGGGGAGCTCGGCAATGGTATCGACCACATAGTGGGCACCGGCGGCAAGCATGCGGCGGCGGACATCGGCCTTACGGGCTTCGAGCTCATCGGCAGGCAAGGAGGAGACTTCCTCTTGTGTCAGTCCCAGTTCGTTACTGCCGAGGACTACGCCGACGGTCCATGCTTTGGCATTGATACCCTCCTTGATGTCGGCGATGGTATCGCCATACTTCAACACACAATCTACGGAGGGGATGGCGAGGTCTGCCATATTCTTATATATCATGTAGGGAGCAGGACGGCCTGCAGGCAACCCGTCGGGAGTGACGCAATTATCTACCGCATAGCCTTTGGCTGTGGCGGCAGGCAGCACAACATCCATCATAGAGCGGGTATAGCCGGTGGTGGAGCCAATGCGGATACCTTGCGCACGCAGTGCGGAAATCGTTTCCACCACACCGGGAATAGGGTCGGTATAATCTTCGAGCGAGGCAAACAACACCCGTTGGAATTCGGCATAACGTGCCTGCACGTCTTCCTCACCGGCGGGACGGCTGAATTTCCGTTCAAATTCCGTCCGGACACGTTCTATATTGAACAGTGCACGGATTTCTTCTACTTTGGTCAGCCCCATGTGCGCACGTGTTTCGGCAGCAGTGACGGGAACGCCGATGGCCCGAAAGCTCTCGACAAAGGCGGCGACGGGAGCAAAACAACCGTAATCGACGGCAGTTCCTGCCCAGTCCATAATGATACATTCAATTCTTTTCATACGATATATTATTATTATTCAGTCTCAAGAAGCAAGGAATTGCCCGGCCGGGACCAACGGCGCAAACGGAAAAGGGAAGAGTCCAACGGTCCCGAAGCATTCTCCTTGCGATAGCGCTGCACCAGGTAGACAGCCGAGCATAGGAAAGCCACGCTGCACACAATGCCGACATAGCCCGACATCAGGTTATAGAAATCCAGCCAGTTGATGTCCGGATTGAAGAATTCTTTGAATACCAATACCACCACCGTACCGGTATACCCGATAAAATCGAGTGTGACGATAAAGAACCCCACATTCCCCTTGATGCGGAAGCAGGCGATGAAACGCTCGAAGAACAACGTCTGGAAGCTGAGGTAAACAGTATAGAGCGACAAACTCTGGAGGAACAGCCACGTCATGGGTGGCAGTTGCAACCCATCGTAATTGAAGGCCACGAATCCCAAGGTCGCTGTGCCGCACGTCACAAGCACCAGCAGCAGGCACAGCACCTTTATATTACTCCTCACCGCGGACATCAGCCCGAAAAGCAACAAGATAATCAGTGTCACCACCGCATCTACCTTGGCAAATGCCCACGACGACAGCCCCGCCGCCTCCACATCCAGAATCTTCACCAGGAAGTCCTCCTTGATGTCCTGCAAGACGGTGATGAACAAGTTTGCCGCAAACAGCATCAGCAATACCGGCATGAAGCTCTTGAAGAGGTCCGCACGCGCCCTGCCGTCCAGCGTCACCCGTTCCGAGCGCAGTGCCCGGTCTGCCGCGGTAGGTTGCGGCATTCTCGTCATCAGCCAGCCCAGCAACGACAGCAGCGGGAAGGCAAAGGCACCGATAAAGGCAGGCATCCAGAACTCACTGATGTGGAGATGCTCCATCACAAACAGCCCGACGGACTTTGCCGTGCCCGAACTGATGGCAATGCTCAGCCCCATTAGGCTCGCCAGCAGGTCCGTCACCCGCCGCCCCTCGAGGAAACTGAAAATCACTCCCCACATGCATCCCAACGAAAGCCCGTTGAAGAACAGCGCAAAGACATTCAGCGGCCGGGGCAACGCTCCGAACAGCACCAGCGAAAGCTCGGCCACCGCCACCGAGAGGATGATGAACTTCAGACGGTTCTCCTTCTTCAGTTCCGAAATTACCTTGATGCCAATCAGCTTGGAAATAAAATAGCCGGAAATCTGCACGATGCTGGTTGCCGTCTTGTAATCCATCCCGAAGAAGTCGAGCCCGTCGAAGCCCGCAGCCGTAAACGGCTTGCGCAGCGCATAGACCAGTGAATAGGAGAGCAAAGCCGCTCCACCCGCCCAAAGGATGAACAAGGCATCAGCCAGTCTCTTGCTCTGTATTATCTGTTTTTTCTCACCGTTGAACATAGTGTGTCGTTTAAGTTCGTTCTTGATTTCGGCGGCAAAGATAGAGGCGGGTGCTGACAGCAAAAATGAATTTCCATTATTAATAAACTTCATGAGATGCTCCACTCGGCGCAGGAAGTGTACAATTACAGCGGCATCTACATCAGTTACAGCCTCTCTTCCTCCTCCAATGCCTTAAAGGTAGAGCCTTACCTGATAACCCCTGCCGACAGCAACGACCACGTCAAAGTGGTGCACATGAGCGCCTACAACACCACCCACTTCGGCACAGCTGTCTTCAACAACCACCAGAATGCCTATATCTTCTTCAACGAACGCGAGGCGCCCCAACTGGCCTTGTCCACCATCTACCTGCAACTGCCCATGTACGACTTTCCCCACCTGCTCAAAGGGCTCTACCTCTGCCTGGACTACAACCGCAACCCCATAGCCCGCCGCATCCTCTTCATCAAACACTCGGACAGCACCTCCATGGACGACTTCCTGGAACTGAAAGGCCAGCTCATCCCCCAAGACCAGCTGACCGACGAGCAACGCCCCTACTACAACTACACCTGCCAGCCGGGCGACTTCATCAAAACCTGCTCCGTCCCCTCTCCCCTGCTGAACGAGAAAGACCTGGAACGGGAGAAGCGGATGCTGGAAATCTAAGACAGCCCGGACAGTCCGGGAATTTTCACTTTGCAACCAAGTTGCATCTCCTTTCCGCTACCTTTGCTGCAGAAAATAGAAAATAGGAGGAAACAATATGAGTTGCAAATGCTGCTGCACACACGGACATACAGCGATACAAGAAAAAAGAAACAGTCTGCTGAAAGATTATTGGAGAATCATCCTCTCCGCCCTATTGCTCTTCGGAGGGCTCATCCTGAATGCTACTGACGCCACCTTCTTCAAGGGAGAGTATGTACCTTTTATATGGTACTTGCTTGCCTATCTCCCCGTAGGCCTCCCGGTGATGAGGGAAGCCTGGGAAAGCATCCTGCAAAAGGACGTGTTCAGCGAATTCACCCTTATGTCCATCGCCACCCTCGGCGCCTTCTATATAGGCGAATATCCCGAAGGCGTTGCCGTCATGCTCTTCTACTCCTTGGGAGAGCTCTTTCAGGACAAAGCCGTAGACAAAGCCAAGCGTAACATCAGCGCCCTGCTCGACGTACGTCCCGAAACGGCAACGGTCATCAGAAACGGCAGTACACTTGTCGAAGCTCCCCAACGTGTGCAGGTAGGCGAAACCATCGAAGTAAAAGCCGGAGAGCGCGTCCCCCTGGACGGAACGATGCTGGACGAAGTTGCCGCCTTCAACACCTCCGCACTGACGGGAGAAAGTGTTCCCCGCAACATCCGCCAGGGCGGGGAAGTGCTTGCCGGAATGATTGCGACCGACAAAGTCGTACGCATCCAAGTCACCAAACCCTTCGAGAAAAGTGCTCTTTCCCGTATATTGGAACTGGTGCAGAATGCCTCCGAGCGCAAAGCGCCGGCAGAACTTTTCATCCGTAAGTTTGCCCGTATCTATACGCCCGCCGTCACCGGACTGGCGGCATTGATTGTACTGCTCCCCTTCCTCTATTCGCTGGCAGATGCACAATTCTCGTTCATCTTCAATGACTGGCTATACAGGGCATTGGTCTTTCTGGTTATCTCCTGCCCGTGCGCCCTCGTCGTAAGCATTCCGTTAGGCTACTTCGGAGGAATCGGCGCCGCCTCCCGCCTGGGTGTCCTCTTCAAAGGTGGCAACTACCTTGATGCCATCACCCAAGTCAACACGGTGGTATTCGACAAGACGGGTACGCTGACCAAAGGTACCTTCGATGTACAATCCTGCCAGGCACAACCGGGAGTTACGGAAGAGAAGTTGATACAGCTTGCCGCCTCGGCAGAGCGAAACAGTACGCACCCCATAGCCAAAGCCATCATAAGCTATGCCAAACAAAGAGATATAGAGCTGATTGCCACAACGGACGTTACGGAGATTGCCGGCCACGGACTGCAAGCCACTATGGATGGAACGCGTGTCCTGGTGGGCAACACCCGCCTGCTGACTAAGTTCGGGATAGAATATCCCGATGAATTGTCATCAATTGTCGATACGATTGTGGCCTGCGCCATCGGAACAAAATATGCCGGTTATCTGTTGCTATCAGACACATTAAAGGAAGATGCCGTCAACGCCGTCAAAGAATTAAAAGCTTTAAATATCAATAATATTCAGATATTATCGGGAGACAAACAAGCCATTGTTACTAACTTTGCAGAAAAGCTAGGCATCACCCAGGCATACGGAGACCTGCTGCCGGACGGAAAGGTGAAGCACATCGAGGCACTCCGCAGCAACCCTGCCAACCGAATAGCCTTTGTGGGCGACGGCATCAATGATGCCCCGGTTCTTGCCCTTAGCCATGTGGGCATCGCCATGGGCGGACTTGGCAGCGATGCCGCCATCGAAACCGCCGATGTAGTGATACAGACAGACCAGCCTTCGAGAGTGGCCACCGCCATTCATGCGGGCAGGCAAACCCGCCGGATTGTCTGGCAGAACATCTCGCTGGCTTTCGGAGTGAAGCTGCTTGTCCTCATCCTCGGTGCCGGTGGAATCGCCACACTTTGGGAAGCTGTCTTTGCCGACGTAGGCGTCGCCCTCATTGCGATAGTGAACGCCATACGCATACAGAAACTTATTAAATAGAAAAAATGGAAGAAAAGAAATATTTGGACCTATTGGCCAAAAGGGACATACAGCCCACTGCCATCCGCATCCTGGTATTGCGCACCATGATGCAGGCAGGCCGTTCCGTCTCATTGCTCGACCTTGAAACCATGCTGGATACGGTGGACAAATCCACCATCTTCCGTACCCTTACCCTATTCCTCTCCCATCATCTGATACACAGTATAGATGACGGGACGGGTTCCTTCAAGTATGCCGTGTGCAGCGACAGTTGCTCTTGCGACGTAAGCGACCTGCACACCCATTTCCATTGCGAGAAATGCAACAAAACCTTCTGCTTCACCAACATTCCCACTCCGGTGGTGAAGCTGCCTCAAGGATTTACACTGAACAGCATCAACTATGTACTGAAAGGCATTTGTCCGGACTGTGCAGCAGAAGTCAACCGGGAGGCTTAGTTAAAAAATAAAAATCCATGCAGTCATTCATGTTCTTCTCTATCCTTAAGAAATAACATTGAGACAAACACATGGATACAAAAGCTCTTGTCACTTTATGCCAGAAGGGAAACGGGCAGGCCTTGAGCCTGCTCTACGAAAACTATTCAGAGAAAATGCTGAAAGTATGCCTACGCTATATTCCCGACCCAACGATAGCCCAAGATCTTCTTCACGACGGTTTTGTCATCATATTCACTTCCATTCATTCGCTGCGCAACCCGGAGAAACTGGAATACTGGATGAAAAAGATTATGAGAAACCTGGCACTGCAATACCTCAACCATGCCAATGCCAACCCCACCATCCCATTGACAGATATTCCGGAAGAGGAAGAGCCTGCTGAAAATCCTTTTTGTCCGGATTTCATTTCGTACGATAAGATGCTGGATATAGTGGAGAGCCTTCCGGAGGGCTACTGCAAGGTATTTAAACTGGCAGTACTGGAAGGATTGTCCCACAAAGAAATCGGAGATTTACTGGGTATAGCGCCACACTCCTCTTCCTCCCAATTGTTCCGGGCGAAAATTTTACTTAAAAAGATGCTGGCAGGATACCGTGTATTCATTGTTTTGACAGTATTGCTTCTCTTTCCAACGCTGTATGACTATCTGTACAGAGAGAAAAAGAGTATCAGGGAAAACCGTTTGTCCAAAGTTTCTTCCAGGCAAGCCGGGAGTACGCAACAAACAAAGAAAACCGATACTCCCCGAACCGACGAACAATGCTATACCAAAGAAAATCTGAACAAAAGGGAACGAATCATCCCTCCCGTTCCAGTTTCCACAGAATGGCCCCTTGCCATACCCACAATGAAAGATAGTATCCACAAATATCCCATACCTTCTCCATTCACCGGACAGACCATCACCAACCGACAGATGGCTTTCGTCTTCTCCCCTTCCCTGATGCCGCCAACCCGCAAGAAGAAATCCGGAAAATGGAAGTTGATGCTGGCAGGTTCACTCGGACCGCAACTGGCACAGAACTTATATAAGCTGATTGCCACTCCACATACCGACGGCATTTCAAGTGACTTCCCTCAACAAGTCAGCACGTGGGAAGAGTATTATTCTTATCTGCACACCCGCTATCAGCAGGGTACTCTGGGAAAAGATTCCATCGGACTCATGCAGATTGCCCAGAATAACAGCGGCAGGATTGTTGAGAACCAGCAACATCATGCCCCCATCGTTGTGGGACTCTCTCTCAGCAAGAAATTGAATGAGCGTTGGAGTCTGGAAACCGGATTGCAATATACGCTTCTCAGGTCGGAGTTCACTACCGGCGAAGCATTCCGCATTCAAGACAACCAGAAGTTGCATTATATCGGCATTCCTCTCCGGCTTTCCTACTGTTTCTGGCATTACAAACGTTTCTCCAGTTATGCCACGGCAGGCATGCAGGTGGATATCCCCATAAAAGGGACACTCCAAAGCTTCCATGTCACAGACAGTATTCCACACAAGCTCGACAGCCAGCCGGTAAGTGCTCCCTGGCAGTGGTCGGTCAACACAAGTATAGGCATACAATATCGCCTCACACCCCAGGCAGGCATCTATCTGGAGCCGACTGTAAACTATTATATCCCCGACGGCAGCCAACTGCGCACCATCCGAAAGGAACACCCGTTCATATTCACCCTCCCGGTAGGCCTCCGCATTTCCTGGTAAAAAAACGATGCGCCACGCAGTCTTTTACCCGACTGATTATCTATTTATATGGATAATCAAACTCAAGAAGGAACAAAGAACATGCAGAAACGACATACCGACCGGGAAAGCTACTTTGATGAACAGTCACAGACCAGCAAGAACTATTATATCCCCTACATAAAGGAAGTCATCGGACACATCCCCGATAAAGTGCTGGAAGTGGGCTGTGGAGAGGGAGGCAATCTGCTCCCCTTTGCCGAAGCCGGTTGCCGGGTGATGGGCGTAGACATTGATGCCACGCGAATAGAACAAGCCAGAACCTTCTTCGCCCAAAGGCATCAGCAGGGACAGTTCATTGCCACCGACATTTTCCAGCTCAAGGACAAGGCTACGAATTTTCCCCTGATTCTTCTACACGATGTGATAGAGCATATCAGAGACAAAGAACGGTTCTTCTCCGGCCTACAAGAACATTTGTCTGCCGACGGAGCTGTATTTGTAGGGTTTCCCGCCTGGCAAATGCCATTCGGAGGCCACCAGCAGATAGCACACAGCCACATTGTTTCACATTTCCCTTTTCTCCACCTCCTTCCCCGCACTTTATACAGATGGATATTAAGACTATGCGGTGAGCAGGAACGCGTAATCATGGAGCTACTGGATATAAAGAGCACCGGATGCACCATCGAACTGTTCAATCGCATCGCCCGGCAAGCCAACTATCAAATCATTGACCGGAGACTGTACCTTATAAACCCACATTATAAAATCAAATTCGGCTTGTCCCCACGAAGGCTCAACGGAGTTATTGCTGCTATCCCGTACATAAGAAACTTCTTTTGTACAAGTTGCTTTTACATATTAAAGAAAGGGACTAAAACTGTTAATCACTACTGATTTCCCAGCTTTAGAATTGATTCCGAACCATCAATTTAAGATTATATATTCAGAAGAAACCATTAAATTTCTGAATAGCCCTGATGAAAGAGGGTGTGTAGAAACCCTCATAAACTAAAAAATCACCCTCGCTGCAGATGGTTGTAGCGAAGGTGATTTCAATAAAAGGGGAACTTGCACTTCCTCCCTTTTAATGTTTTTACATCGTTACTTGGTTCATTACAGCCTCGTCAGGTGTCGTTCCTATTTCATCGGCAAATAATATGTGGGTGATAGACCCTCTCGGGGTCGGAGTTTCGATTTTAATTCTTTGACCTTGGTACATCTCCGGAATATCCACCAGCTTACATCTATGGGCTTCGTTATTGCCAAAACTGACATAATAATCTTCCCCTATTACCAGCTTTACAGGTTTACGTTGAGAGAAATGAGTCGGACAAACAGAGCTATCCACTTTTATATCTATCACAAAACCAAGAGCGGATGTTACCTTAGATAGTATATCAATGCTCACATTATAAGCCCCTTTCTCTATCTTGGCTATATTAACACGATTAACACCACAAAGATTAGCCAATTCCTCTTGGGTCATATTTCTCTTCTTGCGAAGAATGGCTAACCGACTACCAATCCGTTCACGTTCTTTCAAAATCTTCTCTGTACATTTTCCTTCGTGAATTTTCATAAATCTGTTGCAGAATTTAAAGTGTTGCCCCCACTTCTAATAGTTATTGATTTTTGAACAGACAAAAGTAGATATTAATTTTGAATTGTAGCACATTTACTACAACTATTTTCTAAATGAATATAAAAGGTAGGGGGAGTAGAAGAAAAGAAAAGCCCCTGAATTACTGGAATTCAAGGACTTACAAACTTCTTTTTACTATTTCCGTGGAGCTGGAGGGTGTCTCTCGAACCTTTTTATAAAATTTCACAGGATATCAAATATCATGTAATCAGTTATTTATCTCTTTCTTTCATTAATCTAAATATCTCTTAATATCATTGTATATCTCATTTTTCGGGTGTATTTTTGGGTGTCATTTTCAAACACACCCAATTATGAATATTAAAAGAAATATCATTTTCGCACCGGAAAGCCGCAAAAAAGACGGTATTCCAGTCACAAAGAATGTGCCAATCCGTATGCGTGTTATCTTTGCCAGTCAGCGTATCGAATTTACTACGGGATATAGAATCGATGTAGAAAAATGGGACACAGACAAGCAACGGGTTAGAAACGGTTGTACCAACAAGCTAAAGCAAAGTGCATCCGAAATCAACGCCGAACTATTACGGCAATACACCGAAATACAGAATGTGTTCAAAGAATTCGAGGTGCAAGATGTAATACCCACCCCTGCACAAATTAAGGAAGCGTTCAACCTAAAGACAAAAGGGGAAAAGAAAGAAAACCATGAGGAAAAGCAAAAGGTTGAATTAGACTTCATGAAAGTTTTCAATGAATTTGTAGCAGAATGTAGCAAACAAAATGACTGGTCTTCCTCAACCCTCAAAAAGTTTGCAACAGTCAAAAAACACATTTATACATTTGACCCTAATACTACGTTTGACAGTTGGACGGAAAAACATTTCAATGACTATATAGAATTCTTGCGTACAGAAAAAAACATGCGCAACACTTCCATTGCCAAACAAATCAAATTCGTAAAATGGTTCTTACGTTGGAGTAATCGAAAAGGGTATCACCAAAACATGGCTTATGATAAATTCACGCCTAAAATGAAGAGTGCACCCAAAAAAGTGATATTCCTCACCCAAAATGAAATAAATAAACTAAGAACCTGCCCAATACCACCAACAAAGAAATACCTTGAAAGAGTAAGGGATGTATTGCTATTTTGCTGTTTCACCGGATTACGTCACTCCGATGTGTATAATTTGAAACGTAGTGATGTTAAAAACGGTCATATCGAAGTTATTACCATAAAGACGGCAGACAGTCTTATTATTGAATTAAATGACCACAGCAAGGCAATACTCGAAAAGTACAAAGGTGTGCCGTTCCCTAATGACAGGGCATTGCCAGTTGTAAGCAATCAAAGGATGAACGAATTTTTAAAAGAACTGGGACAACTGGCAGAAATAGATGAACCAATACGAGAAACATATTATAGAGGAAATGAACGAATAGACGAAGTTACACCTAAATACGCATTATTAAGTACTCACACCGGAAGACGAACATTTATCTGTAATGCTTTGGCACTTGGCATTCCAGTACAAGTAGTAATGAAATGGACGGGACACAGCGATTACAAAGCGATGAAGCCCTATATTGATATAGCGGATGAAATCAAAATCAACGCTATGACTAAATTTAATCTGATATAACTATGGACGAAAGAATAACATCAATGATACCCCACTACGGGAAACTCAACAAGATATATACCGAAATAATGTCCGGCGGCAGTTTCTCTTTTGAGAAGCAGCAATTCATTTCCGGCTTTTACGGAGAGTACGGGGACACGCAGACATTTGAAACCGCACTCATCAGCCTCATGCTTGAAATGGACGCCGCACACTTCTCCATATTGCTGAACAGCCTGAAACGTGAGATTGAAAGCAACATCTCGACTTACAACGCCTGCAGGGAGTTTTTCGACCGTCTCGATACCGAATACGTCTGCCGACGGCATGAAAGCCGTTTTGACTGGGACATCGACAGACAGATGAAAGTCACAAACGGATATTACCGGGAACTCATGGAAGCCAACGGCTCTTTGGAAGCGGTAGGCTTCAGGGAGCATGACCGTCAGGAAGAGGAACTGCTGGAAAGAAGGTACGAACGGTGCAAGCGGGAATACGACAAGGAAAAAGCCAAACTGGATGAACTGTACAAACAGAAGGAGCAGGCAAGGCGGGAAGCCCTGCAATGCCTGAAAAACCGTTGCGGGGACATTTGCAGACTGGGCGGCTCACTATTGGCAATCCTTGAAAAATACCTGACCGACCAAAAGAAAAAGGAGGGAGAGGAAAAGGAAGCCGCCACCACACCGACAAGCCAACCCGCCTACTTCCCCATGAAACTCTTGTCAGCCGTTTACGAAAGATGCAACGGCGAGCAGTTCGAAGCCGTTTCAGAACTGGACTTCTACGCCAGCATGAACCTGCAACCGTGCGAAGGCAGACTGAAAATAAGACCGAGGGAGAAAGCCCGTGTATGCTATCTCATTTTCCTTATGGGTGAAACGCTGCCCAAGCCGGACAGAGAGAAATGGAAAGAGGATATCATGAACCTGCTGGGAATAGACGATGCATACTACAAGTCCAAATACAAGGCACCCGTTCCCCGTACCGATTTAGCCAGTGACAGCAATCAGGAATTCGCAAGGGAAATGCGGTCAATATTCCGATAGTCGGTGATATGCAACGACATTCCACGACACGACCACTTTTACCACTCAAAATAATTTCCACCACCCTTTATTATCTTCTGATATTTAGTGAGATAGCGTGACACCACAATCACGCTATCCACATCCTTACCACCCGTACCCGGAACTAACTTTGCACTGTTCGAACGAGGTAAAAAGCCCATGCGCAGGGCTTGCAGTACAAACGTTAATTTCATTCTGATATGGAAATTAGAGACCTTTTATCAAAGCCCGTATGGCAGATGACGGGTGAAGAGTTCATATTCCTGAACCGGCACGCCTTACAGGGAAGCGAAACGAAGCCAACCCAACCCGCAGCCGACAAGGAAAAGAAGTACGTGTACGGGATAGGCGGCATAGCCCGGCTGTTCGGGTGCAGCATACCCACAGCAAACCGCATCAAAAAAAGCGGGAGGATAGACAGAGCCATTACGCAGATAGGACGCAAAATCATCGTCGATGCGGACATGGCGCTTGAACTGGCAGGACGCAAAAGCGGGGGACGCAGATAGGGAGGTGCGGTATGGACAACAAGGAAAGAAACATCACGCCCGAAGAGGCGGTAATCCTATGGCAAGCCTCACGGCTCGACCTTTCGGAAGACTACGAGAAGGCACCCGAAATCCTGAAAGTGCGGGGTTCCGTCATCGGCACGCTGGGGAATTTCAGCGCGTCAATCGGGAAAGCCAAGAGCAAGAAGACGTTCAACGTCTCCGCAATCGTGGCGGCTGCGCTGAAAAACGGGACGGTACTAAGCTACACGGCTGAACTGCCCGAAAACAAGCGGAAAATACTCTATGTGGACACCGAGCAAAGCACCTACCACTGCGCAAAGGTGGCAAAGCGGATATTGCGCATGGCGGGACTGCCCGCAGACAGAAACCATGAAGACCTTGAATTCCTCGTCCTAAGGAAGTACACGCCCGAAGAGCGCATAGCAATCGTGAGGGAGGCAATCTACCGCACCGAGAATATCGGGCTGGTAGTCATTGACGGAATACGGGACATGGTGCACGATATCAACAACCCCGGTGAGTCCACAACGGTAATCTCCTATCTGATGACATGGACGGGGGAAAGGGACATCCACATCCATACTGTCCTGCACCAGAACAAGGGGGACGAGAACGCAAGGGGGCACATCGGAACCGAGCTAAGCAACAAGGCGGAAACCGTGCTGCAAGTGGAGAAGGACGAGAATAACCCCGACATAAGCACGGTCAAAACCGCACACATCAGGGCGGTGGACTTCGAGCCGTTCGCATTCCGTATCAATGAGGAGGCACTGCCCGAACTGCTGGACGGCTACCGGTTCAAGGAGAAGGAGCCGGGCAAAGGGAGGAGGAAATTCGACCCCTACAAGGACATCACCGAGCAGCAGCACCGCATCGCACTGGAAGCCGCATTCACCCTGAAAAACGAATACGGCTACAAGGAACTTGCGGGAGTATTGAGGGAAACCTACGCCACTGTGGACGTCATACTTGGCGGAAACAGGGTGACAGACCTCATTACCCTATTGAAGAACAAACGGATGATAGTGCAGGAGAACGGCAGGAAATACACCTTCAAGCCCGATTTCCACTATTAGCGGTATGGCATGGGAACCACTTTACTTTAGTCCCGTACCATATATATACGGAAATAAAGTAAAGTGGATATAGCCCGTAACATATAGAGAGGTACGGGCGAAAACAAAAAAAAGATGTTCACACCGCCTGACAGGAAAAACAGCACGGGCATGACAGCCCGGAAACCGCTTTACTTTAGTCAGGGTGCATATATATAGCGAAATAAAGTAAAGCGGATGCAGCCCGCAACATGCAAAAGGCACGGGCGAAAACAAAAAAACAATATCCACTTAAACAGAAACCCACATGAATACGAATGAAGCGAAGCGGATACGCATTGAGGAATATCTGCACAGTCTTGGCTACAGCCCGGCAAGACAGCAGGGCGGCAGCCTATGGTACAAGTCACCTTTCAGGGACGAGTGCGAACCGTCCTTCAAGGTGAATACCGAACGCAACCTATGGTATGACTTTGGCGCGGGCAGGGGCGGGAACATCATCGCACTGGCGCAGGAGCTCTACGCATCAGACAGCCTGCCCTACCTCTTGGAAAGGATAGCGGAGCAGGCACCAAACGTGCGCCCGGTCTCCTTCTCTTTTGGCGGGCAACCTTTCTCCAAACCGAGCTTCCGACAGTTGGAGGTGGCGCCGCTTTCTTCCCCCGCCCTATTGTCCTATCTGCGGCAGAGGGGGATAAATACTGAACTGGCAAAAAGAGAATGTTACGAGGTGCGCTATCAAACCGACGGCAAGCCCTACTTTGCCGTCGGTTTTCCCAACCGTTCGGGAGGCTACGAGATACGCAACAAATTCTTCAAGGGGTGCATAGCACCGAAGGACATCACCCACATACGGCAGGAACAGACGAAGGAGACCTGCTATATCTTCGAGGGCTTCATGGACTACCTCTCCTTCCTCACCCTGCGGCTGGAAAGGTGTCCCGACCGCCCCGAACTTGACGGGCAGGACTACATCGTGCTGAACTCTACTTCCAACCTTTCCAAAGCAATCCACCCACTGGGCGATTACGAACGCATCCATTGTTTCCTTGACAACGACAAGGCGGGAATGGAAGCCGTTCAGGAACTGCGGGAGGAATACGGGATGCGCATACGGGACGCATCGCACATATACGGAGGCTACAACGACCTGAACGACTTCCTTTGTAGTAAACGGTCAGGACAAGCGGAACGGTGGCAGGAGAAGCCGGAACCGGAGAAAAGGCAACGGCAGGCAAGGCAACCGGAGAGGAAAGGCAAAGGCATCGGGATGTAACCGCACATGCCAACGGAAGGCTTTAAAAAAGCCATAGCTCATTAGGGCTTTTTCTTCACGCAATGCACGCATCGCTAAAAAAGCCCCAATGAGCAAAAGGGACGCCGCCCCTTTTGAAACCCCGTGAGCCATGCGGCATGGAAGCAAGGCAGGGGAAGTATTAACCGAAAAATGTATTACAGTTATGGGATATGCAGTTTTGCATTTGGAAAAGGCAAAAGGTGCGGACGGCGCAATGTCCACGCACATAGAGCGCACCGTACACCCGAAGAATGCGGACAGAACGCGAACGCACCTGAACCGGGAACTGGTACAGTTCCCCGAAGGGGTAAGGAACCGTACGCAGGCGATAGCGCACCGGATAGAGACGGCAGGCATCAAACGCAAGATAGGTACCAACCAGGTAAGGGCAATCCGGGTGCTGCTCACCGGAAGCAACGAGGACATGAAGCGTATGGAAGAGGACGGGAGGCTTGACGGCTGGTGCAGCGACAACCTGAAATGGCTCCGGGAAACATACGGCGAGCGGAACCTCGTGTCGGCAGTCCTGCACATGGACGAGAAGACGCCGCACATACACGCCACCATTGTACCGATAGTGACCGGGGAGCGCAGGAAAGCCAGACAAGACGAACAGAACGGGAAGAAGAAGTACAGAAAGAAGAACACGCAGGATGTGCGGCTGTGCGCCGATGACGTCATGGCAAGGCACAAGCTGAAACACTATCAGGACACCTACGCACAAGCCATGAGCAAGTACGGCTTGCAGAGAGGCGTGGACGGTTCGCTGGCAAAGCACATACCGACCTCGCAATATTACAAGGAACTGGTGGAACGGCAGGACAGCCTGCAGGAGAACATCGAAAACCTGCTGGGGCTGGAAGAGGAAGCGCAGAAGAAGCTGAAAAAGGTCAAGGGGGAAATCAACGTGCAGAAGATGAAGGGTGCGGCGGTGAACGCAACCACAGCCATAGCGGACGGGGTGAGTTCTCTTTTGGGCGGCAGCAAGGTCAAGAGGCTGGAAGCGGAGAACGAAAATTTGAGGCAGGACATTGTGGCTCTGCAAAAGCAGGTACAAGCCGAACAGAGGGAGCAGACAAAAATGGAGAACCGCCACAACAGCGAGATAAACAAGATAGACCGGAGCTACCAGCAAAAAATCAGGGAATACGACAACAGACTGGAACAGATAGACACCTATTTCCCTATCGTGAAGGAATTGTTGCCCATAGCCGAACAATGCCGGGAAGTGGGGTTTACCGAGGAACTGACAAGGCGGGTTGTCAGCCTGCAACCCGTGGAGTTCAAGGGAAGGCTCTATTCGAAGGAACACAAGGAGAAGTTCAGGACGGAGCACTCGACGGCAACCGTGGAGAGGAACCCGCAGGAGAAAGGGAAATTCCGGCTGTGCATTGACGGCATGCCCATACTCGAATGGTTCAAAATGAAGTTTCAGGAACTCAAAGAAAAGCTGGGTGTAAGCCACACCCAAAAAGAAGAGAACAAACCGAAAAGAGGGTTGAGATTGTAAAACGTAATAAAAAATAGGGGCTTTGGTTTCATTTTTTTAGCTGTTTTTTGTATTTTTGTATTGGATTGAGTATGCTCTTTCCAAGACATATTAGAATTTTTAGAAGCGTTATGCTTATCTTGTAGATGAAAACGTAGGAAATTTTCAAAGAGTACAAGGATAGCATAGTGGTTCTCACGCTATAGCGTGGGCTGCTATATCCATATCTGTACTCAAGGTATTTTCCTACGACCTTCATCTAAGACGTGGCATGCAGACCCACGCTTCTTTTTGTATAACTCTGCTTAGTGGGGTCTCAGGCGGCTATATATGAAACCAACAACATGATTTCACAAGATGAATTTTCTTTATTTGACCCTCAAAAAATGAGAGCTTCAGTCTTACCTGACAAGCCCGGTAACTATATCATAGTATTACGTAGTACGTCCTCATTGCCCATAAAAGTACAAATTTCCACCACTCCTATACTAACCTCTTTTGATTACAAAAAAGAGAAATACAATGTCGTGTATGTAGGCAAAAGCAGTAAAAGTCTGCGTATTCGTGACTACAAACAACATTTCACTGGCACTGCCGGAAATTCCACAATTCGCAAATCATTAGGATGTTTATTGGGATTCAAACTGATTCCAAGAGACATAAACTCTCCCCAAAACGGAAAAACTACATTTGGTGAATTTGACGAGCGTACACTGACCGAATGGATGAAAGACAACCTGCTACTTTTTTATTATGCAAATAATGATTATGCAAATGTTGAAAAAGAATTGATTCGCATATATAATCCCCCGCTTAACTTGCAAGGAAATTTCAATAAAACTAATCTTGATTTCCGTAAGGAGCTTTCTGCGCTTCGTTCATGCACTTCGGCGAAACAAGCCCCAATACCAAATAACCAATTAAAACTAAATACCTATCCACAACAATTGCAATGCAGCAATTGTGGTATAAATCTAACAATTGATGAAGGGTTAAAAAATGAGAAGTACATTAAATGCCTTTCTTGTGGTTGTATTATTCAAAATCCCATCTACATACAAAATAAAAAAAATAAAGAACGCCGACAATGGATAGCGGTATTGATTTTTCTTGTTGTGGTTATAATTTTCAATATTTCAAGTAGAGAATACAGCACTTCTTCAAAGGGTAACAATAGAATCGAAAACTACGGGAGCAACAAAGGACCATCTCAAACAAAAGCTATGGCAGGAGTAAGGGTCTATCTTAAACGGCATTATCTTAAAGACCCTGATAGTTATGAAGGAATAAGTTGGGAAGCCTTTGGTATATATAATAAAGACAATAATACTTATTTTGCTCTTCATAAATATAGGGCTAAAAACAGTTATGGCGGTTACGTGGTGGAAGAGAAACTTTTTGTATTGGATTCTGACGGGAATGTTATAAAAGTTGTAGATGACATGAATGAAGTCATTAATGGTTATTGATATAAACAATGAACAAACAATGAAGTTATGAAGGAGCAAAATGCTGAAAGACTTTCTGAATATGAGAAAGCCCAAATAGAGTTTGCAAAAGGTAAAGCGGAGTTTCTACAAGGATGTGGCGGTTGCCTGATGATCCCAATCATCATTATCATTCTACTTTGTATAGTAATTTTAATAGGTCTAATTGCTTCTCCTTTTATGGATTAATCAAAAAATTTAATTCTAACTTAAATAATATGGCATTATGAAAAAAATTATTACTTCTATTTTCATTTTGATGTTTTATCTTGGTTGTTCACCATCACAGAAGGATGTACTGTTTGCAAACGCTTCCGATGAACAAATCATAGAATGGGGTAAACAATACGTAGTCCATTCCATTGAGGATAGTTTAAAAGAAGGAGAAAGTTACAAAATAATGGAATGGATTTTGGCAGAAAAAAAGACAAGTATTCCCGTTGAGGTATGGCAAATGGATAATACATATAAAAAAGATTCAATATCAGGATGCGTCAAGCTATTAGATACACGAGGTATTTTCGATGAACTCGCATTTATAGGAAATGGTGATAGCGCATTTGTAGCCTTCGCTGTTGCATATACAATAGATGAAAAGAATGGGAATAGTTCATTCTTAGAAAAAGTTTTTACCCTCGATAAAAGTGGTAAAGTGTTGGATTGTAGCGATTACCTCAGCCCTTCTCAAAAGAGAAAACAAATAGAAGAAAATTTTAACAGAGCTTTGGAACAGATGGGTCCTATTCTGATTCAGACGGTAAAGGAAGGTGCAGCTATGGCTGGTAAAGATACAAGCAATGTAACAAGTATAACGATTAATGGAAAGACATATTCCGAATAATTTATAATATTACGTATTATGAAGACAAATGAACGTATTTTAAGAATCAACAGTGTTTTGCAAAATCATTTTATAAAACATCCTCAAAGCGGAATGGTTCTTGCAAAAGAGTTTATGCCTCTTTTCATAGAGAATGGCATTTTCAATAAAGATTATAGGGAAGGTTTGCCCATTCGAAAAGTTCTGAGAGCTTTGGATACTGAAAATTCATTGGACAAAATCCCCTATGTTCATGCCGAAAGGAAATCTAAAATAACCAATTGGTATTTTCGTCCTTTGCTTTTATCGCTTGTGATATTTATGGGTATGCTTTCGAGTTGTTCATTTAAGTCAAATACCGATTTCCCTGAAGTGACCCATGTAGCTTTCCAAAAAGAAAAACATGGGAAATGGGGCATGGTTGGAGTTAATGGAAACATCTTGTTTGAAAACAAATTTGATAAAAGACCGTCTTATGCAGTAAATGGAGTGTTTAGAATTCAGGATTATGATACAAATCAATATCTTTACTATTCCGCAACTCCAACTCCTAAATTGATAGGAACTCCAAAAGGTTATAAGCAAGGAGGCATATGTAGCGAAGGAATAATTCCTGTTGTTTCTGCAGATGAACGTATTCACTATCTAACAGAAACGGGAGAAACTGCTTTTTATTTGCTTCCGTATCAGGGGAAAGAATTCTTATGTGTATCTCCGTTCTTTACGGAGCAACGTGCTTGGTTTCGGTTAGAAAATCGTAAATGCGGATATATAGATCCACAAGGCAATGTTGTGATAGAACCTATTTATGATAACGCTTTCCCTTTCCATGAAGGAAAAGCTATTGTATATAACAAAGAAGCTGACAAATGGTTAGTTATCGACCCCAATGGAAAAGAGTTATTTGAAGCCAGTTCCAATGGGTACCAACAATATTCATACACCTTTTTTGAAAACGGATATTGTTTAATAGAAAACTTCTTACTCAATGAAAAAGGCGAAAAAGCACAGAGATTCCCTTCTAACATTTACAGTATTTCACCTTTCATTGACAATGTTGCCTTATTTCAAGACAGTAAAACTGGATTATGGGGACAACTTAACATAGAAGGAGAAAGTATCGGAGAACCTAAATATTCGCGAGCTTTAGGCATTATAGACGATTGGATATATGTTGCTGATACAATTGCCAATTTAAGAGATGAATGGGACAATCAATATATGAATGTATATGCAATAAACTCTAAAGGTGAAATTAAAAATAAAATAGAAAACGTTTCATGTTTTTATCCATTATCCCAATATGCTATAATGGCAGAAAATGAGAAATATTACTTTGCTGACAAAAAAGGGAATCCGATAGACAACAACTCTTATTACAAAATTTCAGTTCCCCCATTTACAGATGCTCCCAGTTATTCACCCTTTTGGTCTTCTTTAATAGCACCTCATTCCATGTCTGATTATGATGCTTGGGGAGTTGCTACCGATTATATAGATGAAAAGAAAACATTGGCATCAATATTCGATAAGCTAACATCCGACGGCATTGACAGCTTAAAAATTGGTCAAACTATTTCAAGAATTATGGATTTATATAATATAAAGCAAATGCCAACAAAAGGAATGGTTGACTTACATAATAGAGATTGGGGTATAAATCAAGTCTTTGCGACATATTCCGTTGGTATTCTTCATGAATGTAAGTGTGCAATTGTGATTAAAGTAAAGATTAATGTGAGTGCTTCTCCGATAGGTGATAATCCAAAGAAATTGTTTGATGCTATACCACAATATCTTACAGAAACTTTGGGATTAAAAAGGGAAGATGAAACCCTTTATCGATCTGAAGATGCTTGTTATGATATTGTTTATTATGAAGGAGAGGATTCATTCTTTTTAATGTCTAAAGCGATAACAGAGAAATAGTTAAGAAACATTCATATAAATCGAACACTTAAAAATATTCCCGTACAGAACATCAAATTCTGTACGGGAATACTTTTATACATAAAAAATAATTATCTAAGTATCGTGGACCTGGGGAGAATCGAACTCCCGTCCAAACGAGGAAACCATATGCTTTCTACATGCTTATCTTTGCCTAAAATTTTCGAACATAAGCAAGACCAAAGCCACCAACTTATGCCTTATCCTCTAAAATTTCGTAAGAGTTACGAGGAAAAACTCAAACTATTCCCGATTTTACTGTGCCACTTTATCAAACGCTTCGGAACAAGAGCTTTTGAGTGACATCTCGTTTCTACCACTTTGGCGGAAATAAAGCTAATCTACTATACTTCGATTAAGCAGCGAGAGCATAATTTTCGTTGCCAGATAAAATTTTGATAACTGATATTTAAGTGGAAATTACCGACCCACTGCATGCTTACATACCATTCCAACTCGCTGTCAATTCCAGTCAAGCCCTAATGATGTTTCAAAGATAGGAAATCGCCTTGATAAGAACAAACAAAATGATAAAAATTAAAATAGAATATCACAAATCATCACAATAGTTAATTTATTTAAGAAAGGCAGATAGCTTTTGATATAAAGAATGATAATCAGACTATCATTTTTTATTTCAGGGTGCATTTTGGGGTGCAAACAATATAAGCACCTAATTATCAATATCATTTGTGGAGCTGGAGGGAATCGAACCCTCGTCCAAACGAGGAAATCATAAGCTTTCTACATGCTTATCTTTGCCTAAATTTTCGTGCAGCGGCAGAACCAAAGCCATCAACCGTTGCCTTATCCTCTAAATTTTCACCCGCGCCACGAGGCTGACACGAACTATCCCCGATTTGACTGCACCACTTTATCGGAATGCTTCGGAGCAACAGCTTCCGAGTGATGTCACGTCCCAGCACCTGGTGCCGGGATTAAGCTTCAATCTACTATACTTCGATTAAGCAGCGAGAGCGTAACGAGTTTCGCCAGATAAAATTTTGAGGACTGAGATTAAAGTGCAAATCAACGACGCACTGCATGCTTACTTACCATTTCTGCCCGCTGTCAAATCCAGTCAACCCCATGACTTTGTAACGGTCTGAAATTTAAAAGATTGCGTAACTCATTGCTAAGTAGGGAGGGTGAAAAAGGGATAAATGCTACTTTATTTTTCATCCTCTACCGCTTTCTTTGGCCCAAAGATACATATTCTTTTATTAGCAATCACCATATATTTACAAATATTAGCTAATACTGACTTTTCGTGATAAAAACAATAATCTTCCATACATAGAATATGTGCACCCCATTGTCATCAATGTTCAAACAGCTACCAAAGCCAGTATCCGTTGACAGAATTACCCCCTGCAAGAGGGAATATCTATCTTCTGTAATGGATATTTGTACAAAAGAGATGGGAAGTTAACGGAAAAAGTCTCTGAAGTTAACTGAAAAACCGGAAAGAATTAAGGAAGCAATCTATCCCAAACTTTGGTTTTTCCATACCCAACCTTGGGATGTCTAAACCAAGGTTTGGTTTAGACATCCCAAGGTTGAAAAGAAAGTTCTTCCGTACAAGCAACAATTCCGCCAACAGATTCCTATTATATAAATACACCCTCGTTTAACAGATGTAGCCGTAATACTTGTATACACCGCGATTGCATCTACTTTTCAGGTTATTATAGTGTTCTTTCTTTTTAAAAGTGAATGATATGTTTCGTCTAATAATGATTTGAATTCCCCGGTAGCGTCTTGGAGGATATTTTTAGTAAGAGGAAGACCCTTCGGACAATAAAAGCCGATACTTCGGACTATTTTATCCCTTTATTTCACACATTAGCCGTATTTTTGTCAACAAAAGAAACAATAATAACCAAGAGATTTTTAGAACATATCATGAAGAACCTTATTGCCCTAACCCTGCTGCTTGGAGGAAGCACACTGCTCTGCGCACAAAAGCCTGCCAAAACACCGGCAACCTACAAGCCGGTGAAAAGTGAAATGTACCGCAAAGGTTGGATAGACTTCAACAAAAACGGAGTGAAAGACGTGTACGAAGACCCCTCCGCCCCGCTCGAAGCACGCATCGAAAACCTGCTGCAACAGATGACGCTGGACGAAAAGACCTGCCAAATGGTCACCCTCTACGGCTACAAACGCGTACTGAAAGACGACCTCCCCACCCCCGAATGGAAAGAGCTGCTCTGGAAAGACGGCATCGGCGCCATCGACGAACACCTGAACGGCTTCCAGCAATGGGGGCTGCCTCCCTCGGACAATGCCTACGTCTGGCCCGCCTCGCGCCACGCCTGGGCACTAAACGAGGTGCAACGGTTCTTTGTGGAAGATACCCGTCTCGGCATCCCCGTAGACTTTACCAACGAAGGCATACGCGGCGTGGAAAGCTACCGCGCCACCAACTTCCCCACCCAACTGGGACTGGGACATACCTGGAACCGTGAACTGATTCGCCAAGTAGGACTCATCACCGGACGCGAAGCCCGCATGCTGGGCTACACCAACGTCTACGCCCCCATCCTCGACGTAGGACGCGACCAGCGCTGGGGACGCTACGAAGAAGTTTACGGCGAATCTCCCTACCTCGTAGCCGAACTGGGCATCGAAATGGTGCGCGGCTTGCAGCACAACCACCAAGTGGCCGCCACCGGCAAGCACTTTGCCGCTTACAGTAACAACAAAGGCGCCCGCGAAGGCATGGCACGCGTGGACCCGCAAATGTCGCCGCGCGAAGTGGAAAACATACACATCTACCCCTTCAAACGCGTCATCCGGGAAGCTGGCATGCTGGGCGTAATGAGTTCGTACAACGATTACGACGGCATCCCCGTGCAGGGCAGCTACTACTGGCTCACCACCCGCCTGCGTGGCGAAATGGGATTCCGTGGCTACGTCGTATCCGACAGTGACGCCGTAGAATACCTCTACACCAAGCACGGCACCGCCAAAGACATGAAAGAAGCCGTCCGCCAAAGCGTGGAAGCCGGACTGAACGTACGCTGCACCTTCCGCTCGCCCGACTCCTTCGTCCTTCCCCTCCGCGAACTGGTGAAGGAAGGCGGACTGAGCGAAGAAGTCATCAACGACCGCGTGCGCGACATCCTTCGGGTAAAGTTCCTCATCGGTCTGTTCGATGCCCCCTATCAGACAGACCTTGCCGATGCCGACCGTGAAGTGGAAAAAGAAGAGAACGAAGCCATTGCCTTGCAGGCATCCCGCGAGTCCATCGTTCTGCTGAAGAATGCCGGTGAACTATTGCCCTTAGACATCAACTCCACCAAGAAGATTGCCGTCTGTGGTCCCAATGCCAATGAAGAAGGCTACGCGCTGACCCATTACGGCCCACTTGCCGTAGAAGTGACCACTGTGCTGGAAGGCATTCAAGAAAAGACAAAAGGCAAGGCAGAGGTGCTCTACACCAAAGGCTGCGACCTGGTGGACGCCCACTGGCCCGAAAGTGAAATCATAGACTATCCGCTGACCGACGACGAACAAGCCGAGATAGACAAAGCCGTAGAAAATGCCCGTCAAGCTGATGTTGCCATCGTAGTATTGGGCGGCGGACAACGCACCTGCGGCGAAAACAAATCGCGCACCAGCCTCGACCTGCCCGGTCGGCAGTTGCAACTGCTTCAAGCCATACAAGCCACGGGCAAGCCCGTCGTACTGATACTCATCAACGGACGCCCGCTCTCCATCAACTGGGCAGACAAGTTCGTCCCCGCTATCCTCGAAGCCTGGTATCCCGGCTCCAAAGGCGGAACAGCCCTGGCCGACATCCTCTTCGGCGACTACAACCCCGGTGGAAAGCTGACGGTGACCTTCCCCAAGACCGTAGGGCAAATCCCCTTCAACTTCCCCTGCAAACCTTCTTCACAGATAGACGGCGGTAAGAATCCGGGACCTACGGGCAACATGTCACGCATCAACGGAGCACTCTACCCCTTCGGTTACGGCTTGAGCTACACCACCTTCGAGTACTCCGACCTCGACATCACCCCCCGAGTCATCACCCCGAACGAGTCTGCCACCGTCCGCCTGAAGGTGACCAACACCGGCAAACGTGCCGGAGATGAAGTAGTGCAGCTCTATATCCGCGACGTACTGAGCAGCATCACCACCTACGAAAAGAATCTTGCAGGCTTCCAGCGCATCCACCTCGAACCGGGCGAAGCCCAGGAGCTGTCCTTCACCATCGACCGCAAGCACCTGGAGCTTCTGGACGCTGACATGAAATGGGTGGTGGAACCCGGCGACTTCGTGCTCATGGCCGGCGCCTCTTCCGAAGACATCCGCCTGAACGGAACGCTGACCGTAGAAGACTACCAGACCCGTGCCAAAGCCATTGAAGCCCAAAAACCAGCAAAGCGTGTGAGTGCCAGCACCAACCCAGAGGATGCCGAAAACGTGCTCGACGAAAAAATCAATACCGCATGGCAAGGAAATAAGGGAGATTATATTACCTTTGCCTTAAAGAACGGAGCCAAGGTAGATAAAGTTGCCATTGCCTTTACACGTGACAACAACCTGCCGGCAACCTTCGAAATCCAGCTCTCGGGCGGTGGCGGACAGTTCCTCACCGTATATTCGGGCACCGTCAGCGAATACGGCAAACTGATTTCCTATCCGTTCAAAGGCACTACCGCCAGCGACCTCCGCATCGTGCTGAACGATGACCGCGTCAGTATTGCCGAAGTTAAATTTTAATGTGCTAATGTGCCAATATGCTAATGTACCAATGACCATGCAGCATATACAGCGCAGCCAATTAGCACATTAGCATATTGGCACATTAACACATTAAATTAATGAAAACACTTCTTTTCTGTATGCTCGGATTAGGTTTGACAGCATGTGGCTCTTCTCCAAAGGGCACTAACGGTGACCAGGACGAACTCGCCATGCTAATAGGTACTTACACGAATGGCTCAAGCAAGGGTATCTATACCTTCCGCTTTAATCAGGAGACGGGAACAGCCGTTCCGCTCAGTTCAGCGGCATTGCCCAATCCCTCCTACCTCGTCCCCTCGGAAGATGGCGAATTTGTCTATGCCGTCAGTGAAATGAACGACAGCACAGCAGCCCTCAGCTCCCTTGCCTTCGACCGGGAAACGGGAGAACTGCGCCTGCTGAACACCGTTCCCACCTTCGGCGCCGACCCCTGCTACGTGGCCACCAATGGCCGGGAAGTGTTGACTGCCAACTACAGCGGTGGAACCATGTCCGTCTTTCCTTTACAGAAAGACGGCACTTTGGCTCCTGCAGACACGCTCTTTCAAGGCTCTGCCACCGGTCCCGACGCCATACGGCAAGCCACTCCCCACATCCATTGCACGGTCTTTTCACCGGACGGAAAGTATATCTTCGCCACCGACTTCAGTGCCGACCGCATCCTGCGCTTTGTGATGCACCCCGACAACCCTATTCCTCATGCTTCTCTGGAAGCCGTTGGCATTGAGGCAGATTCCGGCCCGCGCCATCTGACATTCAGCCCTAACGGGAAGTTTGCCTATCTCATCACCGAACTGTCCGGTAAGGTCATTGCCTTCAGTTACGACGACGGCTGCCTGGAACAGATACAGACTATCACAGCCGACACCGTAGCCGCCCGTGGAAGTGCAGACATCCACCTCAGTCCGGATGGAAAATACCTCTACGCCAGCAACCGTCTGAAAGAAGACGGCATCGCCATCTTTGCCGTGAATCCCGAAAATGGGACCTTGGCAAAGGTAGGTTATCAGCCCACCGGCATCCATCCCCGCAACTTCAACATCACGCCCAACGGTAAATACTTGCTTGCCGCCTGCCGCGACAGCAATGTCATTCAGGTATACAAACGAAACGAAGTTACCGGACTCTTGGAAGATACTCATCAGGACATTGTAGTCGACATGCCGGTTTGCGTACAGTTCGTCAGCTCTGTTAATAATTTATAAAGCAATATTTAGCAAAGATAACTTCATTAACTTTGTCCCTTAGCTAAATCAGTCTAAACGAATGTACATTATGAAGAAGAATATATTGATGCTCTCAGCTCTGTTCTTGTCTATCACTGCCATGGCGCAAACAGACGTAACCACCGGTGTGATGCGTGGCAAAGACTACGGAGTGACTTATATGTTACCCAAAACAGAAATAGAAATCGTATTGCAAGCCACCAAGCATACCTACACTCCCGGAGAATTTTGCAGATATGCCGACCGCTATCTGCGTCTCAACAACGTGTCTGCCGAACCCGAGGAGTTCTGGACACTGGATAAGATAGAAACCCGCATAGCCGGTGTACCGGATAAGGACAACGTCTATTTCGTGAAGATGAAAGACAAGACCGTAGCACCCCTTATGGAGCTTACCGAAGACGGAATTGTCCGCTCCATCAACATTCCGTTCAGCGGTAAGCCTGCTGCCAAGACGCCCGAAGCCAAAGCCACCGAAAGCAGCATTGACCCACGCAGTTTTCTGACGGAAGAAATACTGATGTCCAACTCCAGTGCCAAGATGGCCGAGCTGGTGGCTAAGGAAATATACAGCATCCGCGAAAGCAAGAATGCCCTCCTGCGCGGCGAAGCAGACAATATGCCCAAGGACGGCGCCCAACTCAAGCTGATGCTTGACAATCTGAACCAGCAGGAAACGGCTATGACGGAAATGTTCTCGGGCAAAATAAAGAAAGAACCCAAGACATTCACCATCCGGCTGACGCCTAAAGAGATGAAAGATGAGGTGGCTTTCCGTTTTTCCCGAAAGCTGGGAGTGGTGGCCAATAATGACCTTGCCGGTGAACCGTATTATATCAGCGTCACCGACCTCAAAAGTCCCGATGTATCTGCCACCGAGGAAGGCAAAAAGAAAGTGGACGGTGTAGCCTATAACCTTCCGGGCAAGGCACAAGTGACATTGATGTATAACAATAAGAAATTGTTTGACGACCAACTTCCCATTACCCAATTCGGCACCGTAGAATACCTCGCACCGGTACTGTTCAACAAGAATTCTACCATCAAAGTGCTGTTTGATACGGCAACGGGAGGATTGATAAAAGTGGATAGGGAATAAAGGAATTCTAATTCCGGATTGTCAACTGGATAAATCCATCCTTACGCAACTGCATTACGTAGGCGGTGACCCGGGGAATATAATTCTCTTCCTCCCCAAAGTGCCTGGCAAGTAGAGAGATGATTTCGCGCACGGTACGATGTCCATCTATCAGATTCCAGACAGCTGTACCGTGTTCTTCCAGCCTCACATGGATGTCAGGAGACATCCCCTTCGGCAATAAAAAACGACGCATCCATTCGTATTTAAACCGTGGGTAGGCGAGTACGGCGCACTCACCTTCCCATTCGGTTGTTATATGTCCACAGCGGACCGGAACAGCGTCCAACAGACTTACTTTTCCTTCGGGTATTTCCATCATACGGTATCCGCTTTTCCTATTATTTCTGAATATTAGGCTCTTCCAGCTTATAACCATACTTCTTGTCTGCCTTCTTCAGCAGTAGAGCCACTATAAGGGACAAGCAGGCAATACCGGTAAAAATGCACATAGGCACCGTATAGTCATACATATTCGTTCCATCTGGTTTCTTGCCGGATATACAATAGGCATCAAGCACCCACCCTATCAATGTAGGAATACCCCAAAGACCGATATTCTGGATAAAGAAAATCAATGCGTATGCCGTACCCAACTGGCTTACCGGGAATATCTTGGCCACAGCCGGCCACATGGCAGAAGGTACCAGCGAGAAAGCGATACCCAAAATTATCATCAGCACAATAGCTACCAGCCAATAGTTTATATCGGGAATAGCATAAATGAAATGCACACATATCAGCATGGCCGAGCCCAGCAGCATGATAGATGCGGACTTGCCCCGCTTGTCAATGAAACCACCAAAGACCGGAGTCAGAATCAGCGCTCCCAATGCCGGAAGTCCGGCAAATGTACCGGCCACATTCTCATTGATACCGTATTTGATAATCATCAACTCGGAAGCAAACTTCTGGAATGGGAATACACAAGAGTAGAACAATACACACAGCAATGCTATCAGCCAGAAACCGGGATTGACCAGAATATTCTTCACATCCTTAAAAGAGAACTTCTCTTCCTCATCTTCCGTACCGGCAGCAATGGCAGCAGCTTCCATCTGTTTGTCCAGCTTCTTGTCCATCACTGCAAAAATGAAGAAAGCAATCATACCGCCCAACAACAGAACCAAACCCAACAACACCGGTGTGGAAATACCGAAAGCACGGGCCAAAGGAATGGCTACGGCATAACCGGCTTGCGAACCGATACGTGCTAAAGCAACTTGTACCCCCATAGCCGTGGCAAGCTCTTTCCCCTTAAACCACTTGGCTATGATTTTGGAAACTGTAATACCGGCGACCTCCGCTCCTACTCCAAAAATGGAATAACCGGCAAAAGCAACAAACACACCCGTTTTATAGCCAAATATTTCATTGATTCCGAATAAAGTCGCGTCGGCACCGGCAAGTCCCGTCATTGCATAGTATTCAAGTGCTGTACCACCTACCATCAGGATAGTTGCCAGCTTTCCGGTGAAACGGATACCAAAGCGGTCGAGGATTAATCCTCCCCAAATCAACATCAGGAAAAAAACATTCAGAAAACTATAACCACCGGTAAAGAATCCGAAATCGGTACTCGACCAAGCCAAGTCCGTTTCCAACATTGTCTTCAACGGTGCTACCACGTCGTTTACATAATAAGCTGCCATCATCGTGAAGGCAACAATCACCAATGCCCCCCAACGGGTAGCCTTGGAATCATTCAATTTAAGTTTGAGTTGTTCTGTCATTGTACTATTTGGATTTCAATTTATTAATCAGATTGCATAAATTGCTGACAAAGGTAAATAAATACTTCATCAAAACGAAAAAAGGCTGACACCTTTTCAGTATCAACCTTTCTCTTATTTTTCCAAGCGGGAGTCATCCGCAATATCCTTATCTTATTCTGCTGCAGGAGCAGGAGCTTCAGCCGGAGTTGTAGCTGCAGGGGCCTCCGATTGCGGAGCTTCTGTACCTACGGGCATGTTATAAGGATTAGTTTTTTCTTCTTGTTGCGCCTGTTCCAGAATCACATCACCGCCCTTGCCTGTGGAAGAAGGAATAGTGTAAGCAGAAACAATACTGAAGACTACCATGACAGCTGCCAGAGTCCAGGTTGCTTTTTCCAAAAAGTCCGTAGTCTTGCGCACACCCATAATTTGGTTGGATGATGAAAAGCCTGATGCCAGACCACCTCCTTTAGAATTTTGAATCAATACAATGAAGCACATCAGCACAGATGCAATCAGCATTAAGATAACTAATAATAAATACATTTTGTTATTTTGATTTAGCGTTAATAATCAATTTCTCCAAAAATCTGATTTGGTCTGCAAAGTAAGCATTTTTTTTTGGATAATTCAAACTTAATTTTTTAATAATTTCAAGCGCCTTGTCATATCGGTGCTGTTTTATATAGATTTTGGCTAAAGTTTCCGTAAAACAGCTATCGTCCAACTCTTCCGTTACCGGCGATACTGAGGGTTCTTCCTCTTCTTCAGTCTCTTCCTCCTTCTCTACAAGAAACTCCCTTCTCGTATCCGAGGCATCCGAAGACTCACTCTTTTGGATAAAGTCATCTATCAATTCATGCCCACGCAGTTTAGGCACTTCCGACTCATCTTCTGCACCCACACCGGGTTCTTCCTGCATTAAATAGGCCGTATAATCCACCGCATAATCCAGCTCCGTATGCTGTGAATGCTCTTCGGGAACAGTAGCCAGAAATGCGTCAATCAAGGAAAGGGTACGGTCCACACTCGGCTCTTTCTCCAAATCGCCGGAAAACAGCGACGAGACCTTCCGGGATTTCAAAGTATAGCGGTCACCCTCTATAAAGTAAAACAGCACACGACGGTCTGCCACATACAACACAGCCTTGCGCAACTCCGCGCCAAAGTTGATGTCGTGCAGTAGATAGAGGTTTTTCAGATAGAGCAAACGGAGCGACTGGAAATAAGGATAGCGTGCCACCAATGTGCGAAGCTCGTACAAAGTATCCCTATTCAGCGTCTCGGGATGCTGAATCCATTGTTGCAAATGGGTAGGCGTCATGAGTTTACCAGTTAGCTACAGTTGCATTGAAAATCTGTTCGGCAATGTCTTTCACCATCAAGGTTATCAGCTGGTCCTGCACTTCGGTCAGCAATTTTGAGGAATCATAGGTCTGGAAAGCCGAGAACTGCTGTTCAAAGTCCTCCTCATGGTTCGTGTTATTGGTGTAGCGCACGTTGACAGTCAGCGTCACCTTCACCTTCGAAGAGTAGCCGCTGGCATCCACCGATTCATTATATTGATTGTAGCCGGTTATTTCTCCGTCTATTTCCAGGTCTCCTCCGGAATTCACCAGTTGCAGGCGAGTCTGCTGAATGAACATATCCTTCATTTTCTGGTTAAATTCTGTTGCCAGCGGTGCATATACATACTCTGCCCGGTTCTGGAAATCGGCAATGGAAATCGTTTTTACCTTTGTATAGTCGATAGAGCTTATCGGAGCAAGTCCCAACTTCATACTACATGAATTCACCAGAAATAACAAGCTTACCAACAAGGAAGCAAATGCCGCTTTTTTAATCCAATCCATATTCTTTTATCTTTCTGTATAACGTACGCTCAGAGATATTCAAATCCTGAGCCGCACTCTTACGCTTGCCGTGATGTTTTTCAAGCGCCTTACGTATCATTTCTTTCTCCACTTCATCCAGGGAGAGTGACTCCTCCACATATTCTTCCGTATCCTGGAAATCATCGTCCACCGGAGTAACCGGCTTTACCGAAGGATGTATAATGGTGGGAACACTGGATGTTACCGGAGGTACCACCGCCGGAGTAGCCGGCGTATAGTAGGCCGATGTGGCAACCGCCGGATTGGCTACCGTTCCCCTTTCAGCCATAATCTCATGCACCAACTTTTTCAAGTCCGTTACATCCTGGCGCATATCAAACAGAACCTGGTAGAGAATTTCCCGTTCACTCCCAAAGCTCTTGTCCTCCTTCACTCCAAACAAGGCAGGCAGGCGCTGCATATTGTTCTGCTCAGGCAGATAGCCCTTCAGTATGGATGCATTGATTTCACGATTGGTCTCAATGATGGATATCTGCTCGGTGATATTCTTCAACTGGCGCACATTACCCGGCCATGAGTAGCCCAGCAACACTTGCTTGCCGTCTTCCGTCAGCTGAATGGCAGGCATACGGTACTTTTCTGCAAAGTCCGAAGCAAACTTTCGGAACAGCAGCACCACGTCTTCACCGCGTTCGCGCAATGGAGGGACCTGAATAGGAACTGTGTTCAAACGGTAATACAAGTCTTCACGAAAACGTCCGTCAGCAATGGCTTGTGTCAAGTTTACATTGGTAGCGGCAACAATACGCACATCGGTCTTTTCCACCTTAGAAGAACCTACTTTGATGAATTCACCGCTCTCGAGCACACGCAACAAGCGTGCCTGGGTAGGCAAAGGCAATTCGCCGACTTCATCAAGGAAGATTGTTCCGCCGTTGGCCTCACCGAAATACCCCTTCCGTTCGCCGATAGCCCCGGTAAATGCGCCCTTCTCATGACCGAACAGTTCCGAGTCAATCGTCCCTTCGGGAATGGCTCCACAGTTCACGGCAATGTACTGTCCATGCTTGCGCCGGCTGTACTGGTGTATTATCTGCGGAAAGCTCTCCTTTCCCACACCACTCTCTCCGGTAATCAGTACAGACAAGTCGGTGGGCGCTACCTGGATAGCGATATCAATGGCACGCATCAGCGCTTCATTGTTGCCGATAATGCCGAAACGTAATTTTACTTGTTGTATTTCCGCTTTTGTCATTCTACAAATCTTCTTCTACACTATCGAGTTTCAGTTTGTCGCTATCGTCACGTTTCTCGTAATATTGCTTGCGCAGCGGATTTGCATGTGCCTCTTTCTCACGCTGGCGGTTACGGAACACATCTATTGCCACATAGATAGCCTGCCGGAATGAATCTTCAGAGGCGATTCCTTTCCCGGCAATATCGTAGGCCGTGCCATGAGCAGGCGAAGTGCGTATCACCGGCAAGCCGGCAGTATAGTTCACGCCCTCGTCCATAGCCAATGCCTTGAACGGTGCCAGCCCCTGGTCGTGATACATGGCCAGGATACCATCAAAATGGGTAAAGTTATCTGAGCCCATAAACCCGTCTGCCGGATAAGGACCATAGCAAAGCATACCCTTAGCAGCCATTTCGTTGATGGCCGGAATGATAATCTCCTGCTCTTCAGTTCCCAGCAATCCGCCGTCTCCTGCATGCGGATTCAGCGAAAGCACTGCAATACGCGGTGCGCTGATAGCAAAATCCTGCTTCAAGGAGCGGTTGAATATCTTCAGTTTTTCTTGTATCAGTTCTTTGGTGATGCTTCCGGCTATCTCTTTAACGGGAATATGTCCGGTCACCAATGCTACCCGGAAGTCATCTTTCATCAGAATCATAAGGGCCTTCTCGCCATCTCCCAATTTTTGCTCTATATACTCCGTATGTCCGGGGAAGGCAAACTCCTCCGACTGGATGGTATGCTTGTTGATGGGAGCTGTGACAATCACGTCTATCATTCCCTCCTTATATTCCTCAATGGCTTTTTCCAGTGCACCAAGTGCAGCTTTACCAGCTTCAACGTCAGGTTTAGAGAACTCAACCTTTACTTCATCATCCGTACAGTTCACTACACTCAAGCGATTGGGAACCGCTTCGGAGGCGGAGTTGACGATACTGAAGTTGGTAGGCAAGTCCAATGATTTACGATGATAAGCTGCCACTTTAGGCGAACCGTAGATAATCGGCGTGCACAATTCCAGCATCACCGGGTCTGCAAACGTCTTTAAAATCACTTCATACCCTACACCATTAATGTCGCCTTGTGTAATGCCGACTCTTATTTTGTTGTCTTCCATTTTTATTACTTATTATTAGTAGTATCTTTTGAGGTTACGCCTACCGGAATTTCCGCACCTTCCTGCTTGCTGCCGGGCAGTTTCAAGGTATAGAGCGAAGCCTCCATCTGACGTACCAGATTACGTTTCATTTTATCAGGTGAATAAATAAATATTTCAGATACGATAATACGCTGATTGGCCTTGTCCAAACGTACATGCGATACGAACGGACCGCCCATGAAGTCACCCTTTATGCGCCACAAGCCGCGGGCCTCCAGTGCATAGTCTCCCTGCACACTGATGGGGCGTACATCGGTCATCAGAGAATCCGTCGACATATACATGCCTTCACGGGCACCAGGGATATTAACCTTCATCACGGAATCGCGTTTATGAACAAAATATTCTTTAGTAAACGTATCCTTATCCGTATAAGGATAAGAGTAGATTACAAAGTTCTGGTCGCCGGTAGCTGCATTCGTACCTGCCCAGAAGAAGTTCTCACCCTCCTTGGTAGATGTCAGTTCGCCCGGCACCCATACATCGCAATCGAACTGGCTTTTCACCTTCGTTGCTATATAGTCGCTATGCTTGTCCTTCAATACTGAAATCTGACGATTCATTTCCGCATGGGTAAAGAAATCGATGATTACCTGCCTATTCTCCTCCACAAATTTCTCGAACGAAGCCTCGTCCGGTGCCTGAATAGTGAGAATAGACTGAGGAGCAGCATATACATTCCTTGCATACTTGAATTTAGGCTGGGTATAGAGGTCCTTGTTCACATCGACAATAATGATATTACGAATCAGTTTTAAAGTGGCATCATAATTGGAAGGGGCAGTATACATGATTCGGAATGAACGTTCTGACTGGGGAAGCCCCGGAACATCAGAATCAAGCACATCGAAAAGCGCCCTACCGGCAGGACGTTCCCACAAGCCGGGCTCCACCACTACCAGAACTTCATACGCACGACCACTGGAGGTCGGAGTAAACACACCCTTTTTACCACCACCGCAAGCGGAAAAAAGTGTCAGTACGAGAACCATACTTAAATAAAACAAGTGCTTTCTCATATCTCTATCATTTTAGTTTTTCACAAAGCTACGAAGAATGCGTAATATCCTCCCTACCTAAGTTAATAATTTATATTAATTCTTCTTTATTCTCCTCCTGCTTGGCAGTGGACAACATGCCACAAGCGGCAAATATATCCTCTCCACGCGATGACCGTATAGTGGTAAACAGACCGTGCGAAGTCAGATAATCACGGAACGCAGTCATGGTTTCCATATCAGCCCCTTCAAGATTCACTCCAGGTATGGCATGAAAACGAATCAGGTTAATCCGGCAGTCCAGCCCGCGTAGCAGCTTCAGAAGTTCCTTTGCATACGGTAACGAGTCATTCACTCCTTTGAAAACAATATATTCAAAAGATAGTCTGCGCTGTTTGCTAAAATCATAGTTTCTTAACAATTCCACAATCTCCGTGATGGAGAACGCCTTCTCTGCCGGCATCAGTTCGCGGCGTTGCAAAGGTATCGGCGAATGAAGGCTGATAGCCAGATGGCAGTCCGATTCCTCAATAAAACGCTGCAAGCCCTTCTTCAATCCCACAGAAGAAAGTGTAACACGCTTGGGACTCCACGCATACCCATAAGAGGCGGTCATTATTTCCAGCGCTTTCAATACCTCGTCCAGATTATCAAGTGGTTCACCCATGCCCATCATTACCACATTGGTAAGCTTGTCCCTTTCGGGCAACGAATTGATTTGATTAATAATCTGGTTGGATGTCAGATTGGCAGTAAAACCTTGTTTGCCGGTCATACAGAACTTGCAATTCATCTTACAGCCCACCTGCGAGGAGACACAAAGCGTAGCCCTGTCTTCGTCGGGTATATAGACAGCTTCCACGAAATGCCCCTCGCCTGCCCGGTACAAGTATTTCACCGTACCGTCTACAGAGCGCATGGCATCTACCGGCGCTTCGGCACCTACCTCATAGATTTCTTTCAGCAATTCCCGATGCTTCAACGAAAGATTGCTCATTTCGTCTATAGAAGTCACCTTCTTGTCATACAGCCAGGAAGCTATCTGCTTGGCAGAGAAACCGGGCATTCCCAGATTCTTCACCACATTCTGCAATTCAGAGAGCGTCAAGCCCAATAGAGGTCGTTTCTGCATATCGTTTTTCATTAAAAACAAAACTCTTTCAAGAATGCAAAGGTAGGAATAAAGTTGCACAAAGACAACGGAGAGTATAGAAAATGAAATGTACAGAGAATGAAAAAGCCGCCCGGGAGTACCGAACGGCTTTTCAATATGGGTTTTCTATTCTTAGAAGAATAAATAACGTTGGTCTTTTACGTTGGCTTTCAGATACAAGTCACTGATGAACTGGCTTGCCATGCGTGCGTGCATGTTAGCCAAGTTAGCCTCTTCAGTTTCCTTGTTGAATGTTTCGTTCAGCTTCTCTTTTGCATAAGGTTGCAGAACGAATACACCACCGTTACCCTTGATAGGAGCACTCAGCTTGTTCACTTCGGCAATAGAAGCGTATGCGCCTACCAGAGGTTCGCTGCTACGCAATGCCGGGATATAGGCAGGAGCAGAGAAAGTAACGTGCTTTACAGAATCACTAACAGCATTTGCCATATTCTTGTACTGCTCGAACGAAGTTGCATTGGCAGCCTTCATATCAGCCATAATCTTCTCTGCTTTCTTGTCACGGAGAATTTCAGCTCTCAACTGGTCCTTTACCAAAGCCAGTGGGCGATAACCTTCAGGAACAATACTTGCAACACCTACTACCAGCATACGGTCGCTCTCGCCACATTCGTACAAACCGGAAACTTCACCGGCTTTTGCCTCAAACGCCCATTTCAAAGCATCTTTGGTTCCTCTGATACCACCGATACCATGTTCAGAGCTGTACAAGTCGGCTCTATCCAGCAACTTGTAACCGGCATCTTCCGCATTGGCAATCATTTTCTCTAAAGTATTGTTTGCAGCGATGAACTGGCTAAACTCATTGTATGCCTTGCTGTAAGTTTCCTTGCTGAATTCTACCGGACGCTTGATAACGGCTACCTTATATTTATCCTTGACAGCCTTCTTGTTGGTTACTTGCAAAATGACATTTGCTTGTCCCAACGCCAGATTGGTCAGTTCGTTCTGTCCCAAAGTTGTGACAGCGGTAATGTATTTCAAGTTGTCACCGTCAATCTGTGCGCCTTCGTAGTTAGCAGAAGAAATCCAGGTAGGCTCACCGGTCTGACCGTACTTCTTCGCAATTTCAGCAAAGCTGGCACCACCCTTAATAGCATTGTAGATGCTGTCGGCTAAAGTCTTCGTCTTTTCAGCATCTTCGGCAACTACCTGAATCTGACGGAACTCGATAGAGTCCGGCATAGCAGCAGTAGCCAATTTCTTGAAAGAGTTAAGAGTATTGTCCGATACGTTATAATAAGGTCCGAATACACCACCCACCGCAACAGAATCCAAACGGGCTGTCACATCAGCAGGCAGAGACTTAGTAGTGTAGAACAAGTCTGTATAAGGAGCTTCGGAACCGGTAGAACGGATGAAGGTAGTATAGTCAGAAGGATTGGCAGTAAGTTGTTCGGTGTATTCTTCCATTTCCTTCTGGAGAGCAGCTCTGTCTTCTGCACTTGCAGTAACTTGCACATCAATGAACTTGATATTGCGAGTTTCCACATATTGCTTGAACTGTTCTTTCTTCTTGTCGTATGCAGCCTTCAAATCAGAATCCTTGATAACGATGGTAGAGTCAACGATAGAAGAATAGGGAACTGCAGCAAGCAGCAGGTCTGACTGCTCTACTCTTGCATCAAAAGCGTCCTGAGCTTCTACCGGGTTGGAGAAAAGAGATTTTGTAATCAAAGCCTGATACTTCTCCTGAAGACGTGCCTGGATAAGAGACTTTTCGAGGAAAGACCAGAACTTGTACATGGATTCATAGTATTCTGCATATTGTGAAGGCATCTGCGCCTTATTCATTTTTGAATAGTCCACCAAGAACTTCTTCAACATATCCTTATCAAACGCACCGGTCTGAGGATTACGGAACGGAGTCTGTTGCAGCATCGGATGCACACCGGCATTAATGATAGCCTGAATCTCAGCCTTCGATACAACCAGACCGAGTTTCTTTGCTTCCTTTTCAATCAGCTTATTATTGACGTATGTTCTCCATACTTCATCTTTGATTTGGTTTGTCTGCTCATCGCTCAATGCACTGTTGCCACTGGAGAACTTGATGACTTCTGTATATTCTTCTACCAATGCTTGAAAATCCTGAGCGGAAATTGATTCCCCGTTCACTTCACCTACGTCTTGTGACTGGTGTGGCTGAAGCACTTTCCACGCGTCACCTGCGATGAAAGCAAACAGCGCCAAACCAATAACAATCACCAATAAAGGTCCTTTAGACCGAATGTTTTGTAATGTTGCCATTTTAGTTAATATGATTTATTTGTTTATTATTATTTTCCTAACACGTTCATTTTAGCGCACGAAGATACAAAAAATGCTAATACGCATCCATTTATTCTTTAAAAAATTATGCCTAAATGAAATTATTCAATGACTTTCAGTCTTACCAACTCAATTTTAGTGGCTGTTACCTTGATTATTTTAAACTGATAATTATCCACTTCAATCACTTCATGCAGCTTCGGGAAACTTTGATAACGGTTCAGAATCAGACCGCCCACTGTCAGATAATCATCCGATTCCGGCAGGTCGAGCCCGAAAGTCTCATTTACCTTTTCTATTTCCAGACGGGCCGAAAGCACATATTCACGTTCACCCAGCTGCTTACATACATAGGACGTATTATCATGCTCATCCTCAATATCGCCGAAAATTTCTTCCACCAAATCCTCCAAAGAGACGATACCCGCCGTACCACCGAATTCGTCCACCACTACAGCAATCGTTTTTTTCTGCTGCATGAACAGTTTCATCAGTTTGTGGGCCGACATCGTTTCGGGTACAATAGGCACTTCCTTCACGTTATTCCTCCAGTCCACCGGATTCCTGAACATCTCCGACGAGTGAATATATCCCACCACATTATCTATATTTCCATCATATACTATGATTTTGGAAATACCCGACTCCACAAAAAGACATTTCAATTCTTCCAATGTAGTGGTCAGATCTACAGCTACCACCTCTGTACGCGGTACAATACAGTCGCGTATCTTTATATTCGAAAAGTCAAGCGCATTTTGGAATATCTTTACCTCTGCATCCAGTTCTTCTTCACTTTCCGCATTCTCTATGCTCGACTGGATGAAGTAATCCAAATCCACTTTGCCAAAAGCCTTGGCCGACGCCTCCTTGTTTACTTTCATCCCAAATATCCGAAGGAACAGATACGACAATCCCGATGCAAACTTTGAAACAGGAAACAGAATGACATAACATATGAATAAAGGAATGGCACATACCCTCAGCATCAGATTGGGATTGATTTTAAACAAAGTCTTCGGCAAGAACTCACCGGTTACCAAAATAATAAGAGTGGAAATTACAGTCTGCACCAACACCATTACAAAATGATTGGAAATAATTCCGGCAAGAAGATTCACCTCTATGATTTGTGCCATCAAGATACCATAAATGACAAGCGCAATGTTATTGCCCACGAGCATGGTCGAGATAAAGTTGTTCGGGTTGCGAAGGAAATAGGAAATGATACTGGAAGTGACGCCTGACTTCCTTTCCATCTCAAAACGCAGTTTATCTACGGAAACAAAGGCAATCTCCATTCCTGAAAAGAAAGCGGAGAAAGCCATGGTTATCAATAAAAAAATAACGGTATCCATTTTATCAATTTATGGTATCAGTCTGCAAGCTGTCTGCTGCGGCAGCTTCCTCGTCAACATAGAAGATGCCCTCCGGCTTGCGAATCGTGTAAACGGTCATCTGCTGGTTGGATTCAAAGCCATGTCCCGTAATGATACGGTCAGGCTGTTCGATACGGATAAACTCATCCGAATAAATTCTTTGTGTCCGCTGGTCCCAATACAGCAGCTCTGTATCAAACTGCTCACCTTTCAAATTCTGTATATGCACATTCCCCATCAGTTTCCATAACTCTTCCTTATTAAAGAAGTAGGCTGTATCAGCCTTGATACTCGCCTCCACTTGGAAGATAGAGTCGAACTTCTCCAAATAGACCCCCTTTTCAAAAGCCCAGTAAGGAGGATTCTTCCGGTCAAAGACCAGCCACTCTTCCGTATTGATGCGGTAACGCGTTACACCGGAATCAGAAACCAGTGTAGTCACCCCGCGGGTATCCATCACTGCCATAGAGTCACGCTCGGTAATGGCATCTCCCAGCTCCTTCTTCTTCCCGGAACACGAAGAAAATAAAAGAAGCATAACCATTGCCCCAAGGACAATGGTTATGCTCGCATTTTTATGATAAACAATGTTGATGGGTTGTAGCAACATGATTTTATCTGATAGTTGTAGATTCACCTATCCATCCACCGATAGTGATACGGTCACCAGCTTTGTAACCCAACATAAAGAGGTCTTTAGCCTGGGGAGTGTGGCGGGAATAAGTACTAATCAATTCGTTAGCACGTTCTGTAACTGAAGGATCTACAGCTTTAGCTCTCTGCAGCTTGTCAATTACTACAAAGTAAGTACACTTATTCAGAGCAGGCTCATCGGTCCAGTTAGGATTGGAGCCGTAAAGCTGTGCCAGTAAAATATAAGGCTCTCCATAGTTCTCCTTAAAGCTCATAGCCTTTTGGCAGTAGCTTCTTGCCTGAGAGAGTTTCTTGGCCTGCATCAAGGCTGCGGCAGTAGCGTATGCCATTTCAGCCTTCTTGTCATTATCTGTTTCTTTAGCCAATGCTTCATCAAAATACTTCACGGCATTGTCATAGTCACCTTTCTTATAGTACATGTATGCTACACCTACAGCTGCATCGGCAGTCGGGTCAATCTGATACATGTACTCAGATGCCTTGAAGTAAACTTCGCTTTCGTTGCACTTCATCAATTTCAGGATGTTCAATGCCTTCTTCAAGAAAGCGGAGTCAGTCTTGCTTGCTTCCACCTTAGGACCATAGATATTCTGCAAAGATTCACAATCAGCTACACCACTCTGAATGAACATGGCCACGAGGTTATCCTTGATAGCTTGCAAGTTAGCCTTCTTAGCTTCCTTGGTTTCAGCAGCAAGTGCGTCATCTGCATACTTGGAAGCATCAATATAATCCTGGAAGAACTGGTCGGTATGATTATCATCAGCCTTTACCTTCTGCATGGAAGTATCCAGGAAATAGTGCAACACCGCACCTTTGGAACCACCCTTTTCAGCATGAACAGATTCTTTCAGCCAATTATAAGCCGTATTAAGGTCCGGAGCAGGAGCGAACTGAAGATAATCCACAGCTTTGGCACCCAAGGCATCAGCCACACTCGGCACGCCCTTCATTCCCTTACCAATGAATTCAGGAATGTACTTCATTCTCAAATCATATACATCCATCAACTCATCAAAATACTTCTTGTAATCAGCAGAATTTCTATCCTTAATCTGACTCAAGAAACCCACTAAAATCTTCTGAGCATCTGTAAATGTGTAATACCGCAGTGTAGGACAATCCTTCAATACAGCCATACAAGGAGCGTATGCATCCTTAAAGTTACCAGCTCTCACTGCTTCATGAGAGATACTACTGTTCGAATTACAATTTTCAGTCTGTGCGAAAGTGCTGGTCACTCCACCCGAAAGGAGCAAGACAGCCACAAGCGTCTTAATTTTCATTGTATTTAAATTTTAGTTGTTATATTTTTTGTCTATTCAATTTCCATTAATCCACTTTACGCTTGAAGAACCAGCGTTCGTTAAAGGTTACTCCGATACAAATACGCAATGTATTTTCGTTCAAGAACGCTGCTTGGGTTCCTTTAGTCCGCACGTATTGTGCAGAAAGACTCAATACGGAACGGGTTCTCGGTATGGGCAATCCAAAACCGGCAGTAACGCCATATTCATCAGCGGCACGTACACCGTCTATCTTATAATAAGGTTTGGAATAATAAGCTCCCAAACGATACTTCACATGAGACAAATAACTTCGTCCCATAGGATTCGGCAGATACTCTGCACCAACGGATATTCTTCCACGGTCGCAAAACGCCTCGTCATTGTTCATATAACTCACTTTACTCCAATTCTGGAACATTACATCCGCGCCTACAGTCAGTCGGTTGTCGTACACGTAGGTCACACCTGCGCCAAATGTTGTCGGAATGCCACAAGTAACGACAGTATCCCTTGTTACCGAAGTAGCTCCCGTATTGCTATTACCAGTCTGCGTAACTTCGTACGCATCGTTACTCAGATCATGCCCCGGAGAAAAGACAACTCCCAACGTTGCAACATGTTTTTTCCCAAACTGGTGAGTGTACTGCGCTCCAAAATCCAACTTATAACTCTTTACAGCCACATTAGACTGTATTGTAATAGGAAATACACTTGAACTGGACGGAAAGGTTTCCGCAGCGGTTCTTGTTATATCTCCCCAAAGATACGAAAAATTCGCACCAACAGAAAGATTTTTAATTATTTTAAAGCCCGCACCTAAATAAAGCTGATGCAGACCTCCTTCTCCCGAATAGCTTACCGTCGTAGATTTGTCTGGGAATTCCGTATCTTCCCGGTACTCTCCCATGCTGTATCCCACATTCGAATAAGGCAACAATCCCAAGCTTATGGCAGCCCATTTACTTGCACGAAACTGCATCGTGATGTAATCAAAACTGGAATTCTTGGCATTTCGTTTCAGAGTACCGTTACTGAGGTTTGTATTCTGTAAAGAGACTGCTCCATCAAAGATAAAAGTCAGCGAATCTACCGCCGTATAGGATGCTGGATTAGCGAAGTTTGTCTGATACTTGTCTCGTAAACCATAGGCAATACCACCCATCGCCCTGCTGTTACTTGAGCCTTGTTCAGATAACTGTCCATATCCATATCGTGTATAGGGAGAATTTGTATTATTTTGAGCGACTGCCACTCCTGATAATATCGTGAGCAAGAGCACTAACAGTGTTTGTCTATAGCCTGTCATTATTATAGTTTAAAATTCTATTTAATCCTTTCAACACTAAAAATCTGTCTGCAAAGATGATACTTTTTAAGTTTGTATCAAAAGAAAAATCATCCCCGCCCGTTAAAAAAACCAAAAGTTCAGGATATTTATGCTTCATAACCGTAATGTAACCTGAAATTTCATATTCAATACCCTTCAGTACTCCGGCACGGATAGCCGTATCGGTATCCTTCCCCATGGGCACCATCCGCCCCTCAAGAGCCACCATTGGAAGCCGTCCGGTAAACTGATGAAGCGCCTTGAAACGCATCTGCAGGCCGGGAGAGATATTCCCGCCATGATAGCGGGCAGCAGCATCAACAAACTCATAAGTGATACAGGTACCGGCATCAATCACCAGTATATCCCTGCCAGGAAATTGCTCATTGGCTCCTACCACCGCCGCCATACGATCATACCCCAGCGTCCGGGGAGTTTCATAGAGGTTTTCTACCGGAAGAGAAGTCTTTTCATTGAGCCACAGAATGGGGACAGCCATATCTTCCAGTTGCGACAACACCTCTCTACTCAAATCAATGACAGTAGCCACTATCGCTTTTTCAATCGTATATGTACGGCATACTTCAGGCAACCGTTCCAACGTCAGATTGGAGTCATACACCACCTCCACGATACGTCCACCATCAAACACCGCCATCTTGGCGATTGTATTTCCTATATCAATAATGAGATTCACCGTATTGCATAAATTTAGCGGCGCAAAGATATAACATTAATATTGAAATTCAGCAGAAACCATCTCTTTATTAGAAGAACAACTGCACAAGAATTCTTATTCACATCCACACCAAACAACCACAATGCCACTTTTACATTCTGTTGAGATTTATTAAAGCCGCAACATCATACCACAACCACCTGATTATCAATACAACTAAATGCGCTACATTCAGTATACGACTGAGCCCTATTCAGTATACGATTGAATGGCATTCAGTATACGACTGAATCAGGTTCAATATACCACTATTTCTTGCACCCGTATCGTTTGTAAATAGAAAATACCTACCACTCGTACTCGACAGTTGATTCAAAACAACCAATAATGCGAATTAAGAATTGTATCAAGTTCATAATTAAAAAAGATTCTTCGGACACAGATGACCGGAATAACGCGAATAACCGCTTTAGTTCCTAATCACAAATTGGGATAATATTAGTTTTTTCCGTAAGTTTGCAGCATGAAACGAAGCCTACTTATACATATATATATAGTAATCTTTTTCTTCTGTTTGCCTTCAGCAAATGCCCAGGTGACACAACAGCAAAAGACTGCTGCAACAGACTCCGTACGCGTCAGCCTACTGACTTGCGCTGCAGGAGGAGAGATTTATTCCCTATTCGGACACACTGCCATACGGTACGAGAACTATACACGTGGCATTGACGCCGTCTTCAATTACGGCATGTTCAACTTCAACGCCCCTAACTTCATCTTCCGTTTTGCCTTGGGAGAAACGGATTATCAACTTGGAGTAACCGATTATGAGCATTTCGCCGCCGAATACAACTATCTGGGACGCGATGTCTGGCAACAAACGTTAAACCTAACAGAAGAGGAAAAAGAACGCCTGATAGCACTATTAACAGAAAACTACCGCCCTGAAAACCGAGTATACCGCTACAATTTTTTCTACGACAATTGTGCCACCCGCCCGCGGGACCAGATAGAGCGTGCCATCAACGGCACTCTGCAATACGCTGACAATATGACTGCTAACAGTACGGGAATCTCTTTCAGGGATTTGCTGCATAAATACAGTGAAGGCCATTTGTGGTCACGTTTCGGCATGGACCTATGCATGGGCAGCAAAGCAGACGAACCCATCAACCGGCGGCTGGCAATGTTCGTCCCCTTCTACATGCAGGAGTATTTCAATAAAGCGCAGATTGTGGACAAAGAAGGACAAGCACGGCCACTGGTTGCCAAAGAAGAAAAAATCGTAGTAACGGGTAAAACACCAGCCGACTTCGTCAGCAGAGGCATCACACCGATGCAGTCGGCTTCGCTATTACTGATACTTGTAGCAGGCATCAGCATTTACGGCATACGAAGAGGGAAAACTCTTTGGGACATAGACCTCATACTCTTCTTGGTTGCCGGAATGGCTGGATGTATACTGGCATTTTTAGCACTATTCTCACAGCATCCGGCAGTAAGTCCCAATTATATACTATTTGTATTCCATCCATTTCACCTTTTCTGCCTTCCATTCATGCTATCCAGGGTACGAAAAAGGGAAATAAGCCGCTATATGCTGGTTAACTTTGCAGTTTTAACACTTTTTATAGGGCTTTGGGCAATAATTCCGCAGAGAATTCCGCCAGCAATATTACCTTTGGCACTGTGTTTGCTGATACGTTCTGCAAGCAACCTCATTCTGACATACAAACGAAAGTAATGAAAAAAGGACTGATAACTTCCATACTCGCACTTACATTCAGTGGTTTGCAAGCCCAACCGCTGCCTGCCTCCCCAAAGCTGGTGGTAACATTGACCATTGACCAGTTGCGTACAGACTATATGGAAGCATTTTCGTCCTTATACGGAGAAAAGGGGTTTAAGCGCTTACTGCGTGAAGGTAAAGTCTTCCGTCAAGCAGAATTTCCTTTTTGCGGAACGGACCGAGCCTCGGCCATTGCCGCCATCTATACCGGGACAACACCGTCCATGAACGGCATCATTGCAGAGCAGTGGCTGGATGCAGGTACACTACGCCCCATAAACTGTGTAGAAGACCCCAACTTCATGGGCAACTATACCGACGAAAGCACTTCCCCCTCCCAATTACTGACCTCTACTATTGCCGACGAGCTGAAAATAGCTACCCGCAACAAAGGTCTGGTCTATGCCATCGCGCCTTTCCGCGATGCCGCCATATTGGGTGCCGGGCACGCGGGGAACGGTGCTTTCTGGCTTAATAACAATACCGGAAAATGGTGCAGTACGACTTATTATAATGAATTTCCGTGGTGGCTGAGCCAATACAACGACCGGAAATCTCCTGACTACCGTATCAAGGATATGGTATGGACACCTGCACTTCCTTTTACCAACTATACATTTCTGCCCGAATGGCGCAACGAGCCATTCAAATACAAGCTGGATGGTGAACGGACAAACAAGTTCCGCCGCTTGATAACCAGCCCTTTCATCAATGAGGAAGTCAACCTGCTGACCGAAGAGCTGCTGAATAAGAGCACTATCGGACAAGATGACGTGCCCGACCTATTATCGCTGACTTACTACGCAGGAAATTATAACCACCGAAGTACGCAGGAATGTGCCATGGAAATGCAAGACACCTACGTGCGACTGGACCGTAGTATAGCTTCCTTATTAGAGCTCATAGAACGTAAAGTTGGGCTCCACAACGTACTTTTCTGCATCACCTCCACCGGCTATGCCGACCCGGAAGCAGCCGACCCGGGCGTATACCGGATACCGGGTGGTGAATTCTACCTGAACCGCTGTGCCGCCCTGCTAAACATGTACCTCATGGCATCCTATGGCGAGGGACAATATGTGGAAGCTTATTATGACCAACAAATCTATCTCAACCATAAACTTATTGAGAACAAGCAGTTGAGCCTGACTGAAATTCAAGAAAAATCTGCCGAATTTCTGGTTCAGTTTAGTGGCGTGAGCGAAGTATATTCAGCTCATCGCCTGCTTTTGGGCCCCTGGTCACCGCAAATAGAACGTATACGCAATAGTTTTCATCGCAAGCGCTCTGGCGATTTGCTCATTGAAATACTCCCGGGCTGGACTATCATGCAGGAAAATAGTACTGATAACCGTGTAGTACGTACGGCCGATATTCCTGCTCCCCTCATTTTATTGGGAGGAGGAATGAAGGCTGAAACCATCCGTACCCCCATCAGTATTGACCGCATTGCCCCTACCTTGGCAAGTGTAATGCGCATCCGCGCCCCTAATGCAAGTACAGCATCTCCCCTTGACTTTTGATTCTAAAATAATCTGTGCAAATCTGGATAATCTGTATAGAAATCAGTAACTTTGCACGCTCAACTAACTCAGCAATAATAATAAAAACAAATATATAATGGGATTTAATGAATTTTTAAGCTCGATTTTCGGCAACAAATCCACACGCGACATGAAAGAAATACAACCGTGGGTGGAGAAAATCAAAGCCGCTTACCCGGAAGTAGCCAAACTCGACAACGACGCCCTACGCGCCAAGACAGAAGAACTGAAAGCCTACATCCACGATTCGGCAGCCGAACAACGCGCCAAAGTGGAAGAACTGAAAGCCAGCGTTGAAGATACCGAACTGGAAAAACGCGAAGACCTCTTCAACCAAATCGACAAAATCGAGAAAGAGATATTGGAGATTTATGAAAAAGCGCTGGACGAAGTATTACCCACCGCTTTCTCTATTGTAAAGGAAACAGCCAAACGATTCTCTGAAAATGAAGAAATAGTGGTTACAGCTACCGATTTTGACCGCCAACTGGCTGCCACTAAAGACTTTGTACGCATCGAAGGCGATAAAGCCATCTACCAGAACCATTGGATAGCAGGTGGTAACGATACTGTATGGAACATGGTACATTATGATGTACAGCTATTCGGTGGTGTGGTTCTACATAAAGGTAAGATTGCCGAAATGGCAACCGGTGAAGGTAAGACATTGGTAGCTACCCTACCGGTATTCCTCAATGCCCTGACTGGTAACGGCGTGCACGTGGTAACAGTGAACGACTATCTGGCAAAACGTGACTCCGAATGGATGGGTCCTCTTTACATGTTCCACGGTTTGAGTGTAGATTGCATCGACAAGCACCAGCCCAACTCTGATGCCCGTCGCAAAGCTTATCTGGCAGATATCACGTTCGGTACAAACAATGAATTCGGTTTCGACTACCTGCGTGACAACATGGCTATCAGCCCCAAAGACCTGGTACAACGCCAACATAATTATGCCATTGTCGATGAGGTGGACTCAGTATTGATTGATGATGCCCGTACTCCGCTGATTATCTCCGGACCGGTTCCCAAAGGCGATGACCAACTCTTCGAACAGCTCCGCCCGCAAGTGGAACGTCTGGTAGAAGCTCAGAAAAAACTGGCTACCCAATACCTGGCCGATGCCAAGCGCCTGATTGCATCAAACGATAAGAAAGACCAAGAAGAAGGCTTCCTCGCTTTGTACCGCAGTCACAAGTGCCTGCCCAAGAACAAGGCACTCATCAAGTTCCTCAGCGAACAAGGCATCAAGGCCGGTATGCTGAAGACCGAAGAAATCTACATGGAGCAGAACAACAAGCGCATGCACGAGGTGACTGACCCGCTGTACTTCGTTATCGAAGAGAAAATGAACAGCGTGGATTTGACGGACAAGGGCGTAGACTTGATTAGTAGCAATGTAGAGGACCCCACTTTCTTCGTACTCCCCGATATCACAGCGCAACTCTCTGCCTTGGAAAACGAAACAGAGCTGACAGACGAACAGCGCCTTGAAAAGAAGGATGCCCTGATGACCAACTATGCCATCAAAAGCGAACGTGTGCATACCATCAACCAACTGTTGAAGGCATACACCATGTTCGAGAAAGATGACGAATATGTGGTAATTGACGGCCAAGTGAAGATTGTGGATGAGCAGACGGGACGTATCATGGAAGGACGTCGTTATTCTGACGGTTTGCACCAAGCCATCGAAGCCAAAGAAGGCGTGAAAGTAGAAGCTGCCACCCAGACTTTTGCCACCATTACATTACAGAACTATTTCCGTATGTACCACAAACTATCCGGTATGACCGGTACGGCAGAAACAGAAGCCGGCGAGTTGTGGGACATCTACAAACTGGATGTAGTGGTTATTCCGACTAACCGCCCCATTGCCCGTAATGACATGAATGACCGCGTTTACAAGACAAAACGTGAAAAATATAAAGCAGTCATCGAAGAGATAGAAAAAATGGTGGCAGCAGGACGCCCCGTACTGGTGGGTACCACTTCTGTTGAAATCTCTGAAATGTTGAGCAAAATGCTTACCATGCGTAAGATTGAACATAGTGTATTGAATGCCAAACTGCATCAGAAGGAAGCGGATATTGTGGCTACTGCCGGTTTGAAATGTGCTGTAACCATCGCTACCAATATGGCCGGCCGTGGTACCGACATCAAGCTGAGTCCGGAAGTGAAAGCTGCAGGCGGTCTTGCCATCATCGGTACAGAACGCCACGAATCACGCCGTGTGGACCGTCAGTTACGTGGTCGTGCAGGACGTCAAGGCGACCCGGGTTCTTCTGTATTCTTCGTATCTTTGGAAGATGACCTGATGCGTTTGTTCTCCAGTGACCGCATTGCCAGTGTAATGGACAAACTGGGTTTCAAAGAAGGTGAAATGATTGAACACGGCATGATTTCCAAATCCATTGAACGTGCGCAAAAGAAAGTTGAGGAAAACAACTTCGGCATCCGTAAGCGTCTGTTGGAATATGACGACGTGATGAACAAGCAACGTACAGTAGTCTACACCAAACGCCGCCACGCTTTGATGGGCGAACGTATCGGCATGGATATCGTGAACATGATTTGGGACCGTTGTGCCAATGCCATTGAAGCGCCCGACTACGAAAACTGCAAGATGGATGTGCTCCAGACACTTGCCATGGAAGTACCTTTCACCGAAGAGGAATTCCGTAATGAGAAGAAAGAAAAACTGGCAGACAGAACTTTTGACGCTGCCATGGAACTCTTCAAACGCAAGACAGAACGTATGGCACAGATAGCCTATCCGGTCATCAAACAAGTATACGAAACGCAGGGACACATGTACGAAAACATACTTATCCCCATCACAGACGGAAAACGTATGTACAACATCTCCTGCAACCTGAAGAGAGCTTATGAGACAGAATGTAAGGAGGTGGTGAAGTCATTCGAGAAATCCATCTTGCTGCACGTCATCGACGAAGCATGGAAAGAAAACCTGCGCGAGCTGGACGAGCTGAAACACTCCGTGCAGAATGCAAGTTACGAGCAGAAAGACCCGCTGCTGATTTACAAGCTGGAATCTGTGAACTTGTTTGATGCCATGGTGAATAAGATTAATAATCAGACTATCTCTATCTTAATGCGTGGACAAATCCCGGTACAAGAGGCTCCGGCTGAAGCCCCTGAGGCTCCCCAGGCTCCCCGCCAAGTAGAGGTGCGCCAGGCTGCTCCGGAACAACGCCAGGATATGAGCAAGTATCGCGAACAGAAGGTTGATTTGAATGACCCGAACCAGCAGGCCGCTGCGGCACAAGATACACGTGAACAACCAAGACGCGAACCTATCCGTGCCGAGAAGACCGTAGGACGCAATGATCCTTGTCCTTGCGGAAGCGGTAAGAAATACAAAAACTGCCACGGACGGAATGCATAAAGCAAAGCTATAAAATGATAAGGCGATAGGGTGATAAGATGATACCGTCAGGTATCTTTTATCACCCTATCACTTTTTCTCCTACCACATTATCACATTTTTTATTCGTTCCAGCTTTTGAATATTCAGCTAAAAGAGTACTTTTGCTCCAAAGAACAAAACCAAAGACTATGACCAAATATCACTATTGTCTGTTATTGATGGGGTCTCTGCTGTTAGGCAGCTGCCAGAGTGTAGAACAACTGTCCATTGATTATATGCTTCCGGCAGAAGTCAGTTTCCCGGCAACACTGAAACGTGTGGCTGTTGTCAACAACATGCCAAACGTACCGGACAACAAACTCATCATCACTGAGGAAGAACAGAAAAAAAGCGAGAATGAGGTGGCACGCCTCACCAACTACTACAATGGAGACGCCGCAATAACAACCGAATCCCTTGCAGAGGCCCTTGCCAACGAAAACTACTTTGAAGAGGTTGTGATATGCGACTCTGCCCTCCGGAGTAAAGACATCAATCCCCGCGAAAGCACATTATCGAGAGATGAAGTACTGGAACTTACACAGAATTTGGACGTAGATTTCCTGATAGCCCTGGAAAACATACAAATGCGTTCCAATCGCAAGATAAGTTATATGCCCGACTGGGGTGTGTTCCTCGGCACAGTGGATGTAAAGGTATATCCTACCGTCAGAATATATTTACCTAACCGCAAAGGTCCTATGGTGACCGTCAACAGCAATGACAGTATTTTCTGGGAAGAGGCAGGAAATGGTGAAGCGTCAGTACGTTCCCGCCTCATCAGCGAAGAAGACATGGTGAAGCAAGCATCTGAATTTGCAGGAACGGTTCCGGTAAGACATCTACTCCCCTATTGGAAAACCAGTAACCGCTATCTCTTCAGTGGTGGTTCTGTAAATATGCGTGACGCAGCCGTATATGCCAAAGAAGAAAATTGGAGTAAAGCAGTAGAGCTCTGGAAGCAGACCTACGAAACAAAAAAAGGAAAACAGAAAATGTATGCAGCCTATAACACCGCTTTGGGCTACGAAATGCAAGACAGCATAGATACTGCCTTGGAATGGGCATTAAAAGCGCAAACCCTTGCCCGTGAGAAAAGCAAGACAGACAAAAAAGAGACAGGCGAAATACATGATGGAACCATCTCCTATTATATCTTTATCAGCATGTATGTAGACGAATTGGAGAAACGAAAAGAGGGAATGGCACGCCTGAACATGCAAATGAACAGATTTGATGATGATTTTTAGTCAAATGATGCAGAGATAACCGTTTTTTTTATACCTTTGAACAACCATTAAGAAAAGAAAGTTATTATGAAGCTCAGTCAATCGTCATTAGCACTCTTGGAGGACACTCTTAAAAAAGCAATCGGCAAATACACCTGCGGTTGCGAACAGACTATCGTTACAGACATTCATCTGCAACCGAATCAGAATTCGGGCGAACTGTCTATCTTTGATGATGAAGATGAAGAGCTTGCCAATACTTCCATTGAAGAATGGATGACATACGAGGGGGATGATTTCTACGAAAATGTAGAGCGTATCTTGTCCTCACTGCTCTGCAACATGAAAAATGAAGGAAAGTTCGACAAGCTGACTATTCTGAAACCATTCTCTTTTGTACTGGTGGATGATGATAGAGAAACAATAGCAGAACTGTTGCTGATGGATGATGATACTCTATTGGTCAATGAAGAGCTACTGAAAGGATTGGATGAGGAACTGGATTCTTTTCTGAAAGAGCTGCTGGAAAAATAATATTCCAAACAATCAGCCTATAAGGAAAAGAGACCTTCTTATAATAAATTAGCCCCTGCGATATAAAACGACCGCAGGGGCTAATTCTTTTTTACCTATACAATACCTAACGTATCTTAATTCCATAGAAAGAACTTGAGGTGGTAACAAAAAGCATATCCTTCTGCCTTCCACCAATTGCCAAGGAAATCGGGCGTTCTTCTATCTGAATACGTCTCTGCTCTTTACCAGATTTGTCATAGACAAATATTTCACCATCAGCAACATAAACATTCCCGTCAGCATCAGTCACATTACTGTATTGGCCATAAGGACATATTATTCCTTGTTCTGTCAAACGGCCATCCACACCAACAGAAAGTTGTACTGTCGTTTTATTCATCTCATTTACAATATAAACCGGTTCTGACTGACCGGGCACTGTAACAGTCAAAGCACAAGAACGCCCCAAATCATAGGTATCCGGAATAATTGTCACGCCATCCGGAGCGACAAAACTATACTCAGGCATACTGGCAACCACCTTGTCAAAGTCACCTCTCCAACGACTGGAAGGGTGAATGACTTTCTGTATATTCTTCATACTGGCTGTAACGACACGTGGCATAGGCTTCATCGTAGCATCCACGTTATCCGGATTAAAAGAATACCCCCAAGCACTCCAGCCACTGTTACCCCAACCACTGTACATCGGATTATCATCCGGCAAGCGCACTACCGTTTCCTGCTTGCCGTTCACCAGATAACCCGGCTGAGGGTCATAGCGGAAAATAACCAGTAGATTGTCTTGCGTATCAGTAGCCAATGTAAAAGGCTTCCAGGGATAATCGGCTATCAAAGTAATCTGCTCCGTGTCTGCCGACCATTTATAGATTTTCTTCAGACGGTTTTCACAGAAGTAGATATTTCCTTTACTGTCGGTAGTAGCTCCGGAGGCCAGTTCAAAACCGGTAGCCAGCTTCACTGGCTTGTCCATGACCGTGCAGGAAGGGCGAAGGCTCTTCTCGCTACCCGAAACAGTGAGACGGGCAAAGTCCCACGAATAAACGGGCAACTTCTTATTCATATCATATATAGGAAACTCTATGACTGGTAATATCTGCGTATAATTGTGCATATTACGGAAAGTGATATTCTTGCAATCCCATATGCGGAAACCTATCCTCTTCGGCATAAAGGCACGGATAACGCGATACATCCACACATTTACCATTTCGATATTTTGACAATTGGACATTTCTGCCATATAACAATCAGGCCCTTCACGACCTTCTTCCTCAAACTGGAAAGCATAAATTTTCCAGTTGGCCACATTATAGAAACGGGCTTCAGTACGGACATGATGCTCCAAAGACATGGCATAAATACGTCCCGGAGTCTTCGTTTCGCTAATATAAAGCCCACTGGCAGCATACGTACTGGCTGTCCAAACATCCTTAATTGTCCCGCCGCCATTGTTTGTAATCCACAAACTCCAATACTGGTTGTCCCAAGCCATATCCTTACCGGTTTCCATGACCGGAGAAGACGGGGAACTAATCCGACGCTCGTCCCTGCGGTAAGACGACTGTCCGGAAGCATTCGGAGCAGGTTTGCGCAAGGTACCGTGCCCGCCTACAAACTTCACATCATTCAAGTACGAGCGCTCACCCGCCATCCATTTACAGCCGACAGCACGGTAATTATACGCACCGGTATTAATACCTATGCCATTCAGCATGTCGTCGCCACCTTCGGAAGATTCAACCAAAGGCACAGGCACGCCGAAACCACTGAATGCAGGCTCGCTTTCCTTCAACAGAAATTGAGTCCCAAAAGGATGCAGCCCAATCAGCTTAGTACCGGGAGACAGCTTCAACGTTCTCGTCAGGCGATACCAACCCTGGGGCACATAGATGTTTTTATGCAAAGAGACAGCTTTCTCAAAAACTTCCGTATCATCAGTCTCGCCATCACCTTTTGCCCCTAAGTCTCGGATATTGACCCATGTCTCCATTGCCGGAAGAACCGGAAGGTCCTTGCCAAGTGTAACCGGCAGTTTTGCCACCGGCTCTATTTCACATATTTCCCTGAAAGAAGAAGCATCATTCAAATCCTGATACACCAGACCGTAAGTAAACTCCTTGACTCTGTACATTTTTGCTTTTCCGGCAACTTTCTTTCCACTTTGAGCATAGCCCACCAGTACGGGAACATTCCTGCAATCCACATTCACCAGATTCAATTGCGAAAAAGCATTTCCCTCTACGCTTACCCTGACACCGGCTTCCGAAATATTCTCCCACAACGAATTCTCCACATGAAGGCGGTCTGCCAGATTCTCTGCCATTTCAAAGGCAACGGGCGTATTCTTCACATGCATATTGACGATGGCAAACCCCACCTCTTTTGAATAGACAGCCGCCTTTCTCTGCCCCTCAAAGTAAGTATCGACCATCATCATAGGCCATCCCGGAGAAGTCCTGGAGGAAATTATCCCATATTCACCGCCATAGAACCTGACGTCTTCCAGTTCATTGCCAACATCATACATGCCGGCTTTCCCCGAACCAATCCGAATGTCGCAATGATTGATAAATCCATGCTGGGCAAAATGCGCACGAATGGCGACGGCTTGAGGATTACCTTTGTCTATACGGAAATCTACATTGGACACCGCACTATAGAAAGTACCTGCACCGGCATCCGAAGGCTTCCTGCCCTCTTGTGCCAGCCCTCCCGTAAACCATATCATATAATTTTGAGTAGTCTGGAAACCGGGTGTATCGGCTCCCAAATAAATCACCGGCCGTTTCTTCCCATAACCAATCAGCCGAATGGATGAGGGAATTTGAATCGTCTTGCTAATGCGATAATTTCCTTCCGGCAGAAACAGTATCCCAAAGTTCTTTTCGCGCTTCACCTGATTGATTGCCTCTTGAAGTGCATCGGTCACGTCGGACTTTCCATCAGCCTTGAAGCCGTAATTCTCCGGGGTAAAGTAGAATGCTTCCGGATCGTCCGGTCTTTGCGTATAGGTGGAACCACCCTCTGCCGCCCACCCGGACGGCATATTACCGATAATCCAACAGACTATCAGCAGGTATCTCATTATTTGATAATTTCTCATTACACAGTTTGTTTTAATATGGATTTTCCTTATTTAATACGTACACCAAAGAACTTGGAACGGCCTGTGACAAACAATGTATTGCCATCCTTACCGCCAAACTGTAATGTGGACGGACGTTCGGGAACACGAATCATCCCTTTCTTCTTGCCATCCTTATCAAAAATATAAATTTCCCCATCCGCTATATAGAGGTTTCCTTCCTTATCTACCGCTGAACCAAATTCGCCCTGCTCCACAAAATAGCTCAAGTTGGAGAGCGTGCCGTCATTGGCCACATCCATCTTCACCATTCTGCGGTCATATTCATCAGAGGTATAGAAAGGCTTTCCCGGATAGGCTTCCAGCAGGGAAGAACTACGTGACAAGTCGAAATAATGAGGAATGATGGTTTTTCCATCCGGTGCCAGGAAGCACATTTCAGGAACATAGACCGACACCGCATTGAAATCGTGGAAGTCTCTCCAACGGTTAGAAGGATAAAGAGCCTTATACACGTTCTTCACTTGACCCATCGGAACACGCGGCAACAGTTTGATGGTCTCTTCCGGATTTTCCAGGTCAATGGAGTAGACTCTCATTGTATATGCGGAATTACCATATCCGCTGAAAGAAGTACCTTTTGTATCAGGCATTACCGGCATTTCCTCCGGCTTACCATTAATCAGATATCCCGGCTGCGCATCATATCTGAACAATACCAATAGATTATCTTCTGAATCAAAAGCCAGGTTGGAGGGTTTCCACGGGAAATCTGCCAGCAGCGACAAGCTGTTTGTCTCTACCGACCACTTAAAGATACGACGCATCCGATGGTCGCAGAAGTAAATGTTACCTTTACTGTCGCGCGCAATGCCTTCGGCAAATTCCAAATCGGAAGCCAATTGGTTCACCTTACCTATTTCATTGCCTAACGATTGCTGATGAGGTTCTTTTCCGGTTACAATCAAGCGAGAAAGTTCCCACGGGCGGATGTCAATGTCTTTGTTGACATCGAACACTGCAATGTTATTCGTATATTTAATCTGAGAATAGTTATGCAGGTTCAGAAATGCGATGTTCTCGCAATTGCGGATACGTACAGAACTGTGATACGGTTCATTGACACGGATAACGCGGAACATATACAAGTTTGCAAAGGTCACATCTTTGCAGTCGTCCATCTCTATCGGTTGGCAATCGGTACTTTCGCGGCTCTCTTCCTCGGTTTGCATGCAATACACCTTCCAGTTGGACACCTTGCTGAAACGTACTTCATTTCTTACATGATGCTCGATGGACATGGCATAGATACGCCCCGGAGTAGAAGTATTGTTGGCATAGAAACCATTGGTGGCATATGTGCTTGCTGTCCAGATATCTTTAAAGGTGCCACCACCGTTGTTGGTCACCCACAGACTCCAATACTGGTTGTCCCAAGCAAGATCCATGCCCGAAGCCGCTACCGGATTATCGGGAGAACTGATACGAGCCGGTCTGTTCCACCGGCCACGTGGTTCCTCAACACCCGGTTTAGGTTTCCATAAACCGCCATGCCCGCCTACAAACTTCACGTCATTCATATAAGAATCTGCATTTGCCATCCACTTCACACCTACAGCACGATAGTTATAACCGCCGGTATTGATACCAATGCCCATCAGCATATTTGCACCGCCTTCCGAAGATTCCACCATCGCTTTCGGACCGCCAAAACCACTGAATGCAGCAGTACTTTCGTCCAGCCGGAACTGAGTGCCAAAAGGATGCAGGCCTATCAACTTGGTATCGGGCTTCATCTTCAAAGTTTCGGTAATGCGATACCAGCCCTGGGGCACATAGATATTATCGTACTTGTCAATAGCCTCCTGGATGGCCTTCGTATCATCCGTTTCCCCATCTCCCTTTGCACCGAATTCGCGCAGATTTACCCATGTTGCCATTGCAGGCAGTGCAGGGATGTCCATCAGTTGGGCAACCGGCATCTTCTGTATCGGTTCAATATCAACCAACGTTTCATATTCCGGCATATCCACCATGTCATCCATCTGCAAGCCGTGGTCGTATGACTTTACCTTATAGATTTTATGAGAAACATGGGTGGCCGTATTGCTACGGGTATATTTCGCCAAGGTCGGTACATTCTTACAATATACATTGCGAAAGGTTATCTGATTGTTGCTGTTGTTCTCGTTGGTAATCACCACTGCCGGACCACTTACATTTTCAAAATAGCTGTTTTCCAAAAATAACTTGTCGCAATAATTAGGGTCAATATCAAATACAGCCGGAACATTCTTGGCATACAGATTCACCATTGCCAAACCGGACTCCTGACAACGAAGAGCAGCTACACGTTGTCCCTCAAAATAAGAGTCGACCATCATTACCGGCCATCCGGGAGAAGCTTTTGTCGTATAAATGCCATAATCTCCCCCGTAAAAAGCAACGTTTTCCAACTCATTGCCCACATCGAACAGACCAGCCTTGCCTTTACCTATGTATACGGCCACATAACTGATAAAACTGTGTTGGGCAAAGTGTGTGCGTAGCGCCACTGCATGCGGATTACCATCTTCTATGCGCAAGTTGATATTCGACATGGCACTGTAGAACGTACTGGCACCGGCATCACGGGGTTTCTCACCTTCCTTGACAACGGCTCCCGTAAACCAGAACATGTATTTAGCTTTTCCTTTATCATCAGCTACTTCCTCCTGAAAACCCGGAGAATTCTTAGCCAGAATAAATTCCGGGCGATTCTTTCCATAGCCAATCAAACGAATAGCCGTAGGAATATAAATGGTCTTGCTGATTTTATATTTACCTTCAGGGATAAAAAGGATTCCGAAATTCTTTTCTTTCTTCACTTGATTAATCGCTGCCTGCAAAGCATCCGATACATCCATCTTTCCATCCGCCTTTATAGGATAGTTCTCGGGAGTGAAATAAAAAGCTTCGGAGTCATTGGGTTTTAGAGGATAAATCGAATTCAATTGTACAGCATACAACTGAGTACATATCATCCCCAGCAAAATTAAAATAATCGTGTTCAATTTCTTCATGGTCTTATTTTTAATGTATGGATAAAAAAAGACGTTCTGCCGTCAAGCAGAACGTCTCCCTCTGCTATAAATTACAATTTTATAACTACTACCGGCGCATAATTATGCCGTACAGTGCCCACACCCGAAACATCAGCCAGAGCGCCAATACGGAAATAATAATTCTTGCTGTATTTCAAGACATCAGCATTTTGTCCCAGATCGATGGACAATGTATAAATATCAGCGCTATTTATAGCAGTACTCGGACTAAACACTTGCTTATCAGTCCCTCCATTCAACGTCAATTTCACATTGTTACCTACCCACATATCTGAAAAAGCAAACAACTGAATCTCTTTCAATTTCACTTCTTGTTTACCAGCTTCCAACGAGAATGTAGCAGTAATTACATTGCCATTCTTTTCTACTTTTGGACTTTTGACGCGAATATAAGGAATAACCTTGAAATCATACACATTATCCCCTGACTTAACAACAAAATCCTTCACTTCAAATGGATAAAAATTCCCATTTTCAAAACGAACATCATAAGTGGCAGCAAAAACCATATTGTTACGATATTCTCCGGTATTTGTGATATACCAGGTTTGATCCGTAGCATTAGTAAATCCATGCTCCCTCACTTTAATTGCATTACCGTTTTCCATATCAGAACCTACAAGTTCACCTGTCTGTTCGTCAAGGATAGAACCATGTATGGAAGCATCCGGTCCCTCATAATTATCAATTTCACAAGATGTCAATGCAAATAAGAAGCATGACACAAATAACAATATCTTTTTCATAACTTTCTACTTAATATTATTCAAATTAATGACCTGGATTCTGAACTAAACCATTCGTGGCAATATTAGGTATGCCCCTATAGTAGTTGATGTTCTGGAAAGTACGCCCTCCTCTTGTTTCGTCACCAAAGTAGTTCACCCTTGCAAAGACATATTTAGGCTCTGCACCACGCAAGTCAAGCATCGGCACCAAAGCTTTACGAATTCTATTATTGCTGAACTCAGTATGGAATTCCCTACGACGATTCATATCCCAAAAACGCTTTCCTTCAAACGCCATCTCCACACGACGTTCCTTCAAAACACTCTCTAATGTCAAAGATATCCGGTCGGTATGTCCGGCTCTACGTCGCAAAGCATTCAAATAGTTCTCAGCCAATTCCTTATCGCCAAATCCACTACCATTTTCCACAACAGCCTCAGCATAATTCAGGTAGACTTCTGCCAAACGCATATCAATATAAGAGGTAGTGGACGAAAGACGGTCGGGAGACATGCTCTCGCCCTCGGGCATATACTTACGAACTCCAAAACCTGTAGCAGTCCAATTAGCATCCTCACCACTGTTCACATTATTAAATCCAGAGAACATGGTTTCACCTTCGGCTCCTAAAGCATAATATGTTGTTCCATTTTTCTGAGTAGACTCGTTTGAATAAGCCACATAGCTATTATTGTCCTTAATAAATCCGCCCTGGATAATAATCTCAGTGCCGGCATAAGATGAACCCGGCACAACCACACTTGCCAACAGACGTGCATCCTTGTTGGCAAACGGTTCATACAAATCGTTATATTTAACAAAAGGTACTGACATCAAGGTGTTCACTACAGAAGCATTATTCATATTATGGAAATTAGGGATATAAGCATCTTCATTCCCATCCGTACGAGTTACAATCTTTGCACTTTTTCCCGTGCCGTCATCCGTATAATCTTCAAACAAATCAACGATTTCCAACATCGGATTGAAACGTCCATATTTCAGAGCGCCCGGATTGACTTGAGGAAGGATATTAAACTGAGCATAGCTATGTCCCTGATTAGTATTGGTTGTTCCATTAAGATACGCTTTACTGAAAATGACCTCTTCATTCTGGTCATTCAGGAACAAGGCCTGGAAGTTTGATGCAGCCTCCTTAACAGTAGCCGGAGCAGGCTTATAAAGAGATTTACCGGAATTCTCTATAAGGAACTTAGATGCTTCAATACATTCTTTATAGAATGCATCGGCATCGGCAGAAGTCATTCCACCCACCAGTTTCTGAGTGACAGCCTCACCAGCCAAAGGTGCCAGATTCCAATACTTGGCTACAGAAGCTGCATGAAGTGCAACTCTTGACTTCAACGCATAAGCTGCCCACTTGGTTACGCGATACAAATCCGAACCAGAAGTCGCATCGGGCAAAGTAGCAGCAGCAAGGGTGCACTCATTCAATACAAATTTCCAAGTATCCAACTCTGTACTGCGGGGAACTGCCACAGCGCCCGGTCCACCATCGGCATAATCATCGTCCTGCACTTTGTCAATCAGAGGAACGCCTCCATATCTTTTTACAAGCCCATAATACATATAAGCACGTGCAAAATGGGCTTCACCAGTCATACGATCCGCATCTGCAACAGAAATTGTTCCTGCTTCTTTGGCTTTTTCTACATTCTGCATAAAAATATTCACCTGACGAATATCTCCATAGGGCCAATAATTGAATCCTTCGTAACCTATATCCACTCCTCCGTCACTACGGGTAGCTTCGTCGGTAAGAAATGCTAAATTAGTAGTTTCATTCACACCATCATAACCGCGTTGATTAAAACCAGCGTTCGGACGATAATTAAAATCTTCCATAGGAATCATGGTATATATGTTTGCCAATAGTGCCTTTACACCACCTTCTGTCTCCAATAACTGATCGGGAGACACTTTATCCAGCGGTTCAAGTTCCAAGAAGGCATTACAACCGGACAATCCCATCAATGCACATAACGAGAATATCGATAAAATATTTTTTTTCATGGTATTTCAGAATTAAAAGTTTATGTTTAACCCAAAGTTATAAGTTCTCATCAACGGATATGCCAGGTTGGCTCCCCAATCCCTTTCCTCACGTTCGGGGTCAGCATCCTTCAAAGCCTTGTTACAGAACGTAAGCAGATTTGAACCATTGACAAAGATACGGGCACTGTTCAACCCGATTCTTTTCATAAATGATTTTGGCAGATTGTAACCGATCTCCATACTCTTCAAACGGAGATAAGTAGCTTGCGGAAGCCAAACGGAAATACCATAATTCCATCTACTACCATTATCCGAAGTATTAGAGAAATTGTGGCGTAATGCCGGATAATAGCCGGCTACCCATTGTGTGGCAGGATTATACGGATCATCTGTTATATTTGCAGGATGCCAACGATCTACATATTTCGCAATTAAATAAGATTTATTTGTCTTGCCACCATATCCCCAAACATCATCATTGGCATATCCGATGGAATAACCGGAAGCTCCTTGAAACAGCATATTGAGATCAAAATTCTTATAAGAAGCCGCCAAAGTCAACCCATACTGGATAGGAGGATTTGCACCGGTTGCCCAAAACTCCGGAACACGGTCACTGCTGTTAATTCTACCATCACCATTCAGGTCAAGCAATCTGTAACTACCCGGAAGCATCTTAGAGTTACCCAAGTTCCCACCAATCAAAGGAGCCGTTTCATACTGTTCCAAAGAAGTATATTGGCCATCGTATTTATACAACCACATCACATTACTGTTACGGTTTTCCTTTCCATTCAGCCATCTATCCATAGAACTGGTATATTCTGCATGTTCCACATGCAGACTTCTTTCACGGGCATACGTAAAATTAGCACTTACTGAATATGAGAAGTCCTTACCGATTTGTCCTCTGTGTCCCAATTCAATCTCAAAACCCCGGTTCCGGTTAGAATTCAGATTTTCCTTCGGGAAACTTGCACCAAATGTATCAGGAGCAGATTGTGCACGGTCGGCCAAAATGCCTTCATTCTTACGATTGAACCACTCGATAGTACCACTCAACTTACCGTTCCATAAGTCAAAATCCAGACCTACATTGGAAATAGAAGATGTAACCCAAGAAAGCCGGTCAGTCACTACACCAGGAGCTACCATACCCATAATCTGGCTGGCACCATCAAAAACATAACCATTAGAAGCCGAATTATAAGCAGATACATATTGGAAAGGATCACCGGCATCATATCCACTTTGTCCAAAAGAACCCCTGATTTTCAAATTAGTAATAAACGGCAAATTGTCCTTGATGAAACTTTCTTCCGAAAGTCGCCATCCGGCACTTACCGACGGGAAGAACGTCCAACGCTTAGAAGGAGCATAACGATAAGAACCATCATAACGCCCTACTACTTCCAACAAGTATTTACCGGCATAATCATAGTTCGCACGCATCAGATAGGCTGCCAAACGGCCAAAACTACGATACCCTGAATTGGTAGCTGTACCCGGACTTGCCTGATTCAAAATATCATTAGTAAACAACTCTGAATATTGCCGGGAACCGGATAATTCATCGCGTCGTGTACTGTTCAACTCTGCCACAGCTGTCACATTCAAATTGTGCTGATTGAAAGAACGCATATAATTAGCCTGCAACCTGCCATAAATCTTCTGATATATTCTCATCGTATTGGAATAAGCATCAGTACTACCTCCCGTACCGGCAGGCGCATCTGTATAATAATCATACAACGGATAAGAACGATTTAAAGAAGAGTTGTTACGATTGTTACCGTCAAATGACCCCAAAAGACTCAATGCCAACCCTTTTACAAAAGGAACTTGCCAATTCAATTCCACATCGGCAGAATACGTCAGGCCTCTGTTCTTGCGATAACCGTCTATATCCGGATCAACCAACGCAAAAGGATTCTTGTTTTCAGGACCGATTGCAGACAAATGATTGGGATTATTAATCGTATGAGTACCGATACCACGGTCATTAACCATCAAAGTCTTAAAAGTCCACATAAAATCCTCTCTCGGCCTTTGGGTTTCATCCCAACGCCCGGACAGATTCACATTCAGTTTCAGCCCTTTCGTAAGCTCTGCAGTCAGGTTACTTCTCAGATTATATCTATGATAGTATTGGATACCACTCTTCAGCAAACCATTATCGCCATTATAGCCGAAGCTCACATAATATTTCACCTTATCCGTTCCGCCTCTCACAGAAACAGTATGCGATTGCTGGAACGCCAGTTTATTCATAAACATGTCAATCCAGTTATTGTCTGTATAACCCTTAGCCCCGGTTCTATACAGTTCCAGAATATCGTCAGTGTATTCAGGGGCAGCCTGGTCATTACGTGCCCTTTCATTGGCCAACATGCGATAAGTATAAGCATCTACCGTTTCTTCCATACCCGTGGCATTCTTCATACCGAACAATGCCGAGTAAGATACTCTGGTCTTTTCGGCCACACCTTTTTTGGTAGTAACAATGATTACGCCATTAGCCGCATTCATACCATAAATAGCGGCAGAAGCATCTTTCAAAATAGAGATACTTTCTATATCCTCAGAATTCAGCTGTGCAAGTTCTTCAGTACCTTCACGCGTGATACCATCAATTACCACCAACGGGTCACCATAACCGCGAATGCTCACCATATTGTCGAAAGTTCCCGGCTCTCCGGTTTTCTGGCGAATCAATAGTCCCGGCATCTTACCTTGAATATTGCTAATCAGATTCTCGGTCTTGGTCGTAGCTATTTCATCAGCACCAATGGCTGCAATGGCACCGGTCAGTGATTCTTTCTTCTGTACACCATATCCTACAACAACCACTTCATCCAATATCTCAGCATCTTCTACCAAAACTATCTTGAACGAATTTCGGCCTGCAACCTTTATGTTTTGTGTCTTATAACCTACATAGCTTATTATAAGAGTAGCATCAGAGCCCACATTGGTCAGAATGAAATTACCGTCAATGTCTGTTATGACACCGTTGGTAGTTCCCTGCACCAAGATACTGGCACCAATCACCGGTTCACCGGTTGCATCGACCACAGAACCTTTCACCGTCGCAGCCTGCAAAGCTATCTGTACCCCATCAGCTCCTACAGCTTTATCATAAAGGATTATATTACGGTCCAATATCTTATAGCCTATATTGGTTCCTTTGAATACATCATTCAGAACCTTGAATATGGTTTTGTTATTTGCCCGGACCGATATACGGCGCTTAACGTCAATCTGCTTGTTGTTGTAGAAGAAAACAAATTCGGTACCTTGTTCCAGCTCCGTCAGTACTTCATCAACAGTCTTGTTCTCAAGAGCAATGTTTACCATTGTCTTTTGAGCATAACCTTCATTGGCAAAAGTCATACCAACCAAACAAAACAACATAAATAATGTGCATCTCATAGCAAGAGGAATTTTTTTCATGCATCTCATCAGGACACTTTTTGCCCTAAATGATTGGATACAATAGTGTTTTTTCATAATTTTGTATTGATTTCTAGTGAAAAAATAAAGTTACTTTATCTGTCGCCAAACAGATATTTAAAAGTTACTGTGTTTCATGCAGGAAAATGCGCCAACATTTTCCTGCATGTTTTTCTAAACGGACTTGTGTTTCATCATACTACTTTTTAAAGGGTTAATAAACTTCTATTACCTGTCTCTCGGCATCCACATCACCATCTTCAACAAACTTGAAATGAATATTCGAGGATATTCGGAAGTGCTCCAATATTCGCTCCAAACGTTGTTTGGTAAATGTAGCCGTAAAGGAATTCTGCTTCAATGAAGCCTTTTTCAGAATGAATTCCACATTATATCTTTTGCTCAAACTCTTCAATATATCTTCAAACGGAGTGTTCCTGAAAATCAAGCGTCCGTCCTTCCAACATGTTTCCACGTCTACATTGACTTCTTTCACAACGACCTTTTCCCGCACTATATCATAAATAACCTTTTGCCCCGGTATCATCATTACATTATTTCTCCTGCCGTTATTCACATAGGAGAAACTGACTTTACCCGAAACCAAAGTGGTCTGTACCGTCCTGCTCCCTTTGTAAGCCTCTACGTTGAACTCCGTTCCATGTACCACTATCTTGGAATTGTTCAGCGTGCCGACAATGAACTTCTTTTCATCTTTTGCGACAGAAAAGAATGCTTCACCCACCAACTTCACTTCCCTTTTATCATCGGCAAATCGGGAAGGATAGCGCAACGACGACGACGAGTTCAGAACGACTTCCGTTCCATCCGGCAATTCGACAGAAGTAGTCATTCCCGGATTTGTCCTGACTTCCATCATATGTATCTCTTCTTTATCCTTGTCCCAATAAAGGATAGACCACGATACCATCAAAGGGATGAATAAAATGGCGGCCGCCCGTTGCATCCCTCTAAATAATACCTGATACCTATTGACCTTTTTCTGTTTCATCTTACGATGTACATCCTCCAAGGCCTTCTTTACATCCAGCCTGGATGAAATCTGCGCCATGTCCGCCGCCAGACCGAGTGTCTGAACCTGGCGGGCTGTCCTGCGGTTCTCTTCCGATGCTTCCAGCCACTCCTTTACCAGAGCAGTTTCATCCTCCGTTGTCTCTCCTTCATAATACCTGAGAAGCAGGTTCTCCATTCCCTCTCTTTTTACCATAATTTTTATTGCTAGCTTTAATCTAAAGACAAACGGGTGAAAAGAACTCCTAAACAAAAAACTAAAAATATTTTATATACTTAGATTATAATGGGAAAAAAAGCTATTTTTGCCCAACAATAATGAACCCCCACCCTATGAGAAACATACCATTAGAAGATACATCTTTATTATCCGCCATACAAAAAGGAGATAGAAGTGCTTTTGATGTGTTATTTCAAAAGTACTATTCAGTGCTCTGCACCTACTGCTATCGTTTTGTCCGGTTGGAAGATGCAGAAGAGATTGTTCAGGACGTCATGCTATGGCTTTGGGAAAACCGCGAAAGACCCGTTATCGAATATTCGCTCAAGCAATATCTGTTCAAGGCTGTCTACCATCGTTGCATGACCCGGATTGCCCAAAATGAAGTGAAGCAACGGGCAGACACCGCTTACTATGAACGAATGTTCGCCATGCTGCAGGAGGTGGATATCTATCAAATCAACGAATTAAGCAAGCATATACAAAGGGCCATCAACGAACTGCCGCCTACTTATAGGGAAGCTTTCATCATGCATCGTTTCCAGAATCTGAGTTACAAGGAAGCTGCCGAACTACTCAACGTTTCCCCCAAAACGGTAGACTACCGCATTCAGCAGGCTTTGAAGATATTAAGGGTCAAGCTGAAAGATTATCTGCCACTGATATTGATGCACCTGCTCACCTCGCATTAAGACCATACACAAGCAGAACGTCCCCTATACCGTGCCGGCTACACACCGGGACTTAGCCCTAAAGAGTATAGGACTGAGAGGTCAAAACATCCGAATGTTTTACCCCAATACATGGGGATGTTTTCACCCAAAACACCCGGATGTATTACCCAAAAACATCCGGGTGTATTACCCAAAAACATCCGGGTGTTTTAATGGAAAGGATGCGGATGTTATGACCTCTCAGTATACGGGTCAGACCGGTTCAGTCCTGATGGGAGAGGCACTAAGTCCCTATATATCCCGTATTCATTAATTATTCTAAAAAAAGTTAGGGAAAACTCCGGGCCACCGGTCATATAAGCAAGAAGTAACCCTATTATTATCATAACCTCAAAATGCACGCAATGAGAAAACTGATTATCCTATTGTCGGCGCTGGTGTACGTCATCCATGCACAAGCGCAATTTTCAGTGACAGCCCATCAGGAAGGATGGGACAATATCCCTCCACAAGTACAAAAACCGGGATTTTCCTTTCAGCAATCCGTACTTGCCAATATGGACGGGGACGATGCCCTTGAAGAAGTAATGCTTTTCGGACGTGACAACGGGCACTACCCCACTTTCGACCTTTTCAAGGCCTACTATGCAATCGTAGACAACTATACCAAAGAAATACAATACATTTCCGACGAGATTTATGTCACCGACAAGTACAATCTCCTTGTAGAAGACCGCAACAAGGACGGCATCTCCGAGCTCTACATATCCTACTTCAAAGACGGAAAGTTCAGCGTAGACGAACAAGGTTACAATCTGCGCACCACACGCTGCTACGACCGTATAGAATGGAACCCTACTGGCAAAAACTTTAAATCTTCCGGAAAATGAAAACAAGACTGACACTTATCCTGGTACTCCTTATTTATATAGGAGCTGCCTCGCACACACACGCACAGCAAAAGAAAGTAATCAAAACCATGATGATAGCCGGGCAGGACGGCAGCCATTACTGGCAAGGCGCCTGCGAAGCCATGAAGCAGATATTGGAAAACAGCGGAATGTTCAAAGTGGACTTTGCCTTTACACCCGACTTTGGTGGAGACATCGCCACCTTCAAACCCGATTTCCACCAATATGATTTAATCGTCATCAACTACGGCGGAGCTACATGGACAGAGCCCGTACGCAAGAATTTCGAGAAATACGTTGCCGATGGAGGCGGTGTGGTAGTGATACATTCTTCCGTCGTCCCGATGGCCGACTGGAAAGAATACAACGAGATAATAGGCATGGGAGCCTGGGACGGACGAAACGAAAAGGACGGTCCGTATCTGTACTGGAAAGACGGACAATACGTCTACGACTACTCTCTGGGGTATGCCGGCTACCACGGCTTGCAGCACGAAACCGTCATAGAACACCGCGCCCCCCATCATCCTATCCTGCAAGGATTGCCTCCTCAATGGAAACACTTCAAGGACGAGATATATACCCGCCTACGCGGTCCGGTAAGAAACATGGAAATATTGGCCACCGCCTACGAACGCGGACGGCATGAACCGTTGATGTGGACAGTAAGCTACGGGAAAGGGCGCATATTCGTCGACCTCCTGGGGCACTGCGGCAACGACCCGAACATGACTTACTCCATGCGCTGCACCGGTTTCCAGGTGACTTTACTCCGGGGATGCGAATGGGCTGCCACCGGTGCCGTCACCCAAGAAGTTCCCACAGATTTCCCACTGAAGGATACTTATACATTACGTCCGGAGTTCAAGGCTCCTTTTCATGCTTACCCTGAAACCAAACACTGAATACCATGAAATACATCATCCGAACACTGCTGCTGGCATGCTGCTGCATGCAGGCACAAGCACAAGCTCCGTGGAAACCCGATACGGAACTGGAGAAACAATTACAGCAAAGCAATCATGTGCACCGCATAATGAAAGCTAATCCCGCACACGCCGGACTGACGCGGTGGGAAAAGAAAAAGGTATTGAAAAGCAGGGTACTCCCCCTGGCCGAAGATTTCGGCGCTCTGCGCCACACCGGACCCGGAACCATACATGTGGACCGTAAAGTCACTGTCTCAGGCAAAGGAAGTGTCCGTCTGGACACTCCTGCCTCCCTGGGCAAGAAGAATCCAACAAACCGGAATTACGCCACCCCGGAGATTATCCGTCCCCTCGACCGGGAAGACTTGCGGGAATACAACCGCTTTTCCGTTTGGGTATATGTGGATGCACCGGGCGTTTATCTGACCTTTGCCGGATTCACCCTATACAATGAAGGAGAGAAAATCATGCCGACTCCCGGACGCTTTGAAGGACAACACTTCGAGACTGTCTATCCCAACAAATGGCAGCACATCATATGGGAGATACCGGACCTATACCGTGACAGTGTCACCGGCTTTTCGGTAAACATCATGCTGGCAGGTGCTCCTGCAGGAGCCAGCGAACACATGAGCCTATACATAGACGACATGCGCATCGAAAAGGTAGAAGCGGAAAACAGCCGGGGATTCGACCTGCGAAAAGACGCAATGGCCTACTGCCACAGCGGATACAAGCCGGGAGCACGCAAGCAGGCTTTGGTGCAGCACATGCCGGAAAGGGCTTTCAGCCTGCACGATGCCGCCACGGGACAAACCGTTTATCAAGGTACGGCCAGTCCTCTGAATCAGGACAAGAAGCTGGACAAAGGATTTCTTGTACTGGACTTCAGCAGTTTCAATACGCCCGGACAATACTTCCTCTCCATCGGTGATGTACAATCAAAGCCTTTCCCCATCGGAAATGATGCCTACCTGTCTACCGCCTGGCACACGCTGAACTTCTTCTTTTCCGAACGTTGCGGTTTCGACCAGCCCGGCATTCATCAGGAATGCCATCAGGATGTATTCGCCTATCATCCCGACGGACGGAGCATGAGCATTGCCGGAGGATGGCACGATGCAGCCGACCTGACTCAAGGAACGGGAAATACAGCCGAATCGTGCATCGCCCTCCTCGAAATGGCCGGTGCCGTACAAGGCAAAGACAGTATCTTCTACGAACGCCTGCTGGAAGAGGCACGCTGGGGAGTGAACTGGATTCTGCGTACCCGCTTCGGTGACGGCTACCGACTGGGTGGACTGATTATCGGCATTTGGACAAAGAATATCCGTGGTGACAAAGACGACATGCAGACAGAAGCACGAAATACGCCTACGGACAATCTGAAAGCCGCTTCCAGTTGCGCACTCGCCGCCCCTCATTTTGAAAAGAAAGACCCGGTATTTGCACGGTGGTGCCGGAACAGTGCCATTGAGGATTTCCAATTCGCCATCGACCTGCTGGATACACAAAGGACGGAACAGAACGAAACCGAACTTTATGCCCTTTCCACCGTCACAGCCATGCGTTTGTACCGCCTTACACAAGATGTTTACTATCTGGACTGGGCAACCCGGCTGGCACGTACCGTCATGGCAGGCCAACAGTTGGAAAAGCGTACCGACTGGAAAATCCCCCTGCGAGGTTTCTTCTATGAATCTTCCCGGAAAAAGCGTATTCTGGCCTATTATCACCAAAGCCAAGAGCACTTGATGGCCGAAGGACTCTCGATGCTACTGACAGATGCCCCCACCCATCCGGACGCCCCGTTGTGGCAGGCATCTTGTGAAGCCTATGCAGACTATCTACGCGGGGTTTCACAACTGATTGAGCCGTATGGCATACTGCCAAGCGCCGTATACGAGGTGGATAATACCGATTATAAGAATCTGTACCATGAAGGCGAGCAGGTAGGGCTTCCCAGTCTGGAAGAATACAATGCACAAGTGCGCAACGGTATCCCTCTCTCAAAGAATTTCTACCTGCGCCGTTTCCCCGTTGCCTACCAGTTCAGGGGATTCCACGCTGTTGTCATGGGTAAAGCCAAAGCAGCCTTTATTCTTGCACGCCTATTCAACGACAAAGCGTTAAGGGATATTGCAACCCGCCAGATAGAGTATATATTGGGCTACAACCCTTTTGCCATGAGTACCGTTTATGGAGACGGATATGACTCCCCGCCACTTTACGGAGCCTATGCCGGAGATGTGGTGGGAGCTGTACCCGTAGGAATCGAAACATTCGAAAATGAGGACGAGCCCTACTTCCCGATGCAAAACAACTGCACTTACAAGGAAATCTGGACACACACCACCGCACGCCTAATGTGGTGCGTAGCAGAACTGTTCAAATAAACAGTTCATTATACCGCTAAAAAAAGCTCCGGAGTTGAAGGTTCCGGAGCTTTTTCTCTGTTTTTATGTGACGGACAGTTATGCCTTTTTCAATGCTGCAATACTTTCCTTGAGAGATTTGATGATACTTTCAGCATCTGCCTGCTTCTTGCGTTCCATCTCAAGAACGGCGGCAGGAGCATTATTCACAAACTTCTCGTTACCCAGTTTCTTCAGCACGCCTTGCAGGAATCCTTCCTTGTGCTTCAGTTCAGCCTCCATACGGGCTATCTCGGCTTCCATAAACAAAGTCCCATATGCTTCTAAGGGTATTACAAATTCTATTGTCCCCACCATAAATGCAACAGATGCGTCGGCCTTGTTCTCCACTACATCGATTGACGAGAGATTACACATTTTCGTGATAACCGCATTGAATGCCACAACCGGATTCTCACCGATAACCTGCAACTCAAGTGCCTCTTTTTGGGCGATGTTCTTCTGCAAACGGATGGAACGGATATTGCTGATAACCTCTTTCACCACTTCAAACTCCCGGATGATATCCTCATCTACCAATGCCGACATTGACAACGGGCTTACCATCAAGCTCTCACCGTCTGTACGGTCGCAAAGATGCTGCCACAACTCCTCTGTAATAAATGGCATGAACGGATGGAGCAGATGCAACAAGTTATCAAAGAAACCGATAGTTGCTTCATACACTTTCCGGTTGATGGGCTGGCCGTATGCCGGTTTAATCATTTCCAGATACCAGGAAGAGAATTCGTCCCAGAACAGTTTGTAAACAGCCATCAGCGCTTCACTCAAACGGTACTTGCTGAACAAATCAGCCACTTCGGCAGCCACTTCATTCTGCTTGGCCTCAAACCAGCGTATTGCCAGTTCTGAAGCTTCCGGTACCGGAACTTCCGCACTGACTTCCCAACCTTTAATCAGACGGAAAGCGTTCCATATCTTATTATTGAAGTTACGTCCTTGCTCACACAGTGCATCGTCAAAGAGGATGTCATTGCCAGCAGGAGCTGAAAGCATCATGCCCATACGTACACCATCGGCACCGTATTTCTCAATCAAATCCAGCGGGTCGGGAGAATTACCCAACGACTTGGACATCTTACGTCCCAGCTTGTCACGGACAATACCCGTAAAATAAACATTCTGGAACGGCATCTTACCTTCATATTCATAGCCTGCCATAATCATACGGGCTACCCAGAAGAAGATAATGTCCGGACCGGTCACCAAGTCGCTGGTAGGATAATAGTAGTTTATCTCCTCGTTACCCGGATTGTTGATACCGTCAAACAAAGAGATGGGCCACAACCAGGAGGAGAACCAAGTATCCAGGCAGTCCTCATCCTGACGAAGGTCTTCCAGTTTAAGGTCTGCATTACCCGTTTTCTCTTTTGCCAATGCCAAGGCTTCTTCGGGAGTGGCAGCCACTACATAACCACCTTCCGGCAAAAAATAAGCAGGAATGCGATGCCCCCACCACAACTGGCGGCTGATACACCAGTCCTTGATATTTTCCAACCAGTTCTTGTACGTATTCTTATATTTGGCAGGATAGAACTTCAACTCATCATTCATCACCGGCGGCAAAGCCATGTCGGCAAAGTGCTGCATCTTCAGGAACCATTGCATGGAAAGCTTCGGTTCGATGGGCACGTTGGTACGTTCGGAGAAACCTACCTTGTTGGTATAGGCTTCCACTTTCTCCAACAGACCGGCAGCAGCCAGGTCCTTCTCAATCTGCTCGCGCACATCGAAACGGTCCATACCGATATACAAGCCGGCAGCTTCACTAAGCGTTCCGTTATCATTGAAGATGTCGATGCTCGGCAGATTGTACTTCTCACCCAGCATGTAGTCGTTCACATCGTGGGCAGGAGTTACCTTCAGACAACCGGTACCGAACTCTATATCTACGTAATCGTCCTCGATAACCGGAATAACACGTCCTACCAACGGAACAATCACCTTCTTACCCTTCAACCAGGTATTCTTGGGGTCATTCGGATTGATGCACATGGCTGTATCTCCCATGATGGTTTCAGGGCGGGTGGTAGCAACCACTGCATAACGTCCTTCGGGGTCACCTTCTACCATATACTTCAGATAGTACAGCTTGCTGTGCTCTTCTTTGTAGATTACTTCCTCGTCACTAAGTGCGGTCAGTGCCTTAGGGTCCCAGTTCACCATGCGGACACCACGATAAATCAGACCTTTGTTATACAAGTCAACAAAAACCTTGAGCACGCTTTCACTGCGTTTCTCATCCATAGTAAAAGCTGTACGATCCCAATCGCAAGAAGCACCCAGCTTGCGGAGCTGCTTCAAGATGATGCCGCCATGTTCGTCAGTCCATTCCCAGGCATGCTTCAAGAACTCGTCGCGGGTAAGGTCTGTCTTCTTGATGCCTTGTGCGGCAAGTTTGTTCACCACCTTGGCCTCGGTAGCAATGGATGCATGGTCGGTTCCCGGCACCCAGCAGGCATTCTTGCCTTCCATGCGGGCACGGCGTACCAGAATATCTTGTATGGTATTATTAAGCATGTGTCCCATGTGCAACACACCGGTGACGTTTGGAGGCGGAATGACGACGGTGTAAGGCTCACGACCATCGGGTTTCGAACTGAATAATTTGTGGTCCAACCAATACTGGTACCACTTTCCCTCCACGTCAGCGGGATTGTACTTACTTGCTAATTCCATGTTTTTAAATCTCTATAATTAATTTATTGCGAATAACGGGCGCAAAATTAATGAATTAAAATTTAAATATATATTTTTGTCCCTACAAAACAGTATATAAAATGAGGGGGAAGCTAAAAATCCGATATATCATATTAATTGTATTACTGTCTGTCGTATGGGCAACGCAGCTCATTCCAAGCTTGGGAGAAGTGTATGCACAGTCCGTATATCCGGTAATTTCCCATATCCTGTCCTCCTTTTCAAAACTCATACCTTTTGCCGTAGGCGACTTGTTCATTTTCCTCAGCATCATCGGGCTCCTCTTCAATCCCATCAGGGCACGCTATATCCAGAAGAAGAAGTGGAAACAGATTCTGCTGAACGAAATGGAATACTTGCTGTGGATATATGCATGGTTCTATCTGGCATGGGGACTGAACTACTCACAGAAAGATTTCTATGGCAGGACAAACATTCCTTATACTGCCTATACTCCCGAAATCTTTCAGTCATTTGTAGACAACTATATAGACAAGCTGAATGCTTCCTATACAGATGTCACCTCCATTGACGAACCATTGGTCTGCCGGGAAAGCGTACACGGATACAACCAAATCAGCGATACGCTGGGGATACATCGCCCTCCCCACTCCTCTCCGCGCGTGAAGACCATGCTTTTCACTCCGTTCATTTCCATGGTCGGTGTTACGGGAAGCATGGGACCTTTCTTCTGCGAATTCACGCTGAACGGCGATTTGCTTCCACCACAATATCCTGCTACTTATGCCCACGAGCTGGCACACTTTTTAGGCATCACCAGCGAGGCAGAAGCCAACTTCTACGCTTACCAGGTCTGCACCCGTTCGCAGGTGAAAGAGATTCGTTTCAGTGGGTATTTCTCCGTACTCCCACATGTGCTGGGCAATGCCCGCCGACTGATGAGCGAAGAAGAATACGCAGAACTTTTCAACCGGATACGTCCTGAAATCATAGAACTGGCCCAAAAGAACCAGCAATACTGGATGGAGAAATACAGTCCGCTCATCGGAGACATCCAGAACTTTATCTACGACTTGTACCTTAAAGGAAACAAGATTCAAAGCGGACGCAAGAACTATTCGGAAGTAATAGGCTTGCTTATCTCATACGAAGAATGGAAAAACTAAATTTCAAAATCATGCATACAAGAAAAGAACAGATGGAAGCCTTCGGCCGCTTCCTCGACATACTCGACGAGCTGCGCGAGAAATGTCCCTGGGACCGCAAGCAGACCAACGAAAGCCTGCGCCCCAATACCATCGAAGAGACTTATGAACTTTGTGACGCCCTGATACGCGATGACAAGAATGACATCTGCAAAGAGCTGGGCGATGTGCTGCTGCATGTGGCTTTTTATGCAAAGATAGGCTCCGAAACCGGTGATTTCGATATGAAAGACGTATGCGACCGTCTTTGTGAGAAACTTATTTTCCGCCATCCCCATGTCTTCGGCGATGTAAAGGCCGAAACCGCAGGCCAGGTTTCTGAAAACTGGGAACAGCTAAAATTGAAGGAAAAAGATGGGAACAAAACAGTGCTGAGCGGTGTACCCGCTGCCCTACCCTCGCTCATCAAGGCCTACCGCATCCAGGACAAGGCACGCAATGTAGGATTCGACTGGGAGGAACGCGAGCAAGTGTGGGATAAGGTAAAAGAAGAAATCCAAGAATTCCAGGCTGAAGTCGCCCACATGGATAAAGAAAAGGCTGAAGCTGAATTCGGCGATGTCATGTTCAGCCTCATCAACGCTGCCCGCCTCTACAAAATCAATCCGGACAATGCGCTGGAACAGACCAACCAGAAGTTCATCAACCGCTTCAACTATGTAGAAGCGCACAGCATCAAGGAGGGCAAAAACCTCCATGACATGACGCTGGAGGAGATGGATAAGCTATGGAACGAAGCGAAAGCATTGGAAAAAGAAAGCAAACAAGATGATTCTTCTAAAGGTCAGGTTTAGCTGGCTAAAGCAAAGGTTTAGGGAACTAAAGTAGAGGTTTAGCCAGGCTAAAGCGAGGTATCTATCATTAACAAAAGAAGGTTGCTCACATCATTGTGGCAACCTTCCTTATTTGTATTCATTCACTATTCATCTTTTTCCTTGTGTTTTTCGTGGAGAAGCATCCCCCTTTTTATGCATGCCTTTCAGTAATTCACGGTGGAAACGCATTTCAGCCCTTTGCACCAGATAAATCTTTTTACAAGGCAATATTTTCTTGAACTTATCAAAGTAGGTCTTGTCCAACCGGTCAGAAGCGATACGGGCATCATATACACCTTCCATAATTTCCTCATACTGGGCTTCGGTTGTTTTTTCATCTTTCCCTTGTCGAAGCAACTTCCAAGCCTCGTCATTTAGCTGCTTTTTCCGGTCCTGCAATTCAAAATACAATGGGAAGAACTTGGCTGCCTCCTCACTCGTCAGTCCGGCTTTCTCCGTTATAAACGCTTTTTGTTTGGCACGAAACTCTTCAGGTGACAGATGCTGGTCACATCCATCGCTAGCCCAAAGCAGAGGCATAATGCCACATATCATAACCAATAAAACAATTAGTTTCTTCATTTTTAAATAGTTGAGTGTTGTTACCTTATTCTGCATCAGAGTCTGCCAAATAAACATACAATGAATAATCATCCAGCATGGAATTCTCTACAGCCATATTAATATATTCCATTTCTGTTTCCGTATCATCAGCAGCCATACGCTCTACAGATGGAGTATGCTCCGAAGAAGCTACACGGATAATCAATGCCGCACCTATAAACATGGCGGTCATATACAACCAAGGCCTTACCTTCTGCCACATTGTAGGCTCTGTCTGCACAGCAATGAGTTTCTCTTTTTCGGGAAGCCGGTTCATTACCTCTGAAGTAAGATTCTCAAAGTAGCCTTCAGGAACGCGGAAAGGATTTTCCGTCCCTATCTTTTTCTGTATTTTATCTTCTTCTTTCATAAGCTTTCTCCTTTCTGTTTAATTAGACATTGTTTTGTGGCAAAGGTTTAATACTCCTCACCCAAAAACTTTTCTATTTTCTTCACGGCATGGTGATAGGAAGCCTTCAAGGCACCTACGGAAGTACCAAATATATCGGACATCTCTTCGTATTTCATTTCCTGGTAATACTTCAGATTAAACACCATACGTTGTTTTTCCGGCAAGGCAAGCAAGGCTTTTTGCAAAGCCATCTCTGCTTTATCACCGGAGAAGTAAGGATCACTTTCAAGCTTTTGAAGTGCATCTGCCTCGGGGTCATCCAAAGAGACTGTGGAAGCAGCCCGTTGTTTGTTCAGAAAAGTGAGGCATTCATTCAAGGCTATGCGATAGAGCCAGGTAGAGAGTTTAGCCTCTGCCCTGAAATAATCTATATTAATCCATGCTTTAATGAAAGTATTCTGAAGTAAATCATTGGCATCTTCATGAGAGAGGACCATACGACGAATCTGCCAATACAACTGCTCGCTATATTGGGTAACAATCATCTCAAATCCCCGCTTTTGTGTGCTTTCTTCTTGTAGAAGAGCCAACACTTCGCGTTCATTATAGGAAGGAGTCATAAATTTCTATTCGCATTTGTTGTTTTAGACTGCCAAAGATACGAAAAGTTTAATTCATACCGATACACAAAGTGTTTCTTTGGCAAGCTGAGTATCCGGAAAAATAGCGGATGCTTCTTGAAGCAAGACATTTTCATCTTCGTATCGTGCCGAAAAATGTCCTATCAACAACTTCTTCACCTCAGCCCTCCTGGCTATTTCGGCCGCTTGTGCAGCAGTTGTATGAAATGTTTCTTTGGCACGTGGCGCATCCTCATTCGCAAATGTCGCCTCATGAAAAAGTAAATCAACCCCTTTTATCTGCTCCACGATAGAAGGAAGATAGATGGTATCCGAGCAATAGGCATAACTGCGGGACGGAGCAGAAGGGCGGGTCAACAAGTTGTTGGAAACAGTTTTTCCCTCCGATGTCACGTAATCGGCCCCATTCTTTATACGATTCAATTCGTATACCGGCACTTGGTAGAAATCGACCATTTCACGGATAATATGGTTAGGACACCGCTTTTCTGCAAACAAAAAACCACAACACGGCATACGATGACGCAAAGGAATGGTAGTAACCGTCAACGAACGGTCTTCATAAATCAGCATCGGTTCTTTCGTATCAAACTCATGGAAAAGGACCTTGTACGTCATCTGCCTATTAAAAAAATCCAGCATAGGTGTCAGTAATGTTTCCAGCCCTTTGGGAGAATGGATATGCAACTCTGCTGTACGTCCTAAAAGGTTAAGTGTAGAAATCAGTCCTAATAAGCCAAAACAATGGTCTCCATGCAAGTGAGAGATAAAAATATGATTCAAACGTGAAAACTTCAGATGTGATTTACGGAACTGCAACTGCGCCCCTTCCCCACAATCAATCATAAACAACTTGTCGCGCACGTTCACAATTTGAGACGTAGGGAAATGACGCGTTGTGGGTAAAGCGGAACCACAACCAAGAATATGTAACTCAAATTTTTCCATTCCAAACCTTCCGAACTGATTTCTACTCCTTGATTTATAGAAGAGCCTTTATCTCTGAAACTCCAAAAGATATTTCAAAAGTTTCTCCGGATTTATTCCCTTTATACAGATAGCCCACCCCTTTATCACACTTCACACATACTTCCAAGAACATGCGCAAGGCTGGATCGGAGGAGTTCAAAGAGTTCTTCACATTTGCCTTCATCTGTTCGGCATTTTCCTTCAAAGCAGACATCTGTACTACAGATTCGTCAATCGTATAATGATAAAGCACCTTATCCGACTCGATTGTCAGTTTATTGAGCATAGTGGCTTCATCCACCTGCATCGGGCACGATACGTTGGTCATCTTCACTTGCTCTTCCAGTTTCTTCTCGTCACTGCTGTCGGCAGATGCACCACCACCATTCAATATATCTTTCAAGTCCTGAGTAGTCAGATAACATTCCACTTCGTTACCGGATGTCTTTCCTTTATATATGAACTTTATACCGGAATCAGTACCGACAACCAAATCCAGCATCTCTTTAATAGACCCTTGTGGATTACCGAACATAACAGTCACAGCAGACTTCATTGCATCAGGATTCTCTTTCAAAGCGTCTATATTGAGGAAACTTTCATTCATAAGCAGTACATATACCACATCCGACCCATCAAAAGTAATACTGGATATTTCGCCGGAAGCTCCCATATCCATGGGACATTGTTTGTTGGCTGCTGCGATAGCCAGCTTGAGTTTAGACTTCTGGCCGCATGCGGTTAGTAACATCAGCGACAGGCAAGTGAACAACACCATCTTCCCTGCATTTTTGAACATGTTTTTCATAATAAATGAAAATTAAATTATTGAATATTTCTATGATTGCAAAAGTAACCACCCTGCAAAGATAAACATTTATGGAAAAACCATCCTTAATTCCATAAAATTCTATTGACAAATCATAAAAAAGAAGGGCACTTGTTTGCGCAAGTACCCTTCCTTCATTTATAGAACGGAGTAATTATTTCTTTCCAGCTTCCATCTGTTCCTTCAAGGCAGCCAAAGCATCAATGTCACCCAGAGTAGTAGATGCAGCCTGGTTTTGGATAGCAGGAGCAACGTCTTCTCTCTTACCGGTTGACTTCTTAGTAGCAGCCTTCTTTTCAGCTCTTTCTTCTGCCTTTGCAGCATCTTCGAAGATACGGCTGTGAGAAAGGATGATACGCTTAGCGTCCTTGTTGAACTCAATTACCTTGAATTCAAGCTTCTCGTCCAACTGAGCTTGTGATCCGTCTTCCTTAACGAGGTGCTTCGGAGTAGCGAAACCTTCTACACCATAAGGCAGAGCAACTACAGCACCCTTATCCAGCATTTCGATAATAGTACCTTCGTGTACAGAACCTACTGTAAATACAGTTTCAAATACATCCCAAGGATTTTCTTCGAGTTGCTTGTGGCCAAGGCTCAAGCGACGGTTTTCCTTGTCGATTTCCAGAACTTGTACGTCGATGTCTGCACCAATCTGAGTGAATTCAGACGGATGTTTAACCTTCTTCGTCCAAGACAGGTCAGAGATGTGAATCAAGCCGTCAACACCTTCTTCGATTTCAACGAATACGCCGAAGTTAGTGAAGTTGCGAACTTTTGCAGTGTGCTTGCTGCCGATAGGATACTTCTCTTCGATAGTTTCCCAAGGATCAGACTTCAGCTGCTTGATACCCAAAGACATCTTACGCTCTTCGCGGTCCAAAGTCAGGACTACTGCCTCAACTTCGTCACCTACCTTCATGAAGTCTTGTGCAGAACGCAAGTGCTGTGACCAAGACATTTCAGATACGTGAATCAGACCTTCAACACCCGGAGCGATTTCGATGAATGCACCGTAGTCAGCCATAACTACAACTTTACCCTTCACGTGGTCGCCAACCTTCAGGTTAGCATCCAGTGCATCCCAAGGATGCGGAGTGAGTTGCTTCAAGCCGAGAGCGATACGCTTCTTCTCATCATCGAAGTCAAGGATAACGACGTTGAGTTTCTGGTCGAGTTCAACCACTTCTTTCGGATCGCTAACACGGCCCCAAGAAAGGTCTGTAATGTGAATCAAACCATCTACGCCACCCAAGTCGATAAATACACCATAGGAAGTGATATTCTTAACGGTACCTTCGAGAACTTGTCCTTTTTCGAGTTTACCGATGATTTCCTTCTTCTGTTGTTCCAGTTCGGCTTCGATAAGAGCCTTGTGGGAAACAACCACATTCTTGAATTCCTGGTTGATCTTAACAACCTTGAATTCCATAGTTTTGCCAACGAATACATCGTAGTCGCGGATAGGCTTCACGTCGATTTGAGAACCCGGCAAGAAAGCTTCGATGCCGAATACGTCTACAATCATACCACCCTTTGTGCGGCACTTGATGTAACCCTTGATAATTTCTTCGTTTTCCAAAGCTGCGTTTACGCGATCCCAAGAACGGGTAGCACGAGCTTTACGGTGAGACAGAACGAGCTGTCCTTTCTTGTCTTCCTGGTTTTCGATGTATACCTCAACAGTATCACCAACCTTCAGTTCAGGATTGTAACGGAATTCACTCATCGGAATGATACCGTCTGATTTGTAACCGATGTTCACAACTACTTCACGCTTGTTCATTGCGATTACGGTTCCATCAACTACCTCGCGGTCGTTAACCTTGTTCAACGTATTGTCATACGCCTTTTCCAGTTCTTCGTGGCTTGCACTGGCTACTGATTCGCCGTTCTCATAAGCATCCCAGTTGAAGTCTTCAATAGGAGCTACATTCTTTAAATTTTCCATTAATAAATAAATTGTTTAACTCGTTAATTAAGTGAGACTTTATGTTGACTCATTGTAAATCGGGCGCAAAGATAGAAGTATTTTCTTGAACTACAAAACAAAAAGCATTCAAAACAGCAGTGGAATAATCAATTAAAGAATAAAAAAAATGTTACCTTTGCATCGTTTCATTTATACATAATCTCAATAATTTATCATGAAAAAGATAATCGCATGCATTTCCATCATTTGCTATACATTATTATGTTATAGCCAAAATCAGACAACGGACAACAACTACCGTACGCAAAAGAACATTTCCTATCTTCATCCCGGCGAAAAGGACAGTTATAAGCTGGAGCGTTGTAAGCTCGACCTCCATTATCCTACTGATAAAAAAGGATTTGCCACCCTTATCTGGTTCCACGGCGGAGGACTGGAAGCCGGAGAAAAACATTTTCCGAAGGAGTTCCTGGAGCAAGGCTACGCCGTGATAGCCGTAAACTACCGACTCAGCCCGCGTGCCCAAAATCCTGCCTACACGGAAGATGCCGCAGAGGCCGTTGCTTGGACTTTCGAGAATATAGAAGAATTCGGAGGAGATAAAGACAAAATATACATAGCCGGTCATTCAGCCGGTGGTTATCTCTGTCTGATGCTCAATCTGGACAAGAGTTACCTGGCAAAGTGGAATATTGACGCCAACAGCCTGGCAGGCGCTTTCCCCATCAGCGGACAGACCACTACCCACTACACCATCCGCAAAGAACGCGGGCTGCCTTCCGACACTCCGATTATAGATAAATATGCTCCTTCCAATAACGTAAGAAAAGACGCTTCACCCATGATACTTATCACTGGCGACAAAGAGTTGGAGATGCTGGCACGCTATGAGGAAAACGCCCATTTGTATGCTCTCCTCAAAGCATTGGGACAAAAAACCACCCTCTATCAGATGGAGGGATTTGACCACGGTACGGTGGCCGCTCCCGCATGTACCTTGATAAACAGCTATATGAAGAAGGCAGGCAAGAAGTAACCACTACCCTTGCCTTTCTTTTACGTATGCCAATGCCGCTCCTATTGCTGTTCTATATTCAGCATAGGGCGGTATATGAAAATGTACATGATAGATGGCTTCCATTTTAGAAAACACCTCCCGGCACTGGGGCAGTTGGGTGAGATTTCCTATCAGAACGAAATCCTTGATAGGACTGTTCAAAGCTGACAGTACAGCAGCTCCTCCAATGGTTTGAAGTACCGTATAAATTATACCGCAGGCAATATCTTCTTGAGAAGCATTGCTATCTGCTTTCCCGAAAAGAGAGGCGGTAGCACTCACTGGCAAGTCAGGCAAAGCAGTGTTGCAAATATCACCTATCTGCAAGTTGACACGAGTTACATCCCCTTTCTCAGCCAACTCGGACACCTGATGAATATCATGAGTTTTCAACAGCAACCTCGATAATCCCTGCAAAGTACCTCCACCAATCCCCAAGCCGCCAATATGCTGCACCTTGTCTCCGTCTATTTTCACAAAAGAAGTGCCGGTACCCATGCTGACTACAATCAGTTGGTCTATATCCGTTGCATGTCTGGCTCCCAAACCATTGGCAATAAACTCATCCGTTTTGCGAGTAGGCAGTCCATATAGAGGGCTGTTGACAAATGCGCTTCCCACTCCCGTCAGCATCACCTGCTCCACATCGGCCAGCTGTATACCATTGTCATAAATATACTTACCGAATGCTCCGAATAAGGAAGTCACCGGGTCGGTAGCCGTAATAAACATTGGAGACTGTATCTGTTCTCCATTGATTCCAACGATTTTCGTGGTACTTCCACCCACATCTATTCCTATTACTATACCCATAGCTCCAAGTAATTTGCAGCAAAGTTACAAAAGAATCAATAATTGACAATTGATTAATGTGATAATGTGCCAATATGCTAATTGGCTAATTGGCTGCGCTATGTTTATGCTACGCCATCACGTCCTGGTCATTGACACATTGGCACATTAATCACATTACCACATTGCTATCTGTTAAACAGTTCGAAGGTAAATTTGCAACCTATTTCCTGATACTTCCAGTTTGCAAAGCTGGCAAACAAGCCAAAGTCAAATATATGTGTACCAATGCCATATCCTACTTCCAGATAAGGTTTCAAGTGAGGAACCACCAATGCATTCAGATACAGACGTTCATTCAATACATATTGGGTATATTTCATCAGATGGCGGAGCAGGAGGAAAGGAGCTTCATAGGTAAGGTGTCCGCGGATATATTTACGGGAAGAGTTATACCAGCGGCCGTCCAGCAACTGGAACACCCCGCCAATATCATCACTCCAACCCATAGGAAGATTGGAACGCCGCAAATTGGCAAAGTCCACAAAGTACAGTTCCTTCTGATTGGTAAACTCTCCCCAACCAAAACGCCAATAAATATCACGCATCAAGCCCAAAGAAACCTGATGCTGCAAATCAATCTCTACACGCTCGTACGAACCACTGCTCTGCAACACTCCACTGAGTCCCCGCTCCCAATCTACTGAGATGGAAGGATACTTGGAATGAAGATTTACTTTACGGTCGCCATTCATATAATAGTATTGTCCCGGAGTCCAGGTGAGGCGGACGCGGGGAGCAAAACTATTATAGGTATGGCGGAACTTGTTCAGGATATTCGGGTCAAAATTCGGAAAGAAGGATGAACCTCCGGAACCGGCACGGGTGGCCGACTTGGTAGGCGGCATGCTCGGGTAGTTCAGTTCAAACCGGGAGCGGTTCACTTCCGTACGTCTGTGCATGGATACACCCACTTCCAGCGACAGACCGTTTACTATTTCCCAGCTATGACGCAGATTCAGATACAAATCCTTGAAATAATCCAAGTGTATCTGGTTGAAGTCAAAAATACTGTCGGGGATGGCTTTCAGGTCGTCCAGCACATCACTGCTGTAAATCCGGTTACCGTTACCAAACTCCAGATGCAATGCTGCACGCTTACGGGGCCAATAATCAAAATCGGACCTCACCCTCCAGTAAAACTCTTTTTCCTTAAAATTATAACCTATCCGGGGAACGATGCGCAGCAGGCGATCACCGGTAAAAATACGGTTGTACTTGAACTCCTGCCGATACGAAATTCCATGCTTGCCGCTATAGCTCAAAAGAAAAGGATTGATTAGTGGTGAACAGCGCACACTCCCCAATTTATCAAGGTCTACCGTATAGCGACTGATCAATGCATCTCCAATCTGCCCCCAAAACTCCAAGTTCTTATTCACCGGTTTCTTTTTCCGGGCGAGCGTATCCCGACGCAAGAAGAAATCCTGATACAGTGTCTCCTCATGCGGAGTCAAAGGAATGGGACGCAAAGTTTTAAAGTAAGCAGTATCACGTAGATAAGCATTCGTATCAGTACGCAACGTGTATGAATCGGACAAGTCATATTTACTTTTCTTCACCGACCTCCGTATATCACTGCCAGAAGTTTTCTGAATGATGTTCTTATAATCGAGTACAGCTTCATAAGTGCCATCTACCACATTTCCCAAAAAACGAAACGTTGCATCCACATCATACTGCAACGGAAGAAATTCGTCCGAATCGCCCACATTACCCATCTTCACCAGATTATTGAACCGCACCATCTCATTACGTCCGGAAAAACGCATCTCGCGTACACTCCACACGTTATCACTCACAATCAGATAACCGCCCACCAGCTGAAAGCTTTTGCTTTTTGGCATAAAACGGATTTTATACTGAAGGGCATGCCGTTCCCCCATCACCGTATCAATCCGATAGGTATAATATTTTTTGGCATTGGGTGCTAAAGGAGAGAGTAGTTTGTCATATAATAAGGTAGAAGAATAGATGTTGATGTGAAAATATTCCGGCAGCCGTCCGTCCATTTCCCAAAACTCGGAAGCAGTACCGACACTTGCCTTTACCTTCTGGTCATAGATGTCGGGAGCAGTAAAATGCAAATCGCTATAAGTTTCCATCATATATTCCCGCACCCCTTTCTTGGGCCGGAACATGGAAGGGATGTAGCGGAGAATATGATTCTTCTTACGGATATTCACCCAGCCCTTTATGTAAAGCTCAGCCTTGTAACTTTCAATAATACGTTCATAAAGGGGGGCAAAGAAGATGACTTTCTCCATGATGGAGTCTGCCGAACTCACATGTTTGTCAACCGGATAAGATACACGCTCCGCCCCTGCCTTCTGTACAAAAGAAAACAAGAAGCAAATCCAAATCCATATAAACAACAAACGTTTCAACCGCAATTTCTCCTTATAGAATCGGGACAAATATACGGAAGAATTTGTGTAATGCAAAAACATGTTCCATAAAGAAGCGGGAATGACACTTGTGACACCCTTTATTATAAAACATATGTTACGCGCGCGAGACAATAATACACAAGCACACATAGTTTGTGCGAGATAAATACGAACCTATATTAATTGTTATAAAAAGGGTGCCACAAGTGTCATATACAGAATGATTCGTAATTGTGACACATGAAAATTACTAATCACGACGCACTAAGATTACTAATCGTGATGCGGAAAGATTACTAATCATGGCATGTAACAAACGCAAGCTTTTGGTCGTTTTTCCATAACAAGCAGACTTTTTAGGGGGTCTATTCTCAAAAAACACTAATATTTTCGAGAATACCCCCTAAAAAAGAGGGGGTAGTTCAGAAAAAACATGTATTTTTGCGCCCAACAACCAATAAAAGGAGAGACTTATATGTCAAAAATGCGATTTTTTGCTTTGCAAGAACTTGCCAATCGGCAACCTCTTGAAGTGACCACCCCTTCAAACAAACTGTCCGACTACTACGGCAGCCATGTCTTCGACCGTAAGAAAATGCAGGAATACCTGCCTCGTGAAGCCTACAAAGCCGTGACCGACGCCATCGAAAAAGGCACTCCCATCAACCGCGAAATGGCAGACCTGATTGCCAACGGCATGAAAAGTTGGGCAAAGTCCCTCAACGTCACCCACTACACGCACTGGTTCCAGCCTCTGACGGACGGAACAGCCGAGAAACATGACGGCTTCATCGAATTCGGAGAAGGAACGGAAGTGATTGAACGTTTTTCCGGCAAACTGCTCATCCAGCAGGAACCGGATGCATCCTCTTTCCCCAACGGGGGTATCAGAAACACATTCGAAGCACGAGGATATACTGCTTGGGATGTTTCCTCACCTGCCTTTGTGGTAGATACCACACTTTGCATCCCCACTATCTTCATCTCTTATACCGGCGAAGCGCTCGACTACAAGACTCCATTGCTCAAAGCCTTGGCAGCCGTAGACAAAGCAGCGACAGACGTATGCCAGTTGTTCGACAAGAATATCACACGCGTTTATACCAATTTAGGCTGGGAACAAGAATATTTCCTCGTCGACTCGGCACTGTACAATGCCCGCCCGGACCTTTGTCTGACCGGACGTACCCTGATGGGACACTCCTCGGCCAAAGACCAGCAGCTGGAGGACCACTATTTCGGCTCCATCCCCCCACGTGTCACAGCTTTTATGAAAGAACTGGAAATCGAATGTCACAAACTGGGTATCCCGGTCAAGACCCGCCATAACGAAGTAGCTCCCAACCAGTTTGAGCTGGCGCCTATCTTTGAGAATGCCAACCTTGCCAACGACCACAACCAGCTTGTGATGGATCTGATGAAACGCATCGCACGCAAGCATCACTTCGCCGTACTGCTTCACGAAAAACCCTACAACGGCGTGAACGGCTCCGGCAAGCACAACAACTGGTCGCTTTGCACCGATACGGGTATCAATTTGTTTGCACCGGGCAAGAATCCGAAAGGAAACATGCTGTTCCTTACCTTCCTGGTAAACGTACTGATGATGGTATACAAAAACCAGAACTTGCTGCGCGCCTCCATCATGAGTGCCGGAAACAGCCACCGTCTGGGAGCCAATGAAGCGCCTCCCGCCATTCTGTCCATCTTCCTGGGCAAACAGCTGTCTTCCATCCTCGACGAGATAGCCCGCCAGATAAGCAGCAGCAAGATGACATCGGAAGAAAAGACAACACTGAAATTAGGCATCGGACGTATTCCCGAAATATTACTGGATACCACCGACCGTAACCGTACTTCTCCATTCGCCTTTACCGGCAACCGCTTTGAATTCCGTGCCGCAGGTTCATCTGCCAACTGCGCCGCCGCCATGATTGCCATCAATGCGGCTATGGCCAATCAGTTGAACGAGTTCAAAGTATCCATCGACAAACTGATGGAAGAGGGAGTCGGCAAGGATGAAGCCATCTTCCGCATTATGAAAGAGACCATCATCGCCTCCGAGCCTATCCGCTTTGAGGGTGACGGCTACTCCGAACAATGGAAGCAGGAAGCCGCCCGCCGTGGGCTGACCAACATCTGCCACGTTCCCGAAGCCCTGATGCACTACATGGATAACCAGTCCCGTTCCGTACTCATCGGCGAACGTATCTTCAACGAAACGGAGCTTGCCTGCCGCCTGGAAGTAGAACTGGAGAAATACACCATGAAGGTACAGATAGAAAGCCGTGTGCTGGGCGACCTTGCCATCAACCACATCGTACCGACTGCCGTTATCTACCAAAACCGTCTGCTGGAAAATCTCCGTGGCCTGCGCGAGACCTTCTCTCCCGAAGAATACGAAGTCCTCAGTGCCGACCGGAAAGAGCTTGTACGCGAAATTTCCAAGCGCGTAACAGCCATCAAGGTACAAGTACGCGAAATGACCGAAGCCCGCAAAGTAGCCAACCACATGGATAACTACAAAGACAAGGCCTTCGCTTACGAAGAAACCGTACGCCCTTATCTGGAAAGTATCCGTGACCACATCGACCACCTTGAGATGGAAATTGATGATGAAATCTGGCCGCTTCCGAAGTATAGGGAGTTGCTGTTCACTAAGTAGGCCTCTCCCCTAACCCCTCCCCCGCAGGGAGGGGGATAGAGATACTACGATAAACAATTAAGTTACTACGATTTACGATTTGACGGTTTACGGTTGGAGTTACTCATACAATCATAAACCCACCTGCTAATGAGCAGTTGTTTAACAATACAAACTTCAATCGTAAATCGTCTAATCGTAAATATATAGATTTTCCTTTATCTCCCCCCCTACGACATCTTTTTGTCATATTTGTGCAATATTTAATTTTTTCTTTTTACATTTGTGCTGTATAACACAGTTTTGCAGCAGTTATGGTAAAAGTAAACTTGTCTGATATTAATGTTCCGGAGTTGATTGCAGATATATGGTCTCCCTTGAATGACGAACAACGGGAATTCCTCGCCAACCACTTCACACTCCAGAACTACAAAAAAAACGAAGTCATCCATTGCGAAGGCGAGACACCTACGCATTTGATGTGTCTGCTGAGTGGAAAGGTCAAAATCTATAAAGACGGAGTCGGTGGTAGAAGCCAGATTATCCGTATGATTAAACCTGTCGAATATTTCGGTTACCGCCCTTACTTTGCAAAAACAGACTATGTCACGGCAGCATCTGCATTCGAGCCGTCTCTTGTTTGCCAAATCCCCATGACTGCCTTGATGACTCTGCTCACACAAAACAACGACCTTGCCATGTTCTTCATCAAGCAATTGTCCGTTGACTTGGGCATTGCCGATGAACGCACTGTAAACCTGACGCAGAAACATATCCGCGGAAGACTCGCAGAATCCCTACTATTCCTCAAAGAAAGTTATGGTTTGGAGGAAGACGGCTCCACCTTGAGTATCTATCTCTCGCGTGAAGATCTGGCCAATTTGTCAAACATGACCACTTCCAACGCCATACGTACGTTGTCACAGTTTGCCACAGAACGGTTAATCACCATCGACGGACGTAAAATCAAAATCATAGACGAAGAAAAGCTGAAGAAAATCAGCAAGATAGGATAAGGAATAAGTGACAAGGGATAAGCGATTAGGGGTTAGCATAATAAAAACACATTGTTACCATCCTAACCCCTAATCACTAATCACTAAATCAGTCCTTTCGCAGACAAATATCTTTCCGCTTCAATGGCTGCCTGGCAACCAGTTCCGGCAGCGGTGATGGCTTGACGATAGTGAGGATCAGCAACGTCTCCGGCGGCGAATACGCCCGGCACTTTGGTACGCGGTGTTCCCGGCTCGGTGACGATATAACCTACTTCGTCCGTATCTACATAAGGTTTGAAAATATCTGAGTTGGGTTTATGGCCGATAGCCAAGAAGAAACCGTCAATAGCCACATCATAGCGCTTCTCATCAGGTTCACCCATACGCTGTACCAAATGTACACCTTCCACACCGTTCTCTCCAAACAAGCCTACGGCATTATGTTCGAACAGTACTTCAATCTTGTCATGCTTCATCACACGCTCCTGCATAATCTTGGAAGCGCGAAGATAAGGTTTGCGGACAATCAGATAAACCTTGGCAGCCAGTCCGGCAAGGTAAACAGCTTCCTCGCAGGCAGTATCTCCACCCCCTACAACAGCTACCGTTTTCTTGCGGTAGAAGAAACCGTCACAAGTGGCACAAGCGCTGACACCCATTCCCGCATATTTCTTTTCATCCTCCAGCCCCAGATACTTCGCAGCGGCACCTGTAGCAATAATCAGCGTTTCAGCCTCAATCATCTTTTCGTCATCAATCGTAATCTTGTAAGGTGCTTCAGCAAGATTGGCTGCGGTAGCAACTCCATAACGCAAATCTGCACCAAAACGTTCGGCTTGCTTCCGCAGGTCTTCCATTAATTCCGGACCTCCGATACCTTGGGGATAACCGGGGAAATTCTCCACATCAGTAGTGGTTGTCAACTGGCCACCGGGCTGCAATCCTGCATAAAGTACCGGTGAAAGATTGGCACGGCCTGCATAAATAGCGGCAGTATAGCCGGCAGGACCCGAACCGACAATCAGACATTTTACTTTTTCTGTTTCCATCATTATATTATTTACTATTTGACTATTTACAATTTACTATTTAGCGCATGTCGATGACTTCAGCCGTGGGATAGGCTTTTTTGTCAAAGACAAAGAAACTATCCGGATAGGATTGTCCGGTCTGGTAGTTATTAATAAGGATAGTAGTCATATACTTACTCCCCCGTGGTGCCAAGTCCACTTGATGCAGACGATACGTATCCTTTGTCACAAACAGATAGACACTTTCAGGGTCTCTTCTCTTGTCGGCAGCAGTCATGGTGATGTAATAAACAGACTTGTCTTGCTTACCACCGACACTGCTCAACTTCAATCTGTATCCCTGCTTGTAGAGGGACAACCAAGCATACGGATTAAGAGTCTGCAATTCCTCCTGCGTAGGTTCCGATACATTCACCTCATCTGCCGAAGCCACATAGCTCCACTGCGTATGTCCGTCAAACCAAGTCTTCATTCCCTCGGTCTCAACCACAAACTTCTCACCTTCCAGATAGAGAACTCCCGCATAAGAGCCTTGTTGTTCGTTCACGGTAAACGCCAGCTTCACCCCTCCCGCTTTCCGAAAGGCTTCGGCTGTACGCTCCAATATATTCTTGGCATCCGGTTGTTGTGCCGACATCGGCACAGCAAACAACAGCAATAGCACACCAAGTAAAAGCTTATCAAATTTCATCATTCTATAAATAACCATTCCTTATTGCAAATTGTTTAACCGCATTTCCAGGTCGCTCTCATCTATACAGAACACCTCACGCGCCTTACTACCTTGCGCCGGTCCCACAATCCCCGCTTTCTCCAACTGGTCCATGATGCGGCCGGCACGATTATAACCGATGGCAAACTTACGCTGAATGAGCGATGTGGAACCCTGCTGGTGAATAACAACGAGACGGGCTGCATCCTCGAACAAAGGATCGAGACGTCCCATATCCACATCCCCCAAATCACCTCCTGCATTTTCATCCACATATTCGGGCAGATAGAAAGCAGTGGGGTAACTCTGCTGGCGGGCGATAAACTTCGTAATCTCCGCCACTTCGGGCGTATCGATAAAGGCACACTGCACACGCACCGGGTCAGCTCCCTGCAGGAATAACATATCACCGCGGCCTATCAGCTGGTTGGCTCCCGGACGGTCGAGGATGGTACGCGAATCGACCATTGCCGATACACGGAAGGCGATACGCGCCGGGAAGTTGGCCTTAATCGTACCCGTAATGATGTTTGTTGTCGGTCGCTGTGTAGCGATAATCATATGTATACCCACGGCACGCGCCAACTGGGCGATACGTGCGATGGGCAGTTCCACATCCTTACCGGCTGTCATAATCAAGTCACCGAACTCGTCGATAACGACTACGATATAAGGCATGAACTTATGCCCCTTTTCCGGATTCAGACGACGGTTGATGAACTTCTCGTTATACTCCTTGATATTGCGCACATGGGCAGCTTTCAGCAAGTCATAGCGAGTATCCATCTCCACACAGATGGAGTTCAAAGTCTGCACCACCTTCGTGACGTCCGTAATGATGGCATCTTCCCCGTCGGGTAATTTCGCGAGGAAGTGATGCTCAATTACGGAGTAGATGCTGAATTCTACTTTTTTGGGGTCTACCAGCACAAACTTCAGCTCTGCCGGATGCTTCTTATATAATAAGGAGGTGATGATGGCATTCAACCCCACGGACTTACCCTGACCGGTAGCACCGGCAACGAGCACGTGCGGCATCTTGCACAAATCCACCATAAACACTTCATTCGTAATCGTCTTACCCAGTGCGATGGGCAAGTCGTAAGTAGACTCCTGGAACTTCTTGCTGCCGATAATACTCTGACCGGATACAATCTTCGGATTGGAGTTGGGCACTTCGATACCAATCGTACCCTTTCCCGGAATGGGAGCGATGATACGGATGCCGAGCGCCGAAAGGCTGAGGGCAATATCATCTTCCAGACCGCGTATCTTCGAAATGCGGACGCCCTGCTCGGGAGTGATTTCATACAGCGTCACCGTAGGACCTACCGTCGCCTTAATGGTACTGATTTCTATACCGAAACTACGCAGAGTATTGATAATCTTATCCTTGTTCGCGTTCTGCTCTACCATGTCAATGGTCGGACCATTGTCATCGTAATGCTTCATCAGGTCTATTGTGGGGTAATGATAGTTTTCCAAATCCAGACGGGGATTGTACGGCTCCTTCTCCGTTCCCACATACTCCTCCTCTTCGGCCTTTTCAACCTGGAATGCCGGCTCCTTCTCTACCGGCTGTTCCCGAAAAGGGGGCACCGGCTCCGGTGCAGGAGTCTCAAAAGTCATGGTAACGTCCTCATCCGCAGACTTGGCAGGCTTTATCTTTCCATCACTTCCACCCAAGTCAAGGGTGATTTCATTCAGCGGTTCGTCCTCTTCTTCCTCTATAGCAATCTCCTCCTCCTTTTCAAGAACCTTTTCCGGCTCCGCAGCTTCCGGTGTCGGAGCAGCCGCCTTTTCCTTTGCACCCCAAGAGGTCTTGAACTCTTCCGGCGTTTCACCCTGCACGCTTTCCGCCTTCTCCTTACGCTTCAAGAAGCTGAGACTGAACAATCTGCGCAACCAGATGACAGTCCTTGCACTCAGATAGATGAGGAAGCAGATGGCAGTTACCAACAATAGCAGCCATACTCCCGGCACACCGACTTGAGACACAAGCCAGTTGCTGACATTGTATCCGTGCATACCGCCCAGATAGAGGAAAGAGTCCTTGTACTGGTCTACAAACACAAAACCGAAAAATACCGAGAACCACACCAGCATCAACGAACAGCCGATGAACCACTTCCACAAGCGCACCACACGCACCCGCATCAGCTTCAATCCCGCCACAGCCAGGAACACGAGAATCAAGAAAGACGATACGCCGAAACAATCATTTATCAGATAGCTGGCCAACTGCGCACCGCGGCTACCGGCGTAGTTCTTCACCCCATTATTGGTGGAAATCAGCTCCTGCGCACTGCCTCCGTCAATGATGCTCTGGTCTGCCGCTCCCGTGAAAAAGAACGACGAAAAGGCGAGCAACAAATAAACCGAAAAGATTACCAGTACCAAGCCGATAACGAAATGAACAGTTTCACTTCTAAATAACGCTGCCACTTTCCCAAAAAACGAGAGTGACAGCTCCGTATCTTTAGCTGTTGAATTTTTCTTTGCCATATTTTTTAAATAACTATTGAGAATTGATTGCAAAAATAATAAAAACTATCCTTCTGCCGCGTTGTTTTCATTCTTTAATTTCTCGTCTGCCGATTATAGGTATTCCTAATCTACAACTGTAGTTTTATCGCATGTTTTACTTACATGCTTGCATGAAATGACATAGCGCACTAATTTACAACAGATTGCGCCATGCAAGCAGACCTCATGCAAGCATGCAGGCAGATTTTGCCTACATGACGCAATCCATGCAAGCCCTATACGCATCAACCTACTCTTTTTCCTTCAAAAAATAAATCGGCTGTTTCTGCAACCCTTTGTTCACCAACACATTCTCCTCACAAAGACGACGAATCTGCCGCGTCGCAGTCGTGCGGGTCATGCCGCAAATCGACTGTACAACACTGCGGGTGATGAACTCATTCTTACGTAGATAGTTCACCACTTTTTGCTTCACCTCATCATCCGTCAGCCTCTTTTTCGTGAGATTCCGCAATTTCAGCGGCTTTACCTTCAATACTCCTATCTCACTGCGCAGCGCCTTGTCCGGTCTGAAAGTGATGTTTTTCAACTTTACCTTAGTACTTTTCCGCTTTGTCTCCAGTGTCACCGGTTCCGTGCAGGTCAGCGTAGGAACAAAGTAACCGATGCCGTCCAAATGAACCTGCCTGCCCTCCCCCAGCTCGCGTCCCACAAAATGCGACAAAGCATCGAGTACCGCCAGTACATCCGTCTCGGTCAGCGAGCAGTATTCTTGTATATGCCTGCGCAGCTCATCGGTCGTCGTGGAGCCGTTCAGTTTAATCCGGGGATGCAGGGTCAGTTCTTCCCCTTGTTTATCCTTCGTTTTCGGGTTTTCGTACCAATCAAATAAAATTGCCATATTCTTTCCTCCATTTTTAGATTCATTTCTGTTGCTGTCTGCAGGTTTCGCTCATACAAAGTACCGGCTTTCATTAGGCAGAGCATGGGTCTTCCTTACGCAAAGAAGCGTTCTTCCTTCTGCTGAAAGCTTATCAAAAAAAGATGCGCACAGCTGTGGTTTACCTTCTTCATATTTGTGATACACCTTCTTCACAACTATGAGAAAGACATTCCACGACTGTGCGCAACTACAAACTACAGAGGCAAAGATAATGAAAAGCAGGGGGCTTGGCAAAGGAATGCTAATCTTTTTCAGATTGAAGCATGTAATAATGCGGTAATAATAGCGCTATTTGCCCAGTTCCATAATTGCAATAATTAATCTTCATCATCATCGTCATAATCTTCATCGTAGTCATCATCGTCACCATCCCATCTACACCCACAAGCATCACAAGCATAATCATTAATACCACTTGAATCAGGATAGACCAAATGCGAGCCACACTCAGGGCAACGCAACTTGTTGTTATCATCATCGTCATCCGCAATTTCATCACATGGCCATTCTCTTCCACAATCCGGACAAACATAATTCACGCCATCGAAATAGGCATTCTCATTCAAACAAAAAATACATTCCATAACTATCTTATTTTTAATTATTACTTTTATTCATTATTCTTTTTGCATATAAGCAGCATTTAATCAGCACAACTCCCACCAGCATAGAACAGACAATGCCAATTGCAATGAAAAGAGGACTTCTATCAGCGGAAGCAATGCCGTTTTTTGCCAACACCAAAAGTCCCGTCTGAAAACAAACGGCCGACAACAAGCAGAACAGCAGCACATTGCGTTTCCAATGTTTTGGCATCGGTTCATTTTTTTCTACCTCTTCTACCATTTCCTTCATTGCTTCTTCAATCCATATCTTCATCTTCATTGTCTTGAGGATTTATTTCATATTTGGGGTCTAAATCATATCTGTACGCAAGCAAAAAATCGGCCTTTTTATCTTTGGGTTTACAAAGAGAATACAATATGGCCCCTACTACCAATGGGGCAGCCGCAACAACTGCAATCCCTGCCAGCATACCACCTCCTATTATACCGCCAATTGCAGCCAATCCGGAGGTTATTCCTGCTGCCGACAACCCAGCAACAACACCTGAAGCCGAAATCAAGCTTATCATTCCTGCCACCGTACAAGCAGATCCTCCACTTGCCATTATTTTGGCAACCAAATCATCTTTGTCTTTTCTAGTCATCTTTTTGTAAGCATCAAAATCTTTGCCTAATACAACGGTGAACATGATACAGAATTCTGCATAGCACACGTCAGTGGGATAGCTCTTGCCCTCGGCCAAACGTGTAATTGCGTACTTCGACATTGTCATAGCCACTGCAAGTTCATCAATAGAAATAGAAGAATTACTCATGAATGAATGCAAAAACGGAGCGAAACCGACTCCTTTTGGAAATTCTTGATTTTCCATAATCTTTTTTTTAAAAGTTTATATTATGGCGCCCTCTGCCTATAAAAACAAAAAGCAACCGTTAGCATTAACGATTGCAAAAATATGGGGGAAGAATCAAGCACGAAATAGACGTCTACGAAAAAGGCAATCAACCTCTTTATCCATTCCTCATGTTCTTTTTAAATTCTTCCCATTGCCAGTCAGGAAAGTTCAATGTATCATTTACGATTCTCCACGCGTCCTTTGGCAGGTCTAATAGAGTTTGCAATATTTTCCATGTATTTATTATTATAGATGTAGCATCGCCCTTTGTACACACCTTTCTTAGTGTTGCCCCGAAAGATCTGCCGTTCATTGTCATCAGAATCTTGTTGATATGCGTGTAAGGAGGTGAAACAGCCACTATTCTATTATTTTCTTTACCACACTTAGAAGTATCTAATGTTTTCAAATAAAATTGCATATACCCCAGAAGAAGTATAATCACATAGACAAATTGTTTATTAGTTTTCTTCTGGAAATCTCGCTCTTTCACATCTCCGTTTCCTACTATCCGCCACGCTGCCTCATAGTGTTTTTCTTTTGTTAAGTATCCACTTTCAGTGGCCTTTTCCAGCAGCTTCTCAAACAATTTTTTATTTGTCTTCCCCTTTCCCTTTTTCGACATTCGGCCTATCTTTTCAAGCAGTTCCTGATATGCCTCTTTTGTAAAGTTAACATCAGCAGAGAAACGTATCTTATCCTCTTTTTGAGACTCTTTCCGGGAGTCAGAACGTTTTCTCAGAGCCTCAACATCTTCATTTTCAAGATACCCCTCATATACACTTCTTATAAGACGAACCGCCCTTGCACCCACCTCCACAATATCCTCATCTTCATGAAGAGTAATCCAAAAGGGCCAATAAGTATGGTTGTTCGCATTATTTGTAGGCTTAAAGCGGTGAGTGAAAAATTTCCCCGGAAATGTATTTTCAAGAACAGCAGTAACATAATAACGAATATCTTCCCATTCTTCATTGAACATGGCCATCCCATCTTTATCATTCTCATCAAGAATCAGTCCCTTACACCCATAATAAATACCGACAACCGGTTCATACACATCATATTCTATCAGAAATTCATACCCTCTGCATCCATCCTTACTATACAATGTCTCCAGCTTATACATCATGTGATGCGGAGCCTTGTTTCCATGAAAAGAAGCATCCGCTTTAAAATCCTCCACTTCATCCAACAACCTCATCTTCTTTTTATAAAACTCTGAAGCTATGCCATTTAGTTCTTCCCAATGCTTCCGGTTCCTCTCTCTGATTTTATCTTTCTCCATCTCAGAGACAGCCTCCTGACAGTTCACATCACATTCGGCCCCATCAAAATCAATGCTAACACTGGAAAAATATTCAAGGGCTGCCTGCACTTCTTTCTTTTTAGCATAGACCTGCCTCGCTATAAAGATGCAAGCCTCCCGCGTAAGGTGATAGTTTTCCACGCTCCTACATGCACCAGAGCCTACCCCAACCATTTCAACCATCAGGTTAAAATGGTCATCCACATTTATGCCATCCGCTTCGGCGGACTTCATGGCCTTTGCCAATGGAACGGAAAATTTCTGGTACGTACTATACCCCAAAGCAGCGCACAATTCCCTCGAAGTCCAGTATGACCGTCCTTGCCCATCAAACTTCCTTATTTTCTCAAAAGGTGATTTATCACTGATTTTCAATTCTTTATTCATAAAGACAGAAACAAATTACATGATATAAAAATCCTCATCTATAATGACGAACACTCAACAACACTAATATCAAGCATGAAGATAGCAATAAAAAAACATCCCGTCACATAATTGGAAACATTTTGTATACAGAGAGACGGGAGCAATGCCCTATATTTGCAACCGGTCAATCAATCACCGGCCATGAAAAACAGGTAGTTTATGAGAAATCTCATTGTATTATGCTTATTGGCATGTCTGGCATCATGTACAGACAAAAAAGAATTCCAGACAATAAGAGAACGAATCGATTTATCAGGAAATTGGAACAGTTCATTAGGGAACTGCACATTGCCCGGTACGACGGATGAAAACAAGTTGGGAGACGGCAGGCATCCCACCAATGTAACCTCCCAGTTGACACGGACTTATCCCTACTCCGGCATCGTAGAATATGAAAAAGATGTTGAAATTCCCGTACAGATGGAAGGGAAACGCCTGATACTCTTCATGGAACGTACAAAGCCCAGTACTCTCTGGATAGACGGGGACAGCGTCGGCACGTTGGGACATATCTATGCACCTCACTGCTATAGCCTGCCGGCCTTGGCACCCGGCAGCCACCATATAAAGATACGCATTGACAATTCCCCCAGCTCCGTACCAGCCGAAATCCAAAGCTCGCATGCCTGGACCGACGGCACACAAACCAACTGGAACGGCATTCTGGGCGATTTCTACATCGAAGCGACCCCACACACCTATCTCGAGCAGGTACAAGTCTACCCGTCTGTAAAGGAGAAAAAGGCCCGCATCCATGTAAACATATACAGCGATTCGGAGCAATCGGGCGTAGTGACCCTTTCTGCCAAGACGTGGAACACCCAACAAGAACACCTGTTACTGGACATGGAAAAACAAGTCGGCTTAAGCAAAGGTGAAAATAAGATAGAACTGACGCTCGACATGGGCAACCGGATGCAGACATGGAGCGAATTCCACCCCACACTTTATGCACTGAACGTGACCCTTGCCACAAACGAGGGTAAAGACAATATAATAACAGATTTCGGTATGCGCGACTTTGCCACCGAAGGTACTCAGTTCACCATAAACGGCTTCAAGACCTTCTTGCGCGGCAAACACGACGCTTGCGTATTCCCACTTACCGGATATGCGCCGATGGATGTAAAGTCCTGGCGAAAAGTTTTTCAGACAGCCAAGAGTTATGGCATCAACTACTACCGTTGCCATTCCTACACCCCGCCCCGCGCCGCTTTTGCCGCTGCCGACATCGAGGGTATCTATTTCCAGGCCGAGTTGCCTTTATGGGGAAGCATTTCACCGGACAACCATCGCCTGAATGACTTCTTGCTGAACGAAGCCTATATGCCCCTCGACTACATGGGCAATCACCCCTCATTCACCATGTTGGGACTGGGCAACGAGTTGGGTGGCGACGTTGACCTGATGCGCAATTGGCTGGACGGATTCAGAAAACATGACAACCGCCATCTCTATTCGCTCGGTTCCAACAACTTCCTGGGTTGGGGAGGTGCCATAGACGGTGAAGATTATCTGACAACCTGCCGGGTAGGAGGAGGCGAAGGCTATACAACGCACGTACGCAGTTCGTTTGCCTTTGTCGATGCCGAAAAGGGAGGTATCTTGAACAACACCCGTCCCAATACCCGTGCGGATTATACTGCTGCCATAGCGAAATCTCCCCGACCGGTCATCAGTCACGAAACCGGACAGTTCCAAATTTATCCCGACTACAAGGAGTTGGAGAAATACACCGGCGTATTGCATCCATATAACTTGGAGATATTCCGTGACCGGCTCAATGAAAATGGACTGCAGAACCAGATTGACGCATTCCATCAGGCCACCGGCCGGTTTGCCGTCGAATGCTACAAGGCTGATATTGAATACGGCCTGCGCACTGCCGGTTTAGGTGGATTCCAGATGCTCGACCTTCAAGACTTTCCCGGACAAGGCTCGGCACTGGTAGGCATTCTGGATGCTTTCATGGACAGCAAAGGCATTGTCACTCCCGAAACATTCCGCGGCTTTTGTGCTCCGGTGGTACCGCTGGCGCTTATGGACACCTACTGTTACAGCAACAAAGAAGAGCTGAACATAGGACTCGCCCTGACAAATTACGAAGAGCAACCATGGTCTGATGCATTATGCTGGCGTCTGGAAAGCCTGAGTGACAGCGTAACTTTTGTTCGCGAAGGCAAAGTCCCCGCCCATGTAGAGCAAGGAAAAGTAATGCAGGTGGGCGAGTTGAAAAGCACCCTTACCGAAATAGACAAGCCTGCCCAATTGCGACTGACACTGACCACCGGGAATTATCATAACTATTATAACTTATGGGTATACCCCGACCGGACACCGGAAAGCGAAGCGGACATCTTCATCTGTCAGTCCTTGGATGACGAGGCGCGAAAGAGACTGAGCCAAGGAGGGAAGATACTGCTTATACCCGACCACAAAGCCATTGAAGAACAGAGTGTAGGTGGACTTTTTACTCCTGACTACTGGAACTATGCCATGTTCAAAAGCATTTCGGAAAACGCCGGCCGCGAAGTTTCGCCGGGCACCCTCTCCTTGCTGATGGACGAGAAACATCCCTTGTTCCGGCAGTTCCCCACCGAGTGCCATAGCAACTGGCAATGGTGGAGCATCGTACGCCATGCCCGCCCCTTTATTCTGAACGCTACACGCCACGAATACAAGCCGCTTATCCAAGTAGTAGACAATGTGGAACGGAACCACAAGTTAGGCTTGCTGTTCGAATTTGCCGTAGACAACGGTAAGGTATTGGTTTGTATGAGCAACCTCGAAGCAATTCGCCACACTCCGGAAGGAGGTCAGCTGCGCAATGCCATTTTAAGCTATATGAAGTCGGCTGAGTTCTCTCCCACCGAGACGCTGACCTCACAGCAGTTGCAGCACATATTAACAACCGAGGTGAGGAAGCAAGACATTGTCGGCGTGAAAAACCAGTCGGATTACGACGTACAGCCGGAATAAATATGAGAAGTTTCATCATAATTCCACTTTTCCTCGGCTGTCCCGTCATTTTTCAGTAGCTTTGCGGACTTTAATACAGCAAGCACCCCATGAAACTTACCCTTATACGCACCGCTCGTGAAACCGGCAAAGAGACATTCAGCACATGGCCCAGCGACACCTTGATGGAGAAGATGAAAACCGAGAACAAAGCCGGACACATATCCGCCTTGCGCAGCCTCATTCCCCACATCACCGGAAGCAACGGACACTACCCCTGCATAGACAAACTGCCACGCATCTGCCCTGCCGCAGAATATGCCCGCAGCAAAGAGGGGGAAAGATACCTGAAAACCTACAACGGACTGGTACAGATTGAAGTCAACCACCTGGCCAATGCCGTGGAAGTGGAGCAAGTAAAGCGCCAGGCGGCCCTGCTGCCACAAACTTTTGCCGCCTTTTGCGGAAGCAGCGGACGAAGCGTAAAAATATGGGTACTGTTTGCCACCCCCGACGGTTCGCGCCCCAGGCAGGAAGAAAAAATCAGGCTGTTTCATACCGCTGCCTACCGGCTCGCCGTAAACTGTTATCAGCCCCTGCTCCCCTACCCCGTCACACTGAAAGAACCTGCCGTGGAGCAAAGCTGCCGCATGACGCTCGATGACCGTCCCTATTACAATCCGTCTGCCGTCCCTTTCTGTCTGGAACAGCCTTTGTCCGTGCCCGACGAGCCCACCTTCGGCCAACGGAAACAGACCGAAGCAAACCCGCTGATGCGCATTGCCCCCGGCTATCCGGCCTCCCAAACCTTCTCCATCCTCTTCGAAGCCGCCCTGAACCGTACCTTCGAAGAGCTGGAAAACTGGAAACGGGGCGATGACCTTCGCCCCCTGCTCTACCTGCTTGCCAGGCATTGCTACAAAGCCGGCATTCCCGAAGAAGAGGCAGTACGTCAAGTCATGATGCACTACTACCGCGAAGCGGATGAACAACTGGTGCGCATGACCCTGCACAACCTCTACCGCGAATGCAAAGGCTTCGGCACCCGTAGCAGCATGACCCGCGACCAAATCACCGCCTTCCGCCTGGAAGAATTCATGAACAGACGCTATGAGTTCCGCTGGAACACCGTGCTGGGAGAATTGGAATTCCGCCAACGGGACTCCATACACTTCCATTTCCGCCCTGCCGACCAGCGGGTAAGAAGCAGTATCGGACAGAATGCCCTGAAAGAAGGAATCAGCGTATGGGACAGAGATGTGGCACGCTACCTCAACTCGGACGCCATTCCCTTGTACAACCCCATCGAAGAATATCTGAACAGCACCGGACATTGGGACGGCAAGGACCGTATCCGCGCATTGGCCGACCTCGTCCCCTGCAACAATCCGTACTGGCGGGAACTCTTCTACCGCTGGTTTCTCAGCATGACGGCGCACTGGCAAAACATCGACCGTCAGCATGGAAACAACACGTCTCCCCTACTGGTCGGAGCCCAAGGCTATCGTAAAAGTACCTTCTGCCGCATCCTGCTGCCACCCGAACTGCGCTTCGGATATACCGACAGTATCGACTTCAAAAGCAAGCAGGACGCAGAGCGGAGCCTCGGCCGCTTTTTCCTGATAAACATCGACGAATTCGACCAAATCAGCGTCAATCAGCAAGGTTTTCTAAAGCATCTGCTGCAGAAACCCGTGGCAAACCTGCGCAAGCCTTACGGCACCGCCATCCAGGAAATAAGACGCTACGCCTCCTTTATAGCCACCAGCAACCAGAAAGACCTGCTGACAGACCCCAGCGGCAGCCGCCGTTTCATCTGCATCGAAGTCACCGGCCCCATCCATACCAATGTCACCATCAACTACCGGCAACTCTACGCACAAGCCATGGATGCCATAGCCAAAGGTGAACGCTACTGGCTGGACGATTCCGACGAAGCCATCTTGAAACAGACCAACCGGGAGTTTGAACAGCCCACACCGTTGGAACAGCTCTTCCTCTGCCACTTCCATCCCGCCGAAAATGAAGAGGAAGGAGACTGGATGACCCCTATGGAGATTCTCTCCTTCTTGCAAACCAAGACCAAAGACCGGCTGTCCATCAATAAAGTGGCTCTGTTCGGACGTGCACTCCACAAACTGGGCATCAGCAGCCGCCGGAAGACAAGAGGAACAGAATATCATGTAGTGAAAAAAGAATAATCCTGCCAATTAATTTGCTTCTACTTTCGGTTTGCGCTATCTTTGCGTTTCAAATCAAGAAGATATGAAAAAAGAAAGTCAAGTGATATTCGACCGGAATGCCGTAGAGTTTGTGACCGTAGCCGCCGAGTTTTGCAAGTTTCTGGAACAAGCGGAAGGGGTGAAACGTTCCGCGTTCGTCGATACCTCCTTAAAAATACTTCCGCTGCTCTACCTGAAGGCCTCCATGCTGCCCGAGTGCGAAACCATAGGAGACGAGGCGCCGGAAACATTCGTCACCGAAGAGACCTATGAGGTACTCCGCATGAACCTCGCCAATATCCTGGCCGAGAAAGACGACTACCTGGACGTATTCGTATCCGACATGAAGTATAGTGACCAGCCCATCACCAGGAACATTTCCGAAGACTTGGCCGACATATACCAGGACATCAAGGACTTTATCTTCGTATTCCAGCTGGGTTTCAACGAGACGATGAACGATTCGCTTGCCATCTGCCAGGAAAACTTCCGCCTCCATTGGGGACAAAAGCTTGTCAACACCCTGCGTGCCCTGCACGAGGTGAAGTATGCGCAAGGCGAGGATGAAGAGGAGGAAACCGCAGACTTTGAATATTAAATTATGGTTATCAAAAGAACAATAGATAAAGAAACAGTGAAAGACCTGCCCAAAGCCGCCTTTCCGGGACAGATACATGTCGTACAGACACCGTGGGAAGCGGAGAAGGCAGTCGCCTATCTGAAGTCCTGCCCGTTGCTGGGCATAGACAGCGAAACCCGTCCATCGTTCACAAAAGGACAGATACACAAGGTGGCCCTGCTGCAGATTTCCTCAGAGGAACATTGCTTTCTGTTCCGCCTCAACCTGACGGGACTGACTCTGCCGGTTATCACATTGCTGGAAAACCCAAGTGTAACGAAAGTAGGCCTTTCCTTGCGGGATGACTTCATGATGCTGCACAAGCGTGCTCCTTTCGAACAACATGCGTGCATTGAATTGCAGGAATACGTCCGCGCTTTCGGCATCCAGGATAAAAGCCTGCAAAAGATATATGCCATCCTCTTCGGGGAAAAGATTTCGAAAAGCCAGCGCCTTTCCAACTGGGAAGCCGAAACCTTGACCGAACCGCAGAAACTGTATGCCGCCACCGATGCCTGGGCATGCCTCAACATCTACAACAAGCTGCAAGAACTGAAACGGACAGGAGATTTTGAGATAGAAGCCAATAATAATGTGGTAATGTAATGCACATTATCACATTACCACATTAATCACATTATATATATGTACAAAGTATACCTTAAACCCAATAAAGAGGAGTCATTAAAGCGTTTTCACCCGTGGGTGTTTTCCGGCGCCATCGCACATTTCGACGGAGAGCCCGAAGAAGGGGAAGTAGTTGAAATCTATACATCCAAAAAGGAATTCATAGCCAAAGGGCATTTTCAGATTGGCAGTATCGCCGTACGCGTACTGACCTTCCGCCAAGACGAAGAAATCAATGCGGACTTCTGGAAACGCAAACTCAGCATAGCATACGACATGCGCCGCAGTATCGGCATAGCCGGAAACCCGACAAACAACACCTATCGCCTGGTGCACGGGGAGGGAGACAACCTGCCGGGGCTTGTTATCGACATTTATGCCCGCACCGCAGTGATGCAGGCACATTCTGCCGGCATGCACCTCGACCGCATGGCCATTGCCGATGCCCTTACCGAAGTGATGGGCAACCAGATTGACAATATCTATTACAAATCGGAGACGACCCTTCCCTTCAAGGCCGACCTCTATCCGGAGAATGGTTTCTTGAAAGGCGGTAGCACGGACAATGTAGCCATGGAGTACGGCCTGAAGTTCCACATCGACTGGCTGAAAGGCCAAAAGACCGGTTTCTTCGTAGACCAACGCGAGAACCGTTCGCTACTGGAACGTTATGCCAAAGGCCGCAGCGTACTGAATATGTTCTGCTATACCGGCGGCTTCTCCGTATATGCTATGCGTGGAGACGCCAAACTGGTGCATTCCGTGGACAGCTCCGCCAAAGCCATCGACTTGACCAACAAGAACATCGAACTGAACTTCCCGGGTGACACCCGCCATGCCGCCTATGCAGAAGATGCCTTCAAATACCTTGACCGCATGGGCGACCAATACGACCTGATAGTTCTTGACCCTCCTGCTTTTGCCAAGCACCGCGATGCTCTGCGCAATGCCCTGCAAGGCTACCGCAAACTCAATGTCAAGGCTTTCGAAAAAATCAAGCCCGGAGGTATTCTTTTCACTTTCTCGTGCTCGCAAGCCGTCAGCAAAGAAAACTTCCGCACCGCCGTGTTCACAGCCGCTGCCATGTCCGGCCGCAGCGTACGCATCCTGCACCAACTGACGCAACCTGCCGACCACCCGGTCAGCATCTATCATCCGGAAGGGGAATACCTGAAAGGACTGGTTCTATATGTAGAATAAAGGAAAAAGCAGGCTTTGTTAGCCCGCTTTTCTTAAATAGAGTTAATAAAAAGCAGAAATACGCCAAAACAGCATGTTATATAACATAAACCGTGTATATTTGCACTGTGTTTTTCATGGTATTAGATTTAAGGTTAATAAAGATTGGGTGTCTGGGATAGATACCCTTCTTTTTTTATAATACATTCCTTCCCAAAACCCATCCCTCATTAATCTCTTTCGTTGAAGAAAAAGCCGTACAGAACTTGTTTTTCTCCTAGTCTCATTGTACATTTGCATCTATTACATAATTCAAAACATAAAAAGCTAATATTATGAGCATCAAATTCCGACTCACTGCCATGCAATTCCTGCAATTCTTCGTTTGGGGAGCATGGCTGATTTCATTAGGTGGTTACATGGGCGGTACGTTACATTTTGAAGGCGGACAAATCGGAGCAATCTTTGCAACCATGGGTATAGCCTCACTGATAATGCCCGGACTGACCGGTATCATCGCTGACAAATGGATAAACGCCGAACGCCTTTACGGCATACTTCACCTCATCGGTGCCGGTGCTCTGATTTATGCTTCCACTGCCACTACGTACACCCACATGTACTGGGCCATGCTGCTCAACATGCTTGTTTACATGCCCACGCTATCCCTGGCCAACACCGTGTCCTACAATGCGCTGGAAAGATATAAAATGGATTTGGTGAAAGACTTCCCCCCCATCCGTGTATGGGGAACGGTAGGCTTTATCTGTGCCATGTGGGCTGTGGACCTCACCGGGTTCAAGGCAAGTTCGGCACAGCTCTATGTGGCAGCCATATCGGCAGCCATGCTGGGACTTTATGCTTTCACTTTGCCAGCCTGCCCCCCCATGCGCAGCGAAGGAAAAACGATGCTCTCCGCTTTCGGACTGGACGCACTGGTGCTGTTCAAGCGCAAGAAGATGGCTATCTTCTTCTTGTTCTCCATGCTGCTGGGAGCCGCCCTTCAAATAACAAACACATACGGCGACCTTTTCCTGGGTTCGTTTGCTTCCATACCCGAATATGCAGATTCGTTCGGTGTAAAACACTCCGTCATCCTGCTCTCCATCTCGCAAATGAGTGAGACGCTGTTTATCCTTGCCATCCCCTTCTTCCTGAAACATTTCGGAATCAAGCGTGTTATGTTAATAAGTATGTTTGCATGGGTATTCCGTTTCGGGCTCTTTGCCCTCGGAGACCCGGGAAGCGGACTCTGGATGCTCATTCTCTCGATGATTGTCTACGGCATGGCATTTGACTTTTTCAATGTATCGGGCTCGCTGTTTACAGAAATGGAGGCACATCCCAGTATCCGTGCCAGCGCACAAGGCTTGTTCTTCATGATGACGAACGGTGTGGGAGCCATCATCGGAGGTTATGCCAGCGGAGCCGTGGTGGATGCCTTCTCGGTATATGCCGAAGGCGGAGGACTGGTAAGCCGCGACTGGACACCGGTATGGCTTATCTTTGCAGGATATGCTTTAGTCATTGGTCTGCTATTTGGAATGGTGTTCCGCTATAAACATAATCCGGAAAAAATAGAGAAAAACTGATTGAGAGTCAGGTTGATTTAATAGGTATGAATAAGAAAAAGATAGAACTACAAGTACTAAACATTTCCAACAGCCAGGCGCAAGCGGGTGCCTATGCCCTGGTACTGGGTGAAGTGGGTGGCAAACGCCAGCTTCCGATTATTATAGGTGCCACCGAAGCACAAGCTATGGTCATCGAGATGAAAGGTATTGTACCGCCCCGTCCGCTGACCCATAACCTATTTGCTTCCGTTCTTGAGGTGCTGGGTGTAAAACTGATGCGTATTCTTATCTATAAAGTAGACAACGGAGTATTCTACTCCTACCTTTACATGAAAGCCGAAGAGACTATTCTCCGGATTGATGCCCGTACCAGCGATGCCGTCGCCCTGGCATTGCGCATGAATGCTCCTATCTTTGTCTACGAAGAGATTCTCGAAACAGAATGTCTGAAAACCGGCGAAAGCACCACCGACCCTATGGGAGGCAGCGAGCCGGACAAAGACGAACTGTTGCAGGAAGACACAATAGGCATATTGAAAACAGCCCTGCAGAAAGCAATCGAAGAAGAGGATTACGAACGAGCCGCACAGATAAGAGACCAAATCAACCAACTCAAAAACAATTTGTAACATGCACGTATTCTATACTCCCGACATACAGACCCACGCAGAACTGCCCGAAGAGGAAGCAGCACATGCCGTACGGGTCTTACGCCTGCAAGCAGGCGACGAGGTTATGCTGACAGACGGAAAGGGCTGCTTCTATCGCGCCGAAATCAGTACGGCTACCAACAAACGCTGCCTGGTGAATATTCTGGAAACCCTTCCGCAAGCCCCCTTGTGGAAAGGTCATCTGCACATTGCCATGGCACCTACCAAGAACATGGACCGTACAGAGTGGTTTGCCGAGAAAGCGACGGAAATAGGGTTTGATGAACTGACATTCCTGAACTGCCGTTTCTCGGAACGGAAAGTCATCAAGACGGAGCGCATCTCCAAAATTCTGGTTTCTGCCATCAAGCAGTCGCTCAAGGCACGCCTGCCCCAACTGAATGAAATGACAGACTTCAACAAGTTCATCACACAGCCTTTTCCGGGTCAGAAATTCATCGCCCACTGTTATGAAGGCGAAAAACCGCTTTTGAAGGATATGGTACATCCCGGAGAGGACGCTCTCGTACTAATCGGTCCTGAAGGAGACTTCAGCGAAGAGGAAGTCCGGAAGGCGACGGAAAACGATTTTATCCCCATCAGCTTGGGAAAATCAAGGTTGCGTACAGAGACGGCGGCACTGGTTGCCTGCCACATCCTCAATTTACAGAATCAATGATACTCACTAAAACAAAAACTATATGAAAAAGAACCTATTCTTCCACTTCTCAGTACTGGCAATGCTCATCGTGCTGATAAGCGCTTGTTCGTCCAAAAAGCCAGAATACACCAACGTTATTCCTTCCGATGCCTCGCAAGTCATCGCTGTCAATTTAAAATCATTGGCAGACAAGGCCGGTACCAAAGATAAAGAGACTAAAGAAGCACTGCAAAAGCTGACAGATGCCTTGAAAAGCGATATGAATGCAGCTACTTTCCAACAATTGGAGGCTGTACTGAAAGACCCTGCCAAATCGGGAGTGGACGTCAATGCGCCGATTTATGTCTTCAACGCTCCCTCGTTCCCCTACACCACCATGGTAGCCAAGGTTCAAAGTGAGGATGATTTGCTGAAGCTTCTGGAAGTTACGGAGAAAGAACAGATAATCAGCCATGTGGCAGAAGCGGACGGTTACAGTTTTGCACAAATCAACAAGCGGGCATTGCTCGCTTTCACTCCTACCACGCTTATGATGGTGAACTACACCGGCACATCGCAACTGGAAAAAGTCAAAGAAGGAATTCCCGCCTTGCTGAAACAGACCGGAGAAAACAGCATCAACAGTAACACCGCTTTCAAGAAAATGCAAAAGCAGGATGGAGACATCAATATGCTCATCTCTCCTTCCAGCCTGCTGAGTGCATACGCCAATCCGCTGAATTACGGAATATCCCACAATATCGACCTGAAAGACTTGAAGATGCTGGGAAGTCTCTCCTTCGAAAAAGGGAAAATAGAACTGAAAGTAGAGAGCTATACCGAGAACACAGAATTGAAAGCACTTTTCGAAAAGCAAATCAAAAGTACTTGTCCCATCGAAAACACGTTCTTGAAGTATTTCCCAAAATCTACCCTGGCGCTATTCAGCATAGGTATCAATGGAGAAGAGTTCTACAATGTGCTGCAAGAGAATGAGCAGTTCCGCAACGATTTCTCCATTACCAAAGCCGCTGAAGTAAAAGACTTGTTCAGTGCTTTCCACAACGACCTGACCATAGGCCTTATCAATGTAACCATGAACAGCAATCCTTCTTTCCTGGCCTATGCCAGCGTAAAGAACGACGCTCCCTTGAAAGCTCTTTATGAGAAAAAGTCCGAACTGGGACTGAAACGCGGCGAAGACATCGTGAAATTGAATGAGAATGAATATGTCTATAAATCACGCGCTATCAACATATTCTTCGGCATACGAGACAAACAGATGTACGCCACCAATGACGAACTGCTGTATAAGAATGCATGCAAGACCGCTGACCCGTCTGCCAAAGAGACGGACTTCGCTTCCAGTCTGAAAGGCAAGCGCACAGCCTTTGTCATCAATGCGGAAGCCGTACTTGACCTGCCCGTTGTAAAAATGCTAGCTGGATTTGGCGGACAAGAGTATAGCACCTATTACTCGCTGCTCGGCAATATCTCGTATCTGGAAGCTGTCGGCAACGAGGACAAGGCAACCGTCACCCTGCAGCTGAAGAACAAGAATGTTAATGCACTGAAACAGATTGTGGACTTTATCAAGCAGTTTGCAGGAATGTAATTTAAGGATTAAGGATTAGAGATTAAGGATTAATACCACTCATGAATAGGATTCACCTACGGCAAACACTACCTCAAGTGTTTGCCGACCGTGATGCCATTACCTCAGACGTATGGCATCGGGACATTACGTTCCACAAAGGGAAACGTTATCTCATAGAAGCCGCTTCGGGCACCGGAAAATCATCGCTTTGCAGCTATGTTTACGGCTACCGCAACGATTATCAGGGAATCATCAACTTTGATGAGCGCAATATCCGTTCACTCTCCGTCAATGACTGGACAGATATACGCAAACACTCCCTCAGCATTCTTTTTCAGGAGTTGCGTATCTTTCCCGAACTTACCGCCATCGAAAACATACAACTGAAGAACCGGCTTACCAATTTCAAAAAAAGGAAAGAAGTCCTTACCCTATTCGAGGCAATCGGCATTGCCGACAAGGTAAACGAGAAAGCCGGGAAGCTATCTTTCGGCCAGCAACAAAGAGTCGCCTTTATCCGCAGCCTCTGCCAGCCTTTCGACTTCATCTTCCTGGACGAACCCGTCAGCCATCTGGATGACGAGAACGGAACAATCATGGGCAGGCTGCTGACAGAAGAAGCCAGCCGCCAAGGAGCGGGAATCATAGTGACTTCCATCGGCAAACATCTGGAATTGGATTATGATGAAATTTATCAATTATAAATGTGGCTAATATGAACCGACTTGTTTGGAAACTTCTCCGCCAGCACATCTGTGTCGGACAGTTGGCAGGCTTTTTCCTCGCCAATCTCTTCGGCATGATGATTGTATTGCTGAGCGTACAATTCTATCGTGATGTCCTTCCCGTTTTTACGGAAGGGGACAGTTTCATGAAGAAGGATTATATCATTGCTACCAAGAAAATCAGTACTTTGGGCAGCTTTGCCGGGAAAAGCAATACCTTCTCCAAAGATGAGATAAAAGACCTGAAAGCCCAACCTTTCACCAAAGGGGTAGGCGCGTTCACTCCTTCCTTGTTCAAAGTCTCTGCCGGACTCGGTATGCAGGAAGCCGGTATCCGCTTGTCGACAGAGATGTTTTTCGAGTCTGTACCCGACGAATATGTGGATGTCAGTCTGGACAAATGGCATTTTGATGAAGATACCCGGATAATTCCCATCATCGTTCCGCGCAATTATCTGAACCTCTATAACTTTGGCTTTGCACAAAGCCGGAATCTGCCGAAACTCTCCGAAGGTTTGATGAGTCTGGTACAGATGGATATCATGATGCGGGGCAACGGACGTGTGGAACAATATAAAGGCAACATTGTAGGATTCTCCAACCGGCTGAATACCATTCTCGTTCCCCAATCCTTCATGGACTGGGCCAACAAGAATTTTGCACCGGAGAAAGAAGCTGAACCGTCCCGACTTATTGTGGAAGTGAAGAATCCTACCGACACAGCCATCACCGACTATTTCCAGCAAAAGAATTACGAAACCGAAGGCAACAATCTGGATGCCGGAAAGACAACTTATTTCCTGCGCCTCATTACAGCTATTGTCATGGGAGTAGGACTGTTCATCAGCATTCTGTCATTCTACATCCTGATGCTGAGCATCTTCCTGCTTCTCCAGAAGAATACGGTAAAACTGGAAAACCTGCTGTTGATAGGATATAGCCCGACGCGGGTAGCCACGCCTTATTATATACTGACAGTAGGGCTGAATGTACTGGTACTGCTACTCGCCATCGGCTGCGTGGCATGGGTACGCAGTTACTATATAGAAGTAGTCCAAAACCTCTTCCCGCAACTGGAGAGCGGTTCACTGCTTCCATGCATATTGACCGGTTGCCTATTATTTTTTGCTGTATCACTGCTGAATATTTTGGCAATAGGCAAAAAAATTATCAGTATCTGGAAAGGGGGAAAATAAAGATGGGAAAAATCCATCCAACAGATATAAAGTTCATGGTAGTGTTGGTATTATGTCTCAGCATGGCATTTCCCATCTCTGCCAATGACTTTCTATTCACTTCCATTGACACCTCGCACGGTCTGAGTGATAACCAGATACGCTATATCCTCCAACTTCCGGACGGAAGAATGGTATTTACCACCACCCAGAACGTCAATCTGTATGATGGAGCCAACTTCACCTCTCTGCAGCCTACCCCCGAATATATATATCCGCTGAAACAATACAAGGGCTTCTACCATGTCTATCTGAGCGGTGATTCCCTCTTGTGGATAAAGGATTACCAACGGCTGATGTGCATCAATCTCCATAACGAGCGATACATTGCCAACCTGGACTCCGTCTTTCAACAGAAAGGTATGCAGCATCCCATAGAGGATTTGTTTGCGGACGAACGGGGGCTCGTCTGGGTAATCAGCCATGGCGAGCTGTTACAGCCGGAACTTTCCTTCCGATTGAAACTGTCTGAAGGCCGAGGAACAATACAAGACCTGACTGCAGACGAAGAATCTCTGTATCTGTTCCATGACACGGGAGAAATCGTGTGCTATGATGTAAAAAACGGAAAACAACAGTATGACATTGCCGCATATCCCCGGACGGAACAAGAGAAGTTCCAAAACACCTCCCTCATACTCAGAGGAAAAAACGGATTCTATCAACTGCGCAACGGCTCTAAAGGAGGATTTTTCCATTTCGACCTCCATAAGCGAGCATGGGAGAAGCTGATGGAAACAGAGTATACCCTCAATACACTGATGATCTCCGCAGATGAGAAAGCATACATCAGCTGCATCCGTGGCTTTTGGATTATTGACCCCGAAAAGAGGACACGCCACTACATGCCCACCTTGAGGACCCGAAAGGGCAACGTCCTTGCTACAGAAATCAGTACGATTTTCCAGGACCGGCAAGGAGCTTTATGGTTCGGAACATTCAACAGAGGATTGCTGTACTACCATCCGGCCTTATATAAGCACATCCACATAGACAAGAAGGATTTCCCCCTATCACTTGAAAGAAATACAGCCGTAGCAAACATATAGTCTTGTCAATCGCCATCATTGCGGCAAGCATCCGCCTCTACATACACCGCACCCGGAAGGAGATGGAACGGAAACACAAAGAAGAAATCCTTTTGCTCCGCATCCGCAACTTGATAGAGCAGTGCAACCGTTATGAAGCGGAACAAAAGAAATCACCGGAAGGACAAAACATAACTTGTGTACATAGCCATACCGAACCTCCCCAAACAGAAAACAAGCAAGACGCATCCGAATCTGTTTTCCTGACAAAAGCTATCGAACTGGTGGAAAAAAACCTGCATGTACCCGGCTACTCCGTAGAGCAGCTAAGCCGCGACTTGTGTATGGAACGCACCGGACTTTACCGGAAACTGGTAGCCATGCTCGACCAGTCCCCCAGCCTCTTCATCCGCAACATCCGCTTGCAACGTGCGGCACAACTCATCCTGGAAGGCAGCCTCAGCATTACGGAAATCGCAGAGCGTACCGGCTTCAGCAGTTCCAGCTATCTCAGCAAATGTTTCCAGGAAATATACGGCTGCCGTCCCTCGGAATATGCGGAGAAAATGCAGAAATCAACCTGAGTATTGTTCCGTTTCAACAAGATTGTTGCCACCTAAAGGGGATTCAAGGTTACTTTTGCAGCATAATTTTAAAAGAACCATGAAAATGAATTTTATGAAAAGAGCCGGCTTCGTGCTGACTTGTGCAACCATGCTTGCAAACTTGTGTGCCGCCCAGAACACAGAGCGCACACCTCAAGGAATGAAATGCACCACACAAGGAATGGACATCCGTGTGGAATTCTATTCGCCTTCCATTGTGCGGGTTTACAAAACTCCCGAAGGCAAACCCTACAACAAAGAAAGTCTGGTAGTGGTCAAATCACCCGAAACGGTCAAAGTGGACTTTTCGGAGGAAGCAGGACAAACCGTGCTGAAATCTTCTATATTGAAAGTTCTTGTCAATCCGGCAACCGGAGGCATCAGTTTCCATACCATCGCCGGCAACGAGCTGCTGAAAGACAAGGACTACGGCACCTCTTTTGCCGATAAGAATGATGCCGGCACTCCCTCCTATCAAGTAAGGGGCTCTTTCCTATTGGATAAAGACGAACCCATCTACGGAGTAGGACAAGTGATGGACGGCAAATTCAACCGCCGCAACTCCATGCACCACATGCAGAACGAGAACATGTTCACCTATTCTCCTTATTTCATGTCGCCCGTGAAAGGCTATGCCGTATATTGGGACAACTACTCCATTTCAGAATTCATGGATACTCCGCAGGAACTCGCTTTCCAGAGCCTGGGACACTGTGCGGACTATTATTTCATGTATGGCGGAAACGCCGACGGCATCATCGCCCAGGTGCGCGACTTGACGGGACACTCCCCCATGCTTCCGTTGTGGACCTATGGTTTCTTCCAAAGCAAGGAGCGCTATCATACGCAGGAAGAAAGCCTGAATGTCTTGAAGAAGTATCGCGAGCTGCAAATTCCCATTGACTGTATGATTCAAGACTGGCGCTACTGGCCCGAATATCAGAAGACGGACAGTGCGTGGAACTCACACAGCTTTGACCCTGAGCGCTTTCCCAATCCCAAGAAGTGGGCCGACGAAATACACAAACTGAATGCCAAGCTGATGATTGTGGCATGGCCCGGCTTTGGTACCCACACAGAGCAGCGCAAGGAGCTGAATGCCAAAGGCATGATTATCAATTTTGATACCTGGCCTCCACAAAGTGGCGCACGCCCCTACGACGTCTACAATCCCGAAGCAAGGGACATTTATTGGAAATATCTGAATAAAGGCATTTTCAGTTACATCGGCAACGACGGCTGGTGGCTCGATTCTACAGAGCCCGACCATATCAACCGACAAGAATCGGACTATGACCTCCCCACTCACTTGGGATCTTACCGGAGTGTAAAAAATGCCTACTCACTGATGCACAACAACGGAATAGCCTCGCATCAAAAGGCTTTGAGCAAAGACAAACGCGTTGTCATCCTGACCCGTTCCGGATTTATCGGACAACAACGTTACGGTTGCAACACCTGGAGTAGTGACGTGACCTCCACTTGGGACATGCTGGAGAAACAGATTCCTGCCGCACTGAACTACACCTTAATGGGCATTCCGAACTGGAACAGTGACATAGGCGGCTTCTTTGCCGGACGCTGGAACCAAGAAGGGGGAGCCAAGAACCCCAAATACCAAGAACTGTATGTACGCTGGATGCAGTTCGGCACTTTCTGCCCGATGATGCGTTCGCACGGTACGGAGTTGCCCCGTGAAATCTGGAACTTCGGCAAGCGTGGCGAGTGGTGTTTCGATGCCCAGGAGAAGATGATTAATCTGCGCTATCGCCTTCTGCCCTACATTTACAGCACTTCCTGGGATGTGTCCCACAATGACGGTACATTCATGCGTCCTTTAGTAATGGATTTTGCAGCAGATTCTAAAACACATGAAGTTGGCGGCGAATTTCTTTTCGGACGCTCCCTACTGGTAGCACCGGTCACCCGGCCGGAAGTGACGGAATGGTCGGTTTACCTTCCTCAAGGCGCAGACTGGTGGGACTTCTGGAGTAACGAAAAACAGCAGGGCGGACAGACCTTGAACCGCTGTGTATCGAAAGAGATTCTGCCCGTCTATGTAAAAGCCGGCAGTATCCTGCCGTTCGGTCCCAAAGTACAGTATTCCGCCGAAAAGAATTGGGACAATCTGGAGATACGCATCTATCCGGGTGCCGACGGCACATTCACCCTCTACGAGGACGAAAATGACAACTACAACTACGAAAAGGGAGCTTATTCCACCATCCGCTTCCATTGGGACGACAAGGCTCGTCGCCTGACAATAGAAGAGCGGGAAGGCAGTTTTCCGGGTATGCTGAAAAGCCGCAAGTTCAAGGTTGTTCTGGTCGGTCAGAACTCCGGTACGGGAGACCGGCCGATGAAAGGCGGAAAGACAATAAGCTATGCAGGAAAGAAAAAAAGTATAAAGCTGTAACAGTAAAAAGGAGGAACGTGTCAAAACTACCTTACTATTTTTTAGGCGCGGATTACGCAGATTTCAAGAATTCAATTTGCATAGTCCGCGTTATTCCACGTAATCCGCGCCTAATATTACAGCATAATGAAGTGGTCATATACTTTATTAAAAAGGAAACAGCAACGGCAACACAAATACCATCACCACTCCCATAATAATCTGCAACGGGAGCCCCACTTTTATATAATCCATGAATGTATATTGTCCTGCCGGCATCACCAGTGCATTGGGCGGTGTAGAGAACGGAGAAGCGAAACACATGCTTGCCGCAACCGTCACGGCAAACAAGAACGGAACGGGACTTACTCCAATCTGAATCGCACTTTGAAGAGCAATAGGGGCCATCAGCACTGCCGTCACCGTATTGCTGATGAACATGGTCATCAATGAAGTGGTGAAATAGATACCTGCCATCAACACAATAGGACCATAACTGCCCAATCCGCTCACAAGACTGTTGGATATATATTCCGAGGCACCGGTTTTTTCGAGTGCAAGAGACATGGGGAGCATGGCTGCAAAGAGTACAATTGTTTCCCAGTTTATCGTTTTATAGGCGGCTTCCACATTCCTGAAACATCCCGTCAGCACCATCAGCAAGCCGGCAATCATCACCGCTGTCACCGGGGCCACGGGAATAAAGTCGAAGACCATCATGGCAACCATCAGCACCATGATAGCGGCAGCTATGGGCGCTTTATAATCCAGCGTCACTTTGGCGGCTTCTGCCAAAGGCTGCCCCAATACCACCCAATCGGAATCTTCCCTGCTTATCCGTGCGATGTCCTGCCACGCACCCTGCACCAGCAAAACATCGCCACTATGCATACGCTCACGTCCCAATTCACGTAATATATATTCCTTCTTACGACGGATGCCCAATACATTTACATTAAATTTATCACGGAACCCCGCTTCCTTCACCGTCCGGTTCACGATATTGGAAGAAGGCATCAACACGATTTCGGCAATTCCAATATCATAAAAGTCAAGGGACTTGTCGGCTTTGGAGGCTTCTTCAGTGGTATGCCCGTCGAGCATTTCCATTAAAAAGTCTTCAGCAAAACGATTTACGTTCGACACCTCTCCCGTAATGTAAAGCACGTCGCCCACCCAAATAGTCGTATCGGGTGATGCCAATTTCTGGGTAATAGTTTTCAGGAATCTATGTTGGGAAGAGTCTACACGCCGTACTTCAATGATATTCAGACCATACTTGCGGCGTACATCCAGGTCTATGATGGTTTTTCCTATCAGACGGGAATCATTGACAGCCCTCAAACGGAACAGGTTGCTGGAAAGTCCGTACTCCTGTACCAGTTGGTCCAATGATTTACCCGACAATGTTCCGTCATTCTTTTTGCCTTTCTTGGAGAGAAACCATTTGGTCAGAGGCATTAAAACCAAAGTTCCCACTATCACGCACACAATGCCCACCGGCAAGAAGGAGAAGAAAGACAGCGGTTCAAAGCCCGCTCCCGTCAATGTATTCTGAATGACCAAGTTAGGAGGCGTACCGATAAGTGTCATCATACCGCCCATACTGCTGGCAAAAGCCAAAGGCATCAATAGACGGCTGGGATTCATTCCGGCACTCAGCGCCAAGCTCACCACGATAGGCAGCATCAAAGCCACCGTTCCCGTATTGCTCACAAAAGCACCAATGGCAGAGGTAACCAGCATCACCAGCAAGAAGAGTTTCAGTTCGCTCTTGCCCGCCAGCTTTAAAATGCGCGAACTTATCATTTTAGCCAGCCCGGTCTGAAAAATGGCTCCGCCCACAACGAACAAGCCCACCATCATAATCACCACCGAGTTGGAGAAGCCGGAAAGGGCCTCTTCAGGAGTAAGAATCTGAAATATCAATAAACCAATCAGCGCACAAAGCGCCACAATGTCCGAACGGACTTTGCCTGCTACAAAAAAGGCAGCGGAGAGAACAAGGATAATAAGGGTAATCAGCATAAATATGTATATTAAGAATGCACAAATATACTTATTTACGCATGATCACACAACCCCTTACTACCTCAAATTACTGATTCAGAACTCGAATTTTTCCAACTTCATGGCAGCCAGCCCCTGGATTTTGGGCACCAGGGCCACAAAATGGTCTGCTTTTTCATGGGCAGACAATGACTCTGCATCTTTCCATGTTTCACAAATCATAAGAACATCGCTGCGAGTGGCGCTCTCAAACACATCATAAGCAATGCATCCATTGTCCTTCAAGGAATATGCGACCAGTTCTTTGGCAGATTCCAATACTGCGGCACGGTTCTCCGCACTTACCTGAATAAAAACATTTAATCTAATCATACTTGTATAAATTTTAAGTGCATCGCAAATTTAAGCAGAATAAATATCTCCACCAACAAAAGTAAATTGTTATTAATTCCTTTCCCGCCGGATGAACCAATCTTTGGCAAGTATGTTGTCTCATCAGAATTGATTCTAACTTTAACTATTAAAAACTGACTTGATTATGAAATGTAAAGATTCTAATTTCTGGATCGGACTGGGAATAGGTTCGGTTGCCGGTGCATTGGCCTACCACTTCTCCCGTACGGAGAAAGCTAAAAAGCTGGAAGATGCCATATGCCGTGCCATCCACAAAGCAAATGGCGAAGCCAAGGAGTTCATCAACACTGCTGAAGAAGAAGCATTGCACGTTGGCACCAAAGTAGCAGACAAGATGGCCCATGAGGCCCATGAGGCCGCAGAGAAAGCTGACAATCTGAAAAACAAGGTTCACAATTTTGCCGATGCCAAGAAATAAAACAAGCACTTGGAAACTTCTGAAGGGGTGTGTCAAAATTCACCACAGATTACACGGATTGACACAGAATGAGCTTAATCTACTGATAATCAAAGATGCTTATCTGTGCAAATCTGTGTAATCTGTGGTGAATACCAGTTTCGACACACCCTCTTTGCATATCGACCCATCAGTTCTGCAGACTGCGCCGATTCAAAATATCATTCATATGCTCCAATGCCCATCCCACCAAAGATTCGATATGCGGCATCAGGCTACATCCGGTTTCCGTAAGGTTATACTCCACACGGGGAGGAACTTCCGCATAGACTTTCCTGACAATCAGCCCGTCCGTCTCCAATGAGCGCAATGTAACCGTCAGCATCCGCTGGGAAATATCCCCTATGGTTTTCTGTATATCGCAAAAGCGCATCGTTCCATTCGCTTTCAGTGTGACCAGCACAAGCATTGTCCATTTGTCTCCCAACCTGCTCAGTACATCCCGTACCGGACAAGCATCCATACGATGAAAATTTTTCATTCCTTTATTTTACCAATCAGTTCAACCTCAACAATGACGGCTTTATGCTTAGTGTCCGGCATTGCACCACAAAAGTAATAAACTTACTCAAAATAACTATCGTTTCATACGATAATAAAAACATTCTTTATACTCGCAAAAGCATCCGCCTCATCCGGATTATTTGTATTTTTGCAACATCATTTCCCATTCATATGTAACTGCAAGACTCTTATGAACGTAAAAATAGAAGAAAGCTGGAGAAAACGCCTGCAAGAGGAGTTTGACAAACCTTATTTTGAGAAGCTGGTAGCATTTGTAAAAAGTGAGTATGGACATGCCAACGTGCTACCTCCCGGCCATCAGATTTTCCACGTCTTCAACTCTTGCCCGTTCGAGAAAGTGAAAGTCGTCATACTCGGACAAGACCCTTATCCTAATCCCGGTCAGTATTATGGAGTCTGCTTTTCCGTACCGGAAGGAGTAGCCATTCCCGGTTCTCTGGCAAACATATTCAAGGAAATACATCAGGACTTGGGAAAACCCATTCCGACTTCCGGAAATCTGGACCGTTGGGTAGCGCAAGGCGTGTTTCCTATGAATTCCGTCCTCACAGTACGTGCCCACGAAACCGGCTCGCACCGGAACATGGGATGGGAAATCTTCACAGACGCTGTTATCAAGAAACTGAGTGAAGAACGGGAGAATCTTGTATTCATGCTTTGGGGAGCGTACGCCAAAGAAAAAGCCGCTTTAATCAATAGCAGCAGACACTTGATTCTGACTACCGTCCATCCGTCCCCACGTTCTGCCGAATACGGATTCTTCGGTTGCAGGCACTTCAGTAAAGCCAACGATTTCTTACGGAGCAGAGGGATACAAGAAATAGACTGGTAACACGCTACAATACTCCGCTAACTCCGCTTCCAAACAAAGCAAAGTCCCCCAGGCACGGGTCGTCCGGAAAGGCCTCTGCCAGAGCTTCAGTAATCCGGCGGGCATTCTTCAAAGAAAATGTTTCTGTCTCGGTGAGTCCCAAAGCATAGGCCACACGGCAGACATGCGTGTCCAAAGGCACAATCAGGTCCCTGCAATCAAATCTCTCCCAAATACCAAAATCCACTTCCGGACCTTTCCTTATCATCCAGCGCAGAAACATGTTCAGTTTCTTCTGGGGGCTCTTTGCCGAGACTTCCAAAAATGCGCATAACCTTTCCATCGGATTACCTGCATACGTACATAAGGCATCCTCCAGACTGTCAAAAGCAGAATAAGCAGCATGCAAACGTCTGAAATAGGAATGAAAGTCGGCATAAGAAAGCATCCGGTAAAAACTGCTTCTGTCCGCAGCAGGAAAGTCGTTCTTCCATCGGCAGGACAACACGTATTGATGAGGCGATGCCCCCATCACCCTATGCAACTCATCAGCCTTTTTCAATATCTGTTTACGGTTGCCGAAACTCATGATGGCAGTCAGCAACCCACTGATTTCAATATCCTGCTTCCGTTCATAGCGATGTGGAAACTGTACGGGGTCGTTCTGAATGAAGCCGGCGCAATGATAGGCCGCCGCCCACTCCCAAAGTTGTCTTTTAATCTCCTCGGTCATCTGCAAGCATTTGTTCTTTTCATCTGAAATGCAAAGATATTGCAAATTGAGTGCAGAACTTTCATGCTTGCACGAAAAAGTTGTGCCGGAATACAGCTTATCTTATTTTAAAGATTTTGCATTTATAGCAACATCGGACAAGTAACCTATTTCTTTTCCTCCTATTTTTGCAACATGAAAAAGCCCAATAGAGCCATGCAGCAGAAAAAGACAACCCAGGAAGAATACCAAAAGTGTGTGAACGCAGTAGTAGATTATATAAATCTGCACCTCGGAGAAGAAATTGACCTGAAATCTTTGGCCAGGATTTCCCATTTCTCTCCCTTCTACTTCCACCGCATCATGAAAGCTTTCCTGGGTGAACCCGTCGGTACGTTCATTGTCCGGACGCGTACCGAAGCCGCTGCCCGGTTGCTTCGTTACTCGGACATGCCGATAGCGGACATAGCCTACCGTATAGGCTACTCTTCGCCTTCGTCACTGTCGAAAGTATTCAAGCAGTTCTACGGCATTTCACCATTAGAATACCGTAACAATAAAAACTTTGTAATTATGAAACCAGCCATTATTCGTCCGGAACTGGAACTGAAACACGAAATCAAAGAAGTTCCTGCCCGCAATGTGATTTACATCCGCCTCTTTGGCGACTATAAACTGAACGACTATTGCAGCGCATGGATGCGCCTTTGCCAGTTCATCCAGGAAGAAAAACTGCCTATGGGAGAAGTGATGCCCTACTGTATCTATCACGATGACCCCAAAGTGACGCCCGCTGAAAAGCTGCGTACCGATGTATGTATGGTCCTACCCTCATCTGCAACGGCCAAAGGAGACATAGGATTTAAACAGCTCGCGGCAGGCCGCTATGCCATATTCCTATACAAAGGTCCATACGAACATCTGCAGGCCGTATACGATACCATCTACGGGAAATATATCCCCGAAATGGAATGTAGCTTACGGGATGAGTCCAGTGCGGAACGTTACCTGAACAACCCCGCAGATACGGCGCCGGAGGAACTGTTGACAGAAATCTATATTCCGGTAGAGTAGGCAAGCTGTTCTGCCGGCGCTACCAGGCCTTCTCTCTGGAAGAGTTTAGGAACCGGACAGCAAACATATATTCGTTCCATCATGGGGTAAAAATCATTCCACCGCGGAGTAAAAATCGTTCCACCATGGTGGAACGATTTTTACTCCATGACGGAACGATTAAATATTAGGCAAGCCGGTCGGAACCAGATACGAATTACCATATATAGGAATGCAAGCCGACGCGATTTCCCTCACTATCGGTAGATACCATAAAGATTCAAATTGTCCTTATTTCGCTTTTTTATAATCCGCGATGAAACCCTCCATCATCCACTTGGCCAAAGCCTGGCGGTTCGAACTGATTACAAAACGGCGCTGGTCAAAAGTGTTCTGGATATTTCCCAGTTCCACGAATACGGAAGCGGGAGAAGTGTTGGCCAACACATAGAGATTGCGTGCGCTGACAGTTCCGGTAAACCCACGGTTGGGCTGGTGCTTGTCATATTTCGATTCGAAAGTTTTCTTCATGGTCTTAGCCAGACGCTTGCTGTCGGGCTTGTTTTTGGAGTGGTAAAAGAATACATCGGTCTGATGGCTCTTGCTACGGCTGTCCACATGAAGAAAAACGGCACGGCAGTATTTATAGTTCTTACGGTCCTTCTTGTAAAGCTCATTGATTTTGGCACAACGTTGCTGGAGGCGCGCTACTTGGTTCAAGGGTATGGAAGCTCCCATGCACGTCTCACGTTTGCTGTTGGAAAGGTATTTGCCATCACGGATTCCGTCTTTGGCATCCTGGATAATGATACGGACTTCCGCCCCCTCCTGCATCAGGTTACGGGCAAGACGCAAAGCTACATCATAGGCATACTCGTCTTCATGCAGTTCTATTTTGCCGATTCTGCCGATAGCTCCGGGGTCGGGGCCTCCATGTCCGCTCACTACATAAAAACAAGCGCCCTGCAAACGGTTGGATGTCACTTTTACATCGGCAAGCGCTTTCCCGAACAAAGGTTCATTGATTGCCCTTTTTCTATTACCGGCCGGTTTGGAGGCAGAACTGTCTGTCGCACCTTCTTTTCCGCCATCCACGGAGTTTCCTCCATTCCGCAATGGTGGCAGTACATACTTCACTCCCAGTCGTAATTCTTCTTTCCCTTTAAGGCGTTTCTTGTTCAGCTCCAAAAACTCCTTATAATAGGCTCTCCCCGGGCGCTTGTTACGTTCCAGGAAAACAGAGATTCCTTCTCCACGTCTCGGACTATCCCGCTCTTCCTGAGCCGAAGCATTAAAAGCAAACAAAGTACAAAAGAAGATGGTCAGTAAACAAAATATGCGTTTCATATTCCAATTATTCATCATTTATTCGGTTCGCTACAAATTTCCAGCCGCTAATTTATAGCATTTTACCATACTTAAGCACAAAATTATAATTTTTTCCCTACTTTTGCGACAACTTACGCGATAATAGATAAGAAACTTTTAAAACAGATAACATTATGGCAAAGCAATTCAAGCCGGAGACGCTGTGCGTACAAGCCGGATGGACTCCTAAAAAGGGCGAGCCCCGTGTACTCCCCATCTATCAAAGTACAACTTTCAAATATGATACCAGCGAACAGATGGCACGCTTGTTCGACCTTGAAGACAGCGGCTATTTCTATACCCGCCTGCAGAACCCTACGAACGATGCAGTAGCCGCCAAGATTGCCGCCCTCGAAGGTGGTGTGGCCGCTATGCTGACATCCAGCGGACAAGCAGCCAACTTCTATGCCATTTTCAATATCTGCCAGGCAGGAGACCATTTTGTTTGCTCCTCTACCATCTATGGCGGAACATTCAACCTCTTCGGAGTAACTTTGAAGAAATTGGGCATCGACGTCACTTTCGTCAACCCAGATGCCAGCGAGAAAGAAATTTCCGCTGCTTTCCGCCCCAATACCAAGGCCCTATTCGGCGAAACCATCTCCAACCCTACGCTCGAAGTGCTCGATATAGAGAAGTTTGCACGCATTGCCCACAGCCACGGCGTGCCCTTGATTGTGGACAACACCTTCCCTACCCCTATCAACTGCCGCCCGTTTGAGTGGGGTGCCGACATCGTAGTACACTCTACTACCAAATACATGGACGGACATGCCACCAGTGTAGGTGGAGCCATTGTAGACAGCGGTAACTTCGATTGGGATGCACACGCCGACAAATTCCCCGGACTGTGCACACCGGACGAGTCTTACCACGGACTGACTTATACGAAAGCCTTCGGCAAAATGGCTTACATCACCAAGGCTACAGCCCAACTGATGCGCGACCTGGGCAGCATCCAGTCTCCACAAAACGCATTCCTACTGAACCTGGGTCTGGAAACACTGCACCTGCGTATGCCCCAACATTGCAAGAATGCACAAGCGGTAGCCGAGTATCTTGCCCAGAACGATAAAGTGGCTTGGGTGAATTATTGTGGTCTGCCGGGCGACAAATACTACGAGCAGGCACAGAAGTACATGCCGAACGGCTCTTGCGGCGTTGTCACCTTCGGCTTGAAGGGCGGACGGGAAGAGTCTATCAAGTTTATGGATTCACTGAAACTGGCGGCCATCGTGACTCATGTGGCCGATGCACGTACTTGCGTGCTGCACCCAGCCAGCCATACACACCGCCAGTTGACAGACGAGCAGCTGATGGAGGCAGGTGTACGCCCCGACCTGATTCGCTTCTCGGTAGGTATAGAGAATGCAGAGGATATTATTGCCGACATCGAACAAGCGCTGAACGCCTAAAGGAATAAACAAAAGGGAGTGCATTTTCGGACAATGCACTCCCTTTTCATTTCAATATTCTCTATTACTCAACATTCAATATAATCGTCAAACTTTCCTTGCCTTGGTAGAAGGTCTTTGCTTTCACTACCAGGGAACCACACTTCACCGGTTCTTTCCATAAGGTTGACTGGGCAGTAGGTTCCGAACCATCAGTTGTGTAACGTACTTCAGCACCATACATTAGCATACAGATTTCCATCTTTTACCAATAATCCCGGCTGAGGCAAGCGGAAGTTAATCCCATTCTTTGCCCAATAAGGCATTTCACTCTTGCTGATTTTCTCATAATAAAGTGCCAAAGCCTGATTGAAAGCCTGCTGCTCCCGCACGCCGGACAGGTTTTCCCATACCGGATGAGCATTCCAGCCACGTTCTGCCAGCCCTAAGATTTTCGGGAAGAGAAGATATTCCACGCCATCAAAACTACGGATAGTTTCGGCAAACAATTGCCCTTGTACACCCATAATATGCTTCTTGCCTATCTCTGTCAAAGCAGTCTTCCCCTTTTCCGCATTATTCAAATCAATGGGATTGCCTGCCATATCCACACGCAGCGAACGATAAATGCTGAAAGGAAGCATAGAGAAAGAGACAGACTCATCCACATAACCTCCCCAATCGAGTCCACGCTCGTCCGGATGACCATTGTAAGCCATATCCATATAGAAATTGCCCACGTTGCAAAGGATGACCGGGTAACCGTTATTGGCTGTCTGATAAACCACTTCATCAGAGCCCGGTACAGTATTCCAGCAATACACACCGGCAGCCTGGCCCCTCAACTGTTGATGAGCCTCTTCGGTATGCCCCAAAGCAACTTCCTGCCAACCACTGAATTTCAGTCCGTTCTTCTGCATCACATCCGCCATTTGCGTAATGAAATACTCCGACAAATCATGAGCTTTCGTCATGCCTTTTTCCTTCATCAGTTCCTGGCATTTCGGGGAGCCCATCCACACACCGCGAGGCACTTCGTCACCACCCAAATGCACTGTGTACAGTGAAAGACCAGCTTCCTGATACATCGCATTAAGTTCCTGAATCACCTTCTCCATAAAACGGTAGGTAGAAGGCAAGGCGACATTCATCACATTGTCCGTATAATATTGTACAGAAACATAACGTGAAGTATCTTCCGGTTCACTCAACATATATTCTGTAGCTTTCCCCGGATCAGTTTCAAAATATTTGTTATAGCGTGCCTTCATGGAGACAATGGCAGCGCGGGCATGCCCCGGAGATTCTATTTCCGGAACAATGCGGACATGTCTTTCGGCAGCATACTTCAGCAAATCAATAAATTCCTCGCGGCTATAATATCCATTGCCTACAGTCTTTGCATCAGGGTCATAGCCACCGTCATAACATGGGTAGAGGCACTGGCTTTCGTCAGTGGTATGCCCGCGACGGCTACCCACAGCAGTCAGTTCCTCCAAACCAGGAATCTCCAAACGCCAGGCTTCATCATCACAAAAATGGAAATGCAGGACATTCAATTTATAAGATGCAAAAATATCCACCAGTTTCTTCAAGTTCTCCGGAGCGGTGAAATTACGGGCAATATCTATCATTTGTCCACGATATGCCAAGTCCGGATAATCCCGAATGGAGACTGCCTCCAGCAAATAAGGTGTCTGCTTGTCCTTCAACATTGACAAAAGTGTCCGTGTACCATTAAAGATGCCATGAGGAGTGGCAGCACTGATTTTTATCAGGTTGTCATCTATATTGATAGTATAATATTCATCATTTACAGCCTCCTTCCTATCAAGCAGTTCTTCCAGCACAATCTTCACGGAAGCATTTCCGACAACTTCCAAACCATACAAACCTGTCAGTTTCTCTTTCAGCAACTTGGCTTCACCGGCAAAGTTCTCCGGAAATGCCAAAGCTACCTTACCTTCCAATACGACATTATCGCCTTCAATGGCTACCGCTTTCTTTACAGACGGAAGAATGTCTGACTGCACCAAAGCAGGAGCACCAGCCAAACGAAGATTGGATTCATAAATCTTAGTCGCATCCGGATAGCCGCTCATTGACTCGGGAGAAGGAAGCGGCAGCGCCTTCAAAGCCACGGGCAACGGACTGCCCTCTTTACCATCCACAGTCTCCACCCAATAAGTTCCTTCCGGTACATGGGAGTTCCGGTCCAGCTTGTAAGTGCAAAGGAAAGTGATCCGCATGGAATCACCGGGAGCCAGCGGAGCAAATTCGTCTGTCGGATACATTTTGAAAAAATTACCGTTCACTACCTCTACCTTCACTTCAGAGGCTCCTTCCTGCTTCACCCCTCGGGGAAGCTGTGAATAGTAAATCGTCCAGTTCTTTTTTAGAGGTTTTTGAGAGATATTCTTGAGAATAAAGGTATTCTCATAATATCCGGGTTCGATGTCACTTGCACCCATTTCCCAGGTCAGAGCAACCGGTGCCTTAGGTTCATTACTCGTTTTACATCCAGCAAATAGTGCCATTACACAAAATAATAATCCTGCCAGAGGAAGTTTCAAAATTCTCATGCAACTCATGTGTTAAGTTAATAAATGGGGGTAATCTCTAAAATCTGATGCCAAAAATAAGCATTTTAAGCTAATTAACTGATAAAAGTAATAGATTTTATTGACAGCGAGCTACAATTTAGAACTTTTATACCTACATTTGCAGCCAAATTATAACCAATTTAACTATTCTACCATGGCTAAAATAACCAAAGAAGCAGCCTTGCTCTACCATTCGCAAGGCAAACCGGGTAAGATTGAAGTAGTACCCACCAAGCCTTACAGTACACAAACCGATCTTTCTCTCGCCTACTCTCCGGGCGTTGCAGAACCGTGCCTCGAAATTGAGAAAAACCCGCAAGATGCATATAAATATACAGCAAAAGGCAATCTGGTAGCTGTCATCTCCAACGGAACCGCCGTGCTCGGCCTGGGCGATATTGGCGCCCTCAGCGGCAAACCCGTCATGGAGGGTAAAGGTCTGTTGTTCAAAATTTATGCCGGTATCGACGTATTCGACATCGAAGTAAATGAAAAAGACCCCGACAAGTTCATCGAAGCTGTCAAGGCTATTGCCCCAACATTCGGAGGTATCAACTTGGAAGACATCAAAGCACCCGAATGTTTCGAAATAGAACGCCGCCTGAAAGAGGAATTGGACATCCCCGTGATGCACGACGACCAGCACGGCACCGCCATCATCTCCAGCGCAGGATTGCTGAACGCCCTGGAAGTGGCAGGCAAGAAGATAGAGGAAGTGAAAATCGTCGTAAACGGTGCCGGGGCTTCCGCCACCTCATGTACCAAACTGTATGAAGCGCTCGGTGCACGCCGTGAGAATATCCTGATGCTGGACAGTAAGGGAGTCATCACCAGCGACCGCGAGAATCTGACCGAGCAGAAACGTTACTTTGCCACCGACCGTCGCGATGTACATACTCTGGCAGAAGCCATCAAAGGCGCCGATGTATTCCTTGGACTGTCAAAAGGTAATGTGTTGACCCAGGACATGGTTCGCAGCATGGCAGACCATCCCATCGTGTTTGCCCTTGCCAACCCTACTCCGGAAATCTCTTACGAAGACGCCATGGCAGCACGTCCGGACGTACTGATGTCCACCGGTCGTTCCGACTATCCTAACCAGATTAATAATGTAATCGGTTTCCCCTACATCTTCCGCGGTGCCCTCGACACGCAGGCAAAAGCCATCAACGAAACAATGAAAATTGCTGCCGTACACGCCATTGCCAACCTTGCCAAGCAGCCCGTGCCTGATGTGGTGAACGAGGCATACCACGTAAACAACTTCACTTTTGGTCCCGAATACTTCATCCCGAAACCGGTTGACCCGCGCCTCATCACCGAAGTGTCCTGCGCTGTGGCCAAAGCTGCCATGGAAAGCGGTGTAGCCCGCAAAGACATCGAAGATTGGGATGCCTACCGCCTGCAACTGCGTGAGCTGATGGGTTACGAGAGCAAACTGACCCGCCAGCTCTACGACACCGCCCGCCGCAACCCGCAACGTGTGGTATTTGCCGAAGGCATCCACCCCAATATGCTGAAAGCTGCTGTGGAAGCCAAGGCTGAAGGTATCTGCCATCCTATAATATTGGGCAACGACGAAGCCATCGAGAAGCTGGCAAAAGAACTAGACCTTAGCCTTGAAGGTATTGAGATAGTAAATCTGCGCCATCCGGGTGAAGCGCCGCGCCGTGAACGCTATGCCCGCATTCTATCTGAAAAACGTGCCCGCGAAGGCGTCACTTACGAAGAAGCCAACGACAAAATGTTCGAACGTAACTACTTTGGTATGATGATGGTGGAGACGGGTGAAGCAGACGCTTTCATCACAGGCCTTTACACCAAATACAGCAATACCATCAAGGTCGCCAAGGAAGTCATCGGCATCCGTCCAGAATACAAACATTTCGGCACCATGCATATTCTGAACTCCAAGAAAGGCACATACTTCCTGGCAGATACGCTGATTAACCGTCATCCCAATGCCGAAACGCTGATTGACATTGCCAAGCTGTCGGAATATACCGTCCGCTTCTTCAATCATACACCGGTAATGGGCATGTTGAGTTACTCCAACTTCGGTGCGGATAAGGAAGGAAGTCCGGTAAGTGTACACGAAGCAGTGGATTATATGCAACAAAACTATCCTGACCTTGCCATTGACGGAGAAATGCAGGTGAATTTCGCCATGAACCGCGAAATGCGTGATGCCAAGTACCCGTTTACACGCCTGAAAGGAAAAGACGTAAACACACTGATTTTCCCGAACTTGAGTTCTGCAAACTCTGCTTACAAACTGTTGCAGGCCATGGATACAGATGCCGAACTGATTGGTCCTATCCAAATGGGATTGAACAAGCCTATCCACTTTACCGATTTTGAGAGCTCTGTGCGCGATATCGTTAACATCACTGCAGTAGCAGTTATCGATGCTATCGTAGACAAAAAGAAGGCAGTCAAATGAGACGACCGTTATCAAAATTCCAAATAGTTTGCATTGTGCTGCTTTGGGCAGCACTTTGCTACATTGTTTTGATATCTATCGAACGAATTGACGGTCCAATCATTCTAACGCTTGCCATTTCGGCGGCTTTAGTATTTATTCCCGTCATAAAGTCTCTAAAAAGAGGATAAATAATATCTTTTTATTCCATTTTGCGGTATAAAACAATAAAATTGTTGTTTTATACCGCATTTTCTTTATAAAATGTTTGCTCGTTTCATTTTTATGTGTACTTTTGCAACCGCAATGAGAGGAAAAGGAAACAAACCGAAAATCGAATTGTTTTAGGTAACATATAGTAGCAACCAATAAAAGAAATAGATTATGAATGCAGCTAAGGTATTAGAAGACCTGAAAAGACGGTTCCCCAACGAACCGGAGTATCATCAAGCAGTAGAAGAAGTTCTTTCTACGATTGAAGAAGAGTATAACAAGCATCCGGAGTTTGACAAAGCCAATCTGATTGAACGTCTTTGCATCCCCGATCGCGTTTACCAATTCCGTGTTACTTGGGTAGACGATAAAGGTAACGTACAAACCAACATGGGCTATCGTGTGCAGCACAACAACGCTATCGGCCCTTATAAAGGCGGTGTTCGTTTCCACGCTTCTGTAAACCTGAGCATCCTGAAATTCCTTGCTTTCGAGCAGACATTTAAAAACTCATTGACAACTCTGCCCATGGGTGGCGGTAAAGGCGGTTCGGACTTCTCTCCGCGCGGCAAGTCGAATGCTGAGGTTATGCGTTTCGTTCAGGCTTTCATGCTGGAGTTGTGGCGTCATATCGGTCCTGAAACAGACGTACCTGCCGGTGATATCGGTGTAGGTGGTCGCGAAGTAGGTTTCATGTTCGGTATGTATAAGAAGCTGGCTCATGAATTTACGGGTACTTTCACCGGTAAGGGCCGTGAGTTCGGCGGTTCGCTGATTCGTCCGGAAGCTACCGGCTACGGTAACATCTACTTCTTGATGGAAATGTTGAAGACTAAGGGTACTGACCTGAAAGGCAAAACTTGTCTGATTTCCGGTTCCGGTAACGTAGCTCAATATACGGCCGAGAAAGTATTGGAATTGGGTGGTAAGGTATTGACCATGTCTGATTCTGACGGTTATGTATACGATCCGGACGGCATTGACCGCGAAAAGTTGGATTACATCATGGAACTGAAAAACCTCTATCGTGGACGTATCCGCGAATATGCTGAACAATATCCGGGTGTGAAATATGTGGAAGGAGCCAAGCCTTGGGGCGAAAAGGCTGATATCGCTTTGCCTTCTGCCACTCAGAATGAATTGAATGGCGACCATGCCCGTCAGTTGATAGCTAATGGGGTAATGGCAGTATCCGAAGGCGCCAACATGCCCTCTACACCGGAAGCCATCAAAGTATTTCAGGATGCAAAGATTCTGTATGCTCCGGGTAAGGCAGCCAATGCTGGCGGTGTATCAGTATCTGGTCTCGAAATGACTCAGAACTCCATCAAGTTGAGCTGGAGTGCAGAGGAAGTGGACGAGAAACTGAAGAGCATTATGAAGAACATTCACGAAGCTTGCGTGCAATATGGTACAGAAGCCGACGGTTATGTAAATTACGTGAAGGGTGCCAATGTGGCCGGATTTATGAAGGTGGCGAAGGCTATGATGGCACAAGGGATTCTGTAAGAATAAAAGCCATAGTTGTTATGAAGAAAGGCGAAGGGAGTTGCACCTCTTCGCCTTTCTTCATAATAGCAACCTATTCAGTAGGGACATATTAAGAATTTCCTTGTCTTTCCCTCATTTTTTATTCGGTTTCGGGCTCATCCATAATTCTAACAACCCTCCATTAGCAAACACATCGTGAGAAAACCAGAATACATCATGATTTTTCACATAATTAAAACTTCAGTACCCCCTTAATCGGATAGTGATCAGAAATAAAAGTTTTTCCTGCATATTTTTCTCGAATTGTAACGTATTCCGTACACATTTTAAACCCTTTATAATAAATATAATCTATAATGGAGCTACGGGTCCCCCATCCATTGAAAGTACCAAAAGAATCCGTTTTTTTAGCAGAAGTTCTAGCATCTATCATTTTTTCATTCAGTTTTTGTATGGAAGAATCTGTATGCTCCATATTAAAATCTCCGGTCAAAATTAATGGAAAATTATCAGGATTAATCTTCTGTATCTTTTCTAAGATGAGATTCAGACCTTCCTTCCGTGCCACTCTTCCGACATGGTCCAAATGAGTATTAACGTAATAAAATTTCTCCATTGTCTTTTTATCCTTCAAAAGTGCCCATGTAGCAGTACGGGTACATGCAGCATCCCATCCTATAGAAGGAATTTCAGGAGTTGAAGAAAGCCAAAAATTACCCCACTCCAACAATTCTATTTTTTTCTTATTATACATTATTGAAGCATGCTCTCCGTCGTGCTTACCATCAATGCGTCCAACACCTACAGCCTCATAGTTCGTGCAATTCTCAAGAATAAACGCCAGCTGAAAATCCAAAGCTTCCTGAACTCCCAAAATATCGGGTTTATGCTTTTTAATCATTTTTATAGTAGCTGGCTTTCTGAATTCCCATGCATTAACACCGTCCTCTGCCGTACCATACCGCATATTATAAGAAATAACAGTAAGTTGTGAACTATTTTTCCCCCTTTTTGCAGAAACGAACTGAGGTAACATAAGGGTAATTACCATAAAAATAAAAAAGGACTGTTTCATATTAATATCTATAAAAGAGATGAGAGTGTAAAAAACCAGACCAAACAATGTGCTTATCAAGGTTCCAATACACTCTCATCCAGATTATTACTAATTACGTGCTATAGTTGTGATTTCTTTAATTGTTGTATAGTTATAACGATTGGTACCGCTAAAGCTTTTTGTAGTACGAGCACCTACACGCAAAAAGAATTTACGCGAATAATCAGGGAATTGTCCTTTTGTCTTAATAGTAATTTCTTTACCTAAAACATCGGTTAAAGCTGCCCCTAACAACTGAGTAGAAAAACGCGGACTGAAGCTGAAATCTCCGACATAACTCGTTTCGCTCACAAATAGCCAAGCTTCGGTAAGCGGTTGTTGGTAATCCGGATTATTTGTACCACGAGTAATTATAACCTTCACCTCCACAGTACCATCTGCATTGACCTGAGGTTCGCCTACCCATTTCACGCGCAACAGCGGCTCAATCTCATAAGTTTTCTCTACAGTACCTTTTATATCAATAATCTCTTCATCCAATGGTACAAAAGCACCTTCAGGAATAATACCATAATTGCCTGCAAATATTTTGGTATTCTGGAAAGTACCATCCTGCATACAATTAAAATCATAAGGTTCCGGAGTATCACTCCAGCTATACTCCATCATACGGATACGAATGCCGGTATTACCAATAGCTGTTTGGAAAGGTTCTTTGGTTTCCTTATCAATAAAAGCACCACGGAAAGTTTCTTCAGGTTCTCCATAATTATCCACATCGCAAGAGGTAAAATTTACCAATAAGCATAAGGACAACAAAATATATGTTAACTTTTTCATAATTGAATGTTTCGTTTCTTATAATTAATAACCTGGATTTTGTTTACAGTTCGGATTCTTGGTGATTTCACCAGTCGGAATCTGCTGATAATAATTACGTGTATCATAAGTATAAGTATATCCATATTCCTGCTCCTTGATATCCATGAAATACTTCATGGCATCTGCTGCAAAGAATGGCTGCAGAGTGCGATATCTGCGTGTAGACTGCTCATCATCAATAATACGCCAACGCTTCAAATCCCAATAAGTTTTATTTTCGAAAGCAAGCTCTTTACGACGCTCTATACGCACTACATCAATTGAAGTTTCTGCAGAAGAAGCAAGCAACGTAGCACCTGCACGTTCACGAATAAGATTCACACAGCGGAAAGCCTCCTCTACATAATTCTTACCGGCATCATCGGTAACACTACCCGCAGCTGCAAGTTCCATAGCCGCCTCGGCACGATTGAGCAATACTTCTGCATAACGGATATCAATCCAATCTGTAACAGACTGATTCCAAGTTGTATTCTTCTGTTCAGGATTCAGATACTTACGAATAAGGAAACCGGAAACCGTACAGCCTATCTCCTGATTCTTCACTGTACCACTTTTCCCTGCACGCTTCATCATTGTACCATCCTTTAACTGAATTGCATTAGCATCCGTATTTTGCGATTCGCGACTGGCCAATTTCAGCAAACTCGTCGCATCGTTAGCATAAGCACTATAATCATCATAAAAGCCATAGGTATCTTCTGAAGGAAGAAGAGGAGAAATTTTATCACCTTCTCCAACCCAAATACCACGACGGATTTCAATGGATTCACCCTTGAACTCGTCACCCGGCAGCAATACAGTAGCACGCAAACGAGGTTCTGCATTCTTGAAAGGTTCCATTGTTGTTTCATACAATTTATAATAACCTTCCGTGTTCATGTTGGCAAAATGCCCATCGGCATCTTTCTCAAAACCTTCAAACATTTCTACAAAATCCAATGTAGGACAAATTTCTGTGTTGCTACCACCGGTAGAGGTTTGCGTAGGCTGTGCAAAACAATCATATGAATGTACACAGTCCGGGTAATCAAAATATTTCACGAAAATATTCTCTTCCGTATCTTTCAAGAAAATATTCACGAAATTAGTATATTGTGCATCTTTATTATTAGTTGCCCAGTCCCCTTTGTAAAGAGCATAACCTCCTTCATCAACAATCTTCGATGCTTCATAAGCCTGTTTAAAATAATCGGCAGCACGATTTGCTGGAATTCCGCAAATACGCGCATCATTATAAACTTCATTCACATCATTATATTTGGCAATACTTCCAGCATAAAGCATAGTACGCGATTTAAAAGCTGCAGCTGCATATTTATTGGCACGTCCTTTTTGGTTCTTTGCAGACAAATGCGCAATAGCGTAGTCCAAATCACTGGAAATAAAATCCCAGACAGCCTCTTCCGAATCACGGAACAATTGTGTTTCAGGAATGCTTACTGTAGCCGGATAATCAATTACTGTGTTAACAATAGGTACACCACCATAACGCTTTACTAATGCAAAATAAGTATAAGCACGAATGAAATACGCTTCGCCCAACAAACTTTCAATTTCAGCAGCAGAATGTGAATCAGCATATTTGGGAAGTGTTTCTATAAAATAGTTCGTTTCACGTATTAAGGCATACGCAGCATCCCAATAGTTTGCTGTTTCAACTTCTGCCCCCTTCGTGTCACGGCTAATAGCTTCACCAGTCAAACAAGAAGGTTGCGCAAAATTAGAACCTCCCGAAAAGAACATGTTTACATGCGAATAGCGGAAGTCTTCTACAGGCAACGTACTATACAAACGGGCCATATAGCTTGTAACCCCCGCCGTACTTCCAAAAATATCATTATCACCAACAATATTCATTGGTGGGATGTCCAGATCTACACAAGAAGTCAATGACCCCATGCATAATGCAAATGCGAAGATATATTTTTTAATTTTCATGTTGATATTCATTTAAAATTTAAGATTTGCTCCAATAGTAACTGTTTTATTTAAAGGATAGTTATATCCATAATTTCCTGACGGGAATTCAGGATCACAATATTTCAATCCGGTAATGGTAAACAAGTTATAACCGCTTAAATAAACACGCAGCCCTTGTACACCAATTTTAGTCAACCATGGTTTAGGAAGATTATATCCCACTTCAATCGTTTTTAAACGCAGATAAGCAGCATTTTGCATATTGAATTCTGAATTCCGGTTCGGCAATGAACCAGTGTAAGCATAATGACCGCTAATCCATTTAGTGGCCGGATCATAAGGATCTGCATGACCATCAGCAGGACGCCAACGATCCATAAATTGATCCAAAGCATTTGTATTGGCCCACAATGGATTGTAAAGCAACTCATCATAAGAGATATGGCGTTTGGCAGCTCCTTGCAACAACAGACTTACATCAAAACCTTTCCAGCTTGCATTAAACGTCAAACCAAAATTTATCAAAGGACGGTCTCCTGTATTCGTCAAAGGATGTTCGTCCAATTCATTAATCCAACCATCACCGTTCCAATCCTCATAGTTATAATCACCGAGTACAGAACCACGTCCTATATAAATAGAATTGTAATAAATTTGATCCCATGAAGTAAAACGTTCGCCGGCCCCATATCCCCACCAAAGATCTGTAAAACGATCGTTTGAATTTTGTTTCCAATTCAAATAAGAATTACCTTTCCGCGCACCTTCCACATGTTTATTTTCTGAACGGGCATACGCAAAATTTCCTTTTATCTCATAACTGAACTCATTGATGGTATTACGGTGACTTATTTCTATTTCATATCCACGGGTCATATCTCCATTCAGATTCTCTTGTGGCAATGCGGCTCCCACTACTCCCGGAAGACTCGCTGCCCGAGTGGTCAGTAGTCCATCACGATCACGTCGGAAATAATCAACAGTCAATCCCAATAAGCCATCCCATGCTTCCAAATCAAAACCTATATCAAAAGTTTTAGCTTCAATCCATGAGATGCTTTGATTAGCCAATCCCTTTGTTGCAGAAGCATTGACAAATGAGCCATCAAAAATGGCACCGCCCGGCATCGCATATGCTGCCCCACCTACCGGATACGTATAACCATTAAGGAACTGATACGCTAAAGCACCATCGTCTCCCATCTTACCCCAAGAAGCACGTATTTTAAGGTTATTAATGAAATTCAAAAAAGATTCTTTCCAGAACTTTTCTTCAGAGACACGCCATCCCCCTGACACTGAAGGAAACATAGCCCAACGTGAATTTGCAGGGAATTTTGAAGAACCTTCATAACGGAAAGCAAATTCAATAAGATATCTGGACTTATAATCGTAAGCTACACGCCCTACCAATGCTTGATTGGCATTATCAAACAAGGCAGAAGCAGCAGTACTCTGTCCAAATTGCTGGTTATCAGCATTTCCGGCAAATACTTGATCTATAGGAATAGAAAGTTCCTTTTTACCATTAAAGTTATCCCCCTTATAAGTCGATTCCTCAAACAGCAGCATCGCATCAATATTATGCCCATTAAACTCACGAGAGTAATTAGCTTGTACTTGCCATAAAGTATTATCTTTTGAATAGAATGTACGACCTACTTTAGGAGGATCATTACGTGTCCATACCTGATCATCTCGATATGATTTCCAAGTATTTTCAAACTCCTTATTGTCATTCATTATATAATCGTAACTATACAACCCCTTTAGTTTCAATCCTTCTACCCAAGGTACATCATAACTCAATGAAAAACTTGACTGAAACCATTTGCTCTTATAAGTTTTATATCCTACAGCATCCTTATCCATCATCGCCACCGGATTCATCAAAGTAGAGTTTGAAGGCTGGGTAAAACCGCCATTCTCCTGATAAATGGGATCCATCGGCTGCATCAACCAAAGACCACGAATAATATCATAAGCACCATAATGCGGCGTATTACGCTCATCCATCAAACCTGAAAGATTAACATCCAATTTCAGATTCTTAGTAATATTGGCAGAAAGATTACTACGCATTGTCCATTTATCGTAATTCATATCATCTGTCTGCAAGAAACTTTGTTGCGCTTGATAGCCAACACTCGCATAATAATTTACACGTTCCGTCCCACCTGAAATATTGATGGAATGTTGTGTCTGAGGCGCAGAACCACGTAATACTGCTGATTTCCAATCTGTAGTCTGCGCAGCAGCTATTTCTTCATCAGAATAAGAAGCTCCTCCACCATCTACATTATGACGTCCCTTTTCATTAGCCAATGTCATCCATTCTTGTGAAGTAACCAAGTCTGGGAAATTGGAAGGCATTTGCCAAGTAAAGCTACCCGAATAATTAATTTCCGGTTTCCCTTGCGCACCTTTTTTGGTGGTAATAAGAATCACGCCATTGGCAGCACGCACACCATAGATAGAAGCAGAGGCATCCTTCAAAACAGAAATACTCTCAACATCTTCCGGATCAACGCGTGCCATATTATCGCGAGGAATACCATCAATTATCACCAATGGATTCCCCAGTCCACGAATATCCATCGATGTATTGAAAGCTCCCGGCTCACTTGAATTTTGAACCACACGTAAACCGGCAATCTTACCAGTCAGCATATTCTGTAAACTTTCATTTTTTGTAGAAACAATGTCCTTCGTGTTTACGGCAGATACAGCACCGGTCAATGTCTGTTTCTTTTTCACTCCATAGCCTACCACTACCAGTTCATCAATCAAAACATTGTCACTTTGAAGGATGACATTATAAACCTTCTGTTCTGCCTTGATGGCAATCGTCTGTGACTTATATCCGATAAAACTTACTTTAATCGACGAATTTGGCGTCACCTCTAAAGAAAAGTTTCCATCAACGTCCGTCACACATCCATTTTTTGTCTTGGTATCAATGACAGTGGCGCCAATCACCAGCTCACCGGTGTTGTCCTTTACTGTACCCGATACCTTAAAAGAGTTCCCTTGTGCATACAACGTCACTGTCATGAACGACACCATTGCACACAACCAAACCTTTAAAAGATTCTGTACCACTAACTTTTTCATACTTATTAAATTTAAAATTGCAATTTGATGATTATTCTATTATTACTTTCAACATGATATATTCATAAGGCTTCATCCAAAACATCTCGTCATTAAAAGATCTTAAGGCCTTCTGACGATAATCACATACACTTACTTCACGCGGCCTTATACTACCCCAAACAAATGATGAACAAACACTCTGCTTACCCATATTGTGCAGGCAGACAATATACCCCTTTCCATCGTCAGCAGGTTTGATACTGGATAATGCAATACGATGGCGTCCTTTCAACCGAAACAACTGCTCTATATTCTGAGAAGAACGACTGGCTACAGCCACCAATTCCATCTCGCGTTCAGCTCCTCGCTGTTTCAATTTCAGGTCAAGCGGATTACAAGGCTGCAAAGAATAGCGAAACTTCGCTGTGCCTCCTTGTGATGCTTTATAATTAGTCCTCCATGTATTCGTCATTACCCATGAATAGACAATCGGCGATATCTTGGCAGACTGCCACCAGCCATATCCATGACGGGGATTCAGGCGATAATCAAGCCCTGAGGGCGAACCCAGTTCAACAAAAGGCGCATCAACGGTGGTCAGGCAGACTGCATGCTCCAAATCTCCCACAGCCAATCCGTTTTGCAATGAATAATAATGTTTGTTTACTCCCTCCAGTTGCTCACGCTCAGGATGAATTTCACTCATGGCAAGATCCATTGTAATTTCAGGTTGCTGAATATTGAACGGAAAAACAAAACGCACATTTTCAAAATCTAAAATATCCTGCTTATCCAACGTATTACAAATATCTACCCTATCTATCCCTTTGTAAACTGTCACATCACGCCATAAAGTATTACATCCTGGAGCTTTAGACTCTATACGCAGTGTAGCAGCAACCGCTCCATCATCCAACACTCTTATATTTAATATCTGTTCGATTCCCTGTGGGTCAGAAGCATATCTTCCAGTATATAAATAATCATTCAAACCGCTATTCGAAGCATATTCATAAGAGTCACCAACTCTTTTGAAAGAACTAATTGTACCTTTCACCTCATCAATTTCAACGCGTACAATTCCATTATTTAATATTTTATTCTCTGCAATCATGGAAACGAAACGTCTTGAACTCTTTTTCTTCGAGACGATTTGATATACCTCAGAAGAAAGTGCTGGTATATTTTCAGCTACAAAAGCCCAACGGCCATCATACAGACGCTGTGTCTCTACTTTTTCACCAGTCCTGGTTATCAATTCTTTTTCATTCAAATTGACCATTGAATCCAAAAACACTACATCCGTACGATTCCAAAGATTTGTATTCAGCACATGTACAAAATCCCCACCTTTGTCGACATGCAATGGGCTTAAAGCCTGTTTATATAATATTTGAGACTGATTACTTGCATTATCAGCATAAGCTTTTTTCCCTTCCCACAAATCTTTTGTAAATTTAGAATGTGGGTCAGTTCCACTAGCAGAAGCCCCCCAAGTGTGCTCAGAAAACAGTATCACATTTTTCCATGCTTCTTTAAAAGCTTTATCTGGGAAAGCGTCTGTTTTATGAAGCATGCTCCAAATAGTTTCAGTCTGTGCCAAGCGTGCAGCAGTAGTACGATTCATTGCTGTCTCACAAGCAGTAGAAGCCGCTCCGTCTTCCCAAGTGGGAGTCATGTCACCAGCAAAGACGGGTAATTCAGCGCCATATTGTTCTTCGAATTTCATAAAGAACTCACGGGCAGTTGATATACGGAATTGAGGAGACTCATAACGTTCATTCCACTCACGGATTACATCAGACATTGATTGATCGGGAGGGCCGTTATCACCATGAACTGTATAACGTAAATAACAAGTTTGATATGGAAACTCCTCAGTTTCTAATTCTGTTAAATAGTCCCAGATTGGCTCAAGTCCACAAACTCCGATACGGTTAGCCAACCAGCCATGAAACCATGAGTAACCGCGCCCTGCCTGCCATACAAGTACTTTATCAGTACCTGATTGAGATTGCCAATAAAAAGGTCTATCACCCCATCTGACATGTAAAGCAGCAGCACGATCATTTCCTATCCTCCCATAAAAAGGTACATAATTCGGTCCGGGTGAATAATATTTCACTCCATTCTTAGCCATTGCAGTGACCAATCCCCAAGCTTGCCCAGGCACATCACTCATCATTGCAGTATTCAGCTCCACTCCCACTTCATCACTAATCCAATGTGCATCATCAAAAATATGCATCAATTCTTCTTGTCGGCTAATCCCAGTCAAAATACTTCCCAAAGACATATCAACATTAATAATACCATCGCGAATGGCCTGCTTCAAACGTTCAGCCTTTTCAGTTGCTGCATATTTTTTCAAATATGCAGCAACTGCCCATGTAGCCTCCGTATTCCAACAGTAACGTGAACCTTCCGGATATTCTTTAGTACGCTCAGCTAAATCGAGTGCGCGTTCCAAATTACGCCATTGAAGTTTCATCACATCATCCTGGCGATGTGTATATCCGATATCCAAATGAGAATGCGGAAAAAAGCAAACAGTCCACTTTCTTGCTCCCGGCACTTCATATTTACGTTTCACACAACCTTGACGGCTATTCACCTTTATCTCCAAAGAAGAGGTCTCTTCCATATATCCAGCAGGGAAATATCCTTTGTACTCATCCACCCCAGTCTTTGAAGCCTCTATTTCAGCATTCCATATTTTATCACCTAATTGACACGTTAAGGTAGCCCCAGCATACAATGGAGTATTAAAACGTAATAAGAATTCTCGTTTAGGACCTTCAGCACTCTTTAGATAACCTTGTCCAGCCACAAAAGAAATATCATCAAGCTTTCCCAATGATTGTACTGAAACCACTGTTTTTTTATAAAAACGAATTTCGCTCAGACCATAGTAATCCACATTCTGGTGCATATCAGCAGCTTCCTGCATCACAACCGGATTCTTACGGTCATAATGATTACCTTCTCCATCCAACGCAGCCGTAAAGCATATATAACGTGCTCTTATACCTTTAGTATCCAAAGAAAAATCCACGGATCCAGGATTACGTCCTACCGATTCAGGAATTAAATAATATTCCAAATCACCATTCTTTAGTAATTGCCATTTATTCCCATCCTCTGAGTACTCTATATATACCTTATTGAGTCCACGCCGAGTATGCTCATTCTGATTATAGTTCCATATCTGAATCAAATCTACTTCAGGACATTTTCTACTTTTACCAAAATCACACAAAAACCAGACAACTCCTTCATGAGTAGACTTATTGTAACGAACTGGCTTTTTAGAAACTTCAGACAACCACATGCCATGTCCCAGGTTATTAGCCACATGATAGCACCCCTGCATTCCATCTCCATTAACTACGGAACAAACAGTTCCTTTATTCAATTCGCTGCTGGCAGATACTTTAATTAAGCTCTCATCCAACTGTTTATACACAACAATACGTTGTGCATATCCGGTAATGAACATCATTAATAACAAAATAACGGTAATGATTTTTTTCATTCCACAAAATATTAGTTTTTAATAAAACTGCTAAACATATAAAGTAGTCTCAACAAAAACAAACCTCATTATATGTATGAACATATAGATGCAGCAAATATATATAATAAATTCAAAAAGCAAAAGTAAAACAAAGTTTTTTTTATAAAAAAATGAGATGTAATAAATTAAAAGTCAAACTAAACTTAAATTAATTTATCACTAAATTATTTATAAAAGAATACATATCAAAACTCAAATAATTAATAATTAACTAATTACGTTTAAAAACATCTTTAACTACAATATTAAAAAACAAACATTTCAAAGAATAATGTCCCAGCAAAGCCCGTATTTATCGAAATGATTACATAATACACATTAATGTTCATACATTAATTATAAGGTATAAATTATATTTTCATTAAATCATCATACCAAAGAAACCATACAACACAAAAAAAGCGTCTTCGTTTTCGAAGACGCTTAAAAAATAAAAATGATGATGTATTAATAGTATCAAAAAACAAATCACTTTACACAAGAAGTTACTTTTATACCAAAAGCGCAATACATTAGATATAATACGCAGGCCAACGTCACCACAACACCACCGATAATACCTACAGTACCGATGGCAAAACCGATAACTGGAGTTACCACTCCCCCCCCGGCAACAGCTGTAATCATTAGACCGGAAATCTGATTTGCCTTCTCCGGACGCGCCTGCAAAGCCATTGAATAAATAATAGAGAAAACTGATGAAGCAAAAAAGCCTACTGCACCAATACAAACTATATTCACCACATCCTTTTCCACTCCTATTAAAACTAGCAGCGAAACAACACAAGCTACAATATTTATACGAAAGTACCTCATTTCTGCAATACGGGTCAATAAGAACGCCCCTAACAAAGCGCCAATCGTACGACTGAGGAAATAGACTTGAGGAGCAAATTTTACTTGCTCATCAGACCATCCAAAACGGATAGACATAAGTTTCGAACTAATAAAGTTTGTCGCCACATCCACGCCTACAATAAAGAAAATTCCTAAAAACAGTAATAGAATAGTCCGGTCTTTCAGCAAAGCAAACGTATTCCTCATGGAAAGATCACTGTTCGACACAACATTTCTTTCCCGTTCAATAGGGGTTGCAATCAGCCAAACTGTCGACAATAAAGTGATGAAGCCAAGAATGGGGAAGCAATAATACCATTTATCCCCCCCCCAATAATGGACAGCCAGCAATACAATCTCCGGGCCGACCAAAGAAGAAGCCGCTTTTATTACCTGCCCAACTGTCAAACTACTTGTCAGGAAAGCTTTGTTAGTTATAACATTATTAAGCAACGGATTTAAAGAAACTTGTAAAATAGCATTTCCTATACCCAACAAGGCATAAGCCACCATGCAAGTTACACCATCATACGCCAATAATGGCAGAATCATACCTACAATTGTAATCACCATACTAACAAGTACGGTATTCTTACGTCCCCATTTATTCATCCGATTACCTATCGGAATTCCTAAAAACAAGAACCAAACAAACGCCATTGAAGGTACAAACCCGGTCATCATAGGTGACCAGTTAAAACTACGCTGAACATAGTCTGATGAAATACCGACAATATCACAGAAGCCCATCACAAAGAAACCGAAAAGTACCGGAAAGGCTGTCATTATAGAGTTTTGTTTTTTCATTTTCATGGATTTTTATATAAAATGTCTATTCTGTCACTCCCACGTCTTTACGCAGTTTTTCCAATTGAACAGTCAGTGCTTCCCGTACTTTTACATACTTCGGGTTATCATATACATTATTGACCTCCATCACATCTTTTTTCAAATCATACAATTCCCAAAAGTCAATAGCTTCATCATTCCCACTACCCTCTCCATACCAATGAATCAATTTGTAGCGTTTAGTGCGAATGCCATCATGTTTGCGTACACTACCCACTGCCGGATAATCGTAAAAATGATAGTATAACTCATTTCGCCAATTTTCCGCCTTTCCATTTTTAAACAACGGTAATAAAGAGCGCCCAGACATCTCTTTCGGCACCTCCACTCCTGCAAGGCTCAGGAAAGTCGGTGCCAAATCAATATTCTGCACCAGCTCTTTGCATACCGAATGTTTCTTGACTAAAGAAGGGCACGAAATAATCAGAGGTGTACGGAAAGACTCCTCATACATAAAGCGCTTGTCATACAGTCCATGCTCTCCCAACAGAAAACCTTGATCAGAGGTATAAACTATCACTGTATTATCCAGAACTCCTTTTTCTTCCAAATAATCAAGCAAACGGCCCACTTGTTCATCTACCGAACGGATAGTCCGACAATACTCTTTTACATACCGTTGATATTTCCACCGAAGCAAATCCTTTCCAACCGGAGGATTTTTCAAGAATTCTTCATTTTTCTTGTCATAAATAGCTTCCCATGTGGCACGCTGTTCGCTATCCATCTCAGCCATTGCCATCAGCCAACTGTCTCTAATATATTGCAATGTAGGTTCGTTCGTCAATTCTCTCACCTTAAAATCGAACGCATATCCCATGTGCCGATCAATTGTCAGCTCCTGAGTTTTCATCTGCGGACCACGTGTCGCATAGTCATCAAATAGCGTTTCAGGTTCCGGAAAATCCACATCCTCAAATAAATGCATATTGGGAAAGTCAGGCATCCAATTACGATGAGGTGCCTTGTGATTTACAAGGACACAGAAAGGCTTCTCATCGGAAATGTTTTTCTCCAACCACTCTATGGCATGATCGGTTATCAACGTGGTAGCATATCCTTTTTCTTTTATATATTCTCCGTTTGTATCAGGACGACGGAACTTGGGATTATAGTATTCACCCTGATCAAAAAGAATGTCATAATGGTCAAACCCCTTCGGCTCAACATTCAAATGCCACTTTCCAAAGACTGAAGTTACATATCCTTCTTTTTGTAGCAGCTCGGTAAACCATTGTTTCTGTGGATTCAAACAGCACCCCAACCTCGTCTGTCCGTGCTGATGACTATACAAGCCCGTTAAAAGGGTCGCCCGGCTTGGAGCTGAAATGGAATTCTCTACAAAAGATTGCGTAAAAAGCATGCCATTCCCAGCCAAACGATCAATGTTAGGTGTCGGAGCCAACTTTGAAATAGGATGTCCGTAAGCACTTATGGTCTGGAAAGCATGGTCATCCGTAAAAATACAAACAATATTCAACGGTTTATTGGGCACTTTCTGGGCCCAAATAGGTTGTACTGCCGATAATATCGGCAGTACAACCATAGAAGTGGAAAACAGATTATTTTTCATAACATATTTCTCAGTGAGTCAATTCCTCATTAGGTGAAGCTCCCAAACCTAAAACCAATTTTCCTCCTTTTACGACCTCACTAAAGGGCAATTGTACAGTATCTTGCGGACGGTTGTTCAAAGATATATCCTGCAAATAACAATCACCTACCGCCTGCTTCTTAGCTTCGATTACAAATTTCTCTCCCGGATAATAATCTTTATTCAAACGGACAGTGACTTTGTCAAACAAAGGGGCACCTATCTGGAATTTCGGATCAATCTCCGTCAATCCCTTTACATCAAATAAGCCCAATGCAGACATTACGTACCAAGCCCCCAATTGTCCTTGATCCTCATCCTGTCCATAACCATAGCCATGTATACCTTCGAGGCCATAGAACTCATCCAAAATAGCACGTACCCACTTTTGAGACAGATATGGTTTACCCGAAAAGTTAAACAACCAAGAAATATGCAAATTAGGCTGATTACCATGATTATACACCGTCTTCAATCCGGCGAACGCATCCACTTCTTTCCCACCTCCAAAAATATTTTTCTGTGAAAGCAAAAAGATACTATCCAGACGATTATTAAACGTTTCTTGCCCTACCAAATCTACCAATTCGTCTATCTGGTGAGGAACATAAAATGTATATTGCACGGCATTTCCTTCTTGAAATCCCTTCCAAGGAGCCAATGGATTAAAATCTTCCAGAAAATTTCCTTTAGTATCCTTGGGACGAATCAAACGGGTCTCCGGATCATAAAGATTCTTCCAGCCATTCGACAAATTAGAGAGTAACTTATAGTCATCCTCTTTACCCAAATGTTTGGCAAATTGGGACACAGCAAAACTACTGAAACTGTATTCCATTGTATGTGAAGCACCAAACCCAGATCCTTCCTCACGAGTCACCATATCAAACCGTTTTTCATAAGGAGAATATCCACGTTCCACAAACTGACGTACATCCATCTTACCTGCACCTTCAAGTCTTCCACGCCATTCCACTTCATTCTTCAAAGCAGCTTCATATCCCTGCTGTACGTCAAAATCACGAATACCGCAATTATATGCAGCAGCAATAGCCAAGCTAGTAAAATTCGTCCCTACTCCAGACACATATTTACTGCATGCGATGCCATCACCCAACCAACCGGCATCCTGATAAACCAACAACTGACTTTTTATCCAATCAGAATAATATTCGGGATAAGCCAATGACCATAATTGCGTCAGATTCCAGAAACCACCCCAAATGGCATCCGTATTATAATGCTGATGTACCGGATTACCTTCTTCATCAAGAGCAATACGACCGACCGTTCCATTATTTTTAGGATAATATCCATTTGCATCACTAGCCAATCCACGCCCCAAAAGCGCATGGAACAATCCGGTGTAAAACTTCACTTTATCAGTTTCCTTCCCTCCTTCCACATAAATCCTGCTCAGAGATTCATTCCACACATCTGTTGCATTCTTCTTGGCTTGGTCAAAGGTAACATCCGCAGCCTCGGTTTCCCGGTTGAAACGAGCATTCTCTATGGAAGTATAGGATAGGCCCACTTTGACTTCCACAGCCTCTTGTTCTTCTGTAGAGAATGTCATGTAAAGACCCGCGCCTGGTCCTTTTTCCTGATGTTTACCCGGATTAACCACATCTTTTACAAAAGTACCTACCTGAACCGGCTTCTTATTAAGAACAGCCGAGAAATACATACGTACATCTGCCCCTTTCTGATAAATATTAACATATACGGGGGAAGTGATTACATAACCTTCCACCCGGCCATCTTCAAAATATTGTACTTCGGCATCTTTCACCTCACCACTTTCTCCTTGCTTGTTACCTATATCGAAGATAAGGTTTGCCAGTTCTGTTTTGGGATAGGTATAACGATGAAATCCCACTCGTTTCATAGCAGTCAATTCAGCCTTTACTCCATAGTCCTTCAACAAAACAGAATAGTACCCGGGAGCTGCCACTTCATCTTTCTTATCGAAACGTGAACGATAACCGCCATCCGGATTTTCCAACTCACCCGGTACTGTCTGCAATTCTCCGACAGTCGGTGCAAATACGACACCGCCTACCTGGAACTCGTGAAAATTGGCAAAGCCTTCGATGGAAGTATGACGAAAATCATACCCCACTGCTTGCCAACCACCGGGATTTCCCAAATGCGCATCGGTAGAAGGAGCCAGTTTTGCCATGCCAAACGGAATAGCAGCCGGTGTATAAAAGAACCAACGACAATGCGCAGTTCCAATGTTTGGGTCTACATAGTCCACCAAAGCTTTAGTGCTTGAAGTACTTGTTGAACACCCCATAATGATACTCATACATATCACCAAAAAACAAAGTCGTTTCATGATATTAATTTATTAAGACGGTAGACACTAACATTATTTATTTTCCGAGCATGGAGCAATCCCCCATGACTTATTCGGTTTATCACCCATTTCCAGTATCAATTCTCCACCTTTTAGCAATTCTGCAGCGGGGAAGTAGAAACGTTCCAACTTCTCACCATTCAGAGTGGCACTCTGAACGTACTTATTTTTTCTGGATACATTTTTAGCCTCAATTGTAAATGTTTCACCACGATTATAGCGTTTGCCCAAATCAATAACCACTTTCTCATACAATGGACTGGCAATTTCATAAATAGGTTCGACACTGCAACCGCCATCAGTCTGAAACAGTCCCAAAGCCGCCATCACAAACCAAGCACTCATCTGGCCCTGATCTTCGTCACCCAAATAGGCATTGGCAACGCCACAACCATAATATCTATCAATAATGGAACGGGACCATTTTTGTGTCAGCCAAGGTTTATTGGCCCAATTGAACAAGAAAGCAAAATGCATGGACTGCTGGTTGCCCTGAACCACCGGATAATCCCAATATTGGTCATTGGGAGCATTGTATCTCCAAGGTTCACTTACTTCAAAACCCCAGTTCAGACGATCCACAAATGATTTTTCTCCCATTATGTCAATCAAGGCCGGTACATCCTGAGGCACAAAGTAGCTAAGCTGCCAAGAATTACCTTCTACATAGTGGTGATTACGTCCGGTTTGAAATGCATCAAAATCAGGGATAAAGTTACCGGCCGAATCACGCATGTGAGCATATCCATTTTCCGGATTAATAGCATTTTTCCACCAATATCCGCGATCATTGAATGTAGCATATTCCGAGAATTTACCTAATGCTTTCGCCATCTGTCCCACAGTCCAATCATCGTAAGAATACTCCAATGTATTAGAAAAACGTCCCAATTCAATAGGTACGTATTTATATTTCATATAAGACACCAAATCGCGATTACCGGCAAAACCACCTGCAACATGTGTAGCTGGAGTAGTCTGCATTTTTTTCATGGCTTCAAATGCCTTTTCCACATCATAATCACGAATACCCATCTGATAGGTAGATACCATCTGTGGAATTTCGTGTTCGGCCACCATTACCGGAATATATTCCATTCCGGCAGGACCTTTTGCCAACCACCCGTTTGCATCGTACAATGCCAACTGAGAGTTCACCCATTTGGAGCTCCATTCGGGTGTCACTAAATTCCAGAACTGATTCAAATTCCAAAAAGTATTCCAAAAAGCATCACATCCTAAAGCTACATGTTCAGGATTTGTAAATTTACGTACCTTTTCGTCCGGAGACACCCATTCGCCATTCACATCACTCCACAAATTTCGGCAAAGTGCACGATACATATTAGTGTAAAAGCGCACCTTCTCCAGACGGTCATTGGTAGTTATATCCAGACGGTTGAAAATACCATTCCATACATCTTTCTGATTTTGCACTACCGCATCAAAATCCCAACCAAATCTATCAGAGATTTCCTTTTGCAGATTTTCAGAAGCATTTGAAATACTCACCAACGAAATACTGGCACGAGCCTGCACCACCGGATGCTTTTTCGTATCAAATTCGACATAAAGTCCTGCATCTTTCAAGTTCTTACCAAATATATGGCCTCCATCCAATATTTGCTTATTCTTCCAGCCACCTACTTTCTTAATCGGTGCATCAAACTCTATTACGAAGTTCACTACATATTCCTGATCAGCGTCATTACTCCACACATAAGGACGAGGAGAAATCTGATGAGAGCGTCCCTCAATTCTATAATCACTTACCTTCTTAATATCTACATCCAGCAGATTATAATCATATTCAGCTTGCACATGAAGGTCAATCATTACACGTCCATCTTTATCTTTCGGGAAGGTATATTTCTGGAAACTTGCTCTTTCTGTAGCTGTCACCTCCGCCCAGATTTCTGTATCGGTCAAGAAGACCTTATAATATCCTAACGGAGCTTCTTCTGTCCTCTTGTCAATACGCGAACGGTAACCTTCATCTGGACGGAACTGATCGCCAACCTGAGTAAACAACTTGCCGTTAGTAGGCATTAACCCTAATCCGCCCATTGTCCACTCATGGATATGACTGAAACAACCCAAAGTTTCAAAAGTTGGTTGATAACCGGCCTGCCAGCCCATATTTTGATTGTCCGGACTCAGCTTCACCATACTGAAAGGCATCCAAGGTCCCGGTGCAATCATCCATCGAGAATGTGCCGTACCTATTTTGGTATCTACATAGTCAGCAAATGTCTGTATCTTTTGCGGAGAACGTATAATAATACCCTTTTCCAGCAATTGTCCATCTACAAACACTTGATATTCACTCTTTCTACTTTTTTTCACAGCAGGCATAGGTACTTCAAATACATAACGTGCCGTGTCCAACTGCGCAGAAAAAACATCTATACCGTCTAATTTTACACTCAATTTCGGGTTACCGGATAGATGCTCTACATCAACCAATAAAGGCTGTATTTTTGCTCCATCCATTTCCATTTCATATTCTGCCGGAGCCACATTGCGCAAGAAAGCATATTCATTATTCTTTTCCAGAACAAGTTCGTCAGCACCTTCCAAACGTATCTGATCGAAAACAATCCAGCCCCCTTCAAGAACAGAAACAGTGACCATATTTCCACCTTTTTTCAAATCATTGGCTGAAATTGGAAATTCAAGAATTTGTTCCTTGGCATCTTGAAGATTACCCTCCAGTACTCCTTTCGAATGCCCTTTAATTTCAAACTTCTTTTCGGCAGAATTCACCATAACTTTAACCACCGAACGGCTCGGATTGGCATCCACCAAGTCTACCACCAATTTCCATTTGCCATGTTTCGGCAATTTTTTAATGCCAAACAATATATTTGCATCATGAGTTCTCCAACCGGAAGTACTCCATGTACCTCCCCAAGTATCATCAGGCCCTGGCAACACATAAGGGAAATCATTTTTGTCAACAGAAGTCCCCACTAAAAAGTAACGATCTTCATAACCAAAATCATGAGCCAGGAACTTTTTATACTCAGAAGGGCCCAAAGCCAGTTCTGTTCCGGAATTATCCGCAACGCCAATTTGCCATACCACTTTTGCAGCAGTTGCACACATAGCGCAACAAGCAACGATAAAAAAAGATATTATTTTTTTCATATTCATAATGAGTCTTATTATTTTTTGTTATCCGTGAAAACAATCTTATCTACTTAAAAAGCAAACTAACCCTTATATCTTCTTGTCTATCTGTTGTAAAGCAAAAGCATATGCTCCCAGTGCAATAGCCTTGTTTGCTCCTAAAGTTGAAATCGCCACCCCTATACGTTTAGTACAATCATAGGATACTTTCTTGTCAGTAAAAGGTACCTCAACCCAAGAACTTGTATCTTCTAAAAACTTCTTATATTCGTCCGGCTCCATCAAATTACAAACTTCCATCTGCAGACAATCGAAATCCCGTCCGGAGAAAGTCGATATGGAACGACGCATTTCACGCATCATACCTGGCAGAATATATTTAGCTGCACCAGCAACTCCTCCTCCTATAACCACCATACCATCTACAATATGAAGTGCACTGACAATGGCAGCACCCGCCATTTCACCTAATTCATCAAAACTCCGCACAGCCGCTTCACGATTCCCCGTGAGTATGCCCTCGGCAATGTCATATATATCCTTTGGAGTCAGATTATCAACCGCCTCACCGCTCAGTTCTCCGTACACACGGCGTACTGCACGGATACTGACACTTTCTTCGGCTATCAAGTCGGTATATTTTTTATTTCTCATAATCCAGACATCACCACCACAGCCGTTATCACCGGTCAGCAAGCAATTATCAATCACCACTCCTGCTCCAAAACCGGTTCCCAACGTAATGCCTAACAAGTTTTTATAACGTTTAGGATTACCGACAGCCTTAAGTTCCTCATTAATGGAAGGTAATATTCCGGCCAACGCTTCACCGTAAGCAAACAAGTTACCATCGTTATTTATATATACCGGAATACCAAATTCTTCTTCCAGAAAAGCTCCCAAAGCCACACCTCCACGAAAAACCGGAAAGTTCGGTAAATCGCCTATCACACCATTCTTATAGTCTGCTGGACCAGGAAATGCAAAACTGATAGCTACCGGCTCATTTTCCAATTGTCTTTTCACTGCAGAAAAGCCTTTTTTCAAAACAGTCAGACATCCATTCAAATTGTCCGAAACCGCTGGCAAACAAATAGTTTCCACAATATCCTGATTTCCCCGGATAGCTGAAAAAACGAAATTCGTGCCTCCTGCATCCAAGGTCATTACTGTACGTTGGTCATGTCTATACATATTATATCAGATTTAATTAATACCATTTTCCGGTTAAAACCTCACATAAGCCTTGATGGTTCCACACTCTTTTCCCACAGACTTGCCACAAGGAGTTATTGTATATTCACCCACACTTGCCGGAACTATGAAGGTTTCAGCATAATGTACCACAAATGGTTTAAAAGCGCTTGTCGGACTTTCAACAACCACTTCTTCACCTTCCACCAAATTCAGTACATTCACACTATTATTCGTATGATGTGTAACAGATTTGGAAAACCAGTGACGGCGTGTTTCAATGAATTCATTCGGGTGTAATCCAGTACGCTCCTCGCTCCATCCTTCTCCTTCGGCAATCTGAGTGAAATGATTTGCCAGATATTCTTTTACATATTCCGTATTACGTTTCCAGTCTATTACTTCTTTACCTCTTTCCACATTAATGGGGCGCGGTTTGCCATCCAACCCCAAACGTTGCCAATCCCAGAGTTTGAATGTAAACAAATTGGGTGTTGAGCTGATTTCCAATACAAGTGCCTCCGAACCTGAGCAATGCACCGTACCTCCCGGAATCAAATAATGATCATGTTTTTTAGCAGGCAGTTTATTTACATACTTTTCTGTATCGAAAACGATTTCACCTTTCTGAGCCTCACGCAAATCACGAATCATGTCATCTTTATTAATACCATTCTTCAAACCAAGATAGACCGAAGCTCCTTCTTTAGCATCCAGCAGATAATAGCTTTCGTCCTGAGTATAATACATACCAAAGTTTTCACGGATAAACTGTGTGGTAGGATGCACTTGTACACTCAAATTTCCACCACCTACTGTATCTAGGAAATCGAAACGAATCGGGAAATCCTTACCAAAACGCGCTTCTACCGGTTCACCTAAAAGCTCTCTAGATTTCAACAAAACCAAATCTACCGACGGCAATTCAAAACGTACACCGTTCACCTCAAAATAAAGACTATTCTCTTCGGGCACACAATCGAAACACCAACCATAATTTTCTTTTTCAGGATTTAATCCACACACTTCTTTCATCCATTGTCCGCCCCATGGTGCCGGGTCAAAGAAAGGCACTACGCGAAAAGGAGTCTTAATTGTTTCTTCTATTCCTTTAAAGAAAGTCTCCCTATCAATCATTCTCGGATCGTTTGCAATGTGCGTATCCAACCAGAAATCGGCTTTATCAAACAAGCCTTCCTTATACTTATCAAGAACTCTCCAATCATTAAAATACCCTCTCTTATATTGTAAAGACACAGCATCTTCACGATTATCCACTCCCAAAGCCTTTACTTCGTGAGCACGAAAACGCTGTTGTATCTCCCAACGGGCCATATCAACATACACCAGCGTTGCTTCTGCCTGAGCTATCATAGCAGCACCCGAACCGACCACAATCACTCTATCATTTGCCGCTACCTGCTTCCGGGCTACCTCCAGCTTACCTGCATCAAAGTAGTCTTTCAGAGATAGGTTCGTCACATAACCAAAAAGAACATCCTTTGTCATAAAACGCTCTGTCATTTCCTTAATCTCATTCTCCGGCTTCATCAAGTCACGTGTATTAATAAGTAAGGTAGGTGACAGCGATTTCAATTCATTTATAACTTCATCTTCACGCACTCCTGCATAGAGTTCAACAGCTAGTACCTTTCTACTCTTAAAACACTCCATCAGTAAGGTATGAATATCATTCCATCCCCGAAGAATCGTTCCCGAAATCTTTGTAGAAGGGAACTTGTCGTAATTTACTTTTCTCATAATTATATATACTTGATTTTATTATATGTATGAACATATTAGTATTTTGTGCAAATATATACTCTTTAAAAATAAAATAAAAGAATCTTCTCATATTTTTTTGATAAAAAAAGAATTATCTTTGCAATATTAAAAAAAATAACAGAAAAAGTATAACCATGAAATTAGACCCAAACTCAGAAAAACCTCTTCACATTCAAGCAGAAGAAGTGCTGAGAAAACTTATAGAATCAGAGGAATACAAAAATGGGAAACTTCTTCCCAATGAAGTTTTATTGTCTGAACAATTAAACATATCGAGAAATACACTTCGCCAAGCAATCAACAAACTGGTATTCGAGGGATTATTGGTCAGAAAAAAAGGGCATGGTACAAAGGTTGTAAAAAAAGGTATTATAGGAGGAGTAAAGAACTGGTTGAGCTTCTCACAAGAAATGAAAATGCTAGGTATCGAAATTAAAAACTTCGAATTGCATGTCAGTTTTAAGAAAGCATCCGAAGAAATATGTACCTTTTTCAATATAGACCCTGAAAAGGGAACAAAATGTATGGTATTGGAAAGAGTACGCGGTAATAAAGAATATCCTTTTGTCTCCTTCATCTCTTATTTCAATCCGAGTATACCACTGACCGGTGATGAGGACTTCACCCAACCTCTTTATGGAATACTTGAAAATAAATATGACATCATCGTAAAAACCAGTAAAGAGGAAGTATCCGCACGGTTGGCCGGAGAATATATCGCAGAAAAACTGGATATCAAATCCAGCGACCCTATATTAATAAGGAAAAGATTTGTTTATGATATCAATGGAACTCCCATTGAATACAATATAGGATACTATCGTGCAGACAGCTTTACCTACACCATAGAGGCAGAAAGATAAATATACAAGAAAGTTTAATCTATAACAGAAATGACTATGAATACAACAGAAATCCCCGTACTGCTGTTGACCGGTTATCTGGGTAGTGGCAAAACGACGTTGGTAAATCACATCCTTTCTAATAAACGTGGCATTAAGTTTGCCGTTATCGTCAATGACATAGGCGAAGTGAACATTGATGCAGACCTTATACAGAAAGGTGGCGTGGTGGGAAAGAAAGACGACAGCCTGGTAGCTCTGCAGAATGGCTGTATCTGCTGTACGCTGAAGACAGACTTGATAGAGCAGATGTTCGAAATCATGAAGATGCAACGCTTCGACTACATCGTGATTGAAGCGAGTGGCATCTGTGAACCGGAGCCTATTGCCCAAACACTCTGCTCCATTCCTCATATGGGAGGAGCGTATACTAAATACGGTATTTGCCGCTTAGACTGCATTACCACCGTGGTGGACGCCTTACGTCTGCAAAGTGAATTTTCTTGCGGAGATGATTTGACACGCAAAGGCATTGATGAGGAAGATATAGAAAACCTCATCATTCAGCAGATTGAGTTCTGCAATATTATCCTGCTGAACAAAGCAGCAGAAGTACAGCCCGAGGAATTAAAACGTATCAGGCAGATTATCCACACCTTGCAACCCGGTGCCCAAATTATAGAGTGCAACTATGCAGATGTAGACCTGGATAAGATTATCCATACCCACCTCTTTAACTTTGAACGTGCCGCAACTTCCGCCGGATGGATTCGTGGCATAGAGCAACAAGTAAGCGAAGAGGAGGAAAAAGAGGCGCATTACCATCACGAAGATGAACATCATCATGAAAGCGAACATCATCACGAGAAATGTCATCACCACCATCACGAAGGAGGTGAAGTAGAAGAATACGGTATTGGCACATTTGTCTACTACCGCCGTCCTGCATTCGACATTCATAAGTTCGACCACTATGTCGCTACCAAATGGCCCCGCAGCGTTATCCGCGCCAAGGGTGTCTGCTACTTCAGCCACAACCGCGACATGTCCTTCCTCTTTGAACAAGCAGGTATACAGAAGAAAATAACTGAAGCCGGACAATGGTATGCCACCGCTCCCGAAGAAGACATGATAGAACTGATGCGCCAAGAACCGGGATTGCTAAGAGACTGGGACGAACAATACGGCGACCGCATGCTGAAGATAGTATTCATCGGACAAAATATGGATAAAGAGCAAATCATCCGCGACTTGGACAAATGCCTTGAATAACTTCCTAAAAAAGTGCTCCCCGTCATTCCGATCTTAAGAACAACGGGGAGCATCGTCCCAGACGCGTAACTCTATTTTAAGAATCAAGAACCATATCAATTCTCCGTAAAACGGAACATTTTGAAATACACCTTCTGCTCTGTGTCGGATACATTCACCAGCCTCATCTTCGCAACGCTCAAATCCTTGAGAGATGCCTTCACCTGCGTTCTGTATCCCGGTTTCAAATCCACCGCCTGCCAGTTTGTACCATCCGAAGTTACTTCCAGTTTAAACTTAGAATTAGCCACCTCCGCATCTCCCAAATCAATAAGCACCGAACTCAACTGGCGGGCATAATCCATCGAAATGGTCAGCACACCGCCTGCCTGCCAGTTGATGACTTCATTGGACGGAATAATTGTATTCACCTTTCCCTTCTGCTGAATAGGAAGCGAAGCCAACTGATTCACGTCGCTCTTCAACGTGTAGGGAGAATAAACAGCCTTTGTATCAAGCCCGGCATGGAACGCTGCATTATAGCCCGTTGTCGCCGCTTCGAACAAAGCATTGAAAGTAGGCATCAGATGCAGGCTGCCGCTCTTTATGCCCGCTTTATATTGGGCATCCGTCTCACCCATCAGCACCAGCAGGGCGCGGGCGTGTTCGTAGCTACCTATAAATGCATCCTTCTGCTGGCGCAGGCGTATCATGTTCAGCACCTCCGCACCATACTCTCCCACTTGTTTGAACTGAATGAGCCAAGGCCTTATTTCAGTTATCAACGGACGATTCTCATTTCCCGACGCAAGCAATCCATCAGCGGCAACGATTATCTTCCGGCATTCCTCAGCTACCTGCCGATAGGCATCTTCATCTATCTCGTTTTTCTCTTGATAGGCTTTCAACAAGGCAGAGAGAGCAGGCTGAATGGCAACGGACTCTTCACGACGGAAGCGATGTCCATTCTGTCCCGGGTCGGAATTATGAGCAGCGAAGATTTCCAAATATTCGGCATGAAGTGGCATAAGGTCTCTGACTGCATGTTTCCAAGAAGTTTCACTATCATAATTCTCCATATTCCAAGTATAATCAGCTACACTGTACAGAGAGATTTTGGAAGCCTCGGCATGTTCCATCGGATTGGAAACAAAAGCAGACATATCATCTTTTATATCAAGCCCGTTTCCATAAACCGGCCCTAGCAGCAAATGGTCTTGTACATAATCCGAAACGGGGAAATTCCACCAAATGTACGCCTTACGTTTCAGCAGCGGATTGACGAAGTCCAGCGTAGACTTATCTATAGTAGCAACTACCATATCACCGGTCCACATCACCTTGATACCCTCGTTCAACTTATCACCAAGCGTAGTGAGATAGCCTCCCTCCACATCGGTCCATGACTTGTTGTACTCTGTGGGACACAATATCAATGGTGCAACATCCCGCTTGACTTTTACAAAATGGTCGTCAATATAGTTCAACAGCTCAGCCTGCTTGTCCGCCTTTGTCCCCTCACCCGAAATATCATCAAAGAAAACGGCAAAACCACGCACACCCAACTGGTACATGCTTTCGAACTTCTGCAACAATAACGAGCGGTCTTCTTCATTCCAGCGAATATCCTGGCCCGGATGAATGGCCCAATAGAAAATGACATTGTTCTCCTTCGCCCTATTCACCAATACTTTCAACTCTTCTCCTTCTCGAGCAGGATAAGGCTTGCGCCAGTTGGGAGTCCGGTGATAAGGATCGTCTTTCGGTCCATAGATATAGACATTCATTTTGTTCCGACCATAAAAATCAAGCTGGCGTATACGCGCCTCCTGACTCCAGGGAGCACCGTAAAAACCTTCTACCACACCCCGATAGGGAACATCAGGATAGTCCGTCACTTCAGCCAAAGGCAGCTTGTCTAAAGCAAGCAACTGCGCAAGAGTCTGTACACCATAGTACGCTCCCCGTTCGTCAGCACCGGCTATGACGATGCAGTCTTTTTCTATTTTCAGGAAATAACCTTCGGATTTGCGTGGAATCCGATGTTGGTATTTCTTGATAATCTTATCTCCTTTCACTCCTATATATACACGGAAAGAAGCGCCAAGCACCTCTTCCGGCATCAATGAACGGAGTAAAGGCAACGCAGGTCCGTCCTGCACGGAATTGCCGGAAAGGATCTGGTATTGTCGGGGAATATCAACAGAATCTTTTTGCGTAATATATTCTTGGGGAGTAGGTTGCAAATGAAACTCTTGCGCACAAAGCGTCGCTGTCGTCAGCATACCGAATGCTCCCAGTAACAGTAGTTCTTTTCTCATAAGCGGATTATTAAATTAAGGAATATCTATGTATTAAGAAAACTCTTCCATGCATTCAAGGTTGATACGTTCAAAAATAAGAAATAAATATGAAAACACGTACAAATACAGACATTTATTTCAGTTTAAAGATTCATTTATTCTGCATCCGTTTGAGTTCATCGCACACAGCCGGATGCAGGAAGTAGCGTACGTCTTTTCCCTCCTCTATGGCCCGACGGATAAAAGTGGAGCTGATTTCGAATACCGGAGAAGAAACTGTCCGCACATTCTGCGGTAAAAAGGTGGCCTCTACCGGATAGCCGGGACGGGGATAAACCAGAAGATGATTTTCGGCAATAATGCGTTCCGACTCGTACCAACGGTGGAACAGCCTCCAGTTGTCCGAACCAATGACAAGATGGAAAGTGTGTTGGGGATAAGTCCGTTTCAGCGCATCCAACGTATGAACAGTATAAGAAGGCCGAGGCAGATGGAATTCAAAATCGGAAGCGCGAAACTTGGGATAACCCTCAGTGGCTAGCTGCACCAGCTTCAAACGTAACTTGTCATCCATCAGATCGTTTTCTTCCTTCAGCGGATTGTGGGGGGTGACCATAAACCACACTTCGTCCAGGTCCCCGTATTCGCAAAGATAGTTGGCGAGGGCCAAATGTCCGATGTGTATCGGGTTGAACGAGCCGCTGAAGATTCCTATATTCATTTATTCTTATTCATATACAACCTTACAAAGGACGTCTTTGCAACGCACGCCAGGCAGCCCAAGCATTGAAAATCGTCACTACAGAGATAAGAAACATTGAAATACTGGAACGAGGCTCGCCATGATGTATATACAATACACCCACAACAAGGGAGCAGACGAACAGAACGCTATTAATAATTAGCAATGCCTTGTTCAGCTTCGGGCTATTCTTCCTCCTCGGTGCCAACTGGTTGTACACTCCTCCACGTTGTTTCATTCGTTCAAGAATTGAGAGATTACTTTCAATGCTTCCGCTTTGGCTGTCTCCAGGTCATCGTTCACAATCACGGTATCGAACTTCGGTGCAAAGCCCAGTTCGTATTCGGCTTTCGCCACGCGGCTCTCTATCACTTCGGGAGCATCTGTTCCGCGCCCCACCAAGCGTTTGCGCAATTCCTCCACTGAAGGTGGCTGAATGAAAACAGACAAAGCACGCTCACCATAGAATTTCTTGATATTGCAACCACCCACTACATCCACATCGAACACTACATTCTGTCCGGCAGCCAATTGCTTTTCCACCTGCTCCTTCAGTGTTCCGTAAAAACGGTCCTGATATACCTCTTCATACTCCAGGAATTCATCATTGGCTATGCGACGACGGAACTCGTCAGGAGTCAGAAAGAAATACTCCACTCCATCTTTCTCCGTTCCGCGGGGCGGGCGGCTGGTCGCTGAGATGGAGAATGCCAAGTTCAGATTTTGAGTCAGCAGATAGTTGATAATCGTTGACTTGCCAGAGCCCGAAGGGGCTGAAAATATGATAAGTTTTGCCATCGAATTATTTACGATTTGACGATTTACTATTTGATACTACATGACGTTCAATACTTGTTCCTTGATTTGCTCCAATTCATCTTTCATCTGAACGACAATCTTCTGCATCTCCGCATGATTGGACTTACTGCCCAAGGTATTGATTTCGCGTCCCATCTCCTGGGCGATGAACCCTAACTTCTTGCCTTGTCCGGTTCCGGTTTCCAGCGTATTGATAAAATATTTCAGATGATTGCCAAGACGCTGTTTCTCTTCGTTCACATCCAGTTTTTCGATGTAGTAGATGAGTTCCTGCTCCAGACGATTCTTGTCATAATCCACACTCAACGTCTTTTCCAGAGCATCGGTAATACGCTCCTTCACTTTGGCCACACGCTCTTTCTCATAGGGAGCGATAGTCTCCAACAAATGAGAGATATTGGCGATCTTCTCACGGAACTTTTTTTCGAGGGCAGCTCCTTCCTGCTTACGGAAGTCCACCAGCGCATCAACAGCCTTTTCCACAGCCGAATAAACCACAGCCCATTCTTCCTCACTCAGTTCCTGCGTTTCATTCTTGGTCATCACATCCGGCATGCGGAGCAACGTGGCAAACCAGTCCGTCGCATCCGGTACAGGTATTCCAAGATTTTCGGATATGGCACGAATCTGCTTGTAGTATCCCTCCACCAATGTCTGATTGATGGGAGTGGCACTTTCCGCACTCTCTTTCTTTTCTATCCAAAGGCTGAAATCCACCTTTCCGCGTTCCAGTTTCCGTGATATTTCATTACGGATTTCCATCTCTTTCTCACGATAAAGCGGAGCAATACGAGCAGACAAGTCCATTGCCTTACTATTGAGCGACTTTATTTCAACGTTGATTTTCTTATCAGGCAGTTCGACGGTTGCTTTGCCGTAGCCTGTCATAGATTGTATCATAATGTTATAGTTTTGCGCAAAATTACACGATTATTTTAATTAGTGAAAATAATCACGTAAATTTGCCACAATAAAATCAAGAATAAAAGTTATGTCATGTATCTTGCATATTGAAACGTCCACTTCTGCCTGCTCCGTAGCCGTGAGCGAGGACGGACAGAACGTTTTCAAGAAAGAGGACCTGAATGGCCCTTCACACGCCGTTTCATTGGGAGTCTTTGTGGACGAGGCGCTATCCTTTGCCGATAGCCATGCCATGCCGTTGGATGCAGTCGCCGTGAGCTGCGGCCCTGGTTCGTATACCGGGTTGCGTATCGGCGTGTCGATGGCAAAAGGTGTCTGCTATGGACGTAACCTGCCACTTATCGGGCTGGAAACCCTGAAAGTTCAGTGTGTACCGGTATTGCTCTACCACGATGAGTTGCCCGACGACGCATTACTCTGCCCGATGATTGACGCCCGCCGCATGGAAGTCTATGCTGCCATCTACGACCGTGCCTTGAAATCGGTGCGCGACATTGCAGCCGATATTGTGGACGAAAACTCCTACCTGGAATTTTTAGAGCAACATCCCGTCTATTTCTTCGGTGACGGTGCAGCCAAATGCAAAGAGAAAATCACGCATCCCAATGCACACTTCATCGACGGCATCCGCCCGCTTGCCGGCATGATGTTCCCGTTGGCAGAAAAGGCAATAGCCGAACAAGATTTCAAGGATGTGGCCTATTTCGAACCCTTCTATTTGAAGGAATTCGTAGCCGGCACGCCAAAGAAACTTATTTAGGGTTTAGCGATTAGGGATGAATACCATGCGGTATCACTACGTAGCCCATTAATCACTAATCACTAACCACTAATCATTGAACATTAATCACTAATTAAAGATGCAATATAACACTCAACAAAAACGGATGCCCCTACCCGAATATGGTCGCAGCATCCAGAATATGGTAGACCACGCGCTGACAATCGAAGACCGTGCAGAACGCCAGCGTTGCGCAAACACAATCATCAACATCATGGGAAACATGTTTCCCCATCTGCGCGATGTGCCCGACTTCAAACATAAGCTATGGGACCACCTTGCCATCATGGCCAACTTCCAATTGGATATAGATTATCCGTACGAAATTATCCGCAAGGACAATCTGAATACCAAGCCGGAGAGCATCCCCTACCCCAGTACCAAAATCCGCTACCGCCACTATGGCCGTACACTGGAAGTACTGATAAAGAAAGCCATCGAATTTCCGGAAGGAGAAGAGAAGCAGAACTTGATAGCGCTCATTTGTAACCACATGAAGAAAGACTACATGGCATGGAACAAAGATACCGTCGATGACCGTAAGATTTCAGATGACCTCACCGAACTCTCTGACGGAAAACTGCAAATGACAGACAGTATCGTCCGTCTCATGGCCGAACGTATTGACCAGAACTACCGTCCGAAAGTGAACAACCAGAATAACCGGAACAACAACCGGAACAATAAACGGAAATACTAAAATTGAATGATTAGTGGTTAGTGATTAATGCCATGCGGCATCACCATGCAGACCACTAATCACTAATCACCAACCCCTAATCACTAATTTCATGGCATCATTTGTAATCGAAGGAGGACACAGACTTTCCGGTGACATTTACCCCCAAGGAGCAAAAAACGAGGTGTTGCAAATTATCTGCGCCACATTGCTCACTGCCGAAGAGGTGACTGTGCACAATATCCCGGACATACTGGACGTCAACAACCTTATCCAATTGATGCGGGATATGGGAGTCAGCGTATCTAAAAAAGGCATTGACACTTACAGCTTTCAAGCTGCCAACATTGATTTCGCCTATCTGGAAAGTGACGCGTTCCTGAAAAAATGTTCCAGCCTGCGCGGTTCCGTCATGCTGGTGGGGCCGATGGTGGCACGTTTCGGCAAGGCCATGATTTCCAAGCCGGGCGGAGACAAGATAGGACGCCGCCGTCTGGATACACACTTCATCGGTATCCAGAATTTAGGAGCCGACTTTGTCTATAATGAGGAGCGTGGCATCTACGAAATCTCAGCCAAACAACTGCATGGCAGTTATATGCTACTCGACGAGGCATCTGTAACGGGAACAGCCAATATCGTAATGGCAGCCGTCCTTGCCAAAGGCAAGACCACCATCTACAACGCCGCCTGCGAACCCTACGTGCAGCAACTTTGCAGAATGCTGAACCGGATGGGAGCTAAGATAGAAGGCATCGCCTCCAACCTCCTGACTATCGAAGGAGTAGACGAGCTGCACGGAACCGAGCATACCATCCTCCCCGACATGATTGAAGTGGGCAGTTTCATTGGCATGGCAGCCATGACCCGTAGCGAACTGACCATCAAGAATGTCTCCTACGAGAACTTGGGAATTATCCCCGACAGTTTCCGTCGACTCGGCATCAAGATGGAGCAGTGGGAAGACGACATTTACGTGCCCGCACAAGAGACGTACCAGATAGAGTCCTTTATCGACGGCTCCATCATGACCATTGCCGACGCACCCTGGCCCGGACTGACACCAGACTTGCTCAGTGTGCTGCTGGTGGTTGCCACCCAGGCAAAAGGCAGTGTACTCATTCATCAGAAAATGTTCGAAAGCCGTTTGTTCTTTGTGGACAAGCTGATAGATATGGGAGCGCAAATTATCCTCTGCGACCCGCACCGCGCCGTTGTCATCGGTCACGACCACGGCTTTAAACTACGTGGCGGCAACATGACCTCGCCCGATATCCGTGCGGGCATCGCCCTGCTGATAGCTGCCATGAGTGCGGACGGCATCAGCCGCATCCACAACATAGAGCAGATAGACCGTGGGTATCAGAACATCGAAGGGCGACTGAATGCGCTCGGAGCAAGAATAACAAGAATAGAATAAGATGATAAAGAGAGAAGAAGTATATAAGATAGGTATATTCAACAAGCCCCACGGCATTCACGGAGAACTATCGTTCACTTTTACGGATGACATCTTCGACCGGGTGGAAGCCGAATACCTAATCTGCCTGCTGGATGGTATACTGGTGCCTTTCTTCTTGGAAGAATACCGTTTCCGCTCCGACACCACCGCCCTTGTCAAACTGGAAGGCGTGGACACAGCAGAACGCGCCCGCATGTTCACTAATATTGAGGTCTACTTCCCCGTAAAACATGCAGAAGAGGCAGGACCAGGTGAACTGAGTTGGGACTTCTTCGTCGGTTTTCGTATGGAGGAAGTACATCACGGCACGCTGGGAGAAGTGACGGACGTGGACACATCGACCATCAACACACTGTTTGTGGTAGATTATCAGGGAGAAGAACTGCTGGTGCCGGCACAAGAAGAGTTTATCATAGACATTGACCAGAAGCACAAGGTCATCACCGTAGACCTGCCGGAAGGTTTGATAGCTTTGGACGAAACAGAAGAGGTATGAAAAAGAAACGAAGAAAAGCATTTTGGAGTAACATCAAGTTCAAGTACAGACTGACGATTACGAACGAGAATACCCTTGAGGATATCATCACGTTGCGCGTATCCAAGCTGAACGGGCTGTCCGTATTGCTCTCCGTGCTGTTCGTATTGTTTCTCATCGCCTCCCTGATCGTAGCCTTCACCCCGCTGCGCAACTACCTGCCGGGATATATGAACAGTGAAATCCGTGCCCAGGTAGTGGAGAATGCCTTGCGCGTAGATTCCCTCCAGCAACTGGTGAACAGACAGAACCTCTATATCATGAATATCCAGGACATCTTCCAGGGCAAGATAAAGGCAGATACCATACATTCCATCGACTCGTTGACCCACCTGCGCGAAGATTCGCTCATGGAACGTACACAACGGGAAGCCGAATTCCGCAAACAGTACGAGGAGACAGAAAAGTACAACCTGACGAGCATCACCGCTCGCCCCGAAATAGACGGACTGATTTTCTACCGCCCCACACGCGGCATGATTTCATCTCCCTTCAATGCCGAAACAAAACACTTCGGCACGGACATTGCCGCCAATCCGGGCGAAAGCGTATTGGCCACCTTAGACGGTACCGTCATACTGAGTACCTACACTGCCGAGACGGGTTATCTGATAGAAATACAGCACAACCAGGACTTCGTGTCAGTCTACAAGCATTGCGGCTCTCTGCTGAAACGGGAAGGCGATGCGGTGAAAGGGGGTGAAGCCATCGCACTGGTAGGAAACACCGGCGAGCTGTCCACCGGTCCCCACCTTCACTTCGAGCTGTGGCATAAGGGCAGGGCCGTAAATCCCGAGCTTTACATCGTATTTTAGTCTCCAAATAGTAAATTGTAAATAGCATAATAGTAAATGAAACAGATTGCCATACTCGGTTCTACCGGTTCCATCGGTACACAAGCGTTGCAGGTCATCGAAGAACATCCCGACCAGTACGAAGCATACGTATTGACCGCCAATAACCGCGTAGAGGAACTCATAGCCCAGGCACGCAGATTCAAGCCTGAGGCAGTGGTAATAGCCAACGAATCGAAATACACGCAACTGAAAGAAGCGCTTGCCGACCTACCTATCAAGGTATATGCCGGCGCAGATGCCCTCTGCCAGATTGTGACCGAAAATCCCATTGATATGGTATTGACCGCCATGGTGGGATATGCAGGGCTGAAGCCCACCATGAATGCCATCCGAGCCCGTAAGCCGATAGCCCTTGCCAACAAAGAGACGCTGGTGGTGGCGGGAGAGCTCATCAATGACCTGGCACGTTTCAGCGGTGTCCCCATCCTACCCGTCGACTCCGAGCACTCCGCCGTTTTCCAGTGCCTGGCCGGTGAGATAGGCAACCAAATAGAAAAAGTGATACTGACTGCCTCCGGAGGTCCGTTCCGCACCTGCACTATGGAGCAACTAACAACCGTCACCAAAGCGCAAGCACTGAAACACCCCAACTGGGACATGGGCGCCAAAATCACGATAGACTCTGCTTCCATGATGAACAAAGGGTTCGAGGTAATCGAAGCCAAATGGCTGTTCGGTGTACGTCCCGACCAGATAGAAGTCGTGGTACACCCGCAATCCGTCATCCACTCCATGGTACAGTTTGAGGACGGTGCCGTGAAAGCACAACTGGGAATGCCGGACATGCGCCTGCCCATCCAATACGCCTTCTCCTATCCCGACCGGTTGAAAGCCTCTTTCCCGCGCCTGGACTTCAAGCTGTGCACGGAACTGACGTTCGAGCAACCGGACATCACCCGTTTCCGTAACCTCGCCCTGGCCTACGAAGCGCTACATCGTGCAGGTAATATGCCTTGCATTGTCAATGCCGCCAATGAAGTGGTGGTAGCCGCCTTCCTGCAGGACAAAATTTCGTTCCTTGGCATGAGTGAAGTAATAGAAAAGACCATGTCGCGCGTATCCTACTTACAGAAGCCCACCTATGAAGACTATGTGGCTACGGATGCCGAAGCCCGACGGATAGCAGAAGAGCTGATTTGATAGATACACCGGAATGAAAAGAATTATAAAAAACATCTACTCATTTGATACGTTAAATAAGAAAACGTACCTTTGCGAAAATTATAAAAATCGTAAAACAGCAAATAATTAGATGGAAACATTCTTGATTCGTGCCCTGCAACTCATTATGAGCCTCTCGTTGCTCGTTATTGTTCATGAGGGGGGGCACTTCCTTTTTGCGCGTTTGTTCAAGACGCGGGTAGAAAAGTTCTGCTTATTCTTTGACCCTTGGTTCACATTATTCAAGTTCAAGCCCAAACACAGTGACACGGAATACGGTATCGGATGGCTACCCTTAGGCGGCTATGTAAAAATAGCAGGTATGATAGACGAATCTATGGATACCGAACAGATGAAGCAACCCATGCAGCCATGGGAGTTCCGTGCCAAACCGGCATGGCAACGCCTGCTGATTATGGTAGGCGGTGTATTGTTCAACTTCCTGCTCGCATTGTTCATCTATTCCATGATACTTTTTACTTGGGGCGACGAATATATACCAGTACAAAAAGCCCCATTGGGTATGGATTTTAACGAAACAGCCAAAGCCATAGGCTTCCGCGACGGCGATATCCTAATATCTGCCGACGGGGTACCGTTCGAACGCTATGATGGCGACCTGCTGACCAGTATTGTCGATGCTCGCCAGGTAAGCGTATTGCGTGATGGGGAAGCTGCTTCAGTCTACATCCCCGAAGACATGATGAACCGCTTGCTGGCAGACAGCGTGCGTTTCGCCAGTTTCCGTTTCCCTTATGTAGTCGACAGCCTGATTGTAGGATACCCTGCCGCTTCCGCCGGTCTGCAAGTAGGTGACAGCATCACCCACTTGGATGGAAAGTCAATAGCCTACTACGACTTCAAAGAAGAGATGCTGAAGCGCAAGAAAGCCAACGCATCCCATGAGGTAACCTTGACATACGTCCGTAACGGTGTGACAGACACCTTGAGCATGATGACCAATGCCGACTATGAAATAGGCGTAGCAGCACGTACGGCAACCGACAAGCTGCTGCCCGTTGTCCGTAAGGAATACAGTTTCCTTTCCTCTTTCCCTGCCGGCGTATCTTTGGGGGTAAAGACTCTGAAAGGCTACGTAGGCCAGATGAAATATCTCTTCTCCAAGGAAGGAGCCAAGCAACTCGGAGGTTTCGGAACCATCGGCAGTATTTTCCCCGCCACGTGGGACTGGCACCAGTTCTGGTACATGACGGCATTCCTCTCCATCATCCTTGCCTTTATGAATATTCTGCCCATCCCTGCACTGGACGGTGGACACGTGTTATTCCTCATTTACGAAATCATTGCACGCCGCAAGCCCAGCGACAAGTTTATGGAACGTGCGCAGATGGTGGGCATGTTCCTCTTGTTCGGTTTGCTGATTTGGGCAAACTTCAATGATATACTGAGGTATTTCTTTTAAAGAACAAGACATAAAAAAACGCATCATCCATTCGCAGTAGAACGGATGATGCATTTACATCAAACAGATGATGTGTTCGGGGCAAGCAGACGATGCGTTTGAGCCAAACACATCATCTGTTTTTTCTGTGTCTTATACCAAATGGCCGATCCACTCTTCTCTATCGCCCGGAAGCAGGTCTATTACCGGAACTTCAACCATTGTATAGCAACCCGGCTGCTGACGCATAGCGGCACGCGCCACACATACCAGCACTTGTGCCGTGAGGGCAGGATTGTTGATACGCATGTTGAACTCAAATAGCTGGTTCTGCGTCTTGCCGGACACACCCTTACGGGTCAAGTTTACCCCATGCCCCATATCGAGCAGTGCATCCACACTCGGAACCAATTTTACATGTGTTTCGTCATTCACGAAGTACGGGTCGGCTTTGATGGCTGCAGCCACCTTATCAAATTCGTAACCATCCTTCAACTCAATGTACACCATACGACGGTGAATGCCGGTTCCTGTAGGAATAGTCATGGAAAGAGCGGCTTTCACACCTTCGATGGCCTTTACAGCCACGGTGTGTCCCATGCTCATACCCGGACCAAAATTAGTATAGGTAATGCCTTTCGGAGCAATGGCTTCCAGCATAGTGCGGACAATGGAGTCACTACCCGGATCCCAGCCGGCAGAAATGATGGATACCGTATTATGCTTTTTAGCCTCTGCATCCAGTGTGCGGCGCAAGGCAGTGATACCCGTATGGATATCGAAACTGTCCACAGTATGAATGCCTAAAGCAAGGATCTCCTTTGCATACTCTTCCACTTTGCGGGTAGGCGTACAAAGGATAGCAACATCCACGCCTTTCAGTTCCTTGATATTCTTCACAACGGGATATGCACTCAGTTCCGCAGGACAGTTTTCAGCTCCGGCACGGCGTACTACACCGGCAATTTCGAAATCGGGAGCTGCTTGCAGGGCTTCGAGCACATAATGCCCGATATTACCATAGCCAACGATGGCCGCTCTTACTTTTTTCATTCTTTTTATGAATTTATTTATCAGTTTTCTACTTTATCGGCGCAAAAGTAAGCATTTTAATTTATTATATCGGCAGAACTCCCTGCTGTTTCACACAGTTTTTCTTTTTTTAGTGAGTGAAAGTCCAATAATAATTCATACATTCGCAGATGATATGTACGCAAGGCACATTTGGGGCCAACAAGCAAAAGAATTATGATAGAATACATCAGAGGCGGAATTGCCGAACTAAGTCCGGCAACCGCAATAATAGACTGCAACGGACTGGGATACGGCGTCAATATTTCATTGAATACGTATGCCGCCATCCAGGGCAAGAAAGAATGCAAACTATATATATATGAAGCTATCCGTGAAGACGCCTATGTCCTCTACGGGTTCGCTGACAAGCAGGAACGCGAACTATTCCTGTTGCTCATCTCCGTTTCAGGCATCGGCGGAAATACAGCTCGCATGATTCTCTCGGCACTCTCGCCATCCGAACTGATAAATGTCATCAGCACGGAAAACGCCACTCTACTGAAAACAGTCAAGGGTATCGGGCTGAAAACAGCCCAACGGATAATTGTGGATTTAAAAGACAAAATCAAGACCGGCAGCGTTGTAGCCGGCAACGCAGGGACCATAGGTACACTGGTATCGGCAGCCAACGCACAAGTACAAGAAGAAGCCGTAGCCGCCCTTACCATGCTGGGCTTTGCACAAGCCCCCTCACAAAAAGTAGTGCTTGCCATTTTGAAGGAAGAACCAAGCGCACCGGTGGAACAAGTCATCAAATTGGCATTAAAAAGACTATAATATTTATCTAAAACAAACAAATCATGACAACAATCAACATGCAATATTGGTTGGGGGCCAATGAACGCACCCACGTACTGCCAACGGACAAATGGTACCTCGACTTTGCCACAAGCATCCTGCCCCTCGTCAAGACCTCTCCCTTGTTCAACAAGGAAGACCTGCGTACCCAAATTGACGCAGCCATCTCCCTCGGCATGTACTTTCAAGATGCCATTGCCCAAAGCGGAGGCTGGAAACTTTTCTCCGAAGCCTTTCAAGGAGTATACGGAACTTACCTGCCGTTCTATCCACTGGGTGACGATTATACGCCCGATGAAATAAATCAGGAAGACATTGCATTCGTACTGTGGACATTGAAATCACAATTCAGTATTTTTGACAAGGAATACACCTTGTTCAGTCCTTATGACAAAGACCTGCTTGCATTAAGCCAAAGCGCCTATGAACTGATGGATGCACGTTTCGAAGAAGCTCCCATCAGCGAGGGAGAATCTTCCTTCCTTTGGGTAATGGGACTTGATTTACTGGATATGCCCATTACTCCGCTGCCGGAAGTCACTCCGGAAACCAAACTGAGTAAAGATGCCGCCCGCTGTCTGGAATACAGCCAGGGGAAACCGCTGCTATACTTCACCGATTACAAGGAGCTTTGCACTTTCTTTGTCGATGTCTTGGGATGGGAAAACAAACGGTCCGCACTATTGCCCGACCTGGAATACCAAAAAGAGTTCGTGATTTATGCCAACGCCAAAGGTATGCTCGTAGCCCACAACGTGGCCGCCTATTTCTGTGAAGAACATAACCCGATGTACGATGCCAAACGCGCTGCTGCAGAGGGTTACAAGATGTTCTGCCAACCCGGAGAGTGTCCGTTCGACCTGCTGAAATACGGAATGGCCAAAGGAATTCTACCCGATGTGGAACTTCCCTTCCTGAAAGGAAAAGAAACACTGCATCAATATTGGGACTTTATAGCCCGCTACTACTTATGTGAATATTATGAAGGCGAGTAACCATTCCGGCATAAAGCCCAAACGGAGCAACAAGGCCAAGCCAACCGGAAAACGGATTGGTAAATCCAAACCTTCGAAAGCGAATAATCAGCTTAACAGAAGGGTAAAATAATTGAAAATGGATAATGGAAAAATAAACAGTGCAGCGTATTTATTGAAACCGCATGGCAATTTTCCATTATCCATTATCAATTTTCAAAGTTCCACAATCTCTTCCTTACACAACGTCAGTTTCTCCACTCCTTCCGCTGTTACAACCCAAGAGTTTTCGATACCGACGGGACCAATGCCTGGCAAAACAATCTTCGGTTCCAAAGCAAAGACCATGCCCGGTTCCAGCTCCTGCTTCATGCGTGGAGCCAGCACCGGCATTTCATTGATTTCCAGTCCGATGCCATGACCGATAAACTTGGCTTTTTGAGTGGCTCCCATAAAGTTGTCGGCAAAGCCCGCTTTGGTGACAATATCGATAGCGAGATTGTAAAGGTCCTCACAAACAGCACCCGGTTTCGCTTTTTCTACAACAGCCTCTTGTATGTCCAGGCAAACCTGATGGGCAACATATGCCTTTTCCGGCAACTTTCCGATAGAGAATACACGGCTCATGTCTCCCATATAGCCATAGAAGTTACCCCCCATATCAACCATAAAGCTCTGGCCGGGTTGCAACAGTGCACCGTTCACACTGATAGGCAGTGACGGGTCAAGTCCTTCGCCTCCCAGAGCAAAATCATAGGGGGCAGGCGCAGTGGCATTGTCTCCTGCCAGCAGACTTCCCATAAAAATCTCCATACTTTGTCCGAAGGTACGGAAAATGCCCAGACAACCTTCCAGGCGCATCAGGCGCTCTATTTCGATGGATAACTGGCAGTCTGTCATTCCCGGTCTATAAACCGAGGGTATTTGTTCGTAGGCCTTGGCATGTGCAATGCCGGAACGGCGGAACATCTCAATCTCTATTTCAGTCTTGACACTTCGGGCCTTCCGGATAAGTGCCGTACCACAAGGAAGCACCTCCGTTTCAGGGAAACACGCAGCCAAACGGTTATATTCCGTAAAAGACAACTCATCCCCCTCCAGCATCAACCTCGCAGGTATGGGCAAACCACATTCCTTTAGTAAGTCAGGCAGTTGTTCCGGTTTACGGATAGGATGAATATGTTCCCCTTCAATATTGTTGGGACGTTTGATGAATAAACGAGCGGGAGCATTCAACGGCAGATACAAGTAACCGCTGACGACACGTCCGTACGTATAGATTAAGTTTACATTACAAGCGATAAGAGCGGCATCAATCTCTTGTTGAGCCATGAGAGAGCGTATTTTATCACGTCTCAGTTTCAATTCAGGTAGTAACATCTCTTTGTCATTTATGGTTTCTCGGATACAAAGATACAACTTTTTTAATTGAGAATAAAAAAGTACTGCCCCATACCTTCACAGGCGTAGGGCAGCACAAACCACAAATACAAATACAACTAAACAAAGTTTCTCTCTTAGATAATTCCCTGACCCATCATGGCATGAGCCACCTTCATGAAGCCGGCGATATTCGCTCCCTTCACGTAGTTGATGTAGCCATCAGGTTCTGTCCCATATTTTACGCATTGAGCATGAATTCCGTGCATGATGGCGTGGAGTTTTTCATCCACTTCGGCTGCACTCCAGCTGAGGTGCATGGCGTTCTGCGACATTTCCAGTCCGCTGGTAGCCACACCACCTGCATTGACAGCCTTACCCGGTGCATACATAATCTTATTTTCAATAAAAAGGTCGATAGCTTCGGGCGTACATCCCATATTGGAGATTTCGCCTACACATGTCACCTTGTTGTCAATGAGGTGTTGTGCATCTTCGCCGTTCAGCTCGTTCTGGGTAGCGCAAGGCAGAGCGATGTCCGCTTTCACTTCCCACGGGCGTTTGCCTGCTACGAAAGTAGAGCCGGGGAATTCGTCGGCATACGGTGCTACGATATCGTTGCCCGATGACCGGAGTTCCAGCATATAATCTATCTTTTCGCCACTGATACCGTTCGGGTCGTAGATGTAACCGTCGGGACCGGAGATGGTAACCACCTTGGCACCCAATTCGGTAGCCTTGGTAGCAGCACCCCAAGCCACATTTCCAAAACCGGAGATAGCCACGGTCTTGCCCTTGATGTCAATGCCTTTTGTTTGTAACATTTGGTTTACGAAATACAAGCCGCCGAATCCTGTTGCTTCGGGACGAATCAGCGAACCGCCAAATTCCAATCCTTTACCGGTAAATGTGCCCGTAAATTCGCGAGTCAACTTCTTATACATACCGAACATATAGCCCACTTCGCGACCGCCTACACCGATATCACCGGCAGGAACATCCATATCCGGACCGAGGTGACGCCACAATTCCAGCATGAAGGCCTGACAGAAACGCATGATTTCAGCATCGCTCTTTCCGCGCGGAGAGAAGTCGGAACCACCCTTACCACCGCCCATAGGCAATGTAGTCAAAGCATTCTTGAAAGTCTGCTCAAATCCCAGGAATTTGAGGATAGAAAGATTTACGGAAGCATGGAAACGAATACCGCCTTTGTACGGGCCAATGGCATTGTTGAACTGCACACGATAGCCGAGGTTCGTCTGAACTTCACCCTTATCATCCACCCACGTTACACGGAAAGTAAAGATACGGTCAGGTTCAACCAGACGTTCTATAATTTTCGCTTTCTCGAACTCAGGATGTTGGTTATAGATATCTTCGATGGAAAGAAGAACTTCCTTTACGGCTTGAAGATACTCAGACTCGCCGGGGTGCTTTGCCTCTAAAGAGGCCATGATACGTTCGATATTCATAATATTACGTTTTAAAGGTTATTACCTTGTTGACTTCACGCTATTCAAACAAAATGTCAATGAATAACACCGCAAATATAAGAAAACTTTTCAAAACAGCTAAATTTTACGGTTATATTTTGATTAAAGAATGATAAAATGTCAAATCCCCGGCATTCTCTATTCATACCTAAATGGTCTATTCTTTTCCTATTCTGTCAACAATTCGCCATAACGGCATAAATATAGAAAAAATTATAATAAAGAAAATAAGAAATGACGAATAATTTACGAAAAAAGACACAATCCTCACGGACTATGCCTTTCCAATTGCTAACTTTAATTCTTAAATGCTTGTATTAAATCCGCAACATAATAATTACTATGTACGGACAAGCTTCATAATTTCTTCAATCCTTTTACCTCTTCTTTTGTTGCTTCTCGAACACTGATAGCCACCCCTCCACTACTTGCCAGAGGTTGACGCAGCACACTCTTTGACGTTACTATGCCACGACGGATGTCATAGCTCTGCGGATTATCTTTCCAGTCTGCATCCCGACCATCTGCATAAACGGTAACAATATATTTCCTTCCTTCGGGTAAGAAAGAGAAAGGAATAGTTGCCGTACGAGGATGTTCGTCGGTAATAGCACCTACATACCACTCTTGTTTTCCTTTGGCTTGACGAGCCACTGTGATATAATCACCCGGTTCGGCTTCCAGATACCAAGAATTGCTCCAATCCACCGCTACATCCTTAATAAATTGAAACGCATCGGGAAAACGGCGATAATTATCCGGCAGGTCTGCTGCCATCTGTAACGGAGAGGGCATCGTTACATATAGAGCCAATTGTTTTACCAATGTAGTACCCGCCTGACCTTTAGGTTTCGAACCATTATAATACGAAAGTTTTGTCTGGAAAATACCAGGAGTGTAATCCATCGGACCACCCTTCAACCGAGTAAACGGCAAGATACAAGTATGATCCGGATCATTGCCCCCCATAGATTCAAACTCACCACCACGGGCAGATTCTTGCGCTACCCAGTTGGGCCAGGTACGGCACAAGCCGGTGGGACGAACAGCCTCGTGACTATCTACCATAATCTTATAATCAGCAGCACGCTTCACCACATGTATATAATGATTGTTCATCCATTGTGAGGAATGATATTCACTACGGGGAATGATTGAGCCCACATATCCGGTCTTTACAGAATTATAGCCATTATCTACCATAAATTGAAAGGCTACATCCAGCTGCCGCTCATAGTCGGCAGCATTAGCAGCCGTCTCATGATGCATGATAATCTTTACTCCCTTTGATTTGGCATAGGCATGTAGTACCGCAACATCAAAGTCCGGATAAGGTTTGTCAAAAAGGAACTGACGATCCTTACGATAGGATGCCCAATCTTCCCAACCTTCATTCCAGCCCTCAACCAATACCGCATCAATACCATTCTCCGCCGCAAAGTCTATGTACTCTTTCACATGTTCAGTATTGGCCGGATGATGTCCATTAGGAGTTAACTTTGAATAGTCGGTTATGCCGGGTTTAGCCTTATAATAGTCGCTATATGCCCATGTACCTCCTCCACCAGTAAACATCTCCCACCAGACACCGATAAATTTCTGTGGCTTAATCCAAGAAGTATCTTCCAGCTTACAAGGTTCATTCAGATTAAGAATCAACTGAGAAGCAAGGATGCTACGTGCATCGTCACTAACCATAATTGTACGCCACGGGGTATGCAACGGTAATTGCAGATATCCTTTCTTTCCTAATTTATCGGGAGTAAGATGAGCAGAAAAGTTAAACTCTTTATCATCCACATTCAGCAACATGGCAGAATAATCTACCAAGGCAGCTTCATGAATATTGATATAAAGTCCTTCGGTAGTCTTTATCATAAGGGGTGTTTGTACTGTGAATGAAGTCGCTTTAGCTTCATATCCTTTTTTACGTAGATTACGTTCCATAGCTTCGCGCACTTCGGAAATGGCCGCAGTAGTATAGGCAAACTCATTCGTATCATAATCACCGGGAATGCAATAGAGTGTATGATTACCGGTCAGATTGAATTCCGTCAGTTCGTCTTTTACCGTCAGATAATTCATGGTTTTCTGCTCCGGCAACTCATAACGGAATCCGAGTCCATCGTCAAACAATCGAAAACGTACAATCATCATACGGTCGTGCTTTGCCGGTTGTGAGAGAGTGACAGTAAGTTCATTGTAATGGTTACGGACTTTTTCATACTCTCCCCATACAGGCATCCAAGTTTCATCAAAAGTAGAATTTGTTGCATCAAGAATCCGGAAGCCATTTGACAAATCCGCTTCTTCCATAAGTATTCCCAAGGCAGAAGGTTCTACAACCGGCTCTCCTTTGTAATATAAGCTATAGACCGGCCCCCCCTCGGAATCAAGCACAACATTGAGTTTCAGATTCCCATTGGGAGATGACAATTCGTGTGCCATCGCCACACAAGCAATTCCCAGAAATACAACTGTTAATAATACATGTTTCATATACATCCGTTATTGTTGATATATAAAATATTGATAAGGTTCCATCGTCATTACTGTAGGCAACTCCACATCCACACCGGCAATCACATCGGTCATGGTCTTGCCAGCATGCTCCATAGGTACTTTCACTTGTACAGACTCATTGGCAGTATTCACCATGACCAACATGCCATGACTGCCTGCTGCCCGATAAAATGAAGCGACATCTCCGGTAGTATAAACTTCCAGTTCACCACCACGTACACTGCTCGTAGCTTTATAGGCTCTGATGATTTCTGCCATCTCTTGCGCAAAGACTTCATTGGACTTCAAGTCTATAACTCCGTAATTGAAAAAGTTAAGTGACCGCGGATAGGCTACTTCCTGCGAACTATAAATAAGAGGTATCCCCTCGAGCATAGTCGTCAATACAAAAGCAGACATGGCACCACGCTCACCGCCATAACATTCTATCGGTGAAGCCTCACTTGCCTGGTCATGATTAGTAGAATAGCGTAACCGTAACGTACCCTTCGGCATTCCCTCCAATTCGGAAGTATTCATAGCATAAAGGTCAGTAAGTGAGCATTTACCGGCATAATAGTCTTTCAGTTTACTATGGAAGTTCCAGCCGTAGAGCAGATTGAAACCATTGTTCATTAAAGACGTTTTTCCGCCTTCGGCAAGCATCAGCAAATTATTGTCAAGTGTACGGAGCTCGGCGATTGCTTTCTTCCAGAAAGCATCTGGTACCCCCTCGGCATAATCACAACGGTATCCATCAATACCAATTTCTGTTACCCAATACTTCATGGCATCAATCATGGCTTGCTGCATGGTTTCGTTGTCAAAATTCAAGTCAGCAACATCCGCCCAAGGCTGTTCTTGAGGTTGTACCACATTGCCATTTGCATCCTGTGTATACCAATCCGGATGCTCAGTCACCCAAGCATTGTCCCACGAAGTATGGTTGGCAACCCAGTCAAGAATCACTTTCATTCCTTTGGCATGGGCAGCATCTACCAGTTCTTTCAAGTCTTTTTTTGTTCCGTAACGTGTATTCAGCTTTTTATAATCCTTTATACAATAAGGTGAATTCACACTTTTCAGTACTCCCGGCTCATTTACAGGCATCAGCCAAAGCACGGTAGTTCCCAGGCTTTGAATACGGTCAAGCTCTGCTTTGATGGCAGAGAACGCATTTTCTTCGGCAAAAATGCGGGGATTTGCCTCATAAATCACCATATCCGAAGCCATGTATTCTTCCTGTGGGACGGGAATCGGTTCCATGTCACTCTGACTATCACTACACCCCATACAAGAATGTAGCATCGTAAAGAGCAGTGTCGCAATTATTACTTTTTTCATATTTCTACTTTTTATCTATACTTATACTCATTGGCGGAACTGATATCTGCAAAAGGAGCATCCAAACTCTCCAGTGATGGGCATTGGCAGAAAAGATACTAAGACTTAATACTAAAAATCCCGGAAGCCAATACTAAAAAACAAAAGAGCTAAGAGATAACTTCTTCCCAAGGCTTGGTTTTTCTATCCCAAGACTTGGGATAGAAAAACCAAGCCTTGGGACATATATCCGCAAGATTGAAAAGAGATATCCTATCCCCAATCTCATTCCACCAATAGGTCATTTAACATCTTCATTACTATACAAAACTCATTTCAAGAAATTATTCTGATTAGAAACAAAAGCCGCTTCAGATTCCGGTTCAGAGTCTCCGTCCGGATTGTTAGGGTCAATCTCCTCACCAGCTATGTCCGTAATACGGAAATAATAATCTCGATCAAGCGTCACTGCTGCGAGGTCAAATTGTGAGCCTCCATTGTTATTATTCATTATCAGATTGTAAGTCAATCCCTTATTTGCTTCACCTGTATCGTAATAATTATACGTGACACCTTTTATCTCAACACTACCGGTTGGTAATATTCCTGGCCAACTGCCAAAGAGTTCCGGTATATCATTTCCCCACGCATATATGGTTGTTTCTGCCCATCCGGACTGGTCTTCAATAAATATGGCATAACCATCATGGATAACCACTGCATCCGGATCTATTTCCGTCCAACCGCTTTCTGTGATTTCCAAATATATGTCACGGTCAAGAGTAAAGTTCTGTGGTCCATCAAATTGTGAACCTACTCCATTATCGTTAAATATCAAATTGTAAACCAATCCCTTATTTGCTTCACCTGTATCGAAGTATTTATAGGTAATTCCTTTTATCTCAACGCTACCAGTAGGTGAAATACCGGGCCAACCTCCAAAAAGTTCCGGCAAATCATTTCCCCACGCATAAAGTGTCAGTGCATCCCAACCTGTATTGTCCATCACGAACACAGCATAACCGTCATGAATCACTTCACTTGGGTCTTCCGGCTCCTCAAAATAAGCATTCCAGCGGGTTACCGTTATATCAGTGCGAGTACCTACCTTAGCCGAAATTTGATGTAAAGCATCCCCATTCTGCAAAGTACGCTCTATACCTTGTGTCTTAGAAACGAAATAAAAGCCATCGGCAAGTGTCTTTCCATTAACAAAATCTTCCGGATAGAGGTATATGCCCCATTTAACATCATTGTTTGCAGCTTTCTCCATCTGCCACTTAAGGTCTCCGGAAGCAGCATCCTGACCTCCATTGAAATCGCCTGCAATATAAATTATTTCATCGGCACCAGTTCCTTGGGGCATAATCACCTCCAGCAAGATAGCATCGCTACGAAGTTCAAATTGCGGCAACTCATGGTCAAACACAATTTCCTCCTTGTCACAACTACTGATGAAAGCTACAAAAAGCAACAAAAGCCATAGCGGATTACATATATATTTTTTCATTGTTACTATTATTATAGGATGATTAATAATTAGGATTCTGTACCAGTCCCGGATTTACCATAAGGGCAGACTGGGGCAAGGGATACCACTCGTATTTGCGGTCACGTTTAGCCGGATAGCTTAAACCGTCGTCCGTGGCACGGCCAAAGAACCACCATTGCCCTTGCGTAAACTTATCGAAACGACGCAAGTCTGTACGACGACGACGCCCCTCTCCCAAGAATTCAAGTCCCCATTCACTCAACATCCAATCCATATCAAAGGATGTAAAACCAGGACCGGGCTGCTCGAGAGCCGATTTATCTGTAAAATAGCGTGTTTTAACTCTATATACCAGTTCTTTAGCACCTTCCGTATCACCTGCACGCATTTTACATTCAGCAAGAGTATAGACCACTTCACTCAAACGGAATTCCACCTCATCGATGTTTTGGAAATCAATGCCTGCACTCTCCGGATAAACCGGATATCTTACCAAACGGACACCTGAATTCGTTTCACCCCAGCGAGGTGACATGACAGTCTCCAGATTACGTCCTAAATTAAGGAATGTACCCACCTGATCCACATAAACCAAATCCTGACCGTCACGGTCGGCATCTGCTTTCAAAGCCGCACCCTTACCATAGTTGGCTTTAATAGCCCCTTTCAAAAAAATGCCTTGATAGTTTCCTGTTGTTTCATTATACACATAGTTCTGCTTACGGATATCTTTATCGTGGAAACGTTCATAAACTGCTCCTAACTTATCACCGTAGTCAGTAAGAAAGCTCTTAGGATTGTCAGTACCACCATACGGCTGTACATTTCCAGAATTATCCCATGAAGGTGCCAAGCATACACAATTCCATCCGCTCTGGCTGTATGTACCTCCAAAGTAATCCCAACAATTGTAAGGCATGAAAGGCATGTTACGCATCCAACCGGTATTGACCTGACCGACTTCCATCGCCAATGCCATTACAACTTCCGGACATTCTACATTGTTTATCGAATAAATATCGCGATAGTCATCGGTAATGCTGTAAGTACCATAATCGCCATTCAGAATTTTTTGGCAAAGAGTGGCACACTCATTATAACTGTTTTGTTTGATAAACACCTCAGAATTCAGCAACAAGCGCATCTTAATCATACGATTGGCAGCTTGGTTCATGCGGTTGCGAGTCTTTCCAGAACCATCTTCTTTCATAAGATCTGTAACTGACTCATCTAATTCCTGACTGATAAAATCGTAGATAATCTTGCACCCCTTATCAAAATCAGTATCTGCAGAACCAGGGATTTCCGCACCCGAAGAAATGTTCAAGGGAAGTGCTCCACCCCAAATCTCAAAGATATTGTAGTATGCCCAAGCACGCAGGGTACGTACTTCGGCAATATAACTATTCAAAGCATCCTCAGTCATGCGTATAGATGCGGGGCTGATTGCCTGCAAATCTGTAATAAGCGTATTGCAAAGCCCAATAGTGGTCCACGCATTCTCCCAAGTTTGGCGAATAATGGTTGATTCTGACGTCCAGGTATGTGAAGACAAAGCAAACTTCAATGCCTCATCCCATCCCCAAAGTCCACCGTTCCAACTGCGCCATGCCACCTGGTCGGCAGAAAACTCCTGCAAATACCAGAAGTATTCCAAATAACTATATGCAGCTTTCGAATAGATGGCTGCCACTGCCCCCTGAACACTCGTCTCATCTTGATAATAAATTCCGGCATCCACACGATCGAACACTTCCTCGTCCAAATTAGTACAAGAGAAAAGTGAACATGACATAATCATCGCCAATAACCAACGACATTTTATATATTTCATATCTTTCATATTTTTAATAATTTGTTTCTCATTTATTTGAAGCGAAGAGTCACACCTAAACTCAATTGAGTTGCTGTAGGATAAGCACTATTACTATCTACTCCCGGCTGGATACCATTCACGTCTATAATTGAAGGGTCATTACCAGAATATCCGGTCAAGGTAAACAGATTCTTGGCAGACAGATATATGCGCATATTATCCAGTAACTTACGGTTCTTAGGAGTAAAATTATATCCCAAGGTTACATTTTCCAGTTTTATGAAGCTACCATCCTCCAGGAAATAGGAAGATATTACTCCACCACCGGTACGGATATTCTTATCTTCCAGATACGCAGAGCGAAGAACATTATCTGTACCACATCCCTGAAGCCCCATACCATATTTACGCATATTGAATACATCAAAACCGAATGTACCGCGGAAGAATACACTCAAATCAAAATTTCTCCAAGTCAGGTTGTTACTCCAAGACAAGAAGTGCTTGGGAGCACCATTGCCAATATAACGTTTATACTTGGCATCAGCCTGAGAAATCGGTATTTGCTCATCTTTATCATTCAAAATAAGCATATTGCCATTTTCGTCAACACCTGCATATTCATAACCGTAGAACTGCCCTATCTCTCCCCCTTCCTGCACACGGAAGAAATATTCGCTGGAACCAGTACCCGGTTTTAAGTAAAGGTCGAGATAAGATGCCTTGTAAATATCGTTAGAAAGTTTGGTCAACTTAGTCTTCCCATAAGAATAATTGATTCCGCTCGTCCACTTCACTGCTGTTTTAGTAAGGATATCACCATCCAAAGATACTTCTATACCGGTATTTTTCGTTGTTCCAACGTTAACCAAAATAGTGGAATAGACAAAAGGCGGTTGAGGTGCCGTGTACGTATAAAGCAAGTCTTTAGAACTACGGTCAAAATACTCCACTGAACCACGTAAACGATTCCATAGAACAAAATCAACACCCAGATTAATCGCAACGCTCTTTTCCCAAGCCAAATCCGGATTAGCATTACTAGAGGGAGCATAGCCCGTTACCCAACGCCCGTCAAAGAGATAACTACCATTGGTATTGTAAGTAGAAAGTGATTTATAAGCATCAAAATCCGAACGACCGGTAATTCCGAAAGAAACACGCGGTTTCAAACTGGTCAACACTTTCCGGGTATTCTTCATAAAGCCCATCTCCATCATTTCCCAAGCCAAAGAAGCTGCTGGGAAGTACCCCCACTTTTGGTTAGCACCAAATTTGGAAGAGCCTTCATAGCGCAACGAAGCCGATGCAAAAAGCATATCCTTCCAATTATAGTTCAACCGACCAAAGAAGCCAATAAGTGTCGATTCAGAGCGACCGCTATATAAACTTGCCAAACCATCCTTCAGATAAGAGCCACTGCCCAAATCCCAATATTTCGTATTATCAAAAGAGAAGTCGTTGTTACTACCACCAATCTGTTCCCAGATAGACTTCTCATAAGTATAGCCCACTACAGCCTTAATATTGTGGTCGCCCAAGTTCAGTGCATAATTTCCCAACCACTCCAATCGATTGGTGTACCATTTCTGATACTTCATTTCCGCACGTCCTTTATAACCATTCCAATAGGACTCCGAACCGGCAGACGAAGCATAATATTGTTGCTTCATGTCATTGTAATGCAATGAGTAACTTAATGTTGTATTCAACAAATGCTTTTCTGTCTGCAAAATATTCAGTTTAGCCTCAGCCGTACCCAACAAATACATACGCTGGCCGTTGTTATCTCTCAAAGCAAGCTCCGCAACCGGATTGGTTGCACCCGTAGGAGAAGTAGGCTGATAATACGAACCGTCTGCATTATATACCGGCATTGTAGGATTCATTGTGAGTGCCCTATCGAAGAAACCATCATTTCCCCAGGTTTCATTTACACGACGTGCACTCAACGAACCGTTGAATTGTAAGCGATTCTCCAGTACACGCTGTTCCATAGAAAAACGACCTCCAAATTCTTCACGACCACTCACGATGTCAAGTCCATTGGCACTTTTGTAATTGAAGGAAGCACCATAGAAACCATTCTTTGTGCTACCATCAATAGATATATATTGGTTTGTGTCGTATGCTACATCACGAGTAATCAGTCCATACCAGTCAGTGTCGGCTCCATAGTCTGTACCTCGTCTCGAACGACGGAATTCATCAGCCGACAGAATATCCGGAGAGGGCTTGGCTACATTAAAAGCGATGTAACTGTCATATGTGACTACCGTTTTTCCAGCTTCACCCGAGCCACGTTTCGTTGTAACTAAAATCACACCATTAGCACCTCGCGTTCCGTAAATAGCAGCTGAACCCGCATCTTTCAATACCGTAATAGATTCAATATCCTGTGCAGCGATGTTACGGATATCGCCACCTGCCACACCATCTATGACAATCAAAGGACTATTACTTGCAGAAACAGATGTTGCACCACGTACTTGTAATGAAGAACTGGAGTTAGGATTGGCAGCTGCCTGCGTATTGACATTCAAGCCCGCGACTTTTCCCGATACCATTTCCATCGGGTTATTCATAGCCCCCAAATTAAAATTTTTCTTATCCACTTGTACAATGGAACTGGAAACTTCTTTTTTACTCAATGAACCGTAACCCACTACTACAACTTCTTCCAACACCTGCTGGTCATCATGCAAGACAACATCAATCTTGTTTCTACCGGATACGTTCAGTTCCTGCGTTTGGTAACCTACATAAGAAAAAATAAGTATTGCATCAGGATTGACATTCAATAACACATAGTTACCGTCAATGTCAGTTATCACCCCCGAAGTTGTACCCTTTACCAATACACTTGCACCGATAAGACCTTCACCCGTTGCATCGGTCACCTTTCCTTGTACCTGAAGTTGTTGCGCAACAGCAACACCAGTCATCATAAGAAAACCCAGTAAAAGGATCATGCGCTTTTTAAGGCATCTCTTTAGACTTTTCTTTTTCATCTTATTAGAAATTAGTTAAACAATAAATAGATTGATGCAAATGTATTATCAAAACAAACGCACGATTTGGGCTGAGATAAAAATCTAAAGTCCTGCAACAGGCAATCAACTATAATACAACGCATTACAAAAATGCTATTGCTACTAATTTCTAAATCATTTCTAAACTTTTTAAGGCAGAAGAAAGCCTCAAAAGGAGGATAAAATCAAAAAGAAGTTATTTTCATCACTCGTTCTTCAAAGTCCTCTTTACAAAGAGACTTGTTTTTTAGCTTGGAACGATAAGTATAGATGGTAGTTATGGAATAACGCAAAAATTCTGCAATACGCGCACTGTCTGTAATACCTAAACGAATCAGTGCAAATATGCGCAGTTCGGTAACAAGCAATTCTTCATTTTTAGGATGCAATTGTTCTTCAACTGGCAACAAACGATTAAATTCTTCTACAAAGTTAGGGAATATCTTAAGAAAAGATACATCGAAATTGTGATAGAACTCTTTCAACTCTTGATTTATGAAACGGTCGGACTTCAATGTACGATATAACTCCTCAAGTTTACCGGCAGCAGCCTGCTTGTTCAATATGCGGCGATATTCTTCCATCTTACTTATATAAGAGGAACTTAAACTGAGGAAACGTCCCAAATACTCTTCCTTAATATGATTGGCTTCCGTAAGAGTCTGATTAGTATGCAATAATCGTTCATTAGCCTCATGTTGAGACTTGTTCAGCTTCTTCAATTCACTATTCAATATACTCAATTGGGAATTGGCAGCAACAACTTTTTTACGGGCATAAGACAATTTTTTCATTTGCCATAGCACACACAGTACTGTCAATAGAAGGAAAACAGAAAGGATACATATGCCTGTAATAAACATTCTCTGCCGCTGTTGCTGTATTTCCTTTTCTTGCTGATAAGCACGATCTATGAGCGGAAGCATCTTGGAATTCTGCGAACTACGCAACCGAGTAGTATAATAATTAGCATCTTCCATACTAATCTTGATATAGTGATTAGCACGTTCCAAATCGCCCATTCCATAAAGTAATTCCGCTAATGCGCACAAAGAATAATTTTCTTTCACCACTGCCCTAATGTCAGCAATGGCACTGCTAATACGTGCTTCCATTTCTTTCTGCTTGTTCCCCACGACATGATAAGCAAAAGCCAGAATTGAAGTAGCTACTGCATACTCACGCGTATTGGATTTCAACCGAGGTAAAAAATTCTTCAATAAACATATAGCCTCCTGACTTTTTCCCTGGTCAATGAGCTGAGGTGCATGCACGACTACATATCTATAAGTATCTTCCGGTACTAGGCTGATTATAGAATCCCTATACAAATTTGCTATCCGAAGATAATTGTTCACGTAGTTCCGATCAGTGGCGTACTCTGCCTGATAGAGATATAGGTTTTCAAAACATACATAATAGTCCACTATATTTTCACCCTCCAACGTGTTACGAGGAAGCGATTTCAGCAATTCCATTGCTTCAACAAAAAGGCCCGAAGTATTTAGAATATGTACTTTATTTAATATAGAACTATTTATCCATTGCCTATTATTTAGCCGTGTGGCAATAAGAATATTTTCATTTATATAATGTAATGCAGAATCACTAATATAAGAATTATATTCGGCAAAAAGACGATTTTGTATCAGATAACGCTCCATGTCAGTAAGCCTCCCTTGCTTCAACTCATCCTTTATCAAAGAAATATACCGTTCTTTTTCTTCCTCGTATTGTCTACGCATCACGATAGTCTTATCCAGAACAGACAAAAGGCTATCTATTGCAGATGCATACATACCAAGCGAACATGGCAACAGCATTATTATTAAAATCAAGATACGCATCATAGGTTAACATTGTGACATAACTTCGCAAAGTTACAATTTTCTTCTGTTATGAAAATACGATTTTAGTATTTTCTTTGGCATTATAAGTCGTACATCATAGGGATTATACATCTACCGAAATTCATATTTCCTCTACTTCGGATAGCTTTTAAAGCTTTTATGGCAGTTTTCAAACCTCCTTCTGCCTAATAATGGCTAACATTGCAACCGAAACCAAAGGTTGACATCAACATGAGAAAGACATTATTATTTTTATACCTTTTATCTCTCGGCAGTATTGCCGCATACGGTCAGACACGTCTGACCCAAGACCCCAAACTGGAACGACAACTCCACGAAAGCGGACTGATACATCAACCCCTCCCCCTGGATATTGAAAACTCTTTCGAAACCAACGGATGGAAAAAGGAGGTCTTGCAAAGCGCTCCTCTCACCCGCTCGGCAGGTACAGAGGGATGGAGTCATTCCGGCGCAGGAAGCATGTCCTTCAGTACGGAAAAGACCGTTTCCGGCAAAGGCAGCATCAAACTGCAATTCCCCACATTCACCGGGAAAAGGGCGACCGGCTCTCCTTCCGACCCAGACTATGCCACCTACGGAAACAGCAGTGTTACCTATCATCTGGACGGCGCCAATCTGGAGAAGTACAACCGCATCGTATTCTCCATCTATCCCGATTGCGACGGCGCGCGCATCGTCAACATGAACCTCACGTTTCGCAATGCAGATACTCCTGCCAAGAAAGGATATAATCAGCCTTCGGGTTCACACCTCATTAACTTTATTAATAAGGAGTGGAACCAATGCTTCCTCGAAATAGACGAGTATCAGCGCGACAAGGTGATATCCATCACCTTCAGCACAGCCCTCAAAGGCAAAGACCGGACTACAGGAGATTCAGCTATCTACTACCTGGACAATCTACAACTGCAAACGGTGAAAGCCCCTGAGAAAGTCAGCGGATGGATACCTGCCGATGGAAAAATCTCCTACTCGACAACCGGCTATGCCGTCAACCACCCCAAAACCGCCCTCATCAACACAAACCTCACCATAAACGCCGGAAAGCGCTTCCAACTGCTTACCCCAACCGGAGAAATAGCTTACGAAGGAGACATCCGAAAAGAGAAAACCACTCTCGGAGAATTTGGCCTTATTGATTTCACCTCCTTCAATAATCCCGGAGAGTATCAGCTGAAGGTCGGAACATCGCTAACTCCCACCTTCCGGATTGGAGAAAGACTTTGGGAAGATTCACAATGGAAAGTGCTGAACTTCATCTTCTGCCAGCGCTGTGGACATCCGGTTCCCGGCAAGCATTCCACCTGCCACGTAGACCTCATGTCCCGACATGACGGACGCAGCATCTCCTACTCCGGCGGATGGCACGATGCAGGAGACTTGTCCCAGCAAACCTTGCAGACGGGAGACGTGACCTTTGCTCTGCTCGAAGCCTATAATAAACAAAGAAATATCAACCCAGCCCTCGCCGCCCGCCTGCGTGAAGAGGCGGAATGGGGAGTAGAGTTCATCCTAAAGAACCGCTACGGCGATGGTTACCGCGCCAGCAGCATGGGATTGCTTATCTGGCAAGACGGTGTGTTCAATACATTGGACGACATATCTTCCGTACGTGTACAGAACATGGCATTTGACAACTTTCTCTATGCCGGATACGAAGCTTACGCCTCCATGACGCTGGACAACGACCCGATGCTGCAGGAATACCTATTGCGCGTGGCCGAAGAAGATTTCGCTTTTGCTATGGAGAAGTTCAAAAAAGATGGCTTCGACCAGTTCGTCCAGCCTTACGAACACAGTTACAACACTTCGAAAAGTCAGTATATGGCTACCATCTCCTGGTCGGCAAGCCAATTATACAAGCTGACCGGAAAACCTTCTTATGCGGACATCGCCGCCGAATACATCCGCTACACCCTCGACTGCCAGCGCACGGAACCGCTGAAAGACAAAGACGGGACACGCGGATTCTTCTACCGGGACAAATCCCGCAAATCCATCGTACATTACATACACCAGTCGCGCGAGCAGGTCTATATGCAGGCTATGGTGATGCTTTGCGAAACCCAGAAGGAGCACCCCGATTACCCTAAATGGGTGAATTCCATACAACTATATGGAGACTATCTGAAAGGAATGATGAAGTATACCCATCCCTACGGTATGATTCCAAGCGGTGTTTACCATGCAGAGGAATATAAGGATACCACCAACTTCTACGCCCTCCATCTGTTTCCCCCTGCCAATGCCAAGGAACTGTACACGGAACAGATTAAACGAGGAGTACAACTGGACAAAGAGCACTACATGAAACGTTTCCCCGTGTGGTTCAACATTTTCAACGGCAATACCGCCATCCATCTTTCCAACGGAAAGTCCGCCGCCATCTGCGGAAACTTCCTGAAGGACAAGGAACTGCTCAACATCGGTCTGGAACAGTTGTACTGGACCGTAGGCAAGAATCCTTTCGGACAATCCTTGATTTATGGAGAAGGACACAACTATCCGCAACTGAATACCTTCTCTTCGGGAGAAATGACAGGAGAGATGCCCGTTGGTATCCGTACCCTGGGTAACGACGATGTCCCCTATTGGCCGCAAACCAACAATGCCTGTTATAAAGAGGTATGGATTACCTCGGCAGGCAAATGGCTGTCTCTGATTGCGGAATATTAGATAATGGAGAATTAATAACTTATAAATTATAAATTACAAATTATGAAACATCTGTTTATTTTATTGTTTACGGCTTGCACCCTGCTGACGTACGCACAAGTCCCCGAAGGTTATCCGGCAAACTATGCCAAAGCTCCTCGCTTCAAGGCCTTGATTTATTACACGCAACATGCGGAAGAAGCACACGTACAATTTGCAGAACAAGCAACCACTTTCTTCAAGAAGCTCAATTACGGTGACGGCTTTGTTCTGGATATTACTACCGATTTTTCAAAATACCCATACGAGAAACTGAAAGAATACAATGTCATTATCATGCTTAACACATCCCCCAACACCAAGGCCGAACGCGATGCTTTTGAGCAATACATGGAAAACGGAGGCGGTTGGGTAGGTTTCCACGCAGCTGCCTACAACGACAAAAACACGCATTGGCCCTGGTTCGTTAAGTTTCTTGGTGGTGGGGTGTTCTATTGCAACAACTGGCCTCCCCAGCCGGTATTGGTCGAAGTCGACAACGAAGAACATCCCGTTACCAAGAATCTGCCTGCATCATTCGTGGCTCCCGCCAGCGAATGGTACCAATGGACTCCCAGCCCCCGCCAGAACAAGGACGTAGAAGTACTCTTGTCCCTATCTCCCAAGAACTATCCACTGGGTATCAAGGATGTAGTGAATTTTGGCGACTTCCCCATCGTATGGTCCAACAAGAATTACAGAATGATTTACCTGAATATGGGGCATGGTGACGAAGAGTTTATCGACGGTACACAGAACCTGCTATTGGTTAATGCTTTCCGCTGGGTAGTGAGCAAAGACAAGAACGGTGACCCGTTCCTCAAATGAGATGTTCCCTATATAACAGCAATCAGAAAAAGGAAATAGGGTATCACTCCTCAAATCTGCTCCAGAATACAGCACCTTTATGCCGAAACAGACACTTTTCGTACGAAAAGTGTCTGTTTCGGCCGTTTTATGCAGATACCCTTGCTGACACCCGACAAGCTGGAATGATAGTTTTTCACTGTATAAACCAAGAGTTTCAAGCCTTGAAACTAATAGTTTTACTTGCAAAAACTGTCCGTATTTGGCTTCAAAACCAAAAGTTTCATACCGAAAACTAAGACTATAGCTATTTTCATAGCCCACAAAACAAATATGCAACGCAATATTTTATAAAAGTGGGAAAGTGTGGCGGATGGTTGTAATGCTTTCTATCTATCACGGGTATCTGTCACGCTTTAATCGGCTTATGGTCAAAAGGATACCCCCCTTTGTGTGACAGCATGACAGATGTTTGCAGAAATAAACTTTATAGAAGAGAGCGCAACCGAAACACGACAACCTCGGATGGGTTATACTAAACCACATAAAAAGAGGAAATGCGGCAAGCATAAGTTACCAAAAAGTCTGCCGAAGAACTTTAGCTCTCCGGCAGACTTAAAATGTTTACAGATATCAGGCTCTGACTCCTTTGTATAGAGTTTAATCTGTCTTAATCTGAATCTTGGTAATTGTTATGTCACCGCCAATGATGAGAGCGGTTTCGGATTCGCCATTCATCGTTGCCGCCATACCTTCCGAGATTTCAAATTCCAGAAAGTCCTCACCAGCGGCAAGAACAATGTTGTTACCGCTTTCGCCGCCATCGCGGATGAAAGGAGCACCCCACCAACCATCACACAGACAGAAAGTCTGAGGAGCATCATGGTGAGTGAACGTGAACTTAATAGTTTGGCCGGCTTCTGGCGTTATTGCCGAGAGGTCAAGCTCAGATGCCGGGAGATACCACCACCAGCCAGTAGTGTATTCGCCCTCCCAAAGTGTAGGATACTCGCGGAACAACTCAATCTTCTTCAGTGTGTAGTTACCACCACCGACAATGATGCCACCACCAGCTTTCAGAGTTTCTGCCATACCCTGCGATATGGGAAATTCGAGTTCGGTAGTACCTGCAGCAACCCACACGGTGTTATTGCCTTCGCCGTCAACATCGGGTGCCCCCCAATTGCCATCACATACGCATACGCTGGCACCATCGGGATTATCAAAGGTAAGACGAATCATAAGACCTTCCTGAATCTGAAAACCTTCAAGACTCAGCTGGTCTGATGTCAGATACTGCCAGTTGGCCCAATCGTAGATATAGACATCGCCTTTCCAGATTGGAGTGTATCCTTCACCTCCGGTTTCTTCGCTGCCACCTACAATCTCGTCAGACAACGTAACCTCTGGCAAAGTATATTTTTTGCCGCTGCAGTCTTCGAGGACAACTTGGGCAAGTCCGGCTTTTATACCCATTGGCGAATAGATGTAGAGAGAACCGGTAGCTTTACGCTTAAAGTTGCTTGCATCTACAACAATGTCCTTGCCTTCTTCACCGGGGAAGTAAGCCTTGGTGATAAATTCGAGGTCGTTGCCGTACACCTCCACACATTCGTTGATTTTTATTTCCTTGTCAAGAGGAGCCACACGCAAAGGCTCGGGCTTGCCAATAGTCAGCGTCATGACCGACTCTGCCGATTCACCGTCGGCTTCTATTGTTACTGTTCCCCCCTCTGCAGAAACGCCGGCAGGAGTTATTACAGAGATATAGCCGTTGCCTACTTTGGTAATGTTGTTCACAGAGACATTGCCAGGGAACACAACGGAAGTGGCCTTCTCAAGACCCGTACCAGTGATGGTGACAACCTGTCCTTCCATAACTTTTGTAGGCAGGACGGACTTCACCACAAGCACATCGTTGGCATCCTCCACATCATCATCACTGCACGAGGTCAGTGCCATGTTCGACAGCAATGCGAATCCTGAGACCAGAAGATATATAATATGTTTTTTCATAAATCTTATTCGTTTGAAATTTCGTTGAATCTGTTTTACCAATTGGGGTTCTGCTTCAGATTGCCATTCTTCTGAATTTCAGACTGCGGAATCGGATAGAGGTTGTACTTCTCGTCCCACTGGCGAGTCTTAGTCACCCGATTGAGAATCAAGTTGCCGTTTCCATCCAGTTTGAAGTCTGCCACATCCACATTCTTGAAGAACTCGGCACCCTTCTTCCAGCGACGTACATCCCAGAAGCGCTGCCCTTCGAAAGCAAGCTCTACCATACGCTCACGCATGTAGCGCTCTTCAAAGCCATTGTTTCCTTGGAATTCAGGCATCATGATGTCCGGACGGTTACGAAGCACATTGACAGCCTCGTTGGCCGACATGCCAAAATCGCCCGGTTCGTCAGCATTGCCGTAGTAGTTGTACATGGCCTCCGCATAGTTGAGGTAAACCTCGGCCAGACGCATCACAATCCAGTTGTGGCGTGTTGTAGTCTGGTTGTTGGCTGTGGTGATACAATTGCCGTCCACAAACTTCTTCAAATAGTAGCCCGTGGGAGTTGCGCCGTACTTAGGAGCACCGTTGAAGCCGTTCTGATACGTCTCGATGGCAATCTGCTGAGCGGTGTTGGACGGCCAGAGGTCGCCGTTCTTCACTACAGTGAGTGCGAAACGCGGGTCGAGGCCATCGTATGGATTCTCGGCGGTCACATCGACATCTCCAGGATGTTTCTCCTTGAATGTCTTGCCATCGAACTGATATTCGTATGCGTCCACCAGTGCTTGTGTAGGGCAGTTACCGGAGTTACCGTTCTCCACACCCACAGGATAATTGTACTGTTCGAAGGTGTTGCTTGCCTGAGTGCCAAGAACAAAGATAAATTCAGGATTGGTGAATGTATCGTGCCCCCACAGGTTGGCATACTCGCTGAGCTTGTAGCCCCAGCGCTGTGCATTATCGATGATTACCTTGCTGGCAGCAGCGGCCTCTTTCCAAAGCTCCTTGCTATTGTCTGTATTGAACAAAGGTGAAGCCTGATAAAGTAGCACGCGTGCCTTCAGCGCAAGGGCAGCACCACGGGTGGCACGACCGATTTCCTGACCGGGAATGTCATTATACGACACGGGCAGGTATTCAGCCACGGCATCCAATTCATTGATGATGAACCTGAACACATCCTTGGCCGGAGTGCGTTCCACGCTGTTGGCCTGCTCATTGGTGAGGGTTGTGGTCACCAAAGGCACATCACCGTAGGCACGTACCAACTCGAAGTAAAAATAGGCACGAAGGAAACGCAACTCGTAAGGAAATATCTCAAACTGTTGTACCATGGTCTGATAGTCGGGATCATATTCATAATCCGACAGGTCTATCTTGTGGATGCGCTCAAGGTACATGTGTACCTGAGTGATGGCACGGTATGACCTATCCCATGTAATTGAAAAAGGGTTCGAAGGAGTCCAACCACCGTTGAAATACTTGTGAATGGGCGAGAAGGAAAGTGCAAACTCAGACTCGTCTGTGGCACTGGCTATCATGGCGCCATTACCGTAGGAATTATCCTTGAATTCGCTCGGCATTTGTGCGTAGACATCGTAGACAAGAGCCTTGACACCATTGAGGGGACTGTTGTAGGTCCAGTCCTCGTCACGATTCGAAGCTTCGTTGTAATCCAGATCGGCGCAGCCTGCAAAGGCTACTGCAACTATACCTAAAAAAGCATATTTTATCTTGTTCATAAATGTATTTTTAATTAGAAAGTTAATGTGACACCGATGTTGACACCCTTGAACATGGGATATGCCGTCGAAAGTACCTCGGCATCCATAGCGTCGACGTTGTCGAAGGAAAGAAGGTTCTCGCCCTGAACAAACACCTTGGCTGCGCTAAGAGAGAGCTTCGAGAGCACCGTTGCAGGAACTTTATAGTAAACCTCGATGTTACGCATCTTCAAGAAGTGGACAGGTTTGTACCATACGTTGCTTGCCTGGCTGTTGTTGCTGTTGTTCTGAGTTGTCAGACGTGGGTAGAGAGCGTTGTCGCCAGCCACATCCCAGCAGTTGTTGTAGTAGTCCACTGAAAGGTTGCCGTTGTCGGCCATACCACCCCATATGGCTGACGGCAGATACTTCATGTAGTTGCCAGTGCCCTGGAACCATGCGTTCAGACCGAAACCTTTATACTCAACACCGACATTGAAGGCATAGTTGAGTTCAGGGATGCCAGTAGCACCATCGAGACTGGTCACATCGAACTCGTTGATTACCTGGTCACCGTTGAGGTCTTGGTATTTGATGTCACCAGGGCTTACGGTAGAGTATTCCTGACGATAGCTGGCATCGATGTCGGCCTGATTCTTGAAAAAGCCTGCCGACTTGAGTCCCCATGCCTCGTTTACACGGTGGCCTACAGGGTTGCTCAGCGGATAAGTAGGTGTGCCGATATACTTGCTCACCTCATTGCGTGCCCACGACAAGTTGGCGCCCAAGTTGAGATTGAGGTCGGAAGTGATCTTCTTCGCATACTTGGCGCTTAACTCAAGACCGTAACTCTTGACTTCGCCAACATCGTTGTATGACGACTGTATACCCACCACCGATGAATTCTCATAGTTTGCAGAGAGCATGATGTGGCTGCGAAGCTGGTAGAAAGCATCCACAGAGATGTCAAGAGCATTTGCCAGACGAAGGTCGGTGCCCAAGTTGAAGCTCGTAGATGTCTCCTGCGAGAAATCGGTGGTCGGGAAGGAGCCAAGCGATGCGCCCCATGTAGCGCCATAGTTGTTGCCGATAACCACATAACCGTGCGTAACATCCCATGTAGGAAGCCACATGCCATAGGTAGGCATATAATCGGTATGCTGGATGCCGGCCGATGCGCGCAACTTACCGTAGTTGAGCAGACCCTCGTTGTTGTCAGCGTAAATCCAGCCGAGCGACAATGTGGGTGAGAATGCCCACTTGGAGGGATAGGTACGGCTGGAGCCGTTACCCGCAAGCACAAGGTCGGCAACGTAGCGGTTCTGAAAATCGTAGTGGAAGACTCCCATGATGTTCTGACGATAGTAGGTGTTTCCACGTCCGTCAGTGCTCGAACCACTGTTATCATAAAGAACGGCAGCATTGAAGTGGTCGTTGTCGAAGAACGAACGTTTGTAGTTGAAACCCAGGGTAGCTTTTGCTTTCCACCACTGGCCGGCATTCCAGTTACTGAAGGTGAGGTTGGTCTCCTTGTTGCCGAATGTGTTCAGGGCTACGTTGTTCTTGTCACCAATGGCACCGGTGTAACGCTCATAGCCATACTGGTGTGACTTGTGCGAATTCTCCGCGTAAATCGACGAATTGGCATAACCGGCACTGACAAATACGCTCAGGCCATCGAGCAGGAAGTCGAGCTTTTGCGACAGCTTGGCATCCACCCACAGCTGGCGCTGATGGGTCTTGTAGAAGCCGGACTCCTGAATCTTGGCAATGGGGTTGGCATCACCGTACGCCTCGTTACCACCCCAGATACCTGTTGAGGTCTTGTAGGGGAAAGCACTTGCCGGCAGGTCGTAGACAGCAGCTGTAGCATCGTCAGCATTGAGGTCTGAGGGCCGCTTGCTCTCCTGGAACATACCGAAGAGGTTCACCGACATGAGAGTCGTGTTGGTGAGGCTGAAGTCGAGGTTGGTACGGATATTGGCCTTCGACTGGCGCAGCTGCGCATTGTAGTCTGCCTGCTTGGTATCCTTGAGAGCACCGCGCACATCGGTATAATCGATATGGGTGTAGTATTTCACCTTGTTCGTACCTCCGTACACCGAAACGTATGCATGGTCTTCCTCGGCAGTGTTCTTGAAAGTAAGGTCGCGCCAGTTCACGTTAGGATAGAAGTACGGATCGGAACCGTCCTTGAAGAGGTTAAGCTCCTGCTCGGTGTATGCGGCAGAGAGTCCGTCATTGCGACGGGCACGATTGAAAGCGCTGGCATATCCGTAACCGTCCACCATGTCTGCGAATTCAGGGTCGAACTGGAACTTATGGCTGTAGCCCACCTTGACACGTGTCTTGCCTTCAGCGCCACGCTTTGTCTTCACAAGTATAGCGCCATTGATACCCTCATGGCCAAGAAGTGCCGTGGCGGCAGCATCCTTGAGGACGGTAACGCTCTCCACCTCCTCTACACTGAGGCGGTCGATGGGACGCTCATAGCCATCGACGAGGATGAGAATGCCGGTATCGTTAAGCGTGTGAAAGCCACGAATATTAAACGTGGCACCCTTATTTTCATCGCCTGAGAAGCCGCCTTGCGATAGAGCCGTGAGGCCCGGCAGACGTCCATAGAGGGCCTGGGCAAGGTTAGTTGCCGAAGTCTGCTGCAATTCTTCGCCTGTGATTGTGGTAGCGGAAGCGGTGCTGAGGAAATTGCTTATTTCCACACCGTAACCCAAATCATAGGCATTTGCATTCTTGTCGTTGAGTTTTACCTGCGCATTTGCCGTGAGAGAGGCAACGGCAGTCGCAAGCATCAACATTCTATTTATATTCATATTCTATAAGTCTTATTGATGTTTAAAATCTGGATTACCAACCCGGGTTCTGGTTCAGGCCATAGCCCTTGTTGATTTCATCACGTGAAATAGGCGTGAGATACCATTTGTCAGTCCACTTGCTCGTCTGGTCGTCAGTATCCCACCATACGCGGATATTGTTGGTACAAGGTATCTTCTCATAGATACAGTTCGGCCAAGGTTCACCGGGTTCAAGGCTCGTGTTGCCATTGTAGTCGGCAGGATTCATCTTGTTGCCGTTGGCATCCTTGCGCCATACACGTAGCTGGTGTACCTGTTTCTTGAATATGTCAGACCTCTTGTAGCGGATGAGGTCATACCAGCGGGAGTCTTCATAACCGAACTCGCAAGCACGTTCCTTAAGGAGCTGCTCGATGAAGTTGTCCTTATTGGCAGTTAGGTTGAGCTCCGGATTCATGGCCTCTACCTTGCCAAGACCTACGCGTGCGCGCACCTTATTCATTTCGTCGCAGGCTTTCTGCAGATTGCCTGTCTGTGCGAGTGCTTCAGCGTAGCAAAGGTGAATGTCAGCCATACGCAGATAAGCAAAATTGGTCGGATAGTATGCTGCATAGCCGTTGTCGCGGAGATACTTGAACAGTTTCATGCGGGTAGACCATGGATTGTCGGTAACAGCAGGATTGAAGGTCTGGTCGACATTACCGCCTTGCCACATCTCGGTGCTCGAAAGCCCCTGATATTGCTCGACAAGATTGTTGCGATTCACTACCATTGTCTCGTAGAGACGCGGGTCGCGATTGACAAAGATATCTACGTTGTTGGGGTTATCAGTATTGAACACGTCATCGTAAGGGAAGTTACGACCGTCTGCCATACCAAACATTTCCATATATTCGAGGGTGAAGAGAGCCATACCGAACTCATCCATACCTTCTACATTCCAGTCACCATTCCAAGCGTTTGTGCCCAAACCGGCATGCACTTCAATCACCTTCTCGCTGTTACCACGAAACCAATAGGCGGCACGGAAAGCGTTGCAATAGTCTTGTTCACTGTCACCAGTGGGCTGTACAAGGGCGAAATAGTTGCCGTTGGTACTATTGGCCTGGAAGAAATCCTCACAAGCCTTCAGTGCTTTCTGCCAAAGTTCGGACTTGTAACCGCCGGTCCATACCTGGTTGAGGTCCTGATTCTCCTCGTTGCGGGTGAATTCTAGATAAGGTTTGTCACTGTTAAACAGAGGCGAAGCCACGAAGTTCCACAGTCTTACACGCAGACCATAGGCCGAGCCTTTGGTCAGACGTCCGGAATTGGTGGCCTGATCCTGCACAAAGAAAGGAAGACCCGGCTCGTCGATGGCGGCCTGGATAAGCTCATCAATGAACTCTGCTGTCTGGATTACGCTCATGCGCCTACCGTCTACAACATCAGCAGCCAAGTATGAGCGGTCAACTTTCGGAAGGCCTCCGAAGTTGCGGAAAGCATCGAGATAGCGCGATGCCATGATGACATACACCTCGCCACGGAGCTGGCTCTTCTCAGATTCGCTCAGGTCAGGAACACGATCGATGTTCTCGATAAAAATCCAACCCTCACGGATGGTACGCCAGATACCTGCACGGTTATTGCCGTCGCCGTTGGCGATGAAAGGGAACTTGGCGAAACCACCGTTATCCTGGTCGGTCTCGGTGAGGTCACCACCGTAGTACTTTCCGAGATTGTGCCATCCGCAGTACGACTGGCAAATATCGGTCAAAGCATCGGGGTGAGAATACCATACTGCACCTGTATAGGTGAAAGGATTGTGCATGGCACCGTACATGTGCCAGAGGAAACGCTTTGCATTCTCTCCCTTGACAAAGATGGAGTCTACGGTCACGTCGACACCCGGCTGCTTGTCGAGGAAGCCATTTCCGATGTTGATATCATCGACACAGGAGCCCAGCGACCCCATCCCCATCATGATACTTGCTACATATATAATAATAGTAGCAGTTCTTATTTTGAGTTTCTCTATAAGATTCATTGTCTTGAATGTTAGAAGTTTAAGTTGATACCGAAGTTATAAACACGGGTCATAGGATAACGTGTGCTACCATAGCCGGCTTGTGCCTCCGGGTCATTGGCCTTGAAGCTTGTGAAAGTAAGGAGGTTATAGCCATTGGCATAAACACGGATGTTGTTGATGGGCACACCGGGTATGCGGAACGAATAACCAATCTCAAGGTTCTTCAGACGGATATACGATGCATCGACCATCCATGGGTCTGAAAGTGAGCCGTTATGCTCGCGTGCCGATTTCTCAAGAGAGATACGTGGCAGGCTGGCACCGGGGTTATCCTCAGTCCAGGAGTTGTCATAGACCCATTTATTGAGCATGGACTGGTTACCCGTACCGAAGGCCGGAGTATAGAAAGAACTGAGCTGACGGTTGACGTGGGTGGCACCTACCCAAGTCATGGAGAAGTCGAGACCTTTCCAGTTGAGCGTTGCGTTTATGCTACCGGTATACTCAGGAATATCGCTGTAGCCGATAGCATGTACATCGTTGGCATCCACCTTACCATCACCTGTGAGGTCAACGAATACGCTGTCACCAGGACGCAATGTAATCTGCTGGTCCGGCATGTCCACACCGTAAACTTCCTTGTAGCGCTGTTCGGTTTCACCGGGAACATAGAACTCAAAGAAGTCGTAGCCGAAAGGCTGACCTACAGGATGACCGGTACGGTACATGTGCGGGAATTCCTTCTTCACTTCTGCCATTTCCACCACCTTGTTGCGTGCGAAAGCGAATGTAGGAGCTATCGAGTAGTCCACTTTACCTATCTTGTCGGCCCAGCGCAGGGTCATTTCATAGCCATGGTTCTTGACACGGCCAAAGTTGATGGAATTGGGCTTGAGAGCGGAAATACCCGCGATGGTTGTTTCGTTGGAAACGAGGATGTTCTTGCGGTCTTCCCAGAAGAGGTCGACACCGAGACTCAAGCGATCTCCAAAGAAGTGTACATCGGCACCATAGTTCTGCTTGGTGGCTGTTTCCCAAGTAACATCGGGGTTACCGTTGCTGGATTCGCGTGCACCGGGCATGAACACACCGTTGTTGGTACCGAAGTTACCTGTACGGTCGTTGGTCCACCATGCACCACCGTTGTTGGTGTAGAACTGCCATGTACCGGGCAGATAGAGGAAGCGGCCGACACCCTGGTCATTACCTACTTTACCGATAGAACCGCGAAGTTTAAGATAAGAAACCACCTTGCGGATAGGCTCCCAGAATTTTTCAGAGGAGATGATCCAGCCGAGAGAAGCAGAAGGGAAAAAACCAAAGCGTTTACCTTTGGCGAAGTTCTCTGAGCCGTTATAGCCCATATTGAGGTCTATCATATACTTAGTCTGGTAGTCGTAAGTGACACGGCCTACCATACCTACATAACCACGGGGGATAGAATTATAGACACCGCCAGGATAGTAGTTTTTAGATTCATTATAAAGAACGAGCGCACCGAAATTGTGGTCACCGAACTTGCGGGTATAGTTGAGACTCGCCTCTGCATACCAGTTCCTGCCCCCCCATTTCTTCTCTTCATAGCCAAGAGGCCATGAGTCACCCTGACGGACATAAACCACCTTTGGAGCACCGTCTTCCTCGTATTCACCCTTAGCGATGGTGGCCTTGTAGCTGATACCACCGGAAGTAGTACGTGCTTTCTGCTGTGTATAGTCAGAGTTGTAGGAACCCTTGATACGGAAATCAAGCCCTTTGGTGATAAAATCGAGCTTGAGCTTGTACTGAAGGTCGAGGTTTACGACATTCTGGCGTTGAACAGTATAACCGTGCTGGTAGATAAGACCGAGACCATCGGAGCCAACCGCGCCAACAAGGTCAGGGTCGGAAACAATGCGATGTCCCTCACTGTCAAGACCGTAGCCTGACATTGGCGTACCATTGTTGAGAAGACCTTCCACGCCAAAGACACCCGACTGACCGTTATACTCACCATTACCGATAGAGTTACGTCTGCCGATGCGGCCACCGATACCGATGGAAAGCGTGCTCAGCTTAGAGAAATCCACATCGAGGTTGGCGCGGAAGTTGTAACGGCGGTATTTGAAGTTTGCGTCATCGCCTTGGTCGAAGGTTTTGAAAAGGCCGTCCTGATTGAGCATGCCGACGGAAACGAAATAGCGGGCACGTTCAGTACCACCCGACACATTAATATTATATTGTTCCTGCCATGCGTGGTCATTCATCAAGTACTTGAACCAGTTGGTGCTTGGATAAACGGTAGGCATATCCATATCCTTCCAGTGCTGTATAGCTTCCTTCGAGAACTTCCATCCGTCCTCGGCTACTCCTTCCACTTCCTGAGCATGATTGTAAGCCGTTGCATACTCGTAGGAGTTTGCCGGCTCAAGGAATTTGGAAATCTGCTGAAGACCTACTGAAGTGGTCAGTGTGATGGCAGGCTTGCCTACCTCGCCGCGACGTGTTGTAACGAGAATAACGCCGTTGGCACCACGCACGCCGAAGACTGCCGTAGCGGAAGCGTCCTTAAGAATAGAAATGTCCTGCACCTCGTTCGGGTCTATCTGGCTGAACTCACGCTCTACACCATCGACAAGCACAAGAGGTTCGGCGCTGTTGAACGAACCGATACCACGGATGCGGATAACAGGGTCGTCGGCACCGGGAACGCCGGTATACTGCACCGACTGGAGTCCCGGAAGCTTACCCGAAAGGGTATTGCCAAGCGATGCGGCCGGCGATTTGAGAAGTTCCTTACCTCCTACGTTGGAGACAGAACCCGTCAGCGTCACTTTACGCTGCTGGCCATAGCCGATGACAACCACTTCATCAAGCAGTTCATCATCCGATTCCATGACAACATTAAGAGAAGCTGATGTCACCTTTACTTCTTTCGACTTGTAGCCGACATACGAAAACACCAAGGTTGAACCCTTGGGAACTCCCGACAAAACATAGTTGCCACCGCTATCCGTTATCGTGCCTTTCGACTTGTCTTTAGTCTGCACGGTAGCCCCGATAAGTGGCTCGTTCTGCTCGTCAGTAACACAACCTTGCACTTTTAAAAGATTTTGTGCGAAGGACACTCCCGGTAGCAACAAAGCCAACAAAAGGAGATGTAATCTGCATAACTTTCCCATTAGCATTAGAATTAGAATTAGAATTAAATAAAATCATTAGTGTTAGAACTTCTGCAAATGTATTAATGAATCTTTCCAATAGCGGGTAAAAAATAACATTTGAGGTTTAAAATACGACATAACATCGCATAAGTTTAAAAACTATCAAGAAGGTTTAAAATACATCATACCCCCCAGAAAGCATACTGCCTAAAAAAAGAGAGTCCATCTAACTTCTTAGTTGTTAGACAGTCCCGTTTTTCTACCAGAAAGCACCATTCCTATATTAAAGCAATCTACTGATATATATAGCTTATATAGTTGTCAGTTAGATTTAACAAAAAGTTTATTAGCTATAGTCTTATGAAGCGTGTCGTTACTGTCATCGCCGGCATCGTCCCAGAACATGGCTCCAAGAAGTTCGTTTTCGAGAATATAATCACATTTCAAACCTATTGAGCGAGCGTTGTCGTAGCTGAGGACAAAACGTCCATTCTTGTCGGTCACATAAGGGACCTTTGCCTCGTCGTCCCAACAGTTGGTGTACCCCGAGGGCACCTTTACATTCTTAAAATCTGTGGAGTGGTCGTAAATATCGGTTCCATGACCATAAAAAGGCATACCGAGCACAAGCATCGATGCGGGCACTCCCTTGGCACAGTGCGCCTTGACCGCCATGTCACAGTTAAACCATCCGGGGAATTTTGAAGACTGATATAGGGGAGCATTGTGCTTAGGAGGATTCTCCATGTCGTACGCCATGATGTTGACAAAGTCAATATAGGGCATAACGCCTTCAAAATCGATGTAATCGGCAGAGCATACTGTTGCGAGCGTCAGAAGCTTGTTGCTTCCTATAGCCTGACGAATGTCGCGCATCATCAGGTTGTAGTTGCGAGTGTCGTCGGGTGACGAAGAGATACCTGCCATGTTACTCGTAGGAAATTCCCAGTCTATATCAATGCCGTCGAGACCAAACTCATCAATCACGCGCTTACAGTCGGCAGCAAAAGCGAGGCGATTGTCGGCATCTGCTGCCATCTCACTGAAGTTGCCACTGCCCCAACCTCCTATCGACAAGAGCACCTTCAAGTGGGAGGCTTGCTTCTTCAAGGCAACAACCGACCTCAGACGTTCCTCGTTGGAGATTCCGATACCACGGAATGTTCCCTGCACATACCCGAAGGCATAATTGATATGGGTAACATATTCCGGCTTCACCTCGTGATTTGACCATGATGTAACATAACCGACAACTATTTTGTCGGTAGAACCAGGAATGGGATTTGGCTCCTCTATCACTGGCTCGTCCGGAAGAGATGGAAGTTCTTTCAGCTCATCGCCCTTTGAAGAGCATGATATCATCGAAACAATCATGAGCAGTATCATTGAAAAGTTTTTCATAATAAAATAGTATTAGTTTATATATAAAAGAGTTATTCAATTACTCCGGTTCATTAAGAGACATTGTTGGTTTCAATACGTCATTAACTTTTTTAGTAAATTCTTTAGATAACCAATAAGCTCCTATACCACGGATATCTTCAATGGAAGCACCAAATTTTACAATATATTTTCCTTTGGCACTTATCCAACTTTGTATACTTTCGTCAAAAGAAGCCAAATCGTAGTCGGATACATTGAATATCAGTATTTCACTCTCACCAGGTTGCAATAGTTTAGTTTTAGCAAAAGCTTTCAATTCACAAGCTGGTTTTTCCAGTCCACCGGCAGGAGCGGAGACATAGAGTTGAACGCTTTCACGCCCTGCCACTTTACCAATATTCTTTACGCGGATACTAGCTTTGAAACCTTTACCGGTAGCTTTTACAACAGAATTGTCATAAGAAAATTCCGTGTAGCTCAATCCGTAACCAAAAGGATAAGAAACCGGTCTGTTTACAGTATTAAAATAACGGTAACCGATATTGATACCTTCTTTGTGCAGAGTATAGTCTATATTTTCACGTCCGGCACTACCTCTTTGTCCTTTATATCCATTGAGTGGAAAGTTACGTGAAGAAGGATGATCCATGACAGTGATAGGAAAAGTCATGGCCAGCTTTCCTGATGGATTTTCTTTACCCAGCAATACATCTACTACAGAGTTTCCTCCTTCCTGACCAGGCTGCCATGCCAACAGAATAGCATCGGGAAGACTTTTCCATGAAGCAGTTTCAACAACACCACCCACATTGAGCACTACAATCACCTTCTTGTCAAGGGCATGAAAAGCGTTGCAGAGGTCACTTAGCAGATTCTGTTCAACTTCACTCAGATTAAAATCTTTTTCAATCGTGCGGTCATTACCTTCTCCAGCCTGACGACCGATGGTAAGGATAGCCACATCAGCTTCCTTGGCTTGATAAACGATACAATCTTTGCTGACAGGCATTTCCAGTATATCCTTTTCTTCACCATAATAACCTTGAGATTTGCCACGGTCGCAACGGTTCTTGGCACGTTGGTAGTCGAGGTATTTATTATATAGCTCTTCCAGATTTCCTGTGGTTTCAAATTCGGCATTATTAAGGCCTTGTTGCATATTCACAACATAAGGCTTAACGACATTACCCGAACCAGTGCCACCTGCCCAGAAGTTGTAAGAGGTACAACCGAAGAGTGCGACTTTTTTCACGTTTCTCAATGGCAATGCGCCATTATCGTTTTTGAGCAACACCATACCTTCGGCGGCCGATTGGCGAGCAAGGAGAGCGTGAGCTTTCAGATCTGGGTTATCGCTATATTTATATCCTCTGAAATGAGGGGTTTTAACAATGTAGTTCAGCATTCGTTTTACACAAATATCAATGTCTGCCACAGAAAGTTGGTTGGTCTTCACTTTGTCGAGAAGGTCATCCACTTGCTTTTGCTCGCCCGGCTGCAGGTGGTCATTGCCGGCATGTATCTGGGCAGCAGTGTTGCGAAGCCGAATCCAGTCGCTCATTACGATACCGTCGAACCCCCATTCGTCACGTAAAACGGTGGTCAGCAGTTCGTAATTTTCCTGGGTATAAGGACCGTTCAGACGATTGTAGGAGGACATGATGGTCCATGGGTGGCTTTCTTTCACAGCTATTTCAAAACCTTTCAGGTAGATCTCGCGCAGCGCGCGTTGGGAAACAATCTCGTTTACTTCCGTACGATTCGTTTCCTGGCTGTTGACGGCAAAATGCTTCGGACAAGCTCCTACACCATTACTTTGGACACCGCGAATATAGGCAGCGGCAATTTTGCCAGTCAATACAGGATCTTCAGAGAAATATTCATAGTTACGACCACAAAGCGGTGAACGGTGTATGTTCATCCCCGGTGCCAACACAACATCTACGCCATATTCCAAAATCTCATTACCTATTGCCTGGCCGATGGTTTCTACCAGCCCTGTGTTCCACGAGCAGGCGAGCAGAGAACCTATGGGAAATCCTGTGGCATAATAATTCTTCTTGCTATCTGGACGCGTCACAACAACAGCACCGGCAGGACCATCGGCAAGTCCGGTGGCAGGAATACCCAACCGGGGAATTACCTGAGTAAATCCGGAAATACTGGAATCCATCACACGAGGAGCCTTATCCAGCTTCTCATATCCTCCAAAAAGATAATCGTTACGCCCCACCAGAAGATTTACTTTTTCTTCCAAAGTCATGGAATCTACAATCTGATCAATATTATCGACTCGCAAAGTCAATGATTGGGCATTTACATGCCCGGTGCAGGAAAACAATAGCGCACCCACAATTAAATTTCTCACTTGCATAGCTTTTATATTAAAGTTTTTTTTGCGCTATAAAAGTAAAGTACAACATGTGGAGCGAGGTTGACAATTAGTCATATAAGGTATATTATTTATCAAAAAAGTCTCTTACCAGCATCATCATACTAATAAATAGCCATTCCCCTATTCCAAATGCCTTTTGAACGGGGCATTCCTCCGACATCGAGGAGCAAGGGGCTCGGCACCGGGGAACACCCCCTTTGGCACCGAGGAGCGGCATGGAGTATCTCTCTAACAAGGAATCAAAGATACCGTACAATGACTGCAAATGGTATTTGAAACGTAAATCGAAGATGAAGAAATAAAACAAAGCTCCCGTATCGTGGCCTGACAACAAGCACGATACGGGAGATACTAAATACCTATTACAAACAATTACCTTAACGATAATCCGTTACCTGAAAAACTATTCTATAAAAAACAACCTGTCCATACTTTGTAAGCCTCTGTCATTTGGAAGCTCGGGCACACGTCATTTACCCAATGTCCACGAAATGGCATTGTGCAACATTGCGGTGAAATCATCCGACTTGAACAGCTTCGGGCTGTGCCCCATCTGGAAATAGACATTACGGGCCTTCACTTTTTCATTGACCCATACCACCGGATGGTCACCCATCTTCACATCCGAAGCAGGGGTATAGGTGAATTCGTCCACATTCGCCAATACACGTACATTGGGGCGCGGACTCTTGTCGTATGTGTACCACTCGTCATCGGGGAGGACGAACGAGGCATCCACATTCTTCATCACAGGGTGCTCCTTGTCTTCCACCACTACCGTGCCGTCGGCAAGCGGAGCAATGTAGTTACGGAAACGGATGCCCCCCATAAAATCGCTGAACCACTGCCACAAAGGATACCCGTCAAACTCTCCAAGCAACGTGGCATGATGGAAGCCTATCCAGCCGCCACGACCTTCATTGATGTAATCCACAAAATTCTGCTCCGCCTCCTTGGGCCATGTATAAGGCGGAAAGTCCAGCTGGATGACAAGATCCGTACCGTCCAGCACACTCTTTTGTGCCAAAAGGCCGGCATTGTTCAGCACTTGAATCTGCAGGTTCTGAACCTTACTTTCATCTACCAGCCATTTCAATGCTGCATCCGAGAAAGGCTTGTGTTGTCCGGCACTCTCAGTGAGTACCAATACCCGGTAGGTCTTATCATAAAAAGGCTTGCGTTCTATCAGGTTCTCATAGACGGTACGGCGCAAGTCACCCTGCTCGTTGTCTCCGTCATAATCCCAATACATACCTCCCAACAGGTTTTGCTTCAGAATATACTGGCACTTGATGGCCAATGAACGCGGATTCTCATAACCGAAAACGAGTGTATCGTTCTTATTCACCAGGTAAGGTACCCGGGCCGTCTCGTCCCAACATTCACGGAATCCTTTGGCATATCCCACCTTGTTGAAGTCTTGAAAATTGGGATATTCCTTTCCACCGCGGCCATAGAAAGGCATCCCCATCACCAGCTTGTCGGCAGGCACACCGGCAGCCAAATGAGCCTTCACAGCCTTGTCACCCGTCATCCGGCCACTGTTGTCCGAAGAGTAGAGAGCAGAATGGTGCTTAGGGGCATTTCCCATATCGTATGACATGATATTCACGAAATCAATATAAGGAAGAATAGCCTGGAAATCAATATATTCACCGGAAGCCACCGTAGCAAGGGTCAACAACTTCTTCGGGCCGATGGCCTTACGGATGTCCCGCATCAGTAATGTAAAGTTCTTCGTGTCGTCAGGAGAAGAAGAAATGCCGGCGGCATTACTCGTAGGATACTCCCAATCGATGTCAATACCATCCAGCCCATACTCTTTCACCACCCGTCGGCAATCTTTGGCAAATGCCTTGCGGTATTTCTCATTCGCGGCCATCTCACTGAAACGTCCGCTGCCCCATCCACCGATGGATAACAGTACATTCAAATCCGGCTTCTGCTTTTTCAATTCCACCATCTGTCTCAAGCGCCCTTCATTGGCAATACCTACACCATCAAAGGTCTCATCGACATGCCCAAAGGCATAATTAATGTGAGTCATGTACTTAGGGTCAGGAATAACGTGACTCCAGGAAGTAACATAAGCCACGACCACTTTACCGTCAAGCGCAGTTTTCAATTCATCTGCAGCCCTCAGATTGCCGCACGACACTAAAACTGCCAATACGGACCAAACAATCAATCTAAAATTTTTCATACTACTATTTATCAATATATTTTCTATATTCGTTGGCGGAATCAATCTCTTTTTCTCTTGTACCGGAAAGGGTCTGAACCGTACCCGGGCCGTGTCTCCTCCGTGTCTCCTCCGTACCTGCTCCACATAAAGGTACCTTTATACGGAGAAAGTACGGAGCAGGTACGGAGCAGATACGGAGCGGACCCTTTTCAGGACTTCCCTCAAACGAAGTCTGAGCAGTGATTCATTCCACCAACAGGTTTTCCATGGTAATTACCGGCAAACAAAAATCAATCAGCTATCTGACGGACCCGTGAACCCATCAATGCATAATACAGCATAAACGCTTCTCCAAAGAGGACAATGAACCATGACCATCTCCAGCCTCCAAGAACATCGGCAAGCACTCCTTGCACCAAGGGCAATATGGCACCGCCCACCACTCCGATCATGAACACACCCGAAGCCACCGAAGTGTATTTTCCCAAATGGGCAACGGACAAGGTAAAGATAGCTCCCCACATGATGGAATGGAACAGACCTACTGCCGTGAGCAGCCACGGATTATTCAGAAGAATGGCCAGTAGGGCGAGTAGTCCTGCCGATACCGTAGTAACCGTCAGCTGCACGCGGGGAGAAATTCTGCTCAGGCTGCTCCCCACCAGGCGGCCCACAAGCATACCACCCCAATAGAGCGTAGCCATCAGTGCCGGAGAAGCATAATCCATCTCGATGGCGTACAGATTGATATTGGCCCCGATACAGACTTCCACTCCTACATAAAAGAAGATAGCCACCACGCCCAATGTCAGATGACGGAAGGACCATACACTTTTTTCCAGCTTTTCTCCCTTCTCTACCCTGGTTCCTTGGATATCGGGCAAAGACAATTTCATCAACAACAATACAATCAAAGAAATAACAGCCATCAATGCCAGGAACGGAACCATCAGCTGGTCAATCTGAATGTCCTCCATAGACAGACCGCCGAACACGACACCGGTCACGAAATAAGGAGCAAGCGTAGTTCCCACAGAATTGGCGGAACCGCCTATAGCCAAACGCTGAATGGACTGGGTACCCTTGACATGGCAAGCCGTCAGATAAGGATTTATAACCACTTGCAGAATGGTGGCCGAAGCCCCTACCACGAAAGAACCCAGTAAGAAAATCAAGAACCCTCCAGGGATAACATTATTTCCTGCATGCCAATTCGCTTCAGGAAAGTGTACTGTGAAATAGGAAGAGGCAAAGAACAAACCAAGTCCCACAATCATCACCAGCAATCCACGCATCAATGTTCCTTTATATCCGTATTTGCTAATCCACGACGAGCCTACCCCTCCACAAACCGGATAAGCAAGGAACCAGGAGAAAGTAATCAAAGTAGCAAAAGTATTTTTCAACCCACCCACTTCCGAAAGAAAAGTTTCTTTCAGAGGACCCTGAAACTGAGTATTGGCAGTCGTAAGGAAACCTACAATAAAGAACAAGAACACCATCGTGATGAAGGGCCCCATATAGTTTATTTGTTTTTCTTGTTGTGTCATAGTATTTTGATTATTAATTCAAATAATTAGTTATCAGCCGCCTGCAAGGCGACTTAGCAGTTAAGCATGCTTGCCGCCGCCTCATCCAGCAGAAATTCACAGTTGGGATGAAGCTGAAGGATGGAAGCAGGAACATCTGTTGTCACAGGCCCTTCAAGCATCCGCTTGACAATATTCGCTTTATTAGTCCCTTTGGCAACCAGTACAATCCGGCGTGCCTGCATAATGTTCTTTATTCCCAAAGTAGCCCCTCCCAACTCTTTATCGGGAGGAGTACCCGTTTCTCTACGGATGCGTTCTTCCAGTTCCACATTCATCCGGGTCACCCATGCTTCACCGCCAAAGGGAGATTCCGGCTGGTTGAATCCCAGGTGTCCGTTCTCACCCAACCCTAAAATCAGCAAATCAATACCGCCACGGTTCGCAATTTCCTGCTGGAAATCCCTGCATGACTGTTCAAAATCACCAGAAATGGTAGGCAGCATCAAAAAATTCTCTTCCTTGATGCCCAATGTATCCATCAACTCCGTTTTCAGCATCGTGTAGCATGCTCCGGCATATTCGCGCGGCACATTCGTTACCTCATCCAATCCGAAGAAAGTAACGGTATCCACCTTAAACGGATATTTAGTATAGATTTCTCCCACCAACCGATGAAGATTGCCGGTAGTACGTCCCGTCGAAAGTCCTATCACACTCTCCGGTTCATTCAACATCTGCCCGATGATGCGCCATGCAGCCGTGCAGTCAAACTCCTTTTCATTCTTTGTTATTGTTATTTTCATATTCTTAATCATTAATTCCTAATCACATATTCATCGCCACCGCGCCGGCCCCCAGAAGCCCGATAAATCCGGGATTCAGTTTCGTAATGACAACCCCGTTGCTGACAAAACGCATGGTCGTAGGATGAAGTTTCTCCAGAATCTTCTCGTGCATATACCCGTCAGCCACAATGCCTCCACCCAACACCACCGTGTCCGGGTCAATCACACGTACCAGATTCATGATAAGATTGGCAAGCGCCTCAGCTGCATTCTCCACCAGCACCGTACAGAGAGGGTCACCTTTCTGACTAAGTGCAAACACCTCACTCACAATCACCCGTTCCCCTTTTTCAGCCGGAATATGCAGGCCGGTCTCATACTGGTTGCGGAGCAGACGGGCACAATTGTCAAAACCTATGCCGGCAGCAATCGCCTCCACACAGTCCATCCGTCCACAACCGCATTTAATGCCTATGTTCACACCTACACGCACGTGTCCCACTTCGCCGGCATTGAAATGGCTGCCACGGATTTGTCTCCCATTTATCACCGTACCCACGGCAATGCCTGTACCTACATTTACGTATATGAAGTTTTTGGAAATTTGTCCGAATCCCCAGACGCGCTCGGCTCTTGTAGCGCTCTTCACATCATTGTCTATATGGCAAGGCATGCCATATATATCCGACAGTTCCTTTGCCAACTCAATCCGCTGTGTCCTGCTCGGGTCAATCTGCAGCCAGACACCTTCGTTGGGATCTACACGCCCTATCAGCCCAACACCCATCGCTACCGGTTTCTGGTCATACCAGCCCACGGTACGGATATAATCATCGAGCGACGACTTGATGATTTCCAGCGCAGCCTGCTGATTAAAGTAACCGGAGTCATATTTCTTATACCTCAAAATGTTGCCACGGCTATCCATTTCGCCAATCAGCAACTTCGTGCCTCCTAAATCAAGACCTAAATACGTTTCCATTTTTTATATGCGTTTTTTAATATTGTTTACTGTCCACAATATTACGCACTATCAGGGAGACAAGGGTTTATTCTCTGACAAAAAAGGTTTAATACTTGTCAGCGGTGGTTCAAAAGCAGTCTTCATGGCTCTAAATTTTGCTGGGACTGGTGCCAAACTGCTTTTTGAAGCATGTACTAAAATATTTCGGGTCAGAAAATCCGACCATATTCGCCACTTCCCCTATCGAATATTTCCGGGAAACCAGCAGCTCTTTTGCCTTGTTCAAACGGACAATGCGGATGAAGTCATTCGGTCCCTGCCCGGTCAGCGTCTTTATCTTATTGTAGACAGAAGTGCGGCTCATGCCCAGCATCCGGCAGAAGTCATTGATGGAGAATTCCGAATCGGACAACTCCTCCTCAATCACTTTCATAACCTTGTCCAGGAACTCCTTGTCCAACTGGCTGGTATAGTCTGTCTCTTCGGGCTGCGCATCCATCGCCAACACGGTTTCGCGCAAATGCTGCCTATTCTGAAGAATATTCCTGATACGCACTTTCAGCACAGACAAGTCGAAAGGCTTGATGATGTAGTCATTGGCACCGGCTTCCAGTCCGAAGATGATATTTTCCCTCTCACTCAGTGCGGTCAGTAATATAATAGGTATATGGCTTGTATCTACCGATGATTTCAGAATCCGGCACAATTCATCACCTTCCAGTACCGGCATCACAATGTCCGAGATAATGATATCAGGATTGATTTCCCTTGCCGTCTCCAATGCCTTTCCGCCGTCGGGCACGGCAACTACCTTATATTCGGAAGACAAGCTGTCCACCAGATACTCCCTCATATCCGCATCGTCCTCCGCCAGAAGAAGGACATTCTTCCCGGCACGTTCCGTTTCTTCATGCACAGCCCCGGTAGCGGCCTGAGCTTCTTCCCGGCCGTCAGCCTTCGCTTCCACCGCCACGCTCGCCTTTATCCTCTGCGGGAAAGTTACCGTAAACGTAGTTCCCTGCCCTTCCACGCTACTGAAAGAGATGGTGCCGTGATGCTGTTTCACAATGCGGCGCGTAATCATCAGACCGATACCCGAACCGGTTTCCTCAAAGTTCATGGCATTCTGGGCTCTATAATATTCGTGAAAAATATTGCCCTGCTCCTCTTTCGGAATGCCGATACCCGTATCCTTCACTTCAATAGTCCACTTCTTTCTTGCAGTCTTCACCAGTATATGGATGACTCCCTTCTCTGTATACTTCAAGGCATTGGAGAGCAGATTGTCTATGATATGATCCATCTTCTCCCGGTCAATCCAAACCTTGGGCATATCCGGCTCCACCTCCAACTCTATCCCGACGCTCTTCTGCATGGCGGCTAAGTGAAACTCCGCCATTTTTTCCTCCAGATAAGCCTTAATGTCGTATGGAGAAACCTTCAGACACTCCTCGGCATGCAGTTCCGTTTTCTGCAACTCAAGCAGTTGAGTAATCATTCCCATCAGTTTTTCCACATTCTTCATTGCCACCGCAACGGTTTTCTTACCCTGCTCCGGAAGTCCCTCCTGCGCTTCGAGCTCGCTCAGCGGAGCCTTTATTAAAGTAACCGGTGTACGGATATCATGGGCTATACTGATAAAGGAACGTATCTTGTCCCTTATACGCCCCTCGTTCACCTTATGCCTCCTATACAGCACAAACATGTACACAAAGACAGACAACAAAATGAAATAGATGAACAGCGCCCACCACGAAACCCAGTAAGGGTTATGAATGACAATGTCCAGACTTCTTTCTCCCACCTGCTGCCCGGTGTATTTATCAAATGCCCGCAAGCGGAATACATACTTACCGGACGAGAGATTCATATAGCTCACGTTCCGCACTGAATTGGAGTGTTCCCACTCCTCATTGTGATTTTCGAGCCTATACTCATACCTGATACGATGCGGGACTGCAAAGTTGATGGCAGAGAAGGAAATAGAGAAGGAGTTTTGATTATACTTCAAATCTATTTTCCGGGTATCATTGATATTCGTTTGCAAAAGAGAGCCTTTCATTCCCGCTTTGACCGATTCGTAAAGCAGTTTAAAGTCTGTCAGAATCAGCTCAACAGACACATGGGGCCCTAAGTCCAAAGACGGGAGAAAGGAAAGAACCCCTTCTGCAGTACCGAAAGCAAGACATCCATTCTTCAACTTAAGGGCAGCATTCGGATTGTAATATCCCCAGCTGACATCCAAAAAATCATTGGCACTGATGATAATATCCCGGGAGCAGTCCAAGCAATACAATTCCTTCTCCGTACTGAACCAGATACGCCCTTCGTTATCCTCCAGCAGGCTGTTGATGGAATTGGAAACCAGATTGTCATCTACGGTATATGCATGCGCCTCTTTCCCATCCGGCCCAACACGTATAAGGCCTTCCCCGTCTGTAGCCAGCCAGGTATCGCCGGATGAGGACTGCATCAGGCAACGGACAGGATAATGCAGAGAGATGTCTCCAAACGTCTGATGCCACTGCGTGTCTCCCGACTTCTTATCAAAGACGGCCAACCCGCTGCAACCGGCAATCAGTAATGAGCCCCCCTTACCCGGCTTTATGTCACCTATGCAATCAATCGGGTAATATGTATAAGTATCCGTCCGTATATCGTAACGGGTAAACTCTCCTTCAATACCACCGAACCAGACATAATCCCCTTCCGCATAAATGGCATAAACATAGTCGGTAGCCATTCCCTTCTCCGGATGTGCATTTCTTTTCTCTTTCTTCTGTACCCGTCCGGTCTGTTTATGAATACAATAGACACCGATACCATAGCCACCTACCCAGATGTTTCCCCTGGAGTCTTCAGCAAGCGCCAATACCACTTTGCCACTATATTCCGTACCGTCCAGATAGTGGGTCCATTTGCGTGACCGAGGTTGATAGAGGCTGACGCCGTTGTTTGTACCATACCAATAATCTCCCTCCGAGTCCTGAAACATCACATTTACATGGTCCGACTTCAGGGAATTATCATTATTGCGTTCGTGCCTGATTCTACAGACATCCGGCATCTCCGGATCCAGATAGCTGATGCCATTCGTAGAAGTGCCAATCCATACAACTCCGGATTCATCCACACAAATATCGGATACCGTATTACCACTCAAGCTTTTGTCATCATCCCCGTTATTCATGTAATGGTTCAAAAGTTCTCCAGTAGCGACATCCATGCAAAAAACACCTGCACCGTCGGCTCCCACCAGCAGCAAATTATCCTTTGTCCTTGCAAACGAACGGATAGGTACATGAGGAATCCGCTCATTCAACGGATGTATCCGCCCGTCGGGACCGTCAAGCACAAATACGCCGTTTGAAAAGGTACCGATGAACAGCTTCGCTCCGAAGACATAGAGCGATTCCACATGCATCTCTGTATGCAGGTCAACCGGCCTCGTCTCAAAAGACGAAGAACCTGCCGCTCCTGCCTTCGTCAGCCGGAAGACACCCTTGTCGGTGCCTGCAAAAAACACTTCATCTTCCATTTGGACCATGCAACGGACAGATTGCCCCTTCAATCCGGCAAAAGACAGTCCTGCACTTTCTTCCCAAGAATAAAGCCCCTTCGACATACACAACCACAAACGGTTTTCGTCATCAAACAGCATATTATACAATACCGGAGAAGGCAGGTAATCAGCCAAGTCCACACGCAATTGGAAAGAGTCCGTCAGTTTGTTGTATGCATAGATTTTTCCATTCTTCAATGCAACCCAGACAATACCCTCCTTATCACACATCATGGTAGTGGAAGACTGGATATTGTCCCTGGAATCAACCATTCCGTCCAGCTTGTAATGCTTGATTTCATTCCCGTCATAACGATCTATCCCGACATGAGTATACACCCAGACAAATCCGGCTGAATCCTTGTTTATCTGGAATACTTGCCGACTGCCCAATCCCTCCTTGATACCCAAGGTGCGGAATGAACCGGCAAACAAGTCAGCGAACAAAAAAACGAACACCCATAACAGCAAAAATGTACATGCAACGGATTTATATGGAAACGGATATGGAGCAGACATAGGTCATATATTGTTTTTCGGATGCAATATTACGCATAAATATAAAAAAAACGGTCGAAAAACTATCCGAATAGGTTCGATTTCTATTACTTTTGCCTTCCGAAACCAACAAATCATGAGAAGCCATGCTCAGTAAGTTCAAATTAAACCAGCTCTATTTCAAGGACACACAGTTTGCCAACCTCATGACACGGCGTATTTTCAACGTCCTTCTGATAGCCAATCCTTACGATGCTTTCATGCTGGAAGATGACGGCCGCATCGACGAAAAGATATTCAATGAATACACTTCGCTCTCCTTGCGCTACCCTCCCCGTTTCACGCAGGTTTCCACTTGCGAGGAGGCGCTGACACAGCTGTCCTCCATCTCTTTCGACCTCATCATCTGCATGCCGGGCACGGGAGACAACGACAGCTTCGACGTGGCACGATACATCAAAAACCTGTATGAACAGATTCCGATGGTGATACTTACCCCTTTCAGCCACGGCATCACCAAGCGTATTGCCAATGAAGACCTCAGTCCCTTTGAGTATGTGTTCTGCTGGCTGGGAAACACCGACTTGCTGGTTTCCATCATCAAGCTGATAGAGGACAAGATGAACCTGGAGCACGACGTCAACGAAGTGGGTGTGCAGCTCATCCTGCTGGTGGAAGACGGCATCCGCTTTTACTCCTCCATCCTGCCCAATCTGTATAAATTCGTATTGAAGCAGAGCCAGGAATTCTCTACCGAAGCACTGAATGCCCACCAGCGCACACTGCGCATGAGGGGACGTCCTAAAATTGTACTGGCACGTACCTATGAAGAAGCCTTTGGCATCTACCAAAAATATAAGAATAATATATTAGGTGTCATCACCGACGTACGCTTCCCCCGCGTAGAACGGGGCGAGAAGGACGGACTGGCCGGTATCAAACTCTGCGCCGCCATCCGCAAGGAAGACCCGTTTGTGCCCCTTATCATACAGTCCAGCGAATCGGACAACGTAGCGTATGCAGCCAAATACGATGCCGCCTTCATCGACAAGAATTCCAAAAAGATGGATGTGGACCTGCGCCGTATTGTATCAGACAATTTCGGCTTCGGCGACTTTATCTTCCGCAACCCGGACACGCTGGAAGAGATTGCCCGCGTAAAGAATCTCAAAGAGCTGCAGAACATTCTTTTTGCTGTTCCGGCAGAATCATTCCTTTACCACATCAGCCGCAACCACGTCAGCCGCTGGCTCTACTCACGTGCCATGTTTCCCGTGGCAGAGTTCCTGCGGCCCATCACCTGGAATAGCTTGCAAGACGTGGATGCCCACCGTAAAATTATCTTCGAGGCTATCGTGAAATACCGCAAGATGAAAAACCAGGGAGTAGTGGCAGTCTTCAGGCGCGACCGCTTTGACCGATACTCCAACTTTGCCCGTATTGGCGACGGTTCGCTGGGAGGCAAGGGGCGCGGACTGGCTTTCATCGACAACCTGGTGAAGCATCACCCCGAGTTCGAAGAGTTTGAGAATGCCCGTGTCGCCATCCCCAAGACCATCGTGCTCTGTACCGATGTGTTCGACGAGTTTATGGATACCAACAATCTGTATCAGATAGCCTTGTCCGATGCCGACGATGACGTCATCCTGCGCTACTTCCTCAAAGCAAAGCTGCCCGACCGCCTGGTGGAGGACTTCTTCACCTTCTTCGACGTGGTGAAGTCGCCGCTTGCCATCCGTTCGTCCTCGTTGTTGGAAGACTCGCACTACCAACCCTTCGCCGGCATCTACAACACCTACATGATTCCCTATCTGGACGACAAGTACGAGATGCTGCGCATGCTGAGCGATGCCATCAAGGGAGTATATGCTTCGGTCTACTTCCGCGACTCGAAGGCATACATGCAGGCAACGAGCAACGTTATCGACCAGGAAAAGATGGCTGTCATCCTGCAAGAGGTAGTGGGCAACCAGTATGGTGACCGCTACTACCCCAGCATGTCCGGTGTGGCACGTTCGCTCAACTACTACCCCATCGGCGACGAGAAGGCAGAAGAAGGTATCGTCAATCTGGCGCTCGGTTTAGGTAAATACATCGTGGACGGTGGCATGACGCTCCGCTTCTCGCCCTATCACCCCAACCAGGTGCTGCAAACCAGCGAAATGGAGATTGCCCTCAAAGAGACTCAGACCCGCTTCTATGCCCTCGACCTGCGCAATGCCGGTCACGACTTCTCCATCGACGACGGCTTCAACCTGCTGAAACTGCACGTCAAAGAAGCGGAAAAGGACGGAGCACTGAACTACATAGCCTCCACCTACGACCCTTACGACCAGATTATCCGCGACGGGCTTTATCCCGGCGGACGCAAAGTCATCACCTTTGCCAACATCCTGCAACACGACGTATTCCCCCTGCCACGCATCCTGCAACTGGCTTTGAAATACGGAGAGCAGGAGATGCGCCGTCCCGTAGAGATAGAGTTTGCCGCCACCATGAGCCGCGAGAAGGACAAAACCGGCACCTTCTACCTGCTGCAAATCCGCCCGATAGTCGACACCAAGGAGATGCTGGATGAAGACCTTACCGCCATTCCGGACGACCAGGTACTGCTCCGTTCCAACAACTCATTGGGACATGGCATCATGAACGAGATACATGACATTATCTATGTGAAGACAGACGACTATAGTGCCTCCCACAACCAGGAGATTGCCTGGGAGATAGAGAAGCTGAACCAGCAGTTCCTGGACGAAGGCCGCAACTATGTCCTTGTAGGTCCCGGACGCTGGGGTAGCAGTGACACCTGGCTCGGCATCCCCGTGAAGTGGCCGCACATCAGCGCTGCCCGCGTGATAGTGGAAGCCGGACTGACCAACTACCGGGTAGACCCCAGCCAGGGAACCCACTTCTTCCAGAACCTGACCTCCTTTGGAGTGGGATACTTTACCATCAACGCCTTTATGAATGACGGCGTATACAACCAGGAATTCCTGAATGCACAGCCTGCCGTACACGAGACGAAGTACCTGCGGCATGTACATTTCCACCAGCCGATGGTGGTAAAGATGGATGGCAAGAAGAAACTGGGAGTGGTGCTGATGCCCGAAGAATAAATCAGTCCGTCAGCCGGTGCAGCACAATCATCACCACCTCTGCGGGAGCAAACATGCGGATGGCTTTCTGCGAAGTGCCGATGCCGTTGGTGACAATCATCGGGATGTTCTTTGAGTTGTACTTCAGCCCGGAGAGGAACCGCTGCCCGTAGTGCGAGGGGACTATCGGTGCATAAAGCCCGAACAGCGTCACCTGCCCGCCATGCGTGTGTCCGGCCAGGATGAGATCGGAGTTTGTCACCGGGACGTCCTCGGCATAGTCTGGCGTATGCGTCAGCAGGATTACGAAATCGTCGGGCGAAAGGCCGAGTGTGGGCGATGTGCCGTTCTTGCCCAAGTCGAAAGGATTGCGCACGCCCGCCACAAGAATCCGCTCACCGCCACGCCGCAGGGTGTCCACCTTATGCTCCAGCAGATGCATGCCATAATGCCTCATTTCGCGCACGATGTCGTCATAGCAAGCCTCGTAGTCATTGTTGCCAAGCACGGCATAGGTGCCCAACGGCGTCTTCACTTGCGCCAGGGCAGCCATGACGGGCGGCACGTACTGGCAGCCTTCGTGAAAGTCACCGCCAATCAGCAGCACGTCGGCCTTCTGGTCTATGAGCAGGCGGACCAGGTCCTTCAATCCCTCCTCCTTCAGCAGGCTTTTGTAGTGCAGGTCGGAGACAAAGGCGATGCGGAAGCCCTCGAAGGCGGCAGGCACGTCGCGATGCGTGAAGTCGTACGTCTTAATGCGGCTGACGCCCTTATAGGCCGAGCCTACGTGGGTGGTTTTCGATGTGATTCTTGTACCTCGCTGCACAATTACCTTTTGTACCGGTGCCGTTTTCTTTATCTGCTGTTTCTTTACCTCGCCCTTCGCCGGCTGGCGGCGGACATTACGCAAATCAGACTGGTCAAAGGTGAACATCGGCGAAAGGCGGGCAGGCAACCCGATAGTATCGCCAAGCTGCGTGCTGTCTGCCTGCATGACTGGCTGCGGCAACGACACGGTAATCATCCGCTTGGAACGGCAGGAAGACAAGAGCAGCAGAGAAAGAATGGATATGTAGACTAACTTCTTCATCATAAGTGGGTACAAATATAGGGATTTTCAGTATTTTTGCTGGCAGATGCCGAACTAAATTGGAACTACGATGAACGAGATTAAACAGAATTCACCCTACGCATGGTTTCTCGCCGCCCGCCCCAAGACGTTGACGGGAGCCATCATCCCGGTATTGCTGGGCAGTGCCCTTGCCTTCAGCGACGGACAGTTCAAGACCGCACCCGCCCTGCTGTGCGCCCTCTTTGCCTGCGGCATGCAGATTGCCGCCAACTTTATCAACGACCTCTTCGACTTCCAGAAAGGGACCGACCGTCGGGAAGACCGGCTGGGGCCGCAGCGCGCCTGCGCCGAAGGTTGGATTACGCCGGCAGCCATGAAAACCGGCATCGGCATCGCACTGACACTGTCGTGCCTGGCAGGGCTGGCAGTGCTGTTCACCGTCTGGGGGCAGCTGCCCCACGGAGGCTGGGAACTGGTGGTGCTGGGCGTGGTGTGCATACTGTTTGCTTTCCTCTATACCACGCTGCTCTCCTATCGGGGCTGGGGCGACGTACTGGTGCTGGTGTTCTTCGGCTTCGTGCCCGTATGCGGCACCTACTACGTGCAGGCCTATACGCTGAATATGGATGTGGTGGTGCTGTCGCTCGTCAGTGGCCTCGCCATAGACACCTTGCTGATGGTGAACAACTATCGCGACCGCGAGCAGGATGCCGTGAGCGGCAAGTGTACGCTGGTGGTACGCTACGGCAAGAAGTTCGGTGAGAATATGTATCTGGCACTGGGCATCGCCGCCGTGCTGCTCTGCTTCTGGTTTGTCTACACGGGCAAGCTGACTCCGCTGGAATTTATCTGGGCTCCCTGCGTCTATCTCTATATGCACGCACTGACGTGGCGCAAAATGATACAGATAGGTAGCGGTAAAAAGCTGAACAGCATACTGGGCGAGACGTCGCGCAATATGCTGTTCTTAGGATTACTGTTAGCGGTGGCGCTGAATTGAGAGGTTAGAGGTTAAGGATTAGCGGTTAGACCCTAATCCCTAAACCTTAACCTCTACCTCCATACATCTGTTCGTAATACTTCTGATAATCACCGCTGGTCACTTCTTCCACCCACGGCTGGTTGTTCAGGTACCATTCAATGGTCTTGACGATGCCGACCTCGAACTTCGTCTCCGGATACCAGCCCAGGGCATTGGTAATCTTTGTGGGGTCGATGGCATAACGCTGGTCGTGACCTAGGCGGTCTTTGACGAAGGTGATAAGGTCTTCGTTTATCCAGCTGATGTCAATCGTGCCGTCGGCGGCTTTTACTTGTTTCTTCAGCACTGCACGGTAACGGGGTTCTTCCTCCATCAAGCGGCGGACGGTGGCAATAGTCAGCTTCACGATTTCAAGATTGGTCTTTTCGTTGTGACCGCCTACGTTGTAGACTTCGCCTTCCACACCCTCGCGGACAACCAGGTCGATAGCTTTGCAGTGGTCTTCCACGTAGAGCCAGTCACGCACGTTACTGCCGTCGCCATAGACGGGGAGGTTCTTGCCTTCGAGAATATTCTTGATGATAAGCGGAATCAGCTTTTCGGGGAAGTGATAAGGACCGTAGTTGTTGGAACAGCGGGTGATAGTGACGGGCATCTTATAGGTATCGTGATAGGCCATCACTACCATATCGGCACTCGTCTTGCTGGCGCTGTAAGGGCTGTGCGGGCAGAGCGGGGTTTGCTCTGTGAAGTAGCCTTCGGCACCAAGTGAGCCGTAAACTTCGTCGGTAGACACTTGATGGTAACGAACGCCTTTGCGCCAAGTGGGATAACCGGACTCGTCCTTACCCGTGACCCAGGCACGGCGGGCGGCATCGAGCAAGTTTTGTGTACCCAGGATGTTGGTCATCAGGAAAAGCTGGGGATTCTCTATGCTACGGTCTACGTGGCTCTCGGCAGCAAAATTCACTACGTAATCGAATTTATACTTGGCAAACAGTTCGTCGGCAAGCACGCGGTCGCAGATGTCACCTTTTACAAAAAAGCAACGTTCGTCGTCAATGTCATTGGCAATGGTGCCCAGATTGCCTGCGTAGGTCAAGGCATCCAGTATCACCACTTTAATATCATTATGTTTTGCCAGGATATATTTAATATAGTTGGCGCCGATAAAACCGGCGGCACCGGTTACGAGATAAGTCTTCATGAGAATTAAAAATTATAAATTAAAAATTAAAGTCAGCGGGCCTTTATAGGAGAACTATTCTCCTTCTCTTTTTGGGGAACAAAGAGTTCATCGCTTCGATTCAGCCAGTTCCATCAGGTATTTGCCATATTCGGTCTTGCCAAGCTGTTCACCCAAGCGATACAGCTGGTCTACATCTATCCAGCCCTTGCGCCAGGCAATCTCTTCGATACAGCTCACGCGGAAGCCTTGACGGTTCTGGATGGTGGCGACAAAATTGCTGGCTTCCAGCAGGCTGTCGCAATTGCCGGTGTCGAGCCAGGCAAAGCCACGGCCGAAGAGCTCCACTTTCAGCGTGCCCTCGTCCAGATAGAGACGGTTGAGGTCGGTAATTTCGTATTCGCCGCGAGCAGAGGGCTTCAAGGAGGCGGCTTTCTCTGTCACGGTGGAGTCGTAGAAGTACAGTCCGGGGACGGCATAGTTGCTTTTAGGATTGGCAGGCTTTTCTTCCAGCGAGACGGCTTTGCCGTTGGCATCAAACTCCACTACACCGTAGGCACGGGGGTCCTTGACGTAATAACCAAAGATGCAGGCACCCTTGTCTATGGAAGCGGCACGCTTCAGCATGGCGGAGAAGCCTTGACCGTAGAACATGTTGTCGCCCAGAATAAGGCAGCCCGGTCCGCCGTCCAAGAACTCTGCACCCAGCACAAAGGCTTGTGCCAGTCCGTTGGGATTCTCTTGTATCTTATAGGAAAAGGACATACCGAGTTCTTCACCGGTTCCCAGCAGCTCGCGGAACATGGGTAAGTCACGTGGAGTAGAGATAATAAGCACTTCGCGAATTCCCGCCAACATCAGTGTAGAGAGCGGGTAGTATATCATCGGCTTGTCGTAGACGGGCATTATCTGCTTGGAGATAGCCTTGGACAACGGATAGAGACGAGTGGCACTGCCACCTGCAAGAATAATTCCTTTCATATTTCAGTTCTTTTTCGGTGATACTTCAAAATGGAGAATAAAATAAGAAGGAGGACGATGCCCCACGGCTCTACTTGCTATTCGGGTACAAAGATAATGGAAAAATTCGATTAAGTGAAGGCTTGGTTTCATCTTTTTACTTCATTGCTTTGCTTACTCCGGTACATTGTTTTGCTTACTTCAGTGCGTAACGGCCGTCACTGTCTTATCCTGATATAGGTAGACACATTTACAAACTAATAAATGTGTTACTATTATGACTTCAAAACGAAAGCTTTATCGTGAAGATGAAAAACTGTTTTTTCTTCACTCTTACTACCAATCAGGTATGAGTAAGCATGCCTTTTGCCGGGCACATGGCATTTGTTGCCCTGCCTTGCTAAATAGTTGGATTAAAAAGTATTCAAATTTAGCAGAAGAGCTATCTTTGCCTTCTGAACAAGAATCACCTGATATGTCCAATCGCAGCAAGGAAGCCTACAAAGATGAAAATGCCCAATTAAAAAAGCGCATTAAAGAGCTGGAGAAAGCTCTGTCTTTCTCCAAGCTGGAAACAGAAGCCCGTGAGTTGATGATTACGCGTGCTGAAGAACTCTTCAACATCCCTATCAGAAAAAAATCTGGGGCCAAATCGTAACGGAACTGGTCAGTCAGCGCAACCTGAAAGTTGCGTTGGCCTGCCGTCTGTTTGGCCATTGTCGTCAAGCCTACTACCAGTCAAAGGCTGACATTGAGAGTCAGATACATAGGGAACGTCTCATGCTGGATGCTGTCCGTGATATCCGTATCGAAGATCCGGGTATAGGCTGTTACAAACTGTGGATTATGCTCACCGTGCTTTTTGGAGCCGGGTTCATGCCTGGGCGGGACAGCTTTTATGCATTGCTCCGGCAACACCGCTTGATGCTTCCTGCCCGCAAGACCCGGCATACGACGAACTCCAACCATCGCTA